>Ga0209127_100050_pt1 | contig 216256 bp, 279 predicted proteins | sample LakSupMetagenome_FD_187469 | JGI IMG/M metagenome (GOLD analysis project Ga0209127, IMG submission 187469) | Freshwater microbial communities from Lake Superior, Canada - Sta WM archaea (SPAdes) (version 2) | ecosystem: Environmental > Aquatic > Freshwater > Lake | place: Lake Superior, Canada... | reverse complement strand
TGCTCCGAGCGGCGGTGTCCGCAGAGAATGTTCACCCCTTGAGAAAACTGTGAGTCGTAATCATGTTCACTCCCTCCAGGGAGATGAAGCCCTCTTGGTCGGCTCACACTGTGAATAGTGTTCAGAAGCTGTGGCTGCACCGCATGCGTGAACTCTCCTCCCTGACCGCGCTGCCGCTGGTCGCTGTGGGCGACGTGCATATGCATGTGCGGTCGCGCAAGCCGCTGCAGGATGTGTTGACGGCGACCCGCATCGGGAAGCCGCTCACCGAATGCGGCTACGCGCTGGAGCGCAGCGCCGAACGGCATCTGCGCAGCCGCCTGCGCCTGGCCCAGACCTTTCCTGCCGATCTGCTGGCCGAAACGCTGAACGTCATGGCGCGCTGTAGCTTCAGCCTAGACGAGCTCAAGTATCAGTATCCCGAGGAGGTAGTGCCGTCCGGACACACGGCCGCCAGCTTTCTACGCCAGGCAACTTATGAAGGCGCCGGCCGTCGCTGGCCACAGGGCATCCCCGTCAAGGTGCAAAAGCAGATTGAGCATGAGCTAGACCTCATCTGCGAACTGAAATATGAACAATATTTTCTGACTGTCTACGACATCGTATTGTTCGCACGCTCGCGGCATATCCTGTGCCAAGGCCGGGGCTCGGCCGCGAACTCGGTCGTCTGCTATTGCCTGGGTATCACCGAAGTGGATCCGGCGCGCATGAGCGTGCTATTCGAACGTTTCATCTCGCGCGAACGCAACGAGCCACCGGACATTGACATCGACTTCGAGCACCAACGGCGCGAGGAAGTCATCCAGTACCTCTACGAGAAGTACGGGCGCGACCGCGCGGCCCTGGCCGCTGCCGTCGCCACATACCGTCCGCGCTCCGCGATCCGTGACGTGGGCAAGGCGCTGGGCTTCGACCTGGAGACGGTCGATGCGATTGCCAAGGGACAGATGTGGTTCGATGGCAAGCGGGTCCGGCTTGAGCGGTTCGACGAGCTGGGCATGGATGCGGACTGCCTGCAGGTGCGCCAGCTGCTGGAACTGACCGACCAGCTCATCGGCTTTCCGAGGCATCTATCGCAGCACACAGGCGGCTTCGTGTTGACGAGGGGCCTGCTGTCCCGCATGGTCCCCGTGGAAAACGCATCGATGGTCGATCGCACGGTCATCCAGTGGGACCGGGACGACCTCGATGCAGCAGGCCTGCTGAAGGTCGATGTGCTGGCGCTTGGCATGCTCTCAGCGCTCAGGCGAGGCCTGGAGTTTGTCGGGCAGCGTCGCGGCTTCCAGTTCAACATGCAAGACATCCCCGCCGAAGACCCCGCCACCTACGACATGATCTGCAGAGCGGACACGGTCGGCGTCTTCCAGATCGAAAGCCGCGCGCAGATGTCGATGCTTCCCCGTCTGAAGCCCCGGACCTTCTATGACCTGGTGGTTCAGGTTGCCATCGTGCGGCCAGGTCCAATCCAGGGAGGGATGGTGCACCCGTATCTCAAGCGCCGGCAGGGGTATGAGCCCGTGACCTATCCCAGTGACGCGCTCAAGGAGGCCTTGGGGCGCACGCTCGGTATCCCGATTTTCCAAGAACAGGTCATGCAGATTTCCATCCTTGCAGCGGGATTCACACCCGGCGAGGCCGATGGCTTGCGCCGGGCGATGGCCGCGTGGAAGCGCAAGGGCGGGCTGGAAAAATACTACGACAAGATCGTCCAGGGCATGACGGCGCGTGGCTACGACAAGTCGTTCGCCGACGCCATCTTCGAGCAGATCAAAGGTTTCAGCGCGTACGGCTTCCCGGAGTCTCACGCCGCCAGCTTCGCGCTGCTGGTCTACGCCTCGTGCTGGCTCAAGCATCATGAGCCAGCAGCGTTCCTGGCAGCGATGCTCAATAGCTTCCCACTCGGTTTCTATTCGCCCAGCCAACTCGTTCAGGACGCGATCCGACATGGCGTCGAAGTGCGCCCGGTGGACGTGATGCATAGCCAGGTTGATTGCACGTTGGAAGACATCGAGCACCGGCCCGCCGTGCGCCTGGGCTTGCGCCTGATTGGGGGCCTGAGGGCGGATAGCGCGAGACGCATCGAGGCCGAGCGGACGCGGGCTCCGTTCGACAGTGCCGAGCAATTGGCTCGGCGCGCAGGCCTTGAACAGCATGAAATGAAGCAGCTGGCCGCCGCCGACGCGCTGGCTTCGCTGTCGGGGCATCGACGCCAGCAGGTCTGGGAAGCGGCTGCGCTCTACGCACCGCCGCAACTGCTGCGCGACGCGCCAATCGATGAAGACGAGCTGGAACTGGAGGCCGCGCGCGAAGGCGAAGAGGTGCTTTGGGACTACACCTCGATCGGCCTGACCCTGCGCAGCCACCCGCTCAAGCTGCTGCGGCCCAGGTTGGATCGCTACAAGCTCAAGACCTCGGCGCAATTGCGGCGCGTCCCCAATGGCCACATCGTCCGCACGGCCGGCATCGTCACGCTACGCCAACAGCCTGACACTGCCAACGGCACGATCTTCCTGTCATTGGAGGACGAGGACGGGGCCACCCAGGTCATCGTTTGGCAAGACGTGCGGGACGAACAGCGAGAAGTGCTGTTGAACTCTAGGCTGCTGGCGGTCAAGGGGCGGTGGCAGCGTAACGGTGATGTATGCAATCTCATCGCTATCCGACTGGCGGATCTCAGCCATCTACTTGGGCGCCTAGCCACTGAAAGTAGGAACTTCAAATAGCCGATGCCCCGAAATGAAAAGGGCCGGATTGTCCGGCCCTTCTTTCTGTGTCGGTGCACCTGGTCAGTCCTCATCGTCGCGTACGTTCTTCACCGTAATCCGGATTTCAGGATTGAGGTGTTCACGGAGGTGGTACAGACCCTTGACGTTCTTCAGCCCTGCCCACACCGCAACTTGGCTGGCCGGCACGCCTTCGTTGAGCCACATCACCAAACGTGTGTTGCGAAGAATCTGCGGGCCCAGGCGAGCTGGGAGCGGCTCACCTGCCGTCTTAGCCGCAGCGACGAGAAGGTCTCGCACCAGCAGGAGCAGGGTCACGGATGTCATCTGCCCAGCCGGCTTTGCGCCAGACCGGCTTGCCCGGCGATTCGTGCAAAAGAGACTCTCAATTTCCGGCTTGCATGCGACGCGGGGACGAATGGCGAGCCAATCCTCAAGGGCCGCAACGGCGACCGTGGGTAGAACAACCCGGCGCCGCTGGTTCTTGCCTGGGCCATCGATCTGGAGCTGATGAGGTCGCTCCGTCCCCTCCTCCGTGGCATAGAGGACCGAATTCAGCGTGAGCGTGCGAACTTCCATAGGTGTCAATGCCATCGCGGTCAGGCAGACAAGCAGCGCGCGATTTCGGGCACTGATCGGATCTCCATCGACAGGGGCGAGCAGGATGGAGTTCAGGGTGGCCCACACCTTCGGTGTGACGATCGCCCCTAGCGGATCTTCGCTCGGCGGCGTATCCATTCTTTCGAGCGCTTTTGCCGGATTGGACAATACCCATCCTTGCTGCAATGCGAAATCGTAAATGCGCTCCAGCAAGCGCCAGTATCTGCGGCGGGTTATATCGCTGACTGGGGTGTCTTCTTTGCGGCTCTCAGGCCCGGATGTCAGAAAACCGACGACATCCACGCTAGTAACGGCATGCCACTCTATAGGAGTTGGCAGTTCAGCGTTTCTGCCAGCTTTCAAATACTTAGTCCAGGTGCGCCAGAAGTACCGATATGATGGCTCGCCTTTCAGGCCAATAGGATCTGAGTCAGCGGAATAACCATGATCGAGCCACAGATCAAGCAGGACCTCTGCGCTCGGCGGCTCTCTGAAAAGCGATCCTTGAAATAGCTCAGACATTGGTCTACCTTTCGAGCATCCTCAATTTCCATATTATTACCCAAGCTACCGAAAACTGCGAGCAATAGGCTTGATAAGCAGGATAATTTAGTCAATACGACAGGTCATGTAATATCAATACAACACTTATCCAAAATTAAGTTCAGGATTCACAGGGTTCTGAGAAATGCAGTGCCTTCCTCAACCGCACCCAGCGTCGCTTACGGAGAATCGGATAACCGGCCGGAATCCCCTCTTCCAGCCACTCTCTAACTAGCGCGATATTGAAAGCGTGACCACCTGTCCTATGCTTCATCTACCAATAAGACTCCCCTCCCCCAGACACTGATTGACCGTGTTTTTAGCACAAGTCGGCGAGGTCATGTAATATGAATTGAAACTTTCTTGGGGCGAAGAACGTGCCAGCTCCTCAGCTTAGTCACCAATTCCAACCGGGCATCCCTCACCCTTGGCCAGGTGGCGCCCCGGTCATCTTGGTGATGTGCCCATGATCGCTAAATGCCTCCGGGCTAGCGACACAAGCTCCTCAACCCCTCCCCAAAAAAAAAGGCCGAGGAAATAATCCTCGGCCCCTTCACGGTTCCATCATTTCACTTCTTCGGCAAACCCGATACCCGAGCCGCCTTCCATTCGAAGACCAAAACGACCAATCGACGTTGCATCCTGCCCCGCCTTCGCCGGAGAGCCATCGTAGGTGATAGTGAGATCGTTGACAGCAATTGAAGCGCGATTTAGCTGAAACGGCATGTCATAGGTCCGGTTCGCGTTCAATACAACTCCCTCGCTTGCCAACCCAAGGTGGAGTACGTGAGGACCATCCTTCAAATTCAGCGGGACGGGGACGCTGAACGCCTTGTATGACTTCGCCCCTTGAAGCTCCAGGCCCAGAGGTGACAAAGCATCGATAGTGCTCGTACCAGCAAGGCTCACCAGGCATGGCCATTGTTCTATGAGGCCGTTGATCGCACTCATATCGGCGTTCAAGCTCGCACCGACCAAGCGTGCGGCCCTGCACGCAGGCATGTGGCCCGGATCAATGGCCTCGCCGCTCTTGGCCACATTCAAGGCGGCAACGACGCGGTAGTTGTAGATTTGGCCGCGCACCGGTGGCACGTCGTCCACAACCCTTACCGACTTGCTGGATTGAATCAGCTCTGCGTCCCGGTATACGTCGTACGTGAAACCTGCTGCGCCATCCGCCGGCGCATCCCAAGTAACACGTACCATATCCTCCAAGGTGCCATCCGTGGCCTGAAGGTTCTTGACCGGCATTGTCGGCACGCTCGCTACCGTTGTCACCTCAATGGGCTTCAACAACGAAACACCTGCTGGTGGAATGGCACGAGCTGTGCCCACCAGGCTCTTTCCGTAGAGGACGTTGTAGTCCAGTGCATGTTGGCGGCTGCCGGTTTCGCCCATCGGCAAGAAGCTGTCCAAATCGGACCCACCCTGTACTCCAACCTTGGAGACCCAGCTGCCTTGCGCCGCACCGTTGTAAGGCAGCGAACCTGCTCGACCCATTGTGGTGCTAGCCGTCAACGGGTGACCAAGACCAAAGCTTAAAGTAAGGGTGTCACCGGCCGGAGGGAGGATCAAATCAAGAGGGATTTCGAGGTTCTTCCCCTGGTCCGCCGCTGCAGGATCCGCGTACTTTACGCGCAGCATATAGCCACGCGTACCCCAAACGCCAGGGCGCCAGCGGATGACGCTCATGCTCGCCGACTCTGCCCCAGCGGCCAGAGAAGATGTGCCCCCAACTTGGAAATCGCCAGTGCCCACGGCAAGCTCCAAAAGCATGGGCAAGCCTTCAGTACGAGTGACTGAGACCTTGAGGAACGCTTCCCCATCTGTCTGGCCAACGACAAAACTGTTGCTACCAGGCCCAGTGCCGATAAGCGCCTGAAGCTGCACAACTGGCTTTTCGAGCGGCCGCAACTCAAACGTTACTTCGCAGCTAGACGAGGTAACCACGTTACTCACGTCAACCTTCACACGATAGGTACCGATACGACCGCCATGGTTCGAAAGAGGGATGTCGAACTTATAGACACCAGCAGCTGCCGTTGGATTGTAGGTCCTTGCCTCCAGCGCCCCCACCGCTTCATTCCAGACGCTTGCTGACATTGCTGTCGCCTGATTGTTAGCCGCGAACTGAACGCTCACCGTCCCATTAATGTCATACAAATAGGCCTTGTTAACAGCAATTCCACTGCAAGTTGCATCGCCCCAAACTCGGATATTAACAGGAGTGGAAGGGGCGCCGTACGGAATACCCTCCTTGAAAAATTGGCGAGAAAGGACGTAAACACCTGGCGCGGAAGGTGCAACAAGGGAAACCTGGGAAGTGGCATTCGAATTCTGTGTGACATTTCCGGGGAAGATGGCCTTGCCATCACCAAAATTACCAGAACCTGTTGCTTGTGCTAGATAGAACCTGCCGTCGCTTGTCCAAGTTGTGTAGCCGTTGTTCTTCCAAGTTTGTGGAACTATGAACGTAGACCCGGCTCTTACGTTTTCTGGCGCAGACTGCGATACAAACAATGGCATTATCTGTGGAATAATGAAGCCTTTAGCTATAGTACTCCAGTCTCCGGCACCAGCGGCGTTGGTTCCTCTCACTCGAAACTCAAATATCGATTCGTCAGTGGTGGCAAAGATATAGCCACTGCTTGCAACGATAGAAGACCAATTATCCTCCGGCTGACGACGATATGAAAGCTCATACCCAGAAGCCCCTTCCACCGCGCCCCATGTGACTTGGATTTTTCCGACCAGTGTCCCTTGAGTAGCGGAAATAGCTGCAGGCTGCACCATGCTGGCAACGCAACTACCAGTCACGCTCCAACCATTAGGAACCCTGCATGTAGCTGTCCCGTCACCGCCGACCCCCGTTGCATTATTGGAAATAGCCACAACCGCATTTGGCTGACCAACGCCAATAGAGGCCTTGCAAATACCTCCTGGCCCCCAAGCAACGGTAGCTGCAGCACAGTTATATACTTTGATCTCGTAAATAACGTAAAGCGTCTGAAAACCACGATACTCTGGATTCGCACTTGGCGTTCCGCCAGTTGAATAGTCATATCCACCAAGCATCGCTCCATCACGTTCCTCACACGGCTTTGTTTGAGCATCTGCGTAGGACGTAGTACTAAATCGACTACACAATTGGCCCAAACCAATAGTGTACTTATGCCGGACCATCAAGCCATCACTCGATTTAGCGTGATTGATAGTCTGACTTGCGCCTGGTGCGAGGGTAATTTTCGTTCCATCGCCCGTACCGCCGAACACAGCACCATCATTCTGGGCGGTGAGCTCTAGCGACATAGTCGCGTTGTTTCGGACATAAGCAGTCCCGGCATGCGAGCTTATGGCGGCGAAGGATAATAGTGCAAAAATCAAGGACTTGCACAGTCCAATCGATAGCAGTAACAAAAACCAATTTTTTTGAGCAATCGGCAATACGGGCGCGCGAGCTTGAAAACTCATGATTTTCTCCAAGTGAAGAGAGTTGCCATATCGGCGGACAGCACACGAATACTTCCACGTGCTGGCCCCTGGCGTGCCTCTGATAGTACAGAGTACCCTTAGCGAAAATCAGGCGAAAAGCTTCCGTGTAAGTAGCTGTTCGAGGGAAAACGCCCGATGGGGTGTGGCCGCGAGCTGCTCAACGTGTTCCACATCGTCAATATGTGGCGGCCCTTGCGTGAGGACTGCTCAGGTGGCCCTTGGGCAGCCCCTGAGGCTACTATGCCAGCTATAGAGCGTCTTTCTGCCTTAGGTCGTTCATATCCGAATTGCCCATCGACTGTACCGCTTAGGCCGAGAGGGGCGACGAACTGCTGAGCCCGCTGATCAACATCAAAACCTGAAGTTTCGAAGAAGACTGCTCAGCAACAGAATGCTTTAACACACTAAATATTACCCATACATTTGCATGATCGCGGCAGCCCATAATTGGCAGCAATGGAATTCATAACCTCCAGAAAGACACGCCACGATCAAGTCGCTTTCCGAAGAGCAAACGATTGACTCTTTGGAAAGCCCCCACCGAAGTGGAAGCCTGTCAGCACCGGTCACAGTGGAGGCGAAGAAGTCGGAAGACACCTTCGCCTGCACGTGACGGTTCTGCTTTACGCTGCAAGCAAGAGCAATTGCTCCTGCCTGTAGTGTTCATTACTATGAGGTTGGTCCCCCATGCAAATTGATTTCACAGGATGTGATGTCGTCAACGCAGGACCGCAATGAAGGCCTCGCTGGGTATGCACCATGTCAACCGCTGCACTCAAACGGTCAAGCTGGAGCGTATCTCCTTCATCCTTTCCTTTAAGGTTCCGAAGGAGTGCGATCGCGGGACGATCATAACCGTAGGAATTGCGAGCGCTCATTTCGTAGGCCCTCATGTAGTCCTTCGTTAGCGCCTCCCCGCCCTCGTATTGCTTCTGAAAATCGCTATTTGCCTCGTCCATATTCCCCGGAATCCACTGACGCAATTTTCCGACGAACTTGTTGATTTTCTCCACAACCTCGCTGGACTTAGGATAGAAATGGAGTGTTTGAACCCCCTTGTAATAGCGCACGTCGAAATAGCGCGAGGCTATTCGTTCACTTGAACGCAGATCCGATTTCTTCATGGCAGCAACCAGACCATCATACCCATGGGGCTCGCCCATCAGATATCCCCACACCTTGTCTACGTCCGCCAAGAACCGTTCAGACTCGTAGTCCAAAGATCCGCCGAACGAAAGTTGAAAGCGAGGCATGATAAAACGCGATTTTCGAATGCGCATACCAATACGGTGCTTCTGATTTGATTTCCAACTCCTGTAAAACACCACATTGTCGGACGATCGCTCAATAATGGCATCGAACAGATCCACGATCATCTCCTCGTAGATAGATGGCAGCGATTGAATGACCCCCGCAAGGAAGCCGTGGATGTTTGCCACACTGAACTCCATGGCATAGATGCTTTCCGCCGATGCCTCGACTTTCCTTCGCGCTTGGTTGCTCAGTCGGTCATTCAGGAGCGAAGAGCGCAGGATCTGCCCCCAGGCTCGCTTCTTAAGGTTGTCGTACCGCACCGTGAAGTCTGCGTTGGCTGCAGCACGAACGTTGCCAGCCTCGGTGCGGAAATCACTTCCCACTCCCTTGGCCTGCATCTCATCGAGCGTAAGTCCCATGCCCTCAGCGAAGTGATCTGCCAGTGCCACGGCTTCGCTTGCAGCGCGAGCTGCAGCTACCGCCTGGCGGAACCGGTAGGACGTGTCCTGAATGAAGTTTGAAGGAAGGGAAAGGGCAGTACAGACCTCAACCTCTATCTCGCCCCTCAAGGCATCCCCCTTGGTGAGCCCTCCAAGCAACCTGTCCAAATCCATGTAGCGCGCAGGCGTCTTCTCCAAGTAAATGAGAGCTACTTCGACGTCCGTCTTTCGTTCAACATCGTCTATGAACTGGTCGCGCAGAAACTCGACTGTCCCGTGTGCCGCAATCAACTCGACCAAGCGCTGGCGCTCTTGAGTCCGTGGATTCCGGATAGACTCTGCGTTGATAATGGCTACAAGTTCTGCATCGTATACAACGTCCCACGCGTGCAAAACATGAGCCTCACCCCGAGCAAACGGTGGATTCATGAGAACAGACGTAACCGTTGCCAACGACTGCACGTCCATGAAGTCGTAACCCAGTATCTGGATATCCAACTCCTTTAGGCTATCGTGATGCCGCGCATCGATTTCTACGGCCGATACCTGTCTAACGTCACCGAAGCGTTTACGCGCATAGTCGAACACTCTAGCGCCATTTCTCCCAAGCGGCCGATCTTCAACATCTGCAAGCCACGGTAGATCTGCGTCTGGAACTCCGATAAACCCTTCTCGGGCATGACGGATTAGGTGCCCTTTCCCAGCGCTCGGATCGCAGAGGTGGTTGACTGGCCTTTTAAACTTCGCATACATGCGGGCTGCCGTATGGGCGCCGGTCGGGTAATACTGATAGGAACTCATGGTGATCTCCAGTGATAATCCGGAATCACCCCCCATCCGGGAGGTGAATCCCGGATGGGGTTAGTAACGTTTAGCTAATCAATCCAGGCTTGCGCCGGGGTATGACTCAGGTTGTTCGCCTGCTATTTCCTCGAATGTGAGTGAGGTGAAAGCAGGCAGCAATAATGCCTTGCGGCAAAGCAGTGGATCATGGGCTTCCCAGCACTGAAGCGCGTCGTCCCAGATCGAACGGTCCACCTCGTTTGCGTCGAGCGGACACTGCTTCACTGAGGGAAACCGCACTTCGCCGTCTTCGCGCATTGCCAAGCCGTGAAGTACTCCATCCACCAGGATTAGGTATCCATGGAATGGAGCATCGATCAGGGCCGTGCCCGAAGGCTTGTCTGCCAGCAGCGCCGCTGCCGCAGCGCACCAGCCCCTGAAGGTTCGCAAATCCAACCCTTGAAGAGCTGGCTTAAGTTCCTGTAGGCTGGACTCTGCTGCCGCAACCAGATCAGCATCTCTCTGCGCTATCGCGATCTCCAGGTTGAGGCCGTAGATCGCCTGCGCAAGACACGCGGTGTTGAGTGCCCCAGCGCCAGCTAAAAGGCTATGCATTCGGTCGAACGCTTTGTCGATGGCCGAAAGCGCCTCAAAGCGTTCTGCACCGGCAACCTCGAAATCGACACTCGCATAGTTTGTGTTGCAGTTCAAGCAAGCCTTCACCCATTCCAACATTGAAGCCTCATTGCGGAATAGGCCGTCGGCCTTGTTGATCTTCATTTTTAGAAACACGGTTTGCGTGCTCATAGACAAATCTCCAAGAAAGACGTTAATAGGCCCGTGCCTTAATCCTAACCCTGTGGTTGGGGTTGTAGTGGGCAGTCCAAGTGTCACTATTGGCGTGAAACCCAATACGGCCTGACGAATTGTGCGAGACCCGTTCGACACGAATTTCTCGCTTCGGGTTGCCGAAGCAGAGAACATCGGTTTCACGCACCTCGCTGACCTTGATGTAGAACTTGTTCATGGCGGCGCCTACTTAGGGCTTTCCACGAACAATGGATAGGGACTCCAACCATTGGCCGTTTCCAGTTTGATGATCCGGCCACGCAGTGGGCACTGCTCCACCGCATAAGCCAGAGAGCCACCCTCTGCCACCGATTGTTTGGCCTTGGCAATAGCCGTGATGAAAGCGCCGATCCGACGAGCGGGTGCGCTGATTGCCTGAGTAAACATACTGACCTCCAAATAGAAAGCAGGTCAGCTCCCCATGCGGGAAGTTGACCCGCTGGGGTTAATAAGCCCGGTAAAGGGCGACATTTGCTGGATGCTTTGATTCCCCCGAGCTGGGAATTTTGATCGTCAGGGTTACCCTGGCGAAACAATGGTGACTTTCCAAAGAGCCTCCGCATGAAAGCCTTTGGAAAGCCCTGCAGAACCCCGGAGGGTCTGCAGATGCAAGGAAGGGGCTGCCAAGCCTATAGATACCACAATGTGGTACTTCAAATGGGAAATTTCCTGCCTAAAGAATGTGGCCCTTAAGTGTCGCTACCAACTCTTCGTGGCCAAAGCGGTACGCAGTTAATACATCTTTGTAGCCTTCATGGGTGACGACTAAGAATTCACAGCTGCTCGGCGCAATCTGTTTCGCGATAAGAAAGCAATTTTCCGCGCGCGAAAAGACAAATATTTCGCCTTGACTCCAGTTCTTGCTCTCGCGTTGCCGCGTAGCCATGGACTCGATGTCGGGGTAGAAGCAGACCTGCTCAGGGTTGCACGGCTCACCGCACGCAAACAGAGCGCTTCGCACGATGTCAAGGGAAAGTTTGTGATGTGACTGCTGCGAACTCGCATTCACCATTTTTCGGTGACCGAACGCCTGAAGTCCCTCTCTCTGCGGCGGAGAGTTTTGAGAAGACATACGACTCCTTTTCGGGAATCGTCTTCCCACTGGAAGAGATTCCCAGTGGGTTGAAAAAAGCCGTGCAAGCACGACCGTAAGTTGCTGAATCGCCCTAGGCGCGGCCAGCTACCGCTTTGACTCCATCGCACCAGGCGGATGGAAGGAAAAACTAGTTCTTCAAAGCGCCCCAAGGGCACTTAGAACAACAAGCTCGAAAGGGGACGCCAGTTTGTCGCGGGCGTCAACGGGCTTCCTCGGCACAAGGAAGACCTTAGCCCTGCTGCCGCGCGCGTTCCCACCGCAACCCGATCGCGACCAGATTGACGAGAACTGCTACGACGATTGTTCCGAGCAAGATGCGGTCAGAGAGGATTTGGTGAAGGATGTCAGGCATGTCCTTCTTATATTCCACGCAGCTTGCTGCGTCAAGGCTTCACCGACACTCGTTAGACAAAAAGGCAGACCACGCGATGCGTAGCCTGCCTTTTCATTCTAGGCGCGATACTGCGCCTACCAACTATTCGTTATTGCCTTCACACAACGTGGCACCCTCGTTCGATGACATCTGCCATTTAAGGCCGATGACAGCAAGGTTGATGAGTACGGCAAAAATAACCGTACCCAGCGCCACAGGATCGTTCAAAAACTCATTCATGATGTTCCTTCTCCGTACGCAGCTGCATAAGTCTAACGCGAAGTTACTTATGCAGCGCATGCTTCATGATCGACCGGATACCCAGCACGATGGCAGCGAACGCCGCCAAGTACACCAGGGTGAGCGAGGTATTGCCAGACATCGCTGCATCGTACATCCCGTCAAGCGACTTGGAGGCCAAGTGCGGCATGAGCAGAGCGGTGACGATCCAAGTAGACCGGGAGTTAAGAAATGCTCGCAGCGCCATTCCGCCTAGCATCGGCAGAGCCACGAATGCAGGGAACAGAAATACGAACAGCAGGAACAATAGTCCAAGCAAATGCGCCATAGGCAGACTCCTTTATTGATTGCGCTGGCTCACCCCCTTGCCGGGGAGGATCCCCAGCAGGGTTGGTAAGCCGCGCCTCAGGAGGCGCGTAGACGTGAAACCCTTGGCAAAAGGGTTCGGTTCAACGGGCGTTGCCCGCTTGTTGCTCCGGATATGGCGAACGATTACCGTCCGTTGCTCTCAGAGGTGGAACGATGCTGCGCAAGGCGTCATCGATGTGCCTGTCGTTGAGATAGGCGTACAGATTGAGATCGCCCCGCGCCAACATGCCACCGCCGAGACGAAGGCGACTGGCGCGCAGCAAATCCCAGCGGTATCGAAGATCCCAGTTCTTGCACCGCTTTGCCTGGGCGAAATTCCCCAAGGTGTACGCTTCACGCCGTTCCGGCGTGTCCTCCGGTACCACTGCGTCTTGCAGCGTCTGGAGATCTCGCGGTCTTATCCTCAAGTCCATCTTGTGCTCCATCCAAGAAGTCGGACAGAGCCCCCTGCGGGAACTCTGCCCCGCAGGTTGAAAAAGCGATTTCGGTTAAAACCAACTACACCCCAAAGTACGCCCGGACAAGCCTGCGCCTCTCCGAGTAGCAGCGCCCACGAGTAATCTCGATGGGCGCCGAGCAGACCAGGTTGCGAAGTGCCGCAGCACGCATCAGCGGCGAATACGACTTAGCTGAGCGGATAACCCGCAGCAGATGAAACCTGGGCAGCACATAGGTGGTACGGACGTGCTGCATGAAGCGTTGACGCTTCTCGCTGGCAAGAACGAACACCTCGTCCAACGTAGGGCATCGCATGTGCTTCACGCGATCCCTTCGCGGCGCATCGAGCGCACACGGGCGGCAACACGGCCGCGCAGCTCGTTGCCCTCTCGCGAGCGGAAGGGCTTAAGCGCGCGGAAGGTGCTCAAACCATACGCACCAGTTGGGCTATGGACGCTCGCCATGCCTTCGCCAGACTTGAGCTGGATCCCGCAGAGCTCGCGCGCGAGCTTCGACGTGAAGCAATGGGCCATGTAGACAGGGCGCCGCAGCCACTCCTCGAAGCTCTGGCCACTGGCAGCACATGCCAACTTGGTTGATGTCATAGTCATGGAGCTCTCCTTTGAAATGGGCGAGTCCATCCCCGGCAGGAATGAGCCCCGCCCGGGGTTGAAAATGAAATGATCAACTCGGAATTGAGTCGATGATCGAGTCGCGGTCGTCGCCGATCGGGACGCTCCGAACAGAGCAAATTGCTCAGAAGAGGTGCCCAGAAATCGAGGCGCCCTACCCTGCTGGCCAAAGTCGCCCACAGGGTTAGAAATTCGCACGAATGTGCGTGAAGACTGCTGATATGCACGAGGCGCGGACAGCTGCCGTTTCAGACCAAGGCAAAAAGCCATGGCGATGAATTCGCTTTCCAAAGCCACCTACTGGAGGCTTTGGAAAGCCCGCGCACCGAAGTGCACGAGCTGGGTCGCCGAAGCGGAAAAGCCCAGGTCCTTGACCTGCAGCCCTCACTCGATGAGAGAGAGCTGCGCCGGTTCGAAGACGGGCGTTTGTTGCAGTGTCGTGGTAAGCACGCGCACTAGAGATGCACTGGAGACCTCGTTGGCAGCCAATCTGGCAGGCGCAGGCAACACGCCGGCATCGGCCAACATGAAGTCGCCAAGCAGTTCTCCCACGGCCTTGAATGGCTGGTAGCACACGCTCTGCCCAAGCAGCTCATGGCCCAAGGTCAGCCCCAAGCCCTTGATGAGATGTGGCGGCACTCCCTTCAACAATGCGTGCTCCAGCAGGGTGAACTGGCGAAGCAAGCTCGGATCGTGGCTGCTGCGCAGCTTGGGATCCGTGCTGCGCACCTTTGCATAGCCTTTCGTGATCGTTGGGCAGGATGTGCTGTCCGGCGTGAGGATCTGCATCCTGAAACTGTTCCCCTTCTCACGATCACGGTCTTGCTTGGCTAAGAGGCCCGCCATGGTTGACCAACGATCATCATCCGGGGCCAATGTCTCAAGAATCTCGGCGATGCGTCGCTCCACCTTGACGGGGCGTCTCAGCAATGCGAAATCAAAGTCCAGCCCCTCAGTGGTAGCGACCATGCACAGGCGTTCACGGTTTTCCAGGACGTTCCACTCGGACGCCTGAAGCACGGCTTCGTGCACCTGGTAGCCCAAGTCTCGCAACTGGTGCCGCAAGATGAACATCGAGGCTGAAGTGCGATACGGCACAACGTTCTCGACGAGCACTATCGCAGGCTGTGCCTTCGCCACGATCGCAAGAAACGGAGCGATGAGGTGCCCCACTTCCGGATGCTCCTCAGCGTGGCCAGCGCCACGCTTGGCCCTACCGCTGCGAGAAGCCCCGCTGCAGGGGATGCCTGCGCAAAGGACCTCGACCTTTTCGATGCGATCCATGGCCCACGAGTCAAAGGCGAGCAGCTGCATGGGGGCAGCCAGCGACACCGTTTCATCGTCCCAGGCATCGTTGTGCACACTGGCGTGCTCCAGCAACTCAGGACGGATGTCGTTCGCGAAGGCTAGACGGGACTTCACTCCTGCGGCCTTCATCCCGAAATGCACTGCATGATCCAGGATGCCACCACCGTGCGAAATCGACCCGACTGAAATGGCCGCTGCAGCTGCGATCTTGGCCCGCAAGCGCGCAAGCCGCTCTCTCTTGGCCAGCTCGACAGCACAGGGCAAGATGACGATTCGCAGCTTCTGCGAAATCACCCGCACTCGCGTGAAGCCGTTCAGGACCGCCAGGTCCTCAGCACTGTTGATGTCGATGACGGGCAATTCGTCAGCGCCAGCAATCTTGCGCGAGACCCCCCGCTCACCATCGGCATCTATTTCCAGCACCAGCATGTTCCGCGTTGCGTCCTTGCGGACACGGAAACGCTTGCCGGGGTGAAACCCGGCGCGCGAGGCCTTGCGGCCCTGCAGCCAGAGACGGGGATTGCCCCGGTGATGACCGATCTTTGCGGTTTCGTAAGCTTTCATGTGAACTCCGAATAGAACGCGGAGCCCTGCCCCCGACGGGACAAAAGGCCCGCAGGTTGGGAAGTTAGCGATCAGACGCCCTGGTCAATGAGCATCGCTTTGAGCGCCTGCAGGCGACGAGAGCCCATCTGAAAAGTCGTGCCCAGATAGCCTGTGTAGGCCTCAGCGGTTCGGAAGACGCGGCACGGGATCGAAAAATCCACGCGGCCGCCAGGCTGCGCACGCCCGTCGCGGAAGAACCAGAACGTACCGGGCAGGATTGCGCTTATCAGCTCCAGCGAACGCCTGGGTGTGTGAGGGTTGAGAGCACCTGAAAACTCGCTGCTACCAGAGGCGTGCAGAAAGAACGACCCGCTGGGCGAAGTCTGGAGGCCGTCGCCCCACGCGTGGCTGAAGCGTTCAAGTTGACCCGTGGAAAACAGCACGAAGTCCCCGATTCGGGGACCCTCAATGCATTCTCGGTTTGCCTGAATTTGCGCCAGGCGCTCTTGGTCATGCTTACCCATTTCGAGTGTCATACCCGTTTCCTTTGAGTGGTGGAGACGGGCACCAGCCTTGGGGGCTCGCGGGGCCCGTCAGGGATGGTGATAGCGCAAGGGGTCTCCTTGCGCCTGGAGGTGGTTCAGGCTTCCGCGCGCGCTTCCTGTTCGAGCTGCTCGCGCGTCAGACCTTCTTCCTCCATCCGTTGGTTGCACAAGGACACCGTTTCCGCAGACCGATCACGCACCTCTTGAGGAAGGTTCGGATCATCGCGACGAGCCTCTGCTTCGAGCAAGATGTTCAGGATCATGGAAAAAGTCATCATGGCAGTGCCTTTCATTCGAAGAACGGCAGGCACTTCCCCATCGCGGGAGCTGTGCCCGCCAAGGGTTACAAGGAGCCAGGGTTGAACTCGGCCCCGGGGGGGGTCATTGATGGGACAAAGCAATGGAGCCGATGGGGACTGCTTGCTCGTACCGCACTTCGACCAGTCGCAAGTTGCTACGTTGCAGGAACGCGTCGATGCTGGATCTCATCGCTACACGGATGGGGGAGTTGTCCGGTATCGCGTAGTGTTCGGCGATCCGCTCGACCATCTTTCCGTACTGAGAACGAAAGTCATAGCCGTCCACCATGTACGTGGTCCGGAGACCCGTCAGACGGTCATTGGGCGCGTTGAAGCTGATGACTGCTCCCCGTCGTGTCGATGGTTTGCAGTAGTTCAACCCTCGTATCGTTCCATCCTCTCGGAAGATGGGGCTATCAGGGGCTTTGAATTTTGAGGCCATTTCAATTCCAGGAATGTGCGAGGCCGTCCCCGCAGGGAGCATCCCCGCTGGGTTGTTGACTTGCCGACTCAAACGAGTGGAAGGAATGAGGTGCTGCTTTTAACTCGCAGCTGGAGTTTTCACAGCAGGCGTAGCCGTGCTGATGGAAAGCTTTCCAAAGGTGCTAGCACAGCACCTTTGGAAAACCCTCGCGCCCGAGGGCGCAAGGATCATGGGATGTGGTCAAACCACTGTCAGGTGTTGGCAACAAGCCCGGAAACCCAGCTGGAGGGCGGGCTTTGTGGCTTGCTTTCATCGGGAGAGTCACTGGTGGAGCACGTTGCCGCATCCGTTGCAGCCCCCTCCTCGGCCGACTCCTCTCCAGAGTTCGAACCCTTGGTGCGCTTGCCTTTCTGGGCTTCGGCCTGTTGGAAAACTTGCATCAATTGGAACAGCGCGAGCGCGTCCACAGATACTGTCTTCCCCTGCAGAGCTTCGGGGTCACCCTCGAAACCCTCTTCCTTTAGGCTACCAACCAAGGAGCCGACCGAAGCATAGATCGCAATCGCGCTCTTGCGAGGCGGGGTCCATTCGCGAACAGCTGCAGGACGGATCTTGGTCTTGCCCTTTGCCTGCTCTTCCTGAAGCGTCTTGCGCAGGAACTCCAAAGCACCGTCGCCTCGCTCGCGCAGGACCTCGATGGCAGTGGTAGCCGATACCTGGTCGATATTGACCATCCGCTGGATCTCAACCGGCGCCTCGGCCAGCACCAACATGGCCTGCACGTGAGACAGTTCCTTGTTGCGGCGCTTCGCGATCTCCTCTTCGCTGGCGCCCATGCGCAGCAGCTTGAGGTAGTTGCGAGCGATGCCCACCGGGGTGAGCTTGAGGCCATCTTGGCTGTCCATCTGGCAGTGCACGCGATCCATGTCGTTGCCACGGAACGGTATGCACACCAGATGCGGAATGTACACGCCGCGCGAGATGGCGAGCATGGCGCCCCGCGTTCGCTGGTGGCCTTCGACGATGTAGAACTTTCCAGTGCCGGCGTCGATGCGAACCACCAGATGCGGCACGAACTGCCCTCGGGCATAGGCCTGAGCGAACTCCTCGATCTTGGCCACTACCCGCGGATCGTCGTAGTCGCGTTCGTTGAAGTCTGGCTCCTCCAGGAGCAGATGCGGCGGGATCTTGAACACATCATCCTTCTTGACACCCGTTTCGTCCGAATGCGAGGCCTGGGCCTTGAAGGACCTGTGGATGGTTGGTGCGGTGCTATTTGTCATGGTCTATCTCCTGTGAGAAGCGCCCTGAACGCACCGACCCCCCATGGGTCAACGCGCCCATGGCAGGGTGAAAAAGAAAAGGTCAGTTGGGCTTCAATGCCCGGGTTGGAACACCAGCAGCTTAGAGGGGCCGCCAGCAAACATGCAGCACAGGGCCTCAGGCGTCTCGTTGATGAACGCCGGTAGGTTGGGCGCTTCCGGGTGCGGCCAAGGCAAAAGCTTCGTTGCAGCGAAGCTCCAACAGAGCAGTCAACTCAGCGGCATCGCGATGAGCATCGACGCAATCGCGCCGCTCATCCTCTTCAATGCGCCTGATCAAGGCGCGGGATGTTCCCAGGCAGCCCACAAGCTCTCGCTTGCGCTGCTCGTACTTCGATTCGTGGCTCATGCAGTCTCCGAGAAGAAGCGAGCCAACGCTAAACCCGTGCGGGCTATAGCAAGCCCGCCAGGGTGAAAAACAAGCCCCCGAAGGAGCATACGTGTCTGCAGATTCAACTCCGGCAGCTAGGAGCTTCATGACCTGGCAGAGCCACGTCATAGAAAATTGATTTCCGAAACCCACGCCACGCATGGACTTGGGAAATCAGCCGCCCTTCGTAGAGGATCAGCAACTTCACGAAATGATACACGCCCGCGCACGGAAGCGACACCCCTGCCGTGGCCACACCGCGCCGAGCAACGGAATGCGGCCTGCTGCGTTTCCGAAGGCCCCTGGTTCAAGAGCCTTGAGAAACGCCCCTCGGCCAAGGCCAAGGGGAGAAAGGGCGTAGAGCGCCCCAATAAACACGCGGCTAAACGGTCACACCGGTCAGCGGCTGTCCGTCACTGTGCATGTAGTGCGAAAAAAAGCTGGTATTCAGCGGATGGTCCCAAGACCATCTACCAGGCGACGTACCAAGCCTGACAACTATTGTTTTAGCTTCCGCATAGGTCTCTGCTGGCGCGAGCGTCCCAGCGACTTGAATGGTGAAGCAGCCCGATGAGCCATGCCCGAGAGAAGTGGCCTGCGAACTACGGGGGAAGGCATAGCCGATCACATGCTCGGCGCGGGGTGTGGCCGCCAACAAGCTCGATTTCTGATTTTCCATATTGAATGCTCCAAAGCTACGGAGCCGCTTCCCTGCGGGGAATAGGCCCCGCAAAGGTTGAAATCTCCCGCCAGGTACGGACGGAAGGGAATGCTCTAAGCGAAGACCGTTCTGGCTCTGCGTAGGCGGATTCGGCCGTGCCCATCTCCGACACGTTCGAACAAGAACCCCAACTGAGCGTTGACGCCCCGGGGTCCAAATTCAAGAAGCGCGAACGCTCCATGATGAGAATCGCTGTGCCTTGCGGCGAGGGCGTTCGCCTCATGGCCGAGTGCATTACGCACACGGAACAATTCGGATTTTTGAAGCACCCTCTCCGGTGAGGAAGGTGCTTGAAAAAACCACCCTCCATGCCCCAAGGGGCATGAGGGTAGTTCGCAGGGTCAGGCTGCGACGAGGTCCTCGGCCTGCACCGATTCATCGACAGCAGAAAGATCTCCCTTGCTCAGATCGAGCGCTGTGTCGATCTCGATTTGCTGCTTGCGCAGCTCATCGAGACGTGCCTGCTTGTCAAACGGCTTTCCGATCACTCCGGCCAACTCGCGCATCTGGTTGTTGAGGCCTTCCGCGCGCGCCTTCGCGAGCGTCAAGTGCTTTTCCAAGCTTGGCCGAGACAGCTCTTGGATTGCAGCACGCAGGACTTGCGAACCACGTGAATGCCGCCCCAGCTCATACTCCCAGCCGCCTTGCAGAGTCAGCTCACACCTGCGTTCGGCCGGGTTTGAAGCAATGAGCTTGAAACCGTTGATGGCCCCAATCTCTTGCATACGCCCAGAAACGCTCTGAATCGCCACCGTCAACGCCTTCGCGGCTTTCGACATGTCGGTGTAGGTTTTACCCCCCACCTTCACACACGGCGCCTTGTCAGCCGCCACTGCGTTCTCCATGTCGATCCTGATCAGCTTGACCGCTTCCTCCATGTACCGGATCGATGCAGGCAGTCCTTCAAGCTCACGCTTGTTGGAATAGCTCTGCCTCGCCCATTCCTGATATAGGACGTTCAACTTCGCCAATTCGGCGTCCACCCCTGCCTTGCGAAGCACGAGAGGATTACCTGACGCCAGCGCCTTGATTTCAGCGTACGACAGCGCAGCCAACTCAGCGTCCTCGGCAGTTCGCAACGCGGCATTGCCGGTCATGATCTGCGCGATGAACCTAGCCTTGCTATGGAGCAGCTGGTACATGTAAGCATCAAAAGAGCCTTGCGTGATGTACGTGAAGATGAACACCTCAGGGTACATGTTCCCCTGGCGCACGATACGGCCTTCACGCTGCTCCAGATCACTCGGCCGCCAAGGGCTATCCAAGTGGTGAGCCGCGATCAACCTGTCCTGGATGTTGGTTCCTACGCCCAGCTTCTCGGTACTCCCCAGCACCACGCGCACCGCCCCTTTTCTTACGGCCCTGAACAGCGCATCTTTCGATGCATCGCTGTCGTGGTCATGGATGAAGGCGATCTCATGAGAGGGTATCCCCATGCGCACCAAGTTCAACCGCATCTCGTCGTAGGCACTGAAGCCCCCGTCGTTTCGCGGTGTCGATAGGTCGCAGAAGACGACCTGAGCACCCTTCGACTCGGCGTACTCCTTCCAGATCCTGTACACGTTGTTCGCGCACATCTGGATCTTTCCCCCTTCAAACTCTGGCGCCAAGGGATCCACCAGCCTCATGTCCAACGCGGCCTTGCGGCCGTCGCTGGTGACCTTCAGCATGTTGTCCTTGTTGGGCTTCACGCCGCCGCTACGGATCTTCCCCGCGCGCTCGACCAGTTCACCAACAAAGGCCTTCAGGTCTGGACTTCCCGCTACCGGCACCGTTTCCTTGCGGACTTCGGGAGTCGGTAGATCGAGCATGTCGGCAGTCCTGATGTCCGCCACCATGCGGAAGATGGACATCAGCTCAGGGAGATTCACGAAGCGTGCAAACCGGGTCTGCATCCTGTAGCCACTGCCATCAGGTGCAAGCTCCAGCGCCGTCACGGATTCCGCGAAGTTCGCGGCCCATGAGTCGAAGCAATCAATCTGGTGCCGCTCCAGGGTGGACTGCTGCAGGAATCGCATAGCAGTCCACAGCTCGGCCATCGTGTTGGTAATGGGCGTTCCGGTTGCGAAGGTGACGCCCTTCCGGTCGCCACGCCGCTCCATCACACACCGCGTCTTCACGAACAGATCAAATGCACGGTCTGAGTTCGAGGACGGCAAACCTGCGATCCGCTCCATCTGAGAGAAGCGATACAGGTTTTTCGCGAACTGACTCTCATCGATCATCAGCCAGTCCACCCCCAAGTCCTCGAAATCCAGAACGGAGTCCTTCTTCCGGGTGTTGTTGAGCTTGTCGAGCTTGGCCCTCCATGACTTTTTCGCCCTCGCCAATTGCTTGACGATCTTGTTGCCACGGTCCTTGGAATGCAGACGGATTGCTGATTCGATCTTCTCCAGCTCTTCTTCGACAAAGCTGGTCATGTAGTCATCGCTGACCCTCATCGACTCGAACGTCGCTTGTGTCACCACCACTGCATCCCAGTCACACGTCGCAATGCGCGAAAGCATGAGCCTGCGCCGGTCGCCCTGCAGATCCTCTTTAGAGGCGAGCAGAACATGGGCGCTCGGATATGCCTCCATGAAGTTAGCGCCAAACTGGTAGAGCATGTGGTTCGGAACTACGTAGAGCACCTTGCTTGCCTGACCCAACCGTCGCAGCTCCGCACCTGCACAGATCATTTCGAGCGTCTTCCCTGCCCCGACCACGTGGGCCAGCAACGTCGGATATTGGCTCGACACGATCCGCCACACCGCGTCACGCTGGTGCGCGCGCAGTGAGTAGATCGAGGACATGCCTGGCAGCACCAGGTGCTCACCGTTGAACCGGCGGGGTACCGTGGAGTTGAAGAGCCTGTTGTAGAGCCCAGCCATCTCATCGCTACGGTCCTTGTCGGACCACAGCCACTCAACGAACTTCACCTTGAGGTCATGCTGCTTTTCTCGCGCCGCGATGGTCGCATGCGAATTCACAACAGTCCCCCCGGCTTCGCCCTTGTCGTGCACCGTAGGCCTGCGCTGGTTCAGTTCCATCTCGAACAGTTCTACGGCGCTCACACGCCCCGTTCCGTACGTCTGCGTGTTGCGCACGTCCGATTCAGAGATCCACGGCGCCTCCACGTTCCAAGCCCCTACGCTCCCTTCGTAGGTCACCTTAAAGCCCTTCCTATCGAACAGCGTGCTCAGGAACTCCTCGTAGACACCTGTGGGGATCCACGTTGAGCCAACGCGCGCGGTGATGTCGGCTGGGCCCAATGGCACGGGAAGGACAGCCTTGAGAGCTTCGACGTTGCGTTCGAAGCGAGCGCCACAGGACTCTGCTGCCAGGAGCTTTTCGCGCACTAGGCCAGAGAGGTAGGCATCCGCATGCTCCCAATGCCCCGAATCCGGGTCAAGGAACACATGGCCGCCCTCCTCCAGCGCCTTCATGACCTCGTCAGCCGGTTTCCCGACCAATTCAGCTATGCGCAGCGGCAGCACGCGAGCAGATTCACCGAGGCTGACTTGCAAGGCTTCCACTGCGGTTTCGCATGAGGTCACCCGCTTGTATGCTCCGGCAGTACGGCGTTCGAAGATCGGCGCCTTGCCTGCGCGCTGCTCTTCTTCATTCCAGACTTCCAGCGACAGCAGCAACGGCAGATCGGGATCCACTTTGAAAGCGCGCCGATTGACCCTGTCGTTGATGTACCCGTTCTTCGCCACGAAGGCGTCGTAGGAGACATTGAGGGCCGTGCGATACACGCCCAGCATGCCGTCGTCGTCGGAGGCTGTTTGGGCCTTGATCAGCTTTCGGGCTGTGTCGCGCAACTGGATCAGACCCAGCACACGCTCCAACGTACGCCCTGCGAGATCGGAGGGAACGGCCTTGTCGCCCAGCACCTCGAACACCTTGCCATCGATCAGCGAGAGGCCAGGCCGATGCTCACCTTCAAGCTGCAGTGCCGCCTCGCGACGTTCATGCTGCCTTGCGCGCATCGCCGTGGGCTGATAGATCCCATGCGGCATCATCCCGAGCCGGTCTGCCAGTTCGCCCCTGAGGTCGCCCTCAAAGTCACAGACAAGAACCGTCCTGGACCCCATTGAGCGGGTGCGCAACTTTCCGATGACAAGGTTGGCGTTCTCAACGAAATACTCGTTCACCATCAGGTGCGACCTGCTGCCGTAGCCACTGTCGCGGCTGTACAGCGGGGAACCCCAGGCAACCGGTTTCGTGGTGGTCCACCCGGCCTTCTCAACGTCCGCGACAGGCGTCGCCAACTTCTGAAGGATCACCAAGTCTGTCACGACCTCTGTCCCAGCTATGGCCGCGAAGGTTGTACTCGGCAGTCGGATGGCGGTTACCAGCTTGGCCTGGCCAGCCAGGTACTTGCGCACCTTGTCATCCACAGCGTCCATGGTGAAGCTCGACGTGATGAACGCCACAAGCCCCCCAGGACGAACCAGCTCCAGCGCTCTCGCAAAGAAGTAGTTGTGCACTGTGAAATCGGCAAACGCCACGTTGCGCCTCTCGGCTACTCCGTGATTCCCAAAGGGCACATTGCCAATCGCGAGGTCGTAGAACCCCTGCGGCAGCTGCACGCGCTCGAAAGCACCGTGATGTGTCACCACACCGTAGGGGCGATAGAGAGCCTTGGCGATCCGCGCTGGTATGGAATCCAGCTCCACCGCTGTCACGACGCTGGCGCTGGCCACATCCTCGGGCATTGCACCCAGGAAATAGCCAGCGCCGCTGGCGGGCTCCACGATACGCCCTCCGGCGAACCCCATGGCCTTGACAGCTTCCCAAACTGCCTCCACGACCTCGATGGGCGTGTAGTGCGAGTTCGGGGTACTTTCCAGCGCAGCTGTGTACTCTTCAGGATTAAGCAGCTCCTTGAGTTGCGCGGCACGCGCTGCCCAGGCTGTGTCGTTCTGCTCCAGATTGAACGCTTGCGGCAGGCTACCCCATCCAGTGAACCGGTTGAGGACAACGCGCTCACGGGACGTGGGCTCGCGGGACTCTACCTCCAGCTTGCGCAGGAGATCAATCGCCGCGACGTTCGCCTCGAACTTCGCCACCGGCCCCGACAAGCAGTCGAGATCCGATCCCAGCAAGGCTGGCCAAATAGGTCTTCCGTTGGTTTCCGCGCACGTTGGCGCCGGCGAAGGGGGGACGCTTTCAGCCACTGAAGCGTTGGCCACCGAAGCCCCTAGCGGACCCAGGACCTGCAGCGGATCTTCCTCGGGGCCGAAGCCCGGGAGCCACATGCACGCTTCGGCGATAGGTTTGATTTTCATGGTGTTGCCTCATTGGGAGAACCCCTGGAGACAACACCCCCTCTGCGGGAATGCTGACCCGCAGGGATAGATGAAAAAACCGCCTTTCGGCGGTACGGTTTGCTGAGTTTTTGGCTCCGTCAGCTCGGAGGCTTGTCACTGCAGCATCACGCCGCAGAGTCAAATCGGTTTTCCTAAGCGTGCGTAGGGCGCGCTTGGGAAAACCCCCTGGCGCGTGGCCAGGGCGGTTCAGGGGATATGGCGCTAGCGCCAGGTAGGGGCTACACCCAACATCGATTGGGGTCGTCGGTTCTTCACCAGCTTAGAAGCCTCATGGGCTTCCTCAAGCGTCGCGAATTCCACTGGCTCAATCTTCAGCACACGTTGTTCGTGACGAAGGATGTAGCCGTCAGGCCCGAGCGCACGATCGTCGGCAGTGCCACCGAACGCAGGGTCGCCGTCGCCGCAATACTCGATGATGATCATGGACGTTGGCTCAACGCCGCGCCACTTGGCGCGTATGCGGCTCACGGCTCCAGGGTGCTCAAGGCTGTGCGATTCAGGCATGGGGATCTCCGGTCGTCACAGAAAACCGGGCAAGCGAGAGGCGTGTCAGCCATTTCGGGCCGAACTCGTTTCGCACCTGGCGCAGGAGGTATGCATCGGGATGACGCTCCTCTTTGCCGTCGATCCAGAGCGCCTTCAGCTTGGACTTCCAGTAGCGTCCATGACGCTGAGCGAACCCACGCAGGGCTTCGACTTGAGCCGACGTTGGCTGATGGACGCTGGCAACACAGACAGAAGCGGCCTTATGTGCGCAGGCCCCCTGCGCCAGCGAGAGACTCATCTTTTCGGGAACGGCCATGATCGTTTGCAGGGCCTGTTCCACTGGGATCGTCATTGCCCCCGAGGGAGTTTTCTTCATCACCATTGTGTTTCCTTGAAGATAAGGCGGCACCTAACCCCGACGGGGATCAAGCGTCCGCCAGGTTTGAACTGCCAGCCAGGCCGCTAAGCTGCAGCGACTGGCCACATGGGATGCGTAGAGTCAGGAGGCCGTGGCGCCAGCATCCTGATGCACGAGCGCCCGCACTACTTCGGGATGGTCCTGCAGCGCAGACACGATCGCCTCCGCAGACGTTTCGAAATCGTCTTCGCAGCCGTGATAGCTGTACAGCCCTTCCTCCGTTGGAAAGATCTCGCAGCCTGCCTCTCGCAAAGCACTGAGGAGCACATCCTTGTCGTGGCCACCAAAGCCCCCGTTGGGGATGGGCAGGATCCGGCGCGCCATCGTTCGGAAGGCATCGAGCCGTAGGATCAGCAGATCGACATCGCCGACCAGATCCGCCTCGGCATTCGTGGCCAGTTTGGCCAGCCAATCCTGGCAGATCCTGAGTCCCGCTTCCTTGATGCCGTAGCCGAACATCTCGACGCCCGCGTGAAGGCTGTCTTGCAGTTGGCCAATGCCCGCTTGGGCACTTGAAATTTTGTTGGTTTCCATTTCAGTCTCTACCTTGCAAATCGACAGGTGTTCCCAACGGGATGCACCCGTCAGGGCTATCGAAATCCTTCGCCCGCTTTCGCGAGCTTAGGTTCAGTGCTGTGTCCGCTTTGCCACTTGTTGGGCACCGATGCACATCGGGTACACCTTCAGGCGCGATGCGGCGTTGGGAGTCATGGACGAGGTCCGTTGGACAAGCACATCCGTGCCCGTTTGCCATTGACGTTTGATGAATTGCGCAACACGCCGCTCCCTCTCGTCGAGGTCGTCGCTACTGCATCCACCTAGCAAGGCCGCAAGCGCCGTGCGCTTTGCGCGTCGGTACTGCTTGCGCGTCATATGGAGGCCTCTGTCTCAGGCACCGAAGAGATGATCCCGGTGCGCTTGTGGAGATACAGAGGACCCGCCGCAGGGCAGCCCGTGGTGTATGTGCCGATGCTGCCATCGCCATTGTCTACAAGGGTGCTCACGGAGCCGTCTGCGTTCCGACGACGGTCACCGATCTTGGAATAGCGCGCGCGAGGGGCGAGCGCATGGGTTTTGCTGGTCATGTTGGTTTCCAAATAAACACGAGCCAAGCCCCCATGCGGGGATAGTGGCCCGCGTGGGTTGAGTTTTGGAGCGGCAAGCCGTCCGGTGGGTACTGGTTTTGGTCTCTCCAGCGCGAGTTCTCAACTCAGGATTACCCTGGGCAGTGAATGAGGTTTTTCCAAGCCACTCGAAGAGGCGAGGCTTGGAAAAACCCCCTGCATAACGGCAGGGAGTATTGAAGGTGCGCGACAGAATCGTGTCGGCACGATTGAAAGAGGAGATCGATTGCACACCGTGCCATGCCGGCCCCAGTTCAAGCTGAAGGCAGCGGCCGATGTGATGGCCATCAGCACCGCGTCAAAGCCCGCTCTTGCCAGTGGTGGACAGAGCGGAACGACGGCGCATCGGATTACTTCGGGTCTTCCTCAAGGCCCTTGCGTATCAGATCGAGGATGGCTTGCTGGGTGGGCTTGACGTAGGGACTCAGCATACTCAACGCCAAGTCCACCGCCTTCTTGCGGTCCTCCAGCCTGGCCGCGCCTAGGTGCTCCAAGTCCTTCAACCGTGGAATCACACTCACGGCAGTGAGCAGGTCATTCTCGGCGCTCAGGCGTTCGTGATTGGCGACCAACAGTGGGCAATGGTCCGCCTCAGCGACGTGCAGGCCCGCAGCCACTCGGGCCTTCTCAACCTCTGCAAGGTACAACTCCCAGTCACCTTCTGCGAGCAGATAGGCGTGGTCGGGGTGAAGGACCACCAGGTCCTCCCTGCCGTCCTGGAACTCGGGCGATACCTTGAGCTGCAGGCGAAGCAGGACTGCCTTCTTGTAACCGTTGACGATGGGGTCCAACGTTCTTTCGATAGCGATCGCCTCGAAGAGCCGTTCGGCGGCCTCGATCATCTTGTCGGTAAAGATTGCGGGGCGGTTGAGTTTGTTGCTCATGGGGTTTCCTTTCGCGGATGAAAAAGGGAGCCCCACCCCATGGGGTTCAGGCCCCCTGGGGTTGAGATAGAAGCGTCAGCGAGCGAACGACTTGAAGGCGCTACTGAAGTAGGAGCCCATCAACTCGCCACTGGCATCGAAGACGTGGAAGACGGCCTCGGTCCTTTGGGTGAGATTGCTGAGGGTCCGCGCTGCGTAAGCAACGCCGACCACAGCGCAATCTTCCAGGCTCGATGGAACTGTCAAGTGCGCCGCCTTCAACAGATCCAAGTCCAGGACACCCGTCCTGAGGCACATTGCTCTCTCATGGGTATCGATGGCGCTGTGGACGTGAGCACGCTTGCGCAACTCGGCAGTGGAAAGTGCAACTGACGGGGGATTGACGACTGTCGACATAGTTACGCTCCAAAAAATTGAAGGCGCAGCCCCCTCGGGGGCTGAACCCCCGAGGGTTGAAAGACAGATCACACGAGGCGAGCTTCCTTGGCGGCCCTGAAGAAGGACGCCATGGACGCTCCACGAAGCGACTCGGGCGCTGGTTGCGCTCGGCCGGTATAGAAATACTGCCTGGTCAGCGGCAACCAAACTGCCCTTGTGAGGCAGAACTTGGTGTCGCGGTCCAGGCAGTGGACATCACCGCTTTTGACGGTGAATTCCCCGAGCCCACAGCTGCGGGTGTTTTGGCTGGTGCCATAGGCAACAAGCGCCTCTCGGCGCCCATCGCTCCTGGTAGCCACTTCCAGAACGAGCACGGGCCTGAATTTAGGCCCAGGCACCATTACCGCTTCCGATTCAGGGAACCAGACGCGCACGATCGCCCCTATTGGGGCGGATATTTCACACATTGAAACTCCAGCCCCAAGAGGGGAAAAGGTTGAGTAGAACTACTTTCGCTGTTGCTTCAGCAGGCCGTGGGCCTGGAACAACTCGCTCAAGTTGGTGGGTTCTGGTGATGTCGAAACAACTGGTAGACCGTAGGCACCGAGGTGCTCCGCGATCGCTCTTTGGATCAACGCTTCAACAGAAATGTCCAACTCGCGCGCCCTCGCCTCCAAGCGCTCGGGCGTGGTGTCGCTCTCGTCGAAGTGAACTGGGATGATTGGCATATCGCTCTGATTAAAAAAACGCCGCAACCTTGACCTCGAAAGGCTTGGCTTCAGGCGCTCCATAGTAGAGCGAACCATCGCCGAGTGGTTAGACCATCTCGACATTTCTCGCACCCGGGGGGCGCGTAACTTCTGCATGTGACCTCCAAAACGGAGGAGGCCACAACCACAAGGGGTTGTAGTCCCCAAGGGTTGAAAAAACGGTTTCCCGTTGACTGATGCTGTAGTTTTGACTCCTCAGCTTGGAGTTTTCAGATTCAGGCAAAGCCTGCATCGATGAATTCTTGGCTCGCGACTCTCGCCGTGAGCAGCCAGCGAAGAATACACCCGCGTAGCCGTTCCATCAAGGGCGAAGCCTTTACACACGGACACTTTCGCAGACGCACGACGAACACGCCATTCCAACATTTCGCTAAACGGCAAGACAATGGTCGGCGCCTAGCACGGCGAAAAAGCAGAAGGCCGGCAGCGCGAACTGCCGGCCTTCGCCCGAGAACTGCGCGGCGGCAACCACGCGGAACTCTTGATCAAAAACCCTTAGACGGAATTTAGACCATGAAGAATGATTTCAGACCATGAAGAATGATTTCAGACCGTGGAGAATGATGCCACGCCTCGCGCAGCACGTCAAACGCAAGGAAGGACTGGAAAGATTCCCGCGTGGAACTCAGCGCAATGCCGACACGAGCTGAACACCTACGGTGCAGAAGCCGTAGCTCCACGCAGCCGCCCCCGTATCGCGCAACAGCGCCTCATAGTGAGCCTTGTACTGGCTCGGCATGGCGACAAAGCCGCTCGCTACCTGGAGAGCTTCTTTGAGGCCCTGCTGGCGCGCGTGCTGGCCGTTGTCGCCGTGGATCTCGTACCAGCCGGAGTCCTCCTCCTTGATGATGAACGAGATGCCTTCAATTTCCAAGCCGCCTTCGCGCAGCAGCGTGCGCTTGCCGACGTAGTTATGACGGTCCCTTTCCCAATTGGGCAAGTCGGTGCGTTCGGTCGTCCATACCGTGCGGTAGTCCTGGTGAATAGCAAGGTACTCTGCCAGCGAAATGATTCGAGGCACGGAACGCTTCGGCGATGCGCTTGACTGTTGTGGTTTCATATTGACTCCAAGAGGATACGGAGTCACGTCCCCTACGGGGATCAATGACCCCCGGGGTTGATGGATGCGTGCGGATAGACCGCCAGCATGAGGTTGCTGCTTTTACTCCGCAGCTGGGAGGGTTTAACGCGAACGAGTTCGCGTTGAAGAAAGCGATTTTGGGAGACACCCGTTCGGGTGTCGCGCGAAAGCGCCTTTGCAGTCATTGGGTTGCCTCAGCGACGGATGTTGGCGCATCCGCTGCTGACCTACCCAGTGCTTTGACCGAAGTCTTGGCGTCAAGCGACCGAGCACAATACTGGCTCGGCCGCCGATTTGCCCATGTGACTGAGCAAAGACTATCGGCCTGAAAGTTTGGCCTTGACCCATTGCAGCCAGCCGACCCTGCGAGTGCCGAGCACTGCTAGTGGCTTTCGCGGTGCGGCGACGACGTGGGGCAGACCTTCAATGCGAGCGATGGTGATGCGCATGTTCCGTTTCCTTATGAATTTGACGGACAACGACCCCCTTGGGCGATCGGTGCCCGAGGGGGTTAATTCAGACCTCTAGTCACAGGTCCATGGAGAGAGCTCAATCGGCTGGAACGGATGCTCCAGCTTCCAGCCGAGGCGCGTGGCCACTGGTGCTGCGAGATAGAGCCAGTTGCCGCTGGGCGGCAACGGAACCTCGACGGACAGCGTGGGATCCGGGTCGAACACAATCCCCAGTGCGTCTGCGGCGCGTTCGATTTCCGTGACCACGTCGTCCACGCAACATTGGTCGTTGTACTCCAGCACCAGTCGCTTGCGCTGGTGTCCCTGTCGCAAGCTGGAGCCTGTCTGCCTGAAGTCAGAGTAGAAGACCTCAACCGTATTACCCGTTGGAAACCCGAACCGCAGCACTATGCCTGTAGAGCGGTACTGGTTCGCCTCAGGACCAAAAGCAATCATGATCTCCATCTTGAACTCCTTAAGCAAACAGAAGGCACTGGCCTGAAGGGTCGGCCGCATGCTGCATGGGGGCGGGACTGGACGCAGGTGACATCACTCCAGGCTCGTGCTTGACAGCGCCAGCCTTGAGGATTCGGTTCGCGGCCGTGAACACCCGGCTGGCGCTCTTCTTGAACGCCTCCCGGGTGCTGCCGCTACCAAGCCATGCTTGCACATAGCCCCGCGCTTCCTCCAAACCGGGTAGGCCTAAAGCCGAGCAGCAGAGAAATGCGGTGGCCTCAGCCTCCGCTTCTCGAATGCTCTTGTCCAGCTCGAAAAGACATGCGAACTCCGCCTCCTTGGCGTGGAGAATGCAGTGCGCCAATTCGTGGAACAGGGTCTTGTGAGGCAACTTCGCCAACGGCGAAATCGACACTTCCTTGCTCAACGGGCTGGCATAACCTTGCGTGTTCCCGCTCACCATTTCAAAGGGCACTTCCGTGACCTCTAAAGCGGCCAGCGCCTGAGCTTTGTCCCATCCGCAGACAGGTGTCTCGGGCGGCGAGTATGACGGGCAGTCTCCGCGCTCATCGGGTTCGGTTTGCGAGTAAGCAAACCAGTTGTTGCGTATGACGAAGATTCGCTTGCTCCCCGTTTCCGAAGTAGCATCCGCATCGCCGTCTTTGGCATCACCCCGAGCCTTGTCGCCCTTCACGGTGACGGGCATCCATAGGCCTAGGGCCTTCTGTCCTTTCGCCACCTTGCGCCCCTTTTCCTTCCACGCGTGAAAGCTGGAGATCGGCGATATCGGCAGACCGCGATCAACCAACTGCATCATGGCCAGAACCTGGTTGCCCAGGCTGTAGTCGTGGAAGGCGCTGTAGTAGGACCCCAGCACGCCCGGATCCGTGAGGATGGAGTCGAAGAGCTTCGACCAATCAGGGCGCCAGGGCTCAGGCGTTTTCGTTTCCATAGTCTTCTCCAAGAAGAGCGGAGAAGCCCCCTTGCGGGGTGCTATCCCCGCAAGGGTTGATGGTTTACTTCACGATGTCGAACTCGCCTTGCCGCTCGCCTTGAAGGGGCGGCTGGTTCTCCAGGCCGTCCAAAGAAGGCACTTCACGTGCGCTGCGATTGCCAGTTGACGCGGGTGCCGGGGACGCTGCCGTGACGACCCCCGCTCCATCGGCGCCTTTGCGGGCGGACCGACGCTTTGGAGCACCGCCAGCTTCGGTGAGTTGACGCAGCGTGGCCTGAATAGAGTCCATCTGCTGGGCCTGCGCCATCACAGTGCTGGCCAGGAACGAGATCTTCCCCTCCAGCGACATCTCAGCATCGGCCGTTGCAGAGGCGGGCGATGCAGGAGCTGGTACTTCCTGAACTCCAGCAGCTACAGCGCCTGACGGGGCCGAAGGTGCGGGTACAGGCAGAACGTCAGAAAAGCCCGCGAGGCCTTTCTTCATGCTGTTGACGATTTCGACCAGTTGAAGGACGGCGTTTTGGGCCTCCTTCGCCTGTTCGAGCCTCGCCTTTTCTTTAGCCACTGCCTCGGCTTTAAGAAGCGCCTCCTTCTCGACTTCGAGCTTCGCCTTCTTTTTCGCGTACAGAGCCGCGAAGACCCCGGCGATGCGATCGAAGAGGTAGAGCGCAGACCCAAGCAGAGCGATAGTGAACAATATTTCTTGAGTAGACATGGAATACCTCTTTGAGTTGAAGAACCCAACAGGCACACCACTCCCCATCGGGAAGTGTGTCCCCGATGGGTAGGTTTAAGCACCAGGAGCCTGGCACATAGATAAGCTGTATGCCTGACGGCGGGACAGCGGGCCCCTTCTCACCAAGCCATTACGGACATGGATCAGAAATCGGTTTTTCGAAGCATCCTCGCCAAAAGATGCTCGGAAAAACCCCCTTTGCAGGGGGTTAAGAAGTCTCTGACTTTTCAGCCACAGCTTCCGAGGTAGCCACAGCATTGCAGACTGCTCATCACCGTCTCGGGCAATGCATGCAGCCGCACTTGGCGGTCAGGATCGCTCTGGTCCAGGTCATTCACTGGGTGGCCATTCGTTTTACCGATGCCGTTGCTTTCACCGTTGTCCACAGCGAGCACCGAACCAAGTTCAGCGTTGGGCCTGTAGGTCGTCAAACCTTTGAGCCCGCCTGACCAAGCATCCATGTAGACCGACTTGAAGTCCTCGTAGGGGTAGTCAGCCGGGATGTTCACCGTCTTGCTGATAGCGGCATCCACCATGGGTGTCAGCACATTCAGCATCTCGACGTGCGCAGCGACTGGAAGCTCCTGCGAGCTCTCGAAGTAGTCTGGCAGTTTCTCGATGTCGCCGCCCAGCTCTTGGTAGCGCAGAAAGGCGGCGTTCAACACGGCCTCCTCCCTGATGCTCCCGTCTGCTTTTCCGATGCGGCGAATTTCCTTAAAGCTGAATACAGGCTCACAACCACTGGAGCAGTTGTTGCCGAAAGTCAGCGACCCGGTGCCGGTTGGGGCCAGCGCCAGCAGGTGACTGTTGCGGATCCCATGTGCGCGAATCTGCTGCTTGATTCCTTCGGGCAACTGGCTGGCGAAAGTGCCCTCCATGTCGTCCCTTACACCTTCAAGGTACAGGTCAGCGTCGAACAGCGGGAATGAACCGCGCTCCATAGCCAGTTCCGTGGAGCCGGCGTACGCAGCATCACGGATCGTCTCCTGCACCTTTGCAGCAAATGCCCTGCCCTCGGCGGAGGAGTATTTCAGGCCCATCATGATGAGTGCATCGGCCAGGCCAGTGAAGCCTATGCCGATTCGTCGTTTGGCCTTCGACTCGGCCTCTTGCTCCGGCAGTGGCCAGGGCGTCAGGTCGAGAACATTGTCCAGCATGCGCGCCAGGACAGGCGTGAGCTGGGCCAGTCGATCGAAGTCGAATTCAGGCTCGCCTTCCCACACCGTACGTTTCACGAAGCGATGCAGAGCCAGGTGGCCCAAGTCGCAACAGCCGTACGGAGGCAACGGTTCTTCACCGCAAGGGTTGGTCGCTGTGATCGCTTCGCAGTAGCGCAGATTGTTGTCCTCGTGGATGCGATCCAGAAAGAGTACGCCTGGCTCAGCCCGCGCATATGTGCCCTGCATGATGGCGTCATACAGGTCACGAGCGCGAACCGTGCGGTAGATCCACTTGCCATCGTCACGCTGGACTACTCCAGCGGCGATCTGCGTAGGGGACGGCATCGCGTCATGAACGAGGTCGAACCTGCCATTGGCCACTACAGCTTGCATAAGCTTGTCGGTCACGCCCACGGACAGGTTGAAGTTGCGCAGCGGCCTAGCATCCAACGGGATAGAAAGATCCGACACCTTCTTGCACGAGATGAACTCGAAGATATCGGGGTGGTCGCAGCGCATCACCCCCATCTGAGCACCACGACGGGAGCCTGCAGAGATGACGGTTTTGCACATCGAATCGAATATGTGCATGTAGCTGATGGGCCCACTGGCGTAGCTCTTCGTAGAGTTAATCCAAGAGCCCTTCGGACGTATCACGCTGAAGTCGTAGCCCACACCGCCGCCAAGCCGCATAGTTTGCGCGGCTTGGCGAGCGGCCTCCATGATGCTGGGGACGCCATCGACAGATTCGCAAAGCGAGTCCGATAGGGGCTGCACGAAGCAGTTGACCCACGTCGCTTTAACACCTGGTAGCCCGGCAGACGCGTTGATGCGCCCGCCGAGGATCGTGAAGTCGAGTGCTTCGCGAAACCTGGGTGCCCATTCCTCGGGCGTGTGCTCGACGGCAGCAAGGCCGTTGGCCACACGATCCTTCACTTGCTCCGGCGAGGTCTCTCCGCCGTGCGCGTACTTTTCAAGCAGCACTGCAAGCGAGATCGGTTGGAGCTGGGTGGCCTGGCTGATGCCAGTGCTGCTGCCTGCAGCATTGGTGATAGTTGCGATTTCCATGGTGTACCTCCTTGATCAAGAACCCAGCAGGCACACCGACCCCAGCAGGGATAGTGTCCCCACTGGAGTGGAAAGAACCGGAAACCCGGCTACGAATTGAAAATGCCGTTTGTCTTGCGACGGGGTGGCAGCCCTTTTAAATGCCATGGTCATGAGACCTAGGCTGCAAATGCGATTTGCCATTTGGCGAACTCCTCTCGTGGTTGCAGACACCCCATGCAGGGCCTACCGCAACCCCCAGCAGAGCTAGAGACTGGGGTAGGCCCTGCATGAAGCAAGACGTCCACATCGACTTGAGAAGATCGTGATTTCCAGGCGCCGCACGCAGCGCCTAAGCCATCAGAGTTTCCCCCTGGCTTCTCTGGAATTTCAGTTCTCCAGCGCGAACTTTAAAACTCAGGGCATAGCCACAGAGCTTTGAAAGCGGCTTTCCAGATGCCACCGTTGGCGATGGAATCTGGAAAACCAGCCCCCGAGGGGGCACGGTTCATTCATAGCGCGTCGGGCAATGCCTGCCTCCTCGCTTTATCGGCTTCACTGGAAGCATGCATCTTGGCCCACACCCTCTGCATCAGCCCCGCCGCGATTTCTGCGTAGGGGCCGAGATAGACAGGGGGTGTAGCGCCAGCGCGGTACATGCGGGCAACCGTTGCCACGTGTTGACGAACGCCGTTGTCGGTACTCATCTTGCGGATAAGGAACGCCCTGTAGTCGCCATCAAACCCAGCAGGCGGCGCAAACGCCGAGCTGCCACCGGGTGTGGTGTCGATCCTGTTGAAGTTGATCACTCCGTACACGATGAACTCCCTCACGCGGCTTTGCCGAAGACTTGCTCCAACATCGCGCGGCGAACCGCTTCGAAGCTGGGGAACCCTTTGGCACCATCACGGTTGAGAACATCCAGCCAGTCCAGCGACTTCTGCCCCTCAGGAATTTCGCCCTTGGGTGTGATCGCCATGGCTTTCTTGTTCATCGCCCACATCCGTCCCACAAGCGCTCGGGAGGCCTCTTGGCCATGGCCTCTTGAGTGTCGCGGCGAGGGACGATCCTTGTCACTGAACACAATGATCAACTCCACTTCATCAGGAGGCACGAAGTGCTCCATCATCGTGGCGTTAACCGTGGCCCAGACAGGGATACCCATACCCTCGCTCGCGGCATAGGCGGTCTCGATCCCCTCTGCTACACCCAGGACCTTCCCCGGCTTCATGAGCCGAATGGCCCCGCCCAAGATCTTCAGATCATCGGAATAGGCCATGAGCTTCTTGGCTTCCGCAACATCCGCCTTGCAGCCGTCCTCATCGAGGTACGTCCGGTGGAGCGTGACAGGTTCTCCGGTGGCGGATTGCACGACGGCAACCATGGCGGGGTGAAACCCGGTGATCTTGTCTCCGTCGCTGTAGGCCAGCCTTGGATGAAACATCACCGAAGGCGACTTCAGTGGTGCAAGTCCACGTCTTGCCAGATAGAGCCTCAAAGGCTCGGCACTGGGGTGGGACATGGGCAAAACCCGCTGCATCGTCTTGTTGAGAGACTCGCGTTTCTCATCATTGCTCCGGGTCGGCTTCGCCTCTTTCTTCGGCGGCAGCTGGCGCTGCACCGGTTCAGCGAAGCGGTGACTGGAGTCACCCGTCAGGAAAGCCATCACAGCCTCCACCGTTTGCCTCGCCGTCCAACCGTTTGCCCACTCCAGGACACTGAATCCATCGTGGAAGTGGCCGCAGGTATTGCAGATAGCTCTACCGCTTTCGTGGTAGTTGGGGAACACTCGAAACCCGTCAGTACCTCCATGCACTGGACATGGGACGTGACGCTTGCCTTCCTGGTTCAGGGCATCCGTCAGGCTCGGGGCCAGGGTTCTCAAGATGGAGTCCCAGCGCCCACCGGCTAACGATCTCGCCTTGTTCCAATACTGTATCCAATACTCTTTCCATTCAGCATCGGTTCTTTCACGAAATTGCATGGCTACTCCTAGTTTGACCCCGAATCGAGGCATACCAAAACGCCCAGTGGGACATTTCGGTATGCCCCGACTCGGAAGGAAAGCCAGCCGAAATACCGCCCCAACCGGGATGGTCTCCCGGCTGGGACGAAATTGCGGCACTGCCGCTAAATGGATTGAGGACTACGCAGCACGCTCACAGCTCCGTCCTTTAGAACCGACATTGTGTGGGGTCGCCGTAGCCTGCGTCGTGGCCGCCATGGGCAGCCCTGTCGGCGCCGTCATCGTCATCCTGTTGAGGCTGACTCTGAGGCCCGGTCTGAGCGGCATTGCGACGCGCCACAGGGGGTGCATCGGCGCTACGCGGCGTAACCCTTGCATGCAGTCGCAGCTCCTGCGCGTTGATTTCCGTGGTGATGCGCTCCTGCTCATCACCGTCCTTCCACGCTCGATGGCGGGTGACACCCTCGACGTACACGGAGTCTCCCTTGCGGAGGTTCTTTTCCGCATAGTCAACGTCGCCATTGCGCAGGATCACGCGATGCCAGGTGACAAGATTCCTCCACTCGTCGGTCGCCTTGTCCTTCCATGACTCGGTCGTTGCAACATTGAGAACACCGATCCTGAAATCGCCCCTTTGGATAATTTCAGGATCACGTCCGAGGTTGCCAACGATCATTTGCTTGTTGAGCGAAAAACTCATTTTGAATCTCCAATGGGAGGCCGAGAGGACTCCCTACGGGGTTAAGGTCATCATTTCAGGCTGGCCGTAATAGCCATCTGAGCAGCACGCCATGATTTAGCAGGTCGAGAAACGAGATGCCGGTCTTGCCACGTGAACGTGCCATCCGTGTGTTGGTGGATGAAGCAGCCCTTGTAGACTTGAGTGACGGCGCATAAAACGAGTTTCATGCGGCCTCACATGCGTTCGAGACGGCGGACCCTTGTCGGAACCATGACCGTTGCCTCGACAACCATGTACTTTTCGATTGCACTGATGAACTCATTGCGGACGCGATCGCAGGCGCGGTCAAAGGAGAGCACGAGGTCCGCGCGATCCTTCAGACCGGTCAAGGACATGTCCATGAAGTCATCCATGGTCATGCCTTGGTCGATCGAGCTGCTTTTGGTACGAGTCCAACGGAGCGGCGCTTTGAGGTTCCTCCGCTCGGCCCTGCAAACGCCACATGAATGGCTGGCTGGGCTGACCAGTTGATAGTTCAGCTGGCCACACTTGGGACACGTGCTCTTGTAGCCAGGATCGTAGATCTCGGACTCGAACAGTACCAAATACCCACCCGAGCGGCCATTGGAGCCAATGGTGTAAGCGCCCATCATTTCGCGCTCGAAGTCACGGATAGGCCTGGAAATTTCGTCCCAGTACCCTTCCACCGAGATGAACTCGTAGGCTTTTTCCAAAGCTGATCCCGCCAGACCAAGTCGGTCGACCTTCACGCAATTGGCATAGCTTGTAGAGCGATTCACAGAGGACATCGTGTAGTAGCGGTAATGATCCATCAGGAACTTCGCCACCGACTCTTTGCTACGTGTATCGATTTTCTTTTCAAAAAACATGGTTCCTCCACTGAGAAAGGAGACATGCTTCCCCATAGGGGAAACGTGCCCCCAAGGGTTAAGAAAGTGATTGATTTGCTGCTTGGGGAAGGCGAGCTACCTTTTTTTATCCAAGGCCATTACGGCGGAGGATGAAAAACTGTTTTTCGGCAGACACTGCGTTCAATGCCTGCTGAAAAACAGCCCCCACTGGCCGAAGCCATGGGGGGTGTTTACGGGCCATCAGGCCGTGGTGAAAAGATCGCGGCGCGTCGGGTTGAGCTGCGTTCGCATTTCATCGTACGTGCGGTTGATCAGTTCCAATGGCGCGCCAGAGTAGCGCGCCTCCAGCCTGATGACGATCTCATCAAGATCGACCATCTCGCGGCAACTGCGCATGCTCGCCAGCTCCTTGTCCAACTCTTGCTCCGCTCTCGACCTGGGTCGATCCTGGTGCTGGGGTTGGGCTTCGCTCTGTGGGGGGCGAGGAGTCCCAGACCTAGTGGATGCAGGCGCTGGTTGGGGCGCTGGCGTTCGAGGGGCCGCTGCAGGCCTCACGGGCGAAGCGGTCCGTTGCGGTCGCTCTGCGGGAGGTTGTGGCGCTCTCTCCGGAGCCTCGCGCTCAGGACGTGGGCCTTGAGAACCACGGGAAGCGGGCCTGCTTTGGCCAGGCTGTCGAGCCCCATCGCTACCGTCGCCACCCTCCACTGGTGGCAGGTTGTCGAATGCTGGCGGCTCATAGGACCCGTCAGCTGCTTGCTCAAGCTGGATCCCTTGCTTCACGCCCATCAGATCAGCTTTGTCGAGCTGCAGCGCGATCTGCAGTTCAGCCGACATCGGTAGTTGAGAGTTGCACAGGAGGCGGATAAGGGTCTTCTTGCCCATGGCCACAGGATGAGTATCCCAAGGCGTGGTGTTACCTCTCCGCTTCGCAGCCGCATAGCCGCGAGTCGCGTCGCGGATCGCGTCAACGTCGAGCTGGTGCTTCATCACAAAGGTGGGCGTTCCATCGTGCAGCAAAGCCACGGCATAGTAGCCAACCACCTTCCCTCGACTGCTGTCTGGCGCTGGGAAGTTGCCTTCCCCTGCCATCGGCTTGTGTACCAACCTGCGAGCGGCACCCAAGTCATAGTCGAAGAAGTCGTTGATCCGGACCTCATGCGCAAAGATGTCGCGCACAAGGCCGGAATTGCGAACCAGCTTCATCAGGCCCTTGTAGCCGGGGATCAGCTGGCACTCATCTTCGTACGGGACCAGGAATGCCTCGCCGTTTTGATGCAACTCCAGTCCAAGCTGCGACGCCTGGACCACGGCTGCCACAACGCTGATCGGCTGGCACTTTGCGAGCGAGTCATTTTTGCGGTAGGCCGTGAGTGCGACACGCATGATCCGGTCCACGGAAAGGTGGTTCGGCAATGCGCGCTCGATCGCACCCTTGTGCTTTTCCAGTAACCGGGGGAAGTCAAGGTTGTAGATCTCGGCGCTGGCGCCGCCCGCAGCCGATGTGGTGCGGCGGATGTTTCCCATCAACTGAGACATGGTGTTTCTCCAAAAAATAGGGGAACACCACCCCATGCAGGGTGACGCTCCCCGCGTGGGCTTCAAAAAGGCCTCTAGGCCCGCTGATTTTTTCGCAGGCCTGGCCCGCGCTTAGATTGCCTCTTCCAGGACGCTACGCGCGTACCAAGAGGGAACCTCGATCACTTCCGAATCACCGAGCTGATAGCTCGGCCAGCGGGCGTTTTCACGACACCACTGCAGCAGCTGCAAAGCTGTCCGGTACTTCTTTCGCCCAACCTCCATCGTGACGGGGCCAACTTCATAGGAGGCGACGCCATGGGGGTACGAGCTTTCCACCGGGATGAGAAAGAATGGGATACGGCGGCCGAGCGCCTCGCTGATAGCGTCCGAGTAGAACGCTGCCTGCAAGTCGTAGCCTCGGTCACCAATTTCCCTCGCGAACTTGGCTTTAGATGCGTTCTGTGCGGACTTCAAGTCGGCAGCGCCGATGATCTCGCCGGTTATCTCATCGAAAATCAGCAAATCTGGTCGGATGCGGCACTCAATGCCGGTATCTTCATCAGTCCAGAAAAAGCTTTTCTCACGGTAGCTGTTGCGGATCTTCAGAGCGATATCGTCTCTCTCACACAGCGCAGTGAACATTCCTTCGATCGACTCCTTGTCGGCTTCAGAAATAATCGTTTTCCCCGGGTTTTCTGCATCCCAAGCTGCGCTGTTCTCCTTACCCACGTTCGTCCGAAGATCGAACTTGGGCTTGACTACGAACTCTGCTGCAAAGCGCTCTGGCTCAAGAACCTGCGTATGAAACGCGGTTCCGAATTCCATAGCAGGCGTGACCTTGCGGCCACGTTGCAGATCAGCGTAATAGTGCTTGGGAGAGTGAAGGAGCGAAACAAGTGCCGAATGCCCTACCACGGCGGGGTCGCTGTGGTATTCGTCGGCGGGCATGTCGATGAACATGCTCAAATCGTCAGACATAGAGTACCTCCAAGAGGACGAGGCACTCCCCTGCGGGAATGCCCCGACAGGGTTAAAAAGATCACTTTCGTGACAGTGTTTGCTGAATGCCATGTGGCGGGGCAGCGACCCATTGAAGCTACTCGATTACCGAAGTAGCATGCAATTCTCTCGTATGAACCCGGCATCGGGCTCATACGAGAGAACTACCGCCTCGCGCCACGGCGGGCGCGAAGGCGGCGTCTTCAAGCATGTTTGAGAACCTTCCCTGCTTTTCGCACTGCATCACGCACTGCGGCGCGCAACGCTGGAGAATTCTCCTCGCCGGACCTGAGCCTGGCATGGAGTTCAACTGCGGAGCGAATAGGAAGCGCTCTCATAACAGCGCTAACTAGAGGGTGCTTTTCTGCTTCGTGCGCTTTCACGGCGCCTCCATCAGCGACGCATTGCGCGGATGAGAGGGCTGCTGATCACGAGACCAGCCACGATGCAAAGAGAAAGCGGAAATACTAGATCCATGATTGACCCCTGTGATGGTTGAAAAACCCCACAGAGTGCTTCACGGGACTTGGAAGTCCGCAGCACCCCGCAGGCCAGAGAATTCGCTTTCAGAACTCTCTGGCCTGCGGGGTATCCACGGACTGAAATGAATCGTGGGCCTAAGCCCACGATTCATTGAAGGTGATTACAGACCGAACGCCCGCACCAGAGGACGGCTAATCATGTAGCCAGAGATGCAGCAAGCAACGAGAACGAGAGTCATGGTGTTTCCTTTGAGAGAAAATGCCCAAGGAAATGCCACTCCCCCTTGGGAATAGCATCCCAAGGACGTTGAAACCCATCCGAAGATGGGAACTGCATCGCTTGTCCTGTGAGACAAGCAATGTTTGGCACGCACGAAAACACAAAAACGCCATTACGACGTTAGAGATTTTGGTGAGTGAAAAACCGGCCCGCATCACGCGGGGCGGGAAGAGAAGCCCTTCTGGGGTCAAGCTCTTCACGTTGATGTGCCATCGAAGGCAGGATTGCAGCGGACGCCCATCAACATCCCAACGGGATGAAGTCCAGGTCTTACTCGCGCTCCCAATCCAACTGCAATAACCCGCAGCATGAGGGTTGGGAGCTTCGCTCCAATCGTTGCTAGGCAACGTAAGAACACGCATTACGGTGTTCGATAAAAGTTCAACAGAACAGCTTTTGCCGCACTGGTTGTTCACCTGGAACAACTACTGGATTAGTCTGATGAGGCCAGCTCCGCATACAAGAGGACGGCGTTACGCACATCGCTCAAAGGTGGCCCGATGGTACCGTCGAGTTCTCGGGGATGTCAACAAGCGGGGGGAGCTTCACCACCTCGCCACTCTTTTCTTTGAACAACTGCGGAATCGAAAGCTTTTCGCCCCATTTTTAACAGGGCTGCTTCGTACCATCGTCTGACCGTTGTCCAACCCTAGGAGTACATATGGCTGAAGTGACCGAAGCCACTGCCCAAGCTCAAACCGAGGCGCCTCAAGCCTCCGCGGAGGCCTCACCCAAGCCCCAGCGCGCGCCCCGCAAGCCGCAAGCAGCTGCCACCGATACCAGCGAGGCCTCATCGCCATCCGCGACGAATGCTCAATCATCCACCCAAGAAGGATCCAAGCCCCAGGCCGTGGCCAAGGCTGGCGAAGGCGCGCGCCGCAACCGCGATCAACCGCCCTTCGAGCCCTGGTATGTGAAGCAGCAGAAGCAGCGCCTGCAGCGGATGAGCAAGGAGTCGATGCCATTCCTTAAGCAGAAGCTCAAGCTGCAGACGCGTCACGCTCAGGAGATGTATGAGCGAGCTCACGAGCTATGGTCAGAAACCGTCATCACGCTCAGCGTCACCATGCGCAACTTCAAGCGTGAAGAAGAATGTCTCACGGTGGATGCCGAGGTCGATCGCCTTATGGGCATTTGCTCGGATTCCATGAAGCAAGAGATAACTCGCCTGAAAACCGTCGCTGACAACAACGGCGTGGACCTGGATGGCGCAACTGATGTTGAGTACACCCACCCGATGGAGTACGAAATGCAGATGTCGTCCCCACGCGAGCGGCGGTTTCACGAGTTGCTGCTGCTGCTGGACAAGCTGTGCATCTGTCTGGATATCCTCTGGATGGCCACGCTCATTGGCGACCGTGCACGCAGCAAAAGCGCCTACGACGCGAAAAGCCTTCTCCTGCGCACTTGCGGCAAGGCTCGCATTCTGGTGTTTCGTGCCCAAGCATCTGCGCAGCGAAACGGCGTACCTAACGCAGCTGACCCCCGCAAGGGCACTCAACTCGAACCCGGGGCCGAGACGCCAGTAGCAGCTGCCACCGATGTCGAAGCGGATCCCGCTCCAACTTCAGTTGCTGCTCCCTCGGCGGAAGCAGAGCCTGCACTGGCGGTCGCCTGACGCACTCGTGGAGCTGAACAGCTTCCAAGAGAGAGCCGTCCTCACGCCGGGGCATTGCACCATCCTCGCCTGCCCCGGCTCAGGCAAGACCCGCGTACTCACAGCTCGCGCTGGCCACATCATCACAAACAACGAGCTGGGCCGTCTGGCTGCAGTCACCTTCACTCGCGATGCGGCCACTGAGCTTCTTTCGCGCATCATGGCATCCTGCCACTCCGATCACGCGAGGCGCATCGCTGTCGGAACGTTTCACTCCCTCGCTCTCAACCAGCTTCGTCGCAACAGCCGAGGAAAGATGCCGCGCCTTATCAATGACGGTGAGCGCATGGCCGTCCTCAGACGTTGCTGGAAGGACTTCGCCCCGAGCCTCAGGTTTGAGGATGTCATCAAGCAGGTGGACCAGGCCAAAGGATCGGTGACCCCATACGTTTTCGAAGACATCCTCATGGAGAGGATCTTTAAGGCCTATGAAGATGCACTTGCTGCGGACCTCGCGATGGACTTCAGCGATATCCTTTTGCGCGCTACCAGGGGGATGCTCGATGGATCGATCCAGCCTCTCCCTATCCGATGGCTCCTGGTGGACGAAGCCCAGGACATGGACGCAGTGCAGATGGAATGGATCCTGGCACACGGGAGGAACGGCGTTCAGATAACGCTAGTTGGGGACGACGACCAAAGCCTTTACTCGTTCCGCCACGCGCTTGGCTACGAGGGGCTCCAAGACGTTTCGATGGCCCTCAACTCGGTCGATCTGTCACTCCCCGTCAACTACCGGTGCGCTCCGAACATCCTGATGCACGCCGCAAAGCTCATTGCGTGTAACGCCAACCGCGCAGCGAAGAACATCAAGGCCGAGAAAACTGAATTGGGCACCATAAAGGTCTTCCGGCGCGCAGACCGAATGGATGAAGCCACAGCCCTTACCAAGGCGATCCTTGGTATCGAACCCGGGTCAGCACTTGACACCGATCCGAACGCCCTGGCCATGAGAAATTTCGACCCCAAGTCCATGGGTGAATGGGCAGTTCTCGCGCGCACCAACCTCCTGCTCGATGAAATCGAGATTTTCCTAAAGTCGGCAGGGATAGAAGTGAGGCGAGCTGGGAGCAAATCGATATGGGAGCACGGCGTGGGCGCCGTTTACTCTGGCCTGATCCGCAGCGTCGCTACCGACTCATGGATGGGTATGGCCAACGCCATCTCGTTCTGCGGAGGCAGCAACTCCTGGGTCAACGAGCACTCGCGCGCCAACTGTGGCAATGTGCTGGCGCGGTTTGATGCGGCTATCGACTCTGCCCCGGATGATAAATCTCGTAAGCTGGCGGTCGCCCTGCGGGAGGGCTACATATCTTGGTCCGAGCAAGCTCGCAAGAGTCGTGTCAACCTGGTGGTGTTCGGCATCACGGCGTTTCTTGCTCCCCACTGCAAGCCGCCGCAGCGCAGGCTGCTCACTATGATGCAGAAGACTTTCACTGAACGGCTTCAAGGAAGCCTGCTTCAACGCCTCAACATCCTTTCCAGAAGCGAAAAGGAGAAGGACGTTGAACAAGGTGTGGTGCACCTGCTGACGCTGCACTCTTCCAAGGGCCTGGAATGGGACAACGTGTGGATCGCCGGGTGCGAGGAAGGCACCCTACCCCACACCGACTCCACCGAAGAGGAAGAGCGTCGCTTGATGTATGTGGGGATGACGCGGCCCCGCTCAACGCTCATGCTGAGCAGCGCCATCTCAGAAGGGATGGAGTCGCGCTTCCTGGAGGAGGCGGGCTTGGGTGTACAAACAGCTCGATAGCGCTGGACCCACCACTCCCCATGTGTCGACGGCGGTGGTGTTTCTCCAGAACATGCAGCACCTGGAGCCCGAAACTCTCACTTCGCAGTTTTCAGTCGAACACAGGCTCCAGAGATATTGAGATAGTCGCTCGCATACTCCGTAAAGGATTGCAGGTCACGACGGTTTAAATCTAACCCTTGAGCCTTGCAGGCATCAATGCAAGCCTTGCGGTCAAGCGAAATCCAGCCGTCACCAGTCAGCGTTCCATCCATAGCTTTCACGATGGCCATGAACTTGTCAAACTTGGTCTCTTGGAAGGGGCTCTTGTGCTGCAATGGCTCGGCGATCAACGTTGACCGCTTTTGAGCTAGCGACGGCTTGGGGTTTTGCCCACCGCTGCCTTGCGACGATTTGGATCCCTCTCCCGCCTTCGGCTTTGGCACAGCGGCCGGTTTGGAGTCCACCGGCGCATCACCTTTCTGTCGCTCGGTTGCGGACGCGACCGGTTGCTTCGCTCCCGTATCTGGCCTGAGGGATCGTTTAGCTCTTGCGGGTGCTTGCCTCGGCGCATCCGGCTCTCCAAGGTCAGTGAATGCCACGGGGGCAGGCATGTCATCCATAGCCATTTGGGGAATCTCATCCAGGTAGGCTGGAGGTCCACCGTCTAGGTCCAATGTCCCCTGCTCGGCCGCCGCTACCTGGCCAGAGGCACGATTCTGGGAAGGCGCGGTCTCGCCCTGTTCGTGCGCGTGAGGATCGGAAGACTTGGTTGCTTGCTGCGCACCGGACGGCTGGTGTAGCGTGCCTTGGCTTTCGCCCTTGTAGCTTGCCTTGTGCAGGAGCGTATAGGTCGCTTCTGGATTGAGCCTAACAGCCTTGCACGGTTCGCCCTGGAACAGCGAATCTATGACCCGTACCATTGGCCGGTAGGGATCAATCCACAGCCACTGCTTCGACGAGCATTCGTCCAAGATGGCCTTGGCAGAAAGGCCATAGCCGCTGAACGCAACTGGCCACTTGAGGTGCACCATCTCTTCCTCATCGACCCGGGCGTCAGTTTCCCAGGACTTGGTGCCACTTTTCAGATCCTCCGCCAAGGCTTCGAGCAGCTCCCCCACCGCGCCATCAAACTGCAGTGTTGGTGGAGCACTGAGGTCAATTCCTTGGCGCTTCGCCTTCTTTACCGGTGCTGATAGCTCTGGCAGCGACCTCGGATCGACTTGTCCCGCTTGGACGACCTGGTCGTCTTGCGGCGACTCGGCTTCCTTTGGTTTGAGCTTCAACGCCACAGGTGAAGAAAGCCCACTTGTGCCGTCGCCGGCCAAGGCCCCCTTGCGCACCGCCAGCTGGCGCTGCGAACCGTCTGCCTTGGTCACTGTTATGTTGAAGATCTCACCCGTCGTTGGGTCGATCTCCATCTGGGCCGGGGTGCGCACCCCAGAGCCTTCCGACGGCGCATGGGAGTCGTCGCCTTCATTCTTCGCGCCACTCGCCTTCGGCTTGGAGACGCGCGGCTTCTTGGGCGTAGCCGCCTGCTCAATCGCCTCTGATGCTGGCTCCTCTTCCCTCGCCCCTGCAGCAGCGCAGCTGGGCTGTTCTTGAGGCTCCGGAGTCTTCTCGCGCACAGCTTCGACAGGCTGGGAATTCGGGCCGTTCGTTACCACTCCTTGCACTGAAGCAAGGGGCACTGAGGAAATCATCGCGTCGTCTTTCAGACGCACACATGTGAGAACGACCCTCTTGTTGAACTTGGCCTCCAGAACCTCTGGGGCGACCTTCCAAAAACGATCGCCGTCCTCATGATCTCGCAAGAAGGCCAAATGGCGTTCCACAAGCATGTCTAGGACTCCATCGCCGGTGCGCGGCATACCTTGCGCCCCATCTTCTCTGACCTTACTGGCGATCTCATCGCCTGCCGCTGGCCATACCAAGAAGATCGAACCGTCAATGTTCCAAACGCGAGCGCCTGGCTCGTTCACCTGCCAGACACCCTCGCGGATCAAGCGTCGCATGATGTCGGTCAAGTGGCGTTCCACCGGCACCCCGAGCTCGTATCCAGCCATTGCAACGCCAAGTGACTTCATGTCACGCTCGACGCTTGCCTGATCCGATTTCACTACCAGGTCGTAGAGGGGGTTCCGGGCCCCGGGATTTGCGTTAAGTGACTCCATGAGCCACACCACCAGTTCAGTTCCGCCCTCGTCGATCCACGCCAGCGTCTCTGAGCCGATGATGCGATCGGCGATCAGGTTTGACAGCACCACGTGCTGCTTGGCACGCCCTACCCGCCAATCAAGGAAATATGCAGAAATCTTATTTGCAGAAGCCCAGTCCGACAGGTTCTCAGTCAGAGGCTTCCAAACTTTGGTGCGATCATGACTTGTCACCACCAGGTCGATAGCTGGTTTGCCCACGTCATGGCACAGGCCAGCAACAAACGCCGTGAGCTGCCATCGAGGCTCAATTTGTCTGCGCTGGGCTGGCGTCTTTCCAAGATCCAGAAGCAGCTTGTCGCTAGCCTGCGCCGCCCACAAGCCGACCTCGATCGAGTGACGAAGCAAGCCCCCCGCGCCCCGGTGATGGTGGGCCTGTGATGCGGGCAAAAGGTGGCAGTAGGAGACAAAGCGCCGAAGCACTCCGAGGTAGTGCTGCTCGTAGAGCGGCTTGCTCACGGTGACCACCCGAGCCAGCTGTACCAATAGCTCGTCCTGAGACTGGATCAGGCGCTCCGGTGCAACTGCCGGCAGGCCTTTGACGAAAGGCGGATAGCGCGGGACTTCGAGGTCGATTTGGGTCGTGTCGACCTTCTGAACCGTAGCATCGCCCGTCGAGCCCCACCAGGAACGCAACGTTTTGAACAGGCTCATTGTGGATTTAGCCGATGGGGTTGGTCCCGCAGTGGGGACAGCGACTTGTCAGGTAAGAGCCAGCGTCATGTATGTATTGCCCCTCACATCCGCCACAGCGGATAAAGTTGACAATTTGGGTGCGCACGTCACGGAGCGCGAAGTAGGCAGCATTGATGTCCAGCTCGCCCAGGATCTCCCGGTGCGCACGCCAGGATTGGAGCAGGTGTTCCGGCTTGCTGGAGGGCTCGCCGAACAATTGCAGGTGGACACCGACGAAGGCTGATAGCGTAGCCGCCTCGGTGCGGTTCGACATGAACGAGAGTGACGACTCGGGTAGTTTGCCCTTCCGAGGGATGTCGTGGTGGATGTCGCGCCACAGATTTCTCAACTGCGGAATCGACAAACCGGTCAGCGAGTGAACTATGGTGAGCCGAAGCTTTGCTTCAATGAGATCTTTGGCCACCACCCAAGAGGCGATCTGCTCAAGCATCTTTTACCTGTCACCTTGCCAGGGCACTGACGAGGTAGCTTGCTGCAGCGGCTGGCTTGGTCTTGCTGGTTTCCAGAATTCGATCAAGCGCGGCCGGGTCCACGCGAAGCGTGAACATAGTTATCGGAAGAAGCTGAGAGAACTGCTCGATCTCGGCGTTGGTCATGTCTCCGATGCGTTTCAACATGGTGGGCGAAAGCCCCGTGGTAAGCCCACCTTCGGGCTTTTTCGCGGCTTCACGGGCTTGCAACAAGAAGTTACGATTAAGAATGGCTGCGTCCTGCATGGCTGCTAAAAGATACAAACTGCAAAAATCTGTAAATGTAGTGTATCAAAAAGCTCGCCAAAACGTCACTTTTTGACTGAAGCTCCTTAAAAAAGATGCAAAAAAGTAACTTTCCTGGGTCACATGAAGCGGACCCTAGTGAAGCTCCAAATTTCGGCTCCATAGCGATCGGCGAGCGCCTTCGCGCTTGGCGAAGGAGCATGAGGCTCACACAGAATGATCTCGCTACACAGCTGGATGTGAACAAAGCAACCCTTCGCAGATATGAATTAGGACTTAACGCGCTCACAACTTCGCACCTAACCCTCCTCTATTCACATGGCGTCAATATGAACTGGCTGCTCACCGGCGAAGGGGGCATGCTGAGAGCGGACAGTCCCCCCCCCCTTGAGGTCAGCCCTGCGGAGAAGAAAATCAATGAGCTCGCCGAAGCCCTGCGCAAACTGCGCGAGGAAGCTCCAGAGAAGTTTGACCTCCTCACAAAGGGCTTTGTGCTGCGTTGTAGGGAGGCCCTTCACCTGGCCATCCTAGAGGCCCGTTATGGCAAAAAGACGGGCTGGGATGACATCGTGAAACCAGGTGTCGGAATGGACAGTCCGGCTGATGCGAGCATCGCCGACATCCTTTCAGTGCCCGTGCCGTCTTCAAAGGACGCGGACCCGTCGGAAGAGTAGCGCTAGCGGCACACGTTGATGTCCGCCGTGTTGAGGACAGGCAGGCTATCGGCCAGTACTGAAAAATAGTTTTGCCTCTGCCAAAGACTGCGGTCACCGATCACGTATAGGCGCTTCTTCGCCCGCGAGTTGGCGACGTTCAGTAGATTGGGCTTACTTGCAGCCCAAGCCTTCGCCCCCGGCAGGCGCGGGTCCCCACCCAGCACAAGTATGACCACATCCGCTTCTTTCCCTTGTGCCGTATGTACCGTGCCCACCTTGCCGCCGTCAACGCTCATCTCGCGCGCGACGCGGCGAAGGTTCTGTGCGCAATCTCGGAAAGGAGAAATCATCGCAATCTCATTTGCATGGGCTCCGTTGCCGAGGATGCCCGCAACCAGTTTACGCAAGCAGGCCTCTTCTTCGACGATCCAATGGCCCGCCGCAACCACGCCCTGCACATCAAGCCATCCACTGGGTGGCAAGTTGTTTGGGGTGCCGGCAGGCTTGCCATGGACCATCATGCCGCCGTAGGCAATTGTGTTGCTGACCGTGAACATTGGCTCATCGCAGCGACGGTGAAGTCGCAAGGGGCATCCGACCCAGATCTTCTCGCCAGCTTCATCAGGAATGAAAGTGCCAAGACGTGCAGAGCGATCAGCCAAACTCTGAGCTGATACGCGGCTGGGGAGCCACCCGTCTTCGACCTTCAGCGTTTTTGCGAGCATGTCTTCCACCTCCACTGGTATGGTGGAGACGGGCTCAAGCTGGCGGGGATCACCCACGATGACAGTGCGGCGCGCACGCCAGATCGCACAAGCGGCATGCGATGGAGCGGCCTGCCCCGCCTCATCGATCAGCAGCCATCCGATTGCCTGGCCACCAACGCTGGCGAACATGCGCGGCATCGACGCGAAAGTGGTGGAAATCACAGGTACAACAAGACACAGCGAGTCCAGCGCCAGCTTAGCCAGGTCGTGCGGCATAGGCTTGCCATTCAACCAATCGCTTGCGAGCCCAAGGTTGGCGATCATCTGCGTAGGGTGCGACTCGATGAAGGCACGGTGAACGTCCAGGGCAGCCAGGAACACCTCTTCACGGGCTTTCAGCCATGCCGGGTGGGCCCAGGGCGAGGAATGCTCACGCTGCGATGGATCGACGTTGATCATCGGCCAGTTGGAGCCCAACTCGCTGATCGCCGCGCGCAACTTGGATTCGTGTGTTTCCAAGTTGGCCTCGGCTGCATCAATCGCTTCTGCCAGCAGATTCTGTCGCTTGGTAAGTGCTTCGATGTGTGCGTTGAGTTGCTCCATTTCAGAAGTGATCGCATCGAGTGCGGCTTGCTTGGCGATGGCAGCTTGGCGTGCTGCATGGCTTTCCTTAAGAAGCGCCTGGTTTCTCTCACCCCATTCCCGGGCTGCCAGCCCCAACGTCGCCATCCAAGCGAGTGCACCGGGCTTAGCCAGGGAATGGAGTTTCTGAGCCGTTTCTGCCCGGTTGACCGCCTCTACCGCAGCCCACAGGTCTTTTGTAGCGAGGCTGGATTGAACTCGTAGAGCCTGGGACACCGACTCCCGCTCGTAAAGCTGCTCCTCAATGTGAGTCAGTGCCGCTTGGTCACTGTTCCGTCGAAGCGTGATGTGGGCAACATGCTCAGGCAACTTTGACAGCGCCAGCATCTTGGCGCGAATTTGCTCTTCGCATTCCACAGCTTCCTTGAACTTTGCGGCAGCGTCATCCCAGGAAATGCGCGGCGACAACACACCTTGTTGAATGGAGCGCAGCAGCTCGCGCAAGCCGGGTGCCTTTTCGGAGTCAGGATCTGCGGAACGACTCTCGCCCCACCAGAAGCGGCTCAGGAACTCGCTGCGGTTCGAGCGCTTACCGAGGGGCGCGGCTATCAGACCCCATGCGGGCTTACCGATGATTCTCGACGCAATCTCGGGGAAGTACGACGGGTTGACTCGTTGAGACACGGCCTGGGCGCCCGGGAGCTCAAGAGACACGTTCTCGACGGCCCCGTTGTTGCTGGACGCTACGACGATCGAGGAGCCCTGAAGGCACTCGTGCATCTTGTAGAAGGGTAGCGACACCCCGGATAGTTTGAAGACCTGCTTGTCCGTGAACTTCCGCGTACGCGACTTGACCATCTGCATGGCTCGCTGGGTTACGACTGACGCTACCACGTCTCGCAACAGCGTCGTCTTACCGGTACCAGGCGGCCCGTTAACCGCGAACAGCCCAGCGTCATCGCCCAGCGTTGAGACGGCTTCGTTCACTGCCAGCTGCTGGCTGAAGACCAAGGCGTGGTCCGAGGGCCACCTACCAACGGGGATCCTGTCCGGGCGGATGCGGTCGAGCACTACCTCGACACAGTCCTCATCACGCACATCAACTCGATCAACTTCGAAATTACCTGTGCCAGCCGCAATGAACTGACTCAGCCCCTTTCCTGCTTTGCCCGTAGAGAAGGCAGCCTCCGCACGACCGAGGTCCTCCACAAAGAAACTTGTAAGAATGTCCGGGGCACTGGGCTTGGCGGAGGAGTCGATGTCTTGCGTTGCTACCCTGACGCGCACAGAACGAACACGCAGCGGAGCCCGCTTGTCGAAAGCGATCAAAGGGATGCCCAGACGCTCAGCCACCTCATGAGCGAGTTGCGCAAGCCAAGCCACTCCAGCAGGGCGCGCTTCCTCTCGCATGCATTCGACCTGGTCCGCTACCAGTTGCATCAGCGCCATCGAGAGCATGTCAAAGCCCGCATAGCCACTTCGAACCTCTGGAAGCGTGTTGCCTGGCACCGGAAGTCCCTCAAGCCGCGACACCCCGCCACTTAAGAGACTCTCGACATCTCCCCGCTCGCGGATCAGCAGGCCGCTCGCCCAGGCGGCTAGCGAAAGTGCGAATGTATGTGCGATGGGGTATCCATTGCTGTCCATCGCCAGATCGAAAAGGCGTGACCGAGCTCCCAATCGCTCCTGCCATGGGAGTTCAGGCATGGACGCAGCCGACACGAGAAGGCGCGAGACTTCATCGACGGAGTAGATGCCGCACTGAGCGATGTACTGCCAGCGCCATCCGGCCTCGATCCGCTTGCGCTGGTGAGCGACATCCTCCCAAGGCATCACACTATCAATCGCCAGCCCGTACACGGGGGAAATCGGATCAGCTGCGTCGATGCGGGCCGCTTCAGCGGGCGTCAGGGCCTCGACCGTCTGCCACAGTTGAAAAATCGAATTTTTCATGATGCACCTTAGGCTCGATGCCTATTTACGAGACAGGTGGAGATGCCCTTTGACGAGGCCCTGCCCAACCATGTAATCAGGAAGCACGATCAGCGGCTCATAGGGTGACAGGCGAATGACCGTCGCGACGATCAGCCCCACGGAGTCTCTCCGAACTACAAGCAGCACACCCGCATCTTGGAAATGGAGGTAGTGGCAATCTTTGCCGTACTTGGCTTCAAACTTCGCCTTCACCTTCGGAAGCAATTCAGCGCGGACAAGGCTGGGATTGGGAAAGATGCGGGCGAACCAGCGCCAAGCAGCGGTCCATCGTGCGTCCGCCACGCTGCTTAAATCCGATTCATCGAGCTTGTCGCGCTTCTGGTCGATCCGTGCGACGTATCGATGCATGGCGTGCCGCGACAGCGAGACAGACTCGCCCAACAAAGGGCAGTCGATGGTGATACGGTCGAACTGCCTACCAAGGTCTTCTACTTCTTCACAAGGCACAACGGACTTCGGCGTCATTTCTGGCCAGCGAGCAACCTCTACAGTCGCCTCAAAGTATTTGGTCGCGAGGAAGGTGGCCGCATTGGCAACAGCTGCCTTGTCAGTCTTTCCGGACATGGTTTTCTTCAAGGCGTTCTTCGCGAGCGCCTTTCGGATGGCGCCGCTTGAAACGCAAAGCTTGACGCCATTTCCGAGCCGCCTTTCGCCGTGCACATGCTTGTGCTCAAGCAAGTAGTACAGCCCCTTAAGTTCTGCCAGGGCCCCGCGATCATCCTTATGGTAGGCATCGACCTCAAAGCTCAGGGAGCCGACCGTAGGTTGGGCCGCACCGTGCGGCAACCACTGCCACTCCACCAGGAATGCACCAGTGGCGCGTTCGCTGACGCGCGTGAAAAGCTTGTCCATGCTCACCGCCCGCGCTTGATAAGAGAGGTGATTCGATCCCGAAAGCGCGGCATCAACTTAGGTGCTTCGGCAAAGCCAAAGGGCCGTCCGGCATTGATCGCTCCTGCATCGTCCAAAGCGTGGAAGTGCTCCATCTGCGCTTCAGCCTTCTCGCGGATGAGCAGCTTCAAAAGCTCGGCAAGCTGGCCCCCCAGCTCGGAGTCCTCCATGTAGAGATGGCGAGCATTTAGGTTCGAGGCAACTTCCACACATTGCGAGATACGGTCCATGCGCTCGAAGCGGCGGATCTGCGCGGGCGGGAGGATCTTCCCAAGGATCTCAAGGGATTCCGGCTTCGTGCCGGGCAGGTGAGGCGACATGGATGCTCCAAACCCCGGAGGGCAAACGCTTGTGGCTCGCTGCCCGGATGAACAGCTCCCGCAAGACAGTTCCAATTTTGAACGAATTGCAGCGAATTGCAATACTTAATTGCACATTTACGCCAATTAAATAGAACACCTAGAAGCGCACGCAGACGTGTAACAATTATTGACACAAAGCAATTTTTTATCGGACAATTACGCGTCAATTTAAGAATCTATGAACGCTAATTCTTCATCCGAACAAGTCGCGATGCAGGTGACCAGTGGGCCTGCTGCGGAATTCATTTCAACTAGTTCCAAGGACGCGCCCGTAGCCACCTACATGAACGATCTGTTCAGGGAAGCTGCTCGTCGCGGAGCCAGCGATGTGCACTTCGACGACCAAGAATCAGATTGTCTCGTCCGCTTTAGGTTGAGGGGAGAACTTCAAGAGGAAGGCCGCCTCACTCTCGCCATCGGGCGTGAGGTGGACCGGAAGATTCGTTCCAGGTGTCGCTTTTCTTTGATCGAAACGCAAGCCCCCCAGGACGGAAAATTCGAGATGAGCGTTGACGGCCGCAACGTTGAATTTCGCGTCAGCATCCTTCCCCTGGCGCGGGGGCAGTCCATCGTCTGCCGCCTGCTCGACAAGAGTGAAAACCTGACCCCCCTAAGCAAAATGGAGATGCCAGCGGACATTCACGCGGCACTTCAGCGCGTCATAAGCCAGCCTCAAGGTATGTTGATGGTCACCGGACCAACAGGGTCGGGAAAGACGACCACGCTTTATGGCGTGTTGCTCCAGCTGATCAAACCGGCCGTCAAGATCATCACTATCGAGGACCCGGTCGAGTACCGCATCGAGGGACTCACGCAGGCTCAGGTGAACCCGAAGCTGACATTTGCCAAGGCATTGAAGGCGATGTTGCGGCAAGACCCGGACGTAATCCTGGTGGGCGAAATACGCGATGACGAGACTGCAGGTATTGCTGCTCAGTCTGCCCTTACCGGTCACCTCGTTCTGACGACTCTCCATACCAACTCGGCGCTCATGACACTCAGCCGCATGTTGGATCTGAAAGTGGACCCCAACGTCCTGGCTGCATCGATGGGCGGAATCTTGGCTCAGCGCCTAGTCCGAAGGCTCTGCCAGCACTGCCGGCTCGCGGCCCCGCTGACTCATGAAGTGGCTAAGCTCATCGAAAAATCGGGCGTGCCCGCCGAGACGATTTCCGCCCACTCCTCCTTGTACACACATAACCCCCACGGTTGCGAGCATTGCAAGAGCGGATGGAGTGGTCGCAAGGGCATCTATGAACTGTTGCTGCCCACGCAGGCTGTGCGGCTGGCGATCGAAGAGTCCAGCCTGAAGGATCTCGCCCGCGCCGCCGAGACGCAGCCGCAGTATCGGACATTGCTCCATGACGCGATGCTCAACGTGCTCAGTGGTGACACCTCCTTGGCAGAGGCCCTGGATGTCACCGGACGCGAAGTTCTTTGAACCCCTTGCTCAATATGACACTCCTCACAGAACGGCGACAAGCTCTCGCCACCCTTGCAGGCATCACCGCAAGCCTTGCACTCCCGTCAAAAGCAGCCGATTTGCCGGCGAAGGCCGGAACGCCTGTAACCGACGCTGGCGAGATGAAGCCGTACGAGGTTCTGAACCCTCCTATCAAGGGTGACTTGACCCGGGTTCGTCTGCTTTTTTCGTACGACTGTCCCTTCTGCCGCAACTATCACAATGGCCTGGTGCAATGGGGAGCAACCCTTCCAAAGCCTCTCAGCTTCGAGGCCACCCCGTTGATCACCAGCGAAGGCGAAAACGCATTTAACGCGGTGCTGGGCCGACTGATCACGCAAGACGTTGCGCCGCAAGCCATACAAACTTACGACTACCTCATGTACATGAAGCTGCAGGGTGATCCCGAGTTGGGAACGCCCCCATCAGGCAGGCTCACAGTTACTGACGTGCTGCGCACAATCGTCCAAGCAGGCGGTGAGGGCAAGGCAGTCCAGGCGTACCTGAAGGGGCGCGGCCAGGGCGTCGAGAACCGCGTTTCGAGCCACGCTCGACTCGTGCGGACGTACAAGCTCACCTCCACTCCTTCTGTTGCGCTGGCGGGGCGTTTCGTCGTGACGCCCGACAACGCGCAGGGCAATCCCCAGCAGTTTCTCCTCCTGCTCAACGGAATGGTGAGCCGCATCATTCAAGGGGCTGGACATGCGCTTTAAACGGCTCATCCTATCCGCATCGATCATCGGCCTGTGCGCCCATCTAAGCGCTCACGCGGTTGACTTTGGAGGTCTCCTGAAAAATGGCAAGCCCAAGGGACAAGACGCAGCAGCCGCTCCTGCGGCCCTTGATGCTCCTAGCGTCCTGCGCTCGGAACCAATCGATTCCAAGAGCAAGGACCTCCCTGACTGGCTAAAGGACAGTAAGAGGTTGCAGGACATGCTGGGCGCGGATGCGAACTACAGGGTCGAAAACCCGAAGGTGATCCGCCGTGTAGAGGCACCATTCCCTGGTCTGGAGGGCTATGTGGTTGAGGCCACGAGCTTTTCTGATGCGACACCTGAAGGGAAAAAAGAGCTCTACGTCTTCTACACGGACAAGTCCAAGCGGTACCTCATGGTCGGAATGATGATCGACATGCAGAAGAACCGCGATGTGAACGTGGACACGGAGCGCTTCGTTCGTGGTGAGCTTGCCGACAATCCAGCCAAGGCTCTGCGGCCACAGGACATGCACGCCATTGTTGTGCCAGGCGGCGCCGGTTCGGCTGTCAGCTTCGTGGTGGATTTGGGCAAACAGGCTGGGCGAGACAGCTTGCTCAACTTGGTGAGATTTCACCAAGCTCTGCGCCGCGAAGGCGCGGCGGTGCGCCCTCTGCGCCTGGTGCTTGTGTCCGCAGGACACGACGAGTTCGCCACGGCCGCAATGGCCATTGCCTACGGCGCGGAGACGATCAGCGGCACCGGGCTCGCTAAGGCCATGGAGTTTGCGGAGAAAGCACGAGATGTGGCTTGGCTCCAGCCCAAGTCTATGGGCAAGGACTCCGAAGTGAAGCGCATCCTAGGTACCGGGGTCTTCAAGATGGAGGACAACAGCACCCAGGCACTGCTCGCACGATTGGACACCCTGCCACTTGTTTACGACGGCGAGAAAGAGCGGATGGTCAACGTCCCGCTTCCAGCAAGCCAAGCTGACTGGAAGAGACTGCTCACCAAGAAGTAAACCGGCCGGCAAACCAAAAAAAACGCCCCTGAGGTCGTCTCTCCGGGGCGTTCTTACTGGAGCTGAGCGAACTAGGCCGTACCGGCTCTGTGCTGGAACTGCTCGCTGCCCCAGTGCATGGTGTCACCGTAAGACAGGGCGCGTTCTTGCTCAGGATCGTGGGCGCCCCCGTTGTAAAGGTGCACGCCATACCAGTGGGAAATCAAGTTTCCAACGTATTCGGGGGACGAGAGCTTGAAAAAGTCCGGGTTGATGTTGGAGGTCGCGCACAGACGCTCGATCGCCTCCCAGTTGAACCGCACCAGCCCATCATCGTCAAGACGGAGTTCCAAGTCCGAGAACTGCAGATCCTCGGGAATCGTGAAAACCAATTCTTTCGCGGCAACTTTTTTGCTCATCCACGAAATTCTCCCTTCAAATTTTGCAGAAGTAAAGTTTCGAGCAAAGCCGAACACATGATGTCAACCCCATTTTCATCTTGTGAAACAATTTTGCTCACCAGCCGGAACCAAAAAAAGACGCCCCAAAAAGGGGCGGCGAAGGCGCTGTCGCAAGGGAGGGAGGGAGGGAGGGAGGATAAAGGGACAGCGCAGAGAGATGATACTCAGCTTCCCTGCTGGATGGCCCGTAGAAGCTCAGGCGCAGGCATGTAGCCAGACGAGGCGTAGCCAGTGTTCGTCACGATATGTGGAGTCCCCTTCAAACCAACCTGGTTGGCCGCGCGAGCAATGCGCTCAAGTCCTTGTGCCTGGCCGCAATCAGCGCCCGAGGAATTCAAGGAAGGGTTCGCGAAGAACCGCATAAGGGCGGTCTTCTTGTCGGCTGCGCAGAGGACCTCGGAAAGTTGGCGCGAGGTCAAGGTTCCTTCACCGGAACGGGCGTAGAGCGCGTAGCGCACCGTTACACCCAACTCGTTCAGCTTGGGGATCTCGTCATGCAGACGATGGCAATACGGACAGGAGGGATCTGTGAACACCGTGATCACCTGCTTCTCCGCGCCCGAGGCCTTGTAGACGATCAAGCTTGCAGGATCCAAGTCCTGCAGCGCCTTTGCGCGTTGCGTAGAGAGCGTCTTTTCAGACAGATTCTTACGTGCTGGGACGTTGAACATCGTCCCTTGGATCATGTGCACGCCGTCCAGAGTCACGTACGCCACGTCCCCACCCGATACCACTTCGTAGAGGCCGGGGATGGCGCTCGGGCTAAGCGAGTCGATAGTCAGACCTGGCATCGACTTCATCAACTTCTGGGACAAGGCTTCCGTCTCCGGGGAGGCGTGGCTCAGCGTGGCTGTAGCTATGAGCGCCAGCGCTACAGCGCTAATTTTGCTAATCTTCATTTCAATTTTTTCTCCACTAAATTTGCAATCAATGAAGCTCACGAAGAGAACACCTTTAGGCACTCTTTTTGCCAACCTCATTCCAATGGTTTGCAATTCAATAATTGATAATTAATTGCACTTCTTAAACATCAGCTTTGACTGAAGATCCTTGGCGTCCAGCGGCCTGGTGCCAACCCTGCAACCGTTGAACTCCCCATGGCTTTTGGCCACCTGTACTCCAAGAGCGACGGCCCCGCCCCTCGCAGCATGAAGCTCTTAGTTTCCAAAACGTACTCGGCCGTGCTCAGATTCGAAAATGCTGAGCGGCGCGCCAGCTACCTGCCGAGCTGCTTCACCCGGTCCGCAACGATCTAACCTTTTGACGAGCTCACACCACAACCCGGTACTGCCGCCCCTTTCCACATCCGCCTTCGAACGAACATCGACCAGGTTCACCTTGGCCAGAACCAGGCCTCAGTCGCCCTCAGCACCGCAGAATTTTCGATTCTTGGATCTTGCCTGTGCCCCTTGTTCAAACGATTGGGATCTTGCTAAAAGCAGAGTTGTCCTATCACGCTGCAGGTCACCTATCGAGCATGTCGCCGAAGATGTGAATCGTGCTATCTACCGTTCGCAACCGCTTCAGAATAGTCTTGGTGGTGAACGTTGCCGTTGCGTAAGTTCCGTGCTGCGGCAAACGCACTTCGATAGCGAACCGCCCTATGTCGAATAAAATTGTTTTGTCAGTTGCCTCGCTGTCAGGGTCCCCCAAGAAATCCGGCTCCGCCAGGTTTCTGTAGCGGCCAGTCATCCTCTCAACCAAGGGTGTTAGATTCCTGTCCTTCCATCCGCGATTGATTCTGAAGACGACCATTTGAAGAGTCTTACGTTCATCGAAATCCAGCGTCAGCATTTGAAGGCCAGGCTCATTCAACATTCCCTGAGGCAACGCCATCGAGAGGTTTATAAACATACCCCCAGTCTCCGCCGATGTACCCTCTTGAATAAGCAATGCTCCCTGATATTGGCCCTTTAGCTGCTGAATTGGGGCCCGTACCTCATGAATAGTCGTCTCAGCCAACTTTAGCCATGGAAGCACTGGAATAGCTTGGACAAAGTTATTCCGCGCAATCTGAGCATCAGTCGGTCTTGCTTGCGTTGCGCCGCTTGCGAGCAAAATGGCAAATAGCATCCCAATGTTGATACGCCGCCGCGAGGAGGTATCACGCGACATGTTCAATACTGTCTGCAACTTCAGAAGGATCTGCAATGCTGCGCCATTCAATTCCGAAAGAAACTGCCCCCAGGTAGCTCGGTGCGGAATCAGGCGCATTCTTTTGCTGTTCGATTTCAGGCCGCTTGCTGAACTTGCACTGCCGAGACAAATTGCAAAAACTGCACAAAATTGGGCCATAGCACTACTAATCATTTTTGAGCGCAGGTGATGCGGAGATTTGGATTCGTCCATCGGGCTTCATTTTGATTTCCTTGAGGAACTTCGCCGCTTGCTTATCACCATTCTTAGCGGCCAGTCTGAGGTAGTAACTTGCTTCCTCAATGTCCACTAAAGTGCCCTTACCAGTCATCAACATCCAGCCATAGGCAGTCATCGAATCAACATGTCCGCCTTTCGCCGCTTCGTGATACCAATGCAGTGCTGCAAGATCATCCTGCTGCCCATGCAAACCGCGAACGAAGTAGTAAGCCATCGCGGATTTCGCCTCCGCGATGCCGTCCTTCGCTGCAAGCGAGTACCAATAGAATGCACGCTCATAGTCCTTCGGCAGACCAAGAGAACCTTTGTCATACGCTTCGGCCAGAAAATACTTAGCCCGGGGCAGACTGGCTTCGATAGCCAGCGTAAGGAATCTCAACGCCTCACTGGCTTTACCCTCAATAGCGCGTCGTTCCGCCAGAAGTAACGCCGCCTCTGGATGCCCGCATTGGAACGCTCTTTCGGCAAGATCATCACCGTCATTGCGATGTCCGCGCGCATAAAAATCTTTGGCGGCGTGAAACATCGCATCAGCGTCGTGGTATTGAGAACCCATCCAATTCAACTGCCGCGCAGCGAAGGCACTGCGCTCAACGCCTCGCCCCTTCTCTAGCATGGTCGCCAGGTACCGATAGGCCCCTCCACTACCTTTCGACGCCTCTATGCTCATCGCGCCGTATGCCTTCCAAGCTTTGCCCTCCTTGATGAACTCGTCCGCCCTCGCTGAAGCGCCCGGGGGCAGATTTGGCTCGCACGCATGGAGGAGCGACATGCCGCTGAGGAGGAAAACAGCGCTGACCTCCAGCAAGCGGCGGATTACCTTACGACTGATCTCGCGGGACATGGGCTGGCTCAAGAGTGACTATAGACTCGGATATGCTATCGACAGGGCAGGACTTTTTTACCCCGAAAAGCTCGAAAAGAATGCACTTTTCGAGGAAAACCACCTTTTGCATACCTCGCCGCCTGGGCGGAGCCTACGAAGGCGCGAACTTTCAACAATAAAGCAAAGTATTTGCAAATATTGCCTATCTGCCATACAATCAATTCAGAAAGGGGATTCGAATGCTTCCAATAAATGAAATATTGATGCTTGCGGCTGCAGGCGTAATCTATTACCTCTTACGGCAGTTGAAATTCGGAGCGAACAAGTTAGACAACAAAGATAATGAATCCGATGTCCAGAACAGCCAGTCAAATCTATTTAATGAATCGATGAAGGACATTACCAGCCCTGAGAGACACTGGAATGCAACCAACATCCACAACAGCAACTATCATAGAGACCATGATGTTGAATAAAAAGAGGCCCTAATTAAAGGGCCTCTTTTCATTTGGGAGGAGCAATCGATTTCTTGTTGTTTTCTCCGGGGACTTGACGAGATGTCGCGCCTCCGGGAACCGGCCGTCCTGGCTTTCCTCCAACCTCTTGCTCCGGCGCTGCCCCTACCCCGCCCGAGGCGCCACCTTGTGGGACAGTAGTTGAAGTTCCTAATGTCGGTAATGACGCCCCACCGACATCTTTTGAAATGTTTTGAACGACCGTACTCCCAGCGCTTGGGGCACTGGTTACTGATCCGGCCACCGATCCAGCCACTCCCTGCATATTCACCGTGCCACCATTTATTGCGGCAGCAGCGGGCGAAAGCCCACCCCCTTCACCCTTGGAAATTTGAGCCGCAGAGCCTGCTTGCCCTGTGGATGGAGCGGTTACTGGCGAGTGAGCTGACGGACCACCTACCTCCTTCGAAATGCTTGTGACAACGTTACTCCCGGCTGGAGCGCCATTCACTAGTGCTCCAGCCACGGATCCCGCCGCGCTCAGCATATTCACAGAGCCACCACTGATGGCCGAAGCAACGGGAGAATGGCTGCTCAACTCCGACTTGGCCGCTTGGCTATGCGGCGCAGACTGGCCCCCAGCAGGCTGAAGGTGAGACCCGCCAGGATCCTTTGAAAGGGCTTGTGCAGTTTTGCTACCGGAATTAGCTCCATCAGATAGCGACCCGGCAACGAATCCCGCCGAGTCCAGTGCCTTTCCTGTAGCTCCACTTATCGCAGAAACAGCGGAAGAAAGGCCACTTGCGTCTCCCTGCGGAACACTCCCGGCATACAGAGATCTGAGCGTAGCCCCTGGGTCACTGGGCGCCGCATTCTTCAGGTTTGACGCAGCCTGAGTATCCTGAAGTCTTTCTAATGGTGATGGAGGTTTACCGCCAACGGCATATCCGGCGCCATCATTTGTAGGAACGAACTGTTGACGCGAAGTGGCATTTGCCATTCCCGTGACCAATGGCGTGCTATCGCCTGTATGCTTTTCGAACTGAACGTTACCCTGCTGGGCTTGGCCAACTGACTCTTTAGCCCTCGCTTCAACTGCACCATTCTGAGCTATGGTTTCGCTATAAATTCCGCCTGCAGCCGCGCGTCCTCCTGCAATCCGCTCATTTGCACCAGCTGCAAGTTCTTTCTGCCGATTCGGATCAAGGCCACTCTTCACCGCCGCTTCAGTTTGCGCCATAGCTGGCTTCATCCCGGCTTGCATGCTCGCCAGGCCCTTTTCAACTGCCGCTACACGTTCGACGGCGGCGGCGGCTGCCCCCACACCTGCAGAAACGTCGGCAATGTTCGCCGCCGTGGCAAGTTTCGCCATCGCATTTAGCGATGCTAGCTTTTCCGACGGGCTCGCTGCTGAGGCGTTCATGGAGGTCAAAGCTTTCCAAGCAGCCGCGCCTGCCATCTGGTCTTTGCTCATGCCAGATCCGAAAGCCTGCTCCATTTGCCTGTAGTTACTCCCAAATGAGCTGAGAAAGCCTTGAAGTGCCTCACCGGTCAATGCGCCTCCCATCGCACCTTGTATTTTTCCAAGAGCTTCAGCTTGATGGCGCGAATCACTGCCGCTCTTGCCTGCCTGCGTTTGTCCCCACTTATTCACAAAGTCTGATCCTTCGACCTTAGCGCCTGTCTTTGCGGAGGCATCCATAGCCGCCGATTTTGAGAGCTTATCTGCCTCGTCCAATGCCTTTGCGCTTGAGGCAAGTTGCGTGAGTGTATTTCCTAGCTGCGTCGCCTTCTGCCCAATTTCAGACCACTGGGAGCCAGATTTTCCGGACGATCCAGTATTGGCACTTTCGCCGTTGGACGCTGAGTCACGAACACCCGACGATGCACTCCTCTCGTTCTTTAAGCTTTTCAGTTCGTCCAGGCCCGCAGTCTGGGCTACTCCATGACTAATTCCAGTGGAGGCTTGAATACCTGCACTCCCAGATATCCCAGTAAAGGTTCCAAGTACTTTCCCTGGGAGAGAGTCCTTTGAGTTAATTCCTGCTTGGATATTTCCTGAGAGGGCTGCATTTCTCGCAGCTGTGTTCATTTGCCCAGTGCGCAGATTCACTGATTGCCCATCAGAACTAAGCGTTCCAGTGGCAGCATCCCACGTCACAGTGCTGCCTCGGCTAGACAGGTAATTTGCGACTTTTGCCCCATCAAGATACTTACCACCCGATGCGATCAAGGAGGAAGTGTCGTTCAACGCCTGCGATTGGGACTGCTCAACTTTCTGACGCGCGGCTGCTGACGTCTCAGACGAATAATTGGATGAGCTTGCCACACCGCCACCGAAATCCATGCTCCCCAGACCAGATAAATTCGCAGACGCATCGCCAAGCACTCCAACGGAATCGCCTGTCATACCTCCACGCATTGCGTTTTCGGATCCGGCAATTGCAGCGCGCTGCGCAAGAATAGGACTGCCAGCGGATCCTGCGCCGCCAACAAGAGGCGAGCCCTTCCCACCGCCAGAACTTCCACCTGCGCCGCTTGCTTCTCCTGTAGAGCCACCACCACTCCCGCTAGGAACCGCTTTGCTGATCATGCTCGACATGGCAAACATCGAACCAGTGAGTATCGCGAACATCAGGTATGGAGCATTCTGGATCATGTTCCCAGCTGCTATCGTCGATGTCATCGTCTGGCGCATCATCATCGCCATGTACGCAGGGGATAAAGGCTCGCCCAATGGAGGAATAGGCGCAGGAATACTCAGAATATCTCGCTGATACCAACTGGTAATGATTGCCATCATCGGAATCCAGCTTTGAGTCCACAGGCCAAATACGACGTACGAAACAGCCACCTTTACCCCACTTTGAGGGTTGGCAGCAAGCATAAACATGACTATCGGCGTACTTGCAATGAATATAAAGAACAATACATCCATGAATTTTGGAGCTGTTGTACTTACCATCATGCTTTGCGATGCCTCTGATTTTGCCCAATTGAACAAGCCCGAGTCTCTCATTATGGAAATCGGCTGATCAATTGGCGTATGGCCAACATACTTCAGCGAATCGGCCATTGAATATGTCATGATGTTAAAGACACTCCTGGTATCAATCCTTGAGGAGCTATCGGTCAACTTATTGATCATCCCCATGGCGGTATCATAGTCAATCGTCCCATCATCGCGAATGACTGCTTTGTTTTGTTTTATTTCTGCTTTGTTTGCGAGATTTTTTATTGTTTCAGTTACCTCATTACTGTTTCCATTACCAACACTATCCTCATAGTTTCTAAGGTATGAGGCCGCTTCTGAGCAGGACGCAGCGCGTCCGCCGCCACCGCCCGTTACATACGGATTGCCATCATCATAGATGACAGTACTTCCAGTCTCCGTCAGAGTTTCCGACAGTGCTTTCAAAACATAGCGCTGGTTAGCAAATTCGGCTTTTGACAAGCTAGGGCCTGAACAGTAGCGTACCGCAAGGCGCATTGTCTCAACTAGGTTCTGAGAAAGGCAACCTAGCGGTTCAAGAGGGCAAGCTGCGAAGCTCATCAACACCCGTGCAGGCGAGAATGGGTGCACATCACCAGACACCGATAGATAGTCTCCATTAACGTTGACCATTACCTGCTCTATTCGATTGGTCATCATTAAGGCAAAGCTGCCGGCCAGCGTTGCGGGAAGCGCGATTGCGTACGGCACATTGTCCACGACCCGTGGTGGCGCCGAATTATCAAACTGTTCTATATTGACAGTCGTCTTAGGAAGAAAAACAACCCAAACTACAATTAGCTGAATCAATATTACATCTAGCCGCAAGCCTTTTTGGACGACAGTTTGTCCAAGAATGAAGAGGAGCGATATCAATAGCCCGGTCTTGACGATCGAACCAACCAATGACTCTTGACCGAAGAACATAGCCATCGACGTCATCGCACTTCCGATCACAACAGGATCGGAAATTGTATAAATAGTGAACGCCATATTCTCCCCTAGCGCTTGTCGCCAGACCCAGACGCGCCTCGCATCTGGGATGCAGTTAACCTTTGATTGATGACCAGTGAGTCATATACCGCCTTTACCATAGAGTTCATCTTGTCGGCATCAGGGCGCATCTTCATGAGCGCCTCTTCTTTGATCTTCAGCTCAGCCGCATACCCATCAGGCATCATGGCTTTCGTTTGCTCAGTGAACGCCGACTTTCCTATGGTAAGCAATTCGATGCCGAGCATATAGCCGAAGTAGTCTGGCAAATACTGGGCCACGATCAAGCCAATCTGTTCAGGTGCCCCTGGAATCTTCTGTGCTTCAAGCAAGAAGTGCAGCAAGGGGAATGGTGTCATATCCAGGATCGCTTGAGACCTTGCATCCAACGATCCCGCAACGAGCGGCCTCCTATTGGCAAAAGACCCAACAATGGAGCTGTCCGTCCAGTTACTTCTAATTTCAGGCCTAGTAGTTCCAAACAGCGCTTGATTGACAATGTCCTCGACACCACCCCATTCGCTAATAGGAAGCTTCCTGCTGGAATCGATTTTTGTACATTCCTGACCTTCATTGATGCACGAGTAAATCCCGACGCCATCGGGACTAAATCTGCTGGCTTTGAGAACCTGGTCCCAATTGGCAATCTTCGAAGGGTATGTCTGCACTGGTTGGTCACAAACCTCCGGATTCACACCTGGTCCGCAGCTCTCACCTGCCTCTGTTGCACGGTTTACTGTGGTACCAAACAGACCCATGATTATTTCAATTGCTTGCCTTTTTGTCATGAAGACCTGGAGAGTGTTAGCGCCTTTACCCATTGTCTCATTTGCAGCGCGCCACACGAAATTTCCCACATTCGGATTGTTATCTCGGGCTTGGGCATTTCCACCAGCCGTTGCCGCGTCCGAGGGGGTTTGGCTTTGCCGCTTACTTTCCCCGGAGACCCAGTCCGCAGTTAAGCTAAGCGCGCCAGATAGCGCTGTACCCACTCTTGCAGCTTGCTCCTTTAGTTTAGGCTCAATCGAGCCAGAAACCATCGAGTTTGCAATGGCACATGTGTTTTTCGCCATTGAATTGAGTGTTTCCATTGCTTGTTGAAGGCGCGATAAAATCTCGTCACATGGATTGCACATCAATTTGATGGCGGCCTTCACAGCGAACCCTGTAGCATTGGCAGCGATAGAGCGCAGGAGCTGTTCAAACTGCGCACCATTTATAAATGAGAAGCTGCCAAAGAAGATATCAATTCCACCACACCCCGCGTCAATTCTGGGGGGGGCAAACTGGACAATATTGATGCCTCTGCCGGGCGATCGTATAGATAGCGATCCGCCGTAAACCCCCATAAGACGCTGCGACTTGTATGTTTGTGCATTTGTTGAAGTGGTCACAAACATGTCGTTCATTGCTTCCTTTAGGCCCGCACTAGCCTCGGCAGGCATTAAGGCTGCCATTGCTGCAATTGTGATTGCGGTTACGGTAGCTTTGAACGTTCGAGCTTTTGCCATGTCAATACCTCTTTTGAATTTTTTCTTGCGCGCTGGGGACAATTGCTTTCGGATCCTTTTCAAGTGCGCGGCCAATTTCCTTGATGTCTTCGGTCGTCAGGATTCCTCGCTCCTCGGGGAACGCATCCTTACGTGCTTGCCCAGTAACCAGTCCAGCAACATCCCCGGCGATCAGAATCCGTTCTTCCAGCAAATCCTGAGACAGCATCCCTTGAGTAATCACGGTGATGTTGTCCGGAGGCGCCACCAGCGCGACGGCGGGCCTTACCTGTATCTTTAGGTGGCGGCCTTGGCCGTCATCCTTCCGAACGTCGCTTTTCCCCATAAGCCAACTTGGCCGCTCACCATCGGGGGTGATGTAGATCACCTCAAATCCACGCTCTTTCGCTGTTCGTTCCACGATTGGGTATTGAAGCGAACAGAAATGGCACTTATCGTCTAGGAAGACCCACAAGCCGGCTTTTTTTGAGATCGCCTCCGTGGCCTTCCTCTTTTGCTCCAAGGACCAACGCTGGTAGCTACCTCGCATTGCACTGGAAAATGGTGAGCGTACTGACTCATCCAGAAGAGGGTCCAGAAGCGATTGACGCTGAAAGGTCCTAGTGAAATTACTTGCCTTATCCAGCATCACCCGCGTGGCATAGCGGTACGCCTGGACATTCTCGTCGGTAGGGTTGTCCACCGCATTGTTGAGCAGACGAGGGTACTCAGTCTGGAACCAATCCACCGATAGTGCTTCTGGCTTCTTAGGCTTGCCGATTTGAATGACTGCGGGGGCTTGCTTCTTCGGCTGCGGTGGGACCTCCTCAATCTTGAGCGGCTCTTTGGGCTCTGGCTCAACCTGATACCAGAACCAGCCCTCTTCGGTATTCTTGAAGGGATCTGCGGCTTGCTGCGCTTGAACAGCAGAGGCTGCAATAGTCGCTATTGCTACCGACAAAAGGATTTTTTTCATATTCACTCAGCGCACAGATCAACGAATTCGAGTTCGTTTTTAACGGCCATTGTGTTTCTATACCCTGCTTCAATAGCCTCTTCGAGACGCTTTTCCATTTCAGGCGAAAGCCTGCGCACCCGGGTTTTCAGCGCCCCTTCAAAATCCGCGATCTCACGAGCAGCGCCCATCCTTGCTGCCATCCGCCAGTGGTACTGGGCCATGAAGCCGTCCTCGTCCGGAAGCCAGCGGGCCGCGTAAATGTCTCCGGCCAGGAACATGATCTCGGGGGACTGCCACTTCCAACGGTTCACCATCATCCGGATCTCTTGCATCACTACACCCTTTTCGGTAGTCGGTAGCTTTGGTATGGACTGGACCAGCAGGCGCATGTAGTGGTAAGCGCCAGGGACATAGGCGTTGCGGGCCGAGGTTCGGTAATGGATAAATGCCTTCTTCAGATCTGGCTTGCCTGCCGTTCCAGCCTCGTTGAGTAGGCCGGCAACATAATGTGAATATGAGCCGACCAACCCACGAGAATTCTGCGTGGCAGCGCCAGATTTCTGAAGCAAGTCCAAGATCAGGCGGGCATCACTTGCGCTTACGCCATTGGGGCTTCTTCGATAGAGCATCAGCGCACCATTCCAGCCCGCTTCTACCGAACGTGTGGCCTTAGAGTAGAGGCGGTATGCCAGCTCCTCGTTGCGCTCATAGCCATAGAGTCCCTTTCGCGCTACATCCCCTCGGGCGCGCAACATGGCCACGTCCTGATTCTTCAATCGCTGCGTGACCAATTCGACGGCCTTCTTCTGGGTTCGCGCGTCCGCCTTCGATGTGCTGGCCGCTTGACTGAGTAGGAGGCACGCAGTCAGCTTCGTAGTGTCCTGAGTAGACTCGCGGATTGCCGTGACCACTTGGTCAACATCGCCGGCAAAGCAATAGCCGGACAACAGCCCCACAAGAAGGCCCGCATTCATACGCATACGCAGACTCATGTCAGCAGCGCCTACGTGGGTCGTTGTTGGGCGCGATCGCCTGGATGCGCGCCTCGTCAGGCGGGGGAATCATTAGCGAGGATTGGGGGAGTGCCGTACCCTCATCCTCGCCCCCGCCTGCCCCCGCTCGGCGGGGCGAAACGCCGACACGGTCCCGTGCTGAGGCGGGCGACCTGGGGGCCTTTCGATCCCGTGCATCGCCCGCGCGTTGGCCATCAGGCTTTGCTGCCCCAACAAGCACTAGCGCGACGATTGCCAACCCACCCACTGCCGCCATCAATGCTGCGCCAGAATCCATCTCGCAATCCCCCTTCGTAAGACGACAGGAGCTCCTCAAATGAGTGCCCCCTTGCGCGTCCTATCGTACGGAGTGAGACTAAGAAAAGTGGCCCGAAAAGCTACTGAAACAGAAGCTTTTCCAAGAAAAATAGGGGCGGTCGAAAATCAGGAGCATGGCGTACCGTAGGCATTTCATCGCTCCCCGGGAGTTGGAAGCAACCGCCGAACCGATCTCCGGCCGTTGTTTCTAGGAGCCTTCTGCACAATCCATCAACAGCTTATTCTAATTATGGCTTTGTATTGCACCCAGGATATACGAACGGCATTTTCTTCTTATTTGCGTCGTAGCAGTGCTCCTCAACTTCGTCCTTAAGAGCATGGGTGAAGCTTGTAGCCCTGTCCATAGTCGTTCCAAGGATCTCGGCAGACTTGACGGCTGGAACGCGATGGTCGTAAGCATTTTCTGTGTCTGGATTTCCGGCAATCGCCATAGATGGCTTGATCTTGTTCTGCGAGATACCGAAGTTTGTCGTCGGATCAGCGGGATTTAGAAGCCCCGCTTCAATCAATGTATCTGTCCATTCTGTCAAGTCAATCCTCGACCAGTCTATCGACGCTAACTCGAACGCGGTGAATCCTCCGCAATTTATGCTGCAGCCACCCAGTTGGCGCCCATCTTTTGTAGAGCGAAAGCCATAGGGGCGCTGACCCGTAAGGTTCTTGGAGACTATCTGTTCGCTAATCACTCGCGAGACAATCGATTTGTAGCAGCAATATAGTTGCCGCTTCTCGACGCAACCAATCAGAAAGACTTTCTTAGAACAACAGGAGCCGACATCGGTACATAAACGCCACTTGTCACTCATTCCCCATTCGAACTCCTCTTGCTTACAAGCGAAGATTATGTGGCCGATTAGTCGTGCGATTGAGTAAACCATCATCACTGTGCCTAATCCGTCAACCAAGTTCTGCATTCCTGGAGTTAGTTTGAGCGCACCGCCCGGTGCGGCCTGAAACACCATGCCGGAAAGTTCTTGACCACCGATTTTCATCAAGACGTCATTTAGACCTTTGTAGAGGAACTGTTGAAACTGTGTCATTAGCCCTTCAATCCCCAACCCTTTACTCACTTCCCCCACCCCCATGCTCGCCACCTCCGAAGTGGCTTCCGAGCCTATGAGGGTGTCGAAAGAAGCGCGGAACGGTGCCACCAGGTTGTCAGTCACCCACGACGCCGCCGAGGAGTACAGGTTCGTCACTTCGGACGAGACATCACCGAATGTTCGAGCAATCGAGTTGTAGATGTCGCTGCTCGCCATTACATCCTGGACCACTTTCGTCCGGCCCAACTTGTTCAATGCGGACATCGCCTGCAGGTACTCCATCCAGCCGGGCGCTGATTTGGCCCCCTTTCTCGCTTCTTTGCAGCAATTTGGTGTGAGGCCGATCTGATGCCCAATCGGAATCTTGCAGTACATTGCCTTGCCACCAAAGATATATGGCGTGCACGCCTGATCCACGCTCTTTGGTGGCTCGCCCGTCTCTTCGCACACCATTTCATTGACCATTTGATTTATGGCCTCCATGCCCGAAGCAGCGCGAGCGAAATCTCCTTGATGCGAGCCAGTCAAGTTCGGCCGATGACACTCTGTCCCCAAGCAACGCATTGCACCCGAGCATGCATCGCCCTGCTCTTCCACCGAGACCGGGATTTTCAACTCTCGGGTAACGCCGCAGTCGTAGGCAATCGAGGGGTTGTAGCACTGCCCGGTGAAAATTCCTTTGAATCGGTTGTCGCACTCATCACGTGTTGTCGCCCGCTTGCATGAGGGGGAGCTTTCCAGCGGCACATCGTTGTCGTCCGTCGCCAAATTGCAGTCGGTTGCCCATTCCGCACCGTCCCGCATGAAGGTCTTCAGCCTGCTACTTACCTCCATCGTGGCACAGCTCGTGAACGATTCGGCGTTAGCCTGCCAGCACATCGGATCGTCAAGCAGCTTGAGTGGCGGCCCGTTCGGTGTTGGCTCCGCGCCTGATCCGTTGTCGTAGTCTGGTTGAACGACCGCTGATGCATCAGTGCCCCATTTTTTGAGCAACTCGACGATCCCTCGGTTCGGAAGGTTGGGCCCGAAAGTGACGTCGCCAACCGTCCGCGTTGGAGCCGTATCCGTGCAGGTCAGCTTTGCACCCTTGCAGAACCCGTCTGCGGCGTATTGCATGTAGCGCTCGCAGCCCGCGAAGCTGTTAATCGCAATGCTGTAGATCTTGGCCATTAGCCTGACTTCGTGCAGTGTGCCGTCCGCGAACACCGTGCCTGTCGGCATCCAGCTTGAGCCAGACACGCCATAGTCCGTGAAGTCTCCCGTTCCTCCAGCCTGTGCATAGACGCCATTGACCACGAAGAGCTTCGGGTCACCTCCCATGGGGGTATGGCGGTACTCCACGTACTGGCCTTCGCTCGATCCGCGCGGATCGTCAGGCATCTTTTCGGTGGTGCAGTTCTCCCCCGCTGGGCATGTAGCTGCCCCCATGATCGTGAAGTCGGTTCGCAGGGAGCCTGTCACGTTCATCGGATCTTTGCGGTAGGTGAATTGAGGGAAACCCTCCGCGTCCTTGACCTGCAGCTTCGTCACTGGGTCAATGATCGGCACCTTGACCTTGTTGAATGCCGTCACCGACATGAAGTTGTGCTCACCGACGTATGCCAGGCCGAAACTGCGTTTGACACCCTGACAACCTTGTGGAAACGGGTTCACAAGGGTCTCAGAGCACATTTGGATATCGGGATCTCCGTAGGTGCCACCCTGAATCACATCAATACGCGAAACCGAATCACGTCGGCATGAGCCGATCAGCTGCTTGGCCAGATCACTGTTTCCAGCATTGACGCCGCGTATAACGCCTGAGCGTAGATCGGCGTTCGCGGAGAAATCGTTACGGCTTGCATTGGCCGCAAGCTTGTCATTGAACTCTTTGCCGAAGCGATCCGGGCTTGGATTCGCGGCATCGTTGTACATGAGAACAATGTTCGCACCGTAGGCCCCTGGGCACCAACGTACAGGGTCACCACCAACAGATGGGACTTCGCATTGCTCGGGCGGGTCCGGGGGGCATGGCACGCCGTCCACGGGCTTTGAATACGTCACCTCCGACTGGTACAGATCAGCGGCGAGATACGCGGCTGAAACGCCGTAGGGAACCGCATATCCAGCAACTGGCTTCCAGCCATCAGATGGCGTTCCGTAGCTCACAAGTCCAGGGTCGAGCACCCGTTCGATGGCTCCTCCACGTGAGACACCGAACCAGTGGTTGTATGTGAAGTAGTTGCGCCCCGTGGGCTCGGCGAAGGGTGTGTACGTGTAGCGGATCGCGAACGTCTCATCGACTTGGTCCCAGATAACGTTGGCCACGCCGCCAAGCGTTGCCCTCAGCATGTCCACCCTGCCGCGCTTGTACGTTGTGGGCTTTGTGATGAACTGATGATCGACTGGGCTAGTGTTCGGAATAGCCACCTTCTCAATGTCGAAGAACTCGACCTTGAGAATACGATGTTCAGGCGATGTAGGAGCCAGATCGATGTTCTGTCGCGACTTCAGCGCGAACTGAGTTCGACGGCAACCGTCTCTGCGGAGGTTTCGCCTGTTTTGCTCGGCGATGGACTCCATCTTTTCTGGGTTGTTGTACATCTGGGCGCCGATCTCATGCATCTCGGCCACCTTCTGGTCGCTGAACCCCGGCATCATCTCGTTCAAGTTGGCGCGATGGTTCGTTGTCTGGTTGACGCCCGGTTCGGCCCTCTTTGTTTCCAGCGTGTTTTGATGGAAATCCATGCGCTGGTAGTTCTCTTGCGCCACTGAGTTCGCCGACTGGGCGCTGCGCACCATGTCTTCACGCGTCCGCTGTGTCACACGAGCTGCTTGCTTTGCCGCGCGCTCTGCGTCGCCCGGGTCTGCGACCATCTTCGGTGTGCGCACCGGGGCCGACGTGTCCTCGGTCAAGTTTGGAGACCTTAGCGCCGCTCCAGTTTGATACTGGCTACGCATGAGCTTCGACGCACGCTGGTTGATCAGGTGGTTCGCGGTCCCCTCATCCTGGGTGCGCGCCGTCGCGGCCCACTCATTCTGCGCAGCCGTAGAAGGCGCGGGCAGCGCCTGTGCGTAGGTGACGACGGAAGTGGTAGGCATCACTACCAAGGCCCACGACAGCATGAACCGCCCACTCCAAACGATAGCTGGGTTCCGGGACAGCGGCCTATAGACCTCGGGAAGATCAGATCTGTGCATCATGCGAGGCTCTTACGGAGTGATGCCGAAGCAGCAATCGGTCCACTGGAAAATCAAATAGGAATGGTCTTCGCCAGTCGCTGGAACATCCCGCCACATCCCCCAAGCCGCAGAAGACGCGCCGGTGGCATGGTTGCAAGTGCTGAATCGAGAAGGCGGATTTACCTCTCGCACCTGGGATGTAGTGGCGGTCGGCGGAGGGGCGCCAGGCAGGCGGCCGTTCGACTCCGGGGAAGGAGCGAGAAACTGCCAACGGTAAGCGTCTTTGCGTATTACGAATCGCGGGTTGCGCTCGCAGACGTTAGCTTTGCCGATTGTCTCGTTGAGTAGGCCCAGGCGATGAAGCAGCGAAATTCCGCGCACTGCGGTCAGGCTTGTGAGAGACACTGGATCGGCTTTTGTGTCTCCGGAGCCTGACGCGAACCCCGTGATTGGGTACATGGGACCCCACGCGCCGGCTGTCCAGAAGAACGCGTTGATGGGTGTACCGAAAGACGATGAGGCGGCATCTACGGGGAGGGCAAAAAGAGAGGTCACTCCCGTGAATAGCAGCATCTCGGGGTTGATGAACGTGGTGTAGCGACCGAGCACATCATTCCAGTTGGGGAACGCAGGGCTAACCTGCAGCAGGTCGAACTCGGTCATTCCATCGGGTGGGCAGGCGCCGTCATCGATGAGTCGGAGCATGTAGATGATCGGGAACGTGTAGAGCGCCCAGTTCGCAAAAAACGAGTTCAGCCCCCCTCGTCCCATGTTCGCCCCGCCGTTAAGGAACTCAGCGCCAGCCAGCGGCAACTTCATCCCCCCGAGGGACGGCAGGCAGTACGGCTTTCGGGTCACATCCATTATTTTTGCCGGAGCCCAGAACCCAAGCGTGAAGCCAATGCGGGGCAGTTTTGCGTCCGAGAGACTCCCTCCGCATTTGCACAGGATGTCCTTGTTCGCATCGGTCGGCACCCCCGACTTACCATCCATGAATGTTGCCCCCATGAGCCGGAAAGGAAACATCCCGCTCCAACACACGTCCTTGAACATCGTCTCAAGAGGGCTGTAGTTGCTGCAGTCGATAGCGCGTGCGGAGGACGTATCTCCGGAGCCCGCTCCCTCCTCTTGCGCATAGGCCTCGTTCAATCCGAAAAGGCTAGCCACGAGAATTCCAAGAATCGCCAAAGCGCGAAGAATGGTTGATTTCATGATCACTTTGCGAGTCCAGATGCTGCGTCGAAGTAGCGAATTCGCAGATTGCGTCCCTCTTGCTCCACGATCGCAGGCACTGCATCCACGCCGAAGCGCTCTGCCAGGCGTCGCGGCATTGGGAACACAGGACGCTTGAGCAGGTGCTGCAGGTCCGATGACAAAGGTGTAGTCGCGTCGCGCGCAACAGCATTCGAGCCCACGACGAACACATCCGCGCCCTTGTACTCGGGTCGCTGGATCCATTGCCGCACCATGCTCAGCTGGCGGGTGTCCGTTGCGTCGAAGACCAACACGGGAACTTGCAGACGGGTGTAGTCGAGTAGAGCGAAGGTCTGGCCAGCGCGAGCGATCAAGACTTCCCCTCTGCCGTTTTGCCCTGGAGAAGTTATGTCATGCGGCGCCGTGAAAGTCGGAGTGAAGTAGGCCGTCGCATTGCGCGATGAGGTGGGAAGATCGAAGGTTGGGCGCAGGTTCTGGGCCGCTCGTGCCTGGGCACGTTTCATCGCGGGCTCCCAGTCGTATTTGCGTGCGCGCTCCTCGATCACCGCCAGGATGTCGGGCTCCGCTATCGGATACAGGTCGCCAGCGTTGTAGCTTCCGCCCCTGCGCGCAAAATCCCGTGCGAGGTCCAAACTAGCGGTTCCGCGAATCTCGAACCACTTGTTTTTTGCCTTGTCCTTGATCAAGTACACCGGCACGGCGTCTACCGCGTAGGCTCGGAACGCGTTCGGATCGACTTCCACTATGACGTCATCGTTGTACGGATCTGGAAGTAGATGGCGCAGCTTGCTCAGCAGCGCGCCGACTTTCTGCGGCTCGAAACCACGCACAACGAAGCGGATGCGTTTGGGGTCTTTGGCCAGCGCCTGTTTGAACAACTGGCGCAGGACGCCTTCGGGCATGCCCGTGGAAATGAACACCTGCATGTCGAAGTCCTGCTCCGGCGCATTGCTGGTTGCCTCCGACTGAGGAGCCTTGCTCTGCACCCGTTGCTTGGCTTCTTCCATCCATTCAGCTTTTTGCGCAGGCTGCATAAGGAAGTCGCGCAACGACCCCATTGCGGGCTGTTGCGGTGCAATGGCGGTGGGTTCTGCCGCAGGAGGCAGATTGTTGAGCCAAGGTGCCCTGCTCTCCGCCTGGTCCGCGCACCAGGCGAACGAGCTAGAACAGAGGGATAGCAGAACCAAGAATCGCTTCACGTTTGACAGGCCCCCAATATCTGGAATCGAAACTTTCCTTCGTTGTTCCCATGAGAAACAACTCACCATCCCCAAGCGTCACCTCACGATCGAAGTCCCCCGGCGCCTTGCCGGGGATGCTCTTGGCCAACCACAATCTGTCGTCCTCTTGGTGCTTGCCGTTGATGTACAGCTCAGTGCCCTCGACCTTTACCGTATCGCCGGCCACAGCACGCACGCGCTTGACGATCCGGTCCCCGGGGCGCGCGCCAACGCCCAGACCGGTGGCGGGCATCCTTGCGAGGACGTAGTGGCCCACTTTTGCAGGCTCGGACAGCCCGGGGTTCCAGATGTAGACCAACGAGGGCATGCAAGCGGGCTCGCCGATGAGGCGCTGGACATCAATCCCGATGCGCAGGCCAGACAGCCAGAGGCCCAGTGTGATGAGGGCGATGCTTACCGCATTGGTAACCAGCCACACCCGAAAGAACTTCCTCACCCAGGATTTCATTGCGCGTCCTTGCGGGCTTCGGTGGGCACATCGCCCTTTTCCAGCTTGCGCTCCATGAACCCTTCCCGCTGCAACTCAGTGCGGAAGCGGTCGGTCAGGTCAGGGATGTCATCGGGAGCGCCCAGTACCTGTTCGCTGCGCAAGACGATCTTTCCCTCTTCTGTCTGGGACTTGATTTTTGCCAGGAGGGCGGACATGAACTGTTCGCTTAGCCTGGGCATGTCCTTGGGCTCGATTGCGCCAACGCGCACCTGATCGCTTAAGGCCGAGATCTGATCTCGCACAATCGCCTCAAAATTGACGGTGACGATGGAGTCCTGTAGAGAAGCCTTCCCCCCCGCCGTGCCTAGCCATCTAGGCAGGTAAACAGTCACCGCGACTGAGACGATTGCAGCGATGATGATCATGAACACGAGTTCGGTTAGAAACGTGCTGACGCCGCTGGCCTGCGCCGGGGTCGCCGGGGTCGCCGGGGTCGCCGGGGTCGCCGGGGTCGCCGGGGTCGCCGGGGTCGCCGGGGTCGCCGGGGTCGCCGGGGCGATGGTTTCATGGGGCAATGCTGCGGCCTGGCCTGCTTCCGCAGGCGCGCTTTGGTTATCAGTCATGAATAGGGTTCTGGATTGCTGCGAACGGCAGTGAGTTCTGGCTGGAGCAGGATCAGCCGTAGCGCGCGATGTGGTCGTCGATGGCCTGGACAGGGTGTGTTCCTGCCTCTATTGCTTTGATCACCTCAGTGCGCTCATTTCCGGAAGTAGAGAAAAGCACCTGCGTGAACCGGTCAACAACGAGGCGGGCGATGTCCATGCCCTGGTTTGTGTAGACCATGATTTCGGAATACTTCCCTTCCAACGAATGAACCGTACGCAACTGGCTGTAGCCAAACTCGCCGATAGCCAGATAGCCTTCCTTCTGCGACTGGTCGATCGTTTCGTTGTTCTGCCTCAGGATGAACTTGAACGCAGAGTTTGCTGCTATGGCTTCCCCTGATGGAGAGCCATACAGATCCGCAATGCTCTGAGTAACGATGACTGCAGATCCCTTGTACTTGCGGAAGCGACGGTAGGCGTGCTCCATAAAGCGCGCGATCATCGGGTCATCCAACAAGTCCCAGGCTTCATCGATGATGAGGACCTTTGGGCGGCCGTCTTGCGACAGGTACATTTCGTGCTGTATGGCCGAAATAATCTGCATCAGCACGACCTGTTGCAGCGTCTTCTTGCTTTTCAGTTCTTCCAGCTCCAGGACAACCAGGTCTTTGTCCATGTCCAGGTTGGCGGTGCCGTCAAACCAATGGCCTTCGCTGCCATTCCTCGTGAAGCTGAAGAGCATATGCCCGATGTCCTGCACATACTTATCGGGTTGGTTAATCATGTACATGGCCACGTCAGTAACCGTGGAGGCCCGGCCATTTGCGCCCCACACTGCCTTGATCGCCTCCTCGATCCGCGAGCGGTGCAGATCGTCCAACCCGTCGTTCGGCGCCGCCATCTTCTCGATCATTGCCTGCAGGAGTCCCACTTCGTCGTCCAGGTCTTGGATCTTGGTGAAAGGATTCATGCATAGGTCAGAGTCCGTTCCGAATTCGATGAACGACCCGTCGAGCCACTTGCACAGCTTGAGGTAGCTACGGCCCACGTCGATTACCCATACTTTGGCGCCCATCGACAAATATTCAGTGACCAGCATCTGCGTAAAGAAGCTCTTGCCCGCGCCGGACTCCGCGAACACCACGCCATTCATGTTCGTGGGCGAGTCATAGAGGTCGAAGCTCATCAACTGACCCCGGCGACTCTGCAATAGGAACCCGTAGCCCTTGCCTGGCTGAGGCCGGGACGTCCCCTTCCACTCGCCGAGGATCGGCAGGAAAGTCACCGCCTGTTCGACTGCCAGGGACTTGAAGCGAAACGTGTTCTTGATCGTCTCCGCCGTGGGGAACAGCGGAAATGCATTCCAGAAGCTGGGCGACAGGACGCGCTTCTCCTCGCCAGTCGAGAAGTCGAACGATTGCAAGTAGCTGCGCAGCGCTGCGAGCTGGCGTGAGCCCTCCTCGCGCTTCTTGCTGAAGACCGTCACACTAAGGCATGCCTCGACGGTGGTCGCTCCGCGCTCGATGGCATTGATCATCACATCCATGCCCTTCTTCTTGAAAGCGAGCTTGGGGACGAACCGAAGCAGCGGGCCGAACGCCTGGTAGTTGATCCAGCCAGCCTTTTGCTTTAGCGCCGTGCTTTTGTTGTACTGGTCTGGGTAGTGCAGCGTCAAATTGATGTGGTACGGCAGCTTGAGCTGGTTGTTCGCACCGAGGGGATCACCAATGATGAAAGCCATCGTGCTCAGTGGGTTCCTCTCGGGCCAGCGGCTCACACCAAGCATGTGCGCGAAGGTGTTGTCGGAGAGCACCAGTGCGTCCTTTTCCACATCGAAGCTCTCGCCCACATCGAATACCTGGGACTTGAGAAATTCGTCGGACCGCGCCGAATCAGTTTTCGGCGGATCGTATGGGTGCGTGAGGCGATATGCAACGCGCAGATACTCGTCCTCCGTCATTCTCTTCGTCATCAAGCCGACCGTCTGGAGTGACTCAGACAGCTTGGCGCCAGACTCGGCGATGAGGTCAACATCCTCTTCTTCGGGCTTGTCACCCTTGAACGGGATCTTGATAGAAACGACCACAAGCCGGTCCAGCAATTTCACCCCGATCTGGGGCAAATTTGATTCCATGCGCGAGGCGCTGAGGTAGTCGGCTCTGCGCTCGGAATACGCCGTCAAGGCTTCACGAGCAAGCGGACTCTGAATCCGGCCCATGCCGTTTTCACGACGCGCCCGGTACAGGGCCAGCGGCAAGTCAATGTCGGGCATTCCGAGCAGCGACACCTGAACAAAGCTGCCAGCGGGGAGCGACAGGGACAATGCCCCCTTGAGCATGTCCACTGTCGAGTCGTCAGCGCCCCGAATCGGACTGCCCCAGTAGCACACCCCCAGGTGGCCATCGTCGCATAGGAAGATCCCGTTCTCTTCCATGTACGCTAGCGTAGGAATGTACTCGTCAGGCGTGAAACGCTTACTCGCTTGACTCAGAGCTTGATGAACTGCCGACATTCAACCCCCTTTTTTTTTGACGGCTCAGATCGGAGTGGTGATGGCCATGCCCGTGCTGATCACACCGTCGATCACGCCAGGGCCAAAACCTGCCGTCAGCGCCATGGCGATGCCGACGACGGCGGCGATCACGCTTTGCTTGATCACGCCGACACCCAGGCCAACGAGCAGCGCGGCGATACCCAGCACCTTGCCCAGCGTGCCGTTGGACCATCCGGTCAGTTGGTCATAGACCTGGGTGAACTCGGTACCGCCTGCACCTGCGGACGCTTGCATTGGCGCCAGCGCAACGACCATTGCCAGCGCCAGCAGCACGGGGGCCACGTGGTCCTGGGCCTGTTTTGCCTGTGCCGACTGGAGAAGGCGAGATTGAAAGTGGGTGAAGAACGTCATGGAAAAAGCTCCTTGGCTTGGTGGATGAAAAGAGTGAATCAGCGGGGGACAAAACTAGGCGCCATCCCCTGGTGGCGAACTTCTTGTTCGCCAAAGCTCCAGCGCTTCGGCGTGATCTCGGTAAAGACGTAGCCCGACCAATTCAAGTTGTCCTGGGCATCGACCCAAGGGGAAATCCAAATGCGCATGACCTGCGGTGCTTCACGCAGAGGGCGCGCGGCAGGCTCGCCGGCAACCACGAGCGCGGACTCGCTGGAAAGCGCCAGCAGATCGGAGCGCAGTTCTTGTCCGCCAGTCTTTCCGCCCTTCTCTTTTCCACCCTTCCAGGTTGATGGCGTGCGCCCTCGCTGCACGGAAGGTGCTGAGGCGTGCGTGTCCTCATACACCTCAAGAGGCGTCGGGCAGTTGCGGTTGCGGTCGCAAGCGAAGTCGGATGTTTCACCCGTGTTGAATGTGCTCGCACATCCCACCATTGCGAGGCAGGAAGCAGTGGCGAGCGCCTTGATGACGTGGTTGAACATGCTCATGCGTTACCAGGAGAGACCGTTGGAGAAATTGGGCTTATCGCCGTCGGCGTTACCCATGGCGGATGAAGTCGCGTCGCGCGCAGCGTCCATCACGTGTCCCATGCGCTCGACAGGACTGGTGGGTTGACCGCTGACTGAGCCGGCAGCTCCGGAATGCTGATTTGGGCTTCCGCCACGGTTTGCCAGAGTGGCACCGTTGCGTGGCTTCTCGCTAGGGTCAACGTATCGCTGCAGATTGGTAGACCCTTTGAGCGGCAACATAGAGCCTCGTGTCACGACGATCGTCACCGCTTCGCCTGCTGGCACTTCCACAACCGGGAAGGTCTCCTTCGCCATGTCGAGATAGAACTTGGCGATCATGTTTGTGGCGGACCCTATGCCACCAGCGACACCGGACTGAGCGATTGAGGAAACGGATTCACTCTGGTAGAGCGAACGATCCTGCATTGGATCGATGTTCAAAGAGGGGACGCGCGACCGGTTGAGGGCTTGCCCAATTCCACCCAGGGTGCCTGCAAGCAGCGTTTGCGCGATCATCTGCCCCTGCTTGGAGACCAAAGTGCCGGGGATGCCTGCCTTGCCGTCAGTTCCAACGATGTAAGCCTCCAACTTCGTCTCGATGACGTTGCCGTCATGTCGGACGCAAGAAAGTGCTTCGGAGCGCATCATTGCGCGATGCGTAGCGAGCTGACCCCAGCCACCAATGACCGCAAAACACTCCCGCACATCGATCGACGCGTAGTTGGGCAGCACTGCCTCACGCTTGATACGCAGTACGGCCGGAATCGGATTTTTCTGAGCGACCGCTGAGGTTGGCGCGTCCATGCCGGTTAAGAGCACGCCCGTGAACATCGCGCCAGCGGGGATGAATGCTGTGTCGTTCGCCGGCGCCTTCTTACGGGTGTCCTCGGGCTTATTCAGCTTCTCGGCGGCGTCTTCTTTCTTGAGAACGCCTTCGGGCCCCAGGATGCGAATACCGCGCGGCTTCGACGCGACATGTTGTTGCGCACGCTCTGGTACCTGCGGCGCATGGGGGGTAACACCGTTGCCTGTAACTCCCGGCACGCTGGGCTGGGAAATCGGCGGTGCCGGAGGTAGAGCGGGCGCTTTCGACGCCGGGGCGTCGAAAACAGAAGTCTGGGGACCTAGTTCGGGAAGGTCGTCCTCTGCCTTGCGGGCGGGCTCGCTTTGTGGAGCACCCTCGGGCTTTTCGGAGGAGCGCCGCTCCATTGCCTCGGTCAGCTTTGCAATACGCTGGGCCAGGTCGCCCTGCTGCTTCTCCATCACGGCCATCTTTGCGCCGAACTGCTCGACACCCGTTGTCCGTGCCGGAGCCACGACGGTAACCTCTGGCTTCGCCGCGCGAGGCGTGCTCGACGATTTGCGCTCAGCTGCGCTTCCAAGGAACCAGGAAACGAACAAGATGATGCTGATCGCCCCCGCCACCATCACGACGCGACGGGTCTTAGGCTGGAGATTGTTGAATTGCGCGGCGAGGCTCATTCGAACACCTCGCTTTGTGCCTGGGCGGACTTTGGTTTATCTGCCAGCAAAAAGACGTAGCCCGCTTCGCCTGGCTGAAGCGAGATACTGGGAAAGAAGCTGACAGCCTTCACGCCTTTTCGATAGAAAGCAGTCTCTGCAAGGTCCACAACTTCTTCGCTTGCGTTCTTGATTGAGTAGCGGTACACGTCCAACGTTGAGCCAGTGAAGGCGTACTCGGGGGTGACTTCGATCGCACCCATCTTGGCCATACCACCTTCGATCGGCACTGCAGCAAACCCACGGATCTTTCCGCGGACGGCCTGCGCCATGATCTGACGCACATTGCCCACGTAGTCTGTGGAGCGGGGTTGGTTGATCTCCTGCTCCTCGGCCGAGCCCCCTCCGGTCAACGGCTTCACCGTGCGCAGGTCCTCCAGCTTGACGATGAGGTTTTGCCCTGGAATCTCAGGGGTAGGAATGATCGTCAGCGAAATGACCTGGCTGGTGTTTGCGCCATCTACGATGAACACGCCCATGGGCTGCTCGCCTTGCGGACGCAGATAGACGTCGCTCCCGACGATTTGCTGGCTGTCGTCCTCGGGCACATCGCCCACTACCCTTGGGTCTTTGAACGGTGTCGCTATCCGGTTCGGAAGGCGGCTGGAGAGACGTACGATTTCGTTCACCCCGTTCCGCGTGTGCAAAACTGTCGGGCGCGTGGCCGGGTCGTCCTTCTTCAGGCCGGGGAGGTTGATTTCCTTTTGGTAAGCGTCCAGCGGCACGCCAGCCGCTCGCTGCGCATCGCCGATGACCCGAGAGATGTCGGCAGGAGCCTTGCCCAGCGGTCCGTCGGGCAACGTCACAGACGGGGCGGAGCGAACAGATTTCACGCCACCCGTCCCCGGTCGTGTAACGAAGCGGCTGCCGGTTGTCGCTGCCTTGTCAGGAACTGGTTCCGAACTCAGCGGCGTGCTGATGGGCTTCGCGAGCTCGGCCTTGATAGCCGCCTCAGTCTTCTGCAGCTCTGCCTTTGCCTTCTCGGCCTCCGATTTCGAATCCTGTGCATAAGCAACGCCACAGGCAAGGGAAGCTGCCAGTGCAAAGGATGACGCGCGGGGGAACATCACGTGGGCTCCTTCATATCAACGATTTCTGCGGCGCCTGCGGGCACGGTGGAGGGCTCGGTGTGGCTCTCGCCAGTGGCGTTGGCATCGGACGCGGCAGCTGGGTTCGGCGGCGCCGTTTCACGCATCACGGACAGATCCGCTGTTGGCTCAACGACATCGGCTTTCCCTCTGGATTTGCGATCCTTAAGGGGGAGCGCGTATTCAGGAATGGGTTTGCCTTCCTTCTGCGCATGGGTGACATGCCAGGTGACGGTCCGGGGAATCGATCCCTCGTACGAAAGGAAGTGGGTCACAGATGGGCGGCCGTTTCGAATCGAGGTACCCACCTCGTAAACCACTTGCTTTTGATACTTCTGCGCGCCGCTTGTGGAGGTAACGAGGGTGCCGGTAACAAAGACGCGACTGGTCTCGGCTTCGTACTGGATAGAGGCAGGCAGGAAGCTGATCACGGACCCAGAAGCCCTGAACACAGGGTCCTCAATCACAGCAAGGAGTTGGCGGCGGAAGTCCGTGTAGATGGACGGATCCATGAATGCCGACACAGCGTCCAGCACCACGGTAGACGACTTTGGCTGAATATTGCCTACCAAGTTGGCGATGAACAGGCCGAAGCTCTTTAGGTACTCCCGGTCCGCGTAATTCCATGCGATCACCGCCTTAGCATCCATATTCGGAGGGACCAGAACAATGCGGTCGCGCTGGTTGTTAAAGTGGACCAACGCATATACCATTCCAAGGGCGAGAATTGAATTGGAGATAATTATCCCCTTTGTCATGGCCTGGAGCTGGCCCATATTTCGCAAAGCATCTTTGAATTTCATTTCACAGCCTCGCGTACAGCGCCATTTTCAAATTTCTTGTTCATAGTCATCAAGCCAACCCACCAGACCATGTGAAAGAGGACTCCAGGCATGTGATTGTTTTTGAAGCGACCGAAGAGCTTCACAAAGACAAGCGACGCACCCATACCCATCAGCAATTGATCCCACATGTACAGGACAATAAATATCACCAGTGACGGGAAAAATTCGTCGACTTCCCAGAAAAAGAACTGGGGTTGATCGTCAACGTAGTTTGGAATAGGAACTGGAGTCATTATTTACCCACCCGCACCATCACAATGGCGTCAATTCCTTGATCATATTTGTTGCCACCGAGCATGACATTGGTCATACCCAGCCCCCGGGATTTAAGACGAATGGAAAGCGCCTTCCAGATGCTCAACATCGAATCAACTGACTCTTCAGACATTGGAGACTTGTTCAGGAATTCAACGTAGTAGCGTGCTTTGGAGTTGGACTGAAATCGTTCAATTGCGAGTTGGGCTTCAACGCTCAATTCGCCGCCCACAATAGGGAACTTGAAGATCTCCACAAGGGCATCCCCACGCTGCCCAGCGTCAGGCTGAAGTAGCGACGCCAAGTCGCTTCCGCGTTGGTGGATGCGTTGAAATCGACTCTTCTGAGGATCAACCCCAGCGACCCAAACTACGCGCTCGTCCGAGCTCAGAAATTGATTGGTTGCAGATTCAATTCTGACAATCTCGCGGCTTGCAGAATTTCCTATTACCGCGTGCTGGACTTCGGCCTCGCGCTCAACCCAAACTGTCTTTGTTGGTGCAGGAGGAACATCAATGAAACGCGGCACGCATGCAGTGCAAAGGCAACATGCAACTACGGCCAGCGGCGTTACCGATTTCACTATTATTTCTCCATGCACATACGAACAAACGGTACATGGATACTATCGGGTCACATAGGAAAAATTAGGGCGAAAAGCTTCCGTTTTCGAAGCAATTCGCCAAAATTTTCAATCCCCCGCAGAAATCACGGGGGCCGCCCGTCACTGGATCAGCACAGGCTCTTCGGATTTAGCTCCCAGGTCCGATTCGATCGTCAGGCGCAGGTTGGAGACCCGGTTCGCCGCGAGCCAAGCTTTTGTCACCAAGAACGTTTTTGACGTTGCCTTTTGGGCGACGCCGTCCAGGTCATAGGTCCAAGTGAGGGACTTGATGTAACCCGCAGAGACCGTGCAAACCGGGGTCAGCAGCAACCCACTAATACTGGTAGATTGTTTCAGCTCGCATTGCGGCCGTGGTGCTTCTTGCACGTTGACCTGCAGCGCTTGCTCGCCATAATTGCCCGCCTTGGTGATGGTCCGCAACAGCACCTCATAGTTACCAGGGTCAGTGAAGGAAACGTAGTTACCGCTCCCTGTGAATTCCCCGACCTTGGCGCCGTTGATCAGCACGTCATTCCGAAGGAACGAATCTCCTCTTGGCAGCTGCGAGATTTTCAAACTGATGTAGTAAGTGCCGGGCGCGTAGTACGACTCACCGTATTTCGACACCATGGAAGCCTGGGTCTGGACAGTCGCAGGAGGCAGGATCGTGAACTCGTCGGAATAGACATTGACAACATTCCCGCGCGTGTCCGAGACCTGCAGCGCCAGCTGGTAGGTGCCTTGCGTCGCAACAGTGAAGTTCCCTGCCACGTCGTTACCGCTCGACCGCGTGATGCCGCTAGGCAGTGACCACGTGTATGTCAATGGCTCGCCGTTCAGCGTCTTGAGGTCGAACCCCGGGGTTTCCACTTGATACTTGATCACGGCTGGCACATCGGTTTGCAGTGCGGACAAGCGGATGCTCCAGTCTTGCGGCCAGTTGTATGCCCAGGTCTTGAAGGGCAAGGTAGCCACAGTCGTTTCTTCGGGGTAGCCCTCAACGTACGTGTAGTAGCTGAGCAACTTGTCTTCCGGACGCGGAACGAACTGCAAATCCGTGCCATCCACACGCGTGCCATCAGGCAGGCTCCAATACCCGAGCACCTTGTACGCCTTCTGTGCAGTAGTGGGCACCACGTCGTTGATCTGCGCCTTGAAAGCGTAGCTCTTACCGGCCTCAAGGTAGGTTGGACCGCTGATCGATGCGCGCGCGGCCAATGGATTTACCGCCTTGACCCCGAGCGTTTTCGTGACATCGGCCGCAGGGTTGTCGGGAGCGCTCGCAGAGCGCCCCTTGACCTCGATCGCATAGTTTTTGATTTCCGTCGGCGTGAACGTGAAGGCTGAGGTGTTCTCGCCGCTAACTCCCTCGTAGCCCCCGGTCGTAATGATTCGCCACGTGTAGGCGGCATCGAACCCATCGTCGGCCTCGACCTCCAATGTGACGGGTCTGCCCACCTGGACCACCCCCGGCGCAGTCACGCGGAACGAGGGCACATCGAAGGCCGTCAGGGTCAGCGGATCAGTGGAGAACTCAGCACCCGAGTACTTGTTCATCAGCACTGCGCGATAAGTCACGCTGCCTGCTTCCGCCACCTGGGCAGTGAAGTTGATGCCCGTCTGCTCCACAGTTTCCGAGCGCATTACGCGCGCCCACGTCCCGTCGGCCTTCAAGAATTCCCAGGAGACTGCCTTCACGTTGGCCAACATCTTGGAATTCTTCACGTTCGCGTTGATGGTCTGCACAAACGGAGCCTTGCCGCTCGTAGCGCGGGACGAGAGAGAGGCTTCGATGCGCTCGCCAGCAGCGGTGATGAGGGCGCGTGATTTGGAAAGCACCGAGCTGTTGGTGACCAAGCCGTCAGTGCTGATCATCTTTGCTTCAGCCACGATGTACCGTGTGCCCGCTGTGAGACGACCCATGTTGACGGTGAACGTGCCATCCGCCTCGACAGCAACCGGCGCCGACAACTGGTTGTTGGTCTTGTCCTCGCGGATCACCACCTGCCACTTGCCCATCGAGGCGGGATCGAAAACGATTTGTGTGCCCTTCGGTATTCCCACCTGGCCATGGATCACGGTGTCCGCCTGATCGTGTGAGGCGAATGCTTTTTCAAGATCCACTAGAGGTGTAGCGGGCACCCCGATGAACTCCAGCGATTGCTCGGTCTTGAACTCCGGCGCACGCTGGTACCAAGACTCAACCTTCACTGGGTACGACTCCCACGGATCGGTCGCCTGCATGATCAGTGCCACATTCGATTCGGCCACGGAAGAAAACACTTCCTTCACCACGTCGCCAGGGTAGACGACGCGGGTCATGATCTCGCGATAGCCACCCTTTACGTTCATCACGCCCAGCGCACGCGCCTGCGCACGGTCCACAGTGGCAAAGTTCTTGCCAGGGTACTGGTCCGAATTCTTTGCGTAGAAGGTGTCCAGCAGCTTGTCGTTCTTGAACGTCAGCGTGATGGGAGCGGGCACAAGGCCCTCAATTGCCACGGTGCTTCGGCCTTTCCGCGATGGATAGAAGGCGGTCTGACGCGTGCTCGGATCGGTATACACAACGCCAGGTGTGTAGTCGATGACGTTGGCGCCCACAACGGGGAGGGAGCCACGAAGCGCGTTCGATGCGTAGGGGTTGTACTTCAAGCCCTCTGGCAAGTCCCCGAACTGGATCGCGCAGTTCACCCCCGCCGTTTGCGAGAGCATGTAGCCAGAACGCACCATGCTCAGCGTGGAGCAGGTTTCCTTGGTGCCGCCTTCCAGCTTTGCGCTGATGTCGATGTCCTCCACCTTGATGGCCGCACTGTCCTTCGAAGTCCTCACCATGATCTTGGAAGAAGGATCCCATCGCTCCGTCGCAAGGACGATGTTGGGACCATCGGGCAAATCGACCCAGAGCTTCACAGGCTGCAACGATTCGATCGATCCCCCATCCTTCACCACCGTGGGGTACAAGCCTGCGAGGTTGGCTTGGCGAGGCAGTTTCATGGCAGTACCCTGCTCCACTTTCGTGCCATTGATCTCCATCGACTCTACCGTCGCAGACTCGATGACCACAGGGATTTCCGCAACGTCGAGCGAACGGTTGTTCAGTGGGTTGGTAGGCGATATTTTGGCCGTCGTGCCAGGGAAGCCCTCGACAATCGGGAGCGATACGGGGACGCTCAGAATCGGCCGCTTGTACGCAAAGGGGACCGACTTCACCACTTCGCCACCGACGCCAGGCAAGGAGGCGCGGATTTCGAAATTGTCATCGCGCAGCGCGGGGTAGCCCGTTGCATTCACAGTGTTCGGCGCGGTTCTCGTCATCTTCAGCGGAACGTTCGTACCGTCGGCCTTCACAAGCGTGAACGGGCTGTTGGCATCGGGGAGTTTGAAGCTGCCCCTCTGGTCAGCATCCGCAATGGGGATCACGGTCATCCCGGCTACGCGCATCGACAGGCGAACATCCTGGATGGTGTAGTGTCCTGGCGGCAGGGATGCGGAGAACACCTGAGCGATGAACCCTGAGTTCACCAGCGCGTACTGCTCGGGCGTGATCTCCCCATCAATCTTGTCCACAATGAGATCCGGGCGCGCCTCGATCCGCTGGACGGGAAGCTTGTACGAGACCAGTGTGTCTTCGTTGCGAACGATGACAAAGCCACCTGCCGGCTCGTTTGGTCTGTCGTTCGTTGCCATATCGAACGCATACCCACGGATCGTTAGAACACCCGCTGCAGGGATCGCTGGTGCACTCGCTCCGCCACACACTGCAATTCCGTTGACTTCGCAGACGCCCGCGACAAGCGCTGCATGCGCAGGCACTCCTCCGCAGACGAGGGAGATCGCCACCGCAATTTGGCTCAGCTGGTGTTTCCGAATCATTTTCACTCCAAGGGGGCCAGTGGCCAGTTCATTCAGGATTGAGGTTTACCGCCCAACAGCACGCGGGAGACTTTTCTGGCGTAGATGAGCCGCTTGGATTCGGTCGCAGCGTTGTATGCACCAACGGCATTCCAAGTCATTCCGAAGCGAGCAACGTTATGTGCAAGAACCCAGGCGCCGATGTTCGTGTTGATGCAGGGATCCCGCAGCTTCTCTTCGTCGATCCCGTACCGAGCGAGGGTGGGAAGCCAGGAACTGTTGATCTGCATATGGCCAATATCGAAGGAGCCGTTGGCGTTCTTATTTCGGGCCTTCGGATTTCCGCCAGATTCGACCGTCGATATCGCCTTGAGCAGGCTAACGGGCACCCGGTAGCGCTCGGCCGCTTCATCAAAACAAGCCGCGCCAGCGCCCACAGAGCCAAGCATCAAAAGTGCAAAGAGAACGATCCGCATGGCACTCGATACTACGGAGGGACCAAGAAAAATTTCGGGCGAAAAGCTTGCTCTGGGAGCGCTGTTTGCAGAAATTTAGCTGCGCCTTCGCTCATGCCGGCAGCGCTTTGGAAACTCGGTCAAGGCTCGCCAGCGGCGTGCTCGGTCGAAGGGATGACGATGCTCTTGTCCGACTCATGTCAGGAGGCTCAGGCTCCTATGCGGACAATGTGTTTGCTGGCTTCCTAGCGATCAAGTCCGGCGCAAGGAAAGCAAGAGGCGCGCAGCTTGAAATTCAGCTCTAGGCCACCTTCGTCAACGCCATATCCCTGGCTATGACGCCTGGCGGCGTGAACTCGGCTGGAAACTCGTGCTCAACATGAACGTCGCACCAGTACCCTTGCAGTTCCGTAGCGCCGATTCGCTCCGCGTCGGTAGCTTGCTGCAGTGACTCGATGCGCTCCACTACGATCTGCGTGCCCAGTCCCAAACCGCAATCGGCTAGCTCCCTCAGATACCGAGGCTCGTTCACCTTGACAAACTCCGGAGTGAGTTCACGCAGCATGCCCATCTCGATGGCCTTCCCGGTCCAGTCGTCCATGGCCATGACACCTCCCATTCGACGGACCCATTGCACTGTTTGGCAGATTCTTGAGAACGAGTGAGAGCATGTGAGGCTGTCATTGCGCTCAACTAGTTCGACCACAACGCCGGGACACATGTACTCAACCATGGTGTCGGTCCAGAGCAAGCTGCCCATAGAAGATATTTCAACGTTGCAGTGGACGCGCATTGAACCTCTGTAGTGGTTCGCCACCGCCCAAGCTGCTTTGATGGCCTCCACGTCAGCCATCAGCATGCCCTGAGGGTCGTTGAAATCTAGTCGACTCCTGCTCAACAACTCCAAGCCCTTCACCGCCTTGGTCCGCGCGCAGAGGATGGGTTGTGCCCGGAAGCGGCGTTGCGCCATCTGAAGTGCATCGGTCATCTTCAAAGCCTCTTTTGAAGGTTAGCCATCCACACCCACCAAGCAAACGACATGACGCCTATCGCTACGGGAGCCACCAACGTTGAGACGAAAATTGGCGCGAAGATCCACGCCACGAGGCAGGCCCCCACGAGCATCGCGAGATCCACACCGCCCTTGTGCAAGCGAGGGCTCTGCGACGTGAACGACGCCTTTGCAATCTGTCTCTGGAAGTAGCCATCCAAGAAGGCCGCCATCAGGCAAGGAAGTGCGAATGCCATCCACATAATGATCATTCCGAGCCGGTAGAACACGACATGGGACCAGATCGCTGCTGCGTGGATGCGATCGAGTAGCCATAGGTCGATCTTCTTGTTGCCGCTGTTAGCCGCCTGCTCCATGACCTGGCCCGCTTCGGCATTTACCCAACTGAGGGCGTCCAAGATGCGATCCATGATCCACTGGTCCGTCTCGGCTCCGAGCCAGTCCACGATCTGCCGTTGCTCGCGCATTCGAAGTGCCTGGAATACCTCAACCGGCACGAAGGCGAGCACCGCCAGCGAACCAAAGATGACGATCACAAGCACGATTGATGCGAACGAGTGCTTCCCTTCGCTTGATGCTTTCGTTGCCATCGTCAGCCGCGTTTCGCCTTGAGTTTTTCCGAAGTGCCGTGGCGCGCCCTACGTGGCATTTCCTTCCGTTCACCGAGGATCGGAATGCGAGCCTTGTAGGTTCGCCCACCGGACTGCCGTATGTAGCAGTGAAGTGGCGGAAGCTCGCTGAGAATTCCGGGCGGGATCAGGTCGGCTTCTTCTGCTGTGGCTTGTTCCTGATAAGCCGCGCCGTACTCCTCACTCATGGTCGTCGTCAGGCTATGGCCGTAGCGGACGGACATGGATTGGGCTTTGATCTTCGGTATACCGTCTGAAACGTACTTTTGCGTTTCCGCGTCCAGCACCCGGAGGATGATCTTGTTGTTGGTGTTGCCGAGCACCTGGCGCGCTTTGTTCTCGTCGCCCAGGCGTGCCGCGAAGTCCGCGAAGGTCTGGGTTGCGATATACATCTTGAAGCCGGCCCCACGGCCCTTGTTGAGGAGCTGAATTGTCGGCGTGTTGATCACCTCTGCGGCTTCGTCGACAAAGACGTTGACGAGCTTTTTCGAGCTGCCTCCGTAGTTGTAGATGTCACCTGCCACAGCCGTCATGTCTGCAAGCATCACCGACCCAATCGCGCTGCCCACCGTGGAGTCGGCGAGGGAGTCCAGCCCCATGTACAACACAAGGTCGTTGGTGATCACCTTCTTCATGTCTGTCGAGATCTTGTCGTGCCCCGGCTCGAAATCCGGTGACAGCAGGTCCGCCAACGGGTCAGTTGTGAGCATGGACAAGATGGGGATAAGCGAGGCGACCATCTTCGAAAAATGGTCCCGGTTATGCTCGAAGGTGGAAATCAGGCCCGCCAGGTCTACGTTCGGGTGCTCGTGGATGACCACATCCTTGTAGAACTTGATGTACGCGCGCAATACTGGACTGTCGTCCTTGGGGCTGCTCTGTGCCTTCTTGATCAGTGGTGCCAGCTTCTCCTCCCAGTTCTGAACTTTTGCTCTGAAGTGGAAGCGAAGAGCCTTCAGCAAAAGATCGTCTGGGCCACCTTCGATGTATCGGCGCAGCTGCATCAAGTTGGGACGCTCGTTCGTTGCAATGAGAGCACCGCAGATGTCCTGCAGCACTTTCCAGCCGAAAGCCACGAATGCGTCGGTGCCAGTCTCTGAAGGGATCAGCGCAGCCACGCGTGACGCCAGTTCGGTCTTGCGGTTCCAGTTCCGCAAGGGATCGATGCTTGCGGATTTGTCCGGGTGAGCTGGGTTGAAGTAAATGAACTTCTCCGGATGACCCATAAACTCGCAGACCTTGCGAGCATTGTCGGCAAGGCCTTGGTCGCCCTTCGGATCGATGATCACGACCGGTTCGCCGCGCATGATGCACTGAGCGATGAGGATGTCGAAAAGTCTTGTCTTCCCCACACCCGTGGTGCCGACGATCAGCGTATGACCTTCCAGCAGTTCCAGAGGAACCCCAACCGACTCTTCCTTCGCCAGGCCATGCAACCAGTAGCTTCCGTCTCCGTGCAGCGCCTTCTTCCCGAGCATCTTGGCGACACCGGCCCCAACCAAGGAATGCATCTTGGACGCCTCAATGTCCGTCCAGTGGAAGCCTCGTCCCATCCACATTTGGGGCGCCACCTCGCCTCGGCCGTTTTCCATCTGCGCGAAGGGAGCGCTGATCTTGAACAGGTCTCCAATAGTGATGAACTCCTTCTGTGCAAAGCTCGTCCGCCACTTGTCTGAGGCCCTCTCCCACGCCTTGTAAGCCCGCCACATACCGACCACACCGCAAGCGCTTGCAGTAACGGTACCGAAGGTCGTTGGGAGAGGTAAGAGCGTAGCCGTCGCCATACACCCAACGGTCGCACCCAGCCAGGAGGCTGCTTGCCGGCCCTCGTAGACTGGGCGCCACGGGTTGTCAAAATCGAAAAGTTCGCTGGCCACGGTGTTGCCTTCGGGGATCAGGCTTGCTGTGCCAGCTGCTGCGACGCCTCAGCCAGGTGAGCGTTGGTCGCCGGTGAAATTGAAAAGAGGAACTCCGCCTTCGAAAAAACGCTGTCTACAGAATGGGGTTTCGCCGGCCCCCCTCCCTGCCCTTGCGAGCCTTTCTCTTCGTCCACGGCCAAGCTGGTAGCAAGCAAACGCTTGATCTTCTCGTAGCGAGGATGCAGGCCGAGGACAACCACCCTTGCGAGGGTCGGTCCGTCATGACGAACTGCGTTACTGCGCCAATTGGCAACGTACTTTGCAGGAAAGCGTGTGCCGAGCAAGCGGATCTCGCCACCTTCCAGCACCAGCAGCATGACGTAGCCCCCCTCTTCGGGTTGCGCATCTCTTACTTTCAATTCCAGGTGCTCTGGCGCGCCGTCGTACAGCCACACTTTGCTTACTCCTCTCTATCAACGGGATAGAGTGAGAATATCGGCAAGTGCTTTTCAAAGTTCCCCCAAAAGCTTCCGATTTCGCAGCTGTTCGCGGAAATCCAGCATGAGGCGTGTATGGCATCAACGGTTGCGATACGCCAAAGCACAAAAAAGGCCCCTACTAGGGGCCGCTTGGTTGATCGAGGCCGCTCAAAGTCACTGCGGCATCTCGATCCTGTACTTCTCTAGGTCCTCGCCCTTCGCCTCGATCTCACGCACCCACATGGGCTTACGCCCTGGACCGCCGGACCAAGTTTCCCCGGTTGGGCTACGGTACTTTGCAGGCCGGTCCCTCTTGCTCCGCCCGCTACGGCTTGCTGCAAGTTGGCTACGCAAACCCGGGTACAGATCGTCAGGAGCAATTTTGTACTCTTCAATTTGCTTCTTGATGGATGCAACGATCTTTGGCACCTCTGCAATGCGTGCACGCTCCAAATCGGATTGCATTGCCTCGACCTTTTGCTTGAGTTCCAGATAGCTGTTTTCCATTGCAATTCTTCAGGGTGTTACCTACCTAAATTTTAAGCTCAGATACGTTGCAATGTTCAAGGAGCTAGCACAAATTCCCGTGGCAATGATTAATTGTCAATGCATTGCAATTCTTAAGCTGAAACAAATTGAGATTTTTGCTGCCCACAGGCGTAACCCCAACATTCTTAATGCTGGCGCGGGGTTACGCGCTTCAGTCGCAGCGTAGAGCTGCGAGGCCTGAACGCAAAAACACAGCATGCGAGGACAACATTTCCTCGAAAAGCTGCGAAATCGCGCTCTTTTCGCCAGAAAATATTTCAAGTGGTTTCATAGAATCCTTGCTTCGGCTGTCCGGCCAAGTAAGCCTCAACCACCAGATCCCGGCCCATCTCTGATTGTTACAGGCAAGAAGGCACCTACTGAACTGACGCTCCGTGCGTCTGGTTTATAGGTTTTTTTGCCAATTTGCCACTTTTACCTATAAATTTGCTTGACCAGACCCCGCCGGAGCGTAGAAAATTCGCCCCATCATCCTTAGGCCGTGACATGACTCAAGACGCTCCACGCAACACGTACGCCAAGATCGACGAACTCAAGTACCGCACTCGCGCTGCTTGCTCGCTGCTGGGGGTGTCTGATGTGACGCTCCGTTCCTACTCGGAGAACTCAGGCATTGAGGTTCAGCGCGCAGCGACTGGTGTCGCGGTTCGACTCTTCGACATCAATACGCTTTTCCGCCTGACCGACTGGCGCCGCGCGAGCGGCCTGGTGAAGGTGCCGAAGCAAGCGGGCAAGCCGGTCTTCGTGACCGTGGATGTGGTCAAGGGGGGGACCGGCAAGACTACAACTGCCGTCGAGACTGCTATTCACCTCCAGTTCTTGGGGTTGAGGGTGCTGGCGATCGACCTGGACGTTCAAGCCAATCTCACCCAGTGTTTCGGCTACGAAGACGACATCGTGTTGGAAGAGATCGAGCGCTTCGGTGTCACGCAGGAGGCGCTGATCGAGCAGACATTTGCAAAGCTCGTCAAGCCCTTCATCGAGTACAAGCGCACCCGGCGTGCAATGCCTGACCTGACCGGCATGATCAAGAAGCCTTTCGGGCAGCATGGTCCTCATGTCATCGGGGCCGACACGTACCTGGGTGACCTGGAGCTCGACATCGCGAACTCTACTGGACCCCGAGAGATGCTCTTCAAAGCGATGTTTGATCTGTCGCTCGAAGGGAAGATTCCTGGCTTCGACTTGAGCCAGTATGACGTGGTGATCATGGATTGCCCCCCGAACGTCAGTCTCACATCTACTGCTGCTCTTGCTGCAGCCGATCTCGTTATTGCGCCCGTTCGCATGGACTCCTTCGCCGTTAAAGGTCTGCGCAGGTTAATCGGTGAAATCGAATCCGTGGAAGAAAGCTACAAAGTCAGGCCCGAGCTGGTGATCTTGCCAACTCATTATTCGCCTCAGTTTTCGCGGATCAGTCGCATGCAAGCTAGCGTGAACCAGTATGCCGACTCGCTGGCCCCGCATCCGATTTCCCTGTCTGAGGAGTTTCCCAAGGCCATCGAGAACTATCTTCCTCTGGCGCTGCAACGTCCGACATCGAACGCTTCCAAAGAGTACCAAGTGTTCGCGGAGTTCATCCACGGCAAGATCTTGCAGATCGCGGCGACCAAGGCCAAGAAAGCAACTCATGAAACGTCGTAAATTTGCGCCTGTCCCCGACCCGCAGGAAGCGGGTGCGGCGGCTCCGCCGCCTTCGTCAACCGGCTCTCGGCCAAATAAGCTAGCCGTACCGATGCTCCTTCCTTCGTTCTCGAACGCCAAACGAGCAGATGAAGCTGAGCAGGACGGTAGTACGGTGCAAGTGTCTGACCCGTCTGTGTCTCCAGGCGAGCCGTCGCTCGTCGGTGGCGAGCCGCATGACACTCATCATCTTCAATCAGCGGCGGCGCAAAGCACGTTAGCGAGCACTGTGCAAGAAGTTGGCCATGCGAAGCAGGACGGGAGCGACGCAGAACTGCTCCTTCCTCCAGCGTCCCAAGTCGAGCACTCCAGTACGGATACTGTACAAACATACAGCCACGCACTTCCGACACCAACGCAAGATTTTTATTTTGTGGAGTTGGATGCGACCCTCATTGATCAAAATTCTCATCCCCCGCGCTCGCTGTATCTGGATGATGGCATCCGTGTCATTGCAGACTCCATGCGCGCGGATGGCCAGCGAGACGCGATCCACGTCATTCCCAATCCCGCAAAGCCCAATCGTTACATCATCGGCGACGGTTGGACTCGGGTCCTCGCCACACGCTCGTACAACTTAAACAATGGCGTTCTGCTTGCCAAGGTTCACACCAACCTTTCTGAAGAGCAGGCTTCCTGGCTTGGATACTCACAAAATAAGGATCGGAACGGTGCAACCGACTACGACCTAGGGGTCTACTACCAGGGGTGGAACGCCTCCGGGATGGATTGGGACGAAATCGCCACTAGAGCGGGAGTATCTAAAGCGCAGATGGCTTACTACGCGGCTTTTTCCAAGCTGGAGTCTGATGTGCTTTCGCTTGTGAAAGCTACCCCGCAGCGGTTTTCGGCCAACGTTGCTTATCATTTGTCACGTCTTCAAGCCCAAGCAGGCGTTTCGGTTGCGGCAAATCTCGCGAACAAGTTCCTTGCGAATGAGCAAACGATCAAGTGGCTCAAGGAGCAAGTTGATGACGCTCTTGCAAAGCTCGGGCGACAGGGCCGTAAGCGCAACGATAGCAACACGGTGATGTTTCAGCGCCGCTTCTCCGTTGGACACTATCGGCAGCGAAAGAATGGTCAGGTGGAGATGGCCATCCAAATCCCTGACACATCCCGGGTTGCAGAGTTCAACCAGGCTATTGAAAGCCTGTTGAAGCAATATCTGGACCCTAAGGATCTGCCAGATGGAGGTCCTACCGACGCGACTCTTCCAGGCGACGCGCCTGAGTAGACCTTCTGTTATGAGCGTGTCCAGCCGCCTCGACCCTGCCAAGCCGCACCCTCAAGGTGTGGCTTGCTGTCTTTCAACCACTCCATTCCGGGAGTGGTTCATACGTATGAACCGGCACCACTCTTGGTTTCCGGTTCATACGTATGAACTGGATGAAGACTGCCTGTCTTCACTGCCTCTGGCCGTGTCCGGAAGCTCACCCGTTCCTCACACCTTGTTTGCGGGCCCGGAACGCGTCATCTTTTCCGGATTTCGTTTACCTCAACTTGAGGATGGCCGCGACGCGCTCCCGAGCGAGTCTGCCATGTTCGACGTGGAGCAGTTCATACGTATGAACTCGGGTGGAAAGCGCCGTCCAGTTCATACGTATGAACTTGGAGGTGGATCGCACATCGAGTCGTCCGGCCAGCAAGCAGCGCCTTCCGGACGCCGCTCCGAACGCTCCAAAGCTCACGCAGCTGAAGATTTCACAAACGGTTCAAGCAACTTTGTTGAAGTTGGCTTCGCTCCTGATGACTGGCTCTCGTCGCAGTTCATACGTATGAACTCGGGTGGCAAGCGCCGTCCAGTTCATACGTATGAACTTGGGGGTGGATCGCACATCGAGTCGTCCGGCCAGCAAGCAGCGCCTTCCCGACGCCACACCGAACGCTGTAAAGCTCAGGCAGCAGAAGATTTCACAAACGGTTCAAAGCCCTTTGTTGACAGCGGCTTCATGCCTGATGACTGGCCCTCGTCGCAGTTCATACGTATGAACTCGGCTGGCAAGCGCCGTCCAGTTCATACGTATGAACTTGGGGATGGATCGCACGTCGACTCGTCCGGCCTACAAGCAACCCTTTGCCTACGCAGGTCCGAATGCTCCGAAGCTCAAGCAGCTGAAGATTACACAAGCGGTTCAAGCACCGTTGTTGACGGCGGCTTCATGCCTCATGGCTGGCTCTCGTCGCAGTTCATACGTATGAATTGCTCGTCCGCACAATTGCCTTATGAGCAGGCCTTTGGAAGTGAGTTCGAACCTGAATCTGATTCAGGTTCGAGGTGCGCGAACTTCGTCCTGGACGCGGCAAGTTCTGAGAGTGACGAGGCTTCCTCAGCTATATGGGGAAGGCGCACTGGAAGAACACAACATGTGCCAAAGACCACCAGGAAGCTACCGGTTCATACGTATGAATTTGGCTCGCCGCCGCCGGGGTTCGCCTACAGCTGCGCAGGAGCCCAGTTCATACGTATGAACCACGGCCCGGGGGGCACTTGCACCTTACCGACGTTGATGGTTCATACGTATGAACCATCAACGAGGGCGAGGATGCCCAACCTACCACCATCAGCTTCCGCACTCCCCCCAACCGAACCCCGCCACCGAGCGGGGTTCGGCGTTTCTGGAGTCCACGTTTTGGAGATTAGGCCCATGACTTAGCACAGGCAATAAAAAACCCCGGAAGCGCCAACTACCGGGGTTTCTGCACTCGTTAGACGGGTGCTGTGACGGAACCTGACTTCTACCGACGCCAATCGGAAAAAATCCAGACCACGGATTCAATAGTAAGTCGTTCCTCCAGCTCCGTCAAGGAATCGTGTCCTTATTCGGAGACTGCGATGGAAACGCTCGCACCTACAAACTTCCCGTACCTGATCACCAGGGCTTGCACAGCTCTGCCGCATACATCGGCCTTCCATGCAATGCCAGATGGATTCCTGCGCATCGTACTGCGCATAGTTCAAAAGATTGACCTGAAAAGTCCATACACGGGGATCTTTGCCTCTCGGGCCACCATTGCTGAAGAATCTGGGAAATCCATAGACTCGGTGCATAGAGCTGTCAAATGGCTCGAAGGCAACGGTTTCATTGAGCGCGAGCGTAGAGCATTCTTTGGAAACCGTGGCTCGACATCTCCTATAACACCAACTCGGAGCTTTCTGCTGGCCTTGAATTTGGTCGACCAGGAGGGAAAGCCTATTGCGAGTGCACAAGATCGGACTGGCCACCCTCTTAGGACTAAACAAGCCGAACCGCCTAAGTCTCCAAGCTCTCCGGCTGAGTCCACCAAGGCTGGGCGCTCCGCCTTCGTCAAAGTGGGTAACGCACTTCTTCCGAAGGAACTTGCCTGGCTCTGTGAGAAAGGTGTCAGTGCATTTGGTGTTCTCGCCCTGATGCGAGCGGCGAAAGATGCCCAACAGCGCCTTTCCGACATCATGCTGACCGCAAGAAAGTACGTTGAGGAGCTTCCTGCGAGGGAGATATTTGCTTATCTGCGAAAGCTTATCGGATCAGGAAGGGATTTTGGATACTCTGCGAGAAAATCCGAAGAAATTGAGAAAACTACAAAAATTTCCGAATTTTTGGCAAATAAGCTTGAAGCCATGGAAGGGCGCCATTACATCGGTCGCAAGAACAACCGGGCGTTCTGCGTGGAAGGAGGGGTGCTGTATGAGGTGCAGCCAAACGGTACGCGCCTGGTTCACATCATCAGTGAGGCATTCGTCGAGGCGATTCATGACGGGCGGATTGTTCCCAAGCGAGACACCGAGTAAAGCCGGCGATCATGTGGGAACCTTGCAGCTTCAGTATCTGTATTTATGCAATCCTTCGGAAAACATCCCGTTGGGACCTTTGAAGTTATCCACAGGTCAAATTCCAGACGAGTGCCCATCGCTCAGACAATCCTGCGAACTGCAGCATGCAACAGCGAAGACTTCAATGCTGCAGCAGACAACGGTTGGGCCTATGACATGGCTACCGAGACGCAGGCGATGCGCCAGCTTAGTCACCCAGATGCAGGGACCGACCCGTGGCTTCCAGCTGCACCGGCAGGTTTAGAGAGGGTAAAGTCCAGCTCGAAGTACGACTGCACGGAAGGCTTAACAGAAAGGGGCGTTTGTGACTGAGCAGCGACTGAGAGTTGAGTGGCAACCTGGACCCTCGATCAAAGGGATTGCTTGCCACTGAAAGGCGACAGAGGACATACAGAATCACAACTGAAAGACTACTGATGGCAAGGCCGCTACTATGCGATCACTGGGAACGCACTGGCCAGCAACAGGCACAGCGATACCCTCATCCTCATGTGAAGGCTGCAGGGATCTGCATCCGGCATTTGCCATCGACGTCCAAGACCGATGTGGCCGCCTCCCTGCCAGTTCACCTTAAACGTTGGCCGCTGTTGTCACATGCATTTCAGGGGCGTCACTGGCTCCTGACGCGGAAGACGCTTAGCTGGGACAGTGTCTTCGGACCGCTCCTTGATAACAAGCAATCCCGCTACTGGGTGGATGAATGTACAAGAAGGGCGCCGCCTGGCAGATCTCCCGTATTACGCTATCGCTGTTGCGCTTCTACCGGAAGGCGGTGCAACTCCCCAGAACAACCACACGTTCAATACCAAATCGCTAACGTGTTGAATACATTGACTATTTTTGTGATTTAATTGTTGTAGATTGGCAATTAATTGTTATCTAAATATTGACTTAGGTAATTGTTGTAGTAGCATTGCATTTACAGTCAACAACTTTTGTGGCTGTATGAGGAGCTTTATGGCGACAGCCGCAACCCCAACCATCCACAGGTCCTTCAAGGCGCAGGCCTCGCACTCGGAGCAGACGGGCGTGAAGAAGGACGATGTCTTCAAAATCCCGCCGCACCTGCTCTTGGAAGAACCAGGCTTCAATCAGCGGGAGTATGACGATCCTCGTGTGGTCGCCAAGATCGAGGAATTCGCGGAGGCGTACGCCGAAGGGCGGTTCGTGCCGCACCTGGTGGTCCGCATCGACGCCGGCACGGGGAAGTTCTTCATTGTCGAAGGCCACCAGCGTGCCCGGGGTGCCATGCTCGCAATCTCGCGCGGCGCATCCGTCCCATTTCTCGTGTGCATCCCATTTCGAGGCAACGATGTCGATCGGGTGAACTGCCAGCTGGATAGTCAAAGTGGGCTCAAGCTCACCCCGGTGGGCATCGCTCGCAACTATCTCAAGCTGGTCCACCTGGGCGCCACCGAAGAAGAGATCGCGAAGCGCCGCAACAAGGAACTGTCGCATGTGCAGGGCATGCTGGTGCTGGCCGAGGCACCGGCTGAGATTCAGCGGATGGTCAACACAGATAAGGTATCGGCTACCACGGCCATCGAGGTCTTGCGCGAGCGCGGCGACGGTGCTCTTGAATTCCTGCGCAAGACCTTGGAAGAAGAGCAGGCCAAAGGAAAGACGAAGATCCGGCCTGCAGCAATTCGTGAGTGGTTTCCTCCCCGCAAGATTGCTGGGGGCATCATCAGCTCGGTGCAAGGCGTGGTGGAGTCGTTGGATTCGAAGAAGCGGCGCGAGCTAGCCGAGCTTGAGAAGCTTCCTCCCTCAAAGTTGAAGGGCCGGAAGGTGGAAATCGACGCAGCGGTGATGCTCGAACTCGTTAAGAATTGGAGCAGCGCGATGGATGCACGAAGAGCAAAAGAGCAGTCAAAGAATGTTGAGAAACAGCGCCGAAGCCAGCAGACGATTCCCGGTACCGATGCCTAGTTCATCTCGGTAGACAGGAAAGGGCTCTCTTTTCGAGTAGCCGGAACGCCAGCGTCCGGCCACCATTCGTTGCTACTCTCGGCCGCTCCTGTGATGAAGCCGCCGTGTTGGAAGCGAGGGCCTAGAGTTGAGCACGATTCATCTTCTATTCCGGCAACCTCCAGGCGCCCGTCCAGCATCTGGATCTACTTGCCGGGCTGCAGTAGTTTTTGCCCAGTGATGCAAGCCACGTCCTCGACAGATCCCTCACTAGCCCTCTTAGAGGAGACAGCGGCCTATCTGCGCCGCTTACCACTCGTTCCGTCCACGCAGGAACTTATCCGCAAGATCGAGGCCCACCTAACCACTCCGAGCAGCCAGGATGTGGCTATTCCCGCTCACGAACCAACCTCCTGGGAAGGCCAGGTCACGACTTTTGCTGGGACCGTGCTGTTCAGCGTCTCTGTTGAAAATGGCCAAGCCTCCTTGTTGGCCCCGGTCACAAGGCAAAGGGAGCATGACATCCGGGGGCAGCAGGCCGTTTGTCGGCCGTTCCGGCCCACTGCTGGTTCCTCTCACAGAGACGACCCGATGGGAAGTTTTCAAGGCCCTCCGCTTGACGCAATGCAGGCAGAGGCGGAGCTGGATCGCGAGCGACTCCTACGGCTTCACATGGGGGTAACGGTGGAATTGCAGCCTTCACGATTCCCTTCAACGCACGCTCTATTAGTCGAGGAGTCACGGTCCAACATTAAGGGGTGGCGTTAGCTGACTATCAGTCTTCAGGGCGCGGGACAAGATATCCAATGTCGCCCCCCACGCTGACGCCGTGTGCCAATTTCACGACATCTTGACTTAGGACGGAAGGTCAGTTGCTGGTGTCCTTGATGACCTTATAGCTCGCACACCAGAAGTGATCCGGGAGGTGAGCGCGCAGCTGCCCTCGGATTTCCCGGAGCATGTGGCCGAACCGATCTTTACCGGCCTGCAGGCCGCTGCCAAAAACTGGAAGGAGTCCAAACATGATCGTTGAAAGCGACGAGCTCTACATCTTTACGAAGTCCGGAAATGAGGTGCGAACGATTTCCCGAGAGAAGCCCTGCATGAAGGCGCCCTGCTGGCTGGTGGAGCGGACGCAGGGGAAGAGCGCCGGCAAGCGGATGATCGTGCTGGAACGTGCGCTGAAGACCCGCGAGGTATTCGAGGCTGACTGAGCCGCGTCTACGTCGAGAGAACCCTCGCGCCCAACCACCTCCACTACCCTCATCACGCTATACGAACGGAAGTTTGACGGGGGCTCTCGGTCTGAAGGGCCTTGAACTTAGCGCGGATCCGCGCTTGACCCTGGCTTTCGAATGAGAGAGGGGCCGTGGGCGGCTTTGCGGCCCGATCATCAGCACCAGTCCCATCCGGTACTCAAGGGATCTCACCTGCGCTACGGAGAGCGTACTCAAGCATCTCGCTGAGCCTCCCCATCACAAGCCCAGAAGTAGACGGCCACAGGGCTCCTAGCGAGTCATTTGCCCGGCACAAAAGCCCTTGGATCGCAGTCAAGGGGACGACGACCTCATCAGCCATGTGATGTACGAGCCTGTCATCTTGGATGCTGTATTCATATCGCGCCCAGGTAGCATGTTTTTCAATGGCAACGATCTGATGCACGGCCTCGCTCAGAGGCTGCGGGATGACTCCTACCTGCATGTCTCTTAGCATAGCGCCGAGATCTCGCAGGAGAAGCTTGAGGTTGTGAGAACTATGAACACGCTTGGCCTGGCCTGGGGTCGGAAAGCCAGAAGCCGGAATGCCCAGCCTCTCACGATGCTTTTGAACTTCGACTGCGAGCGAGAGCGGCGTCTTGAGCAGGAGCTCTGCTGCGTGACGCTGAAGGTAAAAAATGGGCAATGCGTGATGGTCAAGCTGCCTCTTGTTTATCGCCGTTTGCAGCAATTCACCCGCGCTCCAAAGATATGCCTGGCAGTAGTTCGGTGTCCTTCGACCGCCCAGACGGGCGACACCCGCCAAAACGTCACTCTCCGTGAGTTGAGGGGCCTTGCCCCAGGAGAACACACCGGCAGGCTCTTCTGGCCCAAGTGGGTAAAAGGTATACGGTAGCGTGGCCATCTATCCTCCGTGTTGTTCGAGCGGGAACCTGATCTCCATCGAATGCTGTCAGGCCGTCACGATCGCTTCATAGAACTCTAGAGCAGGCGCGGGACGCAGTCTCCAAGCCGACGTTGAACACGCCCATCGCTATCGGCACACCACCTACCCACGGGCTTGAACGACGCAACAGAGGCAGCTGCTTTGGGCGCGTCTCGCTCTTCGTGTAGGATTGACGCCCGGTCAGCATGCGACTTGGCAACGATGGCTTACCCAAGCCACACCTCGGAAGAGGGGGCTTGGGCAAATCTTCAGCCTGCCAGCGTGCTGCTGGTGGTAGATACGGTAGCTGCCGTGCCCTCGGGTGAACAAGCACTTTGCAGCGACGAAAGTCGCTTTTTCAAACCCCAGATAGGCACTTGATGCCTGATAGGGGCCAGTGTCTGTCACCTGCAACAGGAGACGGCACGTGAAACATGCCCTCCACCGCGTGGACCATGCGAGGGGGGCGGTACTGGAGCAAGCTGCACAGCAATGCGTAGGCTTGCTCGCTGGCGCCTTCCAAAGCGATGACGCCTGTGCATTCGTTCAGTAGCGATTCTTCATACCCTATCCTGCCAACGATTCAGGCCTGTACCAGCTTGTTGGATCGGGAGGATAAAGGCCCGTTCGAGGCTCAATCGCCGATATAGCTTCCTGGCAGTCTTGCTTGGCGGCGAGAAGGTGTTGAAACCTGCTGACGCTGATTCGAAAACGGATGCACTACCTTCCGGTATGTCGATGCCTTTCGGATGCCCGAGGAAACTCATACGAGTCCATTAAGTCTTTAGACGTTCAGTCTATTGACCGATCGCAATAACCCCAGCGCCAGCTGGTTTTTAACCCTGACGGGCCACAGCCCAAGGGGGCATGGTTCGTCGTTTCTGTAAAGGAGCATGAATCATGCAAGCAACTCAATTCCAAGGGGAAAATTCTAACCCTGCCAACGTTCCGAATCAACTCTATGCGGTGATTCGATTCAAGCGCCGTATTGCCCTTCCTCGCTTCACCATGGAAGCGGGCGAGCTCTGGGGCTTTGTGGTTTATGGCAAAAGCGAGAAGAGGTTAGAGCAGATAAAAAGCGGCGAACGCTTTGATTTTGCCGGTGCCCAAGTCCTGGCTCAGGATGTCGAAATAATCTATGAGGGTCAAAGCGGTCTCGAATATAGTGTCGCTTTAGGCTATATCACAGATTCTCAAATCATTGCGTCTTTGCGTAATAGCGAGAGGAAACATCTCCGCTGAAGCTCGGCGCTTTCTAAAATCCCGGCAGGAGCCGCAAAAGACACTTCTGCCCAGGTTTATGGAAGCAGAAAACTTCCTGAGGGTCCGGTTATGTCGAATCAACTGATAGCATACCAATCCTCTGAAGAACTCAGCAAAAATGGCGACCTCTGCTATTTACTATTAAATCTTGATAGCGACTCAGCTATGAAGGTTTAAATCATTAATCTGCTACGGCCGATCATTTTAAACCCTGACGGGCAAGGCCCGTTAGGGCTGCTGCCCGTCTCTCTTGGAGATGAAGCAATGTTGTTTGAAGAAAATCCGTGTGCAGAAGTAACATCCGCATGTAATGAAGCGGTCGGAAGGCTGATCATGCCGGAGGCGAAAAGCATCTCGATTCCTTCGCAGGTTTGGGCTGAGGCAGCCGACGCCTATTGCGGAGATCGGTTAAGCGAAACGGCTGTAGGCGATGTCGTGACGGTAAAGGAGTTCACGCACGGTGGCTTCCTATACGCCGTCTTTGCCACCAAGACAGGTGGATGGTCTGGCGACTATGTTGTGTATGCTTGGCAGCTTCATCCCTTGCAAGCCTATAGTGGGAGGACCACTGGGGCAATTTGTGCCTCAGAGTGGGATCGCCTGCGAGCGCGTGGGGACAAGACCGGAATGATCGTTAAAGTCCGAGGGCAAAAAATGGTCTGTGCCAAGCCGGTCAATTTTGTACGCTCGCTTCCGACTGTAACGCCACTCTCGATAGAAGAGGCCATCGCCTTTGAGTTGTCACTACGAAAAAGCGGCTGGCGAAGCTACAGTTTTCGCGATGCCACAACTATTTGGTCAAGCCTCGCCGGTCACCCCGTCTGTACGTATGCTCGTACAGATGCCACCCCGGAAGTTAATATCCTTTTCTGGAAGGGAAGTGGGACTATTCAGGAGCACATGCTCCAAAGGCGCGAACTGCTGAAGCTCCGGCAGGGGGGGGAACATCCCACTCCCACCCCGGTTTCCGTTAAGGAGGCGCCTACTCCCAATCTTTGTCAAGCCTCGCTATTCTGAGAGCGCTAGGCATATAAAGGGAAGACTGCTGCCGGCGTCCAAGCACGTAAAAATGGAAACGTGACTATCGAATCGAGTTGAGTAAGCCCCGGCTCGCAGACGCCGAAGCTCTAACCGTCGATTTTTAGGGCGAACACCTTTAGTTCCCCCTAACTCCTAAAAACAAAAAGCCCTGCGAACTTCGGTTCCGGGGCTTTTTTTTGTGCAGCTGATTCCGGAGTTTGCTTCACGGAATGGCTTATTGATCGATAGGTCCCTGTCCAAGTAGAAAGGAAAGTAGACGGCGGTTCATTTGTGAAGGAATGCTCGCTGTCGTAGTCCAAAAAGCCACTGGAGTTCCCGCTCTCAGGATGTCTTGCCTGGCGTCTTTTCCTTGACCGGCGCTGCATCGATAGCCGCGCGGAGCCACGCGCTGCCCAGGTGCTCGCGGAACTTGGCTTTCTGCGCGGCCGTAACGCTGCTGTTCAGCGATACCAGGGGTTCTCCATCGTCGGAGAGAGTTTTACGGCCCTGGCCGCGACCGGCGCCGCCATGAGTTGATTTCTTGTGTGGTTCCATTTCACGGATTCTATTTGAATTAATGCGCATGAAAACAACCCCGCAAAGGAGTCGGAAATGGGTAATCTTGATTTTATGCGCATACAATCAAAAAATCGATTCTCCACCAGAGGTAGCACATGAAAACCACACACGACATCACCACATATCGCGGCTGGCTGGCGCTGGCGAGCGAGCTCCTTGGCGATAAGCCAGATTGGACAGCGCTTGTTCAAGGCGACCTTGGTTTCGTTGTGATCATCAACGGCCATGTTTGTGGTTTGGCGACTGAGGATGAGGGCCACATCTACAGCGAGCGCGATTGCTATGACTTTGATGCCAGTGCGTGGGACAGTGAGCGAGGATGTTGGGATGGGAGCACGCCCGAGGTGACGGCTAGTAGTGTGCTGGCTCCCAGGTTTGTGAATCTGGCGCACACTGGAGCCACTTTGGCTGCGCAGCCTATGCGGCAACAGTCACAGGTCGTTGGCGATTGCGGTGCCACGCGTTTGACGCTGCCGTCGCAACTTTCCTGGTTCACTGCCGAAGATCATCCTGCAATCGGTCTGACCATCGAAGACTATTTCGTGACGGACCCATACTACGATGTTGGTATGAGAGATAAGGTCGGTCCGCAAGAATGCTGGGGCCTTAACGAGGAACAGGCGAAATTCATTGTGGGTCTCAATGAAGAGCTGCCTCTAGCGGTTCTTGATGCAATTAATGCTGGTTGCCAGCGTTTGCAGAAGTTCGCCGGAGTCTCTAAAGGCGTCTATGCCGATGGACACTTCGCAAACCCAGACGAATTCAATAAATTGATGGAAGTGTTCGCTTCTTACATTGTCGGAGAAATCAACAGCAATACGCTGACGAGCGTTAGTGTGATCGTGGAGAAAACTGGAGTTTTCCAGTCCTCCTATGAGCAGCATGCGGCGCGCGACGGACAAAGTTTCGTGCTGCTAGGGCCTGTTGACCCAGCTACCTACGATGCCGATGACGTTGGCCCGATGTACCGTGTGAAATTCGCAGACGGAGAGGTGATCGAGGCTTGGCCTGATGAGGTTAAATCAGCGTTGCCTCAACTCGGAGACGTGCAGGAAGATGCCAAGGAAGCAGCGAAGCATGAGTTGCAGAAAGCACTGAAGAAAGCCACGGAATGCGGCCTTCTGGATGACCTGGCTGGAGTACTTCACCCCGACGCTATCAATCGGTTCTGTGACGCTGTAGGTGCGCTTGATGAGCCTGAGAAGGCGCGTGACGAGTCACCGAGTCCAGGCATGTAATTGCTTCTCAAACAAAGCCCTGAGAACTTCGGTTTCGGGGCTTTTTTCATGGTGAGCCGGTTTCCAAGTTTCCTCTATGTCGAGGCAGGATGCGGCCTAGCCGTGCGCAAACGGACTGAATCTGAGAAGGAAATCAGTGTTTCTCGTGTGCTACTGACTCTTCGCGGCGAGCTGACGGATGATCTACCCCAATTTTTTCAAGGATAAAACGGACGCCAAAGGAGTCACGAGGGTGCAACCTGAGGTACTTGCGTCCCCATGCCTTGGCAGTCCGCTCCTGCTCAAGTAGATAGGCGCATTCCATCCCAACAGACAGGGCGGTCATGTAGGGATCGTTCTGAATTCCATCACCCACTAGCGCTGGCTCGATCTGCCCTGTGAAACGGCTAGGCATCATTGACTCCAAAGCTATTTTCACAGCCCTGCAGCGCTGAAGGGCCATTCTGGCTATGTCACTGTCTGGCTTGCGGCCAGAGCCTGCTGCTGCAAAATTCAACATCATGCTGTGCTCAAGGCGTGCCAACTCCGCTTTCGCGAGTGGGTCGCTCGGAAAGCCAATCGACAGGTCAAATAGGCTCTTCATGACTAGGATCTCTTCATCGAGACTGCGCCCGTCATCGCCACAAGTCACCAAATGAGTCACCATGCGGCGGATGGCCAAGCCCTTCCTGGTCAAGCGAAAAACACCTTCCCGCACAGGAATGCCGAGCATGAATGACGGCTCGCGCACCTCGAACGTCATGTAATCGCTGATAGGACTCGGATCGATGTCGGCGGAAAGACCTTTTGCGACGGATTCAAGGCTGTGCTCGAAGTCCATGTGCGCCCGCCGTGCTTCGGGTGAAGCGAAAAGCCTCAGGTCCGATGCGCCAAGGTGTCCTGCGCACGGGGTGGCGCCGCCAAGAAAGTTGGCGAGCGTGATGTCCGCGATGTAGTCACGACGATCAACATCACGGTCGTCGATTTCCTCGTCAAATGGCCCTGCCACTGGTCTTTGCTTGAGGTGCTCCTGAAGCGCGTGCAGATCTGGGTAAGCGTAGATCCTAGCCAAGGCTTCCTGGCTTCGCTGAAGGGGGAGGGCGTATGCACGCTGGAGATCTTTTGCAGCGCGCCGAAAAGCGTCAAGGGACGCGGGGACGAATCGGGAAGGCTCGAACATGCCTGCTCCTAACCAAGCGACCACTGCTCACTTCTGCTGCGGATGCGGTGAACATGCTGGCGTAGTTCACCTGCAGCCGAAGCGGGCGTTGGTCCGGTTGAGAGAGAACAGCCACGATCATCAAACGCCAAATCCATCTCACAGTTCTGCCTGTCTGACGAGCAGTGCCAGCGCAACGGGTGATGGGACCGTGGGCCGGAATATAACCCAAGCTCACACGTTCGATGTCACCCCTGGATGCTGCAAGGGCGGGGCGGACCTGAGGTTAAATGTTGCAATGGCACGCTTCAAAAGCCTCCTGGCCAACGCGAACCGCATGCTTTCCGAGCCCATCATTCCCATGTGGCCGGTGGAGCTGCTGCAAATTGTGGACGCGATGGTTTTCAACATGCCAGAGGGCGCGGCGCCGCCCGCGCTGCCTCCCACGCCATTTCGGAAGCTGCAGGTTGTGTTCGACGTGATGGGGCAGGGCGCCCAGGACATCCAGTTCTGGGACGGCGGCTGCATGCTCCTGTCGATCCGGCGCAAGGCCAATGGTGGCAGGCTGGGGGCCAGTGCAAAGGGACTCTACGTTGCGTGGCGTAGCCGGGTTTCAGGTGACAGGCGAAGGCTGCTGTACGAGTCTGCAGCGATGTGCGGCGTGGAACTGGAAATCGGCCGCCGCCAAGGTGGCGAGGTGACGGTGGTGCGGCATCGGCACGAAGAATCTGGCCGGGAGACCTGGGAAGCCTGGCCCTCCCAAAAAGGATTGGTGATCGCGCGCATGGGCCACGGCACCCGCGTCATATTTGTTGATCCGGTTTCGCGCGAGTATTGAGCCCTCGGGGGCAGGGCCCGGTTACCGACTTTCCTTGATGTGGCGCCGGCTCTCACGCTGCCAATTGGCGGGCACGCGCTCTACCGATACACTCTATGTAATTCGTCAACTACGCACAATTGCAAGAGTGGCAAAACCTCCCGTCATCGAAGACAAACAGATCGAGCACCTGCTCAAGGCGACGGCTGCCTGCAGCCGCGTCCCGCTACGCGATACCGCATTGCTCCTGACTCTATACGGAACGGCCATGTCGGTTACGGAGCTAGCCACCATCACGGTTGGCGACTACCTCGACGCCAAGGGCAACGTCCGCGTCACGAGCGCAGTGCGCGTCGATGTCGCGCACAACGGAGTAGAGCGCCCCCTTTTCTGGTCGAATAGGCGCGTTGTCGCGGCAATGGATGCCTACTTGGTGTGGCGCTTGGAGCGCAAGCATGGCGCCACCGTCAGGAAGGGTGCGTACCGTGGTCTTGATCCCCAAAGCGCCTTGTTCCTAACCGAAGACGGCAGGCCCTATACCCTGACCAAGCGAGTGCTCCCCTCTGGCGTCTGTAGCTACTCGTGCAACACGCTCGGTGCCTACATCTCCCGCCTTCATACGAACGCCGGCATCGATGGCGGCAGCGCCCAATCTGCTCGACGCACCTTCGCGGTAAAGCAGCACCGCCAAGGCCGCGACCTGGTGCACATCGCGGCGATCCTTGGACATAAGAGCGTCAGCACTACGAAGCGGCTTGTTGAGGGAGATGCAGTGCGGCTGGCTGACATTGTGGCGAGGGCTGTTTGATGACGGGGCAGCAGCTGGAAGCTATCCGTGAGCGCCTTGGGTTTACACAACAAATGATGGCTGAGCGCTTGGCCTGTGACTATGTTGGCTACAAGCGCTACGCGACGGGTAGTAGACCTGTTCCGCGCTACATCGCTCGCTGCGCTCTGCTACTCGACCTCCTTCGCGACCGAGGAGCGCTTGAGCAAGTTGACCGCCTCTTGACAAGTAGCCAATGGCTACTAGAATCGGATCTACCTAACCACGAAGGCAAGCCAACTATGTTGATTGATTTGAAAGTATCTCGCCATCCTTCCGGGACGCTGACGCTGACGCGTAAAGACGAAGGTGACCGCATGGCTCGCGATTGCGAAGGCCCTCTGCACTTGAATAAAGACGGGGCGTCGTTCTATCGAGCCGTGGCCCACATGCTTCACGTGTTGCATCGCGAAGGGCATAACGTGTCCTACACCGATACAGCGACGAACTGATCGGAAAGTACGCAGTGGCTGAAAAGCTGTTTGATCGGCGGAAGTACAGAAAACAGGGTCGCTCGGCCTTTAACGCCGGGGGGACTCTGCCTCTTGAATTTGCCGAGAGGAGTGAGGCCTACATTGAGTGGCACGTCGGTTACGAGGAGGCCAAGGCGGAGTCACAGGTAGGCGTCATGGCTCACGGCATTGCTCGCGCAGAATGGGAGCGTCGCTTCAAGGCCCGCCTCGCAGAGCAGCTCGACCCGGCCAGTGAAGTCGATCCTTCATGGGCAGATGTCCCGGCGACCGAGCTGGCAAGCTGGCCAGAGCAGCCTATCGCGGCTTACCCACCCGAGTGGACAACCAAGCTTCCCGAGGCGGCGGCAGACTTGAGCCTGAGCTACTGGACCATTTGAGCAACGAAAGCGCAGCCATGAGCAAGACCCTTGATGCGATCCGCATGCTGCCATACGTGTCAGCAGTAGACGATGAGCGTGAGGACGGTAGCTCAATCATTGTCACGTTGGAAGGCAAGTTCGAGTTTTGCAGCGAAGACCCTGGCTGTGGAGTCAAAGGCTTCGACACCGTGGCAGCGGCGCGTGCGGGCACTGCCCGTCGCGAAGTTCAACTGAGTGCGCCTGCGGGCGCGAAATGATCGGAGAACTGGCTGTGCCGCGCTACAAGACCCCATCGTTCCAGGCGACATACGACGCGATGCTTTCGGCTGCGCGCGACCCATCGAGCGAGCTGTACCACGACGGCAAGCCGCATCGTGGCGCGGGCCACCGCACGGCGTTCTGGGACGGCTATGGCGGCTTGGCCAAGACCGCGAACGTGATCCCTGGAACGCTCAGCGCTGTCTGCTACGCGGCCGGCAAGGAGTTCGCACGGACGAACCCGGGGATTGCGTTCGAGGATGCAGTATGGACGCCCGGAGTGACCCGCCAGGGTGGCTCCAAAGTCTGATCGGAAAATCATCATGGGTGTACGAGCTGGTCAAGGATATGGAGTCCCGAAGCCCAAGCGGCTGACGTGCCCAGAGTGCATGAAACAAGGCGTGACGCAGTGGCGTGCGACAGGGGCAGGGCTGATGCGCTATTGCCAGTTTTGCCAATCCTCTTGGGGTGAGGCTGGATGGAAGGCTGTACTAGGCCATGCCGACCACTTGACGCACCCGTTCAAGGTCGAAGGTTGGGGGCCAACCATGCATGGTCGAAGAACGATGATTGGCCGAGCGATGTTCAAGACCGAGGCCGAAGCCGCAAGTTACGCCGCTGACGATGGTTTGCGCGTCCTGGCCTCAAAGCCCGGTGACGTTGAATTTGCATAACGAAGGAAACCACCATGAGTACCCCCGCACGCAAACACATTGCTAAGGCGATTTACTTCACCACATGGGTCGGGACTATTACCGTGCTGTGGCAAGCCGTCCGGTTCTGCCAAGGTCATGTCGGAGCAATAGCACTCGACCAGATAATTGCGCTGACAAACCAAATTTTGGGGGCAGATCCAGAGGCTGTTTCATCTGAGGTTGTTTCCTCGCCGTTGCAGATGGCCATGGTGCCCTATTTCAAGGCAATCTACTTCTTCGGTGGCATCGGCGCTTGGTTTGGAAGCGCTGGGATCGTTCTTATTTCTGGGCTGTCATTCGGCAAAATTATTGAAGTTGGATTCGAGAAGTTCAAAGCAGAGCGCCGATCCGCAAATGCTCCCATTGCAGGCTAAGAAACATCTAGGAAAGCAGATGAAAGTCACTGATACAGAAGAGCGCATAGCCAAGATTGAAGCGGCTGCGTCAGAAACAGATGGTAAGGCTCACGAATTGGAGGATGACTTATTCTTGGAGGTGCTAGAGGCTACTGCGAACGGGGCCAAAAATCCTAGAGCATTGGCAGCTGCGGCAATTAAATCCGCTGATTTGGAAATCAACCGCTGGCTTGAGTAAAGAAAGACCTATCATAACCAAGGCGACTCAATATAAGTCAGACCACGGAAAGCACATGGCCCTTTCATTCACCCCGCAGTACCACGTCCAGACCGGGCCGGGAATATGGCACACGCCCTTGAACCCATTTGCTCCGTTCGGCAAATACCCGTCGATGGACGAAATCAAGCGGGTTTCCGAAGAAGCCGCAAAGATTGAAAGCCAAGATGAAAAAGTCATCACCATGGCCTTCGACCCCAAGGGTGATTTTGAGCGCTAAACGAGTCCCCCTTTCAAAATGAAGGAAAGCATGGATATGGACAAGGCGAACCGAGCCGTACAGCAGGTAGTCGATGGCGCAGCGATGGAGGCGGAAGACGCGCTGAAGGAATGGCCTCGCCATGGGGAATCCATTGCTGGATCAAGATGGTTTGAAGGCGTTCCTGCGATTGGCATTGTTGACTGTGAGGTCGTATGGCATTGCCCTACGACTGGCTGCGAGGGAGTCATGAAGTTCAACGGTAGCGTGTGGCCTGCAGGTGTTCCGGGCTATCACCACACCTGCACGTCTTGCACCTTCACGGCGGCAATCAAGGGCGCGTTCTTCGGCTCGCCCGATTGCGACGACGAATAAAGGTGAGATAATCAGGCATGTCTCAACAAGCACTCGCATTACTGTTGACCGCTGTCGGCGCAGGCCTCGCGTTCGTTTTCACTTACGTCTTGGTGCGACGTGTGTTCTTCCGTGACCAGGAGTTGCAGGAAGTGGTGAAGTTCTCGAAAGGCATTCCAGAGGCGCGGGGCAACTTCAGCGATGAAGAACTGGTAGAGGCTGCGCGCGTGCATTTCCAGTCGACATTCATGATCACGGTTGCTCTGGCTGTAATAGGCTGGGGGATGTGCGTGGTGGGACTCACGAGGTTTAAATGGTGAAAGGACACCTATCCATGTTAGAGAAAGTTCTGGTGTGCACGTCACCCTTGGCTGCTTGTCTGTCAGCGGCGATTGGATTTTATTTCATCTTGGGTCTTGCTGTTGCTCAAGACGGAGAGATGGGTGCGTTTGGATTCCTTCTGTGGCCAACTGTGATTTCGATTAGTTACGCCTTTGGATCCTTGTTTTGGGCTACGAAGTTGCGAAAGAAATTGAGCAGTTTCAAGTAAAGGAATGAACCGTGAACCACATCTCCGCGAAGCTGCTGAGGGAAAGGAAAGGTCATGATCAGGAAGTCGTTCTCAAAAGTCAGCGACGGCTAAAGACGCTGCAACTTTGGACCACATCCTTGAATCTGACAGCTCTGACACTAGGCATTCCGATTGTCGTGGCAATGCTTTTCAGTCTTTTGGCCTCGTAGCATAGATCCAGTCTCTGATTTGATAGGAAAGCTGACCATGCCAGCCCTCACAGTTGCTGGCGCTTAGCGTCTTGCGGTCAATGTTCTGAAGGATGCCGCTGAGTCGCGCCGAATGCCATCTGGTATCGAACTGGATCAGTCCACGGCTAGTTTGCACGCTGATGCGGCTGAGACGCTGGAGTCGTCGCTAGCTGAAATGCAAGATCACGGATAAAGAAAGACGGAAAGCGCCTTATCCAAAGTAACACGCCAATTTTCATGGAAGATCAAGTAAAGCATGCAGAAGAATGCGTCCGGGCTTCCCAGTGAGACTTAGAGAAGGTGTAAGAAATAACATTTATTGGTTCAATGTTCCTTGGTGCGTGCATTTTTGGAGGGCTTTACGCGCTTGGAACTGAAATCAGAAGTGGATTAGTCCAAGCTGCACAGATTGCAGCTCGGGCCCGTGAAGAAATCGCCGATGAGGAATAGGAAAGCAAACCCATGCCGATGACTCCAGAAGTTGCTCTTGCGCGAAAGGCTAAAAAAAGCAAAGAGAGCCGCGATTTTGCAGCGGCTATGGTCTTCGTGATTTCGTTGCTGCTCTTGCTGAATGTGGTCGCTTACCACTTCTTATTCGATTACAGTTGGGCTCCGCCCGCTCGCATAGCCTTACTCATTGCTGGCTTTGCAGGAACCGTTCTTGTGTTTCTGTCTGCATTCAAGCGCTTGGGCACTAAACCAGACCACAAATAGGAAAACAATGAAGCTGAACCCAGCACTCAAAGACCCGGAGATGAAGCATCCACGTCTGGCAAACGCTCTGCTGGACGTTGGGATGATTTTGATCATCGTCTCCTCGATTGCTCTGCTCTTCACGATTTTCTACGGGGGTGTTGGACAGTACATGTCTGGAGGCTTTCTGGCCTTGATTGCCGGTGCACTATTCGTTGCTGGTGCGAAGCACGTATTAAAGACCCGCCGCCACCACACAATTTATGAAGTACGCCCGACCCTACGCCGGGGGAAGTGAAGAAGGAAACCAGATGCGAGGACTAGCAGCGCGGTGCCTGATGGCGCAAGCAGACATTGCCCACCTTGTGGGTGACCAATCCTGCCTGGTTACAGCATGGGAAGCGGAGATGATGGCATTCGCAGACGGCGCCGTGTCGGAAGCAACCGATGCGGAAGTCCCCCCGCTGCTCGCTGATGATCCTGGTCTGCGTGCGGCTTACCTCAATGGTCGCGAGAAGCGTTCGAACACAGAAGGCTTTGCCCGCGATGGCTGTTGGTACTGGCGTTGCTACCAGTGCAGCTCCTGTGACTACAACGGCGAAAGTGTCAGAGATGGACTTTGTACCAACTGTGCTTCCGAAGAGGAAGCTGCCGCTACGCAAGACCTGCATGATCAGCTGATGTCAGCCTTGCTCCCGTGAATTTTTAAAGGAAAGCACTGCCCGCAAGGGTAGTGCACAGCCGTTGGCGCAAAGCGGTCACGCTTTCAACGACCGTAGGGCAATCTCAAAAGCTTCCGGAACCCTTGTGCCCTGCGGACGGGCGCTGGCCCAGGTGGGCGGCATCGACCAGCTGCAGCAGCGGCTGGTGCCCCAATCAAGGACTGGGTCCTGGGCCGCCCGGGGCCTAGGCTTGGCGAGCCTCATGACTACCGCCTGCTAGTCGTCCTGCAGCTGCTGCTGGCGCCCTGGTGCGGCGTGGTCGAGCAACAGGCGACGGCCGATGCCTGGGTAGCCACATGACATTCGCCCGCAGATCCTCCTGCGACTGCTGCCGGCACCCTGGCGCACCCTGCACGGGCGCTGGCTCAGGCGGGCGGCATCGCCCAGCTGCAGCAGCTGCTGGTGCCCCGATCGAGGACCAGGTTCTCGGCCGCCAGGAGCTGATCTCCCGGTTCTCTCCTGGGTCATCACTGCCGCATGCCGATCACAGAGATTTCTCGACCGAGGCCGATGTGATGCATCCATCCAGCAAGTTGCTCGCAACGGTATGTCGATGTGAGCAAAGAGACTATATGCGCCATGTTTGCCGACGCCGTATACATTGGCACAATGGGTACATGAACCCCGCAAAAACCAACAACGACCGCCTGCGCGAATTAGTGGAGGCAAGCGGCCTCAGCCAACCTGCAGCACTTGCAGTTTTCAACCTTGGACTTGGGCCCGCTGCATACTCAATCAACACCTTCAAGGCATTCTTGGTTCGTGCCGATTCTCCAAAGTTCAGGCCTCTAAAGGATGAGCTTCTGGCTCATGCCGAAAAGAACTTCAAGCAGCACATCAAAGCATCTTGACGCAGGGTACAAGTACCCTAATAATACAGGCATTCAACAGAGCCAGGAACGCCATGAACGCACAGCGCCGCAAAGAGATAGAAGAAGTGCTCAACGAGCTCGCTGATTTGCGGAGCCGCGTTGATTCGCTGCATGGAGAGGAACAGGATGCCTATGACAACATGCCTGAAGGCCTGAAGGCATCCGAACGGGGTCAAGCAAGCGAGGCTGCGGCATCTGCGCTGGATGACGCTTTGACAGCCTTTGACGATATTGAATCCTCGCTGAACGACGCGATGGCCTAAAAGGGAAAAGCGACCATGGCAAAGTCGAAAACTCGTCCCTCAGAAACCCTCCGCCGTTTAGGCGGGTGGGCAGGCGGTTCCCTCGGTCAGGCTGAATCACTGGCCGGCATCAACGTGCAGTCGGAAGCAGAGCGTAAGGTGCTATGGGATCAGTTCAAGCACCTGTTCTCAGGCGATGCGCAAGTCTTGATTGATACGGTGGTCGATCACTGCGCCGCTATCACCCTGGGGCGTGTCAATCGCGGTGAGCTGTCGCTGCTGCCCGCTCGTATTTGAGGCAGAAGCACACAATGCAAACCTACCCTGTCGCAGGCCCCAGCATGTTGGACCCTATGTGGTTCAACACGGTGCGGTATGGCGAACACGCGGCTGAAGTCGCAGTAGATGGGAGCCTGACCGTCGCGGGTGTCGCACTTCGGTTGTGCAACGCTACCCTGGCTGCCGGCACGGCCGTAAAAGTGTGGCTCAACGGCTCGGGCTGCCGACTGGCGCCGGGCGCGCAATCGTTTTGCTGCCTACCCAAAACCGATTCGAGACGATCTGCGAGTCTACTGGCAGCGATGCAAGTGGCCAGCGGACCCGACCTATTTGCTGTGCATGCTGCACATGCATGACCAGGGGCGGCTGGAGCTGAACCCTGTGCATCTCTCGGCCGCAGAGCTTGCGGCTGCACGCGGCGTGAGCGTCGCTTTATAGGAAAGAGACAAGCCATGAACACCGGGCACATGGAATTTGCCGTGATCGAACAGCAACTCCTGGTTGGCAACGAAGCGGAGCAAGATTGGTTGCGATGGTATCGCCAGGCCGAGCAGCTGCTGGGTGGCAATCTCGACGGAGAAGGCGAAGAGAATGGCTACAGCATCGACGAGGCCTACGACTTTTTCTGCACGAAGAAGTCGCCCTGGGAATACATCACCCTGGTGCGCGCACGGCCGAATTTTGAACTTCGCTCGGTCTAAGCCAAACCACGGAAAACCGCACTATATGAGCCTTGACTTGTTTCCTGAGACCCTGACCGAGCAATCGGCAACACCTTTGCACACCGAATCTACCCAGTGGCGAGGAAGCAGTTTGTGCAAGTGGGGACACCCTCGTGTTGAGGCTCGCCTCATCCCCGTGTGGGACGCCGCGAGCGGGTGGACTGTCGGTTGGCTCGCTCATGTCGAAAACTGCCTAGATGAGTGGCACCCAAAGAACCCGGACGGCTGGAGGTCACACTCTGGTTATCCGTGGCATCGTCTTGATGAAATGCCGAACTCGGTTTACCACTCTGTGGCATGTGGCAGTGCTTCCCGTGGTCTGCGGATGGTGCTGGAGCAGTTTTTAATGTCCGGCTACATCGCGCCCGAGCTGCACGCGGAGACGCGGGCAATCTCAGATCAGATCGAGGCACAGGCACAAGCTTGGCTGACTGGTGCGGCCACGAGCCGTTAGAAAGGAATCCAGATGAATCTCAAGCAGCTGCACGAATGGGTCGGCAAGCTCCTCAAAGCTGGAGTTGATCCGCACCTCCCCGTGACGTGCCTGGTGGACGGATGGCCTTGTGAAGTGTCGGATGCGGCCTTGGCAACTGGAGGGTTCAAGGGGGATCCGTCGCCGCAGATGGTAGCCTTCAGCCAGTCATCAGGGCACACGCTGGTACTGGTGCCCATCGGTCAAGACCAGGCCGACCTGTTCAAACAGAGCGAAGCGGGACTCCCCCGGAGCCACCTCGAACGCGAGCTCCCGGTCGATTACCCGTCCTATGACAGTACCAACTGAGCACAGCTTGCGCAGCATTGCCCGAGTCGCAGCCCGGAACGCTTTTCGACGGGCCCAAACCGCTGATGCCCAGCTGCTGGACGAAGCCAGGATGACGGATCGTTTCAGCTGTACTGATGCCGAGATGCTCGTGCTGCTGCGTGCAGAGCTGGCCCGTGTTGAAGGCCAAAGTCGCGGCGGTCATGTGACTGCAGTGCGTCGCAAAATCACCAAGACCTTTTGAAGACGAGCTGATCAAGGAATACACAGTCATGAATTCAAAAAATCGGAAATTTCTCTCGGGCCTTGGTCTATTCTGGCTAATGACCTCGGTACTTATGTTGACAACTGGGTTTTGGCCTAGTTTGCGTGAGTTCGGCGTCTCAGAGCGCTTCTTCCTGGTACTGGCTAGCTTTGGTGCTGTAGCGGGTGCACTGACAGTTTTAGCGGGTATGTTTGCGGGTCGTCACAAGTCGTAGGAAAGAGGATGGCAAAGAAACTCACCAAGGCGGCGAAGCAGCTGCTCGAAGAGGGTGGCTGCAGTGAGATCACTGACGACTACGTGGTGCTTGGTCAAACCTATCTGAGAATCCTGTTGTCAGACGCTGCAGTTGAGGATCTGAACCAACAGGCCCGCGAGCAGGGCGAGTTCAAGAGGTAAAGGAAGCATGCGGATATGAACGAACTGACCGATGGCGGATACGAGATGCTTCGGGCGGCAGTCAACGCTGCGCGGCAGTTCCAGTGCCAGAGCGTCAAGGCACTGAAGGACCGCCTCCTACTGACCTTTCCAGGCCGAGATGTGGAGATCAACGAGGCCATCCAATTTTGGGCTGCGAGCGTGCGCCAACGGCACCCCAACGGCGTACCTGCCAACTAGACGGAAACCAAAGTGAGTCGGACTGAAATCAAGGAGCAATTCCGCGCCGCTCTGGTAGAGCTGGTGAACATGCAGATCAAGGCAAAGGGCATCAGGCCTGAGGAAGCTGCCGAAGTATTTGCAGAAGAAGCGCAGGCCTCTCTGGCATACCTTGCGTGGATGCCGCATCCTCAACGCGCAGCCCATGAACACCTTGTTTCCGCTGCAGCTTGCCTGCGCGATGGTCGAGTCATTCCTGTACCAGGCTTCGACATCCTGTTTCCCGGCGACCAAGCAGATGCTGCTGGCGCCACTCATTGATCAAGGAAAAAGATGCGAAAGAAGCTGCGTGAGCTAAGGAACAGCTAGGAGAGCAAGGACATGCCGAAGAAGACCGAGACCGCGGCGCTGCCGTTATCGAGCAGCCAATGCGCGACCCTTCAAGACTACGTGGACGCGGTGCGCAGGCTGCTGCAGAAACGAAATGAGTTGAGTGCAAAGTGGATCGAAGAACTGTTGGAAGCCGACGCAATTTATTTGCAAGGCTGCTTTGAAAAACAGGAGCATCCAGCAGCTGCTGCTCTTGAGGTTTTCATGAGCGAGGAAGAATCGTCCCGTGAGCCGAAACAAACCGATTGCCGTCTGAAAATTGATGTCAGCGAACAGGGCAAGGGGCATCTGAGGCGGCTTGTCGAACTGGGCCTGTGGGGTGACTCGATTGAAACGGTTGCCAAGGTCCTTGTGGAACAGTCGCTGGCAGTAAAACTGGAATCCGGTTTGCTGCGTACTTCGTACCCAAAGTGATCAAGGAAAACCCATGACGCCAGATGAAATAAAAGCCAAAATTGGTCAAAAAGTCACACAAGCAGAGATGGTAGACATGCTGAAGACCAACCCCATCGGCATCGGCCCGAACGATGTGCGTGTGCGCGGTGGGGTCCTTAGTTTTTCGTTTGGCCCTGAAGGGGTCAAGCTGACAGGTGCCGAGGTTCGCGCGCCCCGCAATCCTGCCGAATAAGGGCAACCTGAGCGGATCATGAAAGCAGTAAGCATCGAACCCAACTACAATTGCAAGTAAACCGCCGGGATTTTCAGGACTAGCTATTCCGGCAGCTATGACGCATGCAAAAGCTGGCTTGCAGGTCAATGCGAGTCAGTTTAGCGATCAAGGAAAGTGACACCATGGCTTTTGAAGAATTCAACGCACAGACTGCGGTGATGGACGGTATCAAGGCGCACGCGAATGGGATCAAGGACCTATTGCTCGAAAATCCATTGCTAAAGGAACGTCGGTATTCCAAGGCGCTAGCGACCCTAGAAGAGGCTGTTTGCCTGCTCGTTCAAGCTCACGATGAAATTGGCGTTGTAGAGCGTCTACAAGACTGACCACCGTAAAGGATCATGGAGAAGAATCTCAGCGCCTGGGTTGTCTTTACCTTGAGTGGGGCCGTTCTGTTCGCAGGAGTTGGCCCAGCTCCTGCGGAACTCAATCGCGCAATTGGCGTGGTCGCTTCGATGGTCAGCTTCATCATTGGATTCGAACAAGCGAGGAATGCGGCCCCGTCTTGCTTGCTTTCGTTCCTAGTGAGCGCGTCCGGCCTGGTCGTCGCATTTATTCAATTAAACGGATAGATCATGAAAAATAAAGGACGTTTGGCTAAACGTATGGCCTTCTACTCACTAAGTCGTCGAAAGGCACTTCGACTATCCGTAGGGAAGAAGATTGGATTTGTGGACCGTTCGGGCCGCCCGTTGGAAGTGACGTTCGACTCGCAACAGCACGAATGGTCCACGACAGTTATTGTGCCTATGACTGGCTCCGTCTAGCGACCCAAGAGGAAAGTTGAAGGAAAGACATGCGAGTAGATAGCGTTGGCATAGCCTTTCACCGAAAACTGGGCGCTGTACATATAGACCAAGCGTGCGTTGCCCTGCAGGTCAAGAATCCAGATGCCTCGACTGCATTTGTGGTGCATGAGGGAGACGTCAAGGAGGTTACCCGTGCGCTCCTGTTGAGCGTGGACAGCGGAGAGGCGATCGCAGCTGAAATGAAGGAACTGCTATGGCAGCGTGTCGAGCCACCTCTTTGGTGGCCCGCCATCGAGGATCACGTCATTGCGGATGGTGTCCTAGGCAGCCTGCGCGCGCACATGGTGCGTGGTCATGTGGGACCGGGGCTGATTGTTGACAACGCACATGTGATCGGCGAGGCGGACTGGCCTGATGCCTTGTACAGCAACGTGCCAAGTCACCTTTCCAAATGAACGAAAGTAGAAGAATTGTCCGCAAGGGGAACTCTGATATGACAGATAAGCCTACGATTGATACCGCTCGTTTGGAGGCTTCCGAAAAGTTCATGGAGCTTCAGCGAGCCTCACACATTAAGGCTCTTCCTACGGCATTCATTGTGGAAGCGACCGAGCGAACTAAGCAAATTGCCATCATGAATGCTTCGCCGCGTGCAAAGCTCGGCAAACTATATACGTTGGTTGATGAATACGCTGCTATGCGCCAGCCGTACGTTGCGTGCAAGGAAGGTTGCGATTCCTGCTGCCACATGAAAGTTGAACTCACGAATGTTGAGGCTGAGCGTATTGCGAAAGCCACGGGCATAGCAGCACAGCCTTTAGGGTTCAGTACAAATAATTCTGACGAGAAGTTTGCGGGCCTCCCGTGCCCTTTTCTCAAGGACCATAAGTGCAGCATTTATGACGACAGGCCACTGACCTGTCGTGGGCATGCCTCATTTGATTCCGACAGTTACTGGTGTGCAACCGAGCGCATGTTGGCTGTGAAACTTCCGATGGTGTCCATAGGTGAGGCGCTCGCAGTCAATCGTCTCATTGCGCAGACCACAGCCCATCCCGTTATTGCGGACATACGTGAATTCTTCCCATCACTGCAATGAGTTAAGATACTTCAATGTTTAACGCCAAACGGAAGTCCTTGAAGCGCGCGGCGATGTTCAGGCCAGTAGTAGCGACCTTTCTTGCCGTGGCCATGTTTGTCTTAATGCATCTCTTCGAAGTCGCGGACGCGCTTTCTGGCGCGCTGCCGAACATGGATCACGGGGGAGGCCTTCTCGTTGTGCCCGTGACTCGGGCTTAACGATCAAGGAAAAATCAGTGACTAAAGCTTCATGGAGCGTCGTTCGATTAATGTGTGCAGCTGTTGGCTTTGTTTTGCTTATAGCAGTCTTGGCTCATCCGCTGATGAATTCTCTGAGCGATCAAATGATGGAAATGCGAGGTGCATCACCAAGTGAGAAAGACACCTTTAGCGGGTTGACTTTGTTTCTTATGTTCTGGGTTGCCTGCATTTTGATTTCCGGCGTATATATCATCGAAGGTTTGATTGATGCGGAAGATGCCTTTCGCGCGGACAGCTCGCTCGAAAGAGTTGATGTTGTGATTGACGGGAAGAGGTTGATTGGGGCAAACGCCAAGGTCGTCGCTCGATGCGAGAGTGAGATTGCAGCAGTTGGGCCCTTGCGAATTTCGCACCTGTGTCAAACCAACACAGGGCAGTGGTTTGAGCACAACATACAAGTTCCATACGGCCCTCAAGTAGAACAGAGATTTAAGTTCATAACTGAGGTTGAAGCTAAGGATTGGTTAGCAGGCAATATTGAGCTTTATGAGAAGAATTTCGGTAAACGTGAAGTCGCCTGAAGCAAGGGAAAACAGAACCGTGAGCAGCATGGCAGCACCAACTGGGCACAACTTGCGCCGCATTGCCCGGGTCGCAGCCAGGAACGCTTTTCGGCGGGCACAAACTGGTGATGCGCAGTGCTCGACGAAGCCAGGATGACGGATCGTTTCAGCTGCACTGAAGCCTGCTGCTGCGTGCAGAGCTGGCACGCGTTCAAGGCCAAAGTCGCGGCGGTCGTGTGACTGCAGTTCGCCGCAAAATCACCAAGAGCTGATGAAGGAGGGCAGCACGTTCGTTATTGAATGGATCAAGCGCCTTGTGGTGCGCAAACCGACGTCAGTGATCGTGCTAGGTGATCGCTCCAACGTCGGCCTTTCGCACAGCACCATCAACAAAGATGGCAGCAAGGAAGAGTTCCTTTTCGGGACTGTGAAATACAAGGATGGTTGCGAGCCGGCAGGCGGGCACAAGCCAGTGACGATCATCGAAGTGAAGTAGAGGAACCCCGCCAATGAGCGTGACATCGAAACAGCTTGCGGCGCTGGAGGAGGCAGGCAAGGACAAGATTTTCCAGCTTCCCGAGCGCAGGAGACACAGTCCCGGCGTCTTGGCCGCGCTCGTTAGGGCGGGGCTGCTAGAAGCGACATCTGTGGGCGTGATTTGGAACATCACTGCCGCAGGCCGTGCCGAACTGGCACGTGGTCGGACGGGTGCAGGAAATGGAACTAGCGCAACGAAGCTCACGCAAGCGCAAAAGCGCGTGATGGGATGGATTGGCAAGGGATGGCGCACCGCGCCGGGCCCTGGCAGCGCGGTGATGGTTAACGGTAAGCGCATTTGCAACACCGACACCATGATGGCCCTCTATCGTGCTGGTCTTGTCAGCAAAGATGACCGGGGATGCTGGAGCGCCACAGAAAGTGGCAAGATACTCACCGCCCAACTCGGGCTTTGAAATGGCGGAAAACAGCATGGCAGACCATGACGATGTTGTGTTGACCGAACGCGACCACAAGCGGCTGCTGGAGAGCAGAAATGCTTTCGCAAGCACGCTTGCAGCACTGGTGGAGCTGGAGGGCAAAGAAGGCGATCAGACTGCAGAACGCAAGCGCATTCTGGCCATCGCTGATCGACAGTTGGACTTGTACGGCAAGCATCAAGCCTTCGTTTATTTCTAGCATTTAAAAACATCGAGGAAAGCATGACAACGAAACCCGAAGACAGCCTCGCGTTTAAGACCTTTCTCTACTGCCCTGTTCCTGGGCTCGATCTTGTTGCGGGCGCAACAGTTCTAGCCGCCACTGCTGCAGCGGAAGCATGTGCTGGTGGGATCAAGGACGCCGTGAAAGAAGGGTTCAATGAGGCAGTAGGGGATTTCCAGCAAGCGGCAATCGCTTCTGGGGAGGCGGTCGTGCAACGTCAGCTGGCACCCTTGGCTTCTAGTCTGGAGACCCTAGCCTCTGCCGTAGTGCGCTTGGCGTCGAAGCCTGTGGATGGCGACGCGATTAGTAAGCCATGAATTCCAACTACCAAGAATGGGCTACACGGAACGAGCGGTTGAATGCTCGCGAAATACAGCGCTGACAAATGCTACTTGGTCGCCATTTTTGCTGATGCAATGGCTTCATGTGCCCAAAAATAATCGAGGAAAAAAGATAAATCATGTCTCAGTCTAACCAGCTTATTCGCATTCGCCTTAATTGGTTTCAGAAGGCGTTGCTAGAAACTTCATCAACTCCCCAAGGCGGATTTAAGCAAGCCTGGACGATGCAATTGATGCGCTCCGGAACGCGCTGCCAGCTGCCGCGTGGCTTTGTAAAAGGGCGTAAAAAACCGATCTTTGTGGGGGGGTGAATGTCGTGGTAAGCAGAACCGTGAGCAGCATGACAGCACCAACTGGGCACATATTGCGCAGCATTGCCCGGGTCGCAGCCAGGAACGCTTTTCGGCGGGCGCAAACTGGTGATGCGCAGCTGCTCGACGAAGCGAGGATGACGGATCGTTTCAGCTGCACTGATGCCGAGATGCTAGTGCTGCTGCCTGCAGAACTGGCACGCGTTCAAGGTCAAAGTCGCGGCGGTCATGTGACTGCTGTTCGCCGCAAAATCACCAAACGCTGATGAAGGAAAGCGTGAAATTCGCCAAGCTGCTTGATGACGCTGGCAGGTCTGTCCGAGAGCCTGCAGCGGTGCCTGCAAGCGTGTCGTTTGATGCGCGAGAAGGCGTTGCGCAGGCCTGGAATGAGGATGGCCGTGCACTCGTCGCTGTGATGGTGAAAGCTCGCGTCGTTTGGATGGGTGCAGCAGGTATTCGAGGCGAGGGCATGGAGCCCTTTGAAGGCCCTGATGGTACACAGTACCGAGCCATGGAATGGCAGCAAGTTTTTCTGATGGGAAAGCACATGAGCAACTTCAAAAAACAGGTACTGGTTCACGCGGCTCTTTTACTAATGATGGTGGGTTGCATGACCGTCGCGCGAAAGCCGGGAATGGAGTTGTTCTACTTCTTGGTAGGAATACTTTTCATGCCTGTGTTTGGTTCTATGCGCGACCTGTTTTGCACTATTAGCCAGCGAATCCGCAACTCGTAGGAAACGAGAGATGAAAAATATGATTCCGAAGAATGAGCGTGAAATCGTCGAAATGGCTGATGTGCTCAAGCAGCGCGTGATCGAAGGCCAGCCATTGGTGGTAACGGGCACGCTCGATGACCCCATGGTCAAGAGGCATGCAGCGACGGTCAATGGTTTGCTGACTAGCACTGGCCGATCAGTCACAGTGATGCATATCCCAAACTGATCGGAAATCAGCGTGTCGCTTCTCAACAGCAATGACTTAGAAATTTTGAAGAAAGAGCTTCAGCATCCAGAGCTTCGCGTGTACACGGCAGTGGTCATGGCAAGCCTTGATCTTGAGAACGGTGACGTTGCTGGAGCTTTGGCAAGGTTGCGGATTGACGCCGATAAGCTGCGCGCACATAACACCCAAATTACTCGGTTGCTGCGAACGGCCAACTGAAATAGGAAAGCTGATGCTTATTGAGATTGGGGCGATGTCGATTTTGGATGTGCCCGCAGCGGCATCGGAGAAAGCAATGCCCGCTCCTCCCACTTCAGATGAGTCGCGGTTTCCTGTTGTCGTGAAAGGGGATACACGCGCATATTTGGACGCACAGTGCGCGGCATTGGGGGTGTCTCTCGCTGGCCTGTGCGGAACGATTCTCGATGAAGTGGTGATGGAGTCGAAGCGCCGTGCTCGATTGAGCGAGAGACGCGAGCCTACGTAAAGGGAAAAGATGCCTGATCCGTTGACCTACGCCCGAGAGTTCCGAAAGGCCATTCTGCAAGGTGCATCTAGCGATCGGATGTGCGTGGCGCTTTCTGCACCCCTGCATGCCGCATTTCGGGTCCTGGACATTCCAAGCCAGCTCGTGGTATCCGATGTCGGCGCGTGCGAGCACGTCTTCCTGCGGCTTGCTGATGGCCAGGTGCTGGACCCCACGGCGGACCAGTTCAACTGGAGCTCACGCGAGAACTTGCCAAGCGTCTACCTGGGTGCCCCCGCATTGATCCATGGGGGCGGCGTCCCGTGGCCAGGCGGTCAGGAGTGGCATGAACTGATGACGGCCTTGAAGCGCCTGTGCCCGACGCTCGACGCCGCAGTTGTTGGCCACACCGTGTCATTCGCATTGAGATCGCTCCCTCCAGGCCTATGCGAATTCACCCCAGTTGAGGGATTCAGAGAGAGTCAATCGTTCGTGACGAATGAGAGGAATGAATGGAAATAGCATTATTTGGGCTCTTCGCGGTTCTATCTGGCATGGCGTTGGATCGTGGGAATTCTTGTACTGCGTTGGCATGCTTGAGTGTCGCGTTGCTCTCCTTGGCATTGGCCGCTATCGACAGATTCCGAAGCAACAGATAATGATTGAATTTGACATTGCCACCGGAGCCCTCCTTCAATGCTCGCGATGTAGTTGAGAACATGGCATGTGATCCACTACTCGGCAGCCAGACACCCCGGTGCCGGTTAAAAGCGTAGTTCGCCGTCAATGAATGGAACCGATGAGGGCGCGGGCAGCGCCGGCACTGATGTGCCGTTGACCGCGTGTGTGAGACCAACGGTGGGGGCCGGGGGCAGTGTTTCGCTGCTTTTCGACGATGCGCGTGGCGACTAGCAGTCAGCGTGCCACTTGCTGCGCTGGCGCAACTGGCTTAAGCAGGCCTGCGGCGCCTGCTGCCCACATTGGACGGCGACGTCCAATGGACTGTGCACGAGGCCTCGCAAGCGAGCGTGCTGTTCTCGGTAGCGTGCGCCTGCGGCCAGCCCTGGCAAAGGAACTGTTGCTGGCGCAGCTGCTGGGTTTGTAGCCTTGATCGAGGCTTGTGCAGCGCGCTGGTTGCTCTCGGCGACGGCCCGCCGTCGAGAATAGAACTGGGGCCCGGAAGCCAGGCCGCATCGCCACATTGGCTACAGGCTGCCGTGACGGGACGTGGCGTGGCGTGGCGTGAGTCTGGAACAGGGATGGAGTCCTTGGTTTTGAAGCTGCCGCTGATCGGGCAGAGACAGCGATGCAGGACACTGCGCGCCTAGATCCTCATATTTTTCGATTGATGATTGGTCAGTTTGTCAGGGATCGGGGATGAGACCTCGGCCAGTTTCCTTCTGCCTATATCGTCTCACCCTGCATGCGCAGCGCCCTGAACATCGGTTCAGCATATCCCCCGGAACCAGTTATTGCTTCCGGCGACGTGTGAAGGGTACGCAAGCTAAAATGGTGTGCATGAACACCGACCGTACATCGAACGCTAATCCCAACAATGAGCGCCTGCGGTTACTTGTGACGGGCGCAGGGCTCACGCAACCTGCGGCCTTGGCGCTCTTCAACCGCGAAATAAAAGTTCGACCCCTGTCCGAATCCACATGGAAGGGTTACTTCTGCGCGCCAGGCACGGCTCGCTATCGCGGCTTCGCTCCTGAATTGCTGGCTCACGCTGAAAAGGTATTTGGTCCACTGCAGAAATAGAGCTTGCGCATGGTGTGCGTGCACACTATGATTAAGTCATTATGAGTGAACTCGCATACCGACTCTCCACGCAGCAGCGCGCCCTGAAACGCGCCTGGCTTTTCATGAATCCCGTGATGGATCAGATGGCTCGGCAGAGGCACTTTGGCTGTGCACAGCGTCTCGCGGCGCGGTTGATCGCAGGCGACTACCAAAGGAGCGACACATGAAGCAGATGAGTATTCGGCAAGCGGCACGCTGGGCGGAGTGGAAGGGCTGCGTGTACCAAGTGCAGGACGGACAGCCCGACTACATGGCTGCTGCCGTGGACTTGAACACGAACAAGGTGCTTCGCATGGGCTTCGGTGACGAGGCCTACGAGTTCAAGCGTGCACATCCCGAGCAACTCATTCGCGTCTACACATTGGATGAAGTACTCCAAGGTATGGATGAAGAGGATGGTGAGAGCAGCTGCGTCCCTGGCCCACGGGACGCTGAGGCTCCTTGGCATTAAGCGACTTCACGAGGACATCCCATGCCTGAGTTCAGCCTTAAGCGAGAGTCGTTGAATACGATCACAGACCTTGAAGTCGCGTTCGGCACCCGCAAGCTGCTGCCCCCCTTCGACGTGGTGCCAAGTGAGTTCAAGCGCGGAAACGACTACACGAGGCTGCTTGACCACTTGTTTTCTGGTCAAGCCATTCCCGAGGGGGAGATCGTGTTTCATGAGGGCTTCGACGACGCGGAAGCGCCGGCACTCCTTAATCGTGTGGTGATGGCTCATCTGCGTTCGTTTGAGCCAAAACACGATCACAAGATCGCAGGCCTTGGCTACCTCATCAGCCAGGCATGCCAAGTGCGTTTGGCCTGAGGGAACCGGACATGCAGCACGGCTTGAAATCGGCAGGCGTTGACATAGTGCAGCGAGCCATCGGTGCAGGCGGGTCGCTGGCGCCGATGGCATCCTCCTTTTATAGCGGGGGCTATACCTACACTCATGTGCTTACAACGAAGAGCGGAACGCAGTACCGCGTCAGCAAGCAAGTCATGCGTGCAGTAGCCCAATTAACAAAATGAGGGAAGGAGCACGAGCTTGAAAGCCCTACTAGCAGTCGCATTCGGCGCAGGATTACTGGCAGCGGCATATGCATATGGCGAAGGCCATAACAAGACCGCACTGGCATGCATGGCAATTTCACTGGCAAGTGTGCTTCGCATCAAGCCAACGAACTGAAGACGAAGGAAATCAGCCGATGGAGCAGTTCTCGCAAGTCGAGCATGTGCAAGTGAGCGCAGACGGATCAACCGTGTGGGTACATGCCCTGGATGGTTCTACGGTAGGGCGTTTTTCAAAGCGTTTCGGGCTTGATGTACATACGACGGTCACCCAGCAGATGGAAGGAGCGGACCAGTGCCTGCATTGCACCCACGTACCACCGAGGTCGGACGATTGGTTGACTTTTTGCGAGTTGATGAATCAACACCACGGCATCGTGGTCAGCCCCGGCTTGATTCAAATTTGAGGTGAGCAAAATGCCAAGCCGGATCGACGCATCAACACAACTTGCCCAGCTCGCCGCGAAGCTCGCCCAGGCTCGCGCCAAGGCGACAGAGGCCAAAGCCGAACTGAAGAGGGTCGAGCGCCGCGCAGGGCGTGCCGACGATGCCGTAGCCGAACTTCTGGAGGATTACGACCACGAGCGGCTGCGCTTGTGGGGCTCCAGTCCCGATGTGGCCGCACTGCTGGCGTCCGAGGGCAGCATGGCCTTCCACTATGCCGGCGAAGCACTGGCGGGTGCCTATGGCCTCGGGTGGGGCCTGACGTGGGCGGACACCAAGCAGACAGTGCTGCATGTCCGCCTGAATCGCGGAGAGATGAGCGCGGTGGAACGGACCAAGGCGGCGGTACTTCACTTTGCTCCCTTCATCAAGCCCAAGATGGGGTTTGTCCGTTTTGGCGTCCAGCATCACGAGAGCAGCGATTTTGCCGTTGAGCTGCACTACTCGCCGAAGACCGGCGCAGCGCAAGTTGTCCGCATGCACTTCGGCCAGGAAGAAGGCGCGCAGTCATTCAGGACCGTGGACGCAGCGCTGTCTCACATCCAAGAGAACCACTGGCTCGAAGACTTCATTGACATGCCGGGCGCGACAGTGCTGCTCGGCTGAACCCACGTAGTGAGATCATATGGAACTGCTTGAGGCTTACCAACTCGCATGCCGCTTGCACTCGGGGCAGGTCGATAAAGCTGGACGACCCTACATTGAGCACCTAACAAGGGTGTTCCTTCGCGTTCAGACCGCTGGCGGCGATCTGTTTCAACAGATGGCCGCTTTGCTGCACGATGCCGTTGAGGATCGAAAAGCTAGCCCTGAGCAGCTTCTGTGGCTTGGAGTGCCGACTGAAGTAGTCGAAACGGTGAAGGTCCTTTCGAAGGACGAGACCCAAACCTACGACGAATACTTGGCTGTCGTGAAATCTGCCCCTCGTGCTCTGGCGGTAAAACTGGCCGATCTGGAAGACAACGGTGACCCTGTGCGCCTTGGAGCTCTGCCCGAAGCGCTCGCGAAGCGGCTGAAGAAGAAGTACGACGCCGCGAAGCTGTTCTTGTCTGCGGCGTAAAGGAAAACGCAAATTGACTAGCAAAACCCGCATAACTAGGATTCTCCCTGCAGGCCTCAATGAGCGTGGCGAAAACCACCAGGTAGTCACTGTCACTGGAGGTGGTGGAAGTTATCGCCGTACGCCTTGCGAAAATTGCCCCTGGCGGGTTGACGCAGTGGGCGAGTTTCCTCCAGAAGCCTTCAGGCATTCTGCCCGAACAGCGTATGACATGGCGCAAGAGTCATTCGCGTGCCACGCATCGGGCTCTGCTAAGCCCTCGACATGTGCCGGGTTCTTATTGCGCGGGGCGGCTCACAACCTGGGAATTAGATTGAAGCAAATGAGAGGTGACTGCCTGGACGTGCGTGATGGTGGGCACGAGCTTCATAAAAACTATCGCGCAATGGCGATCGCCAATGGAGTGCCAGCGGACGACCCTGTTCTGGCCGCGTGCCGCGATTAAAACTGCATTGAGGCCCTAAGGGTAATGCACAGCTTTAAGAAGCCGTGTCATCAAGAGAACCGGCATCGCAGTTGATATTAAGGGGATAGCTTGGCCAAAAATCAAGGCAAGGTTGGCGACACAGGTAGCGCCGAGCGACTGTAAAGAAGATAGACGTAGGGTGGTGAGGATATGGTAATGAAAGTTCGAGTTGTCATCACCGCAGAAATCGATCTGTCCGAGATCTACAATATCTGCTTGCCCTTAGATAGGCGAAAGTGTAATGCTGCCATTCGTGAGTATGTCGATTTTCAAATAAATATGCGAGCAGGGGCAGATGGAGGATGGTCCTATCCAGAGGATGAACTGATAGCAGAGTATCTCATTGAGAAGGGTTTAGCGACCCGTCGAAAATAGCAATTGTCACGGCGATAATATCGCCGCCGATTCAAGTCGTCGGCTTAGGTGTAAGGTATATGCCTCCGGCCAATGTACAAATCTCGATATACACGAGATAGGATATAAAACATGAACATAGTATTTTGCATATTCGCATTGCTGGCGTGGTTCGCTGGAACAGCGCAGTTTTTGATGAATAATCCATTGGCTGGCGTAGGTGGGTTTATTGCTTCAGGTCTATTCGCCATCGCCTGGGCTATCTACGCAAAGAGGTGAATGGTAGGAGCTAGGCCATGCCATTCGGCAAGTTCGACACCTACTCGTTGAAAGACACGCCTCGCCAACGGGCGGCATTGCTGTGCAAGCATCGCGCTGAGCCTTAGGAGCTACCCGCGTTCGTTGGCCAGATTACGGCCGAGGAGGAAAGCGCCGACGAGCTTATGCTCACTCGCGCGGAATGTTGGTATGGACAGCAGCAGCAAAGGCGTTGTCTGCGTGCGGCCGATTCGCTCTGCGTGTGCAGTCGCCTCTCCGTCTACCTCCTGGCGATTCGAAGTGAGCTTCTTGCCTACTGGCAGCAAGGCAGGTGGCCAGGAGCCTAACCTACGCTTTATTGGTGACGGCGAAACGTCATTTGGCAACCCAACACAGTACATCTGTTCTGAATCTGGATTCGTCATCGGCTTCTAGGAAGGAAAATAATGCTATTTTTAGCGCAAGTTCAAGACGCTCTGGAGAATGTAGCCAGAGACTTGCCTGGGGGGCTAGTTGTCCTTTATGCATTTCTCTTGGTAGGCTGCATTTCCATTATTACTGCACTGCTGAGAATATTTCTGCTGCCGAGGCTGTAACGTCACGGCAGAGTTCATGTGCGGGTTGGTCAGTTGGCTGCTACGATCTGGCATGGGATGCCGTAGTCAAACGCTAACGATTCGGTTCCGCTGTTGGCGTGTGGAGTTCCGATCCACCGCCTGAACGTATTGGTGGTTCTACTGGAAATTTTCAACGTCGAGTACGTGATCATGAGCCGGTGGGTCAGTAAGTATTGAAGAAAGAGAGCGAGAGTCAATGAAATGCGTTGTGAATACCGGGCGGTTGCTTGCGCTTCGCTACGTGGCTGTGATAATTGGCCTCGTTGCCATGCACTTGGTGCTTGCGACTCTCCCTGAGGGAGATATGAACATGTTCTCAGTTGGCGCAACATTGTTGATGCTGCTCGGGCTGGGCAACCTGGTGCTGTTGTTTGGCATGTTCTGGCGGCTGCATGAATGTGGCTCTGGCCCGCTTTGGGCGGGTGTCGTCGGGTGCTGTATCTCACTCTACGTGCTCAAACAAGAATCCGGCGCATCGCCCAACATGCCTGTGTTGATGGGGTTCCTTGGGCTGCTCGTGGTTCCGGCTCTCTTGAAGGCGATCATTCGATCAATCAAGCGGTGGCGCGCTTAGCGGCGCATCAGTAGATGCGCAGCGCCGAGGCCACAGATCGAGTGTGGTGTTAGGCCGCAAGATACCTAACAATGCTGCTCGGCTCATACACCGCGCGGGGAAGAACCTCTAGAAAACTGGTTTTTGGCAGAATGGGTCCATATACCTAGAAAAATCGAACAATGATCGACTGCGTGACTTGGTGGATGCAAGCGGTCTAACTCAATCCGCAGCGCTAGCTATCTTTAACCTAGGGTTGGGGCCAGCTGCATACTCGATCAATACGTTCAAAGCCTTTCTCGCTCGGTCAGATTCTCTAAAGTTCAGACCACTCAAAGACGAGCTTCTGGCCCACGCAATGCGGAATTTCAAACAACACGTCAATAAAACTTGAATAAGGGTACAAGTGCCCTTACAATGCCTTTGCCCCGAATCGTTGGGCAGAGGTGATTAAATGAACTACTACGACCGAAAGGCGATGCACAGACGCGAAATGCTGGGCTGCGCAAAGTTTGCACGAGCGGCGCTGAAGTACGATTCGGCAGAGGAAGCTGCGGCGTGGAATGCTAAGGCGGCTGAACGTCTATTCAAACTCGGAGGCCTACTGGGCTCGTGGTAGTGAAGGAAGCGATGCCTGTGCCCACAATTCGCCAGATGCGTGCCCGAATGAACAGCGGGCACCGTCAAGTCTTAGAAGCTGTGCGGGACGGCCGCAAGCTGGTCACGGCCAGAAGCAGTGAAGCCAACGGGCTGATGATATGCCGCGCAACGCTGATTGGCTGGGGGGCAATAGAAGATGACTGCCTGACGGAAGTTGGGCAGCAGTTGCTCAAATCGCTAGTAGAAAAGCATGTTATTTGGGGCCGCACACCATCAACTCTTCAAACACTTGAGCGAACAGCATGGGCCAAACAATTCAAGATTGATTCCCCTGTCAGCTATAAAACTGCGCTTCAATACGCGCTTCAAGACAGGCTATCAGTGTTCATCGAACGTTCGTTGGAGACAGGGGAGCCTGTGTGGGCCATTCGGGTTTTTGATGAACCTGCTTTCTGGATGGAAGCGATGCCTACGAAAGCACAGGCCACAGCTTTGTGCCGTGAGATGGGTTGGAAGATCGTGCGGTGATGAAATTGAGGGAAGAACCCATGTCCATCATGAACCGATCGTCTACACGTGAGGTGCAAGTCCACACCGAAGCGGCTGAAGGGTTCCCGGCTCGCATCCGTAGCTTGCTCTTAGAAGTTGCTGACAGGAAAGGAACTGCGACGCACGGACCTTGGGAAGACGGAAGCGGAGAGCCGCTGCAGAGCGACGCCGAGGCCGCGTTGCGTTGGATTGAACTCCACGCAGCCGATACTGGGGGGGCTGCAGGGCATACCGTGCAGCCCATCCACGGATTGGTACAGCTGGCTGAGCGGGTTGCTGGGCTTAACGCGTCATCCGGGGAGATCGGCCCAGGGATGCTCGCCCAGCTCGTTCAACAAGCAAGTGCGGCTCTTGCTGAGCATCGCCCAACGATCTGAGGGAGTGCATCCGATGCAGACCTACGCTCTCGCAGGCCCCGGCATGCTGGATCCAATTTGGTTCAACACTGTGCGGCATGGCCAGCACCCGGCCGAAGTCGCGGCTGAAGGCATCTTGTCAGTCAATGGCGTAGACCTTCGATTATCCCGGGGCGCCTTGGCTGCCGGCACCGCTGTGCGTGTATGGCTTGACGGCGCTGGCCACTTCGTCTGCGCTACGTGCGACGAGATCGAGCGCGAGGCCCAGGCCTCGCAGGAGGCCGAGGCTTTCAAGGCCAGTGAGCGCCGAAGGCGCCTCAATGAGATGCGCGCAGACGCAGAAGTTTTCAATGCGAGCATCGCGCTACCTCTGCGCTGGGATGTGGGGATCAAGGATGTACTGTCCGGTCTCTCTGAAACATCTTGGGGTGATGGCCGTTGCAAAGCTACCGTGGAGCATATCTACCTGCTGGAAGATCTTCAGGCAGGCCGTTTGAAGCGCCACGAAGGCGACTTCCTTTGCACCTCGGGCAGCGGCACGAACGGAAAGCGTTACTCAACCACGGTGGTGCGTGGCGAGGATGGCGATGGCAACCCATTTCAGCCCAAAGTCACGTGCAAAGCCTGCTTGGCGCAAGCTAAGCGTTGGATGCGGGACTAACGAAGGCAAGACTGACGATGAGCAAAGCAGTGGGCGTACTGATTGAAGGTGAAGAGACGTGGCATGCTCCACCAGTTGCAGGGCCTGATTACGACACGCTATGTGGCATTGACGCAAACGACTCCGCAGTTGGCACCTACGGGACGGTAGAACCGAAGCGCGGGCAAAAAATCACCTGCACGCGGTGCTATGCAATTTGGCATGGCGTGGTAGCGATGCGCTTGCGCGCTTCGAGCTTCGATACCTGAAGAAAAAATGTGCAAGGCGCCGAGCTACTGGAAGAATTTGGAAGCCCGGTACGCGGGACCGATGCAGTCCAGGGCGTGTGTCCTTTTTTGCAGAAGAAGCCGTTGCGCAGACGTTGCCGACGATGCAGTGGCGCTGCTCGGCTGGAGGGTGAAGCTCGCGTCGTATCAATGGCTGGGCGCCGGTACCCGTCCGGAGCGCATCGGGATCTTTGACGGTAGCCTGCGATGTAATGGAAGCAACCTAAATGAAAGGAAACGACATGACAACAGCAACTTTCAAAAGCGCGGTCGCCGCAGCGAATGTAAGGCCCAAGGGCGTGATCGTCTCGCCGGACCTGTTCCGAGCGCTTGAAGGAGAAAATTTGTTAGAGCGCAAGTTGGCGACTCCGTGGGGACTTCCGGCTCCCTCCCTCGGAATTGAGCTTCCCTACTACGACCACGACGTGTACGTGGCGTGCGATCCCATCTTGGAGGGATACGATTTCAAGCTCCCCCCGGCATCGACGTGAGCGATGGCTACTCAGGCGGATCTTTTGAACGTGCTCCGGAGCCTTGATGCTCGCGGTCACCGTCGTGTGCGCGCTGGCGTGGTGGCCGAGATGCTCTGGCCTGGAGCTCGCACTCAGAACGCGAATGGGCAGGTGTTTCCGCTCGGGGCCGGGGTCGCTGGTCGCATGCTTAAAGCGTGCTGCGTCGTTAGGGAAGTGGTCCCCGGTGAGTACGAAATCCTGAGCCATAGGCTTAAGGGGGAGTAAAGGGTGGAGGTGCGCTTGGGTAATTTATCAGGAGACTTATGTCGATAGCTCGAAGAGTGAGAGAGTTTGCCGTGATCTTTGGAGCCTTTGTAATTACGGCAGCGGTTCTCTATTGGATCCAATTGCCAAGTGGGCCTAAGAGAACGACGATGAGGCCGTTGGGTAGCGTATTGGAGGTGAAGGGATGCAGTTCTGGCAAGCGTTCTTTGCAGTGCACTGTCCGCACCTCGACTCATGTATGGGTGACGGATGTCACTGACTGGCCTGGCAACATCATCCAAGTTGGCGATGAGCTTAGCTACCGTTTCGATGCAACAAATAATGCTAAAGAACAGTGGGTATGCAGAAATGGCTCATGCAGGTCATACTCCATGTGTTGGCGTTGGGAGTCGTGCTGGAAGCAAATGACCTGAAGGAGCGAAGCATGGCGGTGTTGCAAGCTGGCTGTTGCGAAGTTGCCAGTCCTCCGTTGTGCATCGCCTTCCGTATCAGCACCTGAATATTCTGTGCCTAAGGTCCAGTCTATTGGTGAGATTGTGCTAGCTATTGTGTGATGGCGGGCAGAAGTTCAGATTAGCGAAAGGCAACGATGGTCCTCTTGTATTTTTTACTCATTCTCGCCACGACGATCATGTATTTGGCTGCCTGGCCGTCGCTTAGCCGTTCCCGCAAAACCTCCTCGTCACTTGCTCTGTTGCTTATGTGGGCTGGAGTGTCGGTTCTACTGTTTTCGGAGTCCGCAATGTTGGGGACGGTTTTCCTTGGATTAGGGTCGGGTGTGCAGCTGTTGGATTTGGTTATCTCACGAGCCTATAAAAATGGTGTGTTGTGGAATTGGTGGCTCAATCGATCAGCTGCGAAGTGAATTTATGGTGAGGTCATAGCCCAAATCGTCTGTATCGGCAGTTGTGCTGCCGCTTATCTTCGCTAGATGAGAAAAGGGGATAGTGTAGGCATGAGAAAGCACATCTTAGTAGATACTCTGACGCAATTGGATCCGCTTCACTACGACGAAAATGGAGTGATGATCGGCCATCAGCTAGTCCCGATGGAGTTTCCGTCTGACCAGGTGTTTTGGTGCCGCATATGTGGTGGCCACCCAGACGACCCGATACATCAGCCAGGATACCAACCTTGAAAGAGCGCCCCAGTATGGATATCGGTCGGAACGTTGTATGCATCGTCTGCAATTCAGGAACCACAGTAGAGGTCGTGGAGGCTAGGACCCATGAAGGGCACTGCAATTTGCTTGTGCCCCTTGGGGCGGGAGTCGCCCAGGGATGGTGAAGCAAACGAGGCAGGACCGGCTATTGCGACTGGCAGATGGCCGCTGTCCAGTACACGGGATACCAATGGTCCAAGCAGGTCTGAGAGGCGAGCTTTTCTCGGCGATTTGTCCGCGCAAGGACTGCGGAATTCAGGGTACAGCTCTGGAGGCTCACGGGCCTGTAACGCTGGATCCGGCGCACCAGGACTTGATCAATGATGCGGTTCATCCTGCTAGCGAGATGGTCATCGTCAAGAAGGCGGTGGGCGTTGTTGTTTGTGGGGGATCTGAGGAGGCGGATCCGCCGCCATCTTGAGGCGCTGCGGTCTTTGCAAGACAGGATGGCGCGCCACGAGCCTAATTTTTTAGTGGCATTCGGTGGTGCATTACGACGAGATGCCGGCGCTTGTTGGATAGAAGTGCTTGCACTCGCAGGCGAGGATGGTCAGTACCCAGAACCCGCTTGAGGTGAGTCGTTTGAGGCTGGTGCCGCCGACGCAGTTGCTGTAGGCGGCTGTCGGCGCTGGTGGGGCAGATCGGGCGTAGGCTGTGACTCAGAATTCTTGCGCGCCGGATGACGCGAAGGGGGTATAGCGATGGTGAGTTCTCGGGCTGCAGCGCAGCATGAAATCCTGGTCGATGGAGAGCTTTGCCGTGTGTGGGTGGGGCAGAGGAGCGCTGGAGTTTGGCGAGCGTACGGCGACTTCAGAAGGCGACATATCGACAAGACGGGCCGTGATGAGCGTGATGCGCTCGCGCAGTGGACTCGTGCGGCGGAATACGCAGCGAACGAATAGATCCATTTGGAGCGCGCCCAGCGCCAGCTCGCTTGGTCGTGGGCGCGATCAGGCGGGTGCAGGAGCAATGCTTGTGAGGGGGAGGGCATCGGGCTGAGTCGTCGCGGCCGGTCGCGCTGCTTCTCGACAATGCGCAGGGCCAGATCGATGAGCTGGCCAGGCTCAGCTTCCCTTGGGACCCGCTATGCGCGAGATGCGCTGGTGCAGTGTTCTCGGCCTGGGAGGCTTGTGCAGGTTCCGGATCCGACAAGACGCCATGTCGTGAATGCCCGCGCAGATGGGATAGCAGCAGCTGATGAGGAGGGCCGTGGGGAGCTCTGTTGCCGAGCTATTGCGCATTGGCCAGTTCAGCGACTTCTGCTCAGCATGCTGATGTGCCGACCGGAGCCTGGTGGCCGGGGCTGGTGGCGCTGGTCGGCATGGCGCCACCTCGGTGTGCCGAGCTGGTTGGAGCCGCTTGACCGTCAGGCCATAGGTGATGGTGGTTGGTGGGCTCTGGGCAAGGGAGTGTGACGGCGCCGACCGGGATGGTGCTGGGTGGCGTCAGGCGGGCGCAGGAGCGTTTTTTGGGGCTAGGTGAGTGCATCGGTCTGGCTGGGCGCGGCGCGTAGCCCTGGTGCCCGTTGATGCGCGTGGCCAGGTCGGGCAGCGGGCCGTGACAGCCCGAGAGCCGATGTAGCGGTGGACGTTGGCTACCTGGAGTGCTCATGCAGTGGGAGCATGACGCAACGTTAGGGGGTGAATGCCGGCTTAGCCGGGCCAGCTGCAGCTGATGCTGGAGTCCTGCTGAGAACCTTGACGCGGTGGGTGCAGTTGGCGTTGAGCACGCTTCGGCCACTCCAGTGATGGAGCAACCACTGCTGGCGCTGCTCGCGGCTTGGCAGCTGCAGCTGCTCGATGCCGGCAGTGGCTGCCACGCTCCACGTTGGATCTCTGGGATGTGTCGGCAAGTGGCGTGACCAGGCGGAGGCCCAATGCGGGCCAGCGACGATGCACCCCTGCTCATTCGAAAAGGCCGTACGGCCTTCAAAGGGGAATTGAGGCCAGGTCCTCGCGGTGCTGGCCAGCTGCAGCACAGGGCCGAGCGCGCCACATGCGGCCTTGAGTTCAGGTTAGCAAGCCCAAGCCTCATTGGCCGGTACAGCTGGTGGTGCTGGCGGGGGCACTTGTTGTACGGCGGTGGAGAGAGCAGCTTCTCCATGAGGTACTGACGATGCGTAGCGACGCTGGCGCTGGCTGCTCAGATGCCGGGGTGGCCAGTGCGCACGCGCCGCACTTCTTCCGGGCTCGGGCCAGAGGCCATCTCCGATGCCGTGCCAGATCATTTGCGTTGCCGCCGATCCTGAGAAACAGAGATGTTGGACGTGGGCAAAGCCAGGCCTCTGCCTGGAGGATCTGCGTGTGCAGGTGCCGACTGGTGATGGGCTCTCGCGAGATGCTTCAGTTGCCAAGGGCGAATCGATCCGCGCTGACGGCGCCCGATCGGGCCAGCTGCAACTGACCGAGGGCAGCTGCACGTGCACGTCCATGGCGGAGGACGACCGATGACTATCGGCGCCGGAGGCAAGCATTTAACCCTCAGCCTCAGATGTACACCCAGAAAAAAAAGGACTGAACGGCAGCAACCGTCAGTCCTTCGGCGAAGCACCTGCGGCGGCAACCGCACGAGCTTCTTGATCTAGACCCGTTAGAAGGACTGAAATCATGGACGCGATTATCCCGTCACTGCGCGGGAAAAGCAAGCCAGCTGCGCGTGGCCATCGATGACTTGCGAAAACCCCTAAATCGATGCTTGCTCCAGCACCGGCAAATCGTGCAGATGGCAGAATCCGCGATAGGCAAGGCAGCACAGATCTCGTGCGTGTAGTTAGCCCCCAACGTTATGTTGGCATCGGAATGCAGGCGGTCAGAGTCCATACTTGCGCAAAATGATTACCTACCTAGGCTGTCGTCTCAGAGAACGCAGCAGCCGAGTGGTGAAGGGATCTAACGCTACCTTCGCGCAAAGGGCAAATGCCCACAGCGGAAAAATCCAGCGATATACCGGATAAAACATCGTTTGCATCGTTTCAAGCCGGTCATCGGGCGGCTGCTTCCAGATCAGCCACGTCAGAGTGCAGGAACAGGCGAATAAAGCCAGGACTACGCAGCCGTGAATAGCCTTGATGCGCTGATATTTAGTCAATTCCACAATATTTCTCTCTTGCCATTGCCGTAGCTGTTTCCATGAGCGAAAGCTTAAGGACAATGAGTGTCCCGATCGTGATAGTTATAGTACAGAGGCGACTAGAATAAGAGGCCACCGATCATTACGCCTGCAAGAAATGGGATGGATCCACTGGGGCGGCCTTGTGATGCGGTACTTTCTGCCATCTTCAACTTTTGCGCATACATCTCCACGGCGCGTTCAAGTTCATATATTCGCATTGCCAATGCCTCGTGTCCCAAGGCCACTTCTGTCACTCCGGCCTTGGTAAGGATGTCGGTTAGTTGACCCGCGCGGTCCTGATTTTTCTTTTGCTCGGCCTCTCTTTTATCGAGTGCGTTTGTTAACTGGAGAAATTCAGAACGTGTCACAGGGCGAACTGAATCAGCTAGAAGTGATTTGACTTCTTGTAGCAAATCATCCTTCCCTTTGTGTCTACAAAGATACTTTTGCAGCAGATCGTCAATGAATACCCATTCTGCTTTCGGCTCATAGCCTGCCTCAAACAGTAGCTTTTGCGCGTTCTGAGACACAGTCATATCGTCGCCGGACGTTGTGCCCGTTTCAACCGGCTTGATTTTCTTAGAAACACTCGCCATATCTAATTTCCTCGATCCTCAACGACATTAGCCGAAGACCCGTTCGGTTCCTTAAATGCATACCAGTGGTCAAGGCGGAGCGGGGAGACTGTATTCAACGACTCCACCCTGCAGGTTCAGGCCAGCCGCAGGCCGATGGTGCAGCGGCACTGTGAACCGTATTGCGGACCGCACTTGGACGATCATCAAATGCTGAACAGCGCTTCGTCCTAGCCTCGCTACCTTTTAGTCTGTGCAGTCAGTCGATGGTAGAGCCAAGTCGCGGGGCTCGATCACCATCGCAGCGCTGGCCTCAATGTCGGCCTGGGAGATGACATCAAGTGCCAAGCCGATGCGGGCAATCACGGGAAGGCGGTCCAGCTTCGACATGAGGCCTACTGCTCCAGCACAGGTCATACGCTCCTTGTCCAAGGTCTTGTGACAAACAAATGTTTTACTGTCGTCGGACAGCAGTTCGGACACTATGCTCTCAATCCGTCCGGGGTGCAGTTCAATGCCGGCACCGTCGCATCGGAATGGGCAGTTCGCACAGGGGCGCTTGGCTATCGGCATGGTCTTCCTTCAAGAGCCTGCGCTGATTTCTGGTGAGGCTACCATGGGAGGAAGTCCGATGAATCGGCGAGGGCCAAGTACCGCTAGATTGAGGCCTGCGCAGGTCAGTACACACACCCAATAGATGTCTGTCAGAGTGTCCGTCGCCTCATCGACCGCCTGTTGGAGTGAGACCGGTTTGAACTCCGACGCGAGACGGGCAGCGGGTATCAAGTTTCCATCGGTCACGACACCTTCGTGGACGCTACCCACAAGCACCGTGCCAGGGGGCGCGAATCGAAACGCTACGTCGCCCCACTGGAATACGCTTGAAACGGCATCGCGGATGGGTGCGCCTCCTGCCAACCCGGAAAGAAACAGAATGCTTCCCAAGGTAATGGATGGCCACGCCACAAACAATTCAAATACGCGTTTCAGAACATTTTTTCCCCAACGCAAATGATCCACTGTATGCATGACACTTCTTTCCAATTATTTTGATTGGATCTCAAACCAAAGACGATGTAGCGTGATGATACAGAGGATCATTGGAAGAACGACAACCGCTAGCCATGCAAACGCCTCTACTAAACCAAATGCGGCGCTGGTCAAGTTTGCATCCATTTCTGCGACACGTGAGGGGCCTTGGTCCGGAAGCGCAGGCAAGTTAGAAATGGCAATCACCATTGCTCCGGCCGTAAGAAGCAAAAGACCTACGAGTTTGCCTGCAACAAAAAATGTTTTCAGCAGACGCTCTCTAGGCCCTTCTTGCAGGAGAAGCGTCAGCAGGACGGCTAAAATACTTGTCGCTGCTCCGCACGCCAAGGCCCACGTCGGGAGCGCGAATGCCTTGATGCCGTAGTGCACAATAGCCACGACTGCTGCGAGTGCGGCCACTATGACGGGAAGTATTGTCCATGTACCCCATATTAGAAGTGCACCGATAGAAATTGCCTTTGCCTGGTTCTTCATGGTGATGTCTTTTCCCCTCTCGGTCACTCTCGTTCACCATACGCTCTGCGCATTTCGTTGCTACGCTCGACAGACTCTTCTGATGGATAGGAGCCGTTGCAGCAAACAACGGCTATTGCCAAGAGCACAATTCCAAAAGGAAGGAAGCACAATGCGCGCATCCAAAATGGCAACTCGATAAATGCGACCTGCCATGCATAGATGTCATATTCACTGCTATGAGCCTCAAGCAGAAAGTGTCCCAGTGGGCCGATCAGCCATGCCATAAGCGCTGTCGCGACAATCAGTGCTGGGACAGCGAAACTCATCACCTGAAGAGCTTCCTTCCACCACCGTCTGCGTGCGACACTCAATGTGTCCATTGCCATATTGCATTCCCTTTTTTCTAAGCCACCTTCATCGGCGTCCATGTGCATGGCGCGACGCGCTAGCGCCCCTCACCACAGTCGCGATAGGTGGCGCAGAGCACAGCTACCCTGCACGTCTTGCCTCGCAAAATATGCGCTCCAGTAGGGTCGCCACGGTTCTCTAGCTGGGCGGCGCTACGCGATCAGGGCTGCGTGGGCGCGCCGGTTTTGATTTCTCGTGCTGCCGTACGGGCCGTCAGCTCGGGGTACTTTGTCAGGTTAGCAGGCCACTTGATCTTGAGGCTGTCTGCATAGAAGACCCTGTACGTGTCGCCCACGATGAAATTCATTTTCTTCGTGTATTCGATGGGGGGAAGCACTGCGACGTTCCCATCAGGCTTCTTGAGATGAAATTGGTAGCTGTACACAGCGCCGGAGCTAACAAGCGATGCTGCATTGATTACAGCACCCACACCTCCCAAAACGCCATGCGTCGGCAGCGCCTGACCTGCAAGGTCAACAACGTCGGATGTCGTCTTCGACTCGATGGCCTGCACTAGTACGCCTTCGTGCCACTCGGTCACTTGGGGCGAACCAATGTAGATCTGAGCCAAATCGGACTGACTTGCCTTTGTGCTGCAACCAGCCAGGGCGACTGCGGCGATGGCGGGGAGGAGGAAGCGATGCATGTGGTCTCCAACAAAAAGTGTCTTTGTGTAATTGTATCATCAATTATTTGAGTTAAGATAATTGCGTCAATTAATTCCAATTCTATGCTCAATTATCGAATTGTCTCCAAAGCTGCGCTCGCGATTACCGCGACCGCGTTCGTCACATTGGCTGCGGGCTTCGACGGTGCAGATCTGCGCAGTGCAGCAGGGCGGGTGGCTCGCTCGATCGTAGATGCCCCGGTCAGGGTCCCTTCTGCGGGGACTGTCGAAATAGCGTTCAGCCCGAAGGGGGGCGCAGAAGGTCTTGTTGTACGGGTGATCGATGCCGCCCAAGTTGATATCAAGGTACTGGCATATGCATTCACCTCGGCCCGCGTCACTCAAGCCCTGCTCCGCGCGAGAAAGCGTGGTGTATCTGTCGCGCTGGTGGTGGATGAGAACCACAATCTGTCTCGTGAGTCGGATGGACGGGCCCGCGCCGCCTTGAGCGCATTGAGCACCGCTGGCGCTGATGTACGCGTGGTGTCGGCGTTTGCAATCCACCATGACAAGCTGATCTTGTCGGATAGCAAACATGTGCAGACCGGCAGCTTCAACTACACGGTGTCGGCAGAGACCCGCAACAGCGAGTACGTGACGGTGAACTGGGACAACCCAGCGCTAGCCGAGGCATTCCTCCCGCATTTCAAGAGAAATCAATCTCTTGCTACGCAATTTTCCACTAAATACTGATTGGCAAGAATTGACAGTAGTTGCTGCGCGGCTTCGCGATCCAATTTGCGTTGATACGGTAGCAGCCGGATTCACGGCGGGGGTACGATGCCCCCGTCGTTTGCGCACCGCTTTGGTGCTGGCAGTCCATCAAGACTTCTTGGCGATTACAGGCTACGCGTGTTGCAGGCATGCTGATTGAAGGCGGCTGCACGGGATGTGACCACTCAGTCTCAAAGCTCGCGAGGGTGAGAAAGTGTGGGCATCGGGTTTTCCTTGGCTCGGATGCGATTGGGCAAGGATGGTTTGCAAGAAATTGCAATTGAGGCGATAAGGAAATTTGCAAATACATCGCCCACGGATTGATTTTTTGCGTGATAATTCAACGGTTACTAACCGATTTCATGTCAGGAGAAATACAGCATGAGCATGAGCTACAAGGAACTGCTGCAACAGCGCCAAGCGCTGGAAGCCCAGATCGCAGCCGCGCGCCAGAATGAAGTGTCCGGCGCGGTTAAGGAAATTCGCGACCTGGTGGCCGAGTTTGGCCTGACCGCCCAAGACATCTTCCCTTCTGGTCGCCGTGGTCGCGCCGCCTCGACTGGGGCAGGTAGCGTCGGCGTCCCCAAGTACCGCGACCCCGCCACCGGCGCGACTTGGACGGGCCGGGGCAAGCCCCCGAACTGGATCAATGGAAAGGACCGCGATCAGTTCCTGATCGACGCCTAAAAAGCCTACCGCTTACCGAAACCCGGCACCGTGCTCATGGCACTGCCGGGTTTTTGTTTGCAGGTGCGACTATTGGCGTGCGATAGCTGGGACTGCGGTGTCCCAACAGTGCCCTTGCGTCGTGCGAATGCGCCAAGGCGGTGCTGTTTCCCTGGTCAGCGCCAGCGACCTCTGAGCGCCTGAAGACGCGAGCGCGTAGATGGCCACTGCGCAGTAGCGTCACGCGGCGCTTTCTTGCGCGCCCTCAAGTTGGTGAATCGTGCAGGTCCAAGGGATCTCTGCGGCTACCAGTGCGGGAAGGCATTCGACACGGCGTCCTTGTCGCATCCCATCGATCATCACCCTTGTCGCAGCCTCCGGGAATTGCTGGGCGTTGTGGAGTATTGATGCGGCGCATCCACACTCGGAACGTGTGATGAGTGTGTATCTGTGCGCCAGACATTGGCGGGCGAAGGCATGGGCATTCATGGGTGGGCCTTTCTCAATTTTTTGGCCAAGAGGCTCGAAGGCTTGGATGAAAGCCAGCCAGCTGCAGCCTGTGTCGAGGCAGCGATGCTCCAAAGTTGAAAAAGCACGCATAGGCTCGACGCTCACCGATTGGCGCCACAAGTTTGGTCGCTGCGAGACAGCCGGTTTCACCGCATGCTTGGGCGACGTACCTCATTAAGGTTTCGCCGATCGGCCGTAGAAGCGAATCGTTGCTGTGAAACACATTGTCAATTATAATTGCAATTGTGTGTTAAACATTTGTCGAATTATTCGAGTCAAATCACAGGAGCAGCATGATTGAAGATTCCTCCAGCCAGACCCCGGCACTCGCGACAAGTCACGGCGCGCCCTTCGACTATGAAGCTGTCAGCGAGGAGATGGAGAGTCGCTGGCCGCACTTGTTCGGGCATGGGATACATCTTCCCCTGAAGGTGGGCATTACCAAGGATCTTCATCAGGAGGCCTTGGCCAATGGGTCTAGTCTCTCAAAGCGCAAGATCAGCCTGTATCTGGAGCGGTACTGCAAGGATCCAAGGTACCTTCGCAAAATCGCTGACGGGTGTGCTCGACATGACATCAACGGCCTCGCCATTGACGATGACATTCAGGCGCGCCATGTGAGAAATGCGAACAAACATCTGACACGCTTGAAAAGTCGTTCCGATTCTTCGGAAGGGTGAAATCCCGGCCACTGCGCCTAAGCCACGGCACATCCAAACCTTCAGTGCTCCACGCAGACGGGGCAACTGCCAGCCCCGCGCTGTTGCCTCCCCGCGCAAGAAGCATTTGGCTTCGCCTCCACTGGTGTTCTCGTCGCCGATCTTGGCGATTGGTTGGGTTCGACGATGGGCCGAAAACTCCCTCGTCGCCCACGACCGCAGCGCCAGCATCAATTGCAATTTGTGTTGCATTAATTGGATTGCAATGACTTGCAATTAAATTACAATTGTGTTGTTCGTCACTGCGAGCGTACTGCTCGCACAACATCGGTGGCAAAAATGCAAGAAAATTCGGCGCTCACGGTGCAACACTTCGATGGAGAGCGCGAGGCTCAGACCATCGCTCGCTTTCAATCTCTCCAAGCAGGTCAATACTGGCGCGCGCTAGAGGAAATTCCTCAAGAAGGAATTTCAGCAGGCACCGTCCTGCTCATCCTCTCGGTCCGACTCGTAGACGACAAGCCGCACACCATCATCCTGCGGCCTCACCCACTGCAATTCGGCACCGGGCGTACGCTGCGCTGGCGCAACAAAACGGGGCAGGCACAGCAAGCCTGGCACGGATTCAAAGAGCATCGGTTTCTGCTCTTGGATTTCCTTAGCCTTTTCGAATTCGAGCCAGATCACGAAGCTGTGCGTGCTAAAGAGGTGGCGCAGATACAGACGAACATGGCGCGCCTGCAGGCCGAGATGGTGGAGGCCCAGACCGACCCGGTGCGGATGAACGCTATCGTGGAAGCGGGGCTTCGTGAGGCGCGGGCGAAGACCATAGTCCACACCCCCAGGCCTTCGGCGCAAGATCTGGATGAGGATAGTGAGGAGGGCGTGGCTGGCGCTGCCGTGCCACAACGTCCTTCCCGTTCAACGGATCTCGCCTTGCCTGTGTCGCAGTCGCCTGTGGATCCAAGCATTGCTGCGATTGCCACTGGAACGCTTTCCGAGGCCTTAGAGACGGGGATTACCGACCAGAAGATTGGCGCTCTACGAACAGCCGCCCAGCAGGAACTTCAGATCGCAACCATCAAGGCGAGCTGGATCCAGGGCAAGGCCGGCGAGATCTCTTCCGAGCTGGCCAAGCTCACCCCCTTTTTTGACGAAAAGGCCCATGCAGCGCTCGCCCACACGGAAGAGGTTCGCAACTATGTGGGCGAACTTCTCGATGGTATTGGCTCCCTGAATCTCTATGTTGGAGAAGACGTTGTGGTGCAAACCATCTGCGAAGGCGCGGGCGCTCCCCGCTCCGAGCCGCTCACATTCGTCCAGGCCAAGAAGCTGATGGACGAGGAGCTGGCCGTGTTTGAAGACCTGGACCAGCGGTTCGACTTTGAGTCAGAAGCGAGATTCTTCAACGCGCTTCGGGCGCATCCAGCCCTCATCGAGCAGATTTTCCCCACGCAGCGCTGCGTGCTGGTCATGTGCGTGTCCCGACGCCATATCGACTACGGCGATACGTGGACGAACACCGTGCGCAACGAGGAGAACGCGAAGGTATTCATGCTGGTGCGCAACGGCCAAAACATCCATCGTGTGTTCTCGCCTGTTGAGTCGCATCTGGGAAGCGCAAGGCTCTTCCCGACCAAGGCTGATGACCAGAGTATGTTCTTTCGAGGGATCGACGGCACCAAGATTCGCTTCGAGGACGTTGCCTACTCCGATGCGCTCAACGCTCACGAAAAGCACGCCCTGCACTACAAACGATTTCTGATCCTGGCAGCAGGCCTCGATCATCGCCTCAAGCTCTTTGGCGACTTCCATGATGAGGGAGAGTCGCTGGCCTTCGTTTCGCAGCGCTTCCAGGACCGCTGGTGCCGGTTCCTTCACGACGACGACGCCAGCAGCATGCTTGACGGTGGTGTGGCGCGTCCCAGCTATCAGAGCTGGATAGACTCCAAGAACGCCTATCTACGCCCCGGCTCTCGCGTTCTGTGCCAGTGGCGCGACCTCATCAATCCCGACACCGCCTCGGGAATTACGAAACGCACCTATCGGGACCATGGACGCGGTTTCACTATGACGGCAAATGCGCTGTCTCCCATGGAGTGCGTTGTGGCCTACAAGGACGGCTGCGATGTTTGCGTGGATGTCCATGTTCAGATCGACTCATACCGCAGTGATCGCCAGTTCAACGCGAAAGTGCGCGTTTCGAAATTTCGCCCCAACTATTGGGACCACGAAGAGATGCCGTATCTGGTGCTTGATGCGGTGGAGCCTGAGGATCTGCGCTGGTATATCCATCACCGGAATACGCGCGTCAATCACCTCTCGTACATCAGGTTTTTCAAACGAGCGCTCAAGCTTGTGGAGGCCGAGCGCGCTGCCGAAGAACCGGCGCGTCAGGCGTTGCTGCAAGCCCTGAATGATGGCTGCGTGGGCCTGGAGCATGAGCGTCCTGCATTGGTCCACCGGGCGGTTATCGCCTGGCGGGCCGCACACCGTGGCAAGCCGCTGCCGCATCCCGAACAGAAGGCGAGGGCCGAATGGCGGAGGCTGTTGGACCAGATGTTTTCGCTGTCGCGCGAAGGCATGGGCTTGGTTGCTCAGGTGCAAGAATTCGCGGAGCGCCACGGATACGCGCCGCTGCGCCTGGTGCTTTCCGGCACGTCAAAGCACGTGCTGTACGCGGCACCCCAGGAAGATGAATGCGACAACCGCCTGATGTCGCATGCGTGGGTGCACCGGATCACGCTGACACACACCAAGACCCGCTTCACCGAGGTATCGCGTAAGTGGGCTCTGCTGCCGTCCAAGGCAGCATCCGAGACCACGCAGCACGAATGGCCAGGAGCGCAGGAGTGGGTACGCGATTCGAACTTCAGCTCCTTCGAGCGCAAGCAGGAAATCATGGGACTCTGCGAGCGTTTTGAGCAGGCGGTTACCCCTTTCCTTTCGACGCCGGACATAGCTACGTTTGGGCAGATGGCCGGTGACTACATTGCTGCCCTGCGGGACTCCCTGGACACGTCCAAGACATCGATAGTGCTGCCCGTTCTGGCTTTCCCCATCGCGCTGGTGAGCCACAAGAACACAGGAGAAATAGGCTACCTATGCATTGCAAACAGGCGCGGCTATCGCTTGTTGGCTTCGCTGGCGCCAGACGATGACGTTTCTGCCAGGTACATCCGGGATATCAAGCGACTGATGTCCAGATCGTTCGCCGACCAGGAGCGGTTCCAAGACTTCTGGAATCGTGCACCGGATATTCGCAGCGACTGGCAGCTCATCGAACTGGAGGTCTCTGCGTTTTCTGGAGAGTCGCCCTACATCAAGGCCCAGGCAATCAAATCGGTAACCCAAGCCGCTCGTCCGCCGCTCAGCGCCCTCATGGCAGACTGGTACGAGAGGTGGCACAAGGATGCGTCACGCTTCTGCAGGATCTGGCACCCGGAAGCCTATGTTGACGCCAATGGAAAGCTCCTGATCGACGCCATGTTGGGCATCGAGCAACCACAGGGCTATTGTCCCGTTCATGCGAGGCTTGTGACCTATTCCTCGCATAGCCGAGATGAGGGGGTGGCCGCTCCTCGGTATGCACGTTGGCTCGATGTGGCACCGATTGACGCCGAGCTGCCTGAGTGCCCTAGCCCGGAGATCGGCATCGGCATGATTAGCTCGACCTCGGAATACCTCAACCGCGCGGAGGCTATCGCGACAATGACTCAAGCGGAGACATCTCGCGGGAGCATGCTTGTTCCCTCACACGAAAGGCCGGATGCGCCGCAGCCTCCGCAGGGTGTCGAGCGGCTGCTCATCATTCCGTGCGAGGAAGGCCTCTGACTCGGCTTCTCGCCCTGCTTTCTAGAACCGCCAAGGCTATGCGTTTGACCACACTCCTCAGCTCTTTCATCGGGCTTTTACGGTCGCAGTTTCGCGAAGCTGGCGCTGGTCTGCGAGTTGTATTCAAGCCGCACTCTTGCGTTTGCGCATGTGACAGCGCCCGTACCACTCGCCCCAAGATGGCTCGTCTTAGGTTCTACACTGAGCTGGAGTGCACAGGCCTGGATATCTTGCCTGCACCTGGCTGGATTCGGCGTGCTGTAGCAGGCTGGCCGTTCGTTTTTGGAAATCGAGGAATGCATGAGTTTGCGTGATGACATCACTTCACATAGAGGCCGTGTAGAAGCGGTGGGTGAGGGCGGGCGGTTCGAAGTCCGACTGGACAGCGGCCTGCTTATTTCCAGCGGCGTAGATAAGGCGATGCGTCGTTGGGAGGTAGCGATCGTTGCCGGGGATCGAGTGACCGTAGAGTTCCCTGAAGGAAGTCCAGATCGTGCGCGCATCGTGTTCCGGCACCTCCAAGCCTGAAGCACTCACGCAGACAACGTTTTGATATCGCGTTTTGTGGTTGATCCTGCGGCTGGCGCTGCGAGTGGCCAGCGCCAGCCACCAGCCGCTGACGCTAGAAGACAACCATGCTCAAGCCCTTGATCATTCCCGTGATACATCACCGTGACCGTGAAACGACCCTGGCGGAAGCGAAGCTAGCGATCGAATGTGATGCCGATGGTGTCATGCTCATCTCCCACGCCGGCAAGGACGAAGAGCTTTTGGAAGTGGCTGGCGCCGCCCAGCGTGCTTCTCGGCTTTTCCCGGTCGGGGTGAATCTGCTTTCCATGTCTGCGATAGATGCCGCCAAGCGCGCTCAGGAGTTGGGGTTGAGCTGGGTGTGGGCCGATGCGATGGGGGTGACCTCGCGCGGCTTGGATGAGATGGGGCAGCGGCTGCAAGACTTTGCACGGACGCATCCGCATATGACGTTGTTTGCCGGCGTGGCGTTCAAGTACCAGGAGCCAGAGCCGGATCCGGTCGAGGCTGCTCATCAGGCACGCCTGGCGGGTTTTGTTCCTACCACCAGCGGGGCCGCCACGGGGCAAGCCCCAGACATTGAGAAAATCCGTTCAATGGGTAGGTCCGGGGTGCTGGCCATTGCCAGCGGCATGACGCCGGAGAACGTAGGCTCCTATGCACCTTTCCTCACGCACGTTTTCGTGGCCACAGGTGTCGGTCGTACTGAGCATCACATCGACCCAGCCAAGCTGTCTAGGCTCGTCAAGGTGGCAAGGGAAGCCGCCCTAGAGGGTGCAGACATCTATGGCCTCATGGCCGACATGATGGCATCCAGTCTCACGGGACGCATGATGGGTTTTTCGCGCGAGGAATTGATCGCGCGCTTCAAAGCCAGTCAGCCCAACGCCATGGCATTCCGGCAGCTTGTGCTGAAAAGCCTAGCCGATGCGAAGGCTGCAATGGTCTCGCGGGCGGATGGTTCGCAGTCCGCAGGCCCTGTCATCGACCTCACTGGCCTGAAGCACTGAAGTGCGGCTTGGAATGCCCGTAGTCAAATCCTTGTGCGACGACAGGAGCGCTCTCTCCTTGCTGGCGCTGGCTGAGCTGGCCACCCAAATGCGAGGCCTCGCTATGTGCGCGGGCGAACGTGCGATGAATGACAGGATGTCGAAGTGAGTTTCCGCCCCTGCCCTGATGTTCCTGGCATCTCTCCGATGTACAAGGTGTCTTTTTGCGAAGAGTCCGACACGGTGATTCGACTCCACGCAGAGGTGCTGGCTGGTACGCACGACTGCCCTTTTTGTCGCTCCCGCGAAGTTGGCGCCTGGGGACAGCGCAGCGTGACGCTTCTGGATATGCCGCGAAGAGGAAAGCGCGTCGAGATCGTGGCCACGGCCCGCCGACTGCGATGCAAGAACAAGGCGGGCTGCGGCAAGTTGTTCCAGCAGCCCCTGCCCGACACGAGCGAACACCACAATATGACCAAGCGGCTTCGCCGCTGGATTGGAGAGCAAGGGCGTATTCGCACGTTCGTGGCCATCGCGCGAGATCTGCAAATTGCGGAGGCCACTGTGCGACAGGTCTTCGGGGACTGCATTCGCGAAATTGAGAGCGCGATGCGGATTCTTCCCCCCACGGTCCTTGCCCTTGTGAACGTGCAAGTACACCAGGCTTGTCGGGTGGCGGCGGTAAATGCAGAGCTTGGAACGCTGGTCGGTCTTGTGGACAAGGAGGAAGCTGCAGCGCTAGCTGCCTACCTTGCCGAGATCTATGCTCGGGACAAAGTGGGGTTCGTCTCTCTCGGCCCGTCTGGCCCTGCCCTGGCCGCCGTGGAGCTGGTACTGCCTGACGCCTTACCATTTCTCGACAAGCCCCATGTGCTGGGCATGGTTGATACGGCGGTACAGGGCGTTCGCCGTGCTGTGCGCCGCGACGTGACTCGACAAGTGCGCGACAAGCATCTGCTCGATGACAGACTGATCCTGGAGCTGCGACTGCGCGATATGACGGGGGAGCATCTTTCAGCTCTGGAGAGGTGGCGCGCGAGTTTCCCGGCACTGTTCGATGCACTGGAAGCGGCCGAAGGCGTGCGCCGCATCTACGACACGGACGCAGGGATACGCGACGGCTCGGACGCTGCAGATGCGCTGGCCGCTGCCGTAGGCGGGCTTGGCGGTTTGTGCGCAACGCACTTCCAGCCGTTGGTGAGTACCCTGAGGGCCTGGCGAGGCCCCTGGTCCAACTACTTCACGCATGCGGGAGCCAGGGCAGGCGGGCTGGAGCGGCTTGACGAGATACAGGCACTTGGCACGGTGTTGGAGGAGCTGGGTAGGAGCCACGCCTTCGGCGCCGTACGCGCGAATCTGCTGCTTCCGCCTGCCCTGCCTGCCCGTTCCTTCTCTTCGCGAGGTGTCTCGATATCGAGGCTGGTTGCTGGCGCTGGCGTAGTGTAGGGGGCGCTTGACAGCCATTCTGAGATCGAATTTTTGGGTTGTTTCTTCAGCGACCCTTTGCGCGTGTGGCCGTGCCGCACCCCCGCACTTCGGCCTTCGTTGGCCCCTTGGTCGCGGTGACGCAGCCCCATCCCACTTGCGCCCCTTTTTTCCTTTGATGCCGCAGACGTTCCACGGCGCGGTACCCCCAACCGAACATGGCAAACCAAGACATGAATCCATTCGCATCGATCGCCCTAAAACTGTTCTCCTACCTGGCAGCTGCAGCGCTGGCGGTGACGCTGTGGGTGGGCTGGAGGTCGGGTGCTCTACCTGGTGTTTTGATCAAGGCCTACGCCTGCGCCAGCATCCTGTCTTTCGTGGCCTATACGATCGATAAGGGATCCGCTGTGGGGCGGCGTCGGCGCCTGGGGGAGCGCAGCTTGTTGCTTTTGGATGTTGCTGGAGGGTGGCCTGGCGGCGTGCTCGCCCAGCACCTCCTGCGCCACAAGACCAGCAAGATCTCCTACCAGGGATGGTTCTGGTGCGCCGTGCTGATCAACGTTTGTGCGTTGGCCGCCTACTGGTGGCTCATCCCTTGAGGCGGCACGGCTGCACGCTAGGGGTGCGTCGTGCTTAGCCCCTAGGCCCCAAGGCACTCAATCTAACCGAGCGCATCGATTCTGCAGGAGGAGATCGCTCCGCAGCCGTTAAACGATTCGATCTGTTCGTTTTGCGGGCTGGTTAGCCCAATGGCTAGCGAAAACGACGCGATCGGTTCGATTTTCAGCCGGTTAGCGGGCCGAGCGGGTAAAATCGATGCGAACTCATCGATTGGCTATGCAATATCCTATTCACACAACGGCGGAACTCGGCGAGGCAGTCCTTGCCGTCAGGAAGGCCCTCGGCCTGCGACAAGACGACACAGCGAGCGCGGCGGGGGTGGGCCACGTGTTCCTCCGCGATGTAGAGCGCGGGAAGCCCACCGCGCAAATCGGGCGGATCTTGAGGGTGCTGGATGAGCTGGGGATCAAGATCTACCTAGATATCCCTGAGGAGGTGTTTCAGAATCTAGACGTCGTCCACAAGATCCCGAACGCCGCATCGGCCCGTTCTATTGCGCCTATGACGCCGGTTGTCAAAAAGAACGTTCACCAGAAATTGATTCCGATCCCTAAATTCAAGAAGGGCTGACGGATGAACCAGCGGCAATTGGAAGTGGTGCTCAATGACCAAGTGATCGGCGACCTAAAAGAAGTCTCGGACATCTGGGGGTTCGATTACCGGAGGGAGTGGCTGGAGAATCCTAAGTCCTTTGACCTCTCCCCAGCTATCGGGAGGCTTCAACAGCAGCACCTGGACGGCTCAACGACGCGGCCGGTGCAGTGGTTTTTCGACAACCTGCTGCCGGAGGAGGGGATGCGCGCGCTTCTCTCCAAGGAGATGAACGTGCCCAAGGCAGATGCCTTTGGCCTTTTAGCCGCCCTTGGGCAAGAGTCAGCAGGTTCACTGGTGCTTAGAGTGTCGGGAGCTCAACCCTTGGCTCTGGGCAGCAAGCCACTCGCCCTCGACCAGCTGTCTGAGCGCATCCAGCGCCTGCCGCGTGCGTCCCTGAGCAGCGAGGCGCCCAAGCGCATGTCTCTGGCGGGGGCGCAGCACAAGATGGTCGTGTTCTTCGACAAGGAAACAGGGGATCTGGCCGAGCCGCTGCCTGGCAGCGCTTCGTCGCACATCCTGAAGCCCGATTCCCAGGCCGAGGCTTATCCCCATTCAGTGGTAAACGAAGCCTTCACGATGAAGCTGGCGGCACGCCTGAGGCTCCCGGTACCAGAGGTGCACATGATCTACGCGCCAGAGCCCGTCTACATCATTGATCGCTTCGACCGCTTCCGGACCGAGCACGAAGTGGAGTGGCAGCGTAAACACGTCCTCGATGCGTGCCAGCTGCTTTCCTTGTCTTCGGGCAACAAGTACAACGATGCGAATGTGGAGACCTTGCGAGAGCTGAGCGATATGTGCCGAAGCAAGGCCAGCACCAGGTTGCTGCTGTATCGCTGGCTGGTTTTCAACACTCTCGTTGGAAACTCAGATGCCCATCTGAAGAACTTGAGCTTCCTAGTCACGGGCGATGGCATAGCGCTGGCGCCTTTCTATGACCTTCTTTCCACTTCCGTGTACGTAACGCCGCTCTATGCGGATTCTCAGGCTATCTGGCCTAGGGAGCCATTGCACCCACCCATCCCGGGAGCTTCTGTTTTTGACGAGGTCTCAAAGGACAAGATGTTAGCGGCGGGAGAGGCCATCGGTATCGGAGTCCCTGCCGCGAAGCGCATCCTGGAAGAGATGGTCGGAAGACTTGAGAGCCATGCCGATGCATTGATTGAAGAATTCTTGCAGGGAAGACATGTGCATCCGGCATCACGCGCGCCGTCGGGAATGCAGCAAGGGTCCGAGGCCCAGATGCTTCGGGCAATCCGATACGTAGTAATTGCAACAATGGTTCAGAAATTGCGTTGAATTATTTGACAAATTGCAATTATTTTGGTTAAATCGTTACTAAAAATTGAATCAATAGCATATTCCTGGAGAGGGTTTCTTCTGAGTGATTCGGACAGAGAATCCATTGGGGAGCGTGGTCGGATTTTTAGCCCGAATGCTGCTGAAAGCTGGTCCTTGCTAAGTTATGAGTAAATCAATGCAGTCAAAAATACCTCTTCCGGCTCCCGATACCCAAGAGGGGCGGCATGCTGGTGTGGTGCCATCCTTTGCAATTCAGTGTTTCAGCCCGGTCATCAAATGCTCCGCTGGTGATTTCAAACGTGAGTCATTGTTAGCCTGGAACGGATCTCTCCCATCACAACTGGTTGCGAACGCAATTCGCGAAAGTCTGGTAAAGACACAAGCATGGGTTGGATCAAAGGGGTATGGCAGCGGTATATGTTGCGTGCCAACTCGCGTACGGCTCACTCCAGGTTGGCAGAAGGTCTTAGGACCTTCTGAATTTGCAAAAATGGAGGGATTCGTCAATCGTCTATCATCTGAGGACGAATTTCCTACTTTGAGCGCTTTTCAGGTGCGTTCGACGTTGAAGATCAGCATTGTTAAGACGCTTGAAATCCTGGCCAAGTTTGAGGCGCTTTATTGGAAAAATGAATCGGATAAACAAGGCGATTACGAGTTGCAAAACGTCAGCCAGGCTTGGAGATCCAGTGTCAAGTCTGTACTGCAACAGCAGTGGGTTCAATCCCTTGACGGACAAGATATACGTTTCCCGGGTTTTGTATTTGCCGCTCTTGATGATTGGGTGAAGACGTATCTCCACGAGTCTCGACTGCCTAGTATCGCTGTCGCGCAACTTAATGCATTGCTTAAGGCGGATGCAATGACTGTCGAGCAAGAAGTTTTAGCTATTGCCGAAGCAGCCTTAAAGTATATTCGTAAAGGTCCCGAGGATGAGAACAAGGCCAAAAAATGGATAGACTGGTTTGTACAAGTTACACAGGACGGGCTCTACCGTTATCCGGCAGATAAAACAAAGAGAATACTTGATCCTCAGTTGGAGGGGCGGAAGGCCTTTGATACCGTCTTGTATGAATTACACAGTCGCCGCGTAGCAACCCCTCGACTTAGCAATATTCTAGACAAAGCTAAAAGACTGGCTCCATTGTCTATTATTGAGGCGCAAAATAAATTGCGACCCCTTCTTGGCCCGAATTACTCACTGCTCGGCGCGATGGAACTGAGTGATGCAATCGGATTGTCCATTGCATCCTCTAATTCTCAAATTGAATATGTAACTATAGCCGGACGCGAAAATAAAGATGACCGTATTGCGGTCTTGAAAGATAGCGGCGCGCCACCTTGGGTGGCAGCCGCCGCCAAGTTCCTGATAGACGAGTGCGTTCAGGTCGGCTGCACTTCTTATGCGCGCGTAGCAGGCTATTTGGCTGATGAAGCACACGTAGAAGTTACTCGTGACCAGTTATGCTCTGCTCTTCAAGCTCTTCCGGGGTTCATGGAGCTTGACGTTAAAGATGGCTGGATCTGTATAAATCACGACTCAAAGCGTAAGGTTAATTATGCTTTGCGCAAGATGTTGGCGCTTAATCCAGAAGGGATTTCCGTAAGCGAATTGATGGATGGGATTACTGTCAATTATGAGAAATACAACAAACAATATGATGGGTATCGACCTGGTTTTCCTGTCCCTATTCACGTACTGGAGCTGTGGCTCGCTAGCAGGGATTGGCTGAAGCGCAACGAAAAAGGGGACTTTTACAGTGCTCAGACTATCAAGATTGATAGCTGCCTCACGGAAGAGGAAATTAAATTAGTAGGTCTCATGGAAAATAATGGTGGGGTTGTCTTGTATTCCGAGATCGGTGATGCGGGGATAAGTCGCGGGACCATTATATATTCTGTAATCTTCAAGAGTTTAGTAAAAGGTGTCTATAGCATCCGTGGGCAAATAGTTGCAGTAAGGGCTTTGCAAAATGCTCTTACTAGGAAGCTAGGGCTTCGGAGGAGGTCTGAAAGAAGGGGCGGTTTAGTGGAGGCCGGGAGTATTAATGAATTGTCACAAGGAGCTTGTGGCAATGAGCTGAAAGCATTGAAGTCCCCAAAGCCATCGACTAAGAAGAAGTCGGCCACTAATTCGACGGTTAGTAAGATCGAGTTCCCGACGATTGCCAATGAGATTAGTCCGGGATTGCTTAAAAAATGGCTTGCTGAGAAGAGGAGTTTATTGATCAGACGCAGGGTGCGGCAGAAAAATATTCATACTGATAGGATTCAGGCGGTGGAATCTTGGGAGAGCTTCGATTTATCGAGGGAATTTAGCTTTTGCGTCGCCTTAAGTGGACAGAAGGAGAAGAATGGCACGCGGAAATTCCATATGAATATCCCAGGTTCATTCTTGTTAGATGGCTATTATGAGCACATGGTAGTGGACGGGGTTGTTCTGAAAACGTACGCATACGGGAAGACCGCTTGTGCTCGGATTTCTCTTCCAGATGTAGCCAAGTTGAATTTGCCATGGGACTCCAACATCCGGTTGACGTTCGATCCAGTAGCGCGCACCTTTGATGCTGTTGTTGAAAATGAAGGCGGGGAGAATAAAGTCAATGTGACCGATGGCTCCACGTCGGAGCACAGCGAATGATTCCACGGAAGCGTGGCAATTCAAGACAGGGTGTTGCCGTCGACAACAGTTGCGGGGGTGCTTCAGCTGACGACGGCCCAGAAACCTCGACGGAAGGGCGAGCGTTGACCGCAAAGCGCCATCGTGGCCATGGACCGAAGAGGATCATGAACGGCCGCTACGACCCCAACGTCCTAGAAGGCCTCCGACGCAGGCTGGAGGCCTCAGGGCGTCAGCCGCCCCATCCGAGCTTCAAGCACATCGATTTCCACCCTTCCTGGGGGGCATGGCGCGTGCAGTTGCCAGGGATCTGCGGGTCAGGCATTACCTTCTTCGGCTTCGGTGACTACGGAGGGCCCGAGGGCGCGTTGATTGAGGCCCAGTTTCACCGCGACGAGGCGTATGCCAAGCAGGGGCTTGACCCCTACATGCGAGTGCGGGACCGCTACACCAAGCAGCAGCGTGGGAGCCTTCTGAGCATCCAAGAAATCACCGACCCTCGAAGGAACAATGCCCACTACGTCGTGGGCAGCTGGATGGTTACGGTGGGTGGCAAACCTCGCCAAGTCAAAGTGAGGCGCGTGTTTGGTCTTCTGCGCACCAGGGAAGAGGCTTGGGAGATTGTGGAGTCGGCGGTCAGGCACGGAATGGCCGCCGAGGCTGATCGTCAGCGTCTGGAGCACGAGCAGCCAACCCAGTGAGCCTGGCACCTGCACCGGGGGCCGGCGTGCGTGGATGCGCTCTGCAATGTGAGTGAGGCCCGTCCAGCTGGATCGGGGGCGCCTGGGTATGCACATCGCGCCGGCGCCGTCGTCGGAGCTGGCGCTGGACTGCTACGAAACTACAGCGGCATGACTTCGCTTGTTGGCGGAACGGGCGGGGTTGGGAAAAGTCCGTGGCACAGCCATGAAAAAGCCCCGGGGCCTTGCCCTCGGGGCTTTTGCTTCACATGAGTCGAGAGGTTTTAGGAGCCGATCGACAAAGAAGACGGCTCCTGCGGGAGATCAATGGTCGTGCAGCGCATTTCCTCCAGCGAAACGACATGCACGCGCTGCCAGTTGAGCTGATAGGTGAGCGCAGGGTCTGTGCTGAGAATCCGTACGGTTCTGCGGACCGCGTTCACGGCTTCATCCTCGTTTGCAAACGTGGCCACCAATTTGAGGCCGGGGTGCTTTGCCAAGCGGTCGCGCAGAGTCGTCCCAGTGTCAAACATGCCGACATCCCGATGGGAGTCGAGGGGGAGCTCGGTGTGACGCACTCGCCGTGCCTTGGCAAGCGCGCTCAGCGTGGTGAGCGCAGGTGGCGCCGGCCTTGCTGAACCAACTGCTCGCCGTTCCGAGAAAGCTGGTGCAGGTTCAGACGACTGGTCAAACACGAGAATTCTATCGCTTTCCTTGAACCTCAGACGCCGCACGTCCATGAGTGAGGCTTGCCCCACGTCCACAATGAACCCGCCCTTGAGGTCCACGACGTGCGCAGCCAGCAGCGTCTTGCCGCTGCCGGGAGGGCCGACCAGGGCCACGACCTCCAGACTGTCAGGGCGGACACTGTTCAAGGCCTCTTCGACGAGCTTGAAGGCCTGGCGCTGCCAGCGCATGTCAAAGCGTGGAGGGAGCTTGCCCGGAAAACGAGATCCTCGCTTGATGGCCTCCGACTGCAGTAGCTTCACTGCCTCTTGGTAGTCCCAGCCGCGGATGTCAGGATCAAAGGCGCGCTTGCGCAAGTCGTAGTAGCTGTCAGAGCCCAGTAGGCGCGCCGCGAGGTCCAGACTCTCATCAGGTGAGACATCGGGACGGAGTTGCGTTCTGATGTTGCGCGCGAGGCGCGAGATTTGGACGCGGCCGGCAAATGCCTCGCCATTGCGAAAGTGAAAATCCATCTTTGATGCTCCAGTTGGCCGGGTCTGAAGGCCTGAAGTCGTGGACGCATACAACAAGCAACCCGGCAATCTAGAGATCGAAAGGGAGTGTGAGGATCATGAAAGATCAAGGCCCTGCCTAATCGGCCCCCCGATTGCGTCCGGAGGTGGCGGGAGGGATTCTACGGAGTGCCGTTCCGCCAGGCAAGAGTGAGAAGCTGAAAAGGAAAAAGCCCCACGCTTGCTCAAGAGAGCAGGCGTGGGGCTTTGGTTGGGGCCTAGATCAGGAGGCGCAGGCCTCTTCTGAACTGGCAAGAGCGGAGAAGCTTTCCAGGATGTCGGGGAGTCGAGAAGTCACGGACGTGCCCGCCACATCGTCCAAGAAATGATGGCCTTCGACGGTGAGGTCCTCGTCTCGCCAAGGTTCAAATTCGGAGTCGAGCACCGATTTTGCCTGCGCCTCACTGGGCATGGACGCCGCCCAGATGATGTAGGTCGAGTTGCCGGCGCAGTGCGAATGTGTCACTGTGTACAGCTTGAGTCCGTCAAGTTGCTGAGCTTGCTGCAGCAGGGCCAGCGCTTGCGTGCGGAGCTGCAGGGCCTTCGTGGACTTCGGGTCAGGGGTCGTCATCGTAACTTCATTGAGATCAGAGGCGTCCCCTTGGACGACGACGAAGCGGTTGAGCCTGTCTCCATCGAGGTGCACGGGCACAATCGGTGGCCGTGTATCTGGATCGATCTGGGCGGCGAGCTCTTTCAGCTGCAGGATGACGACTGCTGCCAGCGTGCCCCAGGTCTGCCCTTTGCTGTCGGTGGCCGAAGCTTCCACGAGGGCCCCTGTCGCAGGGTCGAAGCGCACTGTGAAATTGAGGGTGCAGCGCGGGGCGGGCCCGTCATCCTCCATCTCGGTTTCGACATAGACCTTGCGGGTTCGCTCGTAGCCAGGGGTGGTGTATTCCCAGCCAGAGACATCGGCAACCTCAACTCCGTTGCCGAAGTAGTAGTTCTCGAATGCGCGGTCTGCGGCGGTAGCCTGGTAAACGGTGCTTTCCATTCTCTTTTCTCCTGTGGTCAAAAAGACGGGCACCTACCCTGAGGGCTGATGCGCCCGTCATGGGTTATCCCCTCCCGTCGGAGGACGGGAGGGGGCAGGGTTGCGATTGGAAGGAACAGGTTCAGTGGATGCGGGGCCGTTGGCCAACGACGCAATCCACCTAAAGTTCGATCAGATCGCCAAGGACCAGACGCCTCGCGCCAACGGTGCAAAGCAGGTCTGGTTTTGGTTCAGCGTCTGACGTACTTTTGCTTGCCAATGCGGATTGGCTGAGAGACGCTCGGGAGCGTTCTTGGCCACGACCGCATAGATTTCGGACAGGGTTGCTTTGCCGCCGAGGCTCACCAGTACCGTTCGCACCAGTGCCTTCCAGGTGGAAGTAAGCCGAGCCGCTTGCTGCTTGGCCATGCTTGCCAGGTCGGACAGGAACGAGGTGATCACTTCAGGGCGGCGCCAAAGAAGGATGTACTCGTGTGTCAATCTGGGCAGCCTCATGCCGCGATAGGCGCGCGTGTCCGACATGACGTTGTGCTGCTGCTTGATCAGCACGGCCGCCAACTCCTGCGAAGGCATTCGCGCGATGGCTTCCGCTTGGTAGGAAACATAGGCCCCGTTCTTCCGCTTGTCGCCGACGATCGTCCCGTAGTAGCCGCCAGGCTTCGTCGCATCGCGCTGGTTCAATAGCGCCATGTGCAGCTTCTCGTGGAAGTCTTCTTCGCTGGTGCAGCGGGAAAGATCGTCAGGATGCGGGGAGCCCCACACCTCACCGGAGTAGATCACCATGTCCCCATAGGGTGGATGTGAGAGGCAGAGATCAGCATGCTTGCCAACGGCGTCCAGGATGCTGTCCCGAAGTACGTTGTGCCCGCTGTGTAGATCGAGGCCGTAGGCCTCGATGCTCAGTTCCCTTGCAACCTCGATGGAGGTTCCAGAGCCGCACATGGGATCTACGAAGACTGCTGGGCGCAGCTGCTCAAAAATCGTTTTGTAGACGTACCCAGAGCAATTGCCGCGCCACTTGGCATCACCCCAAGGGCCGCGCTGGGGAAAAGAAAGAACACTCATCAAGAACTCCTGTGAAGAGGACCGAAGAGCGAAACCCCTGAGGACTTCGCATCCCCGGTGGGTTTTAGGAAAGCACCCGAAGGTGCGGATTTGCTGGTTGCCAAAGCACGGCCAGCTGCCGTATCAGCCCAAGGCGTTACGCCGAGGAGTTGAATGCTTTCCAAAGCACCAGGCCTGCGCGGGCGTTGATGCTTTGGAAAGCCCTCCTGCCCTTGCGGTCAGGAGGGAAGTGCTTCTGGGGCCTCCCAGAAGATGTAGTGGTTGTTCTGCGCCAGCGCCACTTGCGAAGACGCTGACTCTCACTCGGTTCTCCAGGTCTTGCCCAGGCGCCGACCAGCTGTGGAGCTGGGTTGATTGAGCGCTGAAGGCTCGGCCGTGTCTCCTGGCCCGGTGGGGCCAGGGACAAGGCTTAGAGCTGGTGCAGGGCGCCGATCAGGTCAAAGCGCTGCAGCGCATCAAGCAAGCCACGAGGCACGAATGCCCAGACCGTTGTGCGTCCCAGCTCGACGTGTTCGCGATCAGGCACCGCGAACAGCACGCCTGGGTAGGCGATGGCGAGCTTAGGAAAGGCGCTCAGGATCTGGCTGGACTTCTCCTCCTGCAAAGGGAGACTCAAGTACCAGGGATCCTGTGGGTCAACCTTGCCTGTCTCGCTCTCGACTGTGGCGAAGGGAACCTCGAACAGGATGCCCCAAACACCGTCCTTGCGAACGATGGATGAGACGTTCCAGGGCATTTGCGCCTGCAGGCTCCTGAGAAGAGCGGGATCGCTCTGGAGTCTGGGCAATGCAGGACGCCTTTCAGGGTCCGGTGCATTGAGCAATCCGCAGCGGTTCGTCAGGCGTAGGCTGATCCTCCATTTCGTCCACCCCCGGGCTTCCGACTCACGAACGAGAACTAGGGGATCGAGGAGGTAGTGCACTCCCTCAATGCCGTAGGTCCGTTCCATGTCTTCCGTCCTGGGTTTGACGAATTCCACGCAGCAGTCGCCCAGGCCATGGCCTGTGTCCTGATTGTGGAATTGCCGACCTGTGATGCTCCCTCCGCAGCAACAACAAACCAAGCCGCGAACGGGCTTCACGATGTCCGGGTGAACTGTGCTGACGCACATGAGCGAATCAAATTCCATGGCGAGTTCCTTTGTATTGGTTCTCATCCAGGGATGTGCTGGGCCGAGGCCGCGTTTGCAGCTGCGAGCACCTTCTGCGCCAAATCGTCGCGGCTCATGTTGAACCGGTCCTCAAACTCCCAATACTGGTCGCCTGTGCGCGCGAAGATGGTGGTTATGTCGCCGCAGGAATGCTCCATGAAGCGGAAGCTCTCGACGCCCTGGTGCGTTTCCCACCGGAGAGGGGGCAAGCACTCGAAGGCTTCGTGGAAGCGTTCTTCGGTGATGAGCCTGGGCTCTGTCACATAGCTGTCGTCCTGCATTCTGCTGAACGTGTCCCTTTCGGTCACCAGCAGTTCAGTCTTCATGCGCGAGCTGAGTTCTTCCTTGGTCATCCTGCTGTAGCGACCGATTACGCGGCCATCCTCCAGCGTGACCAGGTCATCCGCGATGCGCGGATGCGGGTCGCTGGCGCTGGCGGGAACGTAGAGCACCTGGTGGGTGGTTGTGATAGTGATGTTGGTGTCCATGGTCTTCCTTCTGTATGAAAAACCGGGTACACATCGCCCACGCTGGGGATGCGGTCCCCGGTGGGATTTAGATGCCCAGGCCGGGAGGCTTGGGCGGTAGTAGCTGCATTGCCGAAGGCGCGGGCAGCTGCCGCATCAGTCCATCAGCGCTAAGCGGACGGTTTGAATTCGTTTGCCTGAGCATCTTGTTGCCAAGAGGCTGAGGGTGCTTTCTGGTGGTGCAGAGAACTGCGCAGAAGCGGCAGCCAGGCTCTCCGGTAGATCCAAGTGTGCTTACCGGCGCTGGAGGTTTTCCGGCTTCACCGGAAACCACCAGCAGTCGAAGTCCAGGTAGATGAATCGTCCATCGCCTTCGACCGTAGGCGAGAAGCCGGTCACGCGGTGGCCATTGAAGCTCACACCATTGTCATTGGTGAAGGTCACTCGGTCGCCAAGCCTGAAATCGCAGGGGACTGGTGGCGTCCTCAGCGCATCTGGAGCCAGGTAGTACTGGGCACCTGAGACAAAGTGAGGCTGGTGCTTGAAAGTGGGCATGGGTTTGTCCTTGTGGGGGCCGAAACCATGCCCCTGCCGGGCGCTGGTCCCGGCAGGGTTGAGGATGGCTACGCCGCTGACTGGCGAGCGCAGTTTTGATAAGCGGATCCGTTCCACTTCTGCAGCTGCATCATGGAGGGGCCATCGACGCTCCTTGCGGCTTCCCGAAGAGCGTCAGCATCATCTGTGGCTCCGATCATCACCCACCCGAAGACGGAGGGGTGCCGGTAGCTCTTGAGACCTCCGGCCGCAAGCGGCAGGGAAGTCAATAGCAGCGCATAGCGACTGCTCCTCACGCGTCTCATAGTGGCTCCAAGAAATAGCCCGGAACCACTGCCCCTGCGGGAAGCTGTCCCGCGCGGGTTTGTAGAACATCCGGCAACGCCGAACGTGAAAATTGCTGGTTTCAACTCCTCAGCTTGGAGAACTACGACAGGCAGATCCTGTGCGGAAGATGCGGGGATTCTAGCGCACCCTCGACACGCTCCACAGAGAGCGTGGCGAGAGGGTATTTGCCTGAGGCGCCGACGAAAGAACACGCCGACAATTGAAACCTATTTGAAAAATCATCGCAACTAACATACAATTTAAATTGCCAATTAATTGCTTTTTTATTTCAAAGCCGTTGCGCGAAACTTTTAGGATCCTTCCCTATGCAGATAGCACAGTCTTCCGCAAATCGCCATCTCCTGAGTATCGGTGAGCCGCTCTCTGCCGATGCGCAGGCGGCAATTATCAACCCGACCCCTGCGCCTCGAATGCTTGCTCACTTCCCCAAAGGAAGTTGGGTCGCCCAGTTCGATTGCTGTGCGGAGCGGCCCATCATCGCCCAGGTTCGCGATGCCTACAGTGACCCACTGCTTGCCGGGGCCGCGCCTCTCTTGGATCTGGTGATATTCAATCGAAATGGAACCCGCATTGGGCGGCAATCCCCCAGCATGGGTGGACCGCGCGGCTTCGAGCCCGCCTGTTCTTCCCAACGCTGGGAGCGCATAGAACGGCCGGACTTCTCCCGCATGGGCGAAGAGCGGCATCAGTGGGGTCACCATCTTGTCCAGGTGAAGCCCGGTGCCTGAAGTCGCCAACGATCTGCTCTTTAAGGACCGTGTGCCGGAGGCTGCCGCGCGCCAATTGGCCACGGTACTAGCTTGGCTCACCGAGTGCCAGCTCGCCACGTTGCAAGACTTGCGCCAGGTTAAATCCACGCCGAAGAGCAAGCTGGCCCGCCAGCAGCAAATCTGCGACCGCGCCGTAGCCCAATGCCACGAGCTCGGAGTGGCGCCTTGGGGCCTGCGTGGGGAGCGATGCCTGCACCTCACAGAGCAGCTGTCGAAGCTCCGAGCCGAGACCGACACCAACAACCACAGGAATTGAAGATGAGTGCCGACATGAGCAAGGACATATTCGCCGAGACACAATACGGCAAGCTGGCGCTGGAGAAGCTGGCGCCGGTACCCGGCAACTTCCGGCTTTTCGAGGCGGGCTGGCTGGGCAAGCGGCCCGAGGATTGGCGCGTGATGTGCGTCAAGGGGGCGGAGTTCAGGGTGGCAAAGACAGGCCCGCGCAAAGGTACGCTGTGCATCCTAGTGAAGGGCACGGAGCGAAGCGTCTGCCTCACCAGGGAAGAGATCGCCGCCGCAGGCGCGGACAATACCGCATGACAAGTGCCACTATCCGCCCCAATCATCGCCGCGCAGCCTCCGCCTTCATGGATGCCCTGAACGGGCCTTTCCGGCGTCAGCAACTCGCTCAGTCCATCTACCCTCACACGACTCCCCGGTCGCACGATCGTGCTGACCAGATTGCCCATTCGCTTATGGTCGAGATGGCCAAGTCAGGTGAGATCCAGCGCCATGCTCATCTCCACTGGGTCAAGGTGGCCACGAAGAGGATCTTGCGCAGCGGCCGGGAAGTGCCCGAGTTGGAGGGTCCGGTTCCCCCTTTATCACTGGACACCAGTTGCCCGCAGAAGTGGGCAGCCGTTGACATGGAGACCGGGGAAGTCATGGTGGGAACGGCGCAAGGCTGGCGGCGCGCGACACGCGCCCAACAGGCTGAAGTCGCTGCCTGTATGAGCACAGCTTCAGAGGGCAAGTCCAAATGATCTGCAACATGCCGGAATGGGCCAAGGACGTGAAGCTAGGCGACTACCTTACTGTTCAGGAGGAGTTCCTGACGCGCGGTGGCGAACAGGGGCAGGTGGTGCTGGTGAACGAGGAGGGCGTGTCCCTAGACTTCTTCTGCGATGTGCAGGGAGATCCTCGTGGGTTACCTTCCATCGAATTTTGGGAATGGGGCGAAATCATCCCGGTCAGATGATTGCAGCGCAGCGGGACTGTCCAATTCGATTTGCGAGAGGGATGTTGATAGGCGAGGCAGCCCTGAATCGGCTGGCTTGGTCACCCTGTTCGTCCAGATATGCGCTCCGCTCGTTGCTCAGGAGATCTCTTTCGTCACGCACGTCACTTTAGTGCCGCTCGTAGCGATGCCCCAGCGCCAGCGCCTAATAGACCTGCCAAGCACCGCTATTGACGCGCGCACCCGCGATAAGAGCCCCGGTGAAAGCGTTGTTGCAAACTTTTGTAACCGTGATCAATATGGCCTCCTCAACCACCAGGAGGAGGCAGCATGTCCATTCGGATCGCGGAAGATCGTGTCATATACGACGACGACGATAGTCTCGAAATTTGCGCCACTGACATCCGGGCGTCAGAGATCAATCCACGCATTGGCGGACGCAAGCGAATTATTGTGCACGCGGACACCCTCCGGCTCGATTCGCCAATCGTGGCTCCGGGCGCATCCATCACGCTCATTGCGCGGAAAGCATATGGTGGTTCGCAGGCAACCATCAACGTGTCGGGCATTGATGGAGTAGATGCGCCGCAGGTGCAACCTCCTACGCCGATAGATGCGGCAGCGCCGCCCCAGGATGGCAAGGATGGTGGGAGCGGGGGCCATGCCGGGAGCATCGACGTGCTCTTCAAGGATCTAGACGGGACTCTTGCGCTGATCGCTGTAGGTGGCCGTGGTGGCTTGGCACAACCTGGAGCGAATGGCGCGCATGGGAAGAGGGGCTATCCGGACAACGTGGAGAGTCAGCCAGGGGGGGCTGGCGGCGATGCGGGCCCTCCTGGTCGTGCCGGACGTCCTGGTGCAGCTGGAAATGGCGGGCTCATCCGGACCTTCGTTGACAGTGGATCCGAGCACTTGAGCTTTAACTTTGCGGGCGGCGCGGCAAGCCCTGCAGCCCAGCATGGTAGCCCAGGCACACCGGGCGAAGGGGGGCTCGGCGGAAAGCGGTGGCGATGCTATCCCGATGATCGAGGCCCGAAGTTCGGTGTCCCGCTTCGCATAGGCATTGGTGACAGGTGCTTCCCTGACGGGAAGCTGCCGAACGGACCCACTGGCAGGCCCGCCTCGCCGATCGCTGAGCCTGCCCCTGTGGGAAGCGCGGGGCAAAGCGGCTCGACGATGACAGGGGAAGTCTTTCGCCATGGACTGTCCATACCGCTGCGGGGCGTCAAGCTGCTGGGCATTGACGCCGACCTTCAGCATCTGCGAGGCAACGAGGAGGAGGCCGCAGCCATTGCGGCCTGGCTGTTTGCCATATCCAACGCGGCGGGCGACGGCCAGATGCAGGAGATCCGGCTGCGGCTCTCGGCGACACTGGCGCGGATATCTGCCGGCATGCCGCCTGTAGGTATCCAGGGCGTCTATTGCTCGCTCCGCCCGATCGACTTCCACATAAACAACCTGCGCGGCATGCTGGAAAGCCGTGCTCGCGCTCGCTTCTACGTCGCCGAGCTGCGCGATGAGCACGTTCAGGTTGAGACCGTCCGCCTTGCCGCTCAAAAGGTGATCAGTAATGCATTGGAGGTGGCAACCCTCGGCAAGGCGCGTCTGGGGGAGGTTAATGCGAGGCTGCAAGACGTTTCAAAGCAACTGGATGCGATTGCAACCACTTACTGGGAGGTGTGGCAGCAGGTTCAGAAGGCGGATGAGCAATTCAAGGATGCAGTGGCACGGAAGAACCCGTGTGCGAGCTTCCTGAACACCGTCATCGCAGTTTCCATGGTGGTGGTGACTGTCGCGTCAGGCGGGGCCACTGCTGCCTCCATCGTTGCCGGTGGCGCCGAGGCCTTCCAGTGGCTCAGCAAGGACGCTCAGACCAAGAAGGAGTACGGAGCGATCATCGACTCGTCGAACAAGTTCAAGACGCGCCTGGAGGGCTATGCCAAGGACGCTAAGGGTGTCGCGACGGCGGCTGAAAAGTTGAAGGAGTTCCTTGGTGGGGACGAATTGGAACCACCATCTGACCAGGTCCGCATCAGCATGTCCCGGGAGGACTTCAACCGAATGATCGAGCCCTACAAAGGTATGGCCGAGGCAGAACGGCTTCGCGCGCTCATGGACAAGTTCTTCTCCATGACTGAGACGCGCAATAGCCTCCTCATCGAAAACACGCAACTGATCGTGGAGCTCGCCACCATCCGGGCTGCCATTGCGACTGCCCAGCGCCAGCGTGATGATTTCGAGAGGGCTGATGGGAGCGCGCTTCTCACGCAGATCGGCGACGTGTACGAGGCCGCTCTATGGGCCGACCTGGAGTTCGGGAAGCGCCATCTCGTGGCACTTGCCGAGGCAAATTCCGCGTTCGAGTACGAGTGGATTGCTCCCCGATTCGTGGACCTTTCAAGCACACGGGGCGAACACATCGAGAAGGAGTACGACCGCATGCTTGGGGATCGACGGCTGATCCCCGTCGATAGCAGGCTCGCGTCGGTGTGCGAGTTCCGCATCAGTGGGAACAGCCACAAGGAGGTGTTCGATCAGTTGAAAGGCGACAAGGCCTATGTATCCCTGATGCCAGGTCACGTCGCTGGCGCTCAGAGGAGCCGATGGGACGAACGCTCGACCTCGCTGGGAATCCAGCTGGTCTTTGACAGCGATTACCTGACCCACAAGGTGGTGGAGACGCCTGCAATGCTGACAAGCATGGGCGTCTCTTGGTTCAAATCGGAGGCTGGGCAGATGTTCTCCTTGAAGGTTCCCAAGCGCAGCGCCGTGAGCACCGCGCGCACAGCTCTGAACATGGATCTCGTCCAAGAGGAGCGCAACTTCATGGATGCCCGAACCGACATCGTGGAGGTCTCGCCTTTTGGCGTCTGGGCCCTACAGCTGCCGGGGATCTCGGAGCACCTTCAGCACCTGCAGGAGATCCGATTCGTCTTTGTGGGCACGGCACGGCACTCTCCTGACATGCGGGTGGCAATTCGTCGGTACGGGGATGCGCTGCTTGAGAACCACATCAGCGCGGCGCAGACGGCGAAAGTCAACGCTGGAACAGGCGGCACAGCGCCCCTCCCGTTGCTTCCGTTCGACGTGGATGCAGAGGATGCGTTCTACGCGAGTCCCGCTGGCCTCGGCGTACGAGAGGCGGTGAAGATGCGCCTGGTGGAGGATGCCGTATTTAGTGCGCGGTATCCGGCAGTGTGACCTGGTAGAAAGTTTCCCCGAGAAGCACTCTCCGCGCGTGCTTTTCGGGGTAGTTTGAAAGGTGCCTGGCCGTATCCTGGGCTACTTTCTGCTGTGGAAACCTTATGGCCAATCAACCCATCGCGACATCCAGCGCTCGGAAGGGATCGTTCACGGTGCCGGACCCTGCTTCGCGCGTCTCCGCAGGGATGTACACAGAGGTTCGCGCGTGGCTCCTCGCCCATGATCCGGACGCACAGCGCCTGCTGGACTGGTCTGCTGCAACGGAGACAGCGCCAGCGACCTCCGAGAAGCTGGCCAGCGAAGTCATCTGGATCATCTTGTGCGCCGGCCGGTCTGCTCAGGCAGCGCGCACCATAGAGCGCAAGGTGTGGGACGCGATCAACGACGGGCGCCCGGTAGTGGAGGCGTTCGGCTACCGGGCCAAGGCAGCAGCCATCGAACGCGCATGGCGTGAACGGGAGCAGGATTTCGAGGGCATGCAGAGGGCCATCGCGGCTGAAAGCGCAGAGGCCTTGGTGGACTGGTGCGGGTCTATCCCCTTCATCGGCGATGACACGCAGTTTCAGCTCGCGAAGAATCTTGGCGGGGATTTTTCGAAGCCCGATAGGTGGGTTTGCCGCCTGGCAGGCATTCCGGACAAGCCAAGGCGCGCGGTGAAGTATCGCTTTCCCGCTTGTATGGCGCTGTGCCGTCCGTTGGCCGAAGCCACTGGAGATCGCATCGCGATGATTGATTCTGCGCTCTGGCTCGCGGCCGCCAAGGGCGTTCTCATCGTTGATGCCAACGCAGGGCCTGTCTTGTTCGACCCTGAGAAGCGGAGCAAAGAACGATCAATTTTTGACGCTGCGCCTAGCGTGCGAGTCGCCTGACCTCGCCTTCACTCTGCGATCAGCTTCGCTTGACAACTCTCTGGATCGAATGGCGTCACGGTGGGACTGCGACGCACTGCCTGGGGAGCAATGGCAGTGGCAAACGCGGATTCCGATGGGGTTTCGTAGCGAGCGCGCAACGCGTCTTTCCCAGGGTGAAACTCAGTTTCTGAGGGTGCAACAGCCTCTTGCGTTTGCCATTGCCAACCCACAGACTGGCGCCCAGGATAGCTTCTACACGGTGGAAAGACGATGGCGAACTTGGAAGACGCACTGGTGGACAGATGCTTGAAGCGCGCTCGCGACTACGGCGGCGTGCCATTCACGAAACAGCGACTGGCTTCAAGGTGCTTTTCGGATATCTCCATGCATGGCCCAGAAGCCAACACTTCGGTCCGGCTCAAGGGCACCCGTGGCTTGGGTCTAAAAAAGCAACGCCGGCTCTTCCCATCCGGTCCGCTTGGGGTGATCCGTTTCGCGGAGCCCGGAGTGCTAGAAGTCGAGTTTCCGTCAGTCGAGCTTTTGACCGCCTTGGATGGCCGCCATACTGCGCGAGGAGCCCTTGCCGCCTTCTTCACTGGGCCATCGAAGGCATTTCCAGAGAAGATGCCGCTTGCTCTCGCACTGCAGTTTGCTCAGCAGAATCTTCGTGTCGATCTTGATCCCGAGGTGGTCGAGCTCGTCTATCAGAACAGTGCCGCCAAACCAATTGGCAACAGCAGACTCCTGATACAGGAGCTGCTGGAAATCGAGGATGTCGCGGTAGCGCGCCGTTGGAGAACACTGGACATGGGCAAGTGGCGTGCGGCCGGGTTGACGTGGCCGCTCATCTGTCCGCCGCGCGTTCGATCCGTAGCCCCTAAGACTTCGGGAAGGATGTATCTCGTGTCCGAGCGGCATGCCAAGTTGCTGCGTCATTTCGACCAGGCCGACGACGCGGGCAAGTTGTTCATCGAGCAGTCCGCGTTCCTCGCAGCGGCGCCGCGCCCGCAGCCAGCGCCCCAGCAGTAACGCATCAGCCCAGCTTCGGTTCGGCCTCGCAAGCGCTCGCCGCTGCTTTCTGCGAGAAGCTCCTGAAACCTGTGCTTTTCCCCGGAGATTTTTCAGGGCGCCACCTTACTCTAGGACTGGTCCAGTTAACCAGTGAGAAGCCCATGAACGACGCTCAATGCCTTGAACTCCGAGATCTGATCATCGCCACCACGTTCCCTGCGAATGAGCACGGATACGCGGCGCCCCGCTTTCGCTACGTGGCTGTGGTGCGCGACGGAGATTACGTCGGGAGTGAGTCCGGGGACGCCACCGTGCTTTACCACTACTCGCCTGCAGCCTGGGAGCGGGCTGGCGCTGCGGGTGACGCGGACGCCTTCATCAGAGGGCTGCTGAGCCAGTCCCCGTTTCACGCCAAGTCCATCCGCCTTGAGCACCGCCCAAAATCATGGGATGCGTTGTGGTCGATCACGGCGGTAAGCGCCAACGACAACATGCCCGCGTTGGTCTTGATCGAAAAGCCAGACCGCTCGGTGGAGGGCGTGGTGATGCGCGAAGTCGGCACCTTCGGCTCTCACGCCACTTTGGCCGACACCTACCCTGAACCAGGCCAAGCGCAGGCAGTGCTGCAGCAGCTTGTGGCGCTGGCGCCTTACGCACCGTTCCTGTCCTGGTACAAGGACTCGAACATCGCTACCGCGACGTTGGAGGAGGCCTGCGCGCGGGCGCCAGAGTCCCCCCAAGGTCAGAAGTTCGTGATCGTCTACCGCCGTGACGAATGGCTATGGGGGATCTGGAACAACCCCGGCCTGCAGCACAGCGCCAGCAAGGAACCGTTGCTGCTTTCGAGCGTGGCCGATTTTCATGGCTCGCGCGTTTCGAGGGCCAAGCGTGCCACGCGCCCGGGGCTGGAAGATGCAAAGCGGCGGCAGACCATCAAGGGCGACGGCGCCGCCTTGGAGCGTGCTCTGACCCTTGCGAAGGTGGCGCGCTCGGAAGCGCCGAAGTTCGGCGAGTACGAATCGCACCCCGGCGTCAAGGCGTTGTGCGCCTGGTGGAATGCTGCGGCGCCGGACAACATGCGAACTGCGGGGTGCTTTCGCCTCTACGCATGGGACGACGCAAAGCAGATCTTCCTGGCCGGTGATCCGGAAGAGCCCGCGATGCAGGCGGATGTGCTGGCTGACGGCGGCGCCTATGCGATTTTCGAGAGGGAAGGGTGCCCAACCATTGCAGCTCAGTTCTATCGGGGCCGCGAGTACAACCAAGAGCAAAGCGGGGGTTCTATCGTGTTCAGCGCCAGCGGCATCGAAGCCTATGACGTTGGCCTCAATGTGGCCGATATCGACGAAGCGTACTACTCCGCACGGGGCCTGTGCGCGTCCCACGTCCAGGCGTTCGCGGCGGACGGGGTGCAGTGACCGGAAGCTGCGAACGCCACTCCAAGGGCCTCTCGGCATAACGCCCGGTTGAGGTTGTCGCAAATTGCGAATATATTCATCCCATGGCAGCCTCGCTGCTCCCGCTCCGCAGGGCATTCGTGGAAGGTCACCATCATGAAAATTCTCATCGGCACCCAAGCCAACTCTCGCGGCGAAATCGTCTACCTTGGCCACGGCCCTAGCGAGGCCGCCGCCCGACGCTGCTTCCGCGAGTGGCTCAACAAAGGCCTGAACCCCAACGATGAAGAAGCCGCAGGCGCGCGCCTGCTCGACAGCAGCAAGTGCACAGAGCGCCTGTTTGCGGCGCTCACTGCCCCCCAAGCCGAAGGTGCAACGGCGGACGCGATACATGTCTTCAACTGGGCCAGCGGGAGCCTGTATTTCAACGAGTCAGGTCTGCTCGATGCCCGCTACGTCTGCCGGGAAGAGTTTGATGTAGCGAATCCCCATCTGGCCCGGAATCCACAACCCGCGCCCACGGTCGATGCACAGTGGGATGGAGAAGATGGCTACGTGTACGACTGAATCACCTCGCGAACAATTTCTCTGCCGCACAGGCAGCCGATTTGCACGCAAAGGGCATCATGATTCACGCACAAGACAAAGCGTCATCCGGCTGGGTGAGCCGCATCATTCATCGCTACGAAGGCCTCTACCCCGAGGGCCAAGCTGACCGCACAGCGGTGGCCGCAGGCTTGGAGAAATCAGGGGGCTGGTGGCTCGCTGGTGAACTTCTGGTGCTCGCTGACACCCTGGGCGACCCGAAAATTAGCAGCATCATCCACACGATGCTCAATCCTCCAAGTCGCCATTCGCGGGTGACACAAAAGCAGCGGCATGCCGTGGCCGATGCACTTCTGACGCGCTATGAGACGGCGTGGCATGTCTATGCAACAGCCATGGGAAAGACAGTGGATGAACTGAAAAGCGCGAGGGACGATTGATGGAAGGCCTTGATTTCTCCGGCCTCACAGATGACCAGCTCATAGAGTTGGCCCGTGGCTGCTGTGTAGAAGCCTTGGCGCGCAGCCCTTCAGTCACAAATGCCATGCTTGACATGATGCGCGATGAATCTGCGAAGGCCCGCGATCTGGCCGAGATTGCCAGAAACCGGGACCGCGCATTGATCTTGCAGGCTGCAGAGCTGGTGGGCCGTGCACCCGATGAAATCAGCATTTCGCATGTCTATTCGCGTGGCAGTCGGCGCGTTTACATCAACATGGGCCGCTATCGCTTTTCGCGGCACCACATCGTGGACTACAACACGGCGACAGCCGAAATATCGACCGTGGCGGCGTTGCGCGATGTGCGGCCCCAACTCATTGAATTTTGCGCGGGCCTCACTGCTGTCGTCCCACTCGACACATTTATCACAACATGACACGTCAACTCGTAAACCCCCTGCAGAGCCTCATTGGCAAAGCCAAAGCCTCGTTGCCTCAGCACACAGGCACCGTGGCAAAGGCTCACGACCGCATGACGCGCCTGGGCAGCGGGCAAACCGTCGTGCTTGCGGACGTTTCCGGCTCGATGGACAGCCTTGCCTGGGGTGGCCGCAGCAAGCATTCCCTGTTGGGCGAAGCGATAGCTGCCACAGCAGCAGGCCACGAAGTCCTGGCATTCGCCGAAGATGTCACACCCGTGCCGAATGCGTCCTCGCTACCACCAGCCAGCGGGAGCACTGCACTGCATCTGGCTCTAAACGCCGCGCGTGAGCGCAATCCTGGGCGCATCCTCGTCATCAGCGATGGGGAGCCCGACGACGAAGTGGCAGCGCTGGCAGCCGCCAAAACGTTTCCAGGCGTCATTGATGTGCTGTACATCGGCCCGGACAGCAACGCAGCAGCGATGCGATTCTTGCGCTCGCTAGCCCAGGCAGGCCATGGCAGGTATGAAGGCAGCGACATAGCGCGAGCTGGACAGCCAGCACTGGCACACACGGTGCAGCGACTTATCGGGAGATCGGCATGAGCTACGTCGTCTACACAGTGCTCAATGACGGCATTCGGGAGCGCGTGACGTATGAAGACTGCGATGCCTGCGAGCAGGCCGGCATCATCGACCGCACGCTCTTGCCCGTGCTCAATACCGGCAAGGGCTGGGCCGACAGCCGCCGCAGCGGCTATAGCGTGACTGGGGAAATCAAGGCCAATGCCGCCACTTTCCAGTTGCTGGATGAAGGCGTGCCCGTGGCCGTGCTGGCGGTGTGTCTCAAGGCCAAGGCCAGCGCTGGGCTGTGGCGGTGGATCACGGCCAATGCGCAGGCGCAATTGCCTAATGTTGGCGAAGCACCTCCGCCCGCTTGGGCCGCGCTGCGCTATGGCGTTCCAGAAGCCGCGCTGCCGTCCTGGCTGGACTGGTGGGCCAAGCATGTCGCCTTTGCACTGCTGACCCGAGAGGGCTGGTGAGGTGACCGGGAACGAGCTGCAAGCCCTGCTGGATGCGCGGGCCATCAAGCCTGTGGCGTGGGCTGCCGCCCTTGGCGTGAATCAGTCCACCATATATCGCCTGATTGAACGAGGCGATACTCCGCTGCCATCGCCGTGGTCCCATGCGCTGGCGGCCTGGAAAAGCGGACTCAAGCCTCTCTGATGGTCCGGTTTTGGATCAGCTGGCCGCGCCGATCCTGCTTAACAAGGAAGGTGAAGCCAAGCGTCCACTTTCCTAGCGGAGGAGAAGGTCGGATAGGTGGCTGTGCAGAACTTCCGAGGCGCGAACGGACCGCGCCCTCGGGCTCCTCGCTCCAGCTGGCGCTGGCCCGTCTCTTCAGTGGGATCCGGTGTGGCATGGAGGCGGAAACGATCCCTACGGCAATCGAGATCAACACCTTCCGCCAACCTGAGGAAGCAGTGGCAAGCGCCCAACGCTCCTTGTCGATTCCGATGCTCACAAAACGCTGGACGCGGGCACCCTGGCGAGGGTGTGAGGTGCCGCGTCCATTCTTCGATTTCGAGATATTCCTATGGCATCATTGGTGATCGGAATGGTCTCTTCCGTACCGCTGGCATTGGTAAAGGCATCGCCAGAGACCCGCACCCCTCATCGTTGAACGCATTTCCGTTTTTCATGGTGGCGCACTCCCCGGCAAGCCAGCCCCCGAATTGATTTCCGTCGCCACCGGAAGGAAGGAACCATGCGCATCCCAGTCACCCGGGCGGACCTCGATTCGCGCCGCTTCACGAAAATTTCCCGCACTCTGATCAAGAGCTGGCCACATGGCAAGCTGAGCCTCATGCAGGCGCAGGGAATACTGGCCCAAATGCTGGGCTACCGCTCCCTGCACGATCTTCAGGAGGCCGTCAAAAGCGGCCATGCCGTCGCTTCGCCTGGAGTGGCGCTTTCCCGAGCTCAGATCATCGCAGGCGCCGCCTGGAAGCTTTCGCGGCACGCTTCTATTCCGCTGGCTGCTGCGAGCCTTTTGGCGGAAGGCCTCGGACTCTCGACCCTGGAGGCGGATGCCGCGACGCAGGATGCAAACTTTGAGCGCACCTTCGAGCATATGAGGAGAGATTCCGAGGGTCACGGGAAGATGCTGATGCTCGATGAGAGCCCTGCATACCTGAACCCGCCCTGGGAGCCTATGACGCCCTTGCTTCTCGATTGGGGCGTGCCGCCCTACGAGTTTGCGGTTCTCCGCGATGGCAGTGCGTTTTCCTGGCATGTGCTCACCGGGTTGCTCAGCAGATTGCCGGAGGGCTATACCGAGGAATTGGCCCAAGAGGAAGCCTACCAGCAGGCCACCACCAACGATGCCATCACCCGCCAGTTCGTGTCGAACGAGTTGATCCCGCAGGCCTTCTCACCTCTGGCCAGTGCAATCAAGCGGGACAAGAGGATGCCGAATGGTTTTGCCATCCGCTGGCTCTTCAATGAGGAGCGCCGCTGCCTTGGCCGCGTGATCGAGAACTGGATGTTGGGTGGCGTCGTGCCGGTGGTGTTCGATGCGGATAGCGATGCCATCTTCGATGCGCTGGCCGAGATCATGTGCGGTCGAGCCGTCACAGCTTCCTCGGGTCCTTTGATGCCTGTGCCCGGTGTTTCCGGAGATCCCGTACGGATCATGGCCTACCTATCTGCACAGCTCGGCGGTGGGTTCGACCTGCGCGAGGACCTGAGCTGCTACTCGTATTCCAGAAGCGGCGAGCCACTTGATTTCGAGCTGAGGCCGCTCGGCATCCCCCTCTCATTCTTGGGTCAGCACGCGGCGCTAGATGTGGGCTCGGGTGGTACTTTCGTTGAGCAGGGGCAAACTTATGTCCGTCACCAGCAATCAAAGTTCCTGGTCGCCGTGGACATCCCCGACTGGATGCGGGCTGACGCTCGGCTCAACACTCTGCAGCTGCGCTTGAATGTTCTCCAGCCGATGGGTAGAGGTGCCATTCCCGATCCGCTGGCGGCCTTGCGCAACGTAGCCAAGGAGACCTTGCGGACGAAGCTTCAAGAAGCGCGTTCACGCGCAGCAGCGCGCACGCCGGACGAGCTTGCGCTCGTCGCCCATGCGCATGCTGTGCCTGAGGCGCTTGACGGCTATCTTGGTGTCTATGTAGGGGAACATGTCGGAGAAGATCCGGCGTGGCTGCAGCGGCTTGGTGGAGAGATCAAGGCGCTTTGCCCTTCGCTGCAACCCTACTCGAACCTGACCCTGGGGGGGCTATCGAAATTGATCGAAGACTCCGACAACCCGAAATCTCCGGACGATGTGCAGGACCTGTTCCCCGCGCTGGTGGTGATGTCCGCCTTCTGCGCAGCTGAAGTCGATATCGAGGATGCCTGCAGGGTAGCGTCCGCCGAGAGCTTTCTGTTGGTTTGCGAGATGCTGATCGAGCGGCGGACTTCTACCAAGACAGCCTTTGCCGATGCCTTGGCACTGGCGAAATTCAACTCGGCACTGGCGCGACATGATGAGGCCGTGCGCAGCATTCAGCGCTGGCGCGAGGAGGCTTCGCGGCAAGACAAGATCCGCGCCGAGGGGACCTATCTCTATGCGAAGGAGCCACTATCTCGCGAAAAGCCCAAGACCATGTTGGATATGGTGAGCCGCGTACGCAGCTATGGCCATAGGCCTATTTTGGCGAAGCAATCCTGGCAAGACTTTCAAAGGGAAGCAGCGGGCAAGGGGCACCTCATCCCGCTTTCTCATGCTATCGCACGGACCGCCACAGATGCAGATGCAGATGGTCCACCTGCCTGATAGGCTGGCGCTGGCGCTGCAAGACGTTGTCTTGGCCCTCCAACAGGGCCTTGCCGACGCGCAGCTGCGAGCTTACCTGCCGATGGTGTCCAGGCGCTTTATGGCGCACGGCGTGCACATCTACTACCGGTGCCTCAGTGGGCGGTCGGCAGGCGCGCGTTATGCCGCCTCGGCCGTTCCCGCAGAGCATCTGGATCGCGCGCGCCGCGTCGTTGTGATTGCCGACATCTCTCTGGACGGGCACTGGCAGGGCTTGGGCTTCTTCACGGCCTTGATCGCGGAGCTTTGTGAGCCCCGGCAGGACATCGACCTTATCGAGGTCGAAAACGTCTCCAACGCGCGCCTAGCGGGGCACTTGGCACGTTCTGGCTGGCACTCGCGCAACGGGCTGGCTACAGGCGGTTCCTGGGTCACGACCACTGCGCTGGCGGGCCATTCCTCAGTGATCTCGGCGCCGCTATGAGAAGAGGGGCGCCATGCGGTGCGCCAGGGAGACATCCTGGCCTCCGACGTGCATGGTCGCGGCTGAGTCGTTGGCGGGTGGACACGCGGCACTTGGAGTGCGCTCGCGGAGAACGTTGATCTCATGCCTCAGCTGCTCTATCTGCGCCTTGAGCTGAGTGCCTTCGGCCGCAGCCTCCCGCAAGCCTGCAGCCAGCCCATCTCTGTAGGCAGCAAATTGCCCAGCCGTCTTCATGCCTTCGGAGGCCTGGATAAAAGCGTCCATTTCGTCTACGAGATTGCTACCGAGGCAACGAACGACTGCCCGTGATTCACGATCCAAGACCGGGACGCCTTGCCTGCTGTCCGCAGCCTCGTCATCAGCATGGGGCTGGCGCTGCAGGAGTACCTCGGTGGCATAGGAGATGTCATCGAGCTCGCTCAGAATTGTCCGAGCCGCCATGCCCCGAATGAAGATTGGCATCAGCTCGCGGCGCCAGACGGCGTTGTTGATTGCATGCCAGCCGTTCGCAGTGACCACGTAGACCTCCTCAGGCACACTGGTGTCGGTTGAGCCAGCAATCGCGATGTGGACGGCACTGGAAAGGAGCGGTAGTCCAAAAAAGTATGCCCCCTCGCGAGGCGCAGGGTCCATCTCCTGAGCGGTGCTCGGAAAGACCTCAGCCAGATCCCAACCCGATGCGACGGCCGTCTCGATGGGAAAGAAGCAGGCGTCATACCACTGGTCTTCCTGATCGATCATGTACAAGCGCCCCTGCAAGGCCATCTCCCGCTCCATTAATTCAATGTGGCCACGTGTCATCGACACCATGCGAGAAGTGGTTTCCCGGAGCAGATCCCAGGCGCGGGACTTGAAGCGCGTTTCCTTCAGGCTCGCAGTGATCGACTTGGCTTGACAAACCTTGAGCACGGACGCCTCAACCTCCTCCGGAGCAACCTCGCCCATCGCAGCCAGTCTTACCGTCATCACCATCAGGTCATCCATGCTGTTCAGGCGGCGATTTCTCTCATGCTGGCGCTGGCGGTTGCGCTTCTCTTCCTCCCGCTTGCGCAGAGCACGCTTCTGGTCGCTTGTGAGCTTCTTTCCGGCCATGGTGCCTCCTCAGGAGCTGGATGTGTCGAGATGGGCCGGCATGGAGCCGACTACGACCTTCTGCGCATCTTCGTCGAACGTGAAATAGATCCGTAGGCAGAAGCGGGGGTCTCGCGCGCTCCCCTTGGTGATGTGTTGGTCGAGGAATCGTCGGCGACCCCGCCATCGAATGAAATATTGGTCGCCGCGCTCTCCTGCTCTTGTCGGATCGACCGAGCCACCATATTCCAGCCCCATCGCATCGGCCTTCTTCTTGAAGGCAAAGCGGTCGGCTGCGCCAGTCTTGACCTGCGTGTACTCGGTCGCCAGCAGCTCAAGGCAATCGTAGAGAAACGTGGCGTTCTCGTAGGGGCTGCGTTTCGTGGCGCTGATAGCGCGCGGCAGTATGGTGATCCGCTCCATGTTCGCCGCTGCCCAAGCGTCGATGTCAGCAAGTGTCAACGCGGGTTCCATTGGCGGTGCTTCCGGCACGGAGACTGCGGTGCTGGGGTGGCTTTGGTGATGGACTCGGCGCTGGCGCTGGGGGAGCTTGGACAGCGTCTTGGAAAGATGTGTCCAGTACTCCACTTCGCTTTGCAGGTGGGCAACGACACTGCGGTTGTCCAGGACTGCAGTGACCCCGCTCTGGGAGCATCCAGCGGCGAGCAGGTCCGTGAATGTGGGGATTCGCGCCCCATCCAGAGGCGCTCCGAGTACAGGGTTGAAGACCTTCTCCCACAGGGATGGAAGCAGCGACCGGCCCGCAGCGGCCTCCCAGTTCAAACGGCAGCCTGCAACGCATTTGTCCGCAGCCACAGGCACATGGAACACCTCCCAATGACTTGCGTCCAAGGTGTCGAGTGCTTGGACGGCGAAGTACCGGCCCGATGGATCAATCCACCACTGGATGTGCAGCCGATCGCCCCGTATCGAGCCCGTTGAATCCGGCACTGGTGCGATAACGCAGCTGTCGATCCCTGCAAGATAGTCCCACATACTCGCGGCGAGCTCGTGCTTGCCCGGGGAGGGGGCTACCTCTCTCACTGTATCGATGCCGGTACTGTCCACGTAGCTCCCTGTGTCGTTTAGGACGTGATGCTACCCGGTCAAGGGATGGGCGGCTTTGATGGTCACTGCCTCGGTAGGAAGCGCGAGAGCGTCATCATCGCGCGGCGCACATTCGAGCTGGTCGGAATCTCTGCAAGTGCCTGGGCAAACGGAGACTCAGGCGACTGCTGCATCGTCACAAGCACTGAACCGCCAGCAGCCAAGTGCCGCTCCAGGATGAGCCGCAGTTCCCTTTGGCTGAACGGAATGGTCTCGGTTTCGTCAACGATCCAGACCTCACCTGCCTCAGCGTTTGTCACGAATGGGAAGCTGTCGGCGTCAAGGGCGCCAGCGCCAGCTGCCTTAGCGCCTTCGAAATCGGCGACGGTCAGCGGCGCATCACCGAAGGCCTGGGAGTTGAAACCGTTGGAGTTGACACGGAGCATTGTGCCGCCAACCACTTCGGCCAACTTCGCGTAGGAGCCGCCGACATCGGCGACCCTCACCGTGCGGCCTTCTCGTACTGCGTTCAGGGCGTAGTCGTAGGCCATGAGCGTCTTACCGGAACCTGATGGGCCACAGACGATAGTGAAGTCTTGGGGCTTAAGTGGAAACCGATCCGAAGTGCACGTGCGTGCGGTGGCCACGGCGAGTGGCGAGCCCCCGCTGTTCATGGCGCAGGCCGTCACATGCTTCCAGTGCCTGTATCCCGCTTCCTTGGCGACCTCATCCAGGGCGTGTGCATGCAGAGTACCGGGGGCGGCTCGTACGCGAAGCTTTGCCGCCTTCTTGAGCTTGGAGACGGCATCGGCAGGGGTGTGAACGTGTTGCATGGATATCCTGACTGGCGGATCTGCCCGGTGCCTACCTGCCGGGACTCCGCGAGTGGGAGATCGGATGCTTTTTGATGGGTGAAATGTCGTCCCTTCGGGTTTGCAACGGTAGGCAGCAGGCTTCGACACAGCCTAAAGCTGCTATATGTTAGCGCAATTCTGCATTGCACATGTTTGCAATTAATTGACCCAATTCAGGGCGCCCGCCATGCTGGCGCTGCGCGGGCTCTCCGGTCGAACGAGCATCCATGCGCGCGTAGAAGCCAAGCTCGACCTCCCTCAGGAGCTGGGCCATCGGCCCAGCGGCAATGTCAGCGGAGCATCAGAGTAATCGCGCAGAACGCCAGGAGCGCGGCGAGGTACTGTGCGAGCAGATAGCACATCATCGCGAGCACAGGCCGCATCGCGAACCACGCGCAATGAAGTAAAGCTCGCATAACAATCACTGCGGCGCGGACCAGGTGGGCCAGAAAAGCTTTCACGCGAATCTCCATGTGCACAGGAACAGCCCTGTGCATATGTGTAGCGTTCGTTTTTATCTGGCGCGTGCAGTTTCGGCTCGCCTCCCGCTTTCGTGATGAAGAAGTGGCCTTGTGCATTGGCAGTTTTTGGGGCAGAAATTTTTCGAGGGATGGATCCTGCTTCGAGCATCCAAGCCAGGACAGCCTCAATCGAACGCAAGGCTACCAAGCCGGGGGACACGTCGTAGCTGCCCTTGGTGGTGTCACCTCACCTTAAGGCTGAAGGGTCTGCGGTTGGCCTGGCGGCAGCTCGTCGGCCGCACAACCTACCTGCGAACAGCCTTCGCTTTTCAGGCCTTGCCCAGTTCCTTTGTCCAGCAACGCCGTTCAGCATGGTCCCTCAAGGTTTGGAAGTACCCTGTGCTGCAGAGCTGGCCCATCCGCCTTGCATTCCCAGATCCGCTCGCCATCCTTTGCCGCCATGGGCGAGTACGAAAGGCATGCGGCTGGGGCTGGCGCTGCGCTGCGCGGCCAACGGGAGGCGGGCAGTCCATACCTTGCCTTGCCATCGCTGGGAGCTGAGAGCGGCTGTCTCGACCACGCCAGGGACTTCCGAGAAGACCTCTAAATCCTTTCCGCGAAGCTCCGTTGGAAGTCCAGCGACCTCGACCTCCAGGTGGGCGCCGTTCACCCGCGCCATACTGCCTGCGCTGTTGGGAAGTGGCTGAGGCATGGCCTTCGCCGCTGCCGCGAAGGCCGCTGCATGAGCGACCGTTGGAGCGCGCACGGGGAGCTTCAGGACGAAATCGCCCTCCTCGGGGATGCACTCCTTGCGACACATCAGCCAGGTGGCATGCAGCTTGACGTCCACCTCAGCGGCCTGGCCAGGGCTGAATGTCGAGGAGATGGACACGGGAACGGGAAGGAGTACGAAGCCGTCATATCCGTAGTTGACCAGCTTTCCAAGCGGGAACCTGCGGGGCAGAGGCCATGCGATGGCGCCCGCTTCCATGCCCTGGGGCAATCTCCACGCCAGCTCGGTCGGGAGGCCCGCGTCGCCTGGGTTGGTCCAGTAGGTGTGCCACTCTGGCTGGTGCGCAAAGGTGAGCCCGAGCCACAGAGGCTTTCCCACTGCGATCCCTTCAGGTGCATGCGCCACCAGTTCCGCGCGTACGTGCGGAGTGACGACCTGGTTGCTTGGCTTGGATGCATCCTGCTTTTGCAGATTGAACTGGGCTGCGGCTTGCATGGGGAGTAGGGCGATGGCAGGCAAGAGCGCGGCTGCACTGACGAAACTTCGAAGCATGGTCTGTTTGGGTGCTCTGTGGAATGGGAGATAGGTCATGGCGAAGGGGTTTGAAACTCGCCAAGGAGCGCATCGGCAAGTCGAGTACCACCGTTGTTACGATCCCCCGCAATAAGGCGCAGCCTCAATGCGTGCCCGGGGCGTGTTTGCCAGCCATGGGCAGCCCATCTCAGGAATCGCAGGGGGCGGTCTCCCCGCTGCATCAGTGCTGTCAGCGCGCGCCATGAGGGTTTCGGATCCCACTTCAAGCCCAGCTTGAGAACAAGCTTCTCCGTGATTTCGCGAAACGGCAGGACCTGAATAGGGCGGTTATCGCTTTGGATGGCGACTGCCCAGGGAAAGAACGGCACTGGAGAGGCGGTGAAACCCGGTATTTCCGGGAAAGGGTGTTCGACCACCCGCGCCAGCCGATCCACTCCTGCCAGCCGCTGGAGCTGTGTACGGTTCTTGCCTTCCCCCGCTAGGTACAGCGGTAGCCCAGTCCAGACGTCAACGGACGACTCGGTACCGTCCCATTGGTTGGCGGCGAGGGCCCTGAGCTCCAAGTCTTCGCGGGGAAGGGATGGCGTTTCCTTGTAGAGGTCCTTGCGCACCCAGCCCAAAACGGCCCATGGCGGGATCTCACTCAACTGGATGGTCGACTGAAGTTCGCGGCGACAGAACCTGCGACCGAGAAGCATTGCCACGAAGCTGTCGGGAAAGGTGGGCCCGTCTTCCTTTGAACCCTCGGCAAAGTCCTGCAGGTCTAAACCGTGCGGCCGAAGTGCGTCATCAATCCATGCTTCATTCCCGCCTTCGCCATGCCATCGAAAAGCATGGTCCAGCGCATCTTTGAGCAGGCATATCTCTTCCAAGATCGGCCTCCAGCTTGGGTCGATATGCACCTTCACCGGCGTGGCCGTGGCCGAGGTCTGGGTAGAGGTCTCAGTCATGGGCTGCCGCCTTGGCTTTGGCCGCGCGTCTGTCGAGGGAGGCGATCATGGGAGTATTTCGAAAGTGCTGGAGCAGCCTCACCTTCTGCTCTGGGAGAAGGGCAGAGGCCTCGATCATGGCTGGCCAGGCCTCATGCGCACGGCGCACCGTGGCCTTGACGATCGAATGTAGCTTGGGCTCCGAGAGCATCGGCACAGCGTTGCAGAGCTGGCGGATAACTGCGGGCGACACGCGAGCATGCTTTAGGCCCCCCGGGGAGAAGGCAAGCGCATGGCCGCGCCCCGTGAGGTACGCCGCGTAGGCCACCACGTCGTATGCCGGTGACAGTGTTGGCGTGCGGCCATCCAAGTACAGGAGACCGAAGTTCTTCAGGTGGCCGTCAAAGTTGCCCAACAAATCGTTGACGACGATCCGGCGCAGCAGCTCGTGCGCGGCTTCCAGCCCCAGCGCCTCGGTGTTCGCCAGCAGTGAGAACATGGTCGCGTAGGAAGCATAGGGGTGGGTGTATTTCTGGTCGGGTGGCACGCCGAGGATCTGCGCGAAATCCTCGCAATGGACGTGCTTGCGGCCCGCGCGATCGAAGCGGCGGACGGACAGAAATTGCTTGCCCTCGCCCAGAGTAAAAGGCTGGTCAGCATCGATGTGCTCAAGGGGCTGCAGCGAGACCTCGCACACCTGCACGCCCGCCGCTGCAGCGAGGCGCATCGACAGCTCTTCCACTTGGGGCAGTAGCGGGTACTCAACGGTGGGTAGCTTCGCAATGATGTGCACGCCCCTGGCGTCTTTTGTCCTGGCCACGTAGCGTCCACCGGACTGGATCAGGGATAGCTTGGGCTGAACGCCGGATAGCGACGTGGCTTCGGGTACCGGCACGGGCACTACGGACATCTCAAGAGCGTCGTTGTCCTGGGTGACAACACTCGCCACGCTGGCGCGGTCCAGAGGCGCGGGCTCCACATATACCGCGCCAGGCAGATCCGTGCCGCACAGGCTGAGCAGGCCGAAGTGGTCACCCTTGCCGAGATTGCCGATCTCCTCCAGGTGCCGGCGCAGGGGGCCTTCTGGCAGGAGGTTCTGGAACCAGTTGGGGAGCATTTCCCCGTCCCCGTTGAAGAAGGGCTGGACGGCGTGCTCAGCGAGGAAGGCCGCGCGCACGGTGCTGTCTGCCACCCAAGCATTGGCCGCAAGGATGGGGGCTATGTCGTCCATCCAATACTTGAGGTCAGGCACAAGGCGCGTGATCGCCGAAGGGCCAGTGCCGTACTGGTAGAGGAGGCCGACCCGGCGCTTGGAGGTGCCGATAAATACGTCAAGGGCTCGGTACTGCATGGTCTCCCCGTCAGGTCACGCTCTCGGTAGCACTCAGGGCCGCGCGGTGCGCTTGCTCCTGCTCGCTCTCGAAAATCCTCTTACCAGTCGCGTGGTGCTCCACCCATGCGCGCCAGCCATTGCGGGCCACTACTTCTGCACCGGCAAGAGCCTCCGCGCGCTTCATGGGGTTGTCGGCGCTCGCTGTCACTCGCGTGAACATCGCAGGGTTGCCCACGACGTACATCAGGTTCCAGACCTTGGTGTTCATTCGACCATTCCTTTTAGTTTTCCGTGCACGTTCCCTCCGGGATTCGTGCCATCCACTGCCATCAAGGCCCGCGCCTCTCCCCAGTGGCGACAAAGCCCCAACGTGGCCATCTGGTGACCAAGCGGCCCTACCGGCGCGCGGGCTGCGTGCGCATAGTCGGCGGCCAAGACCTAGTGGTCCGTGTAGATGACCTGGCCGACAACCTTTCCGTTCGCCACGATGTCCGAAGCCGCGTACACGAAAGGCGACTCGTCTTCAGTGTTGCAGCGGCTTTGCTGGCCGACCGTCACGGGGTAGAGCTGGCCGTCTTCGTCGCAGTAAAAGAACTCGGGCACGTCCTCATCGCAGTCCTGCAGATCGTATGCACGGCTCACGTGGCCTGCGGTCGTGGGCCACAGCTTCTTGCTGCCGTTCTCCAGCACCCGCCGCACGAAAAACCGCGACTCCCACCAGTCGTTCACCTCGGCCTCTCGCTTGCGAACTGCGCTGCAGGCTTCCTTGAATGCTGCTTCAAGGCCGCGATTGTCGCGGACCCATTCGATGTGTGCGGTGCTGCTCATGGTCAAGTTCCTCTTACTTTGGGATTGGGGCCTGGGGCGTTCCCGGCTAGGAGTCGTTCCACATCCGACACCACGGTGCGCCCTGCGTGCTGGCGCTGGACGAGCGACTGCGCAGCTTCGCTGGGCACCAGCATGAGCTCGAAACCCAGCTCCTGCGCCAGCGCCATGGCGTTTGTAAGCCTCGGTGCGGTAGCGCCTTCAAGCACGTGTCGCACGGACTGGGCGGACAGCCCCGTCCGGGTCGCCAGTTCGTTGACGGTCAGTCGGCGAGCCTTCTTCGCCTCCCTCATCGTCTCAGCGAATTCCTGTAGTGATCGCATGATATGAAACTAGCATCTTTGTTGAAAACAATACTTTTATATCACACTGACTGCAGAAAGTGGGTGGTTATAAAACTGTCGTTTTAAGAAAAAACAATAGTTAACTATCATTCTCTCCTTGACACCAAAGTACGGCTGTAGACAATTCGTTGCATGGTTGCAGCGCGGTCGCTCGGACGAACTGCATGGTCATCAACTAGGTTTACGCATATGGAGAAGGAAAGCATGTCCCAGCTCTCGAACAATGACTACGCCGCCCTCGTAGAAGAGCTTGTGTGGGAGCGCGATCAACTCGCCTCCCGCTTGGAGGAGCAGCGCGATGCCCTGGAGGCCACGACGGCTTACGTCGAGCTCTTCACGAAAGACGGCGTCCGCAAGCAACCCCCTGCCTGGGCCATCGGCCTGGATGGCGATTTCGATGCCCAGGTGATGGCAGACCGTGCACGGAGTGTGCTGGCCAAGCCGAGCTCTATGTCCTCGATCGCGTGATACGCCTGCTTGTTTGTCTGGCTGGCGCTGGCATCCATGCTTTATCCATGCTTTCGACGGTGTACTCGGGGGCGTGGGCGAGGTGGTGAAAGCGAAACGAAGGGGGAGATGATGGCTGAGTCCTGCGATAGTCGGAACGAGGAGAGGGGTAACGAGGGGTTGCGATTGCTTAGCCGCCCGTGCCCGGGTTGCCCATGGCGATGTGACAAAGGCGCTGCCGACATTCCCGGCTTTTCACTGGAGAAAGCGCGCGGGCTTGTTGCCACCAGTCCCGATGCACGCGGATTCGGCCCGAGCTTTGGAGCCCCCCTGTTCGCATGCCACCAGTCCAAGGAAGGGGAGGAGCTGGCTTGTGCCGGGTGGCTGGCCACGGTCGGTGCGCGCCACCCCAACGTGCGCCTCGCGGTCATGAGCGGGCGATTGGACGGCGAGGCGCTTAGGCCAGCGCCCGACTGGCCGGAGCTTCATGACAACTATGGGGATGTTCTGCGCAAGCTTGAACAGCCCGAGAGGTGAGAGCCAGATGACCGCTGGCGCTGCCATCACGCGGCTCGCCCCGAGCATCGGTGAGCTGTGCGCGCCACAGGCGCTTCCTTTAACCCACACCTGATGAGTTGCGCGGCCAGGATCAGCAAGCAATGCCGATCAATCTGCGCGACGACGAAGCGAAGGAGAGAGACCTTATGGGACGTTTTACGAAATCTGCAGTCATAGACGACATCAGAGCCAGGGCTACCCGCGTGGAGGAGGAACAGGGCTTTGACCGGCGCACCGGCACTGCCCAACTCCTGCCGCCTGGCGCTGACGAAAGCACCGAGGCACTGATTGATCGCGCAGTCGCTTATGGGGAGTGGCTGGCGCTTGAGCGTGTGGCCGAGGGTATTGAAGACGGCCAGCTGGGCAGGTCAGCCAGCCAGTAGGAGGCAACGTGCGCGCATATCTGCTCATCTTCATTTCAAGTCTTGGATGCGTCCTGGTCGGCTTCCTCGCAGCGACCAAAGTCTCGCCGAGCTCGCTTTTCACGGGGGAAGCGGCTTGGCCAGCACTTGCTGCATTGTTCATTGGCTGTTTGGCGCTTGCCTGTATAGCATTTGAGGGGCGTAGGCTGGACGAACGCACCCGTCCAGAAGTCAAGGAAACCTGCCGCTAGTAGATGCCGCGCCCCTGGCGGGCGCCTAGCCGCTCATCGCGGGACAGAGTGCGGGCGACCTGGTGCGGCCGTGCACACGCCGCGTCAAGCAGGCGGCGGAGAGAATGCATCTTCTTGCTTTGCCAACGTGACAGGACTACGAATGCATGAGTACACGATAGAAATCCCTGGCCTGGCTGAAGCTGTAGCCGCCGTCGCGCAGCCATTGACTTCTTCCCGGGACAAGGACAGGCACGAGACGCTCCTGGCGGCTGTTCGCGGTGTCTCGGACTGCGCTTCCGTGGCGTGGGCGACGAGCCGCGAAGGCGGATGGCTGACTCGACGCGGTGTTGCCAGCGCGGATGGGTGCCTCATATCGACGGACCATGCTGCCTGGCTGACCAGCGAGTATCTGGCCGATGGCGCGCGCGCTCTGCAGACCCACGAGCGCCTCAGCCAGCTACAGCTGCGGCTGACCAAGACGGAGTTGACGGAGATCTATCTGGTGGTCGATCGAGGCGGAGCCCAGGATAACTTCGTGCAGATCGAGATCGAGCTGCAGCAGGAGACTCTGGACTGCGAGTTGCTCCGGCGCTGGTCTGCCCCGCGCACGTTGCAAGACCTGGTCGAGGAAGCCTGCGGCGATGAGCTACCCGCTGGCGCACGTCTAGCGCTCGGGGCACCGCGCTATGTCGTCAAGCGTGTGTTCGATGTGGCCAAGTTTCTCAGGCTTGCAGATGAGCTTGAGGGGCGCAAGCGCGAGCGCGCCCGAACGATCCTCTTTGATGTCAGCGACAGTTACACCAAAGAGCCGCTGGGAGTGAAGTCGCTGGCAGACCTGGATCCTGGCCACGACAAATTTCCCTGCAAGGCAAGGCGTCTTTTCTCGGACTGGGAGACCAGCAGCGCGGGCCGCGCCGGCGCCCGCCTTTGCCAGCACTGGGTGCTCAAGACCAGCGATTGGCAGGACCCGAGTCCCCGTGGTCTGCGTGAGTTGTCGATCGTGCCTGTGTGGACGTATGGAAAGCATCTCGCCGAAGTCAGCTCCCGAAAAGGTACCGCCCAGCAGCTGCTCGACAAGCTCCAAGTGATCGACCGCCGAACGGGCGTGCCGTTTGCTTGGTTCTTCTACCTCCTGCACGGCAACCGGGTGCACGATGGCTCTGGCCATCGCATCATCAATGCGGCCGAGGCCGGGGAGATCGACTTGCCCGAGTGCGACTACCAGACGCTGCGCCGCTGGCGCGAGCGCGAGTACGGCTTCTAGGCCCTCGATGAAGACCTGGGACTCTGCCGTTCGAGCCGCCCATCTCGCCCGCGTGCGCCAGCGGGAGACTGATGTCCTCGGCCCTTCGGGGCGCGAGACGCTGGACGCTCGCGCCAAGGCGGTCCTGCAGCCAGCAAACGGTGATCGCCTGCGTCTTGTCAACGAGGCCCTCGCCGCCCCCTCGCGCGCGAAGGCCATCGTGTGGCTGCACCGCGCCGCTGATCGGCTCGGCATGGCCGTGGCTCCTGAAGTTGCCTGCCGCCGAGGCTGCGCTGCTTGTTGCCACCAGGACGTGCTGGTGTCTGATGCCGAGGCAGCACTTATTGGGCGCGCGATCGGCCGCAAACCGGTGGCCGAGCCAGCTGGCGCTGTGGTCGTCGCACGCGACCTGCAGGACGCACCTGTAGTGCAGATCCGGCATTCCGGTGAGCCGTGCACGTTCCTGCAGGACGACCAATGCAGCATTTTCCGAAACCGTCCGCTGATGTGCCGGCTGCACGCAAACTTCGACCGCGACGCGCTGCTCTGCCAGATAGTGCCGGGTGAATCGATCTCTGCGCCGTACGTGGATGCGTCGATCGAGAAGGCCGTGTACCACGGCAAGGTGACGGCCGGTGGCCTGGTGGCCGATCTTCGGGACTGGTTTCCCCGCGCCGCAGAGCGCTGACGCATGCGCGTTCCAGAATCCCAGGTGAGCGAGAAGCTGAGGGAGAGACAAGGGAAGAGGGAAGGGTGGTAATAGTGCGCATCGAGCTGGTGCTGTCCAGGCGCCTCCTGATGCTGGCGCTGGAAGCTGCTGCGCCGACGCCAAGCCTTCGCCGTAGCGCAGACAAGAGGCACTGCCGGTAGAAGCAATAGCGCTTGGGAAGATCAAGCAGGCTCGACGCAATGGTTGACGATGAAACGCTGTGCGCAATGTTGAACCGGGCCGGGTGGGCACCGCCGCGTGGCGCGGTATCTGCGTGGGCGGCTTTCTGGCTCTAGGCGGTAGGCCGGCGATTGACAGGGGGCAGCGCTCGCTGCGTCCGTGATCGGCGCGCGATTCACGATTTGCCCGATCCTCAGGGCAACGGTCCTCGCAGGTAGGGGGCCAAGCGCGTCAGGCCGGAAGTCATCGCCCTCCCGGAAGTCAGCCACCCCTCCAATTGCGCAGTAAAGGCGAGGCCAGCGGAGGCTGGCGCTGGAGAACTTCAACAGGGAGGCCTGTGTACCGGCACAGGTCCTGCGGAGATACCCAAGGCCGCCGCTCCCTCCAACCGGAGGCGCGCGCACGGAGATGGCTGTGTCGATGCTGCAAGCCTGTGGCGGTGCGTTGAACCCGACTCATGGCAACTCGTCCACGGATGGGAGGATCTTGAGCACTTCCGGCCAACGACTGACTACCGGGGCGGAGAAGCCCCGGGCCCGAAGCCATTGGAGGGCCATGACAACGTCCTTCACACCGTATGCCGTCAGGGAGAGGTCTGGCACGCCCACGGAGGGCGGAAGTACCTCATCCCAGCCATCGAATGCAGGCCAGGGTGCAATCTTCTGCGAGCCGTCGCGATGCTGCACCCGAACCCAGCACTGACCATCGGTTCCCCGAACCACTCCTACTGAGGTGTTCTGCTGGTGCTGCCAGGGCCAGGGATGCTGTGGCAGGGACCGCAGGGGCCTTGTGGGCGTTGGAGCGAGCTGCGCCCGCCGAGCAGCTTGATGCTGGGTCGCGCGTTCGCGCAGGGCGCGCAGCTTGGCGTCGGCGAGTGACAGAGCGCTGTCGTGGCGTTGCTTGAAGCGCGCCATCAACGCGGCTGTGTTCTCCATGAGCATTTGGCGCTCCGCCTCATCGAGTGGTCCGCCGCCGCCACCACCAGCAGAGTATGACGGCAATCCCAGTGCGTTGGTGCTCCCATATCGCTTCGCGAAGCAGGTGGAGCCCAGAACCATGAGAGTGCCTTGTTCCTCGACCACGTGGATGGCCGCATAGACGCCGTGGCCGCAGCCCGGGTTTTGGCACATTACCCGGCGAGCTGGTTCGACTGCCACGATCGCAAGTAGGCGCGCGCGGGGTTGATTAGGGCTAGGTTCCGTATTGAGGCTCATACGCTGGGGTTGAGGTGTTTATGGCCATCCGATTGTTACTGCGATTCAGGACTACACACCGCCTCGAAAACACGCGCCGTCTCGGAGTGCGCCTCAATTCCGGGTTGCTTGCTATATCAATTTTTTCACTTTTGTCTTGCGGGGACGGTTAAAGCAGGGGCAGGGTGCACACCGCCTCGCGACAACTGACCTTAGCGAGCTGGACCTTACCGCAGCCGGAGGCTGATCGTCCCTACCATGATTTTCGCTAGGGGAGGACGCGGCGCGTCAGTGCAGCCGGAGTGGCGATGTGTATTCACACGGGGAAGCTTTTGTTCGCGCGAACCAGCGCTCTCACTGATTCTGCGCCCAATGCCGCTATAGACGGCTGCCCTGAAAGCCATCGGGTGCTGGCGCAGTGAGTTCTGGGTCGGGTGCAGAACACGTTGCCTGCTTCAAATGAGAAGCGTGGGGGCAGGTAGCAGCAAGCGGAAAATTTACATCTGGCTGGCGCTGGCGCACCTCACGGTGCATGCGGATGGGGGCTGAAATGGTTTGCAGGTCGAATGCGACCGCCAGTTCGGGGGAGACACTGGTCGGGGTAACTCGCCAGCACCTTCCGAGCTACACGAAGCGTCAATCATCGAAGTCGCGCCCACGAGCGCTATGCGGCGAGCAGCAGAGACCTCTTTCGCTGGAAAACATCGCTGGAGAGTAGACGGCGTCAAGACGAACATCCCTCGACGTGCGAAAACTGGCGAAGCGACAGAAGGTCAAGTAGATGTTATTTAATATTACATGACCTCGCCCCTCGGTTCTAAAAACCGTCATTGCACGAAATTCATATCTTGAGTGCTTCGCACTACAGAAAGGAAGCGGCTTTGGACTATTGAGGGCAGGGGGCTCGAAATTGGGGGAAAGCCTCCCAGGGAAGCAGAAATTCTCAGGGACAGTGCTAGCCGCCAGGGGAAGGCGGTGGAGACATAAGCCTGGGAATCAGCGCAGGATATCCGAGACAATCAAGCGGCTCGGCGTAGCCGTCTTGCATGCACTGTAACTGGGGTAGCAGGGAGAAGGTCGCCGAGCTTGAACCCCTGGAGCATTGCGGAGAAATAGCCATATATGTACGAGCCAAGGCACACAGCTGGGTGTTGGATCATGTTGAAGGTTGAGCATGACAGCTCGTAAAGCAGAAAACGCCTCGCAATAGCCGAGCATCGAGGTGCCACGATGAGGATCGGTGATCTAAGCCGCAGAAGAGAGGAACAAAATATGGCGAGCTGCGCTAGATGCTCGTGAAAGTGAATAAGACCAGATGAGGAACGCGGAAATTCAACTAGATACCGTGAACAATCGACAGCCAATACACGTACAGCAAGAGACACGCTGCCTTCGGCCATGGTTACGCGACACAAGTGTCCGTTTTGACGCGAAGAGGCTTACAGAACCATGAGGAAGTCCCGCGAAGACGTTGGAAGCCCGAACTGCCGCCGTAATTCGACGTTCAGGGATCCGCTGTTGCGAAACTCGACCCAATAGCTGCGGGCGGACCGATACTCAAGTACGCCTCTACGCGAAAAAAGATCACCGCGTTAGAAATCCATATACTGAGCCATGACGCTTCGCTAGTACCTGATGTCCATGGGGTGGGTCGGTTGCAACGTCGACGAAAAGTGGGCAAAGCGGTTCGTATGCTTTGAGAGTCTCCACGTCGCTTCTTTATAGAGCTGGGCCTCGGCACTTCTTGAAGAAGCAGCTTTTGCCTTCCTGGTAGAGCAGCTTATGTGGCGCTGTCCGGGACGATCCGATGGAAAGTGACTTTCCGGATGCGCGAACCGAGGTTCGTAAAAATGGAAAGCCAGGAACTCTGTTGAAGTAGCTCTTTGATTGCGCGATATCCAGGACCATGAGTAGCGCCCCAGAGGTTCGATGGAGAGTTCCCCGCATTCGTGCATCCAAATCGATGGCAATCGCTAAGGCCGAGCGCAAGACCTCAACGCTCATCGCGTAGCTTTTGCAACTTCTCATCGGCAACTCGTTTTACAGCCTTTGCAGCACGTATGGACATGATAGCCCTGACGAGGTGATAAGCTTGTCTTCGGATTGACTGCATTTGCAATTCAGTCTCACGCACAACTTCCCATTCCCAATCTTTGGCGTGCTTTTTCAGCTCTGCATCGGTGTACGTCATGTTCTTGCTGTCGCGAGCAATTGCAATCCGTGTCCTGGTGCGGTTGGCCTTAGAGCCGTACCACTTGATGCCCTTCCACACAATCTGAAGGTTGTTGCCGCGTTTGACGCACGAGAGTTCAAGTGCGCTACGTGACTCATACCCGGTGGCCCTGCGTTCATGAGCGTTCACCGTGTCCCAGTAGTGATCAGCGATCTGCATTGCTTCGTCGTACAGGTCGGTGACGATCGCTTCAAGCGACTCGATACCCTTGTCATGGCCTTCCATTCGTACCCTCACATGAGCCTAGTTACCGTGGGCTGATCTACTCCCCAGATGCACCCAGGGCGTGCTTTGACCCGCTATCAGGCGCTGCCGAGAGCTACGAACCTTTACACGGCCCTGGAAGCACCTATCCACCCGTTACCGGGTGCATCTGGTGGGGCAGATGCACTCGGTAACGGGTACATGGATGATAGCATCATCGATCTCGCGGCCATCTTTGTCATCTTCAGCTAGCACATGCACCCTATCAGGGTGCATGTGGGGTAGCTCATGGCGTTCCATCGTTGCCAAAGAGCGAGCCAGAAGCCGAAATGCTGCTACGGATGATCCCTCGGCATCCAGGAAAACGCAGCGGCACTACAGAGGGGCGACTGACGCTATACAGAGCGCGGCGACTAGACAACCACAGGGCGTGAACTGGTCCACCACAAAGCTCCAACGCGCCAAAAAATTGCATTAGAATTGCAATTCCTAATTGTGCAAAGGATTGCAATGAACGTCATCGGTCTAGACATCGGCTACTCGAATCTGAAATTGGCTTTTGGCGACAGCGAGGAGGGCATGACAACAGCAATTCGACCTGCAGGAGCAGCGCCCGCCGATCGTTTTGGAAGCCGCTACGATGGGAAAGCTCAGGACGACTTCCTTCATGTTCTGGTTGATGAAGAACCATTTGTCGCAGGCGTGTCGTCTGATCAGGCTGCATTGTGGGAACGTTCGCTGCATGCTGAATACTCGAATACGCAATCCTACAAGGCGTTGTTTCATGCAGGCCTCCTGATGTCAGGCATGTCTGAGGTGGATATGCTGGTCACAGGTCTGCCAGTCCATCAGTACAAAGATGAGAAACTTCGCGCAGCCCTAGAGAAGAAATTCGTTGGCAAGCACCGCATTACACCCAAGAGAACTGTGGAGATTGCCAAGGTGAAGGTGGTTGCTCAGCCTGTTGGTGGGCTGTTCGACATGATCGACCAGGATGACGAAGCGAAACCGAAAATCGATGAAGAAGCGAGAATTTTGGTGATCGACCCGGGGTTCTTCAGCAACGACTGGGTATTGATTGCTGATGGCCAGCTTCAAATGCGTTCAAGCGGGACAAGTCTCCAGGCATCGTCGGTTGTTCTGGAACAGGCGGGAATCCTCCTGGCCGAAGAACATGGGGTGAAGCCCACGGTTGAGAGCTTTGAAAAAGCCATTCGTGAAGGTAAATCTTCAATTTTGGTAGCTGGGCAGCGCGTCGCTATTGCTCCGTACATCGAGCAAGCCAGTAACGCCCTGGCGTCGATAACCACTAATTCCATATTGACCTCCCTTCGCGCAGAGAAGATGTCCCCGGACGTGATTGTGCTGGTAGGTGGGGGGACGGAGTTCTTCCGAAAAGGGATTCAGGAGGCCTTTCCCAAGCTGGAGGTTGTTTCCCCGAAGCAGCCGGTTTTGTCTATCGCACGGGGCTACTGGCTTCTTGGACAGGTATGAGCGTCAAGATTCTTGTCGCTCTGAATGAGGCATTCCAGGCCCTACAAACGCATCTGGAAGGAATGCCTTCTTCAGTCCGATCGGAGCGGTTGCGAGCCCTCGCCTCTATCGGGCTTCAAATCCAGACTGGCAAATTACAGGCTGCGATTAGTGCTCCAGATCTATTTTTTGGAGGGAGTGCTTTAAGGACTGCCTTCTTGCAGTTTCCAGTTGTCCTCAACGAAGCGTATCCTGACCTGTATCAGGTGTTGCGTGATACACCTGCACGGCTTCGGGCAGAACGGTTGAGGTCGCTTGCACTGCTTGGCTTACATGCAGTTGCTGTATCTGCAGAGCCTGCACCAGCTCAGCCTGCGCAGTCACGTTCGGAGTCACGACCGACGATGGATGCAAACCCGAAGACACGGGTGGTGCATGAGGTGGTGCTGCCCCTTCCTGAAAAGGTGCAGCAGGAGACAGTCGAGAAGAAGCCTCCGCCCGAGACCCCTGAGGAACCGGCTTCGATATCAGCTATCGCCGATACTGAGCACGCTCCTAGAAAATTAAAGCCACGAGTAGCGCGCTTCGCATTGACTCTAGGAACATAAAAAAGGCCACCTTGGGAAAGGTGGCTTTTCCTACGCCAAACAATCAGTATGTGGACTCCTCGAATTTTGCCAGCAGCGCCTGGGAATGGATAAGTTCGGGAACATGCTGTGCATGCCAGCTCACGCGTGAAACCTGGAAGGTATCGACCATGGGCTCTCCACCTAGCATAAAAACCTCGATTTCGCCATTTTCCTCCATTTCATTGAGACGATGGATAGGAATGTTGAGTTGATACGCTGCCTGCGATTTAGTGATGAGGTGCTCCATGGAATTTCCTTTCTTCAGCTTTGCTTAGATTAATGCAAACCGAGATACATGTAAACAACTCGATGGTTTGAAATTGGTTTTTTTCGACCCGGGGCAAATCAACTAGGGATTGACGTGGCAATTTCTATTGAGTCATAGGGCTGGACGTTTAGCCAAGACTGGGACATGCTAGACAATCGCCGATACATTTTCAGTTGTGCGGAACAGATGTATTTCTGCCGCCTGGTGGGTCTTGGAATTAATTTCGCCAGACTTGCATGCGACGGATGGTTGGAAGACGTCTGGCAATAGTCCTATCGCACCCTTACATAAGTTTCAGCGAAACACGTTCTCAGCCAGTGCCCTGGGCAGGCAAATGCATTGGGCTCCCGAGGCTTTGGTGCGGAGAAGGCGACGGGGACGGAACGCTCCAGTTACCTCAGGAGGGCCGCAACCTAAACGAATAAGGGAGAGGTCCTTGTTCTACAGCTGTTACTTGCCATCCGTTGGCTACGGCCCACTGCCTCAGCAGCTTGGCCAACAGAGCATGCCCTGGCGCCGCTGACGAAGCTAGCCCTGGGGGCCACTTCGTCCTTGGCGGCAGACGCCGGCAGACCTGGATCAGCGGGCTCCAGGGCGAACGGGGCGCATCTATCGGGCGGACACTTCGTCGTCAGGGCGAATGAGAGCGCGCGCGCATGCTTTTGATGCGTCCGGGGCGCACGCTTGGACGATCCCTGTTCTCAACTGGCCATCGCGAGCAAGTACGCTCCATTCGCCGATTGTGTTGCCGCTCACGGCAATCCGTAGCCCTCGAACGAAACCGTCGGCCGCAACCAAGTCTGTCGCTGAAAGGAGGGCTGTCACGTTGAGTCGCGCGGGCGGGGCCGGATCCGTGTCTTCAAGCCTGGATCGCAGCCAGGAACCTCGCTGCGCGGCAACCATTGCGACAGTACCCTGATCATCCGGGGTCATCAGGTCCGCCATCAGCTTCTCTGCCTGAGAAACGACACCGCTCAGTACCTTCGCCTGAGAATCAAGGAGCTCGGCCTCTTCTTCGGCCTTAGCATCGCGGAGCGTCTTTGCAAGCTTGGTCGCCGATATGGAGGTGTTCTTGGCTCCCTTTCGGGCTCGATCCAGTGCAGCCCACTGCTTCTGCACCTGAAGGTCTGAGCCGACTGGAATGTATGCATCAGGGTCGTACACCTTGTACCCGGATGCAGACAGAGCTGATGCAACCATTGCCCGCAAGACTGAAGATGCCAAGTCGGTGTGTGACCTGCTGCTGAGCGTGTATTGGGTTCTTGCCGTCGATGCCACGGAAAAGAACGCGGATACCACAGCGGGTAACGCGGCGGCCGCTGCACCAAGGGCCTTGGTACTTGGTGTGCCAGCTCTGTTGATAGCGTCCATGAGATCCTGGAGATCCTTTTCGCTGGACTGCACGGCGGACAGTGCGAGATCGAGACGAGCCCCTACCGAGTCGGCTGCGGAGATGAGCTCCATGATCCTTTCACTGTTTAGCAACACTGCTTTCGTCTTCAAATCGCGCAGCGCTTTGTCGACCTCCTCGGCAATCTTCACGGCGAGCGCCGAAGATTGCTGAAACGCAATTGTTGCCGCTGTCGCCTCAACCACTGGGGCATCAGGCTTGGCCAGTTTGTAGTCCTTGAGGTTGGGAACCATGCCGCTCGACAATTCGGCGCGAGACTTTGCGAGAGCGAGTCTCGCTTGCTCGACCTCCAGCCGGTCCTTTTCGGCCTGCAGTTCAGCGCTCATCTCAGCCTGGACCCCTGTGGCCGCGCCAATGGCAAATGCCAGCGCCAGAAGCCGCCCTTGACGTGCTAGTGCCATCTTTCGCCCCCCAGTATTTATGTGGATCGGTACCACCAAGTGCCGCACGCCAATTTCGCACGGTCGTGGAGCGACAGCAAGGGAAAATTATCGAGTGGAGAACGGGGACACGCTTTTTCACCAAGGTGTTCCCTGCGCTAAATGAACTCCAAACACAGCTCCACGCGTGGCTATGGACGTCCCTACCGGCACTCCCCTGGCGCGAGGGGGTCAGCAGCGAAACAGTCGTAGGGAGATGTTCACCATGGCTGCTTGCGAGCCATGCATGGGCATGGCGACCAGCGCGCCCTCCAGTGGGTGAGAAAGTGCAGTTGGTTTGTGGGGTGTATTGCACAATACAACGAATCAGACTGAGCGCGGGCGCTGCGTGAGCCATGAGACTTAGCACAACGCGACCAAACCAGCTGGAACTCCAGCTTGCAGCGAAGCTCGCGCTTCGTCACGCTAGGGCGGTAGGGGGCAAGCAATCGGGAGACAACTGTGCTCTTCGCACGAGGCTGCACACCTTCGACCCTATGCCGAGGATTGCGGGCGCCGCAGCCACGCCTCTCACGAGCGCGACTACGCGTCCCAGTGTCCTGCGTCTGCCCAAGCAGTCCCACTGTTGGCGTTGGTTCCTGAAGAGTACCTTGGACCCGCAACTGCTTTGTGATTTCGCTCGGACGAGGGTCCGGCATCTGATTTTGTAGCACTTGCGACGGGCACCGGTCGCGCGTTGTTTCTTAGGAGCGTGAAGCCGCATAATCAAAGGTGGAGCCTCGACGAGGCTCAAGAAACATCAGGATCCTATGAATTTGAAAGAGTTGCTCGCAGCAAAAGCTGCCCTCGACGCCGAGATTGCTTCGGCACGAAAGATTGAATCCGCGGACGCGCTCCGTCGTGTTCATGCGCTGGTCAGTGATTTTGGTTTCACGTCTCAGCAGGTTTTCCCGCTCGTAGGCACCAGGTCCAAAGAAAAGAAGAAGGGCGAAGCGAAGTTCCGGAACCCTCAGACGGGTGAGACGTGGAGTGGCCGTGGTAAGCCGCCCCGGTGGTTGGAAGGCAAGAATCGAGAAGACTTCGTGATTGAAAAGCCAGACACGGCAGAGCGGCAGAGCGGACCGTTCCTCGCGGAAATGGCTGCTGCAGCGGGCCGAAATCGGCCTAATCGCTGAGCCGCAACGAAGCTCTTTTTACAGCGACACAGATCTGCACGATTACACCTGCCCGTTTTTCGCGCGTCTGGATGTGCTTGGTAAATCCATGACGGCTGGTCTAGGCGGAGATTGAGAAATGAGCCATCGATATTTCTACTTGTTGAAGTCGGCTGTCTTCCGATACCTGAGATGTCGAGTCTTATGATATTAAGAAGTGGGCCCCTCATTATTAGGCGTGTTTAAGGCAAAACAGAAGCTTCAGGCTTGGTCAGCCGAGCCAAGCGGAGAGGCCGAGATCATCCAGATGTAATCCGTATTCGTTAGCAGCACGCAGTTCTTTAATGAGGCTTTCGTCTAGGGGCATGAGTAAGTTCAATTTCTCATCTAGCTTCATACGCGAAGCCAGTAGAACCGCTAGATCGTGGCGCGCGGCTTCTTGGATTTTGCTGAGTACATAGTGATGAAAGCGAAAAGCGGCTTCCAAAGCTACGGCGGAGGATTGTGAGTCCCATGCAAACGTAGCTAGTGGAATCTTTAGCAAAGGCCAAAGTGGCAAGTCGATTGAAATGGGTATGGCCCACTTATTACCGGCATCCTGCAGGCTATCTAGAACTGCAGAATTTGGAGTGTTTTTAGGGTGAACGTATGCATCACGAATCTTCAGCAGTTCGCGGCATCGCTGTGAGGTTCTAACGCCTTTGCTGAAACCCACCAAGCTTTCATTATTGAAGAAGCGGGCAATCTTATCCAGAGGTTTTTGCCTATCTGCCTCAATAAATTGATCTGCCGGCAAATTGAGATTGAATATGAGGCAGTTCGCCAAGCACTCAACGCTTAGTGCCGACGCAATAATTGCGGCTCGGGAGAATCTGTTCCGAGAGAATTGCCCCTCCGCCGCAACTGCCTGCCGGTGCTGAAAGAGCGCGTCTGCAAGGAAGTCGAAGAACGGGCTGTACTGGTGCTGCGCAGGGAGAGGTGGCCATGAGCTCTCGCTACTTATGCTTGTTTTATACATCGAAGACCCTTTCGTCACTGAAGAGGTTAAATATGAATGCTATCAGCATACCTGTAATACGTATAGTTCTCAAGACTGGCGGATGTGTCAGCATATTTAAATCACTGGCCTGAAACCAGAGTATTTTTGAGTCGATGGGAGCCTATTGGTGATTGTTGAATGCATGGTAGTTGCTCGCGCGACCGGATGGTAGCCGCGAAACTTCCAGCGCCCTTGCTACCTATGCAAATGCTAGAGCTATTCAAGGTCTGGCCTCTCCTTTTATGGATCGGGCTGAAAGTCACCTGAAATGCGGAGCCAGCATAGATCGACCCCCTGCGCTTCGGTTCTCCTACGTGCCCGACCCGGTCAGTGCTTTCTGACAGACTTGCCCGTCGCCGCGCGAGGATGTGGTGCGTTTTACGCCACTGACCCCTGAGACTTCCGGCCGAGGCCTCGCTCGCCGGTCTGGCCCAAGCCAGCCCAGTCACCGAGCACTGTCGGTCTAGCGTGGTCGTTCCTAGTTTCACTGTCTCGGATACGCGTGATGCGATGAGTCCGGGTGGCCATCTTGTGATCCCACTTGACCTTTCGCAGCAAATTCTCTGTGAGCTTGCAGGCCACGCTTCGCCGCTGCGCTCCGAAAAAGAAAGGATTAGTGGCGGATAAGTTAATGTGAAGAGGCGTTTCGCACTAGCAACTTTTTATACAAGATTTCGCCGTCTATGCATGCTATCTTGAATATATTTGAAGATGGTATACATTGCATTCACGATAGCCGTTGCCTCAGGAGCATCCAGTAATTCATTCACGTGCGCGAGACTCGCCTTATTCCGTAGGGTAGAAAAAGCGTCGATTGATGTTGCAAAGGAATTAAGTACTCTCGTGACATCGTCGGCCCGATGTCCATACGCTTGCAATGCTGGATGATGCTGCCTAAGCTCTTTGAATGCTTTAGACGCAGTTGGGTCACTTGGTAGGATTATTTGGCTATCAGTGCACAGTTGCACCAAGTATCCGTGCAGTGCGGTGTGCGCGCGATCTATTGCGCTTGATGCGTCAACCGTACCGATTAGTGCCTTCGCGTCCCCTAATGCCCTCATCACCGTGGTTGACACTGATTCGCTCTGTTCCGGAGCATCCACGCTTCCTACAGTTTGGACTAGCTCATCATTGATAATTTGGTACTGAACTTGATTTTTATTTAGTATTTGATTGATATGCTGTGCTGTTGGAACTGTCACATCCGTACGGGCAAGCTCCTCAAGTGCGTCATATATGGCCCCTATAAAGTTTGGTGTATCTTTTGCCGCATTTCTAGCATGGTTGGACATATCTGAGTCAGCCCAATCATGCGATGAACTACGCGTATAGCGATCGCCTGAAACTTTACATAGATGCTTCTTGAATATCTCTAGTTTCTGTTGTCCACCTATGGATCCCGATACTCTTCGAATCAATGCGATAAAGTCATCTACTGCGCCATCATTCAATTGGCTTGTTGCTCCCATAGGAAACCTCAACTCGCTATTCATCTGAATTGGCATCTGCATTCCCTTATTTTGTATGAAATCTTAAATAAATCTGTGGCATTAATACAGCCTAAGCTATTGAATTTAAAGAAAGGTCTCCTGGCTTGTTGCTGAGCGCTCAGCGCCGTTGGTGTCGAGCTCAAGCATCACTGTACCGGCTGGCAGTGTGGCCGCGAAGGCCCCGGGGCGGGCGTCACGCATGCTCGATTCGAGACTCCAAACAACGGTCGTAAGTCATCGCGCCAGTGAGGCAGGGCGGCCGAGCACTCGAAACCACCCCGCATAGGTCATCGCCAGAGGCTTCGCTCCTCATCCGCGCCCGACCTGGTCAGGCTCCCCGGTCATCGCGCCAAGAAGGCGGAGCTTCCCTCCCTCCGACTCTGCAGACGTCACCAGCCGAGGCTTCGGTCTAGTTCGCGCCTGATCGAGGGCAGTCACTCTGCACGGCTGGCTGATCTTGGGTGGGCTCAGCCCCACCGCCAGGGGCGCCCTCGATGCGAGGTTAGGGCCGCCCGCAAGGCTGCATGGTGAGTCAGCGCCGGCCTTTCGCCGGAAGCTCTGTGTGCTCCTGCAGGCCGCGCTTCGCCGCTGGCCAGCGCGGGTGCGCCCCGAAAAAACTAAAGATCAGTGGCGGAAAAACTAATGTGTAGTGGCGTTCCGCTGCGGAACGCCGCTAAGCACGCGGCGCCTCACACTGGTAAGTCGCTGATTTCGCACGCTCTCGCAAGCCATCCGCCATTGACTTTAGTCTGCTCGCCTATGAAGGCGTGAGGAGCGGACTCCGCCAAGATACGCGACTGCTTCGCGGTATGCCGAATGCTCCTGAGTTTTTGAGTTCGATTCGAATCCGCGAGACAGGCGTGGCCCTGCACGCAGGCTGTAACCACACGGCGCGCGTGCACCGGGCAAGCAACTTCGCCTGCGCTACGATGCTTGGCTACTGCCTTTCTGCCGGCATGTCAGGGGTCTGACAACAACGGCATTCTCCTTGAACTCAACTCAAAATCGGAACCTTTCGCATGGACTTGACCGACAGCACGGAAGCCCTGAAACAATTTATTCAGAACGGCAAGGGACAAGTGCTCGGCCTGAGCGGACGCTGGGGTGCGGGAAAGACGCATCTATGGCTGTCCGTGCGCAAGGAGTTGCGCGTGGAACAGGCCGCTCTGTACTCCTCCTGCTTCGGCCTGAAATCGCTGGATGAGATTGGCCGAGCGCTTTTGCAGGACTTTGCCAGCAACGCCTCTGAATACGGCGAAGCCGGTGGCAAGGTCATCAAACAAATCGGCGGAAAGCTGACCACTGCGCTGCGCAAAGTTCCCTTCATCGGCGAGGCCACCGACGCGTTATTGGCGACCGGCGCGCTGGCCGAGTCACTGCTCACCAGTATGGTGGTACGCGACCGCATCGTCGTGCTAGACGACCTGGAGCGCCGCGACGCCGCGCTGTCACTGGAGACGCTGTTTGGCCATGTGGACGCGCTCAAGGGCAGGGGCTGCACTGTGCTACTGATCTACAACGAAGAGGAGTTGAGTGCCAATCAGGGGCAGGAATGGCGCGCCGTGCGAGAGAAATGCCTGGACGTGGAGATTAATCTGCGGCCCACACCGGTCGAGGCCTGCAAATTGGGCCTGTCCACCACGTGCCCTGACAGCGCGGCTATCGTCACTGCAGCCGAGGCCGTCGGCCTGACCAATATCCGCATCCTCAAGCGTATCGAGCGGCTCACCGCCGCATTCAGGGGGGCGATTTCCGACCAGTATCAGCCCATGCCGGCGTACATAGTGCATAGCCTGGTCTTCCTAGCCGTTTTGCATTATGAGAACCGCTTTCCGGACCATCAGGTGGAGAAATTCCGAGAAGAATGGGCCCAAGTCTGCGCGGATCAGTTGAGCAACACGCCGCACAGCGACGCCGCCTCGCTGGCGAAGCGATGCAACGCCACAAACGACCCTGTGCTGCTGTCCCTGCTGTCAGACTTCGTGCAGCATCACCGCCTCGACACAGCCGTCGTGGTGGCTCATATGCGGGCGCTAGATAAGTGGGCGCTGAACCAGTCCGCGCTGACGGCAGCGGTGCACTATGTTGACCTGGCGATCTACGACCCGGATGCCACCGACCAGACCTTCCTGGATATGGCTGGCAAATGGGGCGCAACCGGCTGGGAAGGTCTGGCACCGCAGCTGGCCAGCACCATCATCCTTGATCTGGAACGGCGAGGCGGTCAGAATTTGGTGTTGGAAATGGCTATGGCTTGGCGCAAGCATTGGCTTCAGTTCTCGACGGAGTATGTGGAGCAAAGCATCCTGCAAGGAATGGCCGAACCCATCGCGCAAGCGATTCGGGAGGTCAACGAATCTCGCAGCCCAGTGCGGACAGTGATGGACGCGATCAACGAGATCGAAGTAGACCCGAGTTCGGCCACGAATGCGGGCATGCTGCGGGTCTTGCAGAACATTTCACATGGGGAATTGCGAATTGTTATAGAGAACTATAAATGGAATGAACTCAAGCGTTTCCTCACGTTCTACACCGAACACCTGCCGAAGCTGGAACATAAGTACGACACACACAAACTTGCCTGGGGTCATTTCGAAGTCGCAGCGGAAAAAATTATTTTAGAGAACAACAAGCCCCGCCTTTCGGAAATCCTGCTGCGCCATGTCCAGATGCTATGCCCGGATTTTGATCCAATGGCCGACCAAGACGAGAGCTTGCTGGTGGAGGGCACAAGCAGCGCTAGACGCACTTAAGCCTCCACGCTCCGTTAGTTCGTCTGCCGTTGCAGCATCGCTCGGTCTCCTACTGTGAAAACACACACGTAGTCCGACGACGTGCTCATTCTCCCGTTATCCACCGCGGGTCCCAATGCGACCAGGTGCCGAAGAAGGCTCAAATCCCATCTATGATAGAGGAGGTATATGAAAGTGCTTTATAAACAGGTAATTCAACCCCCCGCAAATTCGCGTGCCATGCGGGCTTACATGCAAGCGATTCTTGAAGCAACCGGGCTATTAGCTGGCGAGCGCTTCGATATTTCTCGCTTCATGGGTAACTATCGTACACACTTGAAGTCAGGCCGTCTTCTAAGGCACAGCGACGGGAATTATTCGTTGAGTGAAGAAGGTAGGCGCTATTTCACTAGTCGCCTCACTGAGGAGCCCGAAGTCAGTGGGCAGCTAGTTAATCGGTCGGAGGTGATAGAAATGCTCAGCAAGATCACAGCAAATCAGCCTGCGCCAGGTTGGTGCCAGATTGACTAGTTAAGCGATAATTTCTCGCCTTTAATTCGGCCTTAGTTAACGGTAGCGCAGTTATTTTGTCGTTCTGTTAAGGTAGGTGGCTGATTTCTCTTGACTCCGAATATTGCTTGCAGGATTTACGGTCCTTTGCAAATCAGCTTTCAGTAAAAATAATTAGAAATCCCATCAATACTGAGTCAATTCTTTTCTAACGATATAGCTGATCATCTCCTCAACACTATCGCTTCCCCCCGAACCATCGGTTCCGAGGGCCTCAGGAGTAAAGTGAGGCTGAGGGAGAATGAAGTCTCGACCCCAGCCAAGGCAGCCTGAGACTTCAACCGCCTTTGACAGATCATCAGATTGACCATTTATGTGAAGTTTGTAGAAGTGATTGATTGCGCCCGCGCAGAGATCCGCGACTTGTAGTTGTGGAAGCGCGGCGGAGTCTCCTTGGGAAAGTGAAGTAGCCCGAAGGGGGAAGGTGATCTTTCGACGATCGGTGCCAATAGTTTTTGACTCTTCGCCCGGACCTGCCATCATCAACTCGAATGTATCTGCGGAGGCGAGGATAGGCTTCGACCGGTCGTGCACGACATGGAAACGTGTGGGAGTGCGTTCGCTCCACACGACCATTTGGTGAAAAAGAGCAGGGATGGCAGGGTCAAGGTCTGACCAATCGAAACCGTGATACCAACTTTCATACAAAGAGGGTTCTGTAAAGTACACAAGGTCTTCTTTGAAGCGGTCATTCACCGATGCGTCCACCAGTTGTTTTCCGATCACATAGAAGAATTCCTTTGTCTCTTCAGATCCATACCGGATTAGGTTGACGAATGCCTGTAGAAAGTTATCCGTTGTCGTTTGTCCACAGAATGCAGGAATACAATAGTAAAGCATGTTCGCCATTGCGATGTTGCCTCCGCGCTCATACAGATTACCACCAATACTGTGAATGAGCGTCTCTGCAATAAGATCAACGAGCTTGGTCACGATCATATAGCGCTTATGGTATACGCTGAAGCACACTCGTTCCTTGTTCAGTCCGGGATCAGAAATGAATCGGATTAGTCGCGCTATGCCCTCGGGCCGTCGTCGCAACGTGCTGAACTTCGACTCAGCTCCTTGAGCAGATCGGACGTGCTCAAGGAGTTTGATTGCCTCCTCTTCCGAAAAGTTGTTTGTTGCCAGAACGAAGAATGGTTGCAGGGGGTCGAGAAGATTTGCCCCGGTGTTTCCAGCTTCATCACAATAGATCGTAGTCATAATTATCGAACGCTTTCGCAATCAATAGGTTTTGCCATTGGCGCTAAATCATCCAAGGTTCAACGCCATTATTGGTTCTCCTTAGCATTCCAAGAATAGCTCAGAACAGCGTGAAGCTGTCGATAATCGGTCTATCCTGTTTGAGCGCTCCTGAACCAGTACTGCCTTTGCGCGAAGGCAGGCCCTTTGTGAGCCCTACTGCCATCCAACCCGTGGCTTTGGGTGCCTCGTGGGTGGATCATGGCATCGAAACGGTGCTCACCCCTCATCGCGCCAGTGCGGCAGGGCGCTCGAACCCGCTCCGCATAGATCAACGTCCGAGGCTTCGCTCCTCAACGGCTTCCTACCTAGCCAAGCCACTCCTTCCATCGCGTCACGACGATGGATCCCTGACCTCGTATAGATCACCGGCCTAGGCTTCGATCCTCGTTCCCTCCCGATCTAGCGCAAAAAGCTTGCACCGGTGGCAGCGCGGTTGCGCTCGATCCCACCCCCCAGCGCGCGGCATGGCCTCGATGCGACGAAAGCTGCCAGGCTGGACGGCGGCCTGGTAGACCAGCTCGGACCTTTCGCCACAAGTTCTGTGTGCTCCTGCAGGCCGCGTTTCGCCGCTGGCCAGCGCGGGCGCGCCCCGAAAAAACTAAAGATCAGTGGCGGAGAACTAATGTGTAGTGGCGCGTCACGCTGATAAATCGTTGATTTCTCACGTCCTCGCAAGCCACGCGCCAGCGATCTTTAGAGTGATGCGCCACTGTACTTTCGTCTGTACGGAAAACGCGCCACTGTACTTTAGTTTTTTTGGACAGCAAGGCTGAGGAGCGAGCTATCGGCCGAGGCGCAGGCGCTCACTGCTGATGCGCGGCGGGCTCTTGTGTGGCAGCGACCGACCCAAAGCGGAATCTTTCCTCTTCTATTGGCTGCCGCAAAGCGGAAGAAAGGTCTACGCTAGCACCCCAATCGTTCAGCAACCGAGCGCATTCTTCAGCTCGACGCTTGTCCCTCTTTGATTGGGGTCGAAAGTGAACGCGACCCCAGCTCTCGGTCCCTCATACCTACATGACCCGCTCGCCCATCTGGAAGAGCGCAGCCTCAATCTCGCGCAGCGTTGCGAACTGGCTCGCTTGGCCGGCATGGAGCAGTGCGTCAGACAGCAACCAATTGGCCCGCACGTTCCAGGTGTAGTGATCCTCGGCTCGGGTGATCCCGGGAAAGATTCCGGGAGCCGCATTGCGGTGACCGTGGGCACTGCCATTTGCCGGCAAAGTTCCAAACCGGAGATGAGTCGGTAAGTTCACCTGCAGCAAGTTCCTGACGTTCGTCCACCAGTGATTCGCAAGCCACGTAAAAGACGCCGCCACTCGGCTGTCGTAGATGATGAAGTCATCGATCAGCAATGCATACACCTTGGTCATTCCGGCATTGAACCGAAGGCCCTCCACTGTGCTCACGTCGTCGCCGTTAGCATGGTCAAGGACCACGGCGGTCAAGAGCGCGTGCAGGTTCGCGTGGTGGCGCGCCAACCATGGCTTGTTTCCGCCATTTGGCGTGGTCGTGTAGACCCCTCCCCAGTGAAGGATTCCCGCAACCGCTCCTGCGAGCGCAAGGGTGTGCTCGTCACGGAATGCCCTGCGCAAGGCATGTTGCAGCGCGTCCAGCACCGCCGCGTTGTTCGCCAGGGTTGCGCCGGTGGCAAGTGGCGGCACGATGGGATGGACGTACGGGTAGCCATTGTGCGGGTTTGGCAGACCGGCTTTGGCTCTCAATGGCCATGCGTAGGCGTTCATCGCTGCCGGCAGACTCGCATAGTGACGGTGCCCGACCGTGAAGGGCACCGGTTGCCCTTGTAGGCTTAGCGCGAGCCAGTCCCGAAAACTCGCTACCTCGCCGACCAAGTACTGGTTTCGATTCATCGCTTTTCCATTGTTGGGCGTCGCCCGATTCTGAGGCACTCCGAGCCGGTCGCTCGCGAACGCCGCCTCGTGGCCGACAGCTGCACTTGTGCGAAGGCAAGCCTTTCTACGGGGCGCTAAGCGCCCCTCGTGTCTCGCATAAGCCTCTCTGTAGCGGGCGGCATGGTGGCCGCGAAGTCCCCGGGAGCGCGTCACTCAGGCTCGATTTGAGCCATCCAAACGATTCTCACCCCTTATCGCGCCAGTGAGGCGCTCACCCCCCCCCCGCATAGTTCCTCGCTAGAGGCTTCACTCCTCATCCGCGCCCGACCTGGTCAAGGTCCCCTTTAGGACTGGCCTGTCATAGCGCCACGAAGGCGGAGCTTCCCTACCTCTGACTCCACAGAGGTCACCAGCCGAGGCTTCGGTCCTCGTTCGCGCCTGGTCAACGGCAGTCGCTCTGCACGGCTGGCTGATCTCGGGTGCGCTCAGCCCCACGGCCAGGGGCGCCCTCGATGTGAGGTTAGGGCCCCCGCAAGGCTGCATGGCAATTCAACGCCAGCCTCTCGCCGGAAGTTCTGTGGGCTCCTGAAGGCCGCGCGTCGCCGCTGGCCAGCGCGGGCTCGACCCGAAAAAACTAAAGATCAGTGGCGGAAAAACTAATGTGTAGTGGCGTTCCGCAGTTCCGCAGGTGCGGAACGCCACTGAACACGCAGCGCGTCACGCAGATAACTCGTTGATTTCTCACGTCCTCGCAAGCCATGCGCCATCGATCTTTAGAGAGATGCGCCACTGTACTTTCGTCTGTACGGAAAACGCGCCACTGTACTTTAGATTTTTTGGCCAGCATGGCCGAGTAGTGAGCTATCCGCCGAGGCGCAAACGCTCAGGACAGATGGAGCATTTCACGCATGCGAGGCAGGTTGATGTGTTCATCGTCAGGGCTGGCAGCATGCGTGATGGCCTAAACCACAGCCAGGCACGCAACAAAATAAGTTGCGCGCATAGCTTGACCTTGTCGAGCCTGCAGGAGTAAATTCAATCTAGGGGTCAGAACCTGAGGTTGCGTTTACTGATGTTGCCGGCGACGCTGATCATTCGAAAGAGTGGTCGGCGTTTTGCTTTCTGGCTTATTTTTCTCTTATTGGGCGATCTGCACTTTGCGCCAGTTACAGTCATTGTGTTGCAGCGCCGAGTAGTTCAGCTAGGGAATTTCGCCGCAATTTCCGTGCGCGCCTGCAGTCTCGGCGAGATATTTTTGAATTTCACTCCACTCAGGATCATCATAGCCGAAAGATTGCCTACCTGCTGATTCCAAGTCTCTCTTTAGCTGCGAGAATGAAACCTCTTCAGATTTTACTATCCTAACTATACTGTCATCTATTATGCAATAACTTAGGCCTTTCCCCTCAACCTTGTTTTCATATGATAGCAACTTGTGCCCGCTGACATTGGCTTCTAAAATTAGCCATTCAATCCATTTTTCTGAATAACGGTCAAGGTCTTCCTTTATTGCTTTTCGATAATATTCTTCACGAAATTTCACCTCCCGACAAGTTTCCCTGCAGTACCAATAAAGAACTGCTTGAGGCGTTGGGCTACCCCAATCTCTAATGTGGAAGATTTCAGATTCTTTGCAAATAATATTGCAGTTGTAAATTGTTGGAACTCCGCATTCCTTATCTAGGGCGGCGTGAGCGACTACCGCGCAAAGAGCTTGAATACGTGAACCGAAATGCGAAGTTGGCTTAAATTTCTCTATTGCGCTAACAAGTGACCCGTGGCAGACAGTTCTTGAATTCATTAAAACTCCCTTGTTATATTTGGAAGATATTCAATAGGAATCGTGAGTTACTTCAATGCAGCAAGTAGCAAAATCTCTACAGGAGAAGTATCTAGTAGGACTTGTAGTGCGAATGGGCTAGCATGCGTCGTGGGGCTAGATTCATTGATTGAATCACCCCTATCAACATATCACAGCGCTTGCACCGTTTACGTTTGAATACATGGCATATGAACCCTTGAATCCAAGCAGCCGAAGTAAGTATTCCCGGACAAAGTCTTGAATTTGCTCATACGCTATCCAGTTGGCATGATGGGACAAACCAGATACACCGGAGTGTACGATTGAGTTTCGCAATGAAACGACTTGATCAAGATTTGGCTTCATTCCCACTGCGTTGAACATGCGAGTCAGCATGGCCTTGAATGAGATCGTGTCTGCATTTGAACTGGTGCCAGTTCTGAAGAATCCTTTGACGAACGGAATGCCTTCGCTCAAGGCGTATGTATGCTTTAGGTTCTCCAGAAGTACAAAGGCGAAGGTCAATCGGCATTCAGTAGGTAATGACTCTCGTTCTGCTTGGAGCAGATAGTCGATGGCTACGTTCAGGGTGCGCGACTTCTCAAGGTGCGCATATGCCGGATATGTCTGTTCAATGAATTCCCGTATAACAGCTCCGTCTCTAATCTCAAGAACCGGACGAAAATATCGTGCAGTACCAACCACTGATTTGCGAATGCCACGACCTTCGGAAGGGTAATCGTACCCATAGCAGAGCACCTTCGATTGACACGCGAACGATAGCAGCCAGCAGATTCGATCGATGCACGCAAGAACCTCCGGGACGGCCGACTCCTCTACGTTTGGCACAAGGATTTGGGTTGTCTCAGCGAATTTTCCAGTGAAGTGCGAAACCGGTTTCTTGATAGTTTTTTCATGTTGGATCACAAAAATCTTGCGACCGCCACAAGTTAGTGTCACCGTATCCCGGATAAGCGACCCTTCTCCAAGATCACTTATTTTCTCCCCGCCGATCAAGCAATTGGCTACGAGTGCACGTAAATCTGGCATGTCCGACTCCATGTAGTGATTTTCTTCGCGTTCTGCGAGATGCTACTCGGTTGACGCCAGAGTATGTGCCTGAGCATTCATCATGCCCGCAAAGTTCCGTCGCGGTCGCACGGTGACAGATTCGTCGAAAGTCGTACGCTGAGCGGCAGCGGTCGTTGATTTAGCGAAGCCTCCGTTTGGGGGTTGGAGCTCATGCTCGAATGCTAGGTCCAAGAGATGCTCACTCCTCATCGCGCCAGTGAGGCAGGGCGGCCGAGCACTCGAAATCACCCCGCATAGGTCATCGCCAGAGGCTTCGCTCCTCATCCGCCCCCGACCTGGTCAGGCTCCCCCATCATCGCCCCACGAAGGCGGAGCTTCCCTCCCTCTGACTCCACAGAGGTCACCAGCCGAGGCTCCGCTCCTCGTTCGCGCCTGATCTGGGGCAGTCACTCTGCACGGCAGGCTGATCTTGGGTGCGCTCAGCCCCACGGCCAGGCGCGCCCTCGATGCGAGGTTAGGGCACCGCCCGCAAGGCTGCATCGTGATTCAGCGCCAGCCTTTCGCCGGAAGTTCTGTGTGCTCCTGCAGGCCGCGCTGAGCCGCTGGCCAGCGCGGGCGCGCCCCGAAAAAACTAAAGATCAGTGGCGGAAAAACTAATGTGTAGTGGCGTTCCGCAGCAGGCGCTCCGCACGCACCAGCAGTCTATGACTGTGATTTCGTACAGTTCTGCTCGCTTAGGCTGCTAGAATACATTTAATTTCTACATCATGTTAATGATACTTAACACAATGAAAATGAAGTGGCTAAAATTGGGTGTCGATGCCCTGCTTCAGTTTGTGGGGTTCCGGCCGCTCCGGCTGCAGGCCTTGGCCAAGGTGTTCAAGGCGTCGCTGCTGTCAACGATCCATTTCACCCCGCTGCCATGACGAGTGACCCACAACAGAACGACATCCACGCCGAAGTGGGCTTTGGCACTGCCGCCGTCGATGAGAACGACCAGGTGCTCGAATCACCGGTCGCCGCTCGCACAGCTCGCCGGCGCGGCCGACCGCCCGGGGCCAAAACCCGCGCGGCCAACACGCACATCACGGCAGACGAATTTGCGGTGCTTCGAGCGGTGGCCCAGGGCATCGATGTCGGCATCGCTTCGCGGCAGTACCTCCTGTGGACCAGCCGCGTTCCAGAACGCGCCAAGTTGATCGAAAACTTCGGCCTGATCTTGGCCAGAATTGAAGCCGGCGCAAAGAGGCTCACGGACGCTGCTGCGGCTCGGGGAATGGTTCGAGAGCTGCTAGCTCTACAGGCCGACGTTGTCGGCGCTGCAGCGTCGATGCTCTCTGAATCGGCGCCGCTCGTGGCCCAAAGCACCGCAGCGCCCGACGCTCCCGAAAGACCATCGCTCGAAGAGTTTGCATTGCGGTTCGATGAGGACATGTACTCCGAGGCGGATCTCATAGAAATGTACGAGGCGGAGTATCCCGACGAGCCGAGCGCTGCGGCAGCGCCAGCAGGGCAACCGCTGGAGGCGTCTGGCCAAGGCCCTTCCCCGCGAGGTTCAGAGGGTACAAAGGCCGCTTCCGCCCTGTCAGCAACTGAGCGCACGGAGCGGCTGCTAACGGCCATCGACTGGTTGGATAGCCAGCTGGGCAGGCGCCCGAGCCGGGACGATCGCGTCGAGCAGTGGTTGAGGATCAACCCCCAGCAGCGCCAGGCGCTCAATGAGGCGGGCGTGCTCACCCTCGGCAATCTCGTCGATTGGATGGCCCTTCGCGGCGATCAGTGGTATGGCTACGTCCCAGGCTTCGGCGTCCGGCGCGCCGAGGATATCGGGCTGTGGATGGCCAGGTGGAACATCTGTGCGGCCCAGGGCCTCAAGCAGCGTGCCTTGGTGCCCCAGCAAGATCCAGCTGATGAGCGACGGCCCCAGCTGGCTCCACTGTCCCAGCTGAATTGGCCCGAGCATCTGCGCGGCCAGGACGGCATGCTGAGAACGCATGCCCCGAACAGCTTGGATGCCAGCAACGACATGGAGGCCGTTACCGCCTGGTTCCAGCTCATCCACCAGAAGTCGGCGGCGACGCAGGTGGCCTATCGCAGGGCTATTGAGCGCCTGGTGCTGTGGGCCGTGCACGTTCGGTTTGTAAGCTTGTCCTCTATGACGCTACACGATCTGCTGGCGTTCAAAGACTTCCTGTCGGACCCGCCCCCGCAATGGGTCCAGGACCGCAATTCGCCCCGCACAGGCAAAGCCGAGGACTGGCGCCCTCTGCGAGGCCCGTTGTCCGATACGAGCCTTGAAGTCACCTTTGTGGCAATTGGCTCCATGTTCAGGCGGTGGCACACGAGCGGCTACCTCACCTCGGATCCCGCAGACGGCATCGTCGGCTCCAAACGCAAGGACGCCAAGATGGACGTGATGCGCTCGTTCAGCGAGCAGGAGCTCGAAATCATCGGGCAGACTTTTTCTGAGATGAAGGATGGGTATGCCAAGCGACGGCTTGCGGCCATCATTCGGATACTGGAGTCAGCTGGTCTGCGGCGCGAGGAGTTGGCAAATGCCACTTGGGGTCATCTGAGCCGATTGCGCATCGACGGTCGTGATACCGAGCAATGGGGCCTTAAAGTTGAAGGCAAAGGCCTGCGTGTACGAAACGTGCCCATTAATCGGGACACCTACGCAGCACTCGTTGCCCATAAGGAAGATAGGCTCGCATTGCAGGCCCGTGGCGTCATACCCAAACCAGACAAAGAAAATGATATGCCTTTAATTGGCTTGCTGGATGAACGATGGATAGAGTCACGTAAAAAGATGAAGGCGATCGAGAAAAAGGAAATTAACCCTGACAAAGATGGCCGTCAACTGGTTGTGGCTAAGGACTATAGGTCTCAATTGGTTCTCGCTAGGGATAACGGTTCACGTCCGCAAATGAAGTCCGAAGAGGAGGCTGACCAGAATAACTCGGAGAGTCATGTCGGAGGCCTTTCAGCTGCTGCAATATATTCACTCCTCAAACAGTTCTTCCTTAGATGCTCCGCAGCGGCGGGGGAGCTGCCAAGCGAGAAAGGCACCACTTTCAAGCGGGCATCAACGCATTGGCTTAGGCACACATTTGCACACCACGTGCTCAAGGCCACGGGAAAGGATCTTACGGTGGCTCAGTCACTGCTGGGGCATAGCTCCATCAATACGACTGCGATCTACGTGAAGGCAGACATGCAGGCTCGCGCCGCCGCCGTCAACGCTGTCCGGCCTTCTGTGTGAGGTCATCCCGGTTCCTGATTCGCGTTTGCTTGACGATGCAGGACCCGGGCCTTGTCCCCTACGCAAACTCAAGATTGAGGCGGACTGCCCCGGCTTGGGTCGCGAAGTCCGCAGGGCGCTGCTGGAACTGGCTGGCTCGCTCCCGATTCGGAAGCGCAGCTGCGACACCCGACCCGAACCTATGCAGCGGAGGAGCAAGGCCTCTATACTGTATGCAAATACAGCTATTGCCATGCTCCACGAACCTTCCAACCCTATCCGATGCTCGGCGGCCTTCGACCGGTGGCAGTTGCCCACCCATGTTGCCGAGGCGGTGTGGCGAGGCTCGGAGTTAGGCGCGGCAGCAGGGCGCACCGTGCCGTCCGGTCATCCGGCGTTGGACGCGGCGCTGCCAGGCCAGGGGTGGCCTACCGCCTGCCTTTCTGACGTGCTTATGCCTCAGGCCGCTGTCTGCGAGTGGCGTCTACTGGGCCCATCCCTTGCAGCGCTCTTGGCAGAGAAAGGCAGCTGTCTCTATCTTGTCGCCCCCCCAAAGCAGCCCCATGCCATGGGCTTGGCACAACTGGGCGTAAAGCCAGAGCAGTTGGTCTGGATCGACGCGAATGGGCCGGCAGACCGGCTTTGGGTCACGGAGCAACTGGTCAAGTCCGATCCGGTGGGCGCGGTGCTGGCCTGGCTTCCCCAGGCGCGACCCGAACAGATCCGGCGCCTGCAATTGAACGCACATAGCTGTGATGCCCCCGTGTTTTTGTTTCGTCCGGAAACGGCTGTGCGCGACACGTCGGCCGCGCCGCTTCGGCTCTCCGTCAAGCCCGGCATGGGCTGGCAGATCGACGTGCAAATAATCAAGCGTCGGGGCGCTCCGCTCGAAGACATGCTGCATCTTGACGCGATGCCCCGCAACTTGGGGATCGTGATCCCGCCCAGGTTGCGCAATCTTGCGCAGCCCGCGCTCATCCCTGGCTCGGAGGTGACCCATGTACTGGGCCGCTTTAGTCCCGCTCAGCTCGACGGCGTCCGAGTCGCAAATTGATCAACAGTCGCTAGGCATCTGGGCCCTTCAATTCTCGCCGCGCGTGGCGTTGGTTGAAGCCTCGGTGCTGGTGGAAGTTGAGGCCAGTGCGCGCTTGTTCCATGGCATGGATATGCTGCGCGAGCGCATTGAACAAGGGGCATGTGAACTGGGGGCTCGCGTTGCGTGGGCACCGACTGGTCTTGCAGCGCTGGCGTTGGCCAAGCATGGCGTCGGCGACGGGTTTAGCATGCCGCTGCAACAGGTGCTCGACAGGTTGCCACTGGACACTATCACCGCCGTAGCTCGCCATCAACCTACGCTGGCCAGAGTCGGGTGCCGCACCCTCGGGCAAGTACGTGCGCTACCGCGTGGCGGGATCGGCAGGCGCTTCGACAAGTCTTTGTTGTCTGCACTGGACGAGGCGTATGGTCTACGCCCTGAAAGCTATGACTGGCTCACCCTCCCCGAGAGTTTTCATGCACGCCTCGAATTGATGTCGCGGGTGGAAACGGGTCCTGCACTGCTATTCGGTGCCCGCAGACTGCTGTTGCAGATGGTTGGATGGCTGCGAGCTCGACGGTTGGGGACCACGGCGTTCACGGTGCGCTGGTGCTATGACGTGATGCGTGGCAAAAGCACCAATTCGAGCGGTGAATTGACGGTACGAACTGCCACGGCCACGCAAGACGTTGAGCACTTGGTGCGGCTGCTGGCCGAGCATCTGGCGAAGGTCGAACTGGAGGCACCTGCAGGCGAGTTGGAGTTGCGCGTTGCCGAGGCGGAGCCGCTCGTTGAGGAGAGCCGCTCGCTCATCCCGGACACGATACGCAAGGGTGCGTCCATGGCCCTCACGCTGGAACGCATCCAGGCTCGTCTGGGAGAAGACTGCGTGCGGCGGCCCATTCTTCGCGAAGACCACCGACTGGAATGGATCCAGACCTGGGTGCAGGCGGCGGGGCGCACACGAGCCCCTAGCGCTGAAGGGGCCCACCTGCCCTTGCCGAGTTGGATTCTGGACAAGCCGCTGCAGCTGCTGGAGCGGGAGAACCGACCGGTTTATCAAGGCACGCTGCAGCTGCTGCTGGGGCCAGATCGAATTGAGGGCGGCTGGTGGCACCGGGTCAATGCGCAGGGGGAGGAGACCGCTCTGAACGTGCAGCGCGATTACTGGTTGGCGATCAGCCCATATGCGGGAGTGCTGTGTGTGTTCCAAGCCCGCTTGGCGGGCGACAAAACGGCCTGGTTCCTCCATGGCCACTACGGCTGATCTTTCTCCATGTCCTTCGTGCCATCCTCGCTTCCTTCGTATGCAGAGCTTCGTTGCATGACGAACTTCACCTTCTTGAAAGGCGCCAGCGAGGCCGATGAACTCGTGGAGCGCGCGCAGGAACTTGGCTACGCAGCGCTGGCCATTGCCGATGAATGCAGCATGGCAGGGATCGTGCGCGCACACGTTGCCGCCAAGAACGCCGGTCTGCCGCTGCTCGTCGGGGCGCATTTCGCGGTGCAGCCGCGAACAGAGCGCGACGGGGCGTTCACCCTGGTCGTCCTGGCGCAGGACCTCGAAGGGTACGGAAACTTGTGTCAATTCATCACCCGGCTGCGGCGCGCCTCGGCCAAAGGTGAGTACCACCTGGACACCGCAGGGCTGAAGCATGGTGAGCTCAAGCACTGCCTGGCGCTGCTCTGCCCCGATCGCTCTTGCACCGACACCCAGCTGGAAGCCATGGGCCGCTGGACCTTGAAGCACTTTCTGGGGCGTGCCTGGATCGGCGTGGATCTGGTACGCCGCATGGACGACGAAAGGTGTTCTGTACAGACCGTTGTGTGAGCGGATAATGCTCCCTAAGGCTGCTATTTCTGTCTCGTAGAGAGGTGGGGGTCTGGGGTATGGGAATGGTGCGAGCGCGTGTGGATAAGTCGGAGCTTGAAC
>Ga0209127_100049_pt1 | contig 217245 bp, 220 predicted proteins | sample LakSupMetagenome_FD_187469 | JGI IMG/M metagenome (GOLD analysis project Ga0209127, IMG submission 187469) | Freshwater microbial communities from Lake Superior, Canada - Sta WM archaea (SPAdes) (version 2) | ecosystem: Environmental > Aquatic > Freshwater > Lake | place: Lake Superior, Canada... | reverse complement strand
GCAGGTCAATGCCCGCTTCTCGGCCATGGCCAGCCATTATCTGTTCGAGACCGAGTTCTGCAATCCGGCCTCGGGCTGGGAGAAGGGGCAGGTCGAGAAGAACGTCGAGGATGCGCGTCACCGGCTATGGCAGCCAATACCGCGCGTTCCATCGCTGGAGGCCTTGAACGACTGGCTGGAACAGCGGTGCCGGGAACTGTGGCAACAGGTTCCCCATGGCCTCAGGCCGGGAACGATCGAAGACATCCGGGCCGAGGAAGCACGGTTCCTGATGCCGATGCCACGCCTCTTCGACGGCTTCGTCGAATACACCAAGCGGGTCTCTCCGACCTGCCTCGTCCATCTGGAGCGCAACCGCTACAGCGTGCCGGCGTCCTTCGCCAACCGGCCTGTCAGCCTCAGGGTCTATCCGGAACGGATCGTGGTTGCTGCGGAGGGGCAGATCGTGTGCGAGCACCGCCGCATCATCGAGCGGTCGCATGACGGCCCCGGTCGCACCGTCTACGACTGGCGTCACTATCTGGCGGTCATCCAGCGCAAGCCCGGTGCTCTGCGCAACGGCGCTCCCTTCACTGAACTCCCCGAAGCCTTCAAACGGCTGCAGCAGCACCTGCTCAGGAAGCCCGGCGGCGACCGCGAGATGGTCGAGATCCTGTCGCTCGTCCTGCAACATGACGAGCAGGTCGTGCTGACCGCCGTGGAGATGGCGCTGCAGGCCGGCGTTCCGACCAAGGTCCACATCCTCAATCTCCTGCACAGGCTGGTCGACGGCAAACCGATCGAGACGCCGATCGTGGATGCGCCGCAGGCGCTGAGCCTGGTCAAGGAGCCGCAGGCCAATGTCGAGCGCTACGATGCTCTGCGCCAGACCCGGGAGGTGCGTCATGCGTCATGATCCCGCCAGCGGCGCTATCGTCGTCATGCTCAGAAGCCTTAAAATGCACGGCATGGCGCAGGCCGTCGCCGAACTCACCGAGCAGGCTTCACCCGCCTTCGAGGCCGCCATCCCCATCCTGTCGCAACTCCTGAAGGCCGAGATGGCCGAGCGGGAGGTCAGGTCCGTAGCCTATCAGCTCAAGGCAGCCCGCTTCCCGGTCTATCGCGACCTGGCCGGCTTCGACTTCGCCAGCAGCGAGATCAACGAGGCCCTCGTGCGCCAACTCCATCGATGCGAGTTCATGGACGATGCCAACAATGTCGTGCTTGTCGGCGGCCCCGGCACCGGCAAGACCCACATTGCCACCGCCCTCGGCGTGCAGGCGGTTGAGCATCATCGCAAGCGTGTCCGCTTCTTCTCCACCGTCGAGCTCGTCAACACGCTTGAGCAGGAGAAGGCTCAGGGCAAGGCCGGCCAGATCGCCAACCGGCTCGCCCACTCCGATCTCGTCATCCTCGACGAACTCGGATACCTGCCCTTCAGCGCGTCAGGCGGGGCGCTGCTGTTCCATCTGCTGAGCACGCTCTACGAGCGCACCAGCGTCGTCATCACCACCAACCTCAGCTTCAGCGAATGGGCCACCGTCTTCGGCGATGCCAAGATGACGACGGCGCTGCTCGATCGGCTCACCCATCACTGCCACATCCTGGAGACTGGAAACGACAGCTTCCGCTTCAAGAACAGCTCTGCCCAGACCACACCAACAAAGAAGGAGAAAGCACCCACCTTGACCAAGACCTAAGACCCAAACCATACATGAAGGCGGGTCACTTCTCGGCGAAAATCCCGGGTCAGCTCTCAGCGGAAATCAACAGCGATGCGCTCGGACGAGGAAGCGGCCGTGTAGAGCGCTACCGCGCAGGCAACTTCTCCGAACTTGATGTAACCCTTCCAGTTTGCCCGCGCTGCAACCATGACACTCGCACTCCGGCACAACCTATGCGAGTCAATAAAGCCATGGACCGCCGATATGGTTCCGGAGTCAAAAAGAATCTGAATTCAAAGGGTTGGGACATTCGTCGACCAGGATGCCGTTTATGGCCTGCGCAGGCGGAAAAAGGCGCAGGGCGGCGGAATGGTGATTTGAACGAACATGTCGTCCAACTGGGACGCTCCAACCCCCTTCAGGTACAGATATTTCGAGAAAGAATCCGCATTTGCGCATCACGATTGAATGGCATCAAAGCCCATTCCTTCATTGTAGGCTGCTCAGTGATGGGGAATTCAATCTCAGTTCCTCAAATTGAAATGATAGCGCGCAACATTGCCGGTCTCTTTGTTGCGAATGTCGAAATAGTAGGGATCTTTGCGCTTCGGTCTCGGAATGATCTCGTTCGTCATGCAAGTGTTGCCATCGCGCCGAAACTGGTCACTTTTCAGGTAGTCGATATTTCCGAAGTGTCTACTGCGATTGAAAAGCGTGGTGCAGGCGACCTGAACCGGCTTTGCGCAAACGGCGGTGTCGCGCATGTTGCCGCCATGGCCGCTGTAGGTGTTGATAGTGGTCGCAGTCGTTCCGGCCGGACAATCTTCATATTCGGCATAACCCGGCTCTTTGGTTCCTGCCTCGGGACAGGATGGCCAATAGCCGGGATGAACCTTGCGGATTGACAGCAGTTTCAAAACGGGCGGCACGCAATACGAAACCCCTTGCCATGAAGGATTTTGCGACGCAACACACAGCAGGATTTTGCAGCCGAAGGAAGCATCCTGGGCCTGGGCACTATGAACCGAAATGCCGATGACGATGCTGGCGATAGCGGGAAGCAGGTATCGTAGGGGCTTCATGGTTCTCTCCTTGTCTCGTCAATTCTGTGATGCCCAGACGTCGTCGATTTTGACAAAGCGGAGCACCTTGGGCAGAACGTGGTCGTGCTTGTCGGTGATCGTGAGCGAGCAGAGGACACCTGGACCGGCCGCGTCCTTCTGGCACTGATCGATGGCGACTTTTTTCACGCCGCCGAAGAATATGAGTTTGCGGATTGCGGCGAGCGCTTCTCCATCGGATGGCACTTCAAGCCTGGTCGCCGCCTCGTATTCGTCAACCTTCTTTTGCAGCGTGGTGATCTGGCCAGCGAGTTCCTCGACCTTGGTCGCGTGGATCGAGCTCGCGTAGACGTAGCCGCCAGCAACCCCGACGATCAACGACACGAGTCCCGTGACGCCTAAATTCACCGTCTGATTCATGGGAGAATGTCCGTCACTGATAGTCAGTGATGCCGAGACGGCGCAGGACTTTGCCCGGGTCGGTCTCGCAATCATGCTTCCAGTCCGGATGTCTGGCGCAGCCATAGGCGTATTGGCTGAGATCGGCGCTGGAGAGATTTGCGAGCTCGTTGCCCTTATCCATCCACTTCTGGACATCATCAGGCGTACACCCCATACCGCCGGCGCCACACTGATCCGGGTCGATGCCGGTGTTTTGAGACGGCTGCTGGGAAGTCTGCGATATCGCCGGCGAAGCGAGGATCGCGCCGGCGCCAACAATCAGGACCATGAAGAATAGGCTTTTCATCTTAACCTCGCGGAGGATTTTCGGGTGGCACTGGAGCGGGGGGAGGAAGGGGTAGGCCGAATTCCGACGTTTCCTTTGACGTCGAACGCGCCACAGGCTCCGCCGGCTTGTCGGGTTTGTAATTCCAGGGCGGGGTGAGCTTCGGATCGGACCAGACGCCAAACCCCAGGCCACGCGCGCGGCGTTCGATATCGAAATAAGCGGGAACCTGCGGCTCGCCGGGAAAATTGTACGCGTATCCAATGCCTTCGGCGATCGCGGTCGCGGCCAGATTGGTTTCATCGACAAAGCAATGCGCGAGAACGGTGCCATTCGCATCGGTCGTCACGGATGCACAATTCACATCGTGTTTCAGGGTGCGAAGGATCAACCAGGCGCGGGCCACCTGACCGACGGGCCATTCGACGCTTTCGGTCGTGGCAACCTGATCGAGCCGAGGTGCAAGATACCCTGCAAGGCGGACGATCTTCTTAGGGGTGATGAACTCGATGGTCGATCCGTCGAGCACCTGCACGCGTCCATAGATTTGCTTCGGCAGGACCGTGTCCGCTGGGCCCTGCGCGCTCGCCGGCCATATCGTGGCGAGCATGACGAAGATCGCGATGCCGTTGAGGGGTTTCATTGCTTGCCGACTACGTCTTTTGAGGACTGCTGCTGACCCTGTCCAATGAGGATGGAAACAGGATGGGGAAGATCCGAATAGGCCCAGAGCCCTTCGCGCGCTTCGCGTGCGCCTTGTTCGGCGAGCCGATAACCCGGAACGACCAGCTGGCCGGTCGAGCTGACAGCTGCAAATCCCCATCCCTGCGCGATCATGAAGGTCGCGAGGTCGTAGCGGGTTTTTCCCGTCGTCGTCTGACAGACAACAAGCAGATTGCTGGCATCGAGTTCCCGGATCGTCGTACAGACGGGTTTGCTGTCCCGGACTATAGCCTGCGCCATGATCAGGTTCAGCTCACCGCAATCACGCTTTACGCCGGGTGCTATCGTCACCGACGTGCCACGCAGACAGGCTTGTAGGCCATAGAGCCGGTAACGCTTGCCATCCGCGATCCAGCTATCGGCGGTCTCAAATTGCGCCGTCATGGGAAAGGGCACGAATTTGCTGCCGTTCCCGTCTGCCGACGGGGTCGGATCTCTTCCGTCCGGCGCCGGCGCCTGCGCCTGGACAGGAACTGGCTCCGGTCGCGCCGGCACCTGAACAGCCGGCACAACGGCCGCATAGGCGAACACAAGAGAACGGGCGACGATAGCAATAAGCATGATTGTCGAGACCTGCATCAATTCGTCTGGCTTTGCCGGTACCGTTCACCATAGGGGTGCTGGAACGAGGCGTTCGACCAAATGCCGACATGGGCCTTTGAGGCCGCGGCTTCGGCAGCGGCGTATTCAGGGAAGAGCGCTGTGCCGTCAGGCGCCCGGGTAGGGAAAGCCAATCCGCGCCGAATGAGGTATTCCGACAACGGCTGGACACGATCGTCAGCGCCGATGAAGAAGCATTCGGCAAAGCGAACCGAAGGTTTTCCGGTGTTCGCGCCAAGAAAATGGCACGGAAACGCGCCGCCCGCAGATGCTGCGGCCGTTTGCAGAGCAGCATTCAGTCCAGCGAGCGACAGCATGGTGCACGTCGCGCGCATCCCGTTCAGTTGCAGTTGTTGCGTCGATTGGCAGCCCTGAGCGCCGACCAGCTTGATGATGGTGTTTTCGGCATCGACAAACGCATTGCCGGTCAATGCCGCTTCAGGAATGACGGTTTCGAGTCTCAGGGCCTTCTCCAAACTGGCCGGATCCGGCGCGCGTTGTGGCCCCGGAACAAGATCGCGGCCGTTTGCGTAGGCATTCTGATAATATTCGACAAACTTGGCACGACGCGGCGCCGTCGCCTTTTGGGCGGCGACGGTCGAGGCCGAAGCCAAGAGGACAGAGATGGAAATTGGAGCAATTGCGCGCATTTTTCAGTTCGGCCTTTTCCAACCGACGGGAAAATGCTATAGACGATAATTATACGATAGTGCAAGTTTCGAGAGGCACGGAACCGCTTTTCCGGCACATGACGCGGTAAAATTATACGGACGATTGGCGATGATCAGGGCTATAAAAAAATTGGTGCAGGCGTTCTGGATGCTTGCCGGTCTTGTCATGCTCGTCGTCTGGATCGCCTTCGGTGGTTGGCTTCTTCTGTGGATCGGGTCGTCCGCTATTGGTGCGACATGGGCCCCTGCGATCGGCTCTTGGGGCTATGATTTCCTTGTCCAGCACTTCTGGGTGAAGCTTGTCGCCATCCTGGCATGCCTGACGCTTGTCGGAGCGATCTCGGGTGAGACGACCAGCCGGCGCACCAGGCCGGCTTCAAATTTTGACGACGAGCGTAAGACGGAGCAAGAAAAGCAAAACCTCGCCGATGAGACGATCATTGGTCAGCGCAACTCAAGGGCATCCCAATGCGCTTGGGAACGGTCTGCGGGGCTGCGCTAGCTGACGCCGCTGTCTGCTGACATGAATCCCAAGCAGCGCTGTGCAGGCCGCTACCGACAGGCTGTAACTGCCAACCGGTAGTTCCATAGCAGAATCGACTTGCCACGCGGATCTTCGACTAACGGTATCCGCCTGTGAAGCAGCATCACGATGACCGTGAAGTCCAAGGCCGCAAACGCGGCCAAAGCCGCACCTTTTATCGCGCGCTTTCCTGTTTCTCCGCCCCAGACGCTGACGCGGCAGGTCCACGCCCCACCTCCTCCTTGCAGGCCAAGTCCTGAAGGCCGCAGCAGCACGGCCAAAGGCCGTTGCTGCGCCTTGCCAGCGGCATAGGAATTGCGCCATCTAAAATTATACGATAGTAACATTTTGAGGAGGCGCCGGGGTTTGCATTGAGCGTCTGCACGCTCGAATTCGGAGCGAAATGAGAGAACAGAGTCGCCCGTGAGCGAAGTGTGGTCGATGGATTGGTATCTCGTACCGCTGCAATACGACTGTCGGCATTGCGGGACGCAGGCGGACGGATATGGGCTGGTGCTCGGACCGAACACGCAGGTATCACAGGGGACGACGGCCGAGAATTGGGACGTGGACCGACTTGGTACCTATGGCGCCGTATGCGGTTGGAAGCGCGCCGGCCCACAGCGGTGCGAGTTCATCACCGCCATGAGCGAAGGAAGGCTGCGCTTCACCAAGGATGAGCTGTTGCTCGCGTGCGAGCATTGTGGCGGAAGAACCGGACTGGGCGCGGTGGCACCTACTGCGATGGAGAATTTCGTACAGTGGGGATCGCTGCGCGCGATGCGCAACGAACGGCGAATGATCGTCGCCAAGGGGGCGGACATTGCGAAGTTTCACGATGGCACGGTCATTGATTTCGACCGGGCGATCGGTCCGTCATTCGCCGTGGTGGCGCGCGGCGCCTGCCATAACGATAGCCGCGGGCAAGGACGTATCGAGATCCTGCTGGATCTGGCGGCAGGGCATTACGCCTGGTCGACGATGTTCGGAAACCGCGGGTCGCAGAAGGCGTGGTCGACGCTGTCCGCCGTCTCGGGCAGGCAAATCGCAACGATGGTGGAGCAGTTGGCGCTGGCGGAGATCGATCTGACATCGCTGGGCTGCATTGACGATGCAGGACCCGTTTGCCGGTTCGCGTTCGAGCAGATCGTCAATGGGCTGATGGCGAGCGGCTATGCTTGCGACGCGGGGAGAAGTTGAATGAAGGTGCCGGTCATCGCGGCGATAGCACTGGGTTTGGCTGTGGAAGGGTGCGCGTCACCGGTCGGTCCGTCGAGCTACTCCGCTCCACGTCCATGGACAGGTTTGAAGCTGACGCAATGCAAGGCATACGGGACGTTCTCGGAATGCCAGTTGGTGCAAACGTCGACGTCACAGTACCGGCGATATCGGCTCGGTCCGGTGCAGCAACAGAACCGTCGGTTCCAGACCTTGAGCGACGACTATCAGTATCAGATCACGGGTTGCTACCAGATTGAGCGCGTAAACAGACCATTGCCGAACTACCTCTGCCGCATCGTTAGGTACCGAACTGGGGCCGATGCGGGGTCGGTGTTCGTCAAAGGCGCAACTGCGGTCAATCTGGCCAAATTCCTCGGCGACCAGGAGCAACTGCGCTATCAGCGGACGCGTGATCCCTGGGAGCGAAAAGGCTCCTGATCGGAGACTCAGACCGGCGAATGCGATCGGTAGCTCAGGAGTTAAATTATACGATAGTGACAGTTTGTCCTTGACCTTTGCGAATTAGATTATACTAGAGTGCAATCTAAGGTCCACCGTACAGGGTCAAGAATGCGGTTTCTGTCGAGGAGAGCGACGCGATTTTCCAGTGCTCACGGCCTCACGGCCATTGCACTGTTGTGCGCGGTGATACCCCTGCAGGCTGTCGGGGAGGGTCTGGAGGCTCGACCTTCAGGCGTGGAGACGCCGCTGAGCGATGAGGCGTTTTCCGCCCGTACCGGAGCCGCAACGGCGGCGCCGCGTACATCAGCGAAAGCTGTCCTGGTGCCGGTCCGAGTGAAGGCCGTTCGGGCAAGCGCCAATGTCTTTGCCTATCGGGCCGAGCCTCTTCGGGTCGAGCCGCCGCACGATCTGACGGCCGAAAGCACCGCAGACGCCGCCGATGTGATGCCGTGGTCGGCAATCGGCAACGTTGGCGCGAAAGTTCGGCCCGACCTGCTGGCGGGAATCCCTGACGATGTCGCACGGTTGATTGTTCAGGCGGCGGGCGAAGAGGGCGTCGATCCGAATTTGATGCTTTCGATCGCTCGGGCCGAGAACGGCGCTTTCGATCCCGAGGCGATCAGCGGGGCAGGGGCGATCGGGATCATGCAGATGCTGCCGGAGACGGGAGCCGCATATGGCGCGAGCGATTTGACCGATCCGGTGCAGAATGTGCGCGCATCGGCGAAATTCCTGAAAGTGCTGGTCGATAAATATGCCAACCCGTTGCTCGTGGCGGCGGCGTACAACGCCGGCGAGCCGAAGGTGGACGCCCGCACTTCGCTGCCGCTTATCCGCGAAACGGCCGACTATGTGACACGCGTGGTGGGTCTCTACACCCACGCATACGCGCAAGGCGACATCCAGACCGTTGGACGGGTGCGCCAAGGTCTCAACGCACGTGAGAAGCGGAGAGCGGCGAACCCAGAGGTCTCCAGCCCCGCACGATCGACGATGCTGGTGTTTTCCACAAATGACCCAAGCCCCATGGGGACGGATGCGGCTGAGCAGATACCGGGTCCGGACGGCCCCGTGAAAGTAAAAGAGGAAGGCAGCCTATGAACAGCGTGAAGGCATTTTGCGGCGGGCTGAAAGACGCTGCCAGGAAAGGGTGGAACTCGCCACTCGGCAAGCGGGTGATCGTCCATTCAACCATGGCGACGGTGAGCGCGGGGATCTTGTTCATGTCCGCGATCGAACCGGCAGCGGCGCAGAACCTGCAGGCCCTGCAGAACGCCGCCGACCGTATCGTCCAGTTCTTCACCGGGCCATTCGGGCGCAGCATCGGCGCGATCGCCTTTATCGGCATGTTTCTCGCCGCGGCGTTTGGCTACTGGAGCTGGGGCGCCCTGTTGCGGGTCGGCGGTTCGCTCGCCGGCATGTTCGCGGCGGCCGAGCTTGTCGATTTTCTGGCCGGTGGCGCGCAGTAGGCGCCTTCATCGTCATGGCGAACAGAGACGAAGAAGAGATCGTGGACACGTACCCCGTCATCCTGGCGATGACGCGGCCGCCGACGGTGATGGGCATCCCCTACACCTTCTTTCTCGCGGAGTGCTTCACCTCGCTCATGCTGTTCCTGGCGCTCGGTTCCATTCTCTGGTTCCCGGCCGCCTTCATCGTCCAGCATTCGGTTCTGTACGTGGTGAGCACGAAGATCGATCTGTGGTTCTTCGACATCCTGCAGAAGCACAGTGCATGCGGCGTCAATCCGCTCGGCAGGCGGATTGGAGGCCGGATCAGGACCTACGGCAAATGACGACGGTTGCGAGCTCCTTGCGGTCGAATCTCAGTCGGGGATGGGACATCTTCGCCGACAAGGGGATATCGACGCATGTGCCGTATTTCGCGCCGATCGAGAACGGGATCATCCGGCTCAAGAACGACTGTCTCGTCACGACGCTGCGTCTCAACGGGTTTTCGTTCGAAACGGCCGATATCGACTACGTCAATCTGCTGCAACGGCAGCGCAACACGGCATTTCGGGCGATTTCGAGCCTGGGAAGCTTTGCGGTCTACACCCACGTCGTGCGCCACAAGGTGAAGCCTTCGCTGCCGGGCAACTTCGCCGATCCTTTCATGGCTCGTATGGACGAGGTCTATCAGGCCAGCATCTCGAAGAACGAGATGTTCGTCAACGACACCTATGTGTCCCTCGTGGTGCGACCGGTGTTCAGGAAGGGCACCGTTTTGGGCCGAATCCTGGGTGCGGGCGGCACTGTGGTGGCGCGGGAGCAACTGCGCCATATGCGCGACAAGCTGCTCGAAGCGACGCGCGCGCTGGAGAAGAGCCTCGATCCATACGGTCCGCAGGTATTGCGCGATGTGAAGCGCGTCGAGGTGTCCATGCCGGATGGCCGGCGGATCTATCGCGACGTCAGCGCAGACATGGTCGTGGATCCGGATGCGCGTGTCGTCTGGTTTTCCGAGCAGTGTGAGTTTTTCTATGCTCTGCTCAATGCCGGCAAAGTTCGGCCGATGCATCTAGGAAACATGCCGATCGACGAGATGGTGCCATCGCGGCGAACCACATTCGGCAATCGCACGCTCCATCTGGAAGGAGATACGCGGGTCGAGGATCGCTATGCCGCAATGATCTCGTTGCGGGAGTACCCGCCGGAGACCGGCGCCGGAATGCTCGACTATGTGCTCAAGCAGCCCTTCGAGATGGTGGTCACGCAATCTCTGTCCTTCGTTGACGACCAGGCCGCCCGCTACAAGATCGATCGTCTGGACCGGCAATTGTCGAAATCCGATGAAGGCGGTTCTTCGATCCAGAGCGACCTCGATTTCGCGCGCGACCAGCTGGCGCGAAAGAATGTGGCGTACGCGGAACACCATCTGACGGTCATGCCGATCGCCAGGACCATTGACGCGCTGGACGAGGCGGTGGCCGTGGTCGGCTCGGAGTTCGGCGCCCTTGGCGCCAGCTATGTGCGCGAGGACCTCAATTGCGAACCATGCTATTGGGCGCAGTTGCCCGGCAACCAGGCCTATATCGCCAGACGGGCGACGATCTCGACACTGAATTTCGCCGGCTTATCGTCGTTTCATGCCTACCCCTACGGCAGGCCCGACGGCAACCATTGGGGGCCGGCGATCACGATTTTCGAGACGACGTCGGGCACGCCCTTCTTCTTCAATTTCCATCAGGGCGATGTCGGGCACACAACCGTTTTCGGCCCGACCGGCTCCGGCAAGACGGTGCTGATGGGCTTCCTGATCAATCAGGCCTATCGGGTCAATCCTGATCTGAAGGCCGTGGTGTTCGACAAGGACCGCGGCCTGGACATCATGGTGCGCGCCGCAGGCGGCGCGTACATGACGCTGGAGCCGGGGGAGCCGTCAGGCTGGAATCCTCTGATGATGGAGAACACGGAAGAAAACCGTGTGTTCCTCTATCGGCTGATCAGCTTCATGCTGAAGCCGAACCGCGAGGGCGAGTCCCTGACCCCTCAGGAGGAGCAGATCATCCGCTCCGCCATCAAGCAGATCATGTCCTCGGGCGATGTGAAGTTCCGACGCATGTCGGCACTGCGCTCGCTTCTTGCCGGCTCACAGCGGACCGAAACCGGCCTGATGGCTCGGCTCGATAAGTGGGTCGAGAACGGGCAATACGCCTGGCTGTTCGACAATGCCGAGGACCGTCTGGACATTTCCAGGCCGATGATCGGCTTCGACATGACCTCGATACTGGAAGACCCGCAGGCCAGGACGGCCGCGCTTCTCTACATGTTTCATCGCCTCGACAAGATCTATGACGGCAAGACGCCGGTGATCAACCTGATGGACGAGGCCTGGAAGCTCCTTGATGACGAGGAGTTCAAGCGCTCGATGAAGGATTATTTCAAGACCATCCGCAAGCGCAACGGGATGATCATTTTCGGCACGCAGTCACCGGACGACGTGGTGCGGTCGAGCGTGTCGCGCACGATCATCGAGCAGACCAGCACGAACATCTTCTTTCCGTTCCCCAAGGCCGACGAAGACAGCCTCAAGAAGCCGTTCGGTCTGTCGGATGCCGAATTCACCTGGGTCAAGGAAGGCGATCCGGCTGAGCGTTTCGTCCTGATCAAGCACGCCCGCGACAGTGTCGTGGCCCGTGTCGACATGGGCCACATGATGGATTTCGTGAAGGTGCTGTCCGGCCGGGAGGACACCGTGCGCCAGGTCGAAATGCTGCGCGAGGAATATGGCGAGGATCCGCGCGACTGGTTGGACAAATTCTGTGACTGGAAGGAATAAGACGATGCGGCGACCGATGCTATGCGGGGCGATGGCGACGGCATTGCTTGCGGGCGCGATGCTGTCGTCGTCGTATGCCCAGGTACCGGTGAATGACGCGGCCCGGCTGAGGATCCAGCAGACGACGCAGCAGTGGTACGACAGCTACCGCAAGAACCAGCAGATCGCGCGCGGCAACTCGGGTGATACGACGAACAGCTATGCGCCGGGGCAGGGCGTCGGCGGCATGGATTGCTCGTCCTTCGGCGGCGGCGCCGGTTGGGGCGATCAGGTCGGGCCGAACAATCCGCGCAACGCCACCCAGGAGCAAATCCGGCAAATGGTGGCGGATGAGGCCCGGCGCCAGGGCGTCGATCCGAATTTCGCGATGGCGATCGCGGAACAGGAATCGCGTTTCCGCCAAAGCGCGGTTTCCGCAGTCGGAGCCCTCGGCACGATGCAGCTGATGCCGGCAACCGCCGCCAAGCTCGGCGTCAATCCCTATGATCTTCGCGACAACATCCGTGGTGGAGTGACGTATCTCAAGCAGATCATGGGCATGTATCCGGGGCGGCTGGATCTGGTGGCGGCCGGTTATAATGCAGGACCGCATCGGCAATCGCTGCGTAACGGCAACATTCCGCAGATCCGCGAGACGCAGAACTACGTGAACATGGTCAGCCAGTTCTACAATGGCAACAAACGGCAATTTGGCGATCAAAGACCGATGGGAGCCCCGATCCCTCAGATGGTTTCGGCGCCGGCAGGGTGCGGCGAAGCCATAAAGAAGGCCGTGGACCGCAACACCGAGGCGCAGCTCGAGCGGGCCCAGACATGGAATACCCTCGTCGGCAAGGCGCTCGAGGCGAACCAGCTGAAGCAGCAGACAATGCTTGGGCAACTCAAAGAGGCGTCGGCGTTCCTGAGGGGATCGGGCAGCGGTCAAAACGGCAATTTCGGCGACGGCTCGGGCGAGATCAAGATCGCCGAAATCGCTTGTCCGTCGACGGTGGTGAACACGGGGTCGACGCGCTGCTATGCGGTTCCACCACAATCGGCGACGTCCGATATCCAGCGACTGCTTGGGTACCTGCAGGAGCAGGCGCGGACACAGGGCCTCAACGCCACCTTCGCGGCGATGGACGACGACGTGGTCGGGCTGGTCGCGATCGTCGACAGCCGGCGGGCGCAATGAGCGAACTGAACGATTACGAAGCGGAAGGATGTGAACCGATGAAGACGATCATTCTTGGAAGTGCGGCCGCACTGCTGTTGTCGACGGCGGCCTTTGCACAGGTGCCCGTGACAGATGGCGCCAATACCGCGGTCAACGAGAAGATCAAGGCGCTAACGTCGCAGATCCAGTCGGACACGACCATCATCAAGGACAACACGACGCGGACGCTGCAGGCGATCACCGGCGACAGGACGCAAGATGCCAGCAAGTTCTCGTCGCTGGCGACCGGCGGCGGATTCACGATGAGCCAGGCACCGGATTTCGGGGCGATCCTGCAGGGAAATCAGGCATCGTTCGGCGGGATTGGTGGGCAGTTTCAAAACATGGCGGCCCAGGTCATCAATGGCCTGAACCTCGTCAAGATGGTGAAGGACGCGGTGACCGGCGGCGAGCTCACCGGTGCGAACCAGGCCTATAATCAGGGGGTCCAGACGGTGACGGCCCTGACCGCGATGACGGACGCCATGAACGCCGCGTCGAAGAAGCGTACAGACGCTTTCACCGGTGCCGCCGGTGAGATTGGCAGCGCCCCGGATATGAAGGGCGCGCTGGAGCAGAACACGCAGATGGTGTTGCAGGGGAACCAGACCGCCAACGAAGCGGTCGGCGCCTTGAACAGCGCCGTCGTGCTGGAATCGCAGCGGTACAAGGCAGCCCTCTCCGAGCAATCGCAATTCCTGAAGACCTTCGCAGCGGGGGCAGTGCGCAGACGCAACGGCCAGCAGCAGGACGGCCAGTCCGTCAGGGAGCAGCTCGAACAGTTCGAAGCGCAGTCGCAGTGAAGCCGCCCTGTTCCATCCCGTTGCTGGCCTGCCTCATCGCTCTTGCCGGCTGCGCCGGCCATAAGGAGCGTTTGGCGAAGTGCTCGGCTGACGAGAATCCGGTTGGCGAACTTGCGTATGCTCGAGATCCCGGACGCTGGGATGCCGGCGGGATTCTCGTCCAGCAGTTGACCGATGAATGTGGCCCCATGCGGCCGGTGAACCAGTTCTGATCGGAGCGTTGCCAGATGGATCCGCGGGACGGGCTCACCAATTTCTATGGAACCGCGCTCACCTATTTCGACAAGATCAACCAGGATACGATCGAGCGGGCTTGGGGGCTGTTTGCCGAAAACAAGGGACTGGTCACCTCCCTTCTGGCCCTGTTCCTCATCATCTATTTTCTGTGGGGAGCATTGGGCCGGACCCACATCAGCTTCCAGGACATGGCCATCACCGGCTGCAAGGTCGCCCTCGCATATGCGTTCGTTATGTCCTGGTCGGTCTTCCATGAGGAAGTGGGCAAGCTGATCCTCGAGACGCCGGAACAGCTTGGGGCCGCGCTGTCGTCGCGCATGGCGGGGATTGCCGGCGGCGCCAACATGGCGGAACAGGTCCGTCAGGTCGCCGAGAAAGTCTACGAATTCGCATCGGCGATCGCGACCGCTCAGGCCGGCGGATGGATCGGCTCGATCGTCGGTGCCTTGCTCGATCTGTTCATCGTGGGTGGCGGGTTGATCCCCATGCTTCTGGTCCTGACCGGCGTGACGCTGTTTGCAAAAATGACAGTCGCCGTGATGCTGGCGGTAGGGCCAATTGCCATTCTCTGCAATTTCTTCGGCATCACCAGATTTGTGTTCGAGGGCTGGGTCAAAGGCATAGCCTTCGGAATATTCACGCTGCTTTTTTCCTACATCATTGCCGGCTTCTGCTTCGGCTTTGTGCGTTCCTATCTGGATTCCATCCAGATTGCGACGGCAACGCAGGAGGAGTCCTTCGGCGTGGCGGCGGGCCTGGTGCTCTACATGCTGGTTGTCGCCGCGTTCGTCGTCCGGGTGCCGTCATTGGCGCAGTCGTTCGCATATGGGACGTTGTTCCATGGGATATCTACTGCTGGCGGTATAGGCGAAACACTGCAAACGGCAAGGAACCGGGGCTCTAGAGCTGCCAATCTCGCAACAAGCTTTATACCGGCAGGCATCACCGGCGGCGCCGTGCGCGGCACGATGGCCATGGCGGGAGACATGGGGCGAGGAACTCGGGCCATGGGCCGGATGCTTGCCGGCCGCATGCGGGGCCGCTCCGGGTAGAAATCCGGAACACGGTTCGCGGTAGTTCCCCGGTTTTGCGCGGAGATGAATTCGAGTGGCATTGTTGAGGAAAGAGACGATCGGCCTGCCTGACGGGAAAGTCCCAGGTCCTGAGGAAATCTATCAGCAGCATTTGACATGGGGGGCGCGGCAGAGGTCGCTCCTTTCCCTGCTTGCGTTCGTGCTCGGTCTGGCGGCCATCGCCGGGTGGGCCGTCGCCGGCATCTCGGTTTGGTCGTCGGCGCAGTTGTTCCCACTGAAATCGACCGAGGTGGTGCCGCTGATCGTCGATAAGACAACAGGCTACATGGAGACGGTGACCACGCTCGACCATGACAGGTCGGTCTCCGAACTACAGGCGGTGAGGGCAGCCTTCATCGGCAACTACGTGATCAAGCGGGAGACCTACGATCCCAGGTATCTCGCCGACACCTTCGACATGATCCAGTTGTGGTCGGACCCGAACGGGCGGGCGTTTCGCGACTATGAAGAGCTGATGAACCCGGGCAATCCGAAGTCGCCGGTCAAGAGGATCGGAGCGGAGGGAGACGTCCGGGTGAACCTCTTGTCCGTCAATCCCCTGAATAACGAGACCATGAACGTGCGCTTCGAGACGGAAGAGCGCCGCCAAGGCGGTATGGCCAAAGTCGGCCGGTGGTCGGCGACGATCCGCTATCGGCAGGGCAATCTGGAAATGAGCCAGAGGGTGCGGATGTTCAATCCGCTGGGCTTCTTGGTGACCGACTACACCAGGGTTCCGGAAATGATGCCAAGCGGGCTGCCGCAATGAGGAGAGTGGGACTGGCAGCGCTGGCGGTCCTGCTCGGCACGGCACTCGCGCACGCGGAATTGGTGGCGCAGCCAGGACGCTATGATCCTCGCATTCGCACGGTTCCCTATTCCTCGGAGCAGGTGTTCGAGGTCACCGGCACCTACGGCATGGTCACGGTGATCCTGTTCGGGACGGACGAGGAGATCACGCAGGTCGTCGCCGGCGATACGGTCTCCTGGCAGATCCTGACGTCGGCCGACCGTCGCTCGCTTACGCTGAAGCCCATGGAAAAAGAAGCCTCCACGAATATGTCGGTCATCACGACGAAGCGCACCTATTCGTTCGAGCTGCTGGTCAACGATTCCAAAAGCCAGCGGAATCAGACCTACAAGCTTCGATTTTCCTATCCTGAGGATGTCGGGATGAAGGGCATGGCGGAGCTGTGGGAGCAGGCCCAGGAGGCGCAGAAGAATCCGAACATCAAGAATATCCGCCGCGACAACGTGAACTATGACTACGGCTTCAAGGGCGATCCCGGCGCGAAACCGGTGTGGGTGTTCGACGACGGCATCAAGACCTTCATGAAGTTTTCGGGCGACACGCCGGCGATTTTTGTTGTCGACAGGAAGCGGCGCGAGTCGCTGGTCAACTACCGCCGGGAGCAGGACTACATCGTGATCGACGCGGTGTCGCGCCAATGGACGCTCCGTTTTGGGACGGAGACGGAAACCTGCCTGTTCAATCTGCGCACGGGGCCGGCCGACGAGCCGGCGCCGATCGAGGGCGTGGTCGGGCCGAAGCCGTTGGGAAAGCGAGGGGCGTATTCGAGCCGCCCTCCGGACAGGAGCATGAGGTAGGCCGATGTCTGATCCGCAATATAGCCATGGCATCGAAAACGAAGCCGCAATTGGTGGCGCGGTGCGGCGTCGCGGAATAGGCATCGGACGGCCATTGGCGCTGCTGGTGGCGCTCTTTGGCGTTGGGATTGTGCTCTACCTGGCCTTCTCGACACCGCAGGAAAAGATCGCGACGAACCAGGCAGAACCCGAGACCTTCGCCCCGGTGAGAGCACCGGAGAGCCCGGGCTTCAACACGCCGCCACCCCCGCCGCCGATCCCCACCGTGGTGGTGCCGGAGGCGCCGCCACCCCCACCGCCGCCGCCACCGGTGGAACAGGTTGAGTTGCCGCCGGTGCTGGAGAAGCCGGTCGATTGCTCGAACGGAAACAATCCGGACGACCCGAAGTGCATCGAACTCGAACGCCAGCAGAAGTTGCTCGAGCGCGTGAAGGCGAATGCAATGGTCTACGACCAGTCGCGTGGCCAACAGGGCACGGATATGGCGCAGGCATCCACGCAGCTGGGTGGTGATGCACAAGGGCTGGCCGGCCTGAATGGCGGCGAAGATTTCTCCGCAGAGGGCGGCGCGAGCGTTAGCGGCCGCGACGGCACGGGAGGAGATGCCAACAGGGCTTTCCTGGCGGCGATGGGCAACCAGGACGTCACGGTTTCGCGGGCGGTGAAAAACAATCGCACCGACGCCTGGATCGCGCAGGGCACAATGATCAGGGGAACGCTGGAAACCGCGATCAACTCGGACCTCGCCGGCATGGCGAAGGCAAGCGTGCGAGACGACGTCTACTCTTTCGACGGCCGCCGCATCCTGATTCCGGCCGGATCGAGCCTGATCGGCGACTACAAGGCCGACATTCAGCAGGGCCAGGAGCGGGTTTTCATCGTCTGGACGCGCATGATCCGCGGCGACGGCGTTTCGGTCCAGCTCGGTTCGTTCGGAACGGACCGGCTCGGCCGGTCCGGCATAACAGGGAAGGTCGACCGGAAATATTGGGAGCGCTTCGGCCCGCCGGCGCTGCTCACGATGATCGGCGGGGCGGCGCAATATGTGGCGACGCTCGGAAATCCCGATCGCAACAACGACATCACGATCGTCAATCCGGATGGCTCGGTGACGCGGATACCGCAAAGCAGCACGCAAACACCGGAAGAGCAGGCTCGTGGCATTGCGGCGCAGACGATCGCAGCCGGCATCCAGCAGATGGCCGCTGAGGCTTTCGGCAATACCAAGGATATCAGGCCGACGATCCATATCGACCAGGGGTCGGACATCAACGTCTTCGTCACGCGTGATCTCGATTTCTCCGATTTGTACCCAGACCCGGTCGTTGAAGAGTTCGAGCGGTTGAAAAGGTCGAAGCGGGTAGGCAAGTAGCGATGGATTCTGCCAACGATACGCGCGTAGACGCACTGCTCGACAAGAAGGTGGTGACTCCGCTTAAGAAGGTCGATGCAGCAACCAGCCGAAGGGACATCGATCTTCATTGGCTCGGCGAGGCGCTGAAGCCGATCAGGCCATACCTCGATGATCCCGAGGTGGTCGAAATCTCCTGCCAGAAGCCGGGGGAGCTGTGGCTGGAAAAAGGCGGCAGCCTGGTGATGCAGAAGATCGAGGAACCGGCCCTCACCGAACATTCGGTCGAGAACATGGCCGTACGGTCCGCTGCTTTGACGGCCCAGGTGATCAATCGCGAAAACCCGTTGCTCTCGGCCGTCCTGACGGGCGGCGAACGCGTCCAGTTCGTGCTTCATCCGACTTCCGCCACAGGCCATGCGTTTTCGATCCGCAAGCAGTTCATCCGGCGGCTGTCGCTGGAGGACTACGAGAAGCGCGGCGCCTTCGATCATGTGAAGGTGACGGGAGACGACGATATGGACGAGGTCGACCGGCAATTGTCGGCCTTGCTGCGCAGCAGGCAGGTGCGGCAGTTCCTGGAGCTCGCGGCCTCGGAGCATCGCTCCATGCTGGTGTCGGGCGGCACGTCCTCGGGAAAGACGACGTTCCTGAACACGATGCTGACGGCCATTCCCATGCACGAGCGCTTCGTCCTGATGGAGGACACGCGCGAGTTGGAGCCTCGGCAGGAAAACGTGGTGTCGCTTCTGGTCTCGAAAGGAGACCAGGGCGAGGCGAAGGTATCGATGGCAGACTTGCTGGCGACGGCGCTACGCCTGCGCCCGGACAGGATATTTATGGGCGAGCTGCGCGGCCCGGAAGCTTTCGACTTCCTCAACGCGATCAATACGGGCCATCCCGGCTCCATGACCACGATCCACGCGAATTCGCCGCATCAGGCGTTCAACCGTTTGTCGACCTTGATCGTGAACGCCGGCGTGCGGATGGAGCGGGATGACATCCTCAAATACATCCGCTCGATCATCCCGATCGTGGTGCAGCTGCGCAAGGGCGACGAAACGGTCAGCCGGGGGGTGAGCGAGATCTATTTTCGGGACGAGGTCAACGAAGATGGCGAAAAGGTTCACAGCCAGGTCTTTTGACGACGCGCCTCGGCACGCGGCGGACCACACCGCACACGAGGCGCAGTGGCAGGTCAAGACGACGCGGCAGGCAGCGAATGACGGGCCGGTCAGGTTCTCCGACGACAGCGGGTTGCTGCAGGACCCCTTCGAGATCGATGCGGCGACGTTGCGCGCCGCTATGGACGAGGTGCCGCGACCGAAACGGCCGACGGCGCTGCGGCGATTTTCGTTTCTGACCTTTCCGGTTGTCATCGTGGTCGCAGGGCTGATGTGGCTCACGACATTCGTTTTCATCTACGACCTGTACTCGACGTCGTTCGGCCAGGCGTCGTTCATCGACTATCTGAGCCGCGCGCCGATCATGGATGGGGCGAGGCAGACCATGGTGATCGTGTTCACGCGCAACACGATCGGGCTGTCGCTGCTCGCCCTCCTTGTCGCGTTTCCGTTCATCTATGTCTGGCTGACCTGGTGGATGTTGAAGGGCGGCCGGTCGCTGTCGCGCCTGATCCTCTACCTGTTGCATGTCCGGTCGATCTTCAGTCTGCTGGCAACGTCCGGCCTGGTGTTCGCGGCCTGTTGGGCGGGTGTCGTCGTCTACGGCGTGGCCTTCTACCTGATCGCCACCAATGGCCTGACGCTGGACGCCGTCGCGAATTACTACGGCACCGCGCTGACCGCCATGTACCAGGCGCCCTTCGGCGGCACCAATGCCGCCGGCCAGCTCATCAAGCCGGCGAAGTTGACGGTCCTCGCCAGCCTGGGCGGATTGGCCGCGGCAGGATTTTTGATCGGATTCCCGATCGTCAGGGCGGTGATTCAGCGCGAGCGAAAGGTGTTTGGTCATTCCCGACTGGCGACGCTGCGGGATGCCGCGGACTATCGATTGCGCGAAAAGAGCGGCATCGTGCTCGGATACAAGCAGGGGATGCTTCTGCGCTCGGACAGCGATCAGCATGTCATGGTGATCGGCTCGCCGGGGCAGGGCAAGTCGCGCAGCTTCGTCATGCCGACGATGATGAACTACGCCGGATCGATGTTCATCCTCGACATGAGCGGGGAGCTCTACGAAAAAACCTCCGGCTACATGAAGAAGAAGGGTTACGAAGTCTACCTCTTGGCGCCAGGCCAGCATGGAACGCACTGCTTCAATCCGCTGGACGTGATCAGCAAGGATCCGCATCACCGCATCACCGATCTGCAGAAGCTGGCGCAGATGCTGATGCCGGAACGGCTGCGTTCGGATTCGAACGATTTCTGGGAGGAAAGCGCCAGGATCCTGCTGGTCGCCATGCTGGGCTTTGTGATCGAGTGTCCGGATACGCGCAAGTCGCTGAGCGAGCTCTATCGCATCCTCAATTCCATGTCGGACGAGCGCACGGCGATCGCACAGCTCCTGTCGCGATACGGCGATCATCTGTCCGACCAGACGCGCATGCAGCTGACAAAGTTCATCGGCCGCCATGAAAAGCTGGGCGAGGGGATAGCGGCCGAGATCGGCGCCAAGTTCAATTTCCTGCAGAACGAGCTCATCGAGGCGATGACGTCGGTGACGACGATCCCGATCACCGAGATCCGCAAGCGCAGGATGGTCATCTACCTGCAGGCCGACTGGAACGTCATCCAGATGTACGAACGGCTGATTTCGATCTTCGTGCAGCAGATGGCCGACAACCTCGTGCAGCTCGGCCCACTGCGCAATGGCGAATACGAGGTCCTGATGATGCTCGACGAGTTCGGCAATGGCGGCCGACTTGACACGGTGCTGACGCTGGCGCCGCTGATCCGCAAGAACGGGGTGCGGTTCGTGTTCATCCTGCAGGACGGCGCGCAACTGGAGCGGCTTTACCAGCGACCGGGCCAGAAGATCCTGATGGGGACGTCGACGATCAAGCTCTACATGAATTTCCAGAATGTCGAGGATGCGCAGGCCGTGTCCCAGATTGCAGGCGTCGACACAAAGTTGATGCCCCAGCCGTCATACTCATACCGTCATGGCCGCCGTGACCGTGGCGGCTCCATGATGCCGATGCGCGTGGAACTGCTGCCGGTTCACGCCCTGATGCAGATGAAGCCGGAGGAGGCGATCCTGCAGGTGACCGGCATGCCGATCATGCGCATCATGAAACTCGATTCCGGTGGCGAGCGGCAATTCCGGGCGATGGACAAATACCGGGAAATCCGAAAGCCACAGATCCAGCCGAGGGCCTGGACGCTTGAGGACGACGCGCAGTTCAAAGCAAAGCCTGCGGCATTCAAAGGGGTGATGACGCGTCAGATGCTCCATCCGGATGCTCGGGTCGTGCAGCGGCGGGTTGCCGCGTTGAAAGCCGGCGGCGTCACCAGCGCGGCGTTGAAGACGCCCACGGGGCCACGCCCGGTCGATTTCCTATGGCAGGATGTCGACGGCGAGCGGCACATCTTCTTCTCATCGCTCGACGAGCTGACGATCAGGCTGAACCTCGATGCGACGCGCGTTCCGGGCGTAACGCCAGGGGAGGCGCCGCAGCAATCGGAGGCTTCGGCCGAAGACACGGCAACCAGGCGACGGTGGCACGCCGGAAACAGTAGCGATGTGGCCGAGACGGCGGATGCCGATCAGAAGCGCCCACGCTTGGAGGACACCGATCTTCCGGATGTTGATATGGGCGATCTCATGGCGGCAGATCGCGCCGACGATGATGAGCTCGAGGTCAATGTGCAGGCGTTGCTGAAAGAGAGCTACGTCCCGCCCAGGCACCACGATCGGTCGGCATCACGATCTCGAAAGGACGTGACGAGGCACGAGGCCAACGTTGTGCGCTCACCGATCCTGAAATGGCAGGAGGTGAGCAGCCAGTTCGGCAAGATGAACGCGGCGTTGCATGCGATGCTCGACGAGAGCGCCAAGGGCGTCGAAAATGTCGATGCGCTCGCCCTGAATGACGGTCTCGAGTCGATGTGGCGGGCAACGATCGACCGGATGGAAAGCGAGGAGACCAAGGAGCTTGTTCGCGGCCATGCCGCATTAGTGATGGATCCGGTCGGCGAGGGGAGTAAATTAGCTGTCTGAACGTGGTGCGACCCGAGACTGCTGCACGTCGGCTGATGTCAGAAATCCATTGCATGGGATTGCATTTCCGGCAAGATGCCTTAAATATCTCGGCATATTGCCGGAGATTGAATATGAGCACCTCTGTTGCACTCATTGACGATGTAGCACGCAAGCTCGGCGGCGCCGCGGTGCTGGGAGCCGATGTTCGGTCGCAGGCGGACCTTGCGATGTTGGTGCGCCGGCGGCTTCCGCTTGCGACGCTGAAGGGCCTGTCTCTCGCCGGGCTCAGTGAACAAGAGATCGAGCGCTTCGTCATTCCGCAACGCACGCGCCGGCATCGCGCGGAGAAGAACGAGCCCCTGACGGTCGACGAATCCGACCGGGCCGTGCGGCTCGCCCGTATACAGTCGCTCGCGGAGGAGACCTTTGGAGATCCCGCGAAGGCGAATCGTTGGCTGCGCAAGGAACTGGCGGAATTGAGCGGCGAAACCCCGCTGACGGTGGCACAAACTGAGGCGGGCACGAGGGTCATTGAAACCATCCTCGGCAAGATCGCTTGGGGTGCTGCCGCCTGATGCAGCTCTGGGGGCTTTCCAGCCGGCAATTCGCAGCCGCCATGGATGGCGGGTACGGATTGTTGTTCAACGGACGCTGGAACACCGTCGGCCGTCCGGTGACCTATACGGCCACATCGCCGTCTCTTTGCGTCCTTGAAAAGCTTGTCCACGTCGAGGATCCGGCATTGCTGCCGGCGCTTGCAATGGTCCTCTACGACGTTCCCGACGAGACGCCGCTCACGCAACGGGCCTTGTCCGACCTACCCGCTGACTGGCGCCGCAGGGAAGCTGACACCCAGCGGATGGGAGACGAGTGGCTGGCCGGGCTTGAACACGCGCTTCTGTTTGTCCCGTCGGCGATCGTGGCGGTGGCCGGCAGCCCCGACTGGAACGTTATTGTCAACCATCGCCATCCCGCGGCTGCGGCAGTCAGAATCGAGCGGATCGAACCGTTTAATCTGGACGTTCGATTGCTCGGGTGAGCCGACTGAAATTTGTGATCCCCGCACTTGAAAGATTTGCGCGCTGTCTTTACGTCATCTTCCACGTTGCCGGCGATAACCTACAGCTCACCCGGCGGTCCTTAAGCACACCTTACGGGATGCCCCAAGACCCGCTTCGAGGCCATTAGGTTCTCTCAGTTGACGACTCTGTGTTGCAGAGTTGCAGGTTGCCGGAGAACGAGAACATGGAGGTGGGTTATGCGTAAAAAGCCTAATCTCACGCGCCTTGCTCTGAGCTTGCTTCCCGTGATTGTGCTCGTCCTCGAGCTGGTCAACGTGTCGCTTGATCTCATGAGCAAGGTCGTCAACTACTATGCCCGTCAAGTTCGAAACCTACCGTTACTCCTACCTGCGTAAGGGCAAGCCCGTCTTCGTTCCGAGCGAACGATGCGAAGCGATCGGGCGCGAACTGAAGGCCCAGGTCGAAGCCGCGACCGATTTCGAGGATATATACTACCATCTCCGCAAAGGCGGGCATGTCGCGGCGCTGCATGCACATCGGGACCATCGCTACTTCGCCCGGGTCGATATCGAACGTTTTTTCTACGGCATCGGCCGCAACCGCGTCGCGCGCGAGCTGCATGCGATCGGTATCGGAAAAGCGGGCTACCTCGCGAAATGGTCCTGTGTAAAGAATCCTTTCGGGGAGCCCGGCCACGCACTGCCTTACGGATTCGTCCAGTCGCCGATCCTCGCCACTTTGGTCCTAATGCGCTCAGGGGCAGGAGCCTTCCTGCGCGTGTTGCCGGCGGTGGTTACGGCGAGCGTCTATATGGACGATATCGCGCTGTCGTCCGACGACTTGCCAGCGCTCGAAGCGGCCTATGCCGATCTTCGTAAGGCGCTGCAGGCGAGTAACTTCAGGATCAACGAGAACAAGGCGCACGGGCCGGACGAGGCGGTCGAGCTCTTCAATTGCGAGCTCTCGCAGTGTTTCGCTTCCGTCCTTCAAGCCCGCCGCGAGGAGTTCTTCGCGAAGGAGGACCGCTCAGCCGCGAGCGTTTCCGCGTTCATGCGCTACTGCGATCAGATTGAACACGGCAATATGTCGGCGGCCATACCTGAAGCGGCTTTGGGCTAACGGATTTCCTCCTTGACCAAGATAGTTGAGTGCATGGAAGTGTATGTCGCATCCGGAACATAGCGGGAGCGGCGCGCCGTGGTGTCAGCGCTCGACAAGCACTTCGTTGCGGACCGCCTGTCCGGGTGTGATCGATAACACAATCGGTGTGTAGAGGTCGATATCGGTACGCCGGGCCTTCAGCGTGACCACGAGGGCATAACGCGCGCGTTGGTTCACGATGGCGGCGCGGGCGCGATCCCTCCACCAGCCCCCGACTGGCTTAATGCAGAGCACGTCGCGGCCCAGCAAGTCTACGGCCGGCCCGCTCCAGGTATCGCAATGCAGTGACCCTGCGGAAATGCTGTCAGGGCCCAGTAGCCAACGGTTGTCGTCAGGATGACGGGGCGCACGCTGGGTACGCACATCACGCTCGGCCGCGTTGACCCTTCGCTTAAAATTGGCGAGCAACTCGCCCTTGCGCCGCAGATCGAACCGCAGGCCGAACGACTGATAGCGCAACGGGTCGACGTTGGCCGCGAAGCCTGGGTTTGGGTCCACGAAATAGGACAAGGTGATCTTGAGGTCGACGATCTCGTTGTCTAGCTCCTCAAGGACGGCTGCAGGAAGGGGCAGGGTGTAGTAATGGCACTCGTTGAATTTCCTCGTGCCCTCCAACCGGTAGGGCTGGATGTCGGTCTGCGCGATAAGCGCAAGATGATCCCGCGCGGAGGCCGTCGCGCGATCGATGTCCGGCACGCCATACCCGAATCGCCTCGCGATGTCGTAGCGATTGCGCAGATTGGTCTCGGCCGCGAACAGCGCCTTCATCGGCTCCGTATACTCAGCGCTGTGCACCATCAGGGCGCGAATGGTTTCGGGCCAGTAATCCGGATGCGCCGCTGTCAGCTGCGCCGCCATGCGGGCAGCCTGCGCCGTGGCGGCGCTTGTCGCATGGAAAGGCACCAGCGGCGCGGCCGCTACGTCGCGACCGGTACTGAGCAGGCAGAGTGAATCGAGGGTCACGATGTCGCGGCGACTTGGGCTCACCGCGCGGTTTCCCGCCTCGAGCATAAGCTCTGGCTTGATCGGCGCTCGCGTACCCCAGTCGACGCTCGTCCGGCTATGGGGGCTCAGCTCACCTACGCCGGCGAGATGAGTCCAATCCTCGTATCCGGCGCCGCGGATCTGGTCGAGGTCCGTGTACCCCCCGATCGTTAGGGCGTTCCACGCCTGCGCCGGATCCTGCGCGGGATAGCTATCATTGTCCAGCAATTGCTGGAACTGCATGACCGGTTTGGTGTTGCCGACCGCAAGCACGACGAGCCGCTTCGGCGAATTCTCATTGTCGCCCGGCATGGTCCCCGCGGCGATCTGGTCGATGGCGGAGCTCCAAGTCGAGGGACGCGCGCCTGACACCCCGTCATTGGTCACAGCCATGCAGAATACGCGTGTGCGCTCCGGCCGCTGGATCTCCGGAAGGGCGGCCGCCGACTGCGTGACCGATCCATAGGAGTTCGGATCGTTTGGGTCTGCCCTTCCAGGCGGCAGGAGTTTTACGGACTCGAGGCGATGCGTTAGCGTCCGCGGCGCGTTGTCTCCCAACGGGATGGTAAGATCGCCATGCAAAGCGATACCGCCCATGGCGGTGCCGTGATTGTCATGGTCGTCCACGCCCCAACCACGCCTGACCGCATGCATGTCGTCGATCGACAGGGCAGGCTCGAGCAGGACGTGGGCGCGGTTGACGCCGGTATCGAATAGGCAGACCGACGGCACGTCCTGTCCAGGCCATTCGATCCGTCCGGCAAGTTCTTCATTCCACTCGTGTTGCTCCTCGCGTACGTCATCGACGAAGAATGAAGGATTATCGGTTGCCCGGCGCAGCTCAACGATGACGCCGGTCGCATACATCATCAGCTCGATCTCGGCCCTGGTGGCATAGACCGGAACAATAACGACCTCGGGGAATCGCAGTCGTCTGTCGCGGGCTCCTGCGCGAAGGCGCAAACGCTGCGCGATGTCCTCCAGCTCCAGTTCCTGCCCACGCGAAACCCAGATCGCCCACCACATCTGGTACTGCGGATCGAGGGGAAGCGCCTGCGGATCGTCCGTCCATAACGTCTCTAGACGTGCACGGCGGAAGGCCTCGATCGGTTCGACGGTGGACTTGTGGTGGGGCTCACCCTTCGGTGTCAGCGGCCCGCTTCGATAATCCGCAAGTATGGCGGCAAACGCCTCGCGAGCGTCATCCGGTATATAGAGACCGACCAGACGGGCCGCCTGCCTATCCTTGACGGCGCCTGGTCGCAGTCCAAGTGTTCTGCGCTCCAGAATGTCAGGGCTCGATCCGCGGCGCAGCTCTACTTCGATATAGCCACCCTGCGCAGGCGGCAACCTCGGGTCTGCCGCTCGTTGCTGGTCGACGACCGCGAGGGCTGCGTCGAGTTCATTCTGGAGGCGGGCCGCGTGCTCATCGCGGATTCGGACGTTGTTGCTGCGACCGCTTCCCTCACCGGTATACGCGCTGCTGCTGTAGTTTGCCGAAATATCAATGTGGGGGAGCGAAAAGCGTGTCGCCATGCACTAGGACTTCGCTGCATCCAGAAATGCACTGCGCATGCGATGCCGCTCTTCGAGTAGCACGAGGATATCCTCCGAAGAGACGGTGTTGCGCTCGTCGAGAATCGCGTTCTTGACCGCGTCATCGGCGGCACGCGCAAGCTCGGCCTGACTGAGCTCGCCGGCGGCCTTCAGGATCTTCGCCCATGCCAGTCGCGGCGCCTTCATCGGACGCAGGTTACGCAAGAGAATGTCCTTGATCTGATCGTTCGACGGCGGCCTGAATTCCAGCACCTGATCATACCGGCGCAGCAACGCGCGGTCGAGTAACCCCGGGTGATTGGTCGCGCAGATGATGACGCTATCGGTCGGAGCTTCCTCCTCCATGAACTGCAGGAAGGAATTCAGCACGCGTCGCATTTCAGCTACGTCATTGGTGGCGGTCCGGTGCGCGCCGACGGCGTCGAACTCGTCGAACAGATAGACGCCGCGCCGCTGCGCAGTCTCGTCGAACACCAGTCGCAGCTTTGCTGCGGTGTCGCCCATGAAGCGGGAAATCAGCTGCTCAAGACGAATGACAAAAAGCGGTAGTCCCAGCTCACCCGCGACCGCTTCGGCCGACATGGTCTTGCCTGATCCAGGCGGCCCGACGAAGAGGAGACGGCGCGACGGCTTCTTGCCGTGCTCCCTGAGCCAATCCCGCCGGCGCTGCTGGCGGACAACGTCACCCATATGCTTGGTAAGCGACGCATCGAGCACAACGTCCTTGAGCTTGAGCCGTGGCTCCCGCAGTTCGAGGAGACCTTCCAAGTTGCCTCGCGGCAGGCCGAACGGAATGGCGACGGATGGCCCGCGTGGCTTTACCACGCGGGCTTTCTCCACCTCGGCGCGCAACTCTTCCGCAACGCTGCGGTGTCCCTGCCTCGCCTCGGAAGCCGCGACCTGCAACGCAATGGAATAGAACAGCTCGTCGTCGCCTTCGACGCGACTTCGCAACATCGCCAATATCTGTTTGGTGTTAGACACGTCCCCTCACTGTATAGAGCATAGACGGGTTTGGAACATCAATGAAGGCGGCGAGACCGGCGTCCACACATCAATGTTTACCACCCGAAACGCGTTCCCGGCTGCTCGGCCGGCGGCCTGCAGATGCTCATAGTCTAAATCGGCTCCAGAACAAAGAAAGAACATTGGTTTCGTATCATGACTGCGGTGGTATGGGTAGAGCTATGGTTTCGCCGTTGCAGCGGCTTTTTTCGAGGGTGTCGCCATTCTTTAAGCGCAGAGGCCCTGCTTGACCGTCGGGGCGGAATGCGTTTTTCCCACCTATCCATGCGGCGACATGGATGGGGTGGATGTCTGCGAGCTGTTGCACCTACCTGCGGTGTGCCAGCTGAAAAACCCAAGGCCCCGCGCGCACAGGCGCGACGCGTGTTCGGGTTGCGGATATTGGCCGCGAAGAACTCAAGGAAGCGCAAGCGAACCCGCTCGCCGCCAGCTTCAACGAGCTGCGGCACAGCAAGTCCCTGACCTGTATTAGCTGGCTCACCGGCCGGCCTCGCGGGCCACTGCGTCAACGAACCGACGCAGCCCGACTGTTTCGGGCCTTCCGATCACAAGGCCGGCTGACGGAAAATCAAAGTGATATTGCGGACGCCACGGCCACCGCGGGTACTCGGCTTTAAGATGCTCCAGCGCGGGGTTGAAGCGCCGCAAAGGCCATCCGGAGCGTTCGTGAAGATCCGTGGCGTCACCGGTGTCGTGTTGCATCATCAACGATGCGAGAAACGCCGCATCTTTTCGGGTGCCGTTCCATCCCATGACCTGGTGATCGAATTGCTCATAGAAGCGCTGCGTGGGACGGAAGCGATGTGCGCTTGTCAGGTGCCGCTCCTCCAGATATCCAGCGGCGGAAAGCTCCAGAGCTGCGTCCTCGACCTCCGACGGATTCGCGTCGGGCACCATCTGCACGATGTCCTCGATATCCCAGAAATGCTCTGCCAGCCCATCGGGACACGCATGCGCGACCGCTTCGACGAGCCTCGCGGCCGTCCCGGAATACGCATCCGCAGCGGGAGAAAGCATTGCTTCGTGGCGATCCAGTCGCTCACTGTGCTCATTCGTTCGCTCGGAAATGGCGTGCTGCCAATCATCGCGTTGACGGTCGGACTGCGATGGGAACGTCGTGCGGTAGATCGCGGTCAACATGCCGGCGCCAGGAAGCGTCTCTGCCGCGGCTTCAACCACGTTGCGGAGAATCTCTCGACCCGCTGCCGGCGCCGGCGGAGTGATCGGCATTTTTGGATCGTCGGTCATTCGCATAAACATCCGATGGTCTATATGTGATGAAGGACATTATCAAAGATGCAGGCCGACGACACCGGAGGGGCCAGCTTCGTTGATATCCCCCCGAATAGCGGCGACAATCCCGCCAAGATGTGCGCTTTCAGGAGTACCAAAATCTTGCCTCAGCGTCCTGAATGGGGGGGGGCGCAAAGCGGCCGGTCGTGGACTGACAAGATTGGCCAAAGGAATCGATCAATCACGGGTGAAATTGTTTCTATTTCATGTTCAATATCAATAGCTTAGTTCCATAATATATCTTATGCAACTTTAGATTGCATATTTCTCGTTAAACAATCACTGATGCGATGTATGGTCAGCACCGCGCATTGAGCTGGTACTCGAACCAAACTCGTCCAATCTAAAGTGAAATGCCGTCTGATTTAGCAAAGCCGTGCAGAGAACCAACCGGTTACGTCGATGCCTAGTGGGCAAGTGGCTCGCATTCGTATCGTTTTGCAGGGTTGCTATGCAAAATCGCAACTTGGCAAATCCAGCGTCCGAACTTACATCTCGGTCGTCGGCTATCTCCTCCTCCCAGATACGATGCCGACATCAAAGGCGGTACACCTCCCTCCCGTGCTTGCCTTCTCTAATCAGCCCGCCGGATCTCCGCCCCTGGCGGGCTTTTTGTTTGCGTATGACCGAGCGACTGATCAGAACGGCATTTCCGGCGTAGCAAACGGGAACCTGGTCTCAGGCCTTTCCGAGCAAATTGGCCCTGGGCGAGTTCGAGCGCATCCGTCGCCGGTCCTGCCGAGTAGTGATAGTCGTCGGTGTTCGGCGCCATGTCCTCGACGGCGAACAGCTTGCCGCCAGCCGAGATGAAGCCGACGGAAAGGGGCACGTGCGTATGCGCATCCAAAACACGCGCTCTTTGGGCGACGGCCAGGAGAAGAGCATTCCCGGGCCGACGTCTTCTCGGAACATGAGCCCCTGGGCCATCTGCTCCGGCGTTCTGGCGACAGGCACGTCAGCGAGGATGACGTTGCCGGAGAAATAGAGCGTGCATCGTTCGGCGAAGCTTGCGGCAGGTTGGACTTCACCGCTGCCGGTGAGAACCGATAGAGCAAAGCCGGCAAGGATCAAGCCTGGCAACGCGCTTGCCATCACAGCCCTCGCAATGCTCATAACGCCGAAACCAGGTTTGTCGGCGAAAAATGGTCGGCGTTGGCCGCATAGACATCAAAAGGCCCGCCCCCGTATTACCGGCTGCGATCGCCGCGATCCCGGTCTTTCGGCGGGGTCAGAACCACCCGAGATGGGATCTGGCGCTCCTGCTGCTTTTCCGGATCGCGTTCCTTCGCCCGATCGCGGCCACGCTCCTGACTGTCGCCGACAATAGCCCTGCCCTGATTAGCCTGGGCAATCCGGGAAACGTCGGCGCTGCGATTGCTCGATGTACGATCGATCTCGCCCTTCTCGAACATGGCGTCGCGCCCGGCGCCCGATTTCGTCGACGTCGCGTTTGAAGTCCTGTCATCGTGCCGCTCTTTGCCCTTGGCGACACGAGAGTCGAGCTGAAGCTTGACGACCTTGTCGATGACCCTGGTAGCGGATTCGAAGATCGCGCGTTCGGTTGGGTTGGAGATCGCCTTTGCGACCGCTGCCGCGGACGTGGCGATCGCGTCCATGGCGGTCTTTGCCTGGCTGGAGGTGATGGGTGTGTTGCGCAGCATATGGATTTCTCCTTTCTCATGCGAAGGCAGTTCGCCGCTTGAGACGGCATCTTCCAGGCGGCGATATTCGCGCCTTAACCCGATCGTCAGATCCTTGGAGAGCTCGCGGGCGGTGCTCGGTTGCGCCCGGTCCTTGCCGATCGTTTCCAGCATGTCGATGACACGGCCCAGCGCCTTCTTCGATGTGTTGAAGCGGTCGACGCCGGCCTGCATTGTGGGCGCCGTCGGCGTGTCGCGGATCTTGTTCATGACCTTGGTCATGACGTTGGGTGGCGTGTAGGCGCCCATGCGGCGAAACATTTCCCACTCCCAGCGTTTGACGGGAGGCGGGCCGGCACGATCGAGGCGCTTCTGGTGATCGATGGCCAGGCCGCGGTCGCGTGCCTTGTCGGCAAATCGTTCACGCCACTCCGTGAAATCGCGGATGTTGGGATTGAGGCGAGTCCTGCCGGGGCCTTTCAGGCTGACGATGGCATGGACATGCGGGTGTTTGGCCCTCTCGTGACGATTGTGAATCGCGAAGGCATAGCGATGCCCATGGAACTGGGTGCCGAGGAAGTCGCCTGCCGCCTCGATGAATTTGTCGCGGTCGACGCTTGCTGGACCGGACAGGAGCAGGTGCATGAAGTCGCGGGGTTGCCGGCTTTGCAGAAGGACGCCGATCGTGCGGCCCTCTCGCGTGAGCTCCTTATGATCGGTTGTCGTGATCGAGCGGCGCTCGCCGGTGCGCTTGTAGATCGGTGTCTTGTTGCCGCGTTCAACCAGGTGAGCGTGGGTCGACAGTGTGACTGCGTTGTCCTGGCGCTGCATGGCGTGCAGGGTCGCGTTGAATCCTTTTGGACCGGATGCAAATTGGGCAGGATAGCGCCATATTGGCGCGATCCCCTGCCCTGCGAGGCGGTCGTCGACACGACGATCGATGGCCCGAACCATTTCGATCGAAGGGGGAATGTGGCCGTCGCTCGTGCGGTCAGCCCGGTCCAATTTTTCATGAGCCAGAACGATGGCGAGCTGAAGCCGCGTCTGATCCTTCACGCCCGGGCCGATGCTGTAGGCATAGGTGCGTTGTGTGTCGCCATCCTGAAGGATGCCGTCGCGTGCCAGATTATCAAGCGCCTTGGCGACGGTTTCGCGGCTGGCGTTCGGCAGTTCATAGGTGAGGAGGAGAATGTCCTTCGACCCTTCACGCGTGGTGAAATCGCGTTCCCATTGTTTGAGGGCATCCTTGATGCTGACGACTTCGCGTCCGTCCTGGTCGATCGCCCGCTCTTCTTTGGCCTGGTATTCGAGAACATTGCGCGCAGATCCCGCGCCGGCGCCATAGGACAATATCTTGACGACCACGGCGTTGTGGCCTGTGGCCCGGCTGAGTGCGGTGCTGGCAGCAAAGGGGTCGGGCCGGGATCTGGCGGGGCTGTACGGGCGGCGAGAACCGCCCGCCCCCTTCCCGGCAACACCGCCGCCATTGCCTCCCCCTCCTCCGCCCCCGCCGCCACGGCGATCGTCCTCGATGAGTTCTTGGTAGAGCGGCAAGTGACGCCTAGAGCGGAAGGGTTTCCTGCGTGGGTTTCTCATCGTGCGCGGCGATCAAATCTTTCACTATCGTATAAGATCGCACAAATGCGGCGTCGCGGATAGAGTCGATTGCACGCGCAATCTCGTCGAGCTTTTCCAGGATCTGGATCGCGTGCTGATCGGGCACGGCGGCCTCATCGCGCATGAGACCCCGGTGGATCTGCGCGATGTCGCGGATTGTGAGATGGATATGTTCAAGTTGCTCATCGTGATCGGCCAGAAGTGGGGCAGCTTCCGAAAGCGTCCGGTCCACGAGAAGCTTGATGACAAGAGCCGGCGAGGTGTCGAGGCGTGTCGCCAGCGCCTCCAGTTCATCAGCCTGGCGCCGAGGGAGCCGAAGGTAATAGCGCGGACTGGGCATTGTCAGTCCTGGTGCCGGTCCAGCCCGGCCATGATGAAGTCCTCGATCACCGTCGTGTAGCGTTTGCTCTGGGAGAGGCCATGCGCAACCAGGCGCGTGATGACGTCATTGCGCAATCTGAGCGTGACACGCGTGTAGTCGGCGGACTCGGCCTTGTTGACACGGGCGAATTGCGACGGTGCCCCCTGCGGGCGGACGGAGGAACGGCCGTTATTGCGCTTTTGCGCCTGCCCGCCCGTCGACAATGCTGTCGAAACCTCGACGGTGGTGGGCGGCGGGGCATCGATCTTAGGAGAGCCGTTGTCTGTCTCCGGCATCGATGCAGGGCCGGAAGAGGAGAGTTCCTCGACAGACGCGAGCGGGGGCATGAAGGTCATTGCCGGATCGTCGGGGTCTACAGGCTCGATCTGGCGGGTTCGGGCGATCACGGCCAGGTTGCCCACTACCTGGACGCGGCTTTTGGGAGAACTGGCCATATTCACGATGCCGCGCTGATGAGGTTGATGAAATCGTTGTTCAACGATTTGATCTGGTCGATGGCATCCAGGACGCTCTCGCGGGCTCGTTTCTTCGCCGATGGCGCCATCTTCGGATTGTGGTCGATTTCGCGCAGCTTCGTATAGAGCGTCCCGTACCCGGCTGCGACGTCGCTGAAATGGTTGCTCTTGCGAATGATCGTCTCGAAGGTCAGCACTTTTCCAGCGTTGAGGAGTTTGATGACCTCCGGAATGGCCCGATTCTTCGTCATGGCGATATGATCGACATTGTTCCAGATTGCCGCATGAGGTGTGACCGCCCTGCCCTCCTTCGCTGCAATCTGCTTCAGCAGATTTGAGACATTGATGGCTTGGGTAGCGCTCGTCGCCTCGAGAATGACGGGAATGATGACGGCCTGCACCCGCCTGAAAACATCGAGGGCGCGGCCGTGGGCATGCCCGCCGACATCGTAAATATGGATGTCGGCCACTGGCGCTGATTTCAGCCGTTCGTTCAGATCCTCGTTGGGCAGCACCGAGATCGCATCGATATTGTCGATCTCGCTGATCGAGCCGCGGGCGACAGACGTCTTGTACCAACGAAACAGCGACTGCTGTTGGTCGCAGTCGATGAGCAAGGTCCTGGTTCCCTGGCTGCCGAACTCCCCGGCGAGGTTGAGGCTGAGAACGGTCTTTCCTCCACCTCCTTTGAACGTGCAAAGGGCCAGCGAGACGGACGGGACATTGGAGATTTCACGAACCGGCATGAGGAGACATCTCTTGGAAGTGAGAATTAGACTTACACCATAGTATAATTTCCTTGCATATCGAATGCAATGTCACCGGGCGTCATTTTGATAATGTCGTCCGGTGACAACGACACGATTTCACAATGTCACGTTGTCACCCGGTGTCATTGTCACCGGGTGGCATTGTGACAATGACACCGAAGCCAATTCCTTCCGTCCGCTTGCGTTCCGTGCCCGGGCGCCCTCGCCGAAACGGACACATGCGAGCTTGTTCTCACCCGTCTGCGGCGAAACCGATCCGGCGCCCCTCGGGCGCAATGGCTAGCTGTCACCAGCTAGCCTATCCTGCCATTTTTGAGAGCACGCTGGTTGGCCAGCGTGCTCTCAAAAAAAAATCAGAAGCGGACGCCGAGAATGCGCGAGAGCGACCAGCCAGCCGCTCGGCGGAAGGCTGGTCGCGACAGCGTGCATCGAGGCGTGAGCGCGCCGCCAGGGCAGCAGCGAAGACTTCAGCCGCTTATGCGGTTGAGGTCGAGCGAACTGCCCGGTTGCATTGGCGAAGTCGCGGCAGCGTCCATCAACCGGCCCGAAAGGCCGGCTGCGAAGCAGTCCGAATGGAGCGGAGGGTCTGGGGGGAGAGGCGGCTAGTGTCTCCCCCAGGGCAGGCCGGCGTGCCCGATGTGAGGTGGCCTGCCCTGATCTGGCTTACACGATGATGCAGACGAGCAGACAGAGTCGGCTCGCCGTGAAGTGAGATCGAGGCGGCCCAAGCCGCCTCGATCCAGACCTTAATCCGTGTCTGGTCGAAGTGCCATGACTACGAGCCCGACCTCGTGACGACCGATCAGCCGCCACGGCGCCGGCAGGCGCCGTGTCCGCATCCGGCGACCAGCCGGCCTTGTGCCCTACCAGTGCCGCAAACGGCCGTAACGTTTCGCCGACAGTCGAGCGCCGCGAGAGGAGCGTAACCCGCATGGGCCGAAACCGCACAGCGGGTTCGGTGAGCGCCCCCTTGGGGCGCGAGTAGAGCCGTGCCCGAAGGGTCTCGCCCGAGCCTTCCTTCTGGAAGAAGAGCCCGACAATACGCTTATCGATGATGCCGAACCATCACTGCCATGAATCGGTAGTGCTGCATCGATTCATCAATGTCGTTGGACACCGCTTCCGGAGGAAGCGAGATTCTAGGCATGGATCACGACGAAACAGGACCGGTTCATCTTCGCCGCATCGACCCGTCGCGGAACATGCGGCGCTTCTACATGCTCGCCATCCAGCCGACCCTATTCGGCGGCGCTTCGGTCATCCGCAATTGGGGCAGGATCGGCACGAACGGCCGGTCGATGATGGAGACGTTCGACAGCGACGACGATGCGGCTAGCGCTTCTGCACGCCTTGAGCGCGCCAAGCGCCGCAAGGGATATCGTGACAGCGCCCGACCTGAATAGGTCGAAATAGCGGGAATTCCACGCTTTTCAGTGGATTCGCGCCGGGGCCCTCGCGCCCGCCCTACCCTCGCGTCGAATTCATTGCCATAGGAAAGGGATTGATCCAACAGCGAGGAGAGCCACGGACATGACGACAGCGACCGAGATCGCCGAAGCGCAGAACCTGACCAAGGCGCAGACCAAGGCCATCGTCGACAGCGTCTTCAAGGAAATTGCCTCTGCGGCGGCGAGCGGGGCCGAGACGAATATCCCCGGTTTCGGAAAGTTCAAAGTCAAACAGACGGCTGCCCGCGAGGGCCGCAATCCGGCCACCGGGGGAACGATCAAGATCGCGGCATCGAAGAAGCTGACCTTCGCACCGGCGAAGGCCGTCAAGGACGCGCTCAACGGCTAAGGCCGCCGAGTGCGTCCGAGGCGCGAGGCGCCCCTAGAAGGGCGGCTCGCTGCTGGCGAGGCCTTCCTGCTCGGCCCAGATCGCCTCGCGTTCGGCCAGCGCCATCGCCAGCTCCTCCTCGATCCAGCGCCGCTCGTCCGCGTAGACGGCATTCCGCAGTTCGGCCCGAAGCTCCTCAATGTGTTGATCGATCGACATCGTCGTCTCCTTGATGTTTGTGAAGGACGACGTCGGCGGCCGTGGCGGGCCGGAGGGGTCAAGGATCGCGGAGCGACCGCCGGAGGCGGCGAGCGGGGGAGCCGATTTTCTGACGCCGCCCTCTTCGGGCGGCGGCGGAAAATTGGGGAACCGCGATGTCCTTGAGGCCTTCGGAACGCCAGGGCACAATGGGACGATCTGAGCAGACCCACCGCTCCCGGTAGAGCGCCCGGCCAGCCGGAGCCGGGCTCGATGCCCGGTTGCGGCCTCACCATACGCAGCGAGGAAGCCCCGCCTTGCGGCGGGGCTCGTTGGTCGCGGGATCAGGCGTCGCGCCGCCTCGGGCGGTTCCAGATGAGGGCGTATTCGCCGTCCTTCTCGCCCGGCCAGAGCGCCGCCGAAATCGGGGCGACGAAGCTCGGATCGTCCAGCTTGATGGAGATGTACTCTTCGCCGTCGTCCGAGACCGCCTTCCAGCCTGCGCCGACCTCGACGCCGTTGCCGGCGGTGATGCGGAAGTCCGGAGCGTCGCGCGAGACGCGTTCGATCGGGTTGAGGCGGGCGCGGAAGCCGACCGAGAGAGTGCGGACGTTGCCGACGATGCCGTTGCCGTTGGTCGCGAAATTGCCGATGACAGCCATGATAGGTTCCTTTCCGGTTTGCTCGGGCCGCGCCCATCGCGGCCTCGATGACGGTGAAAGGACCGGAGGCGATCGACCCCGCACCCACCGGGGTCCCCGTTGCGCTTGCGCAATGGGGTGGTCCTCAGGGCCGGAACGAAGTGGAGGGCGGCCGGCAACGGCTATTTTGCCTCGCGATGCAAAGGCGGCGCAGCCGCCGGCGGAAAATGGCCGGGGCCGGACGTTGCGGGAAGGCGATCGAGACGCAGTCAGCCTCAGGTCATACCGGACTCATCGAGGCCTGCGTGGGCGCCCGCCAGGCAGATTCGGACAGGAACCTGATCCTGGCTTCATGCTCATCGGTGGAATTCGAGGACACGCCGACGGCCGCCGGACCGCAGAAGTGTTCCCACCATCGCCGACTACCCTGCCCTGCCGGATCGACCGATGCCGCCCGCGCCCGGCCGCTCCGACCGCATCATGGCCTGCGACGGCCGCGGGCGCCGTGCTGTGGAGGAATTCGGACGTTGGCGAAGTCCGCACCCGCCGATGCCGCGATCTCCGTCTCGCACCGCATCATCAGCTGCTTTCCGGCTGCGCGTGCGACGGCCTTCGCGTCTCCTGTGCGCCTACGGCGGCGACGTTTGATCCCGCCATGCACCCTCGGCCGCCGGGGCGGGGGATCCTGGCGCGTCCAGCCGGGCGCGGAGACGGAGGCGCACTGTCAGCCGTCCGAAAGATCGTCAGGCCATTGCTGGGCGCCATGTAGAACGCGCAGGATCCGTACTGTCTCGCGGGTAACCTGGTAGGCCGCGACGTAAGGCGTCCCGGTGACGACAAGTTCGCGCGTTCCGGCGACGCGGCCTGGCCGGCCGCTTTGGAAAGTCGCGAAGCCGCCGCGCAACGGCGACGATCCGCTCATCGATGGCGACGGCGGCTGCGGGATTCTGGGCTTCAACATGGGTGAAGATGCCGTCGCGATCGGAGAGCGCGAAAGCCGACCAGGTGAGCCTCACGATTTGAGGTCGCCGATCTTGCGACGCGCCGCGGCACGCCGCCCGGCGAAATGCGCTTCGACCTGGTCGTCGGGGATGTCAGGCCGGCTATCCTCCAGCGCTTCGCGAACCTTGGCGCGGAACCAGGCGTCGTGGGCCTCGCTGTTCGAGAGCAACTCCAACGGGAGCGCGCCCTCGTTGGCGGTGCGGGTGAGCAGAATGCGCACCGCATCCGACACCGTGAGGCCCATGTTCTCCAAAACGGCCGACGCGCGGTCGCGCACGTCCGAGTCGATCCGCGTTTGAACCAATGCGTTTGCAGGCATAAGCGCCTCCTTTCCCGCAATGTAATGCAACTGAATGACGGATGCCAGCTTTATTGTGCGTGGGGCCTCAGGCGGTCTCCGATCGATAAAGGAATGCCGATGCTTTTCCTGTCGTCGATGGCGATGCCGGAATATCCAGGTCTGTCGGGAGTCCGAGCGATCTGCGCCCGCCGCTCCTCCGAATCATGGATTTCGGCGCGCCCCGCAGAGTGGGTCAAGCCGGAGCAGGCATTTGCCTGCCGGACAGCGGCCGCCGCCGGGGAGCGGAAAGGATCATCAGGCTGCTTCCCGCTCCGTCGCCGGTTGCGGCTGGAGATCGTGCAGATATGCGACGGCACGCTGCGCGTGGGCCGCGGCCTGGAAGATCGCCTTCCTGTCGCCCTCCAGCACGGTAAGCCACGACTGGACGTAGCTGGCATGGTCGGGGCGCGGCTCCATTTCGGGAACGATGCCCAGGTCGGCGCAGAGGAAGCTGGCGCCGATGTCCGCGACCAGCTCCTCGCGGGCGCGTTCGCTCCGCTCCTTGTGGTAGCGGCTGAGGTCGCGGTTGAGACGATGGCTCCCGCCGGCCCAGTGGACACATTCGTGTCCGAGCACCGCGTAGTAGCTCGCCGCGTCGCGAAACGTCTCGAACGGCGGCATCTGCACCATATCGCTGGACGGCGAGAAGAATGCTTTGGGGCCGCCGTGCCGGATCACCGCGCCGGTGTTGGCGAAGAAGCTGTCCGCCTCGGCGATGCGCTCGACTTGATCGATGACCGGCTCGGTCCGATTGTAGTAATGATCGGGAAGACCGTCTATCTGGTCGCAGTTAAAGACGGTGTAAGCCTTGAGGAAGGGGATGTCCCTTTCAACCTCGCCGCCATGGCTGTCGACCTCGGTCTTGGTGAAGCGGCTGGCATAGACGACGGTCGTACCGCTCTCGCCCTTGCGGACATGCGCATCAAGCTCGGACGCCTGCCTGAAGGTCATCCACATCGGCGAGGTGAAGCCCCGCGCCATCGCCTCCGACCAGAGAAGCAACACGTTGAGCCCGGTATAGGGCTGGCCGTTGTGACGCAACGGTCGCGTCACGCGGCCGTTGGCGTTGCGGGCGCCCCATGGCTGGACCCATGGCCGGACGCCCTTTTCGAGATCGACGACGATGCGTTCGGTGATGCGCGTGTAGACGTCGGCGCGCGGGCCGGATTTCTTGGTCGTCATTTTCCTATCCTCCGTTTCGGGGCCGCGCCCATCGCGGCCCGTCGCGGAGGTCCAGTGCCGGGGCAATCAGGAGGGCCAGCGCACCCGACCAGGCCCGTCGCACTGCGACGGGCGGGGAAGGGCCGAAACGAAGTGGAGGACGGCAAAGCCGTTGCGCGGACCGCCGGCCCCGGCAGGACCGCCGTCCGGGACGGGCCGCGGGCGCGGCCGTCCTTCCCTTCCTTTCCCTGCTTTCCGGCGTGCATCGACAAGACAACAGGCCGGCCCCGTCCGGGACCGGGCTGTTTGGCTCGAAGAAGGGGCGAGGCCGGAGCCTCGCCCGATTGAGGCTCAACCGAGAGCCGCCATCTGCATCTCGGCCGCTTTTCGATCCAGCATATGGCCGGGGTTTTCGACGGGGCGCTCGAAGGGCTTCCAACGCTCGCCGACGACGTGCTCGTAGGCCGCGACGGCGCCCTCGGCGGCCATGCGTAGCGCATGGGCCTGAATGCCCATGTCGGCGGCGAACTCGCGCTTGCGCTGGGCGGCACTCTCGAAGCCGCCCGGACCGTCGAGGTCCTCGTCGCGCAGGTCGTTGGCGGCTTTTGCCGTCAGGTCGCGCGCTTCCGTCACCGCCCGGCTGTAGAACTGGCCTGCGCCGTGGGCGGAACCGACATAGGAGCCGACAATGCGTTGCAGGTGGATCTGCATGGCGCGCTCGCCCAGACCCTCTCCGAGCGCATCGGCAGTCTCGACGATCATGCGCTCGTGAAGCTCGCGGATGCCTTCGCTGTCGATCACCGGAGATCCAAAACTCTCGGCGATCAGGGTGGCCTGTGTGGCGTCTGGGCAGGCGAGGCGAACCATTTCGAGGGTCGTGCCCTTGCGCAACGGGACGACACGAGCGGCCGGGCGCGGCACGGGAGCGGATTTCTTTGCCATGGGATGTCCTTTCCTTCAGATGGGCCGATGGCTCGGGCCGGCCCTTGCCGGCCCTCCCTTCGGGCGTGCTCGGGAAAAACCGGCGGAAAGACGGGCGCTTCAGGGTCCGGGCCGGGCGGAATCGAGCGAGTCCGGCTTGCGGGCCAGCGGGGCTTTCCAGCCCCGCGCAGCCCGCGGGCCTGCCTTGGCGAGATCGGACGGCCCGGCCGCAAGGCGGCGCGAAGCGGCCTTGAAGCGCACGGCCGCCGGTTTACGAGCGCACCTTGATCCGAAGGGAGGCCGGCAAGGGCCGGCGTTTCGATAGACCGCCAGTAGGAAAGGACCCGCATGACGAATCCGGTCCCGCGGTCTGCGAAGAAGAAGCCGCGATGCCGCGCGGTGCGGCGGCCTATCCGAGACGCCTCAGGCCGTCTTCGACATCCGCTCCAGAACCTCGGGTCGCCAAAGTCGGATGATCTCCTCGATCTGAGCCCGGTGGTCGATGGGATACTCGGCTTCCGCTCGGCTGGCGAGCCAGGCGAAAACGCTCGTCATGTCGCGGGCGATCGCCTTGTCCACTGCGAAGAGGTCGGCTAGGTCGAAGCCGCCGAGACTGTCCGCATTCCACCATGCGAGGATGAAGTCGGCGACACGGCGCGATTGGCCGGTGTCGCTGCGAGCGATGCGAAGAAGGCGCTCGAATGCCTCACGTGTCGGTTCGTCCATGGCGAATGCTCCCTGCCAGACGTGCTATATCACGCCAGGACCGCTCTGGCACGGGTCTGCCGGCACGGTTCGCCAAGATGGTGAAATGCGGTCGCACCGGCTATCAAAGGTAGATCATGCCGTTGTCGCCGACATAGACGCCGAACGCGCGCGCCGCGAAGTCCAGCCTGCTGGCGTGGGGCTCGGGCCAGTCCTCGTCCCAGAATCCGGCGCCGTGACCGCAGCGCGTCAGCCAGAAATCATGAGCCGCCATCGCCGCCTCGCGGTCATGGATCGGCCCCTCGAAATCCCGCGCGAGCGGCGCGTCGAGGCAATGGATAAGCCGGTGGTTCGCGTCATAGAAGGCGGTGGCAATCCGCTTCCATCCGCGCGCGCGTCTCGGCCGCGAGATCGCTCATGTCATGGCGGCGGTCGAGAGGAACACCGTCGCCGCCGCAGGATGACCACAGCGCGGTTCCGACATAGGACGCGATGAAGGACCAGGGGGCAGCCATCGCTAGTCTCCTTTCCCGGCCATGAGCCGCGCCCAGCTGTCCCGGAGGAATTTCGGGATATCGAGGTCGGGATCGACAAAGGCGTTGTCGATCCCCTCCGGCACGGCCGCGACCTGCGTGCCGCCTTCGGCGGGGGAGGCCGGCGGCTCGCACAGCGCGTCGAGAAAGGCTGCGAGCTGGGTGCGGTCCGCGATGCCGATCTTGATCGTGGCGTCCGGAGGGAGCTTTTCGCGGATGCGGTATTGCTCGGCGTCGCCCTTCATGGCGAACCACCGGCGCTTGACGTTGTAGACGATCATGATGCGGCCTCCTGTCGGTCGGGCACGGGGTGACGCTGGCGGAAGGCCGCGATCGCGCGATCCTTCCGGGCGAGCTTGCGTGACAAGGCGTCGATCTCGGGCTGTCGCTCCGCCCTGATCGCCGCCAAGTTCGATCGGTAGCGTTCGAGAAACGCACTCGGATCGGGCGGTTTGCCGCGCCTGTAGGCCCTGCGGCGCGGCTGCAATTGCGGGATCAGCGCCGTCATGCGCCGCGTGATCTGGCGCTCGATCATGTCAAGCTGCCGCTGTATCTGCCGACGCGCTTCCTCCATGCGGGAGAGCTGCGCCTCGCGTTCAGAGCAGCGGGTCGTAACGTGGTCCTCCGCTGCCAGCCGATGAAACTCGATGGGCCGCAATAGACAGGATGGCGGTGCACATCGATGACGAAGCCGAAGCGGCCGACCTCGTACTCCTCAGCGGGCACGAGAAAGCGGCGCTCCTCGGTCCCCTCTCCGCGCCTGCCGCCAGGGGTGGCGACGACCTCCACGAAGCCCTTCTCGCGGTCCGACGTGATCGCCGAGACGACGATCCAGTCGTTCGCATGCTCTCTTTCGAAAGCGCGGCGGTCCTTCGACCGGGATTCGCCTGGTTGGAGGATCGTGCCGAAGATTGCTTCCCACGCATCCGGCCAGCTGTCCTTGACCGTGCGCTCCGCGCAGCGTCGCTCGAAGGCGGTGAAGAGATGAGGGACGCTGATCGCGACGATGGCCCAGGCCTCGTCTTCCTCGTACCAGCCGCCGGCGAGGCGCAGCGTCGCATGGACTTTTGCGTTGCGAGCGCCCGACAGATGAAACCCGCCATGACCGGCCGTGCTGTGCAACACGACGTCCTCGGCATAGAAGGTCGCGCCCTGGGACGGTCCCCACGGCGTGCTGGCTGGGACATGCGCCTCGCGTCGGCCCAGCGCGCGCAGCTCTCGGGCGTGCTCGGCGCGTTCGAGCACGGCGGCGCGGAACGCGGCCGCGTCGGCGAGCTCACCGTCGTGGCTGTAGAAATCGTCGCGCCTCCATTCCGGCATGGGACGCCGAATCCGCCAGCCGCTGGCGAGATAGTGCCTGCCGCCGCGGGCGGGAACCATCGCGTAGGCACGGTCTCCGACCTGGGCAACGTTCATGCCGTCGGCGCTGACACCGAAGGAAACCGCCGGAAAACCGGGGGCTTCATCGTTGGGGATCGGGGAAGCGTGCGCGCTCATGCTGCGGCCCTCCCCTCGACGACATCCCCTGCCACCTGGTCCGCCGTGACCGGCTTCAGGATCGCATGGGGATAGCCGTGGCTCTTCAGCCAGTTCTCGGCGGCGGCATGGTGTTCGGCCAGATGCACCAGCTCGCCGTCAGGCCGGTCGAGAACGACGACCGAGCCGATGGCGGGCCGTTCGACGACGGTGAACTTCAGGTCGCTGTCGATCGAGAAGCTGCGGTGGACGCGAAGCACGACGACGCCACCGCTGCCGAAATCCCCCTCATGAAGCGTGAAGGACTCCAGGATCGTCGTGCTGCCGACAACGTGCCGTGGCCGCTTGGCGATCAGCCGGCCGCCATTGTTGCGATTTTCCCAAGCCGCGAGCTTCTTGCGATGGCGTTCCGGCGGACGCGGCGTTCCGTCGGAATATTTTACGATGGCGCCAAGCGGCACCAGGTCGAAAATTAATGAAGCGGACATTCTTGTCCTCCTGTTGTTGACGATGAAAACAGAACCGCCGCCGGACGAGCCGGCGGCGGGATCTCGTTCGATGATGCTTGGAAAGCGGCTATTCGGCCGCTTCGCGGAACTCGTCCTCACCCTCGTCGAGCTCTTCCGAGGCAGCGGTCAGGTCGTCGCCGGAGGCGGACTCCTCGTCCTCGTCCGGCTCGGGCGCATTGGTGGCGAGCCAATTCGCGAGTTCCTTTTCGTCCGGCGCGAACAGCGCGCTCGGGTGAACGAAACGGTCCTCCTTGAAGTGCTCGACAAGGGCTGCGCGCGTGTCCTTCACCCGCGCACGCGGCAGCACGGGCGTGCCGTTGCAGGACGCTTCGAGCGCCTGACGCGACAGGCACGACAGGAAATCCGCGGTGCCCATGTTGGGCAGGAAGATGTTCGCGCCGATCGCATCGCCGGCCACGCGCGCGACGATCCCGCTGTTGGAGGCGTTTCGCCGGCACGACAGGATCTCCTTAAGCGACAGGCGTGCGGCGACGCGCAACGTCTCCTCGCTGCACTGGAGCTGGCCCTCGGCGTTGAACAGGCTCGCCGCGCACCTGGCCAGCCGACTGCTGCCATAGAGCGACTCGCCGCCGTCGGTCCTGACCGAGACGTTCTGTCCCGCGAGGGCGAGGATCAGCAGCGCCATCAGCGTGTCGTCCTCGATCGGCGCCCGGTCGAGCGCCTCGCGCAGCGCATCGGTGCGGAAGTCGCCGATCATGTTCATGCCCTTGTTGGTGACCGGCGGGCGGGGCTTCGCGACAGTGCCGATATCGTCGGCGTCCTTGCCATTTTTCTTCGCCTCCGGCATGCGGTAGGTCACGCTTTGGACCTTGCCGTCGCGATCGAGATACATGGCCACGCAGTCGCTCTTGGCCGCCTTGCCGTGGACACGCTCGGCCTTCGGCGGCAGCAACGGCTGACCCCAGCTGTTGGCCTCGGTGATGAGGCCGCGCTTCGGCAGGTGATTCGCCATCCACTCCTGCTGCGCGCCGAGGAACGCCTCGACATTGGTGGTGTAGCGGCCGTCCTCGTCGGCCGGCCCGAACAGGTCTTCCTCCCATTCGATCCCATAGGCGCGCGCCAGCTCGTCGTCGAAACTGGCGTCCTTGGCGTACATGCGGGTCTTGGCCAGCGCGTTCGCCACGTTCCACCAGCCGACCCTCGGATCGGCCTTGGACGGCTTGTGCGCCTTCCAGACTTCCTTCTGCTCATCGAGCGAAGCGGACGCGATGGTGCGCAGCTGCTGCTCGTTAGGCATATCGCCCTTGGCCATCTGGTCGAGCATCGCCGGCAGCACGTTGGCAAACAGCCTGAGCTGCTTGATCCGCCGCGGCGTCAGCGCCAGCGCGACGGCGATCGCGTCCTCGGTCCAACCGAGAGCGACCAGGCGCTCGATCGCCCGCCACTGGTCGACAGGGTTGAGCGGCTCCCTGACGATGTTCTCCGCGAAGGAGCGCATCGCGCCGTTGGCGCCGGCGTTGTCGTTGTCGGCATCGTTGACGAGGATGTCGATCTCTTCGATTCCGGCCTTGAGCGCGAGCCTGACACGGCGACGGCCGGCCTCGATGACGAAGCCGTTGCCGCCATCGCCCTGCGGCGTGACGACAGGCGGATGCACGATGCCGATCGCCTTGATCGACGCCAGCAGCAGAGCGTCGGCCTGTGGCGACGGCTTGGTCTGGCGCGAATGGTTTGGGTTCTCCACCAATGCGCGCGGATTCATCTTCATGAGATACATGGAATGCTCCTTTTCAGGGGTTTTGGACGCAGCGGCTTGCCGGTCCTTCTCCGTCTTCTTGCCGAAGACCCCTTCCGGCCCGCGGAGCGGACGGGCCGGTGCAACTGCGGCCGAGCATCCCTGCCCGGCCGGCCAAGCGGGGCTTACAGCCCAGCGCAGGGCGCCGAGCCGGGATCGCGAGCGGCGCGGTTGAGCGCCAGCGTCGGCGGCCCGCCCGATCTGCGAGCGGCTTTTCCCCTCCCCTTCCTCGCCTTTTCTCCTTTGCGACGGTGCTAGAAACGCGGTGTGCGGCGGCGACGCCGCCAGACTGGCCGCAGGCGATGCCGACTGGCCCGGATCATCGCTCGGGCGCGCTCGGCGCGAAACCGTGCATCGAGGGCAGCGACGATCTTCCTGGCGGGCAGGATTTCGGAACGGGTGCGGGTTGCAAGCACAAGGCGTTGCCGGTCCATGGCGACGACCACGGCGCGACCTGCAGCCCGTCCGGGCAGGAGCCCCCACAAAAAGCGATGCTCGACGTCAGAGTTCGGGTGAAGTTGAGCTATGCCGGCGAAGTCGAAGAATACCGGCACGGTGCTATCGAGCCAGTCCCGAGGAAAGTACTCATCGGGAAACGGCGTCGTGAACAGTCCCCGCCACGGAGTGGTCCCGAATGCGCGCCGGTGGTCCGCGAATCTCGGCAGATCGCGCTTCAGGCGTGTTCCATCGACGATCCAAATCATGTTGCCATAGAAGGCTTCGCGCGATTGCCGCTCGACTGGCGAGATGTGCGAATGCTGGAATTCGAGCACGAGACCAGCGTTGGTCCGCACGTCGGCGATGTGCTTCTGGCCTCCTTCGATGACGATAACCTCCTGCCATGACGTGTGGTACTGCTGCTTCCAGCTGCGATGCCACGCTGTCTCGGGCTCCCACCAGGGATCGCAGGAGCGAACGCCCTTGTGTGCCCAGTGGTGAATCCTTTGGCTTCCGCATTTCGCGATCATTGTCTGACCGCAGCCGCAATATATTCCTGAAAGGCCTGGCGCTGCCTCGCGCCTGTGATTGTCGATGAGTGCGTACCGCATGGATTCTCCATATGCGTTGCGGCAACCGCCAGATCGGCGGCAGCCTGATTTTGGTTATTGATGGAAATCTTAGGCAGCGCGGCCAGCGCAGGCTGGTGCGGTTTCTTCTTATCTTCGACGTTACGGAGAACCGTCGCCGGTTATCGGGATGGCTCGAAATAGGTGTCCGGCGCCATCCTTTGCTCGGACAGAGCGAACCTATCGAATACTGCCCGGCGGTCAAGCAGCGTTGCGATAGTCGCGCATTAACGTAGACATGGAAATGGCCGGTCGCGCGAGACGCGACCGGCCATCATGAGCGATCATGCAGCAACTGCGGCAGACTGATGGATACCATCTATGTCCTTCGCCAGCGCCGCCTCGACTTCGGCAAGCTGCCGGCGCTTTTCCGCCAGCTCGCCGGCGAACGCAAACTCACCGCCGTTGCCATGGGCCTCGTAGGAGGCGAGTCGGCGCCGCGCATCGGCCAGGTGCTGGCGATAGCGCTCCTGCTCGTTCTCGAAACCGCCGATCGCGTGCTCGAGGCGCGAAACCGCTCCGAGCGGCGTCACCGTGATCGGCAACTCGATCTCATCCTGGACCCCTGTGCGCAGCAGCAAGGTCGCGTAGCGATATCCATCCCTGCCGGTCCGCTCGCCGGCATATTCGAGATCGAACCCGCCGATCGAGGCTATCACCCTCTCGCCTTCCTGCTGGCGCTGCACCAGAGTCAGGATCTCCTTCATAAGCGCCCGGCCCGCGTCCTTGCGCTCGGGATAGGACTTGCCGCGGACGCTCATAGCGAAAGCGTCGCCACCAGTCGGGACAAGACGCCCGATGTCCTGCCCGACCTCGGCAACGCGGCGCGTGCAGCGTTCGATTTCGCGCTCGGCATCGCGCAGCTGCCGGCGAACGGCGTGCTGGTCGTCGATATGGGCGGCGCGCAGACGCTCCAGCCGGGCGATGTCGGTCTCGAGCCCGGCCTTCTGCATCAGGCGCTGGTCGCCGCTGGCGACGGCCTTGGCCATGGCGAACTGGTTCGCCTGTCCTTCGCCCAAATCCTCCAGCTTACGGATCGACATGTCGCCGGAGAGTGCCGCAGCGATAAACCGGGCCTTGCGCTCGTTGTTTTGCCACATGGTGGCATCGAGGCTCCCTTCCGTGGCATAGGCGAAGATATCGACCTCCTGGTTCTGATTGCCCTGTCGGGCAATGCGGCCTTCCCGCTGCTCGATCTGCGACGGCAGCCAGGGGACGTCGAGATGGTGCAGTGCCTTCAGCCGAAGCTGTGCGTTGACTCCAGTGCCCATGGTTTCGGAGGATCCAATCAGGAACCGCACCTTGCCGGCGCGCGTGTCGCCGAACAGCCGCTGCTTCGCCTCCGACTTCTTGTAGTCCTGCATGAAGGCGATCTCGGAGGCCGGCACGCCGAGGCGAATCAGCTCGTCGCGGATCCAGCGATAGGCCGAGAAACCTCGCGTCTTCTCCACGCTGATCGTGCCGAGATCGGAGAAGATCATCTGCGCAGCGCCCGGAAGCTCGTAGGGCTTGCCGTCGGCACGAACGTAGGTGTCCTCCGCTGTCTCCCGCCAAATGCGGAAGGCGTTGGCGACCAGCCTGTTCAGCTTGTTTTCGGGCTCGTTGTCGTTGTCGGGATCGACAAGGCGCAGGTCGATCGCGGCGTGCCGGCCGTCGGTGATGACGGAGAGCAGGATGTCGTCGCCGGGCTGCGGCGGACGATTGCGATCCTCGATCGCCTTGATGCGCGCCGCCAAAACCAACTGGTAGTTCTTGAAATCTTGCGTCGGCTTCGACGTCACGATCTGGCGCTTACCGGTCGAGATTGCAGGGACCTTCACGTATTGGCGCAAGTCCTCCGGCATCACCACGTCCGCGAAGGACCGGAACATGGCGATCAGCTCGGGCACGTTGACGAAGCTGGCGAAGCGCGAGACGGGCTTGTATTTGCCCGACGGCTGTAGCTCCAGTTCCGTCACCGTTTCGCCGAAGGTCGACGCCCAGGCGTCGAACTCGTGCAAGCCACGCACCATCAGCGCGGCAAAGTCCATAAGCCGCTGCACCGTGAACATCTCGCCGAGCGTATTTGTGATGGGCGTGCCGGAGGCGAGCACGAGCGCCCGGCCGGGGTTCTTTGTTTCGATGAAACGGGACTTCACATAGAGGTCCCAGGCGCGCTGCGAGCCGTTCGGGTCGACACCCTTCAACGTGCTCATGTTGGTGGCGAAGGAGAGCTTTCTGAACTCCTGCGCCTCGTCGACGATGATCTGATCTACGCCGATCTCCGCGATGGTCAGGAGATCGTCCTTGGGCGTGGCAAGCGACTCCAGACGCTCCTGCAGGCCCTCCTTCAAGCGCTCAAGACGCTTGCGCGAGACCCGGTCCTCGTCATCGACGTCGAGAAGAAGCTTCTCGTAAAGCTCCAGCTCGTCCTGAATCATCTGCTGCTCGAAGACGGCCGGCACGCCGATGAACCGGAACGCCGAATGCGTGATGATGATCGCGTCCCAGTTCGCCGTGGCCGCACGCGACAGGAACCGGGCGCGCTTCTCCTTGGTGAAATTGGTCTCGTCGGCAACGAGGATCCGCGCCATCGGATAGAGCGCCAGGAATTCGCGTGCGACCTGAGCGAGGCAATGGCCGGGCACGGTCACCATCGCCTTGTTGATGAGGCCGAGCCGTCGCTGCTCCATGATGGCGGCGGAATAGGTCATCGTCTTGCCGGCGCCGACGGCGTGGGCGAGATATGTCGAGCCCGAAGCGATGATCCTCCAGATGCCGCGCTTCTGGTGCGGATAGAGCGTGAACGCTCCGCTGGCGCCCGGCAGTTGAAGGTGCGAACCGTCAAACTTGCGTGGCGCGATATTGTTGAAGCGGTCGTTGTAGACGCGCGCCAGCCGGTCGGTCCGATCCGCGTCGGACCATATCCAGCGCTGGAAGGCGTCCTTGATCTTCTGGAGTTTTTCCTTCGCCCCCTCGGTGTCGACCACGTTGAGGACGCGGCGCTCCTTGCCGTTCTCCTGGACCGTGTCGAAGATCTGCGGCACGCGGCTGTTGAGCGCATCGGTCAGCAACTCGCCGGCGTGCCGGCGATTGGTACCCCACTCGGACGTGCCGGCCGCGAGATAGGCGAGCTGACCGGCCCGTACCGTCCACGACGCCAGTTCCGGCATGTGGTGGATCTTGATGTCGGCGCCCATCGTCTCCTTGACAAAGGCGACGACGTCGGCGGCAGGAATCCACGGTGCGCCAAGACGGGCGGTGATGTCGGAGGGCCGAAGATCGACCGGCTGCACGGCCTGAAGGGCCGCAACGTTGCGTTCGTAGGCGGGATCGAGCGCGGCGGCCGCCTCCGCCGCCTGCAGCTTGTCACGGACAGGCCCGGACAGATAGGCATCGGCCATCTGCCACGAGCCCTCGGCGGGGTCGCGGAAAATGGCGCTGCCCAGTTCTGCCACGACGTCGTCCGGATCGCGGTGCAGAAGCTCCGCGATATGGTCGAGGTCGACGCGGCCGCGTTCGTTCAGCACGACAACCAGCGCATCGGCCGCACTTGCGATCACCGGCGGGGCCGGCGGCGAGATCACGCGCTCGGAGAAGATCGGTCCGGGCCTCGCCGTATCGTTCTCTAGATCGTAGTCTTCTATTGCAGCTACGAGCCAGCAATCGGGATCGTCGAGGAACGGCGCGAGGTTGGGGCGGCGGTGCGTCTCGCGCACCTCGCCGGTCTCGTCATCTTCAGCGATCGAGACGGTGGTGTGGTTGATCGGGCCGAAATCGCGCACGAAGCTCGACCAGGCGATGCGCAACTTGACCTGAAGCTCTTTCCAGGGCTGGTCGAGCTCCTGGGCCTTCAGCACCTCGCGCACGGCATTGCGAACGGGGATCAGCTTCTGGACGATGCGGACATGCTTCTCCGGCATGCCCTCGGCGCTGCGACCCTTGCGAACCTTCACAGCAGCAGGTTCGCCGTCGATGAACTGCATCAGGCCCTTGGCATTGTCGACGAAGAAGCTGCCCTCACGGACATGGCGTTCGGTAGGAAGATCGATCGGCGCGTTGTCGACCGCATCCTCCAGACCGAAATCGATCTCGGTGGGCTCGCCGTCATAGCGGTGTTCCGGGAGCAGGGAGATGGCCACGTCGAGCGCGGCCGCCAGGTCCTCGCCCTTCCGCGGCAGGCATGTGTAGGTCTCGCCGAACGGACCCGAGGTCAGTGCGTGCGTGCCAAGCACGAAATCCGGATGGCGGGCGAACCAACGGTTGGTCCGGATCGCGCCCTCGTCCTCTGTCGCCGGCCGGACCTCCTCGACGTCGAGCCAGGACTGGTTGCCTTCCGGCTCGCCGATCTTGCGCTTGCGGAAGAAGAGGATGTCGACGACCACGTCCGTGCCGGCGTCGGCGCGGAAACTACCCTCGGGCAGGCGAATGGCGGCGATCAGGTCGGCCGACTTCGCGATATGCTCGCGCGCCGCACAATCTGCCTTGTCCATGGTTCCGGAGCTGGTGACGAAGGCGGCAAACGCTCCCGGCTTCAACAGGTCTATCGCTCGCGCGATGAAATAGTCGTGCAGACGAAGACCGAGTGAGCGGTATGCCCGGTCCGACCGCACGGTGCGGTCGGAGAAGGGTGGATTGCCGATGGCGAGGTCGAAGCTCGTCGGCAGCTCGGTACGAGCGAAATCACCAGTGAGGACCCTTGCCCACGGCTGTAACAGACGGGCGATGCGCGCTGTGACGGGATCGAGTTCGATGCCGGTGACGTGGGAGACATCGCGCAGGCCTTCGGGCATCAGCGCCGCGAACAGTCCCGTGCCGATTCCCGGCTCCAGCACGCGACCGCCCCGCCATCCCATACGCTGGAGGCCGGACCAGATCGCCCGCACGATGAACGCGGGCGTGAAATGGGCATATTGCGTGCAGCGCGCGAGCGAAGCGTAGTCGGTCTCGCCGACGGCGTCCTCAAGCGCCGAGCCGATCTCGTCCCAGCCCTTGCGGAACTCGATCTCGCCGGGTCGCCGGAAGACGTGGTTCGCAAGGTCGGATGCGCCGAAGCCGATAAAGCGGATCAGCGTCTCCTGCTCCTCACGCGTGGCAGGCCGCTCGGCCGCCTCGATCTCGGCGGCAAGGCGGATAGCGGCGATATTGTCTCGAGCCCGCTCCTTCCAGCCACGCGCCAGCCCGCGATCTCCGCCAAGATAGAAGTTCGATCCACGGGACCGGGAGACTGACGGCTCCGGCTTCGCGGCTTTCGGTTCCGGCACAGCCGGCGCCGGTGTCGAGGGATCGGGATCGTCGTCGGGATCGAAGTCGCCCGCGAAGGCGGTGACGCCAAGCCCGAGGCCGGACGATAGCGCGGTGTTGCCGAAGAGGTCGATGGTGAAAGGATCGTCATTAGACATCGGGATTTCTCCTGTGATGAAGGCGCACGCGATCGACCGGCCAGGCAGGCTGGCCGCTCGATGGTTGCCGCGGTTGAAGGGGAATCAGCGAGTAATCAGCGAGAACACGATTTCGTCCTCGGTGAGATCCATGTTGATATGCGTGGCGCGACGATTGCGGTCGAAGAGCGGGATCAGCTGTTCGGCTGCGATGAATTCGACGCCGTCATCGCCGCCGAAATGGCGACGCTTGTAGTGCCACCAGTCGCGGTTGCCGACCGGGTGGCATTGCTCGGAATAGAGGACGAGGGCACGCTCGCCCTCGGCGAGCTTGCCATTGGACATGATGTAGACGCCCTCGTCGCCTACCAGCCAGAGACCGGGTTTCTCGCCTTCGCCGGGCCTGGTTCCGTAGTATGGATTGCGAAAACCGCCGTTGGCCTTGGCGTCGGCAATGCCGCGTTCGATGACCTTGCGAACCGCAAGGATGGGGAATGTGAACATCGTCCCCTCCATCACGCTGCAATCGCGTGAGGGAGGTGGCGCAGATGCACCGGCAGCTTGGACGCGACCTCGTCATCCGTGAGTTGGTCTAGCAGTTTGAAGGGATGGGCTTGACCAGAGAGATAGACGATGACGACGCGCTTCCCTCGCAGGGTGATCGGAAAGCGCCAGTCTGCGTAGCCGCGATAGTCGTCGTGAGTGCTCGACCAGATGTGCTCGATGCGCTCCTCGCGCGTCATCGCCCGAACCGGCCGCGACTCGCGCTCGACGATGATATCGCGCATCAGGTCGGGCGAGCGCCTGTCGTTCAGGTCGCAATAGCCGTGGAAATACCGGATGCGGTCATCGACCCTCAACGTGAAGAAGACGCTCGTCACATTGCCGGTCAGGAACTCCCGCATCGCGAACATGCCGTAGCGCATCCAGAGCGGCGGCAGGAGCTCGAACATGTAGTTGTGATCGGCCTGCGAAACCTCGAACCACTCGCCCCGGTAAAGGGGGGCTGCGTCATCCTCGAAGCGGCTCGGTCGCTGTGCATGGCGATCGAACATGCGGAACATCTGCCGGCGATCGGCGATGCCCTGATAGATCTTGCGGATCGGAGAAGAGGTCATGTGCGGGCTCCTTTGGCCTCGTCGGGCCGGAGCGCGGCTCATCCTCTCTGGATGTCCATCCTCTTCGGCCCTTCAGACCCCTCCCCCGCGGCCGCCTCTCCGCCCGGCCGGGTGAAGGGCCGGCGCAGCCGGGCGAAGCTTTACCCTTGACGCGGCCGGCGGGCATGCGGCAGCCGAGTTTCCTCTCCTCCTTTCTTCTTCACCCTCCACCCTCGCCTTCAGGTCGGCGTTCCAGTCGACAATGCGTGGCCGAAGACGGACGAAGCCGCATCCCATCTTCATCGACGCATCTTCCAGGCGGTCTGCATATCGGTCCCCTTGGGCGTTGTCGTCGGTGGCGGCGACCAAGAGCGTGTTGTCACGCGCCGCGAGCCTGCGGATTGCTTCGTCGGTTGCCGGCGACCAGCCGCCGCCGGTGCTGAGATACAGGCTGTCTGCGCGCTCGTATTCGAGCGCGGCGAGGCTCATGGCGTCGATGGCCGCTTCGGTAACGCAAAGACGAAGGGCGTGGACCGGGCCGAACTGGAAGAGGACCTTCGCGCCTCCTGTCGAGAAGCCGCGCCACTCGGGGCCGCGCTCCTCCCAGCCTGTGATGCGTCCACAGCAATCCCGGTGTGCCGCCCACATGCTGCCGCGCGGACCCTCGCGGAGCACGTCATTTCGGATTGCGGTGCGGATGATGGCATCGGGCAGGACCCGTTCGCCGTGAAGATAGCACCAGGTCATCGATCCGGGCCACGGCTTGCGGCGCCTCGTCCATCGGTCGGGAATCGGGGCGGCCGGCTCTATCTTGCGCAGTGGTCGCGACCAATCCGGATCCTGGGGGACAAAGCCGATAAGCGAAGCGACGCGTTCTAGAACTTCAACGAAGGGAACGCGGTCGAGATGTTCGACCAGGCTGAAAACATCGCCCTTGGCGTCCGACAGCGGATCGAACCATCCCCGGCCCCCGTGGATCACTATGACGATCTCGCGGTCGCGGCGGTATTTGACGGCTCTGCGCGTGCTTTCCTTCAAGTCGATGGCGAAACCAGCCTTTTCCAGCACGGCCGCGCACGGCACCTGGTCACGCAATTCTATCAGTTCATTCTTTTCCATAGCTTTGCCGGCCCGCACTTGCGGCCGCCTTTCCTTCTTTTCCTTTCCCCGCACCTCGCGGAGCCCCTTCCGGACGCCGCGAAGAGCAAAGGGGGCAAGGGCGCGGCTGGCACCAGCTGAGGAGAGTATGAGCGCGCACCGGCCGATCCGTGCCAGCCGCGGCGCAGCTTCCCTTGCCGCCGCAGCTCGCAAGCGGCACCGCCGGAAGGAAAAGGGCCGCCTCAATGAGCCGGCCCGCCGTCGAAGCGATTCCCTCCGCGAGGGTCTTGACCTCGTCGACATCGATCTCCGCGCTCGGCAGGATGCCGAACTCGGTGTCCGTCTGGTCGCCAAGCACCTTGGCAGCGATACGCTCGACACGGCGCGTCATCTCGAGGCGGCCCGGCGTGAGAGGGTCATGAGCAGGCTGCGTCGGGGATCGGCACCCTTCACGATCAGGTGCGCAACACGGTGCGCCAGCGTAGGCGGGGCTTGCCCACCGCGATAGGGGCAGTCCAAATGTAACCCGAGGGCGTCCGTGAAACTGGCACTATTCGGCCCGAACTCTTGCGAGCGCCATCGCGAGCGCGTGTCACGTCTTGGTTGGCAAAACCTCTATTTTCACCGACTTCGAACGACCAGAAGACGCGTTTCCACTTTGGGGATTTGTCTCCAAAGGACTTACATCGAATAGCGGTTCGAGGCATAACGCCCAGGGATACTAGAAGGTGAGTTTTGATGCCGCAGCATCCAAAAGCTGGAAAGCACGCGGCCGGATTGGCGCCGGATTGGGACGATGCCGAGCGTCTGCACAAGCGTTTGAGCAATGCGCTTATCCGGATTCGCGATGTATACGGCCTGACCAGCAAGGAAATGGCAGAACGTCTTGATGTGACCGAAAGCTATATGTCCCAGGTATTCAATGGACGCCGTGACGTTCGTCTGTCGATGCTGAACCGGATTTCGAAGGCGTTCGACATTGAAGCATTCGAACTGCTGGAAGATAAATGGGGCGAGGCGAAGTTGCGGCGGCGGCGAAGGAAAACGACCCGGCCACGCACAGCCGCTACCGAATAGGGGCACAGTCTTTGTATGTCGCCGCATGTGAACAGCACGGAGACCCGAGACCTTGCTGATGATCCGAGCAGCTTACGCCGGTCATCTTAGCGGGGTCGGCCGATCAGTTCTCGAAAGAAACCGCTTCAGGCTTAAACCCGCCAACAAAACGTAGGGCGGCATTGCCAGCGAATAGTGGCCGCAGTTCAACTCAAGAACGTTGGGTCTGGCGCCGGTGTCCTTCAGCTTCCGCATGAAGCTTGCCGACAGTTCCGGCAAAACCACCTTGTCTCTCTTGGCCAATACGACGTGCAGGGCAAGATCCGTCCGTGCCAGACGATGAACATAGTTCTCCAGATTAAGCGGACCCCATGCCCGCCTGAGATCAGTCAGATCGATCTCAGGTTCAAGGCTATGGCGTATCGCTCGCGTTGCGCGACCTGTCCAAACCATATCGGCCAGGCTTCCCGCCGTCAGAAACAACGAAGCTCTCGACACGGCCAGGTCATGCGCCGCGACCAATCCAGCGACCCAGGAACCCAGGCTCATACCGAGAACTGAAATGTCCCTATAGCCTTCGCGCTTCAACCAGCGAATGAGCTTTCGGCCGTCCAATACGGCCTGCCTCATGGATTGGATCGTTCGACCAAGGTTGGCGCTGAGCATATAGTCCGCATGCGAGGAATCGAGACGGCTGCGCTGGAAATGATAGGGCATTGCGAGCTCGACAACCGTGATGCCGCGTTTGGAGAAAAAGCTGGCAATCTGGCGATTCCAGGAGCTCGCATTCCAATGATGAAAAATCACCAACGCCTGATCGCACGATCCGCTGTCGGTGATTTTTGCCCAGACCACATCGTTTTCTTCGACGTCAGTCGAAATGTCCGATGGAAATTTGAGCCATTCGCCCTGTCTTTCAAAACCCTGGCCGTTGCCGCCCGTCTCATTGAAAAAGGCTGGGTCGGCCACGGCTTGGTCGGCCAGGACACAAAACTCCTCGATAGTTCCTGCCTGCTTTTCGCCTGGGAAGGCGCGATCGGCGTCGAGGATGAAAGCGGTTGCCTTCTTCCCTTCCTCACCGCGACGTGCCCGCCGTTCGTCCCAGCGATCAAGCCATCTATGATACACTTTGATCGTTTCCCAACTTACTCGCGCTCCCTTGGCCGAACCCCGGGTCGACCAGGCCGTATGTTGCGAGCAGCACTCCAACGCCGAGGAGGATCGAGAAGCCTGAAAATGTATCGAGCAACAAGTAGCTGGCAACGAGCAGTGTCACGACCGCCGACATCTTCCACAAAGGGACTTGGGATTGACGTCCGACGCCCAAACGGATCGCGCCATGCAGAAAAACGACACAGGCCGAAATTGCGATGAGAAGACTGCTGAAATGCGTCGGCAATCTATAGCTGAATCTGTTGCCCGCATGAGCGCGCTCATACACGGCCGACGATAGATCGCCGACCAACCAGGTTACGATATTCGTTCCGTCGGATGCGAGGTACGAGCTTTGAAGCTTCATGACCGTGGCGATCAGGACGCCCAAAATTGTGCACCGGAACACCCACCGCATCACTCTGAAGCCGGCTTCATCTAGATCTGGATCACGTTGGATGTCCGATCGAAATTTCGATGCCTCGCGAATTTTCCGCAGGTCGTCGATGACCGAATAGAGCAAAATGAGACCAGCGAAGAACAGATAGAAGCACAGGCACATATATACGTAGGCGACCCCTGTGAACGCGATCTCCGTCGGCACCGATATGGCCTCCGGGCGTATGATCGCCAACTTTCCCCAGTCTATAGCATAGTTGCCGCCGCCTTTGATCAACGGGATCAGACACACGCCGATCCACTGGAAAAGTCCGGCGAACAACACACAGATCAGAAAAACCGCCCAGAAAGAATAAGATGACGCGTCTATGACGGCTTCCCAAGTATGGAAGCTTTCACCCAGATTGCCGGATCCTACAAGCTTTGGTCGCTCTTCGTATTTCCACGAGGTCACGAGTTCAGACACGAAGGCCAGGAAGAGAGGCAGGAACACCATGAACACGAACGTCCAGTTCGCGGCCCACAGGAATCCAACTTGCTTAACGATGCCGTCCGCACGCGCATATTTCACGTTGTGAATGCCGAGCATAAACGACAAAAATCCAAGTGCGGAGATGCCTGCGAACACCGAGGCTGGCAGATTCAAGGGGGAGCCGTGGCTAAAAAGCGCTTCCGATCTCCTCGCTAGACTAAGACGTCTGGTCGCTTCCGCTGCGTCCGTATCCCGTGCCAGTTCCGCCCGGGGCTCTGTCGCGGCTGCGGAAGTGCTGAAAGGCGCTGGATTTGGACCCGGGAGCGCATCATCGATTCCCGTTCTCTTCGATTCGCGCCGCTTGGCCGTCAGTCGCGATTGCGCGGCACTGAGCGCCACCTGCCATTCCCCAGTTGCGATTGGATCATCGCACCCGAAAACCCTTGCCAACCAACGAATGTTAGCGGCGCTAATCCCTTTGTCGTTCTCCTGAAACCAAAGCTGTACTGTCCGCAGGTCGACTCCAATCCGGTTGGAATCAATCTGTGAGATCGCCTCGGCAAGAAGTTCGGGCGTCCATGGTCCGGCGGGAAAACCATCTGCGCCCATTGGCCGTCCAGCGCCCGCCGCAGCAAATCGCCTGAACAGCTCTTTGAAATCACTCCCCTCAGGTGGCGATGGGAGAAAATATTTTCCGTTTTTTATCAAACTCTTACAGGCGATGGGTTCGTATCGCTTCGCTTGTCTTCGTATCGTATCGTGCCCTCGTCCCCAATCAAAGTTTCTATCAGTTCGATTTTGCCCTGCATAGGAGCGGACCAGGGCGATCGGCAGGAGAGAGCAGGGCGTCGGGGGCCAAACACGCTGTGACCGAAGGACGCCAATCATGCGACTCGAAACTACTTGCCCGAATTCATCAGAGAATGCAGATGGAGGCGTTTTCGCAGCAATATCCGTCCATCGCCGCAAAATGCGTGACCTGGTGAATTTTACTCGCGACTGCGACAACAATTTCCACACCGACCAATTCTCCGCGAGACAAATGGAACGTTTGTCGCGAGACGAGCAACTGGCTTTGAGCGCAGTCGCAGAGATGGCCGTCGCGTCAGCCGACGATCGTCGGGCAAAGGCGGTGTATCTGGCCGAACTGATCGACGCTGATCCTGAGTGCATGAGGCCCGATGATCTTGTGGCCGCATTGCTGTCGTTGGCGTGAACATGGCAACGTCTCTCGGGCCAGTTCAGCCGTTGACGAAACGAAGTCGCCTATGCGCCGCGTGGGCCAGCACCCATCGCTGCAGGTCCTCGCCGAGGGCTTGTGCGTTGGCCGGCCGGATGTCAACGGGATGGATCTCATAAGTCGGGCCGATTTCCTTCATCCGCGGCAATGTCCTTGCCTTGGCGGCGCGATATTGTTCGGTGTCCATGCCCATGGCTTCGATGACAAGGTGCATCGGCCGGTGGTCCGCAAACACTGTTTCAAGCACGAAATCCGGTCGGCATAAGCCTTTCGGGGTCGCGATGGCGAACAGCGGCCTTCTAATTGTGATCCGCAGTCGCGGCGCAGCTTCAAAAAGCGATGTCTGCAGCCAGATCAGCAAATTCGTTACGTCGCGTTCGAATCCCGATTCGACAGGGTAAAGCGTCTCGCCATTGAACACGGGCTGCGCATAGGCCTGCACGGCACGTAGATCGCCATCGTCATCATCGCCGAAGTCAGCGTTTGCGATCACGAGATACGGCCCGCGGTGTCGGGGATCCCCGCGCAGCGGCTGCCGCACCCGAGATAGGACCTCGATCGGCGTCGACGTCGCGGCGGGATAGATAGACGTTTGGGTGACGCTCGTCGAAAACAGGATCATGAAACCGGTCCGACGCTGGTTCGGCGCCCAATCCGGCCGTGACTTGCGCAGCAAACGCTGAAACCGCGAGTTCTTGTCGCCGTAGTCACCAGCCCAGATCGTCGACAAGGCCCCGAAGCGCCAGGTACGTGTGACGCGCATTTTAGCGCCGGCGTTGCGCAGGGCCTCGAGCTGACTTTTCAGTTGGTATTGCGGGGGCCAATCCTGAAGCGGCCTGAGAACATTGATGCCGGCGCTGTCCATAAGCCTCCAAAGCACAATAGAAAGCCTGGAAGGGCGGTCGTTTCGTTCGCGGTCAGGATCGGGCGGATTAGGATCTGGATCCGCGAGTTGAGTCGGAATAGCCGGGAGCGCATCGACATAGGTGGTCTCGCGGCGCGGCACCGGCCGCAGATTGAAGGCGCGATCGTGAGCAGGCGGGTCGAAGGCTCGATCGACATGGAACGGGCAATCGTCAGCATGGTTCGGCCGATCTATGCGAGTATGGGGATCTCCGTCGGCCGGGGAGAGCCGGCGCAAGGTAAACGTCCGTTCCTGTTGCTGGGGGGCGAGCAGTGGCTTATGCGCACCGCCGATGCAATCGCATTCAATCCAGCCGTCGCGGAGCTTCGCCTGGCGAATGACTGCGAGGGCGATTGCGTCCTGCTCGCTGGATGACGAATGCGCGTACCATGACCGCAAGGCCTCGGCTTCCTCCGTGGAAATCACGTCGACGGGGTAGTCAGGCCTACCTCTGAGGACGATCCTCATGGCGGATCAACATAGCTGAGCTGAGCAACCGCTGCACGTGTCGGCTGAGGCGATGTGCCCCACGGGTTACGCCCGTGCGCCAAGAACGCCTGTATAGCGCACAAGTTACCCTGCGGGCTTACAGACGGTCGCGCTTTGAACTGTCTTTCTTGCCGCAAGCGGTTCTCCCGAGCGATGCCTGGGCTGGCCTACGGGAACGAAAATTCGCTTTCCGCTGACCACGCCAACGTAACGTTCTTGATCTCTAAAATGATACTCTCGTATAATTTGGTCCACGTCCAGTATGTCCCTGCCCCTCCGAGAAAGGGCAGGCTTGCGTGATCTGGCTTGCTCATTCCGGTACCGCGGTCGACTACTATCCCGGCCCGAGACGCCTGGTGAGTTCTTCAAGGGATTCGAGTGGACGACAGACAATCGTCCCCCCTTTGACCTTGCCTTTAAGTGCAATCGTCACATTCATACCAATTGCATCGGCAAGCCGCTATTCCAGCAAGAGCAAGTCGGCATCGTTCTCCGAAGCAGCTGGACGCGATACCGATGGCCTCTCGACCGCAGGCGTCCGCGCGAGGGCTTCTGCCTGTCACACGGACAGACCGTTCTCGACGATGTGACGCGCAACCTCAGCGGGGTCATAGGAGGTAACCAGCGTGCGGGCGCGCCCTGCGGACAAGGCCCCGCTGACCAACATATCGTGAACCACGTCCGGTAGCTTCAGAAGTTTCAAGGTGTTGGTGACGTGGCTCCACCTTCTGCGGATGACTTGCGCCCGGGCCAGCGTGTCAAGCGAAGCCAATGCGGCTCCGGCCTGGAAAGCGGCGTCGCTCGGCCCACCGCCGGCGGCCAGCACCCAGGAGGAGACGGTCGGCGGCACGGACGGAGTGGTGGTTGCGCGATCGAGAAGAATCATGGTTTCGAGCGTAAGATGCTGGTGTGCTTTGCGCCATCAATTTCGACCAAAAACGCACAGCTTGTCGACAACTCAAAACGAACGATAATCTTGTGTTCGATGACGCTCTCGGAGTCTCGTGGACTCGACAATTCGAGCCGGGAGATCGGAAATTGTGTCGGCCCCGCACGCGCAGCACCCGCCTCTATTCCAACCGAACAGCCCCCAACCAGCCTGTGGCGTGATAGCTACCATTTAATGCAAAAGCCTTCGTTACGGTTAACGGGTCCTTTCCAAGCCGCTGGCACGAGATCTAGGGTGAGCTGCGGCCGACATGAGGATCAACGATGGCATCGAACTTTGCACACGCGCGCGAACTCCTCGCCAAGGCCAAACTGGAGCTGTCTGGCGATGACGAAACGAGCTGGAAATCGCGCCGCGCGATCGATCTCCTCATCGGCGCCATTATGACCGAGGAATATGCGAGCCCTCGTCCGCCGGCGGAGATCATCTCATTTGAACTAGCGGCCCGGCAACGGCAGGGGTGACTTTTTTGTCCAGGAAACCATTGCCTCATCGCGCGAGCAGCCCAACTCTCCGAACCCAGTCATCCTGCCATCCTCGCAGTGGAACCGTTCGATTTGAACGCCGCCATCAGCATCGGCCCGACGGTGAACTCCCCTGCCCTTGCCTTTTCGGTAAGCGCCCGCAGGTAGCCGCCAGCCGAATTGATGTGCTGAGCGCGCTGCAGGATACAGGCAACGACGATCGCCGCGGTTTCCGGCCCCATGACATGGCAGGCATCCTCATACGCCGATGGCGAGACCCCCAGATACCCCCTCACCTGGGCGGCGACGGCCATTAAATCTCGCCAACTCCCGATCCCGTCGGCGGCGTAGTCGATGATTTCTGGGCAAGCCTTCAGCACAAATCCAAGCGGATAGCCTTTCGGCGGCTTCTGCGGTTCTCGTCTAGGCTCGACCGTCGCCCCGCTTTTTTCGAAAGCAGGTTCAAATTCAAGAAGAGAGTCGGTATTTGAATCAGACTGCTGCCGCTCAGTTCGATCGTCATTGCCGATTGAATCTTCGACATTCATGTGAGAATTCAGCAGGATATCGACCTCGTCGCGGATAGCGGCCAGATCACTCACAATCGGCTCCAGATCAGAGGTGGCCGCGCGGCGCGGAATCGCATCCACAATGGCCCGAAAACGCCTCCAGAGACCGCCCCAGTCGCCTGGAACGTCTTCCTCGACGGCCGCCTCGATCAGCTTGCTGATGTCCCTGCGGTGCAGCGTGATGCGTTCCCGCATGAGCTTCAGCGCCCGATTACCCGCACGGACTCGCTCTGCGGCCTCTGAGAATTCGACAGCGCGCACGAGCATAGGTGCTAGTGAGAAACCAAAGGCTTCCTCGAAGGCCCCTCCCCTGCCCTTACGGGCGTATCGTTTGCCGTTGGGGCTGTCCCGCCGGATGATCAGGCGGTTGTCGACCAAGGCCGCTAGGTGCCGCCGCAAGGTCGGTTCCGACATTCCGTGCGCCCGCAGGATCAACTGCCGGTTCGACGGGAATACGACCAGGCCGTTTTCCTCCGACAGCTCGTCGTCGGGATAGAACGACAGCAAGGCCGCCAGGACCGCGAGAGCGCGATCGCCTATACCGACGACAGATTTGCCTTCGCAGAGATCTCGGTAAGCCTGCCACTTGTCGACGGCCTTGCCGTGAGGGATCTCATTTGCCTCGTTTTGCGCCGCCAGTAAGGCAAGCGACATTGGCCGCCGCCCAAAAGGCGTCGTTGCAATGCCCGTTCCCATGTCTTTCCTTCACCCTCTCATTGGGCAAAAGAACTCTGCTCGCCGAATCGACGCCTAAGACTCTTGACAGTGATTCGCGGAAATGAGATTCTCAGCTTGTCCAGAGATGAGAAGGGCTTCCGCGACGGTGACGTTCGGGGGCCTTTTTCTTTTGCGGTTTCAGTTCTCCTGTTTCGACTTCCAATCGGCGTAGAGATCGTCCAGCCGATCTGCTAGATATCTGCCAAAGTCAGCGTCGGAACCTGACGCCTTCAGCGAAAGCACGAGCGCCTTGCCGTTGTCTTTGACCTGAGCGGCGACCTTGGTGCCCGTTGGTTTCCATTGTGGGGCGGCGGTCTCTGCCTTCGGCTTCTTGTTCGCCGCTGCCAAAACTGCCATGAAGCGCTCGTCCGAGCTCAGGGTTTCGAAATTGGCCTTCTGAATCGCTTCCTTGACGGCCAACAGCGCCTTCCCGTCTGCAAGCTTGTCAGCGACCTCCATCCAGCGGCGCCGACCTGCAGACGGTGCGGAGCCAACGGCCCTGACGATGGAGACGGGGATAGCCTTGGCAACAGACAACAGTTTCGACAGCTCTGTTTTGTCCGTCGACAACGCTTCCATAATGACGTCTCGCTTGAAGCCGTGGTTCTCAAGTGACGCAGCAAAGGCCGCTCTCTCGATGTAGCTCAAATCCCTACGCGCCGTGTTCTCGACACCCTGCGCAACGATGAGTTGATCATCCGTCATAGGGCGGACAACCGCCCTCACCTTCAGCTTGAGATATCGAGCGGCATTCAGCCTTCTATGGCCGTAGGCTACTTGGTAACGGCCTTCAAGATCGGGATGCTGCCGGACAAGGATCGGAACCTCCTGCCCGTTGTTCTGGATGGATTGAACGAGTTCATCGTCTTTGCTTGCTTCGACGTCAAATCGGTCTCGAATGAACGAACCATCGATCAGAGCCGGATCGAGTTCGACGACCCTCTCTCCCGAAGCAAGGGCTTCTTGCAGGGCCTTCGTCTCCTGATCCATGCGATCGAGGGCCAAGCCCATGGTCCGAACAGGGCCAGCAAGAACTCTACCGCCCTCGCCTTCCTCAAAGTTGGCCGCGGCCAACTCCCGGCTTGTGTCGGCAAAAATGCCCGTCAATTTATCTCGTCTGCTCATGAGCGCCCCCACACGCGCATCATGCCGTTCAGGATTTCCCCATTCACAGCGTCGAGGGATTCAATTACGCGATCATAGGTCGAGCGGCGGACCTGGCCACGCTCGATCTCGTAAAGGGTCTGCTTAGTAAGACCTGCATCTGCGATCGCCGTGGACTTCAGGACAGTGGCGGCGAGGACTTCGTCGCCGAAAAGACTACGGAGAAGCCCAACAATCTGAGCCTGCGGACCGTCATGCGGTTCGTGACGAGTGACCACGTAGCGGATGAAATCGTGGTTGAGATCACCGCCGGCTCTACGGACAACCGACAGCAAGTCTGACGTCATCAATAGAAACTGCGACATCGATGCGACGTCGACCATCTGCGGGTGGATGGTGATCAGAAGACTAGTGGCAGCGCAAACTGCGCCCAAAGTCAGGTAGCCGAGTTGCGGCGGGCAATCGATGACGACAACATCATAGTTAGCCTCAACCTCGGCGATGGCGTTGCCGACACGCTTGAAGAATATATCCTGATTGCTGGTCTTCCGCTCAATTAGCGCGGTAGGCGTCTCGTGCTCGAACTCCATCAGTTCTAGATTACCTGGAACGAGGTCGAGCCCTGCGAAGTATGTCTTGCGGACGATCTCCTTCAGCGGTCGCCGCTTGTCGTCGTAGCGGATCGCACCATACAGCGTGTCACCTTCCTGCAGGTCAAATTCTGGCTGAACGCCGAGCATAGAGGACAGCGAGGCCTGAGGGTCGAGGTCGATGGCCAGAACACGATATCCTTGCAGAGCCAGAAACTGAGCAAGGTAAACTGTCGTCGTCGTCTTTGCCGATCCACCCTTAAAGTTGGCAACGGCAATCGTCTGCAACTTTTCTCCCCGCCGACGCCACGGAAGGTGAGAGACCGCGTCCTTCGGCTTAACGGCAGCGATGTGATGACGGAGTTCGTTAATCTGCTCGAGTGTGTAGGAGCGCCGTCCGGTGGCCGACACGTCAGGCGAGGGGCCTTTGCCATCGAGCGATAGCTGGCGGAGATACCCGTCGGACACTCCCAGGAGCTGCGCGGCTTCCCCAGACGTGAAAGTCTTCATGGACTTCTGAGACGACGGCGGGAAAAGACGCTCTCCGAGCAACTGCAGCTGTTTAGACAACTGTCGCGCATGCTGAGCGATGCGGGCGTCCGACGAAACGGCCGTTGATACGTTTGAATTCTGCAACATCGATTTTCCCTTTCGATGCGCTTTTTAGGCCGCAGATGCTAAAAAAGCGTATCGAAAATGACATGATTCGGTAACCATGCCAAGAACCCTTTGAAATCAAGGGGATCCGTCAGGCATCTGAGCAAAGTTGGCCGCGGCCAACTTGCGGAACGGACGACTCACCCAACGAGATGACAACAATAAGGACAGAGTTGGCCGCGGCCAACTTATATCGGAGCCCCACAAAGGGCGGTTCAAGCGAAGCAACTTGGAATCACAGACACCAGCAAAGAGCCCGGCAGCCTTCGACACCAGAGAAGGAATTCACGCATGTCAAGCATGGCCGCCGACATCATTTACCTAGCGGAGCACCGCGGATCGAACCCGGCATCGAGCACTTCAGGCAGCATCTGGCTGACCGGAAGGCCTTTCAAAACGAATACGAACCCGAATGCGCAGCGCGTTCGATGTCGTGAAAACCGCCGCCGCCGTAGGTGATGGATCACCTGCCCTACGAGGAATTCGAGTATTGGCTGGCCGACCGGATCAAAAAGCGCGGCCTGATGCGTACCGCACGGCGGCGACGTCAGAGTATTGCTCCTGGGATGACCACCGCCCAACCCGCTGCGCATAGTTCTATCTCTTGCGCTTCGGTTGCCTGCTCGCCGGTTGGGACGCGGCTATAGCCGATTAGGCGCCCCTGCCATCCACTGGAAGTTCGACTTTGCGTGTCCGACGCCATGCGAGTCTCTTCCGGGCCGCGGCTTGCCCAAACTACAAATACAAGGGAGAAGAGCGAAGGTCTCTCGAAGGCTGACCCGCCGTCGCTCGACCGTAAGCGAAGGCAACTTGTGTCGTTGGGCCGAAGAGACTAACTTAAAAGCACTATGAATACGCATTTGGCTTCAGTTCTGACGACCGTGAACGCACCCTACAGTGATCAGCTGGACGGGGCGGCACTGGCGCATTGCCTTGCGGACCTCGACTTGGCCAAACAACATCCGGGCCATGTCAGTGCGTTTTTCAGCGAGGTTCCCCTCGCACAGCAGGTCGAGTTCGCCGCTGCCCACGACCTTGCGGTCCCCGCCCTGAAGGCCTTTGCCGTCGAGTTCTCTGCCTGGTCCGGCGAGAGCTACCCGCTCGCTGCGTAATGGCCAAAAGCAAAACCCGGTGCCCGTCCGAATGGCGACAGCTTTTCCGCATCGCAGTCGACCTCATCGACTAGCTCCGCGCAAAGGTGGGTGGTTACGACTTCGAATGGTCGTTTGGCGGCGGCACAGCCATGATGATCCAGATCGCCCATCGCGAAAGCCATGATATCGATATTTTTCTCGATGACCCTCAATTGCTCGGGTTTATCGACCCGTCCAGAAGCGGCTTGCACTTCAACATAGCGCCGACTGACTATCTGGGCGATGGGCTTCACTTTCAGAAATTCGCTTTCGAGGACATCGGCGAGATCGATTTCATCGTTGCCGGGCCGCTGACAGAAGCCCCTTTCGTGACACGGGAAGTGGAGGGTAGGGCGGTGCGGCTCGAGACGATCCCCGAGATCATCGCCAAGAAGGTCTACTATCGGGGATCTGAAGCCAAGCCACGGGACATTTTCGACATCGCCGCCGCTGCTCGTTCGCATCTCGGAGACATGGTCAATGCCCTGCACGCGTTCCCGGTGCAGGTTTCCCGGACGAAGGCGCAGCTGGAAAAGTTGAATCCGGAATTTGTCCGCCTCACCATTGCACAGCTAATGATCATGCCGGACTACGAGGCATCGGCCGCCGATAGTCTGGACACGGCACTGGCTGTGCTCGACGAGGTGCTGGTATCGCCCGCAACGCGCTAACCGCCTCGCACTTCGCCCAGCAATCCAAACGGGCAGGGGAGGGGGCTTTTCTTAGAGCCCCGACGCCTTGGTGAGATTGACGCGGAAACGATCGCGACGCCGCTGATATTTTCGCGTCATCTCCGCGCTCGCGTGGCCGAGCTGCTTCTGGACGTAACGCTCGTCGACCTCGGCCGAGGAGGCAAGGCCGGCGCGCAGCGAATGGCCGGCAAACACCACGCCGCGTTCGCCTTCGGGCAGATCGCCGCGCACGCCGGCCGCCAGCACTGTGCGTTTGACGAGCCGGGCGACCTCCTGGTCGTTGAGCCGGTCGGCGCCGACCGCTTTTCCCTGGCCAGTGACGCGCCGAAACAGCGGGCCATGCGCGATACGGGCGAGCTTGAGCCAGGTCTCCAGCGCCACGACAGGGCAGGTGGCGTCGGACGAGCCGCGCCCGACCTCGACCTCGCGCCATCCGGTCTTACCGCGCAGGCGCAACAGCATGCCCTTGTCGAGGATTTCCACCCAGCCCGAAGCATCCTCGGTCTGGTCGCGGCCGACATCGAGCCCGACGACCTCGGAGCGGCGCAGGCCGCCGGCAAAGCCGAGCAGCAGCATCGCGCGATCGCGCAGGCCACGCAGGGTGCCGCGGTCGAGTGTTTCGAGCATGGCGATCAGATCCTCGGGCAGCACCGCTTCCTTCTGGCGGGGCGGGGCGGCGTGCTTGTTGCGGATACCGGCCATGACGGTGGCGATGGCGCGGTCTTTCCTGTCGAGCGGCTGGCCGCGCTGCGAAAAATTCCAGGTTAGCGCCGAGAGCCGGCGCTCGATCGTCGCCACGGATTTCTTGTCCCCTGAGACAGTGTCTGTTGCGCTGCCGGAGGCAAGCGCGGTGATGTAGAGTCCCACCGCCTGAGGATCGGGCGGCAGCGTCGCAAACCCCTGGCGCCGGCACCAGGAGGAAAAATGCTTCCAGTCGGAGGCGTAGGCGCGGCGTGTGTTGCCTGAGCTCGCCGCCTCGACATAGTCGCGAGCCCGATCGGCCAGCGCGTCGAGATGCGCCGGCAGGCGCGGGGCCGAGACGACCGGAAGGGCAGGGGAGGGGGCTTGGGCCGGCGGCACATCCGGCGCGCGACCCATCTCCAGGACGACGTCGACGATGTCGGGCAGATCGTCGGCGACCGGCACGTCGTCCTCGGCCGAAGCCGCCGGCGTAGTTTGGTCGACACCAGCGGGCGTTTCCTGTGATCGAGCGGAGCCGTGCCGAGTGCGATTTTCGGGGTTTTGCTCGACGAGAGAGGCCATTTCGTCAGTAGAGCAGATAACGACGGATAATGCAATTTTATCGATCATTTTATCACATCGACATGCCGTGCGGATAGAGGCGTTTTCGCTCGCATAAACCGCACATCGCGTTTACGCTGTCCGCGATGAGTCGGCAGCCTACACCCGCCTTGCAAACCTCCTGCCCGGTTCCCCGCGCGCCGGCGTGGGCGACGCCGCGCGGCCGTAGCGAGAATCCGGTCGAGGCCGCCTTCATGGCCGGCAGTGCCTTGAACTCGCTCGACAATCTCGTAAGGGCAGAGCCCGAATGGAGCGCCGCGTGGCGGCATCGACTGGCGCTGAAAGCCGCAGCCGCATGCGTGACGCTGATCGGCCGTAGCGAGGATGAAGCGGCCTTGCGGGACGCCTGGTTGCTGCGCCACACCGGCGACGAGCCAGGCCCTGCCGGCAACGTGCTCGCCGCATGGCGGCGTCTCGCCGGGCGCTCGCTGCCGCCGAGCGTTGAGGAATTGCGGACGGTCGTCGCCCTGCTCGGCGTCGGCTGGTCGGACGGTTTTTGCAACCTGATCGACGTCACAAGGGAAGAGGTGCGCAGCGGCGCGCCAGCCCCGGTCGTCGCCGCGCGCACCGCCGCCGCCGTCATGCGGGAGGACCGACAAGCCGAAATTTTTTCCTGGTGGCTGGCCGATTGCGCGCTGTCGTGGCGCATGGGCTGGACGCATGCCGTGCCGATCCTCGGTCTTCAGATTCATGCGCCGCAGCTGCGTTCAGGCTTTGAAGGCCGGCGCGCGCGACCGGGCGGCGACGGGTTCGAGCGGGCCGCCTTCATTGCCGCGGCCCTCGGCGCCGCCGATGCCTGCCGCCTCGCGGCGGATATGGCGGCGCAGGCCGAACGGCTGCGGGCGGCCGTGCCAAAACTGCGGTCGAAGGCGGCCGGCGAGGTCGTCGACCAGCTGCGCGGCGACGATGCGGTATCGGGAACGTTGACCACCAAAAACCTGTCGCGCTGGGCCAGCCGGCGCCTGTTCGATCGGCTGCAAACACTCGGCGCCGTGCGTGAGCTGTCCGGCCGCCCGGCCTTCCGCATCTACGGGCTGTGACCATGACGGAGAGCGCAACCACGCGGCGACGGGGAGGGCAGGGCGGCGCAGGTCGATCAGCTGACCAGCGATCAGGCGACGGTCGGCCAAATGACGGTCGATCAGCTGACCAGCTGTTTGATCGGGAGCTGGATCATCTGCCGCCGCAGATGCGCTGGCGCGAATGGATGATGCGTGTCGAGGCAACGATCTTCGCCGCCAGCGAGCCGGTCGGCCGCGAGGTACTGGCGCGCATCGTCGGCAAGGACTGCAGCATCGACCTGTTGATCGACGACATCCGGGATGAGTTGCGCGGGCGGCCGTACGACCTGGTTTCCGTCGCCGGCGGCTGGAAGCACCTGACCCGGCCGGCCTATGCCGACGCCATCCGTACGGCTGTCGGAGGCAACGAACGATCGGTCGACCTCACCCAGTCCGAAATCCTGGTGCTGATGTGTATTGCTTACTTCCAGCCGATCACCCGCACCGAGCTGTCCAGCTTCTTCGGCAAGGAGATTTCGCGCGATCTGATCGGCCGTCTGCGCGGCGCTGGCCTGATCGCCTCGGGACCGCGCAGCCCGACGTCCGGAGCGCCTTACACCTATGTCACGACGAAAGAGTTCCTGCTTGAGTTCGGCCTCGATACCCTGCGCGACCTGCCCGACTTCGAGGCGCTGGAGGACGCCGGCTTGCTCAGCAAGGAAAAGCTGCTGGCCGGCGATATCATGCCAGGGCTCGCAGACACCGCCTTCGACGAATGAATGAACTGCAACCTTGCACGAGCCGGCCGCGATCTTGGTTGGCCGCGGCGTTTTGATAAAGTAGTCATGCGTGGCACTGCGGATTGCCCTTTGCCAAGAGCCGCGATCCGAGGCCGCGTCCTTAGGCGGAACGACAGGAGAACCGTCGCGCTCACTCCATTCAAGCTGAAGGCGGGCGGTTTGCTTTGGCTTAGCTGAAGCGTTCGCCTTCGATGTGCTCGCGCCCCTGTTAGGACCCCGTCTGACCCGCTCATCCCTCCCTCTTTGGCGAAGGATCCTGCCGGCGGCGACAAGACCGCCGCCGGCGCCTACCATGCGTCAGTTCTTGGTGACAATACGCTTGACCTGCGACTGCGCCTTCTCGGTCTTGGGTAAGGTCACGGTCAGCACGCCGTTCTTGAAGCGCGCATCGACCTCCGGGAGAAATTTGCCCGCACCATGATGCATTACCAATGATCTTAATATTAGATTATTTCTATTATTCTATTCGACAACGCTTATCAATTTTGCATGACACTCGAACAGCTTCGTATCTTCCTCGCCGTGGCAGAGCGCGGGCACGTCACCAGGGCGGCGCGCGTGCTAAACCTCACGCAATCAGCGGTCTCCGCCGCGATCTCTACGCTTAAGGCGCAGCATGGGGTGCGGCTTTTCGACCGGATCGGTCGCGGCATCGAGATCACGGAAGCCGGTCGCACTTTCATGGGTGCGGCGCAGGCCGTCATGGCTGAGGCAGAGACAGCGCGACTTGTGCTTGCGGATCTGGCGCAGGACGTCCGGGGGCGGTTGCGCATCCATGCGAGTCAAACAGTGGCAAGCTATTGGCTGCCGCCATTTCTGATAACGCTACATGAACGCCATGCCGGCCTGGATATGGCACTTATGGTCGGCAATACTGCTCAGGTGGCGCAGGCTGTGACAAATGGTGCGGCAGACCTAGGCTTTGTGGAAGGTGACGTGACCCAGAACGATCTCAGGCGTCGCGTCGTTGCTCGCGATGAACTTGTATTCGTGATGTCGCCCGACCATCTTTTGGCAAAATCTCGCTCGCTCGGTGCGCTGGATTACGGACGGACAAGCTGGGTCCTGCGCGAACTCGGGTCCGGTACGCGGTCGGAATTTGAGGCGCATCTGAGCGCCATGAGGCTGTCGATCGATGATCTCGATATCGCGCTCGAACTGCCCTCGAACGAGGCAATTCTGGCCGCTGTTGCTGGCGGACGTTGTATCAGCATGCTGTCACGCCGCGCGGTCGAGGGAGCGGTGTCGCAGGGAGTCGTGCGGATACGCTCCGTCACATGGGCACCAAGGCCCGAACGCAGCTTTGCTGTCCTGACCCATCCCGCGCGCCACCGCACCCGCGCGGCCGAAGCGTTGCTGAACCTCATCGACGAGGCGCGCTGACGGTATCGGTGCTCCCGATCGTCGGAGGCTCACGTTGAGGCGGTGGCTGCGCAATTTGCGACCAGACTTCACTGGCGACCGGTCCTGACGTTCCCAACAACCTGACAGCCGTAATTTCCAGCGGGCAGGAAAGCAGCATCTCAGAGATGTCCACGACAACGCCGTCTCTGATGCGTTGCTTGGCAAGCGATTCGGGCACCCAGGCCACCGCTATGCCGACTGCCGCCATCTCGAGCGCGGCAAGTGTGAGCGCCGTTTCTGCGATCGGCATGAGCCTTGTTGCACCGCTCAGGCGCGGCAGGATCAGTCTTCCCATCATGCTGCCAAAAAACACGTTACCTGGATAAGCGATATAGGGAACCTCGTCCCCCGCAATTCTCAGAGCCAAATCGTCAAGCGCACCGGCATCGAAGACCGGGATGAGCCGGTCGAAGCCGATAGTAGCCGATTCGACATACCCGGCATTAACGGGATGATCCTCTCCCGGCACACGGTAGATAACGGCGATATCGGCTTGGCGTGAGAGCAGAAGGCCGACGCATTCATCGAGATTGGCCGAGCGAAGGCGGACATGGATCGTCTCGTTTTGCTGCCGCAACTTCTTGAGAAGGTGCGGCGTCAACGCCGTCGTCAGTGAATGCTGGCTTGCAAGGACGACGCGATTCGAGGCGACGCGAGCGTCGAGTTTGAGATCCACGACAAGCTGACGCAGATCTACGGCAAGCTTTTGGATTTGATCGCGCTTGTCGGCCATTGTCGGGCGTACCTGCACCGGCTTTCGGGTCCGGTCGAACAGTTCGGTTCCGACATGATCTTCGATGTTCTGTATTCGCCTGGAAAAGGCTGATTGCGTGAGAAACCGCCGCTCCGCCGCTTCATGGAACGATCCGGTCTCGGCGACAGCAAGGAGATCCTCAAGCCATTCGAGGCGCATGACGGCTCCATAAGATGCAATATGTGCATCTTAGGTGGATAATTTCGAATTTGCACGAGTCATTTTGACGTGCGAGTGTCACTTTGCTCAAGTTTCGGAAGGTTTATCATATGCATCTCGCTCGCTTTCCACGCGTCTTCCTGGCCCATCTGCCGACGCCTCTCGAAAAGCTCGACCGGCTCAGCCGGGAGCTTGGCGGACCGGAGATCTGGATAAAGCGCGACGACTGCACCGGGCTGTCGACTGGCGGCAACAAGACCCGCAAGCTGGAATTCCTGATGGCCGAAGCTCAAGCCATGGGCGCCGACACGGTGATGACACAGGGCGCGACGCAATCTAACCACGCGCGCCAGACGGCGGCTTTCGCGGCAAAGCTTGGGATGGGCTGTCATATCCTGCTTGAGGATCGTACCGGTTCGAATGACTTGAATTACAACAGCAATGGCAATGTGCTGCTCGACCATCTGCACGGAGCGACCACATCGAAACGTGCGGGCGGGGCCGACATGCAGACCGAGATGGAAAGCGTGGCCGAGAAACTACGCGGAGAGGGTCGTAAAGTCTATGTTATTCCCGGTGGCGGCTCGAATGCCACAGGCGCGCTAGGCTATGTCAACTGCGCATTCGAACTGTTGTCGCAAGCTAACGACAGGAGCCTTGTGATCGATCATATTGTTACCGCAACCGGCAGCGCTGGCACGCAGGCCGGCCTCGTCACAGGGCTGAAGGCTATCAACGCCAATATTCCGCTGACCGGCATCGGCGTGCGCGCGCCGAAGGAAAAACAGGAAGAGAGCGTTTACAAGTTAGCTCTTCAGACAGCCGAAAAGCTCGGCTGCTTCAATGTCGTTGCGCGGTCGGACGTGGTCGCCGACAGCAACTATGTTGGGCAAGGCTATGGCATTCCGCGTGAGGACACGTTGGAGGCGATCCGCATGTTCGCTCAGCTTGAGGGTATTCTTCTCGATCCCGTATACTCGGGCAAGGGCGCGGCGGGCCTGATCGACTATTGCCGCAAGAGCAAGTTCAATAAGGGAGAGCGAGTGGTCTTCCTGCATACCGGCGGTTCGGCGGCTCTCTTCGGCTACAACGCTGCCTTCGCGGAAGACCAGACCAAGCTCGCGGCGGAATAGCCATGGCGCGACAGCGGTTCACCGGCAGCTTCACGCAGCAGCTTCCAATCCCTGACGAGGGCATCACCGCAGCTGCCGCCGTAATGCGTTCGGGCCGACTGCATCGCTACAATATCGCCGGCGGCGACGAGAGCGAGGCGATGGCCTTGGAACGCGAATATGCGGCCTGGCAGGGCGCGCGTTTCTGCCTTGCAGTCGCGTCGGGCGGACAAGCGATGCAGATCGCGTTGCGTGCGGCCGGCGTCCGTGCCGGCGAAACGGTTCTGACCAATGCCTTTACTCTTGCTCCCGTGCCCGGGGCTATCGCAGCGGTCGGCGCCAAGCCGGTATTTGTCGAAACAACCGAGGATCTCGTTATCGATCTCGACGATCTGTCGAGCAAGGCAAAGCGCACCGGCGCACGCTACCTGCTTCTGTCGCACATGCGCGGCCATATGTGTGACATGGAGGCGCTTCTGGCAGTCGCCACAGAGATCGATCTGACGGTAATCGAGGATTGCGCCCACACCATGGGTGCGACTTGGAATGGGCGCCGCTCAGGTTCCTTTGGGCTTGCTGGCTGTTTCAGCACCCAGACCTACAAGCATTTGAATTCGGGTGAGGGCGGATTGCTGACCTCGGACGACGCCGAATTCATTGCTCGCGCCACAATCCTGTCGGGCTCTTATATGCTCTACGAGCGACATGGCGCGGGACCGAATCCAGACACGTATACCAATATCCGGCTGGACACGCCAAACATGTCGGCTCGCATGGACAATTTGCGCGCGGCCCTACTGCGCCCACAACTGCAAGGCATCGAACAGGCCATCTGCGCCTGGAACGCGCGGCACGATCTGTTGGCCGCAAGGCTGGCCGCTAACCCTGAGATCCGCATACCGCACCGGCCCGCTGCCGAACGATATGTCGGATCCTCTATTCAGTTTATGATCCCGGTGATTTCGGCGAAGTCCGCGCGCGTCCTGCTGAGACTTCTTGCCGATATGGGGGTCGAGGTAAAATGGTTTGGGGCAAAAGCGCCCGCAGGTTTCACATCGGACCACCATAGTTGGCGCTACGCAGGCGCGCAGGATCTGCCGCGCACCGATGCAATCCTGGCAAGTCTCTTCGACATGCGACTACCGCTCACCTTCAGCCTCGACGATTGCGAGCTGATTGCCGACCACATCCTCGATGCCGTGACGGCCGTCGCGCCGAAAGTCGAGGCATGATGCGCCGCGTCGGCATTCTCGGAGGCATGGGTCCGGAGGCGACGGTCCTTGTCATGCAAAAGGTTCTGGCCGCCGTCCACGCCGACGACGATGCAGGCCATATACCGCTGATCGTCGACCAGAACCCCCAAGTGCCTTCGCGCATCCGCCATCTGATCGAAGGCGTCGGCGTTGACCCCGCGCCAGTTTTGGCAGACATGGCCCGCCGTCTGGTCGCAGGCGGGGCCGAGGCACTTGCCATGCCTTGCAACACCGCGCACCATTATGCGCCTGCGATCCTTGCCGCCGTCGACGTGCCGTTCCTGGATATGGTTGCGCTGGCGGCCGATCGTGCGGCGGAATTGGCCGGCTCTGGAGGTCGCGTGGGCATCCTTGCTTCACCCGCGGTGCGCAAAGTGGCCCTGTTCGATACGCCGCTGACCGCACGACGACTGACGCCACTTTATGCCGATGACGATGAGGCCCTGCTGGCCGCAATCCGCCGCATCAAGGCCGAGGGGCCTTGCCACGCGGCACGCCAGGCGCTCCGCAACGCCTCGACCGGTCTGGCAGCGCGCGGGGCGTGCGTGCAAATGATCGCTTGCACCGAATTCTCTCTGATCGGCAATGCAGTGGCCGATCGTGTCACGGCCTTGGACACGCTTGACTGTCTGGTGCAGGCAATTGTCGCCTTTGCCGCATCGGGCCCAATAAACGCGCTAACGCGCTTTAACTGCCTTCAAAAACAATAACAAGAGCGAAACGCCAACCGATACCAACAATGGAGGAATGACAATGACATCGATTTTCGGGAAGACGATCCTGCTGGCAACGACCGCGATCATGGTATCTTCGAGTTTGGTTCAGGCGGAAACCCTGACGATCGCTACTTTCAGCGATCCGACGCCCATGAACGCCGCCCGCGCTCAGCACGATTTTGAGAAGGCCACCGGCTGGACGATCGACTGGCGCGTCTTCGATTCGGGAACCGATGTCATCGCGGCGATGGCGTCGGGCGATGTGAAGGTGGCCGAGCTCGGCTCCTCGCCTCTCGCGATCGCGGCCACACAGGGCGTCGATTTGAAGATGTTCATGTTCTCCTACGCGATCGGCGATTCCGAGAGCCTGATCGCGCGCAATGGTTCGGGGATCGAGACGCTGGCCGACATCAAGGGCAAGCGCCTGGCGGTTCCGGTCGGCTCGACCGCTCACTTCTCGCTGATGGGCGCGATAGCTCATGCTGGTTTGCAGCCCGGCGATGTGACCGTGATGACGATGAAGCCCGATCAGATCGCGGCAGCCTGGGGCCAGGGCACGATCGACGCAGCCTTTATTTGGCCACCGGCGCAGACCGAGATCCTCAAGACGGGAAAGCGCATCGTCTCGGCCAAGGATACGGCTGAGTGGGGATATCCGACGTTCAACGCCTGGACGGTCAACTCGGACTTCCTCGCCTCGCACGAGAAGGAGGTTGTCGCGTTCGCGAAGGCGATGAACGCGGCAAACATGGCCTATCTCAAAGACCCCGCTGCTTGGACGCCGGAAAACGAGAAAGTCAAGCAGATTGCCAGCGTGACCGGAGCCACTGCCGAACAGATTCCCGATATACTGAAAGGCTACACCTTCATCCCGTTGCAGGAGCAGGTGACTGCCAAATGGCTGGGTAATGCGCCGATGGCACTCAAGGCGACGGCCGATTTCCTCAAATCCGCAGGTCGGATCGACGCTACCGCAGACGACTATTCAAAGTTTGTCACCAGCACGATAGCGCAAGAAGCAGCTAAATAGTCCGACTGTCCCGCCCGGCCACACCGGGCGGGACGGCGCGCTGACCTGGGAGGAGCCATTGCGCCTGAACATCGACGACGTCTCTGTAGTCTATCCCGCGTCCGACGGACGACCACCGGTCGCTGCGCTCAGCAAGATCATGCTGGAGATCGGTGACAGCGAATTTGTTGTCGCGCTCGGCGCATCGGGCTGTGGCAAATCGACCTTGCTTAACCTGATTGCGGGCTTTCTCGCCCCCACATCGGGACGATTGACGCTTGATGACGCGCCCGTGAGAGGACCAGGCGCGGACCGCGCGGTCGTTTTCCAAAAGCATGCCTTATTGCCTTGGTTTGACGTCCTGGACAACGTTGCCTTCGGCCTTCAGGTCCAGGGTGTAGCCTTGGCCGCCCGCTATGAGACGGCCAACCGCTTTATCGAACTCCTCGGACTGGATGGCTTTCAGAAATCGCCAGTCTACAAGCTATCTGGCGGCATGCAGCAACGCGTGGGAATCGCGCGCGCGCTGACTTGCGATCCGAAAATCCTTCTCATGGACGAGCCTTTGGGCGCGCTCGACGCTCTCACGCGCGAGAAGGCGCAGGAGTTAATCCTCAGCATCTGGAATGAGTCCAACAAATCAGTCTTCTTCATCACCCACAGCGTCGAGGAGGCCCTTTTTATGGGGACCAAACTGATCGTGATGTCGCCACGGCCAGGGCGCATAACCCATGCATTCGACCTGCCCTTTTCCCGGCAATTTCTTGCCGGCTCTCCTGCAAGGGGTGTCAAAGCTTCGCCGGAGTTCATCAATTTGCGTGAACAGGTTCTGAAGATCATTTTCGCAGACGAGGAGGCGGTGGCGACATGAGCGAACAAGCCGATCTGGAATCGCCGATCGCCAAAGGGATGTTTGGAAGGATTTCGCGAGCGCGCCCCACAAAGCCCGGAGAAATTTACGGGGTGCCCGGGCAAGGTAATACACTTTGGCTCTCGGCCTTGTCGATCGCTTTTTTCTTCGCCGTCTGGTGGCTGGTCACGGAAATGGGCTGGGTCAGACCGCTGTTCGTACCCTCGCCAGTCTCGATTGTCAGGAAATTCTTCGAGATCTGGAACAGCGGCTTCACCGGCACGCCGTTCGTTGAGCATGTGCTTATATCGACCGCGCGCGTGTTCGGCGCGTTCTTGCTGGCCTGCGCGATCGGCCTACCGCTCGGGCTTGCGATGGGAATGAGCCCGGTGGTGCGTGGCATCTTCGACCCTCCTATCGAGTTTTACCGGCCGATCCCGCCGCTGGCCTACCTCCCACTGATGATCATCTGGTTCGGCATTGGCGAAATGTCGAAGGTGCTGCTGATTTTTCTATCAGTGTTCGCACCGGTCGTGCTCGGCGCCCGCTCTGGCGTGCGTTCCGCGGCGATCGAGCAGATCCACGCAGCCTATTCCTTCGGAGCGACGCGCTGGCAGGTGATGCGCTACGTCATTCTGCCGTCTGCATTGCCAGAGATACTGACCGCTATGAGGATCGGTATCGGTTTCGGTTGGACCACACTCGTCGCCGCAGAGATGGTCGCTGCCACCAAGGGCCTCGGCTACATGGTGCTGTCCGCGAGCCAGTTCCTGCAGACGCCGGTCGTTATCCTGGGCATCTTCATTATCGCCATCATCGCTTTTGCCTTCGACCTTTTGATGCGGTTCCTTGAACGACGTCTCGTGCCCTGGAAGGGCAGGATGTAACCGGAAAGCCAAACCCCTATGAAATATCTTAAAAGAGCCGCGCGAACGGCGGAAGCGGATCAATCTGACGTTAGCGCCGCTGTCCAGAAAATATTGTCGGAGATCAAGATCAATGGCGAAGCAGCCGCACGCTGCTACGCCAAGGAGTTCGATAAATGGGACGGCGAAATCGTTATTTCGCAAGAACAGCGTAAGGCGGCAGCGGCCTTCCTGCCAGATCAGCTAAAGGCCGATATCCACTTCGCCCATGACAATGTCCGCCGCTTCGCCGAGGCGCAGCTAGCAACCGCCACGGATTTCGCGGTGGAAATCCTGCCGGGTTTGACGGCGGGGCAGAAGCAAATCCCGGTTTCTTCAGCGGGCTGCTATGTCCCAGGCGGCCGCTATAGTCACGTGGCGAGCGCGATCATGACGATCACCACGGCGAAGGTTGCGGGCGTGTCCCATATTGCCGCTTGTTCACCGCCGCGCCCGGGTGTTGGGATCCCGGCTGCGATTGTCTACACGATGGATCTGTGCGGCGCCGATATCATCCTGAATATGGGCGGCGTGCAGGGCGTCGCCGCAATCGCGAACGGCCTGTTCGGCGTCAGGAAGGCTGATATTCTCGTCGGCCCGGGCAACCAATATGTCGCGGAGGCTAAGCGCATCCTATTTGGCCAGATCGGTATCGACATGGTCGCCGGTCCGACGGACAGCATGGTGATCGCCGACACGACAGCCGACGCCGAACTGGTCGCCGCGGATCTGATTGGGCAGGCCGAGCACGGCTGGAATTCGCCGGTCTGGCTCGTTTCTTCAGATGCGGCGCTTGCCGCGCGCGTGATGACCCTCGTGCCCGAGCTGATCGAGGCGCTACCCCAACCGAACCGAGACAGCGCCCGGGCGGCATGGGCCGATTTCGCTGAAATCATCCTATGCGCGGACGCTGAGGAGATGGCTACAGTCGCAGATGACTACGCGCCCGAGCATTTGCATGTCCAGGCCGACGATCTCGACTGGTGGCTCAATCGCCTGCGCGCATATGGGTCGCTCTTTCTCGGCGAGGAGACCACGGTGGCCTTCGGGGACAAAACATCGGGCCCCAACCATGTCCTGCCCACCTCCGGGGCCGCGCGCTACACTGGTGGGCTGTCGGTGCACAAGTTCATGAAAACCGTGACGTGGCAACGGGCAACCCGTGCCGCAGCACGCCCCTTGGCGGAGGCCACGGCGCGAATTTCGCGGCTGGAAGGCATGGAGGGTCATGCAAGGACGGCCGACATCCGGCTCACAAAGTTTTTTCCCTCAAGAGCTTCAATCTAAGCGCCGCGAATGTTGATTAATGAGGGTGTGGCGTCAATCTGATATGACGTGTGATGATCTACGGTTTGCGGAACGGCGTAGTCTGAGGAGTGCTACGATTCCAATCGCTCGCCAGTGCGTTCGACAATCTATTTGCGGGAGAAATTCGACCGGCCAGTATCGATTTGCCTTGAGGCTTGCGCCAGACGCCGCCGGAAAGCTCCCGGCTGGCTGCCAAAACGCTGCGCAAAAGCTTCGTAGAAGCGTGAAAGGGACCCGAAACCCGACTCAAATGCAACATTTGCGATCGGCATGTCGGTTGCGATCAGCAAGGACTGCGCCGTATCGAGCCGCTGGCGCACGATCGACTGGTTGATCGTCAGGCCGACTGCGCGCTTGTAGATAGTCATCGCGTAGTTGGTATGTAGATTAACTGAGCGCGCAACATGCTCGACTGTGATGGCCTCCAACGCGTTCTCGCTAATGAAGCGGGCCATACGTTCGACGTGGACTATCCTTTCGCCGTCGCCGTGGTGAGCCACATTCATGGCCTCGCCCACCTGTCTCAGATCGCGCCACCCTTCCCGATCAAGGCGGCGAACACGGGCTGTCAATTCGTCGCGCACGATCTGCTCCAGCGCGGTGTCCCTCGAAAGGAGCTCGTCTCGCCAGCGCCTGAAAATATCATGGTCGTAGCTTTTGATATCGAGCGCCTCGATCATGGCTCCACGAAACACCGCCTCGCGAAAGCTGCTGAGGCTCGGCAAGCCCAAAAAAACCGACATCGGAACATAGAGGCAGACAAAATGCGTCGGCTCGTCGAGTTCGATGACCTGATGCGGGATCATGCCCCAAAACAGCACCAGACGGCCGGCAGACACCGTCAGTTCACGTCCGTCGAACCAGTAGGTCATACGGCCGTCGAGCACGAAGTTGAATTCGATCTGGCTGTGCATGTGGGGGCCAGGCATGCGCATCACACGATCGCTCGACCCAGCGCAAAATCTGTGATCGCCGAACACCACCAGCGGATGTGCCGGATTCAGTTCCGGATGCGCCGGAACGCTTTCGTCTTGAGGAGACCGCATCTCGACGCCGGGCCTACCTTAGAAAACCGGAAGAATGCTCAAAAAACTCGGTAGAAGCTTACGGCATTCACGGTCAGATTCAAGCCGCTCACGCTACGTCGCCAAAATGACGCGTGAGGCTGGCGGCGTCTGAAACAGTCGCCGCTTCAAGGGAGGAACAACATGAACAGCTTGAAAAGCTTGGCTGGGCTGGTGCTCGGCGTCGCCATGACTTGCGCGCCGGCGGTCGCCGGCGAGATCGTGCTGAATTCGGACCAGTCAGATCCAGCGCCGAAGAAGGCAATGGAGCAGTTGATTGCAGATTTCGAAAAAGCCAATCCCGGCGTTACAGTGAAATGGAACAATTTCGACCACGAAGGCTACAAGGCGGCAATCCGTAACTTCCTGACCGCCGATCCGCCCGACGTCGCGGCCTGGTACGCCGGCAACCGAATGGCGCCCTTCGTCAAGGCCGGGCTGTTCGAGGACGTCACCGACGTCTGGACCGCCAATGGGCTGGACGACCAGTTGAAGTCCGCCGCCTCGGCCTTGACCATCGACGGCAAGAAGTGGGGCGTCCCCTACACTTACTATCAGTGGGGCATCTACTACCGGAAGGATGTCTTTGCCAAAGAAGGCATAACGCCTCCAAAGAACTGGGAAGAGCTGATGGCGGCATGCGCCAAGCTGAAGGCGGACGGCATCACGCCTTTCGCCATCGGCACCAAGGCCCTGTGGCCGACCGGCGGGTGGTTCGACTATCTGGACCTGCGCGTCAACGGCTATGAGTTCCACATGGACCTGACCGCCGGCAAGGTGCCCTACACCGATCCCAAGGTGAAGGCAGTCTTCGCGAAGTGGGCTGAGTTGGTGAAGCCGGGTTATTTCCTGGAGAATCACGCCGCGCTCGACTGGCAGGACGCAATCCCGCAATTCGTACAGGGCAAGGCGGCAATGTATCTCATGGGCAATTTCGCGGTTGCGCCGATGAAGGACGGCGGCTTGAAAGAAGACCAGATCGGCTTCCTGCAGTTCCCCGAGATAACGGCCGGACTGCCGATGGCGGAAGACGCGCCGACCGATACCTTTCATATTCCCTCAGGTGCCAAGAACAAGGACGACGCCCGGAAATTCCTGGCCTTCCTGGCCTCGCCGGGCGCTCAGACCAAAATGAACGACATTCTTGGCCAGCTTCCGGTCAACAACACGTCGGCGAAACCGAGCGATCCGTTCCTTGAAGCCGGTTTTATCATGCTGTCAAACGCGCACGGTCTGGCGCAGTTCTATGACCGCGACGCGCCGGCCGAAATGGCAAAGGCCGGAATGGAAGGCTTCCAGGAGTTCATGGTCAAGCCCGACAAGATTGACGCCATCCTGGATCGTCTCGAGAAGGCGCGACAAAAAATCTACAAATAGCGCCTGATCGGCGGGAGCCGGGCATCTCTCTCCCTTGCCCGGCTCCTTTTTCAACCGGTATCGCAACGGTAGGCGCCATGAGCGTATATCAACATTCATTCGCCAGGGCCGCAAAGGGCTGGCGCAAACGTCTGGCCCCTTGGCTTTTTCTGGCCCCCGGGCTCCTGTTCTTTGCGGTATACGTCGTAGTTCCGATCTTCCGGTCGATCTGGATAAGCTTCTACGAGTGGGACGGATTGTCGGCTGCCACCTGGATCGGTGTCGCCAACTATCGGGAGCTTCTGAGTGACGACGCCTTCTACACGTCGCTCTACAACAACATTCTTTGGCTGGTCTTGTATCTTCTTGCCGTGCCGGCCGGTCTCGGCGTTGCCCTTTTCCTGAACCAGACCGTCACCGGTATCCGCCTCTACAAGTCGCTCTTCTTCTTTCCGTTCGTGATCAGCCAGGTGGTCGTCGGCCTGATCTTCACGTGGTTTTACGCGCCAAACTTCGGTCTCTTTTCCAAGCTGATCGAAGACATCACCGGCCAGCAGATCGCAATTCTCGGCGACGAGCGCTTCGTCACCTTTGGCATCATTGCCGCCGGTCTCTGGCCGCAGATCGCGTACTGCATGATCCTCTACCTGACCGGCTTGAACAACATCAATCCCGAACAGGTCGAGGCGGCGCGCATGGACGGCGCCAAGGGGTGGTCGATGCTGTGGAACATCGTCATCCCGCAACTCAGGCCAGCCACTTTCATCGCGGTCGTGGTGACGGTCATCGGCGCGCTGCGTTCGTTCGACCTGGTGTCGATCATGACGGACGGCGGTCCCTATGGCTCGAGCCGCGTCCTGTCCTTCTACATGTACGAGGAGGCTTTGTCGGAATACGGCTACCGGATGGGCTACGGCGCGGCGATAGCGGTCGTCTTATTTGCCATCATGATGATCTTCATCACGTTTTTCATCTTCCGGATGCTGAGGCAGGAGAGGAACACGTAATGTTTCCGACACCCGTTCAAAAGGCTCGGCCGTGGGTAAGGGTCGGCTACCAGGTCGGTCTTCCGGTGGCCCTGGCGGTCTGGCTGCTACCACTGATCGGAGTGGCGGTCACCTCCGTTCGTCCCGCCGGCGATCTGGCCGCGGGCAACTATTTTGGCATCCCATCCGGCTTTGCAGGGGTGGAGAACTACACCGCCGTCTTCAGGGACTCGCCTATCGGCTGGTACATTCTCAATTCCTTCAAGGTCACCATCCCCACGGTTGTCGGCGCGGTCGCTCTTTCCTGCCTGACCGGCTTCGCGCTCGCGGTCTACAAGTTCCGGGCCAACCTTCTGATCTTCTTTCTCTTCGTGGCGGGTAATTTCATTCCTTTTCAGATATTGATGGTGCCCGTCCGCGACATGACGCTCAAGATCGGCCTTTACGACACCACGCTGGGGCTGGTCCTGTTCCATGTCGCCTTCCAGATCGGCTTCTGTACGCTGTTCATGCGCAACTTCATCAAGGGCCTTCCCTTCGCCCTGATCGAATCGGCGCGCGTCGAGGGCGTATCGGAATGGAAGATCTTTCGGCATGTGGTGCTGCCATTGATGCGACCAGCCATCGCCGCGCTCGCGGTCCTGATCTTCACCTTCGTGTGGAACGATTATTTTTGGGCAACCGTCTTGGTGCAGAGCCAGAACGCCATGCCCGTGACGGCCGGCCTTTATTCTCTCAACGGTCAATGGGTCGCCGCCTGGCATCTGGTGTCGGCGGGCGCCATCGTCGCCGCCCTGCCGCCCGTGATCATGTTCTTCCTGATGCAGCGACATTTCATCGCCGGCCTTACTCTCGGAGCCACCAAGGGATGAGACGCCTCGTCTCGATCGGAAACGAACGGCTATCGCTTGTCCTTGCACTGCAGGACGAGGGCATGCCCGAGATGGTGTATTTTGGCCCCGGGTGCCCCGGTGAAGAAATCTCTCTTTCCGCCGAGCGCGCGAGCCGTATCAACGGCATGGACGTGTCGGTGCCGAGCGCGGTGCTGTTGCCTGTCGGCGGCCTTGGCTTCTTCGGCTGGCCGGCGCTGGCCGGGCATCGCAACGGCCGTGACTTCCTGCTGAATTTCCAGGACTGGCAGGTCGAGCACACGACAATGGGCGTGGTGCTTCGCGGTCTCGACCGGGTTGCCGCGATCGCCGTTGCCTTCGAGCTTGCTATCCACGACTGCGGCGTCGTCGCCACCGCGGTCACCGTTACCAACCACGGAACCGAAACATACACACTAGACCGGTGCATGGCCGCGACCATGGCGGTGGGCGACGGCCCGGCAGTGCTGACGAGCTTGTCCGGTATGTGGGGGCGGGAGTTCCGCCTTTCGTCCGAGCCTCTCGGCCGCAGCCTGTGGATGCAGGAGAGCAGGCGCGGCCGTACCTCGCACGACCGGTTCCCGGGTCTTTTTCTGACGACCGGACGAACCACATACGCCATCCATGTCGGCGCCAGCGGCAACCACCAGCTCGCCGTCGATCTCATCGATGACGGCCGCCGCCTCGTGCATGGCGGAGAGCTGTTCGAGCCGGGCGAGGTATTGCTGGAGGCCGGGCAAAGCTACCATAGCCCGCAGGCATATCTCACCGCATCTTTCGACGGGGTCGCCTGCGCAGCCTCGAGATTGCGCGCTGTCGTAGACGAAGCGATACTGGATTGGCCCGACGCCAAGGCGCCGCCTCGCCCCGTCACGCTCAACACCTGGGAAGGCTCCTATTTCGATCATCGGCTGGACGCCCTCAAGGCGCAGGCCGAGGTTGCGGCCGAGCTTGGCGTCGAGCGCTTCGTCCTCGACGACGGCTGGTTCGGCCGACGCGACGACGACACGTCCTCGCTCGGAGACTGGAGCGTCGACCACAGGAAGTATCCCTCGGGACTCGAGCCACTGATCGACCACGTCATCGGACTCGGCATGGAATTCGGCCTGTGGTTCGAGCCCGAGATGGTCAGTCCCGATTCCGACCTCTATCGGGCGCATCCGGATTGGGCGCTGGGGATCGCCGGCAGGCCGCGCCCTCTCTCGCGTCAACAGCTGGTGCTCGACCTGACGCGCCAGGAGGTCAGCGACTACCTGTTCGACCGGATCGACGCGATGCTTGGGGCGCACCGCATCTCCTACGTCAAATGGGATATGAACCGTGACTTGACCAATGCAGGCGGCTTCGACGGACGAGCCGTGACGGCAAGCCAGACGCGCGCAGTGCACGCGCTGATGGACCGCGTGCGCAAGCGCCATCCCGCGGTCGAGATCGAGAGCTGCGCCTCGGGTGGCGGCCGCGCCAACTATGGCGTGCTGCGACATACACACCGCATCTGGACGTCGGATTGCACCGATGCCCTGGAACGGCTGGAGATTCAGCGCGGCGCCACGCATTTCTTTCCGCCCTCGATCCTGGGCGCCCACATATCCGGCTCGCCGAACCATCAGACGGGGCGCCGCCATTCGCTCGCCTTCCGCGCCGTCGTGGCGCTGGCCTATCATCTCGGCGTCGAACTCGATCCACTGACGCTCGCGCCCGACAAGCGCCGCGAGTTGGCTCAGTGGATCGCGCTGCACAAGCGTCTGCGGCCGCTGCTGCACGCGTCGAGGGCGTCCTTCGCCGGCAATCCGGTCGACGGACGCTATGTCTGGGGCGCGGCACTGCCGGACCGAATCGCGCTTTTCGTCGCGCAGGGGCCGACGATGCTGGCGGAGCAGCCACCGCCGCTGCAGGTTGCCGTGCCTCAGGCAACAGCCCGACGCTGGCGCATCGCAGCAGTTCATCCCGCGGCGCCCGCCTTCGTTCGTTTATCCGCCGGGCAGCAGGCGCTTCTGGCCGGAGAAAGCGATTTCAGCCTGGACACGTTGCGCCATGCCGGCCTGGCGCTACCGATGCTACGACCCGAGAGTGGCGTCATCCTCGAAATCGAACCCGTTTAGGAGCCTGAACCATGGCCGGTGTCATACTGAGCGAGGTGAAGAAGCAGTTCGGCAACGTCGCCGTCATCAAGGGCGTCGATCTGGAGATTGCCGACGGGGAATTCTGCGTGTTCGTCGGCCCCTCGGGATGCGGAAAGTCGACGCTCCTGCGCTCGATCGCGGGGCTCGAGGAGATTTCGTCCGGGACTATGCGGATCGGAGGCGCCGACATGACCAATGTCGGACCGTCCGACCGGGGCGTGGCCATGGTGTTCCAGTCCTATGCACTATACCCGCATATGACGGTCGCCGAGAATGTCGGGTTTGGCCTGCGGATGACGGGCCATCCGAAGGCCGAGATCGAGCGGCGCACCGCCAGGGCGGCGGCCATGCTGCAACTTGAGCCGCTGCTGCAGCGCAAGCCGTCGCAATTGTCGGGCGGGCAGCGGCAGCGTGTCGCCATCGGTCGCGCCATCGTGCGCGATCCGAAAGTGTTTCTCTTCGACGAGCCACTGTCCAATCTCGACGCCGCGTTACGCGTGCAGATGCGAACCGAGATCACCAAGCTGCATCAGGACCTCGGCGTCACCATGATCTACGTCACGCACGACCAGGTCGAGGCGATGACCATGGCTGACCAGATCGTGGTTCTGAGCGCTGGGCGCATCGAGCAGGCAGGCTCGCCCCTGGAGCTCTACCACCGGCCGCGAAACATGTTCGTGGCCGGCTTCATCGGCTCGCCCAAGATGAATTTCATAAAGGTATCGGCGGAGCGGGTGGGGCCGCGGCTGGCCGTCGACCTCCCCGGCGGCGTGGCATTGACGCTCGACGTGGCCGGCTCGGCGGCGGCGACGCGCCCGCCGGCGGTGCTCGGAGTGCGTCCCGAACACCTGACCATCGGTGGATCGAGCTCGGTGAGCCTGGAAGGCAAGGTGCGCCTTGCCGAATATCTCGGCTCGGAAACCATGTTCTACCTGACGCTTGCCGACGGAACCGAGCTTACGATCAAGGCCGACGGGTTGATGAGCAGCAAGATCGGATCGTCGCTCAAGGTCGGAATTCCCGCAGCTGCCTGCCATCTTTTCGATGACGCGGGCGAGGCGATCCTCAATGGAGACCTGACGCGATAATGCTTGGCGTCTGCTATTATCCAGAGCACTGGCCGGAGGCCTGGTGGGCCGAAGACGCGCGCCGCATGCGCGCTCTTGGCATATCCTACGTACGCATCGGCGAGTTCGCCTGGTCCAGGCTCGAACCAAAGCGAGGCGCTTATGATTTTGCCTGGCTGGAGCGCGCCATGGACACGCTGGCCGGGGCGGGTCTGAAGATCGTGCTGGGCACGCCGACGGCGACTCCGCCCAAATGGCTGATGGACGAATATCCGGACATTGCGCCTGTCGACGAGCAGGGCCGCGTCCGCGGCTTCGGTTCGCGCCGGCACTACACGTTTTCGTCCGAGAGCTGGTGGCGTGAAAGCCGTTCGATTGTTGAAGCGATCGCCACTCATTTCGGCGAGCATCCCGGTCTCGTCGGCTGGCAGACGGACAACGAATACGGATGCCACGATACCGTGCTTTCGTGGGGCCCCGAGGACCTGAAAGCCTTTCGCAAGTGGTTGCGACGGCACTACCAGACGACCGACCAGCTCAACGAGGCCTGGGGCAACGTATTCTGGTCGATGGAGGTCCAAAGTTTCGACGAGGTATCGCTACCCATACTTGCCGTCACCGAGACAAATCCGGCGGCGCGACTGGACTTCTGGCGGTTCAAGTCCGAGGAGGTCAACGCATACGACCGGATGCAGTGCGATATCATCCGCCGCTTTTCTCCAGGACGTTGGGTCACGCACAACTTCATGGGTTTCTTCAACGAATTCGACCACTGGCAGCTGGGCCGCCACCTAGACCTGGCGTCTTGGGATTCCTACCCTATAGGCTTCGTTGAGCGTTTTCCCTTTTCTGAACAAGAGCGCGGGCGTTGGGCCGAGACGTCGCACCCGGACATTGCGCCGTTCCATCACGACCTCTATCGGGGCGTGGGCCAGGATCGCTTCTGGGTCATGGAGCAGCAGCCTGGTCCCGTGAACTGGGCATCCTGGAACCCGGTGCCGAAGCCTGGAATGGTCCGCCTCTGGACCTGGGAAGCGTTTGCGCACGGCGCGGAAGTGGTCAGTTACTTCCGCTGGCGACAGGCGCCATTCGGGCAGGAGCAGAACCATGCCGGCCTTAACCTGCCCGGATTGCACGAACTGTCCCAGGGTGGCCGGGAAGCCGAAGCGGTTTCAACGGAGTTGCAAGTCGTGGGGCCGCTTGGTGCGGCCTCGCGCGCACAGGTGGCGATCGTCTACGACTATCAGGCCTCCTGGGTGACGCGCATCCAGCCGCAGGGCCGGGACTTCTGCTACCACGAACTGGTTTTTCGGTGGTACGAAGCCGCGCGCAGACTTGGCCTTGACATCGACTTCGTGGCGCCGGGCGCATCGCTGCAAGGCTACGGGCTCGTGCTAGTGCCATCGATGCCGATCGTGTCGGATGCCGCAACCGAAGCCTTCGCCAAAGCTTCGGGAATTCTGCTTTTCGGCCCGCGCACGGGATCGCGAACTTCAAGCTTTGCCATCCCCGACAACCTTCCTCCGGGACCGCTGGCAGACCTCACCGGCACCCGGACAATCGAGGCTTCGTCCCTGCGCCCGAACGTGCGCCATCGCGTCTCCGGCGCGGTCAGCGGCCACGCTATTCGTTGGCGCGATCATCTGGAAGCAAAAGGTGAGATCATCGCTCGATTTGATGACGGCTTGCCGGCGCTCGTCTCAAACGGCCGGTCCTTTCTGCTGGCTTGTTGGCCGGATGGGGAGTTGACGCAGTCCGTCCTGTCTGCGGTCGCGACGTCCGCTGCCTTAGATACCTGTTCCCTGCCGGATCACGTGCGGCTGAGACGCAGAGACGGACTGACATTCGCGTTCAACTACGGCGGGGTCGAATGGATCTGTCCCGACGGGGTCGAGATTCTGGTCGGAGACCGTGTTTTATGCAGCCAGCAATTGGCGATTTGGCGTAGTCCAGCTCCACATTAAGATTAGAGTCGCAGTTGTCCGGTGGTTTTTCGTCTGGCCTATCTTTGTTGGCTTTTGCGCAGGTTTCCGGCGTGATTGCCAGTCCGTCGCGAAAGATTGTTGCTGGCATAAATGGCGCGAATAGCTCCAGAACGCATTATAAGCCTTCGAGCCAAGTGTGTAAGGGTTCATCCGGGGGTCAGGACTTCATTGACCGAAGCGAAAAGACAACGGCTGCTGCGATGCAGATTGCCGAGAAGAACGTGTGGGCGCATCGGTCATAGCAGGTGGCCTAAGTAGCCCGGTCCAGTACGTCGATGAAACGGTCCACCTCTCCAAGCGTGTTATAGTGGACGAGCGAAGCGCGCACGATGTTCTGCGCCGGCAGGCCGAGCGACTCCACCAGCCGTCGCGAATGGAAGTCGCCGTGGCGGATGCCGATGTGGCGTGCGTCGGTCGCGGCGATCAGGGCAAGCGGGTCTGCGCCTTCGAGGAGGAAGGAGATGGTCGGCACGCGCACCGTGCCATCGGAACGGCTGTCGCCGAGGACGCGGACAGTGTTGCGGCCGCGCAAATAGGCGAGCAAGTGCTCGGCCAGCGCCATCTCCTGTTGGGTGACGGCCTCGAAAGCCGCCTCCACCGACGCCCGTCCCGATGTTCCACCCAACTCTTCCAGATAGTCGACGATGGCCGCGCTGCCCCAGGCAAGCTCATAAGCCGGGTTGCCCGGCTCTAGCTTCATCGGCACTTTGTCGCGGCCGTAGAAATAGTGATAGAGGCCGTCGAGTTCGAGCAGGTGGTCGTACTTTCCATACAGCACCGCCAGGTGCGGCCCGTAGGTCTTGTAGAGCGAGAAGACGTAATAGTCGCAATCAAGCGCCTGCACGTCGATAGCCCGGTGAGGGGCGAGCGCCACGCCGTCGACGCAGATGCGCGCGCCGTACCGATGGACCAGATCGGCGATCTCGCGGATCGGGTTGATCGTGCCCAGGATGTTGGAAGCGTGGGTCACGCAAACCAGTTTGGTGCGCGGCCCCATCAGCGCCTCCAGGTCGGCGAGGTCTGGCTTCAGCGTTTGCTTGTTCAGCGGCCAGAATTTTACGACGACGCCGCGCTCCCGCAGGCCGACCCAGGGGCCAATGTTTGATTCGTGGTCGAACTCCGTCACCACGATCTCATCGCCGGGGGCGAGGCTGCCGGCCATGGCGGTGGCGAGAAGCCTGAGCAGCATCGTCGTCGAGGCGCCGAACACCACTTCTTCGGCGCGTCGTGCGTTGAACAAGAGCGCGATGCGCGCCCGCGCCTCGGCCAGCCGTTCGGTGGCGTGTCTGGACGTCTCGTAGCTGGCGCCGGTCTGCACGTTGGTAGTCAGCAGGTAGTCTGATATCCGGTCCGCCACCGACTTCAGGGCCTGCGAGCCGCCGGCGTTGTCGAAATAGGCCCAGCCGCTGCCGAGCGCGGGGAACTGGTTGCGGACATGGTCGAGATCAAGCGGCATGGCGGGTCCTCGAAAGCTTGTGCTCCAGCACGCCGACGACACGGACGAGCGGCAGCAGTATGAGAAGATAGATCGCCGCGGCGGCGATCAGCGGGGTTGGATTGGCGGCGAGTGCCTGCGCCTGGTTGGCCTGTTTGAGCAGGTCCGGCATCGCCACGACCGAGGCCAGCGCGGTGTCCTTCATGACGTTGATGGCGTTGGAGGTCAGCGGCGGCAGCACGGTGCGGATCGCCTGCGGCAACACCACCTTGCGCAGCGTCAGGACGAAATGCAGACCGAGCGCCCGCGCCGCCTCGAACTGGCCGCGCGGCACCGCCTCGATGCCGGCGCGGATGATCTCGGCCGAATAGGCGGCAGACACCAGCGAGATCGCGCTGGCCGCCGCCACGAACGACGACAGCCGGACGCCGGCGAAGGGCAGCGCGTAGTAGATGACGAACAGCAGCACCAGCACCGGCAGCGAGCGAAAGACGTCGATGAAGGCGATGGTCACCCACTGCACCGGGCTCGCGGCATAGAGCCGGCAGATGGCGACGGCGATGCCGGCGAGGAAGCCGATGACGATGCAGGTGAAGCCGAGCGTAAGCGTGGTGGCCAGGCCGCTCAGGATGAGCGGCAGCGTTTCCACGAAGACGCGGGGGTTCAGGAAGGTGTCGAAGACGGACATGCGGGCGCGCGCTCCGGCGTCCCGTGCCGACGCGCGGGGCGCACCGGCGCGGCCGCGTTGGTCAGGGCTTCGGCATGTCCATGACGGTGACGGTCGCCAGCCCGCTCTCCGGGTCGGCGCCGAACCAGGCCTTGTAGATCGAGGCCATCGTGCCGTCCTTCTTCATGGCGCTGATGGCGTCGTTCACCTTTGCGGCCAGCGGCGCGTCCTTGGCGAACATGACCGAATACTGCTCGCCCGTCTTGATGCGCTCCACCACCTTGAACTGCGGCTTGTCCTTCACGTAGTAGAGCAGCGCCGGAATGTCGGAAATGTAGCCGTCAATGCGGCCGGCGGAGAGGTCGAGCATGGCCGGCTGCAAGCCCTCGTATTTGCTGACGCTGGCGATCTTGGTTTCCGCCATGTGGGCTGTGACCCAGATGTCGCCGGTGGAGCCGGTGTCGACACCGACCGTCTTGCCCGCCATTCCCGCCAGGCCGGTGATACCGCTGTCGGCCTTCACCGTCAGCGACTGGTCGCTGTCGTAGTAGGGCTGGGCGAAGCTGACCGATTGCAAGCGCTTCGGCGTAATCGTGATTGACGACACGGCCGCGTCGATCTGGCCGGACTGCACGGCCGCGAAAAGCCCCGCGAACGGAATGTTCGTGAACTTGACCTCCGAGCCGAGGCGCTTGCCGACCTCGGTCATGAGGTCGACCTCGAAGCCGACGATCTTGCCGCTGGCGTCCTGGAATTCCCACGGCACGTTGCCGACATTGGCGCCGACGTTGAGTTCCGCGCCTTGCGCCGATGCGGCGAAAACCACCAGCGCCGCCGCTCCCGCCCAGCGCAACCGACGCAGCAAAGTTGTGACTTGCATTTGATTTCCTCCCGTAAGAAAACTGGTTAGACCGGTCTGACCAGTTACCATGCAATCACAAATCGATGGGCGGTGCAAGCGGAGCGATCGACAGCGGAACGGATCGCATAACGCACACCGGATGCTAAGAAGGGAAAACGATGCGGCGCGATCCGATCGGACTGCGTCAAGTCACGATGCCCCCGTCAGGGAATAGGAAGGTGCAGGCCGTGCTCAATCGAACCCCCGTGACCCATGCCGCGGCTAAGCAGATTCAAACCATGATCCTCGACGGGAGCCTGGGGCCGGGCCAGAAGATCCCGTCTCAGCGCGAGCTGGCAGTGAGGCTGAAGCTCAGCCGCGCTTCGTTGCGTGAGGCGCTGCTGACGCTCGAGGCGATCGGCCTCATCGTCACCCAGCCGGGGCGCGGAACGTTCGTGGCCGAAATGTCGTCCAGCGGGCGCACCATGATCTCATGGCGCCACAGAGACTATTCGGTGAAAGACGTCTTCGAGACGCGCATCATGCTGGAAAGCCAGATCGTCCGGCTCAGCGCAGCGGTCCTCACGGCTGGCCAGATCGATGAACTGACGCGCCTGACCGACCAGATGGAGCGGAGCTGGGCCGCCGGCGACCTGCTCGGCAACGCCGAGGCCGATTTCGAATTCCACGGCATCATTGTGTCTGCCTGCCCCAACCGGATGCTGGTCGATCTCTACGACGCCAATCGCGACCGCATCCATTCCACGCAGATGCAGCCGATCGCGGTCACCGACCCGGCGCGCATGCGCAGTTCGATCGCCGAGCACCGCCTGATCGTCACGGCGCTCCGCGACGGCGATGCCGGGCGCGCCGCCGAGGCCGTCGCCATGCACATCGCCAACACCGCCTGTTGCGCTGGAGTTTCAGCCTGATTGCAATGCTAAAGCAGTATCGAAAGAACAATCGTAGTGTATGCTCGAGTTGGGGCCATTGGAGAGACCGTATGGCCTAACGCGTCAGCAAATTTCCTTCCAACAATAACCCTAGGACCGGATTTGGAAATTTTCTCGCAATCGTCACGGCATAAAAGGTTTCGGCTATGCCCGGCAACCTGTCGGCCTCGACCAGAACACCAGATTCCAGCTCGTCCTTCACCACGATCGGCGGAAGCACGGCAAGGCCGACATCTTCGCGCGCCAAAAGCCGCATCATCGCCATATCTTCTACCTCTGCCACGATTTGCGGACGGATGCCCAGGCGAGCTACAAGCGCATCAAAGCCGATCTTTACGCTGCTATCCATCGTCGGCAGGATGATCGGATGTGAGTTTAGCCTCTCGGCTAAGTCGTCTTTCCTAATTTTGCCAAGCCGAGCTCTTGTTCCTATCAAGCTCACAGGCTGTTCAGCGAGGCGATGAGCGACAAAGCGTGTTAGTTCATCGCGTGCAGGCGCCTGGTTAACAAGCACAACATCAAGACTGAGCGCTTCGAGCGATTGAAGAAGCTCGCTGCTGCTGCCTGACCGCAAAACAAACTCAATATCGTTTCGCCCTATTAAGGGTTTCAAAAACGCCATTTGGAAATTGCGAGAAAGCGTAGCCAGCGCGCCAACCCTGAGAACGCGCCGCACCTCGCCCGTGTTACGCAAAGTGCCGATCAATTCTTCGCCCGCAGCGAAAATCGCATCGGCGTGGTCCAGCGCGATCCGTCCAGCTTCTGTCAGATGAAGCTGTCGACCGCGCCGTTCGAACAAAGCATGGCCAAATCGCGCTTCGAGTTTGCGAATTTGCACCGACAATGCTGATTGCGTGAGGTTCAGTCGCTCTGCCGTGCGTGTCAGATTCCCGTCGTGGGCGACCGCCCAAAAATACCGCAGATGGTTGTAATTGAACGTGCTCATAACGTTCGATTATAGCGAACGATATAGCACAAACAATGCATTTTATTCGCCGCATTGCGGCTGATACCCCATTCGTGATGACAACCTTCATTGGGGATTGCCTTGCCATATTATCTGCTTCCGCTCATTGCGCCGCTGGCTCTTGTGGTTTCCACGATCGCATCCTTCGTTTCGCCAGGACGCCGCTCTCGACTAGCCCCCGGCTTCGCCGAGATCGCTGCGCTTCTGGCGTTAGCGTCCGCGTTTGGCTCGCTCGGTATTCTTATCCTTAGCGGTCCGGGCGAAAGCCCGCTCATCGGGATGGCCGGGATCGGCTTGTCAGTGCGCCTTGACGCCGTCAGCGCCTCGATGCTGCTGCTCGTCGCGTTCGTCGGCTGGATCGTTGTGCGCTATGCTCGGACCTATCTCGATGGCGAGGCGCGCGCGAGCGCGTTCACAGGCTGGCTGTGCGCCACCCTTGCCGCCGTGCTGCTGCTCGTTCAGGCGGGCAATCTCGCCCAGCTTGTGTCGGGGTGGATCGCGACCAGTCTCTGCCTGCACAGGCTGTTGCTCTTCTATCCCGATCGGGTCGCCGCGCGCCGCGCCGCGCGCAAGAAGCTCATTTTTACCCGGCTAGGGGCGGCAAGCCTTATCATCGCCGCCGTTCTCCTAACATTCGTCTATGGCACAACCGATATAGCGGCGATCAATGCCGCCGCGAGAGAAGGCGATGGTTCGTCGCTGGCTGTTTTTGCAACAGTTTTGATCGCGCTGGCGGCCTTGCTGAAGTCGGCGCAGTTTCCGACCCATGGCTGGCTTACCGAGGTGATGGAGGCGCCGACGCCAGTGTCGGCCCTGCTGCATGCCGGTGTCATCAATGGCGGCGGTTTCCTGCTCATTCGCTTCGCAGACGTGATGTTGCTGTCGCCCGGAACGCTGGCCGCGTTGGCTATGCTTGGTGGTTTCACGGCGCTCTTCGGGGCGCTTGTGATGCTGACGCAGCCGGCGGTCAAAACGTCACTCGCCTGGTCGACGGTGGCACAGATGGGCTTCATGACTTTGCAATGCGGATTGGGACTGTTTTCGCTGGCATTGCTGCATATCGTGGCTCATTCGTTTTACAAAGCTCACGCGTTCCTCGCCTCGGGCGGCGCGGTCGACCAGGTCGCCGCGATCCGGCGGCCAGGGCCGGTGGCGATCCCCGACGGTGCGGCAGTCGGGTGGGCCTTCCTCGCGGCGATCGCGATCTATGCCGCGATCGGCGCGGCCTTCGGCATGATGTTTGGGTTCCACCATAAGTCGCCGCAATCTCTGGCGCTGGGTGCAATCCTGATTTTTGGCGTCGCCTATCTGCTGGCGCAGGGGCTGGCAGACGCCGCGCCGCGGGTTCTAACACGTAAGACGGCCCTGTACTCAGTCGCGGCGGCGGCTGGCTACTTCGCACTGCAGACCTTGGCCGAGTGGCTAACCGCAAGCGTGCTTCCCGCACCGCTTGCGCCGGGGCGTCTTGAATGGACGCTCATGGTGCTGGCGATCCTCTCCTTCGGAACGGTGGCTGTAGCGCAAGCTCTGTTCCCGCTCTGGGCCCATCACCCAGCCGCGGCCGGTCTTCGCGTTCACCTCTCGAACGGCCTCTACATCAACGCAACACTCGATCGAATGCTCGGCGGCTGGTCCGTCCGCAAGGCGTCGTGACGGCCGGACACTAAGGAACACGCAAATGCTGATGATCAAGACTAACACTCCACCCCTCGACGTCGCGGCAATTATTGCCGCGGCCGAAAGGGCGGCGCTCGCCATCCCGCCGCTTTGGCCGCTGGCTTCAAGCGTTGCGGTCAACCCATTCCTGGGACAAATCCATGAGCCTCTATCGACAGTGGCCGCCCGCCTAAGACGGGTCGCGGGAGCCGCACTCACAATGCCCCGCGCCTGGTACGCCGAGCGTATTCACGCGGGCGAAATCGCCGAAGCGGATCTCACGGCAGCCTTTGAGGCTGCACCGGAGATCTGGCGGCCAGATAGCCTTGCTTCATTGAAGTCAGCCATTGAAGCGAGCGCACCGACCCCCGTTATGCTTCCGACGATGGCGGAGCTCGCGGCCGAAGCCTCGGGTATAGATTGGACCGGCGTGATCGCCGAGCGCTTCGGTCAATGGGCGGCCGGCTATTTCGATGCGGGCCAAGCCTTGTGGACGGCGCCTCAGGGCGGCTGCGCCTATGCTGCGTGGCGCTCGGCCGCCGCCCACGATCTCACCCCAGAGATTCTCGGGCTGACGGGCTTTGCCATGCATGTGGCTCAAGCCCCAGAGCGCGCTGAGGATGCCCTGATCCAGTCGATCGAGAAGCTCGGACTCTATGGGGCGGCGCTCGAAAGCTATTTGCACCGGCTGCTGATGAGCCTTGGCGGCTGGGCGCAGTTTGCCCGGTACAAGCTCTGGCAAGCCGAGCTCTCGGGCGGGTCGGACAAGACGATCACCGATCTTCTGACAATTCGTCTCGTCTGGGAACAAGCACTGTTTGAGCAACACAAGCTTCGCATCGCTTGCCAATGGAAAGAGGCGCTTTGCGCCTATGCCGCGCCGGTCGAGCCGACACCGGACGATGCAATCGATGCAATCTTGCAGGAGGCGACCGAGCGCGCGGCGCAGCGGCAGCTGGGCAAGCTCCTCGGATCGCCGGCTCCCTCTAGATTGCAAGCGCGTCCAGCATTGCAGATGGCCTTCTGCATCGACGTTCGCGCAGAGGTGTTCCGCCGGGCATTGGAAAGCCTCGACCCCTGCATCGAGACATTGGGTTTCGCTGGGTTTTTCGGCATCGGCATTTTGCATCGTCGCTTCGCGTCGGATGTCGCGGAGGCACGCTTGCCTGTGCTTATTGCACCGCAAGTACGAACATGCTCGGGCGGGCATTCACATGATGTCGAGGCTCGGGACCAAGCAGCTCGGCTCCTGGCGCGTGCCAAGCGCGCCTGGGGGCGCTTCAAGCTCGCCGCTGTCTCCTCATTCGCTTTCGTCGAGGCGGCCGGGCCGATCTATGTCGGCAAGTTGGTGCGCGATGGTCTGGGACGCGCCAGCAACCGGATGCCGGATGACCCGGCACCAAGGTTCGAACCAGCGCTCGATCCCGAGGCTCGCATCGGCATAGCCGAAAGCGTGCTGAAGGCGATGTCGCTGACCGAACGTTTTGCACCGCTTGTCCTTATCGCTGGCCATGGCGCCAACGTCATAAACAATCCTCATGCCAGCGCGCTCCATTGTGGCGCCTGCGGCGGCTATTCCGGCGAGGTGAACGCGCGGCTACTCGCTACGCTCCTCAATGACCGCGAGGTGCGCGCCGGCGTCGCGGAGCGCGGGATCACCATCCCGGACGACACGCTGTTTATCGGAGCGCTGCACGACACAACCACTGATCGTGTGACGATCTACGGCGAAGACTCTCCATCAGCGCTACACAAGGAGAGCGTCAAACAGGTAAAAACCTGGCTTGCGACGGCCGGCGCTCTGGCACGGAGCGAACGCGCATTGCGCTTGCCCCGGGCGTCGGGAGGGCGCGACATCCTCCACCGCGCCCGCGACTGGGCCGAAGTCCGTCCGGAATGGGCGCTTGCCGGTTGCCAGGCCTTCATCGCCGCGCCGCGCCATCGGACTGCGGGTCGCGACCTCAAAGGACGTGCATTTCTGCACGGCTATGACTGGCGCCGGGACGATCAGTTTAGCGTTCTGGAGCTGATCTTGACAGCGCCGGTCGTGGTCGCGAGCTGGATCAGCCTGCAGTATTACGGATCGACTGTCGCGCCAACGGTGTTCGGAGCCGGCAACAAGCTCCTGCACAACGTTACCGCCGGCATCGGCGTGGTCGAAGGCAATGGCGGGCTCTTACGTGCCGGGCTACCCTGGCAATCGGTTCACGACGGAGAACGGCTAGCTCATGAACCACTGCGCCTGACCGTGTTCGTCGAGGCGCCCCGCGAGGCAATTAGCACGATCCTCAAACGTCACGATCAACTGCGGGCGCTGGTCGACAACAAATGGCTCCATCTTGTTGCCCTCGATGACCAGGGCCGCCCGGCTTGGCGGTACGCCGGCAAACTTGGCTGGGAAGCCTTTGACCAAGGGCACGTTGAACCGGAACGGACGATGGTGGTCGCATGAACGGGTTGCCCGCCCATCTGGCGGCCTTGGAGTCAGAGGCGATCCATGTCTTGCGCAATGGATTGTCGGAGGCGCGCAACCCCGTGGTGCTGTTTTCGGGCGGCAAGGACTCGACCGTCCTTGCCCATCTCGTGCTGCGCGCCTTCTTCCCTTCGAGGCCGCCGATCCCGCTCTTGCATATCGACTCGACATGGGAGTTCGCTGAAGTTCTCGCCTTCCGCGACGCCTTCGCGGACCGCCATGGCTTTCGGCTGATCGTTCAAGTCAACGAGCACGGACGGACACAGTCTATCAATCCGTTCGACCATGGCGATCTCTACACCACCATCATGCGCACTGATGCGCTCAGGCAGGCACTGACTGTCGGTGGTTATGACATCATCTTCGGCGGCGCCCGACGTGACGAGGAAGCAACCCGCGCCAAGGAGCGCATCGTTTCGGTACGGAGCACCAACCATGCCTGGGAGCCTCGCCTGCAGCGTCCCGAACTCTGGCGCTGTTTCAATTGGCGGATGAAGCCCGGCGAGACTATCCGCGCTTTCCCGCTGTCGAATTGGACCGAGCACGACCTGTGGACCTATATCCTGATGCGTGAGCTCGAAGTCGCGCCTCTCTACATCGCTCATGAGCGCAAGGTCGTCACCCGAATGGGAATGCGGATCGTCGTCGACGATCCGGTCCGCATGCGCTGGCAGCCTGGCGAAACCGCACTGCCGGAGAAGGTGCGCTTTCGTACGCTCGGATGCTGGCCGGTGACGGCGGCGCAGCCTTCCGAAGCAGAAACCATCGCCGCTGTCGTGCTCGAAACCCTGCGCGCCGAAACCTCCGAGCGCCGCGGCCGTCTCGGCGACGATGGCTCGCTCGAGCGTCAGAAACGGGAGGGCTATTTTTGAGCAACGACGGTCATTCGCAAGCCACGATTGGGTGTCCGCTGTCCGGTCCTTATGCTCGCCAGCGCGCCGTGCTGGCCACCATGCATGGCAAAGAGGCGGCAATCGTGCCGGCTTTCCAGGAGCGACTCGAGCTTACTGTCGAGACCCCGTCCGCGATCGACACCGACGCGCTGGGCACCTTCACAGGCGAGATCCCGCGCGCAGGCACGATTCGCGAGGCGGCCATAGCCAAGGCGCGGCTTGGGATGGCGGCGACGGGGTTGTCGATCGGCATCGCCAGCGAAGGCAGCTACGGTCCGCATCCGCATGTGCCGTTCATCCCCGGCGGGGTCGAGTTGATGGTTCTCGTGGACGACGGCCGCGGCATCGTCGTCAGCGAGTATCTGATCGATGATGCCCCGGTCTACGAGCACGTCGTCGCGGCCGAGATCGGCGATCTCAGGACGTTTCTCGACCATATCCGTTTCCCCGATCATGCCGTGATCGTACGACCTCATGAACCCGACGATGGTAGCGTTCTCATTCACAAAGGGCTGCGCACAGCTGAAGCGCTTGAAAGCGCACTCGAAACTTCAACCTTGCGATCGCGCGACAACCGCGCGCTCATTCAGACAGATATGCGCGCCCACATGAATCCCACGCGTATGGCGAGCATTGGCCGCCTGGCGCGTGCCCTTTGCGATCGGCTGGCGACCCCGTGTCCGGCCTGCGGCGCCCCCGGTTACGGGCAAATCGACGTAGAGACGGGGCTTCCCTGCGAATGGTGCGGCGCCCCCAGCATCATGGTTCGTTATCAGATCTTCGGTTGTGTCGCTTGCGAGTTTCGCGAGATGCGTCCCCGCCCCGACGGGCGCACCCATGCTGATCCTGGCCATTGCCCGGAATGCAATCCGTGATCGGCGTGACCGACCAGGAACCGATCGCAAACCGGCTGTTGGAGCCGTGGAAGATGCTTGCTCGCGCTAGGAGTAAATTCGATGTCTTGGTATGACGCTAGCTTGAAAGAAACCGATGCTCGAATTGCTTGGATTCTGGCCCATCCGGGCATGAGCGTGTGGCTGAAAGAAGCGCTTCGGGCTGCACTTGAGCGCGATCCGGTCGATATTCTAAATGATCTCGAAATCCTCATCTACCTGCTGCGCGCCCGATCCGATGCCCTGATTCACGCAGCACTTGGTGCAGAAGGAGGTGACCTTGCACGAGAGGATTGAGCTGACGTCCTCGGCAGACTGGTACGGCCTAACGTAGTGTACGCGATCTCGTAGAGAGCAGGAGTCGCTCACCTGTCACTAAATCGGCAGACTGCAGGTGGTGATCGATTTCCTGACGAAGAATTCGCAGGTGGCCGGTTTCGACCAAAACTCGACATCATGAACAATCGTCGATGAGCTTGGCGTGTGAGGACGGAATGCGCTTTGCATCAACATTTCTCGGCACTCCAATGCGCGCTCCCACGCTACGCCGTGTGTGGTCCGTCCCTATCATCTGCTTCGCGAACTGATCCAGCGACAAACATGGCGCGTAAGAAACGAGAGCGATAACTGCCGGAGATTCGTCATCATGGCAGGTAAGATTTCCGGCTTATTTGCAGCCGGCTTAGCGGTGATCGGCTATCGCGCCGGCGTCGAAGAGCCGCCTTATTCCATCGTAGCGCATAGCGGCGAATTGGAAATTCGCCGATACGACCAAAGGCTTGCGGCCGAGACGACTTTATCAGGCAAGACGATGGAAGACACCCGCCGTGCCGCATTCCAAATTCTGGCAGATTACATTTTCGGCAACAACAAGGCCAAAACGAAAATCGCGATGACGGCTCCAGTAGCTCAGTCATCGCAACAGGTCGAGATGACCGCGCCCGTCGGCCAGCAGCGGACCGCCGAAGGCTGGACTATGAAGTTTTTTCTGCCTAGCGATTTGACCGTGGACACTGCGCCGGAGCCCCGAGATCGCAGGGTCAAGCTCGTCATCGTTCCAGAACAGGATTACGCGGTACTGCGCTTTACCGGCCGCCGGGACGACGCAGCCGTGCAATCGCAGATCGCCAGGCTCAAGGCCGCGCTTGCCGGCAGCGAGTGGCAGTCGGCGGGTGAGCCAGTCGCGTGGTTCTACGACCCACCTTGGACATTACCTTTCTTGCGTCGCAACGAAGTGGCCGTAAAGGTCCACTGTGCCGATTTGAAAGACTGAGAGAATGGTCAGGGGTTCATTTTCGCCGAGAAGTGAGCCGGGATTGAACCCACCTCTGTTAGTTGCACGCATCGCCGATCGAGAGATGATAGAGCGAGATCGCAGCAAAGTTGATCGCCGGATCAAGGCGGCGACGTTCCCGGTCGTCAAAACCCGAATGCTTCGACTTCGCAGCCACTCCGAGGCTCAACAAGATGCAGGCCCTGGAACTGGCACGCTGCGAATGGACCGAGCGGCACGAGAATGTTGCTGCATTCGGTTCCAGCGGCACATGCAAGAGCTATGTCGCCCTCGATCTCAGGTTGGCCGCGTGCCAGAAGGGACCGGCAGTCGGCTTCACAATCGCCGCCGCTCTCCTCAGCGAGATAATGTGGGCCCTCGACGAACGACGTCTGCTTCGGTTCCAGAAAAAGATGGCCGCCTACAGGCTCCTCATTATCGACTTTCTGGGCGTCGTGCCGCTGTCCAGGAACGTGGCTGAACTGCTGTTTGAGCTGATCTCGCAACGTTGCGAGCACGCCGCGACCCTCACCACCACCAATCTCCGCTTTGACGAATGGGCCGAAACACTGAGATCGGAACGACTGAACTCGTACTGCTCGATCGCGTCACTCATCATGTAAACATCCTTGAGATGAAGGGCGAAAGCTATTATTGCGCTCAAAACGGCGCCCAAAAAGCGGCCTGAAAACGCTTACGAAAATCGCCAACGGCTCAAGCGTGACACTCTATTGGGGTTACGCGCTCCGACGTTCTCCGATTGAGGCGCCAAGTGACCTACTTTTACGCCGCCCAATGGCCTGGTTTTGCTCCACCATTGACATGGTCAGTAGAAGCAGCGCGATGGCTTCTAAGCGCGCTTCTCACTTGGCTGGAGGAAATTCCAACTTGCTCACGTCATAGCCAAGCGACCGAGCCTTGCGAACCATGATTGATAGCTGATGGCTAGTCGGAGGGCGTCGCGCGTAAATCCAAAGATTTTTGAGCCGGGAATCTGCGCTGATGAACCAGCTCTTGTCTGGCGATGTGTATAAAACCCAATAATTGTAAGTAATGAAGAGCGGGTATCGCACGCGAAGCTTGGCGCGATTGGTGTCGGCGTCCAGGAGATGACCTTTGCCGTTCACCGTCTTGAGTCTGCCGGAAGGCGTACCTTCGTGGCATCCGTCGAGGACCTCGACCTCTTTGGGGCTATTGCCTGTGCGATAGGTTGTAAATCCGGCAACGCAGCCGTCGGTAATCCACATCGGTCTTCGAGCAATCTCCAGCCATGTGCCGCTATAGTGGCCTAACGGGACCTTTGCGACATTTGGCTCGGCGGCGAGCGATACGGTTACGAGCATGCCGAATATCGAAATCAGGAACATCGCCAAACGCATTTTCATCGTAGCCTCTGGTTCTATAGCTCTCAATATAGGCAATACGCTGCGATATACCTTTTGGATTGTTCAGCGCTAGGCCAATTTGGCGAGAGTGAATTTCGTTCATCGATGCCGTGTTGGTCTCACCGAGAGTGTGGCCTGCTGCCGGTACTGGGGCCAAGGGATGAACTGCACAGAGGGGCACCGTTTTATATTTCGGATTTCACGATGGGGAAAGGCAATCAACAACCTTCAACCTCCGCCTGCCGGTGCCCAATTCACATCCCGACAAAGCAGTCCACCTAGGATGCATCCGCGTGTGGTTAAGCTGTCGCGACCGACAATCACCGTTATAGCATAGCTCCTGTCTCGTTTCGGGTCATAGGCGGTTCCTGCAAGCTTCGTATCCGACTTACGATTGAGTGTCATCACCAGTCGGTCGCCGACCTCCTCGCCCTTACTCGTGTCCCTGATCCAGAGATTAGTTGCGCAAATTTTCGAGCCACACGGCGCTATCCTGACCCGGGCATTGCCGTCATCGCGCAACCAAACCCCATCAGGATTACGCTCCTGGGCGGCGAGCGCGGTGCAACCTATAAATGACACAACCGACAATGCTGCGACACGCAATATCACGGCACAGGCTCCCAAAAATTCTAACTTCAATTACGATGGTTACGCAGGAGTCTCGTGTTTGGATCACATCCCATGCATGGAGCCGGCTTTCGGAGCCTGGCCGCCATAACGAGCAGCACTTTGTGATCCGACGATCACTCAAGGGCGTAACAGGAGTAATCTCGGTCAAAGAAAGGCCAACCCTTGAAAACATATGGAATTGCCTACATCGCGACCGGCTTGGTGTTTCTGGCCATTGATGCAATCTGGCTGAGCTTAGCTGCGCAACGGCTCTACCGTCCGCTAATGGGTGACATGTTGGTCGACGGTTTCAGGCTGGCGCCAGCGGCGCTGTTTTATCTCATCTATATTGCCGGCATCGTCGTTTTCGCGATCGCTCCAGCACTTACCAGCGATCGATGGATGACAGCCTCATCATATGGCGCGTTTCTTGGCCTTTTCGCCTACGCGACCTATGACCTGACCAACCAGGCCACACTGAAGAATTGGCCTATCATCGTGACGATCGCTGATCTCTGCTGGGGAACATTTGTGACCGCGGTTGCCGCAACGGCCGGCTTCCTCATCACGCGCGCCATCAGGTCCGCGTTTTGATTTCGCTTATCAAGCCTGACGCAATAAGCCCAACGAAAACAGTAAGCGTGCCAGCGCTCATGGAATTCAACCGAAAAAACGCCTGATATTCGGAAGTGGTATAGGTGTGCATTGGTACGCCGTACCTCCCTTCCAGCCCGAGGTAGGCAAGCAAGGCCGCGCCGATCAAAACAAATGCGATAACCCTCTCCGAGGCTTTGAAAAACGTCGCCGCAATCAAGGCGCACGGGATCAGAAAAATCTCCACGCCCGACGCGGGGCCAAATACCTGTGCGCTCAAGATCGTGTTGCCTATGCCGGCAAGGGGAAGAAGCGCTCGGCCTGTCTTGGAATATCGTCGGGCAACGGCTGGCACTGCCAGGAAAAACGGTGTCGATAGGAAGGTCAAGAAGGTCGGCCAGACATGGTCGCTGACAGCCCAATAAACATAGAGAGGATAAAATGGTTGGTTGGACGCCACCACCAAAGCAACCAGATTGCAGGCCGCGACCATAGGATCGTCGTGCGCGGCATAGGCGGCAACGCGATCCCAAATGTGGCGAACAAATCTCATGAACACGCCCGTCATGCTGGACGCAGGAGGTAGTGGCTCACGCCCCATTCCTCACCGCTGGCGTGCCCGAACAGGCCTGCCGTCGCCAGATAAAAGAGACGCCAGCGCTGGCGCCAGAGCGCGGCGTCGGCACCGTAAACATCGCCGAGGATGCGATCTATCTGCTGACGGTTCGCATCGAAGCACTCCAGCCAGTCTATCGCCGTCTTCTGATAGTGAATCCCGCTCCAGCGCCAATCCCGTTCAACCATGAAGCAGTCCGGAAAATGCCTGATAAGGCCGTGGCTCGGCATGATACCGCCGGTAAAGAAATGCTGGGCGATCCAGTCCGACTCGTTCTTATGATCGAACCGATACGGGCTGTGCTTGTGGCTGAAAACGTGAATGAAAAGCCGCCCCGTATTGGGCGCAAGCCACGTCTTGATACGTTCGAGCAGAACCCGCCAGTTCGACATGTGCTCGAACATTTCGACGGAAACGATTCTATCATAGCCGCCATTGGCTTCGAAGGCGTTCATGTCTGCGGTGAGGACACGGAGGTTGGTAAGGCCGCGCGCCGCCGCCTGCCTTTCGATATGAAGCCGCTGCGGGCTGGAGTTGGAGACGGCGGTAATGGTCGAATGCGGAAACCGCTCCGCCATGAAAAGCGTGAGCGAGCCCCAGCCGCAGCCGAGTTCAAGGATCGACTGCCCATCGGCTAAACCGGCGTGCGCGACCGTCTCCTCCAGCGCCAGACGTTCAGCCTCCGCAAGCGTTTCCTGACCCGTCGGATAAAGGCAGCAAGAATATTTGCGATGCGGGCCGAGCGTGAGCGCGAAGAATTCGGGCGGCAATTCGTAGTGCTGCTCGTTGGCAGCGTCCGCATGTTCGGCGATTTGGTGTTCGCTCATGGCGCGCGCGAAATCGCATTCCTCCCGTTGCGATGCTAAGGTGAGCTTTCGTCTCGTACGCCCGACCAGGAACTCAATGCCGATTCGCGCCAACGGGTCGGGAAGCGGGGAGCGTTCAGCGGCGCGGATCACTGAGGCAATCAAGCTCATCGAATGTCTCCATCGGGTTTCGCGTCTGCGGCGCGTTGCGGGCCCGGCCAGAACGCGTTGACGCGGTGCTGATAGTCGCGAAATGCCTCGCCTCGCGAGCGCAGCATATGAGCTTCGAGCGGGGGAATGCCGGACGCGTGAACGAGGAGCCAGTACATCAATAATGGCCCGGCGAGCGCCAGCCAGCCCCAGGGGTAGGCACCTGAAAGATCGATTGCGATGATTGCGTAGGCGGACCAGCCCAACCATTCGAAAAAATAGTTCGGATGTCGCGAGACCCCCCAGAGCCCGACGTCGCAGACCTTGCCCTTGTTCGCAGGATCCGAGCGAAAATCCGAGAGCTGTCGGTCGGCAAGCGCCTCGCCGGCGACTGCCACGATCAGGACGGCGACGCCGAGCCAATCGAAAAATCTGAGACCGGGCGCCGAATTATGGGCTGCGAGCATGATCGACAGCGCGAGCACCAGGGCGGCCAGCGCCTGTATCTGCAGAAACCAGAACAGGCGTGTGTTGAAGGCTTTCCCCCACTCTTCACGCAATTGGCTGTAACGGGGGTCATCGCCGCCACGAGCGGTGCGTGCCGCGATGTGAATGCCAAGTCGCAGTGACCAGAGGAGCGCCAGCAATGCAACAAGCACCTGACGGACTGTGATCTCGGCATCAGCAAACGGGACAAGGGCCGCTGCCGCGCCAAACGCGCCGGTGGCGAAAGACCAGATCGCATCGATCCAGCCCGACCGGCCAGTACGAAGCGCAATAAGCCAGGCGCCGATCATCGTCGCCGAGACGCAAGCTGCCAATGCGAGAACGAAGATCGCTGCGGTCATGCGCTCCTTTCCTGCGCCGCCGGCCTGCCGGGAGGCAGTTGTTGATCGGTATGCTTCAGCGCAAAACCCGCGACATCGTCGAGAACCGGCGCCAGGAACCGCAACGGAGGAGCAAACGCGCCGATCAGCGTGCGGTGGTTTACACGGTCGTAGAGCTTCGTTTCCGCTTCGCCGCCGACGCTTCTCATTCGTTCGGCGAGCCGAATTGTGTTCCCGGGATCGACGGACGGATCATTGTTTCCTGTCGCCAAGAATGCCGGCGGAGCAAAAGCATCCACGAAGTTGATCGGCTGTGTGTCGGCGAGGCCGTTTTCCGGCCCAAAGATCTGTTTCAGCGTCCGGCTATGAAGGGGGAGAAAGTCATAGGGACCGGCAAGGCCGATAATGGCGCGAAGGTCGACGCTTGCATCGAGATCAAGCTCAAGAAGCCATTGGCGATCGAAGGCCAGCATGGCGGCGATATGGGCTCCGGCGGAATGGCCCATGGCGATGACGCGACGAGGATCACCACCGAACTCCGCAATATGATCGACCGTCCAGCGCATTGCCTCAGCCGCATCCTGGAGGAAGCCGGGGAAGCGAACCTCGGGAAAGACACGGTAATCGGGAATCACGGTGGTGATGCCGCGCTCGGCCAGGGCATGTCCAACGAAGAGGTAGTCGCTTCGCTCGCCATCCTCCCAGCCGCCGCCATAGAAGAAGACGATGACTGGCGACGGCCCGTCCTTCGCGGCCGGATAGATGTCAAGGACATGGCGCGGGTGGCGTCCGTAGCGGACAACGCTAAGGGGTCGCGTCGCACCGATCCTGGCAATCACGTTCAGCAAATCGACCGGAGACGGAAATGCTTTCATGTACCGGCCACTTCTGGCGGCGCTGTGCTGAACGCGTTCCCCGCAGTCATCGATCAGAAACCCACGATCGGACGCAGAAGGCGACCGAGCAATCCGTGAAGTCGCGTATCGCCTTCAAGCGCGGCAAGACACACGCAATCCGATTCCTGCCCAACCACAGGCCGATGATCCACATCGTCGCCGGCCTCATCGAGGTCCCCTGGAAAATACTGGCCGCGCTCGTCAGCCAGCGATCCAGACAGAATCTGCATGAATTCGAGGCCGGTATGTCCATGAGCCGGAAGATGGAGCCCTGCTCTGCCTTTCAGCAGCATGACTTTTTCGTCAGGGCTACCGGGAATCTTGACCTTGCTCCATTTGAACCCCGGCCCAAGCCACTTCCACGGACCGATCTCGCAGTGCTGCATCGCCCGCGGAAGTTCTATTCCCAGTTCCGGATGTTTGATCGTGGCTCGGCCTTCGGTCTGCAAGGATTGAGCAACCTCGAGCCGCTCCATAGTGCGTCCGAAAAAATCCGCAGCGAGCGGAGCGGGTGACATTTCATCCAGGATCGCGCCGCCAACGGCCTCGAAGTGCGCTATACGGTTGCGGCAGACCGCACATCCTTCGAGATGGACGGAGACGACAAGCGCAGGACCTGCGCCCAATGCGCCGGCCGCCATACGCATCAGCGTCTCGTCGCTGGGGTGATGGTTAATCGTCATATATCGCTGTCCAAAAGGGTCCGAAGCCGATTCAATGCGAGCCGAACACGGGATTTTACGGTGCCGAGAGGAATGCCCAGCTCTCTTGCAATCTCCGCATGCGGTTTCTCGGCAAAGAACGACAGCCGCACAATGGTTGACTGATCGATCGGCAGGCTTTCCAACGCCTTGCGCACCCCTTCCTCCCGTTCGGCAACGATGGCGATATCTTCACCCGAAGGCGGCATATCGGGTTCATCAGTCGGATCCAGAAGATGATCGGCAGTCCGAGATCGCGTGCGGCGCAGACGGTCGATCCTTTGATTGCGGGCAATCGTAAACACCCAAGTTGAGGCGCCGGCTTTACCGGGATCGAAATAGGACGCTTTTCGCCATACCGCTATCATGACCTCCTGGGCCACTTCCTCCGCAGCGGCATCTTCAAGGCCCGATCGCATGAGGAAGCTTTTGACGCGAGGTGCGAAATACCCGAAAAGTCGCGCGAAGGCATTCCGGTCCTGCGTCCGCGCAACCGCGTCGATGAGACGGATCAATTCCTCGGGAGACGGCAGCACCTCTTTTTGCCTTGCCTCGTTCAAAACAACCAGCCTCGCTGCCGGCCGGACCTGCCGCGTATTCCTGGTTCCAATATATAAGCTCGCTGCATCCATTTGCCCTTCATACGCCCGCGCCCTGCGAGTGGATCACGCTTCAAGTGATCTATCGCGCGCCGGCTTCCGTAAATATTGGCAGTTTGGCGCGCGGAGGGAAATCCTTTGACCGGAAAGATTGCAGCAACCGACGGACGTAACGGGTGGGAACCTAGCCCGGCCGCCGATCAAGGCCTCGACATCGCTGTCGTTGGCAGCGGCATTTCCGGGCTGTCTGCCGCATGGTTGCTCTCGAAAAGGCATCGCGTCTCTCTTTTCGAAGCTGATAACCGGCTTGGGGGTCACAGCCATACGGTCGATGCCGCAGGCTTGTCAGTCGATACCGGTTTCATCGTGTTCAATGAGAACACTTACCCGAATCTCATCGCGCTTTTCGACCATATTGGCGTTGCCACGAAGCGTTCCGATATGTCGTTTGCCGTTTCACTCGACGACGGCCGCCTTGAATACTCCGGCACCGGATTGCTGGGCCTTTTCGCGCAGGGCCGGAACGCCATCAGTCCACGATTCTGGATGATGTTGCGCGACCTCGTCCGTTTCTACCGCGAAGCGCCGCGGAATGTTGCAGCGTTAGGAATGATAACCCTCGACGAATATCTCGATGCGGCCGGCTACGGCGACGGCTTCCGCAATGACCATCTCTATCCCATGGCGGCTGCGGTCTGGTCGACGCCGGCAGCAAAAATCGGCGCCTATCCCGCGGCTTCGTTCATCCGATTTTGCCAGACGCACGGTCTTCTGAAGCTTGCTGGCCGACCGATCTGGCGAACCGTCGCCGGCGGCAGTCGGTCCTATGTGCAGGTACTCTCCAAAACCATACCCGAAGTCGTCTCGAACTATCCCGTCAACGCGATTGTTCGCGCAAAAGATGGCGTCGAGATCGTTGGACACGATGGCCACGGTCGCCGTTTCGATCGCGTTGTCATCGCAGCACACGCGGACCAAGCTCTGAAAATGCTGGCCGATGCGAGTATCGAAGAGCGACGTCTGCTTGGCGCGTTCGACTATATCGTCAATGACGCGGTCCTTCACACCGATACGCGCCTGATGCCGGAGCGGCGCCGTGTATGGTCGAGCTGGAACTACATGACGAGAGATGACAATGATGGCCGCAAGCTCGCCGTGACCTACTGGATGAACCGTCTGCAGGGGATCGAAAGCAAGCGGCCGCTGTTCGTAACGCTCAACCCTCACCGCGAGATCGCACCCGAGACGGTCCTCAAGCGAATGAGTTATAGCCATCCTCGTTTCGATGCCCGGGCGATGCAGGCGCAAAAGGAGCTTTGGTCGCTGCAAGGGCGCGGCAACACCTGGTTCTGCGGCGCCTATTTCGGCGCAGGGTTTCACGAGGATGGGCTGCAAGCCGGGCTTGCGGTCGCCGAGGCGATCGGCGGCGTGCGGCGGCCGTGGACAGTTCCGGGCGAATCCGGCCGCATCCATATTCATCACAGCGTGCCCGATCTGCCGGAGACGGAGGCAGCCTGATGCCGGAACTCCGATTAGGGCTGTATGCTGGTTCCGTGATGCATCACAGGCTGCGGCCGACACAGCATCGCCTGCGCTACAGTATTTTCTACCTGCTGCTCGATCTCGACGAAATAGACGTGCTGGCGAAGAAACTTCGCTTTTTCTCGCATAACCGCTTCAACCTCTTCAGCTTCCATGATCGCGACCATGGCGAGGGATCGACATCATCGCCGCGCGACAGGATCGAGCAGCAATTAGAGGAAGCCGGCATCGAATCCGGTGGTCCGATCCGGCTGCTCACCATGCCACGCATCCTGGGATACGCGTTCAATCCGCTGAGTATTTATTTCTGTCACAGGCGGGATCAGTCGCTTTCCGCGATTCTCTACGAGGTCAACAATACCTTTGGACAGCGCCATAATTATCTCATTCCCGTGCCCTCCGGGACTGAGGCGCCAATCCGCCAGGAAAGCCCAAAATCCTTTTATGTATCGCCATTCATGACCACCGGCATGATCTATTCCTTTTCTATCGTGCCTCCCGGAAACGATTTATCAGTTTCGGTTATCGGCCGTGATGACGAAGGACCGCTCATTATCGCCAAGCTGACCGCTGTCAGGCAGGATTTGTCAGACGCCTCTCTAGCCCGCGTGTTCTTCGTCTATCCGCTGCTGACATTCAAAGTCATCGCAGGCATTTACTGGGAAGCACTGCTTATTTGGCTGAAGGGAATCCGTCTCTATCCGCGGCCTTCCCCACCGGATCGGCCCGTCACCATCGGGCGCGGAGCAAACCCTGAAAGCGGTCAAGAGAAGAGCAGCGTGCATGACGTTTGACATCAAGACGAGAACCTTGAGCGGCTTTAAAAGGCACAGAGAAAGCGTGATCGCGCATTTGCTTGGCCGAATGATCGCGCGGATCGATTGCGGCCACATCACCGTCGTGCTGCCATCCGGTGATCGGGTCGAGCATTCTGCCGCGCGGTCCGGACCGTCCGCGACGCTTATCATCCATGACTGGCGAGCAATCCGGCGGCTCCTCAGCCACGGGGATTTGGGCTTTGCGGAAGCCTACATCGACGGTGATTGGTCAAGCCCGGATCTTGCCGCACTACTGGAGTTGGCGGCACGAAACATCGCTGTCCTCGATCGCAGCATTTCCGGTTTCTGGCCTGCTCGCATCTATAATCGCATACGTCATTTTCTGCGCGCTAACAGCAAAACTGGAAGCCGTAGAAACATTTCCTTCCACTATGATCTCGGCAACGCATTTTACGAGCGCTGGCTCGACCCGACGATGACCTATTCATCGGCGCTTTATACACATCCAAACCTGACGCTTGAAGAGGCCCAGGAAGCCAAGCTGTCACAAATCGAAGAACTCCTGGATCTTCAGGGCGGCGAGAATGTCCTCGAAATCGGCTGCGGCTGGGGAGCCCTGGCCATGAGGTTGGCTCGCGCAGGTGCTCACGTTACCGGCATTACCCTATCGACCGAGCAACTGGCTTTCGCTCGAAAGCGCCTGGAGCAGGAAAAGCTGGTCGACAGTGCTGCTTTGGAATTGACGGACTACCGCGACGTCGAGGGTTCCTATGACAGGATCGTATCGATAGAAATGCTGGAGGCGGTCGGCGAAGCCTACTGGCCGGCTTACTTTGAAACTCTGCATGATCGCCTGAACGTCGGCGGCATAGCCGTTCTGCAGGTGATCACGATCGATGAGGCGCGCTTCGAGGCTTACCGTGGCTCTCCCGATTTTATTCAGCGTCACATCTTCCCAGGCGGGATGCTTCCGACCAAAGCAATCATTGCCGACCAAGGCGCACAGGCCGGCCTGGAGCTGGTTTCGACGCAAAGTTTCGGGCCGAGCTATGCGGCCACACTTTCCGACTGGCGCAAACGCTTCCTGGCGTCCTGGCCCGACATCGCGGCACTGGGGTTCCCGGAGCGCTTCCGCAGGCTCTGGAACTATTATCTCTGCTACTGCGAGGCTGGATTCAGAACCGCAACCATCGATGTTGGCTTTTTTGTCTTCGCCAAAAGCTGACGTTTCAGCTGGAGAATGACAATTTCTTAGGGACCTGACAGTCTACTCTCACGCCGCCGCAAAGGGCTACATCGGATTACCTGGGCGGTCACCAGCAACAAACTTTCCATCAGCATCGGGCGCCTACCGGTTTCGCGCGACGCGTTCCTGCCGCTGACAAGAGCAACGATAGCGAGTCTCGATGCCGATGATCGGCACGCGGTAACTCAAATCTACTTTACCGGGAAATCCATAACGCAGGGGCCTTCGTACAAAGCTTTGTCAGATGACAGTGAAACAAGGAGGACTCTATGACTATGAAGTTGTTGAAAGCCGCTATGTTTTCCGTGGCACTTGCGATGTCCGGAACCGCTTATGCGGCCAATCCAACGGTAGGCGGCGCGCCGATGTACGCCAGCAAGAACATTGTCGAGAACGCCGTCAACTCGAAGGATCACACGACCCTTGTAGCTGCCGTCAAAGCAGCAGGCCTCGTGAAGACGCTCGAAGGACCGGGACCATTTACCGTGTTCGCACCGACCAACAAGGCGTTCGCAAAGCTTCCTAAGGGGACTGTCGATACGCTTCTCAAACCGGAAAACAAGGACAAGCTGGTAAAAATCCTCACCGCTCATGTTGTGGCCGGAAAGGTCACTGCCGAGGATCTTATTCGCGACATCAAGAAGAACGGCGGCAAGTATAACATGACGACAGTCAGCGGAGATTCGCTGACAGCCGAACTGAAAGGCAAACATGTCTACATCATCGATGAATCTGGTGGCGCCGCAGAGGTGACCATTCCGGATGTGATGCAATCAAATGGCGTGATCCACGTCGTCAACGCCGTTCTTTTGCCAAAATAAGCGGCATCAGACATGGGCGGTGCTCTGATTGACGGCGTACCGCCCATTTTGACTCGATATCGGCGTATGATTGTGGCGTGGCAAGAACATTGAGCTCGATGCTCATGATTGCCCATTTGGAACGTCGCCCGCGATACTTATTCGCTTCTGTGACGATGTTCGCCCCCATGCCCGTAGCCTAAAATTTCCCGGAGATGTCGATGATCTATCGCCCGCCCAAAATTCCGGCATCATGTATCACCGCCAAGGATGCATGGCTCTCTCGAAGGTCGTTTATTTCCTATGGCGCTGGAGCCGCTGTTGCTTCGATTGTACCCTCGGTGGCGGCCTCAGCTCCTATATCGGCCGCGAAAACGGATTACACCGTTGCCGAAAAGCTGACGCCCAGAAACGACGTGACCACCTACAATAATTTCTACGAGTTCGGTTTGGATAAATCAGACCCTTCACGTAACTCCGCGTCCTTCAAGCCGCTGCCGTGGACCATCAAGGTCGATGGCATGGTTGCCCGACCGACGACCTTCGGTTTTGACGACATTATGAAGATGTTTCCACCGCAGGAACGGGTCTATCGAATGCGCTGCGTTGAGGCTTGGTCGATGGTGATCCCATGGGATGGCTTTCCGCTGGCGGCGCTTCTCGACAAGGTTGAGCCGCTGGGCAGCGCCAAATACGTTGCATTCGAGACAGTAGTCCGGCCAGACGAAATGCCAGGCCAAAAAGGGCTGTTCCAATCGTTGGCGTGGCCGTATATTGAAGGGTTGAGGCTCGACGAGGCGCGTCACCTACTCACAATTCTGGCAGTGGGCATTTATGGCGAAACACTGCCCAATCAGAATGGAGCTCCCATCCGTCTCGTCGTGCCTTGGAAGTACGGCTTCAAAGGCATCAAGTCGATCGTCCGCATCAGCCTGACCGAAAAGCAGCCGTCGAATACCTGGAACACGACGGCGCCCAATGAATATGGATTCTATGCGAACGTAAACCCGAACGTACCCCATCCGCGATGGAGCCAGGCGACTGAAAGGCGCATCGGGAGTAGCGGTTTTTTCAGTTCAAATCGAATTCCGACAGAGATTTTCAACGGCTATGGCGACGAGGTGGCCAGCCTTTACAACGGCATGGACCTCAAGGCGAATTTCTGATGAGTCCAACTTCCACCTTGAGGCGTGGCTGGCACGACGAGGCCATCTGGCTGCTCTATCTGGCCGGGCTCCTGCCAGCCGCATGGCAATTCTATCTTGGCGCCACGGGGAATCTTGGAGCCGATCCAGTAAAGACGTTCGAGCTGTTCCTCGGTTTTTGGGCGGTGCGGTTTCTGGTTCTTACCCTTGCTATCTCGCCGTTGCGCGAGATTTTCGGATTGAATCTCATACGTTATCGGAGAGCGCTTGGCTTATTGTGCTTCTACTATGTGCTATTTCATTTCACGGTCTATCTTGTATTAGACCAGGAAATGGCACTGCACGCCGTAATAGCGGATGTCATGAAGCGACCCTTCATTATGCTCGGAATGGCAGGATTCGCTCTTCTGGTGCCCCTCGCGGTCACATCCAACAGCCTATCCATTCGCAGGCTGGGGAAGAACTGGCTCCGACTTCACCGGCTCATCTACCTTGTCGCTCTATGCGGAGGGTTACATTTTTATCTTGCGACGAAAGTTTTATCACCGCAGCAGTATATCTATTTGACATTACTTTCGCTGCTGCTGGTATACCGCATTGCCCGGCCCACTCTGAAACGCAGAAAAAAGTCGGGCATAAGAAAGCAGAGGCAACACGTTCCTTCGGCTGCTGTAAACTAAATTGGCCACGATCGCCCCACTCCTGCCGATGGTACGGAGGCATTTATCTCTACGCCTGCGATCTTGCGGCAACAGAGAAGCGTCCAGCCCCGTGGCGTACGGAGCATGAGATCCAAAGTGCTCGATTTGACGTAAAAGGCAGCAGTTAGGAAAAAATTGTTCAAGCAGCGCCCGGTTCAATGGAAACGATAGAGCAAAAGCCGAATGTCGTTCTTGTACTCGGCAGCGCACCTGATGCTTTGGAAGTTCGTGCCTGGGATCGTTCCGCGATTGCGTCGATAGTAGCCATAAACAATGCGTGGGCTATCCGCGACGATTGGGATTATTTGATATATCCTGACGACTTCCCAAGTGATCGGTTACCCGCCATGCAGTCAACATCTGCTTCGAGGGTCACGTCAGACGAATTTGTTCCTGCACAGAACGAATTCGGCGGTTTCGTTTATGCAGGCGGAACCATGGCATTTACTTCTGCGTATTGGGCGCTTCATGCGTTGAAGCCAGACGTTCTCGTCTTTCTTGGCTGTGACATGATTTACTCCGGGGTTGGAGGCACGCATTTTTACGGCAATGGAACGGCTGATCCGCTTCGGCAAGACGTCACGCTGCGTTCTCTTGAAGCGAAATCAAGTCGCCTGTTCGTGACGGCCCTGCGAGCAGGGACACTCTGCCTCAACCTTTCCAGCCGTCCACAGAGCAGGCTTACTCTTCCGCGCACGACACTGGCAACTCTTTCGCGTTTGACCACGCGCCGGGTCAGTGCCTTGAAGCAGATATTTTCAGGACTGGTCGTTCGGGAGGCCGAAGCCGCAGCAAAGTCACTTGAGGCCAAGCTAGGCTATTTCGTCGAAGACGGCCGGTACTGGAGAAAAATCACTGAATTCAGTGAATCCTGCATCGACCGGATCGACGCTTTATGGACCGACGCGATCGTGCGCATTCCGAGATCGTGCAGTTCGCGAGACGTCTGCCAATGCAGGAACGTATAGCCAAGGACTGAGGGAGGGCGAAGGGTTCGTCTGGTCGTGAAATCACTCCAGGCACAAGAAAGAAAAGTCAAATGGCAACAACAGTTATCTACGGCGGTTCGGGCGGCATCGGTACGGCCATTCTCGGCCGCATTACCGAACGGGGTGAGAGTGTCCATCTCGTTGGGCGCGATACCGACCGGCTTCAAAAACTCGCGGTGGAAACTGGAGCAACCTTTACGGCTGTTGACGTGCTGACCCCAGGCAGTTTCGAGCGAGTCGCTTCGGAAGTTCACGGGCCCATCAATGGTCTCGTTTACGCGGTAGGGTCGATCAACCTGAAGCCGATCGGCCGCCTGACCGAAGATGACTTCGTGCGCGACTTCCGGCTCAATGCCGTAGGTGCGGCGCTCGCGATGAAGGCTCATCTTCCAAGCCTCAAACAGAGCCGCGCGGCTTCAGTGGTTCTGATCTCCTCGGTCGCAGCCTCGCAGGGATTCGCCGCTCATGCGTCCGTCTCTATGGCGAAAGCAGCCCTGGAAGGCTTGACGTTCGCGATGGCGGCGGAACTCGCGCCAGCAATTCGCGTCAACTGCGTAGCCCCCTCGTTAACCAGGACGCCGCTTTCGCAGTCGCTGACCAATTCGCCTCAGGTGGCAGACGCCATTGCACAATTGCATGCGATGCGCCGTCTTGGTGAGCCCGACGATATCGCCGCATTTGTCGATTTCCTTCTGTCACCCGAAGCCGGCTGGATAACGGGGCAAGTGATTGGAGTGGATGGTGGACGCTCTCGTCTGCGAACCAAAGGTTAAGTTGGCCATCACGCGATAGGGACGGAAATATGTTGCCTGCCACTGCTATGATAGATGACCTCAGCAGGGAACCACCAGTCGCTGCGATTGGTAGCGAATGGAAATTTGTTACAGACACAGTAATGGGTGGAGTTTCCCAAGGAGTGATGACTCGCGAGGAAGTTGCAGGCCGGTCCGCCATCCGTATGCGCGGAGACGTCAACCTGGAAAACAACGGAGGATTTCTTCAAGCCTCCCTCGATCTCTCGCCGACGGCCCATGTTGTGGATGCAAGTGGCTGGGACGGGATCGCGATAGACGTGTTTGGCAACGGCGAGGTCTACAACGTTCATCTGAGAACAGATTATCTGGAAAGATCCTGGCAGTCGTACCGCCACGATTTTACGGCATATCCAGATTGGCGGACGGTAGTTCTGTGGTTTAGCGACTTTGTACCCTATCGCACCGCTATTCCACTTGATACGCATCGGTTGAAACGTGTCGGGTTAGTCGCAATAGGCCGGGCATTTCATTGCGATCTGGCGATCGGTGGTCTGAGATATATTCGCGACGATCCTCCGGGCCGCAATCACGGAGAAGATAGCAATGGAACAGAAGCGGTTTTGAGATCGGCCATTTGATAGTGGCAAGGGACCAGCCGACGAATAACAGTATAATCACAAGAGAGCCACCAAGGCGGCCTGTAAGTGATAAGGGCCGCCAAACCGAAAGGCAATCAATGCGTCTATGTAGCCGCTCGGTCGACCTGGAAATGCCGTCGCGGAGATCTCTCTATCTGCTCAGCCGTTGTGCCCGTATTGTCGCTGGCGAGACAACGGGCACAGCAGACTGATCGATCGCGATGAAAGCAGCAAAGGCCAGGACGATCGCTCTTATCCTCGGCGATCAACTTAGCCATGACATTTCTTCGCTGCAGGGTTTTGACCCTCGGGAAGATGTGGTGCTCATGGTCGAGGTCGCGGACGAGGCGACATACGTTCGACATCACAAACAGAAGATCGCTTTCATCTTGTCCGCTATGCGGCATTTTGCAGACGAATTGCGTGAACACGGCTTCAGGGTCGACTATGTCCGCCTAGACGATGAGGCGAACACGGGCTCTTTCACCGGTGAACTGATACGGGCGATTGCCCGTCTCAAACCAGATTGCGTCGTCATTACTGAACCCGGCGAATGGCGGGTCAGAAAAATGGTGGACGGGTGGCCCGAACAGCTCCGACTGCATGTCAATGTTCGAGAAGATGATCGCTTTTTTTGCTCGGTGGGTCAGTTTCAAGCATGGGCGGACGGGCGTAAAACCTATCGGATGGAGCATTTTTATCGAGAAATGCGCCGGCGAAACGGCATACTGATGGACGGTGAGAGCCCTTGCGGCGGTCACTGGAATTTTGATGCTGATAACCGCAAAAAATTGCCGCACACTCTTAAAGTGCCCGAACGCTTCGGCTCAGAGCCGGACGCGATCACTCGCGAGATTATGTCGATGGTTGCGGTGCGTTTCGCGGACCATTTTGGCGATCTCGAGGGCTTCGCATGGGCGGTCACCAGAAAACAAGCTCTCGCGACGCTAGATTTTTTTATCTCTGAAGCGCTTCCCTTTTTCGGCGACTACCAGGACGCAATGGCGGTACATGAGCCATTTCTTTTTCATTCATTGCTTTCGCCCTACTTGAACATCGGCTTGTTGAGCCCTCGCGAAGTCTGTGAAGCGGCTGAGAACGCCTTTCGCCGTGGTGAGGCGCCGATCAATTCAGTCGAAGGGTTCATCCGACAAATTCTCGGCTGGCGCGAATATGTTCGCGGAATCTACTGGCTAAAGATGCCACATTATGCCGAAACGAACGCTCTTGGCGCAGTCCGATCGCTGCCGTGGTTCTACTGGTCCGGCGAAACGGACATGAACTGTCTCGCCACAGCGATAGCCGATACCAGGCGAAACGCCTATGCTCATCATATCCAGCGTCTGATGATCACCGGCAACTTTGCGCTGCTCGTAGGGGTTAGTCCGGCCGAGCTTGAGGAGTGGTATCTGGCGGTGTACGCGGACGCTTTCGACTGGGTTGAATTGCCCAACACACATGGGATGGTTCTGTTCGCCGATGGCGGCTTGATGGCATCAAAACCCTACGCTGCATCCGGCGCTTATATCGACCGAATGTCCGATTATTGTGGGACCTGCGCATATAGTCCCAAGATTAAGAACGGCCCTGGCGCATGCCCGTTCAATTTTCTCTACTGGAGTTTTTTAATCGAGAACCGCTCTTATCTCGAGCAAAATCCCCGCATGGGCATGCCGTATCGAACGCTTGACCGGATGCCAAAAGATCGCGTGAAGGCCATCACGCAAGATGCGCATACATTTATCGAAGGCTTATGACGAAAAGGCCCTGTGATTGATCTGGCGCGTCGACCGTCACGATTTCGTTGTGTTTTAAAACGCATTAAACCCAGCCTGCCAATTCATTTCGGACAATATGCTCTATGACTTTCATACCGTCCGCACCGTCATTGAGGCACGGCACGTGGGTGAACCGCTCACCGCCACTGTGAAGAAACGTTTCCTTCGCCTCCACTGCAATCTCTTCGAGCGTTTCCAGGCAGTCGGAAACAAAGCCCGGATTGATTACCGCAATTCTTTTTGTTCCTTCTTGTGCCAGTTTCTCAACGGTTTTGTCGGTGTATGGCTGGAGCCATTCTTCCGGACCGAACCTCGATTGAAACGTCACCATTATCCGGTCTTTGCTCCAGCCGAGACGCTCCCTGAGCAGTCTCGTCGTTTTGTGGCACTGGCAGTGATAGGGATCACCCTTCGCAAAATAAGACGCCGGGATGCCGTGGTAGGAGGTCAGCAATATCTCCGGCTCCCAATCGAGAGTGGCGAAATGGCTTTCGATCGAATGGGCGACAGCATCGATATAGACGAGATCGTCATGATATCGCGGCACCGTGCGGATTGCCGGCTGCCATCTAAGGTCTATCAGCGCCCTGAAACTTTCGTCATTCACCGTCGCGGTCGTCGCGGCCGCATATTGAGGATAAAGTGGGTAGAGAAGTATCCTTTCGCAGCCGGATTTCTGAAGCTCTTCGATCTTGCTCCGGATAGACGGTTGGCCGTAGCGCATCGCCCATTCAACCTGTACCGTCGGAAGATCCGAGAGTCTCTTGGTAAGTTGCAAAGCCTGGCTATGCGTAAAAGTCCTCAGGTAGCTTTCGTCCTTTTCCTTGTTCCAAATCGTCTCGTATGCTTTCCCGACTTTTCTCGGTCGCGTATTCAGCACAATGCCGTAGAGTATGGGATACCAGAGCCAGCGAGACCGTTCGATGACACGATGATCCGTCAGGAATTCTGCGAGATACCGGCGTATCGAAGCGGGATCGGTAGCATCCGGCGTGCCCAAATTTATCAGTAGGACACCGATTTTTCCGAATTTCACCGTCGGATGGTTGGAGGGTAAGTTCTCAGCCAAGGTTAGATGATCCATTACGAGAATTAGCTTGCATGCGCATGGGCAAGCGAGAGTGCCTTACGCTTACGTTTTTCTCTAAATAATTCCGTTTGCCTTCAGGCGCTTCACTTCCTCTATCGCCACCGAAAGCAGTGTATCGAGCTCGAATAGAAGCTCACGCTTAGGATGATCGTGAAGCGACTTGCGGATTTTCTCGATTTCCTTCTGAATGTCGTTCAATCTGACCTCCTAGATTCCCAACTACGTTTACGGGCGGGAGGGCCAAGCGGATCACCGCCGCGAGAGATTAGCCGGTCTGGACTGGATCCACGCCGTGACTTATTACGGCAAGAAGAAAGGGTGAGACGAAGAGAACGACGCGTAGAGAAAGTATATGATGTCCAATTTGCCGGTCACACCGAAGCTGCGAGTTTACGACAACACGCCGACAACCGTCTTTGTGCTCGCCCACAATGCCACAAGGGAATTGCTCGTAATCCGCCGCGCCAAGCAACCTGGCTACGGATTGCTGGGACTGCCAGGCGGCTATCAGATGCGTGGCGAGACTTGGCAGGAAGCTGGCGCGAGAGAGTTGCTGGAGGAGACGGGCTGTTATCTCCAACCGTCATTTTTAGAGTTTGTTTCGATTAGAACCGACGAGTATCAAAACAACTTGGTCATCGCCCGTTCGCAACGTCCCGTCAGCGTTGAATCTGAGAGAGACAATGAAGCTTTAGCCGTATTTTTTTCAAACGATATCGGGAGCAGGAACGACTGGGCTCACGGCGACCTCTACGAAGCCGCTGCCGCTTTTCTCTCGGAAATGAGCGAATGCAGCTGATATCGGATTCGTCCGGTTCGTCTTGAGACGGCCTGACTTCAAGCGTGCGGCCAATAAACATCCTGTCACGCGGATGAGCGGCATGGTGGTTGTAGTCAACCCAGGCCCTTGAACGCGTCGAGAGCGCGTTGACGGGCGAAGTCGTGCTCGACGATTCTTTCGGGATAGACTTCGACCTTGCTGCCACGTTGCCAAGGTCGATGGACGACGGATGAGGAAACACCGTCAAGTTCCGGCAGCCATCGTTTGACATAACGGCCGTCGGGATCGAATTTCTCACCTTGCAGAACCGGATTGAAAACGCGGAAGTAGGGTGCGGCGTCCGCGCCGGAACCGGCGACCCATTGCCAGCTCGCCGCGTTGTTGGCCGGATCGGCGTCCACAAGCGTATCCCAGAACCAAGCCTCGCCCTGTCGCCAGTCGATCAGCAAATGCTTGACCAGGAACGAGGCGACCACCATGCGCACCCGGTTGTGCATCCACCCCGTCGTCCAAAGTTCGCGCATGCCGGCATCGACAATGGGATAGCCCGTCTTGCCGAGCTGCCACGCTCGAATTGCGTCGGCATCTGTCCGCCAAGGCATGCCGTCGAACCTAGTTTGCAGGTTTTGGCTCGATATCTCGGGATTGTAATAAAGAAGGTGGTACGAAAACTCGCGCCACCCCAATTCGGATCGGAATTTTTCGAGGTTTCGATGCACCCCTGGATTGGTGGCCGCATTGGCGGCGGCCTCTGCGGCGTGCCACAGCTGCCGGGGCGAGATGTTGCCAAAGCGGAGATAGGGCGAAAGCCGGGATGTGGCCAAACGGCCGGGAAAATCCCTGAGGTCGGCATACTCGTTCAAATGCTCTTCGAGGAAGAATTCGAGCTGGGCCAGGGCGCCGGCTTCTCCGGGTCGCCAGTTCGAGCGCAGTCCGCCCGCCCAATCAGGCGATGAGGGCTCCAGCGCCAGATCGGCAAGTTCGACGCGCGGTGTTGACGCCTGCCTGCACGGGCCATGGAACAGGTTCAGCCGCGAAGGTACGTCAAGCGGCTGGCTGGCCTCGCCGGCCTCATGTGCGGCGCGCCAGAAAGCGGAGAAAACACGGAACGGGGTGCCGGACTTTGTCTTGATCGACCACGGCTCGTAAAGCAGGTGGCCGTTGAAGCTTTTTGCCTCGATCCCCTGTGTTTTAAGGGCGGTTTTCACGGCCTCGTCGACGCGGCGCTCCCCCGCTCCATAGCGGCGGTTCCAGTAGACCGCCGCCGCCTTGCTGTCAGCCGCAAGCTGAGGCATGACCGCCGATGCAACCCCTCTGTAGACGCAAAGACGACCGCCACGGGCGCGCAAGGCATTGTCCACCTCCTGTAAGGCGCCATGGAGCCACCATCGCGCCGCGCCACCGAGCGGGCGTAGCCCCTCGGATTCCTCGTCATGCACGAAGACACAGATGATCCTGCGGCCACAATTCGCGGCAGCGGTGAGAGCCGGGTTGTCGGACAATCGGAGATCGTCGCGTAACCAGACGATAACAGGACGTTCGGACCCGGGAAAAGGCGTTTCGGCGGCCATTGTCTGCTGCCGCTAGCCGTTCAGGCGCCAGATTTCAAAATTCAGCAGCGATGCGAACGCGACCCACGCCGCGAGCGGCACCAGGCACGCAGCGGCAACGGGATCGAGCCTGCGGAACCGCTCTATCGTTACCAAAATGATCAGGAGCTGCGGTACAATGTTCAGCAGGCCTGCCAGCGGATTGTTCAGGCCGAAAAAAAGCCACGACCACAAGGCGTTGAGTGCGAGCTGAACGAAGAAAAAAGCCAGCGCGATACGGCGCTCGGTGGCCCTGTCAGCAACTTTCAGAATGCGCCAGACCGCATACGCCATCAATCCGTAGAGGGTGGTCCAGACGGGGGCAAAAATCCAGTTCGGCGGGTTGAATGACGGCTTAACGAGCCCCGCATACCATGAGGCAAGATTGGGGTATGTCGCCAACTGACCCAAAAGCGATGCGGCGATTACCGGCAGGACGGCTATCGACGCTCTGAGCCATGCCACTGATCGATTTACGTTTTGTTGAGTGTCCATGAACGTGCCCGACCAAAGTGTTTTTACCCAAACCAAGTGCAATCTGCATTTAGTCCGGGCACGCCTACTTCACGAAGATATTTACGTGTTAAAGGCAGGCTTGGATCAGAAAAGCTTGCCGTTGATTTGTGAACGCGGTGAAGAAAAGTATCGCCCCTTCGAAATCCCATGCCATTCAGCCCGGCCTCAAGCCGCACTCGCAGCGCTCGGAAACCGCTTCAACCATGTAGCCACCGCATCACTATGCCTGATCTGAAATTCGCAAAGCCGACTCCAGCCTTACACTGATCCGATCGGATCACCAGAGGCCGTTTCGTAGGGGGTTGAAGAGCCGAGGTTCACATGATTCCACGGAGTTGCGAGATTCGGCATGAGCATCACGGTGAAGTAAACGCTTAACGGTTTGCCCAAAAACGAAGCTTCAGCGGAACAAGTAAAGCCTGACGGAGTTGGAGGAGCGCGATGAGCAGTTTGCATTCCTTCGATTGCGTGCGGGTGTTGTCGCCACCTACTCAGATCGTTTATGAGGTCGCCTCTGTCGAGGACGCGATGCTCTTCCTGTACGAGTGGCCGGTCAGTCGACGGGGGGACGATTATCGAACCGCAATGAATTGCTGCTCGGCTGCGATCGCTGAGCAAGTGTCGATAGAAGAGGCTCGCCTCGCATTTGTCGGTTTTGCGCGTATTTCAGGGAGCCTGGTTACAGATTCTGCGAACGGCGATGAGCAAACTGTGAATCGGCATGCAAAATTGACCCCCTAAGCCGGGGAATCGGCGTCCAATTTTGACCCCCCCTGATGCTTTGATTTGAGACCATCAGCTCGTCGTGGCGAGCGGATGGTGTGGGGATGAAGTCGGTGGATACGATTGCCCGGGTTCGGCGCGCCTTCCATGTGCAGGGATGGTCGCTCAAGCGGATTTGCCGCGAGTTGCATGTGTCGCGGAACACCGTCCGCAAGATTCTCAGATCCAATGAGACATCGTTCTCCTACGAACGCGAGCGGCAGCCCAAGCCGAAGATCGGTCCGTGGCAGGATCAGCTTGACGGGTTTTTGAATGGCAACCGTGGCAAGGCGGCGCGCGAGCAATTGACACTGATCCGGATTTACGAAGAGCTTTGCAGTCTCGGTTACGAGGGTGGCTATGACGCCGTCCGCCGCTACGCGAAGAGCTGGGCAAAGGCGCAGGGGTCGGCGACGGCGGACGCCTATGTGCCGCTGTTCTTCGCGCCGGGCGAGGCCTACCAGTTCGACTGGAGCCACGAGATCGTCCTGATCAACGGCGTGACGGTGACCGTGAAGGTCGCCCATGTCCGGCTCTGCCACAGCCGCATGATGTTCGTCAGGGCCTATCCGCGCGAGACGCAGGAGATGGTGTTCGACGCCCATGACAGGGCCTTTGCCTTCTTCGGCGGCGCCTGCACGCGCGGCATCTACGACAACATGAAGACGGCGGTGGAAACGATCTTTGTTGGCAAGGACCGCCAATACAATCGCCGCCTTCTGCAGATGTGCAGTCATTATCTGGTGCAGCCGGTCGCCTGCACGCCAGCGTCCGGCTGGGAGAAGGGTCAGGTCGAGAACCAGGTCGGGCTGGTGCGCGAGCGCTTCTTCACGCCCAGGCTGCGCTTCAAGACCTATGAGGAGCTGAACGCCTGGCTGCAGGACAAGTGCGTCGCCTATGCCAAGGCGCACCGTCACGTCGAGCAATCGGAACGAACGATCTGGAACGTGTTCGAGGAAGAGCGCGGCAAGCTGGTCGAGTATCGCGGCCCCTTCGACGGATTCCACACGGTGCCGGCCTCGGTGTCGAAGACCTGCACGGTTCGCTTCGACACCAACAAATACTCGGTGCTGTCGACGGCGGTCGGCCGCCCGGTCGAGATCCATGCCTATGCCGACAGGATCGTCATTCGCCAGGACGGCGTAGTCGTCGCCGAGCATGCCCGCTCCTTCGGGCGCAGCGAGACGATCTACGATCCCTGGCATTACGTCCCTGTGCTTGCCCGCAAGCCCGGTGCACTGCGCAACGGCGCGCCATTCCGGGACTGGGCTCTGCCACCAGCGATGGAGCGTATCCGACGCCGATTAAAAGCGGCGCATGACGGCGATCGGCAGATGGTGTCGATCCTGGCCACGGTGTTGACCGACGGCATCGATGCCGTGGAGGCTGCCTGCCAGGAAGCGCTCGATCAGAATGTCTGCTCATCCGCCGTCATCATCAACATCCTGGCGCGGCGGCGTGATCCGGCGCCGGCCGTGACCATCCTCACCCCGGACGCACTTCGCCTGCAGCATGAGCCGCAGGCCGACTGCGCCCGCTACGACAGCCTCAGGAGGGCAAGCTGATGGAACGCACCCAGGTTCTGGAACTGATGGGAACGCTGAAGCTCTATGGCATGCGCGGCGCCTATGACGAGGTCATGGCGACAGGCATCAAGCGCCAGCACGAGCCGCCGAGGATCGTCGGCGATCTGCTGTCGGCCGAGATCGCCGAGAAGCAGGCGCGCTCCATCAAATACCAGCTCACCGTCGCCAAGCTGCCGATCGCAAAGGATATCGATGAGTTCGACTTCGACGGTACGCCTGTCAACGAGGTGCTGGTCCGGGACCTTGCCAACGGCACCTTCGTCGCCGACCAGCGCAACGCCGTGCTTATCGGCGGCACCGGAACCGGCAAGTCGCATCTGGCAATCGCCATTGCCCGCGCCCTGATCCGCAACGGTTCACGTGGCCGCTTCTTCAACGTCGTCGATCTCGTCAACCGGCTCGAGACCGAGCACCGCGGCGGCAAGCAGGGCCGTATCGCCGACTACCTCACCCGGCTCGACTTCGTCGTGCTCGATGAACTCGGCTATCTGCCCTTTGCCCAGGCCGGCGGGCAATTGCTCTTCCACCTGATCAGCAGGCTCTATGAACGGACCTCGATCATCGTCACCACCAACCTGGCGTTCGGAGAATGGCCCGCCGTCTTCGGCGACGCCAAGATGACGACAGCGCTGCTCGACCGTCTCACCCATCATTGGGCCTGTTGCGTAATTGTCTGGTTGTGATTCTCTGCAGTGGAAGCACGGAGAGGGATCGCAATGGCGTTGAAGCAGACGGGCCAGTTGAGCTTGGCGGAAGCGTTTCTGGGTCGGAAGCTTTCTGATGGCACCTCGCCGCTCGACCGGCTGACGGGTCTGGTGAAGTGGTACCGCTTCGAGAAGCTGCTTGCCCGGCTGCGCGATAGCGGGCCGGGACGTGCGGCCTGGCCGCCGCTGGTTCTGTTCAAAGCGTTGCTGCTGCAATCGCTCTATGGGCTGTCGGATCGCGAGTTGGAGGAGGCGCTCGGCGACCGGTTGTCATTTCGGCGCTTTGTCGGACTTGGCCTTGAGGAGACTGTTCCCGACCACACGGTTCTGTCGCGTTTTCGCACCCTGCTTGTGGGCGCAGGGCTGCTGGAGACGCTGTTTGGCGAACTGGACCGGCAACTGGAGAAGGCCGGAGTGATCCTGAAGCGCGGCACGATGCTGGATGCCACGCTGATCGATGCAGTCTCGACGCCGCCGACAGCCGAGCGGCCGTCGCGGGATGCGGACGCCCGCGTCACCGCACGCAAGGGCAAGAGCGGCCTCACCTTCGGCTACAAGGCTCATGTCGGGGTGGATGAGGGCTCCGGCCTGATCCGCACGGTGATCACCACACCGGCCAACGTCAACGATACGGTCGTGGCCGATCGCCTGGTGCGCGGCGACGAGAAGACGGTTTGGGCGGATGCCGCCTATGATACGCACACACGCCGTGCCCGGCTCAAGGCTGAGGGCAAGACGGTGCGCATTGCACGCCGCCCCAACAAGCACCATCCCTTGTCCGAACGGCTCAAGCGTTATAATCGCCTGATCGCGAGACGGCGCTCGGCGGTGGAGACCACCTTCGCCACGCTTAAGAACCGCATGAAGCTGACCACGATCCGTTACGTCGGGCTGGCCAAGGCCGCAGCGCAAGTGACGATGGCGGCGATCGCCTTCAACATGCGCCGGTGGGCCACCATCACGCGATAGGTGCGCCCAGAATCTGGCCAAAGGCACACCGCCACCATCAAACTCCACCCCAAAAGCCAAAATGAGCCAGACCTCACGGCCAAACCGCTCAACCAGCATGTTCTCCTTAACTGCGCAACAGGCCCATCATTGCGAGATCATCGAGACCGGAAACGAATCCTGGCGCTTCAAGAACCGCGCCTGATCACCTCATCAAGCTGCCAGGCGCCATCCGCGTTCGCCCGGGCTGCGCAACCCTGACCAGCTCCGCCCGGGCGAACCCTGACCGCCGCGCACTACATAAGGGGGTCAAAATTGGGCGCCGATCGAGGGTCAGTTTTGGAAGCCGTTTGACAGGCGAAATCCGCTGCGGTGACGGGCGGCCTGCGCGATCTTCGCCGCCTTGGCGGTCTCCGTCGGATCGTTGACCAGGACCGCGCCGGGAAAGCCCTCGCGGATATGCGAGGTGCAGCCGAAGTGTTGCGACTGGTGATCGACGATTCGGCAGATATTGCCGAGGATCGCGGTCTTCTTGCGTGGTGGAAGCCCATCGAAAAGCGCAGGATCGCATTGCCGGCAAGGAACGCGCCAATGGTAACCACGGCGCGGTTCGCCGGCGCGAGTTGCGCGATACGATCGTCTGGATCCCCGTCACGGTGGAGGAGCCGGCCACCAATTCTCTGAGATTTTGAGAAGTTGATAGCCTGGGAAGCGACGGCGGCCGCTTCCCAGGCTATCTAGGCGTCAGCTTTTGATTGCAATACGTTTCGCCTGCGACTGGGCTTTCGCCGTTTTCGGCAAGGTCACGGACAGGACGCCGTTCTTGAAGCGGGCGTCGACACTGTCTTCCTCGATCTCGTAGCCGAGGGGGATACGACGCTCGAAGCGGCCGTAGGTGCGTTCCGAGAACTGCCGGTCCTTGTCCTCAGTCTCCGAGCGCTTCTCGCCCCGCAGCGTCAGCACACCGTTATCGAGCATGATCTCGATGTCCTTCTCGTCCATGCCGGGCACTTCAGCCGTCACCTTGATCTCTTTGTCATTGTCGGAGATCTCGACGCTCGGCCAGTTCCCGCCGAAGGCGGATGCCCTGCCGACGGACGGCAGGGCGCCGTCGAAGCCGCGGAAAACGTCGTCGAACAGCCGGTTCACTTCGCGGTGCAGCGACAGGAACGGATCACGCTCGCTGTCGCGGAACAGGCTCGGGACGCGACTCTCCTCGCGTCCCCAAGGAATAAGATCGCGTACGCTCATCGTCATTCTCCTTTCGTCAGTCTCGCTATCATCTTTGACAAATCCGTCCGCCGCCGGACGTCCGGCGCCAGACTTCATCCGCATTGCCTCAGGCGGCTTGCTTGTCAGCGATCTGCTTGCCCACGGCCTTGGCAGTCCCAGCCTCGATACGGGACCCGGCTTTGCCGCTGCTGCTGCCGATCTCGATCTTGCGCGGCTTCATCTCCTCGGGAATCTGGCGCTGGAGATTGATCGTCAGCAGGCCGTTGACGAGACCAGCTCCGGTCACCTTCACATGATCGGCAAGCTCGAAGCGGCGCTCGAACGGCCGCCCGGCAATGCCGCGATGCAGATAGTCGCCGTTGTCTTCCGTCGTTCTCTCGCCGGAGACGACAAGCATGTTGGGCTCGTGTACGATGCTTAGCTCTTCCTGGCCGAAGCCAGCCACCGCCATGGTGATGCGGTAGGCGTCTTCGCCTGTCCTGGCGATGTCGTAGGGCGGCCAGTTGTCGACGCTCGGCGTCCGGCTCGCGTTCTCCAGCAGGTCGAAAACACGATCGAAGCCGATGCTCGACCGATAAAGCGGGGAAAAATCGAATGCGGTTCTCATAGCCATATCCTCCATTGCTGAGCAACATGGGTACGAGGAGCGCCAAGGATGAGCGCTCCTTGACCTTGCCGACCCTAAAAGGGCGCCGGCGGATTCGATCTGGGAATTCGCTTTCCGCGCGTCAAGAGGTCGATCGCGGAACGTCCTTCGCCGACGCGCATTGTCTTGCCGTCGCCGGCGTGAATCTTCCGGTCAGCACCTTCCACATCAATGCGCAGGAGAGCGACCATGTCCATGACGCGGGAAGAGATCGTATCGGTCCTTGGGCCGACGGACGAAACGCTCGTCGCCGACATCCTGTCCACCGGCGCTTCCTTCGAGGAGCTGCGGGAAGCCTGGGCCTGGCTCAACGGCGACGAGGCGCTGATGGGCGAGGGGCGGCCGCTGCCTGGAACGCGCGTCGCAGAACTGATCGATCTGCTGGATGCCGACGAGGACGATTGAGCGTTCCGGTGCCAGCGTAGACGGTCTTGATGTTCCGCGCTGCGTCCCCATCTCAACCATAGATGCGCGTAGACGACGCCATCCGATTGCTTGCTCGCAAAAGACGTCCAAAAAAGGAGGAAGTGATGAACGACGTTCGGTTTCCCGAACCTGTTACCCTCAAGTTTCCCAACGCTTCACGCAATGTCGCCAGCAGCTTTGAGGCGCTGGAGTGTCTGGACCAGCAGTGGCCCGAATGGGCGCGCGGGCGGAGCTGGCGCGTGGCGGAACGCGCCTGCCGGGATGCGCTAGACGGATGGCGCAGCGCACGCGACGCCCACAAAGCCTTCCTCAAGGCGGCCAAACGGGCTGGATTGGTCCCGGCAGTGCGCGCTTCCCGTAAATCGCGTCCGGCACCGATGATCGACGGCCTGCGACCCGAGATGAGCTTCAGTGGATGGCGATGACGCCGTCGACGGCCCGCCACTCCGACGGCTCAATGAGGCGATGGTGGGCGACGCGCACGGAGTGCAGCGCGCCCTCCAGTTCACGCTCCCAGTAGCCGAGGAAGCCTTTCAGTTCCGGAAAGTGGGGCGCCAGATCGTATTCCTGCCAGACATAGAGCTGAAGCAGGCTCGGATGGTCGGGAAGATGGTAGTGGATCTCGGCCGTGGTGAGGCCGTAGCCTTCCATCTGCAGGCGGAATCCCCTGCTGACCGCAGTGACCATTTGCGTCTCCTCTGCCTCAGGCCTTCATGCATCCAGATGATCGGAAGTGTGCCGTCGATCACCTGTCGAACGTGGTGGCGCAGCCGCCCTGTCGAGCCGGCATAGCGCGTCCATGATCTGGTCGAAGGAGACCGGCTGCTCGGCCCCCGGCGGCCGACGCAGCGCCGGGACGGATTCGACGGCGCAGGCATCGGAGGCCCAGGACGACAGGATCGCCCGCTTCTCCTGAATGTCGAGCGCATCGTCGTTCAGGACGTCGTCGGGATGCCTGAAATGCCTGGCCGGCGACAGCAGCCGGTCAAGCGCAAGGTCGGATGTTTCGGGAACGAGAGAGGGAATAATCGGTGTGGGATTCTGTCGGTCCATCTTGATCCTCCGTCTTTCCAAAAAGCTCCTTTGCACAGGTTTCGACTTCACAGCCTCACCTATGGCGAAGCTTGCGATAATTTTGTTCGACCGGCCGGAAAATTCAAGCGGGAAACGCGCTGCCGCACTCCGATTAGCCGCGTGTTTTCATGGCACTAGCACTTGATCGGTGCGAGTGACAAAAATTTTTGCGAAGCCTCTTGAAACCGGAAATTCGTAAAACTAGCTCGATATGCGCGCGATGCCGAAAGGGTCGCGCGAGCCCCGCACCGGTCCAATATTGCTGGTCCGGTGTGGAGGAACTTCAACAATCTGTTTGTCCTGAAGGAGAACGATATGACGTTCCGTCCATTGCACGACCGTATCCTGGTCCGCCGCATCGAAGCCGATGAAAAAACCGCCGGCGGCATCATCATCCCCGACACCGCCAAGGAGAAGCCGCAGGAGGGCGAGGTCATCGCCGTTGGCCCCGGTGCACGCGACGATAGCGGCAAGCTCGTCGAACTCGACGTCAGGGCCGGCGACCGCATTCTGTTCGGCAAATGGTCCGGCACCGAGATCAAGCTGAATGGTGAGGACCTGCTCATCATGAAGGAAAGCGACGTGATGGGCGTGATCGAACAGGCGGCCACGCTGAAGAAAGCCGCCTGATTGGCGCGAACCCGATATCAACCAGTCAACGAAAGCTGCCTATCGAAGGAGTGATCCAATGGCTGCCAAGGAAGTGAAGTTCCATTCCGACGCGCGCGAGCGCATGCTGCGCGGCGTCGACATTCTCGCCAATGCCGTGAAGGTAACGCTCGGCCCCAAGGGCCGCAACGTCGTCATAGATAAGTCGTTCGGCGCCCCGCGCATCACCAAGGATGGCGTGACGGTGGCGAAGGAAATCGAGCTCGAGGACAAGTTCGAGAACATGGGCGCGCAGATGGTTCGTGAGGTCGCCTCGAAGACCAACGATCTGGCCGGCGACGGCACCACCACCGCGACGGTTCTGGCGCAGGCCATCGTCCGGGAAGGCGCCAAGGCCGTGGCTTCGGGCATGAACCCGATGGACCTGAAGCGCGGTATCGACAAGGCAGTGGACGCCGTAGTGGCCGAACTCAAGGCCAATGCCCGCAAGATCACGAAGAACGACGAGATCGCCCAGGTCGGCACCATTTCCGCCAACGGCGACGCCGAGATCGGCCGCTTCCTTGCGGAAGCCATGCAGAAGGTCGGTAATGAGGGCGTCATCACCGTCGAGGAAGCCAAGACCGCCGAGACCGAGCTGGAAGTCGTCGAAGGCATGCAGTTCGACCGCGGCTATCTCAGCCCGTACTTCATCACCAACCAGGACAAGATGCGGGTCGAACTGGAGGAGCCCTATGTGCTCATCCATGAAAAGAAGCTCGGCAATCTGCAGGCCATGCTTCCTGTGCTCGAAGCCGTGGTGCAATCCGGCAAGCCGCTGCTGATCATTGCCGAGGACGTCGAGGGCGAGGCGCTGGCGACGCTCGTCGTTAACAAGCTGCGCGGCGGCCTCAAGGTCGCGGCCGTCAAGGCGCCGGGCTTCGGCGATCGCCGCAAGGCCATGCTGGAGGACATCGCCATCCTCACCGGCGGCACGGCGATCAGCGAGGATCTCGGCATCAAGCTGGAGAACGTCACGCTGCAGATGCTCGGCCGCGCCAAGAAGGTGGTGATCGAGAAAGAGAACACCACCATCGTCGACGGCGCCGGCCGCAAGGAAGAGATCCAGGGCCGCGTCACGCAGATCAAAGCCCAGATCGAGGAGACCACTTCCGACTACGACCGCGAGAAGCTCCAGGAGCGTCTTGCCAAGCTGGCCGGCGGCGTCGCGGTGATCCGCGTCGGCGGAGCCACGGAAGTCGAGGTCAAGGAGAAGAAGGACCGCGTGGACGACGCGCTGCATGCCACCCGTGCGGCGATCGAGGAAGGCATCCTGCCCGGCGGCGGTGTCGCGCTGCTCAGGGCGGTCAAGGCACTCGACACGTTGGCGGCCGACAACGCCGACCAGAAATACGGCATCGACATCGTGCGCCGCGCCATAGAGGCGCCTGCCCGCCAGATCGCCGAGAACGCCGGCGCGGAAGGCTCGATCATCGTCGGCAAGCTGCGGGAGAAGACCGACTTCGCCTGGGGTTGGAATGCCCAGACGGGCGAATATGGCGATCTCTACAGGCAGGGCGTGATCGATCCGGCCAAGGTCGTGCGCACCGCGCTGCAGGACGCCGCTTCGGTCGCCGGCCTTCTGGTGACCACCGAGGCGATGGTGGCCGAGAAGCCGAAGAAGGAAGCCGCCCCCGCCATGCCCGCCGGCGCCGGCATGGACTTCTGAGGCACTGATCACATGGCCCGCTCCCGTCACCGGGGGCGGGCATTTCGCAGATAACTCCGGGGGATGCTATGAACAAGATGACCGACATCGGATCCGTTCCAACGCCGACCCGTTCGCCGAGCGAGTTCCTCGCCTATGAAACGGAGTGCCGCAGCGCATTGAAGCCGCTGCTGACGGGCCTGCTGGACATGGCCGTGTCCGCCGGCTGGAACCGGCGCACCGCCGCGTCGGCGCTGATGTATCTGGCGGCGCAGCAGGTGTCGGCGGCATCGGAAACGTCCATGATCGGGTGAAGCTGAAGGCCAGTTCTCGCCGACTACCGGTGGAACCGCAGTCCCCGGCGGGCGGGCGTAAACACCCTTTTGGTTTTCAACAGGGCATTGACGCGATATAGTCCCGGCGAGTGGGGGCCAATCGAGGGCCGGACCGATGCAGGAATACCTGGATCATAAACTCGAATGCCCCTATTGCGGGACGATCCGGCTGCGCATTCCCGCCGACGCCACCGAGTCCACCGAAATCAGATGTGATGACTGTGGCAAACCTCTGGGCACCTGGGGCGAGTTGCAGGACGATTTTGTAAAGCAAGGCGGCCACGACGGCGTTTTCCGGCTGTCGAGAGGCAGGATCAAACGGATCGAGTGAAAAGGCCGCGCGTTCCAATATCACGCTGCGCATCTTTACGCATGCTCGTTCCGAGAAACGGAGAGCGGCGACACCATGGTCGCCGCCCCGAAATTGCGCTGCGGATCAGGCGTGCAACCATTGTCCGGAGTCCATCACCGGCGGCATCGTCCCGTCCTCGGCCAGGATGTCCTTCTTCCTGGCGAACCGGACCAGGATCCCGCGCGCTGTCTCGGCGTCGATTTCGCCAGCCAATGCGGCTTTGCAGGCGCGGATCGCCGCCCTTTGCTCCGGACTGTTTCCACACCAGTCCACGACGAACTGGTAAGCGTCCACGACCGAGTTCAGTTGGCGCGGAAAGCCGAGCCCGACCCACACGCGGACAGGCTTTTCGAAGGGTTGAGAAAGCATCGTATCCTCCCTTCGTCGCGTCAGGCGGCAACGCCGCCGGTCTCGCCGGCTTTCGGCCCGGTCATCCAGGGCATCGCCACGGATACATCCTCGAGGATTTTCGCCGAACGGGCGAAGCCGGCGAACGCGTCGCGCGCCGCCCTCAGCGGCACAAGGCCGTCGAACGCGCGGTGGCACGCCCGCGTCGCCGTCTCGTAGATCACGCCACGGCGGTGCCTGGGCCATTCGTGGAGAAAGTCGCAGGCATCCTCGAGACAGGCGATCTCCTGGACGAGACCTTCCGCGGCTCTCACGAATACGGGACTTTCGAATGTTCTCTCGCTCATTGAAACCTCCAATGGTTGAACGATTTCAGCTGTTTGAGGATGGCCGCCCCGCAATCGGCAGCGGCCATGAGAAATATGTGAAGGCCGACTTCCAGCGTCAAGGCTCATGAAGTTGCGAATATACTGAGACGCCAAACCGAACGGCCGGTGTCCCTCCGCCGCCTTGAAAACTGCTAGTTTGCTCTCCACCCCATTGCGGACGCCGGCTTCGCATACCTCCAACTTGTGAGCGGGCCGCACAGTGAACGAAAATTGAAATCGTTAGATGAAAATCACGCCCTTGTTGGCGCGCAAACACTTGCGAAAGCAGGCTTTCTTCCGATTGAAATCGGGAAGTGAAAGCGACACGAGGGCAAGCTCGTCCACCTCGAGGACCTCGTCTTTCGCGACGCCGAGATGGATCAGCGGACGCCCACCCACGAACTGACCCGCGCCCACGCCATCGTGCGCAACCGGCGACGGATATTGTCTCGGGGCCGCGACTGGGCTCTGGGCAGCGAGGGGCTGCGCGAGCTGTCCGGCCGAAACGGCGCGTCGGCGACGGCTCCGGAAGGCGAGTGGGAAGGGGAGGGGGAGGCGACGACCGATCCTGCGGATCCATGGGATGAGCCTGAGGCGGATCGATTGGCCGAGGAGTTCGCTGAGATTGACGCGGTCTTGGCGCGATCGACCCGGCTGCTCGCCGGCGAAGCCATTTCACCGAAGGCGGCGCCGCAAGGAGACGCGCGCCTTGCCGTCCTCTACGATCTTGACTGGGACGAGGATGCCCGCCTCTCAGAATGGCGACAGACCCTCGATCGCACGTTGGCGTTTCCCACAGTGCTGCGCGCGGCTATTGCGCTCGACGCCTGGGCCGACATCGAGGTGTTGCAGCGCGGCGACTGGATCGGCGGATTGCTGGTCGCAGCCCTTCTGCGGCAGGAGGGCGTCACCGCCAACCATCTCGCCTGCCTGCATCTGGGCGCCCAGAAGATTCCGCGCGAGCGCCGGCGGTCCCGCGCCCGCATGGAGCGGGTTGTCGCCCATATCGACACCATCCGCGAGACGGCCGTCGCCGGACTGAAGGAGCACGATCGCCTGGTGCTCGCCAGCGAGCGGATGGAGCGTCACCTTCGCGGTCGTCGCGCCAACTCGAAGCTACCCGCGCTGATGGATCTTGTGCTGTCCCGACCGATTGTTTCCACCAACATGGTCCAGGCGGCGTTGAAAGTATCGAGACAGGGCGCACTCGATCTGATCAGCGTGCTCGGTTTGCGCGAGTTGACGGGCAGGGGAAGTTACCGCGCATGGGGGATCGTTTAGCTGGGAAGGCCCTTTGGCCGTGTCGATTCCGGCGTGCCCTTCGGCGCACGTGGCTTCATGAAACTTCCTGCATGCGCCGCCAGATTCCACTCGGTCCCCAATTGTGGTGCCGAAGGCGTAGCTCGACGTGCAGTTGGAGGTGTTCGTTTGAACTCGCCAAGCTTTCTTGCGCTAGCGGCTCCAATTAGCCCATGCTTCCAGCGACAAGGGCTGGCTCTGAACGTCTATATCCGCTTCGACGCCGGATCAGCGCCGCAATCGACCCTCGATTTAACCGCTGGCGTTCGCTGCGTCCGCGGGCCGGACCCAGACGATCTCATCGTTCGTCAGATAGACAATTGCTCCGCGTTTGGCGCCCGTCGCAGAGAGATAATCGTGCAACTGCTGCACGTGTGCCTCGCGATCCGCAGGCGTGGGATTCACGTCGGATTTCCAATCGATCGCAGCATCGACTTGGTTTTCTATGATCGCCAACGCGTCGGCGCGCCCGGCGATGAGACCGCTCTCGTCGTGTCCCCAGATTGCGATCTCGGGCACGAGGTAGGACCGGAGATCGGCAATCTGTGGCAAGGCAAGCCCGCGAAGCGCGGTTGCGCCCATCTCACGGGGATCCGGGCGCGGTTCGTTGTCGTCGCCACCTGAAATCAGTTGATCGAGTAGTTCACCAGCGCGGGAAACGCTCGCGTCGAGTGCTGCTGCAAGCTCGCCGGTCAGAAACTCTTCCATCAACTTGTGAAGGATGACGCCGCGGCGTGCTCCGGCGCCGACCACCTCGAGATGTTCGATGTGACTCTCCAAGGCCACGGCGCCCTCGATAGGATCGCCAAGCCGGTCGGCGTCATGCTCGCTGGGCCGGCGCCAGGCAATCGGCGGCGCGCTCTCCACGACGGATCGTTGCTCGGCGGCAAAAATGTCCGAAGACTGTCCGTTTGGCTGAGACGCCGGTCCCGCCATTTCGCGCGGAGCAAAGGACGTAAGATCCAACTCGGGAATGTCGTGCTGACGCAGGTCTATGGAGCTGAACCAGGAATCTTTGGACGCCTGGGGAATATGAGGGAGGACCAGGAGGTCCCGTGCCCGTGTGCAGGCGACGTACCAGATCCGCTCGCGTTGATTGCCGTCTTCCAGGTTTTCAACGGCGCGCGCTGCAGCCAATTCCGGCGGCGCGACGCCACCGAGCATCCAGTGCAGGCTGTTGTCGGATTGCCGGTGCACGAACTGGTCCGGCCGGTAGAGTTCGGTCGTGGAATTGACCGGAATGACGACCGGCCACTCCAGACCCTTGGCGCTGTGGATGGTGACGATGTCGATAGCGTCCGCCGCGGCGTCGATGCGTCCTTCCTGCGCCCGGGCCTTACGCTCCCAATCCGACTGGAGATCGCGAATGAATGCGCGTAGGCCAGTGACCGAATAGCTGCGTGCTCGTTCGATCAGAGCGTCCAGGTTGGCGAGAGCGCGGGCATTACGATTGCCATGTCGCGCGGCCATGATCACGCGGATGTTCAGACGTTCGATGGCCTCCGCCAGGATCTGACTCGGCGTCACGATCGAGGCCCGTCGACGAAGTTGTTGCAGCTCGACGAGAATTTGTCTTGCCACTTGATGCTGAATCAGTTCCGGGTCCGTCCGGACGGTGAAAAAACTCTCGCCATCGTCCTTAGCGGCAACAGCCGCAGTGATGTCGAGCAGCTCTTGTTCGCTGAGGCCCACCAGCGGTCCTCGCATCAGCGCGCCAAAGGCCAGCGTGTCGGAGGAATCCGCCAGGACCCGCAAGAGCGCCAGGATATCCTGCGTTTCCTGCCGCCGCATCAGCGTCTGGCCGGCCTGCGAGGATACCGCGAGGCCGCGCTGCTCGAGCGCCCGCTCGTAGCGCCACAGTTCGGTATGACCTGGCGAAAGCAGCGCGATGTCGCCGGCCCGAAGCGGCGTGCATGTCTTGTCCGCGCGTTTTATCGACACGTTGCCGATCAAGGCGACGCAGATGTCGGCAACGCGCTCCGCTTCGGCCTCCCGAAACATCTCCGCGTAGATGCGCCCCTCGGTCGCCACTTCGACCGTGAAGCGGGCCACGCAGGGAAGCGGGTGTGACGCTTCGAACAGCGTGGGTGCTAGCGCGACATATCGGGGCTGCGAGGGCTTGGCAAAGACTGGCTCGAAGCAGGCGTTCACATGCTCGATGATCGGGCTCAGCGATCGGAAGTTGGCGGTGATCTCGAGTACCGCGCCATGATCCTGGCCATCTATCAGGCGGCGACAGAGTTCGTAAGCTTCGATGTCGGCGCCGCGGAAACGGTAGATCGCCTGTTTCGGATCGCCGACAAGGAAGAGCGCTCCGGGCCGCACCTCTGACTCCTCCCATTTTGCGTGCTGAGCTTCGATTGCGGCGATCGAAAACAAGATCTCGTTCTGGATGCCGTCCGTGTCCTGGAATTCGTCAACCAGGATGTAGCGATAGCGCTGACCGATGGCCTGGCGCACCTCCTCGTGGTCCCGTACCAGCGAACGGACGTGTATCAGCAGGTCGTCGAAATCCAGGACGGCGGCCGCGCGCTTGCGTGCCTTGTAGCTTTCGAGCAACTGGTCGAGCGACGTTGACAAGGAGCAGACGAGCGTGCTGGCGATATGACCTATGAGTTCGTTCCAGGCGATGACGACTGTCTCGTATATCGTTTGGCCGTCTCCTGAGCCGACGTCGTTGCGGTGAGCGCCGAAGCCTCGGACCGCATTTTCGTAGGCTTTGAGTTGGAGGCCTTTGCGCTCGAAGAGTCGACTGGTTCCCGGATCGCAAAGCCGCCACAGGGTTCCGAACTCCGCCTTGCTTGCGAGGCAATTCTGATAGCGCTCGGCGAGTCGGCGCAATTCGTGCGCGATGTCGGAAAGCCATTTGTCTGGCTCGATGCTCGCCTGCCACCGGTCGAAATCATCCACCGCCTGGACGAAATCGATGTCAGGCCTCGCCTCGAGCGACGGCGGGATTGGTTGGGCATCGGGGTGCTTGCGCCGAAGGCTCGCGAGTTCCCGAATGAGATCGACGACCTGAAGGGGGATTTCCTCGGCCAGCACCACGATCGGGTCGCCTTCTACTGCGTCTATCGCGAGCCGTCGCGAGAACCAGGCCGACAGCTCGGCCGTGAACAGATTGTCGGCGACCGTCGCATCGACCACACGGGCGCCGGGGTCGAGGCCTGCCTGCACGCCATGGCTGCGGATGATCGCCTGGCAAAATCCATGAATCGTCGTCGCCGTTAGCTCATCCAGGCGAGGAGAGGCAGCGACAAGCGCATCGCGCTGCTGCTCCGAAAGGCCCTGCGGCAGAACGGACTTCAGAAAAGCAGGAACATTGCCCGCCAGCAGCGTGTCGATCGTCTCCCTGATCCGGCGCGCGAGCTCGCTCGCCGCGAGTTCGGTGAAGGTGATTGCCGCGATGTCATCCGGTTGATGGCCGGCAGCGAGCATCATTGCCACGCGACCGGCCATCAGCGAGGTCTTGCCGGTTCCGGCGGCCGCCTCCACCAGCAGGATCGACAAGAAATCGGTCATGGCCCTGCAACGGGCCTGCTGGTCGACAAGCATCATGTCGAGGCGCTCCACAGCCGGTTGAGGGGTTGGTTCGCCACCCGGAACTCGGAGGCCTTGCGGCGCAGATAACTTTCACGATCGGTGGGAAGGGCAAGGCGCATATCGTCATATTCGATGTCCTGCTCCCAACGCGGTGCGATCCGGCCGCTGCGCAGGATCGTCATAGCCGCCGACAGATAGCCCACCGCCTCGCCCACCGCGCCATCGAGCTCGTCACCCTTCAGTTCGAAAGTTATGGGATCGTCGGCGAGATAGACGAGGCGCGCCATGACCGTCCTGACTTCCGGCAGCAGCGCACGTGCCGCGATCGCGTACAGCACGCGCTGCAGTTCCCGTCCCTGGCCCAATGCGATGCGCTGATGCTTTGGCGGCGGCTTGGCGCTCTTGTAATCGGTGATGCGCGCGCCGTCGCCCGTGGCGCGAATATCGAGCCGGTCCATGCGGCCGCCGAACACCAGCCCGGTTTGTCCGATCGGCACAACAACCGCCGTGTCCCACGGTGCCTCTTCCTCCGTGGCATGCAGCTGGCCGAACGGCACCTCCGTCCAGCTGCGCGTATCAGGTCTGACCTGATCGTCGGCGGCAAGGCCGCGGGCGGTGCGACGCGCGGCCTCTCTCACCGTATGGCGCCACAGGATTGGTGGCGGAACGGAACGCTGCAGTGGCCAGGCGTGCAGGATCGCCCTCGAGGCGTCCATGATCGCAGCTTCGATCTCGTCGGCGCTGGCGCGCGCGAACCCCGGCGTCGGCTCGAGCGCGGCGATGGCGCCGCCGATCAGCTCATGCACCAGCTCGCCGAATGAGGCTGCACCAAGCTGCAGCGGGTCGGATTGGAACCGGATAGAGCGCCAGCCCAAGGCGTAACGCCAGACAAATCCAAGCGGATCGCGCAGGAGGCGCTGCAGCGACGTCGTCGACTGGACTCGCGCCAAAGCCCTCTCGATCGCCGGATGATCGGCGCCGGAGAGACCGTCGTGCGGCGTCAATGTCGAAGGCCTTTGCCAGTTGCGCCAGCAAAGCTGGCTCTGGCGAACATGCGCGAGCTGGCCGGCATCGCGCGGCCGCGCCAAGAGCCTGTCCGCTTCGCTGAAAGCATGTCCCGGGATGCGATCGCGCTTATGCACGATCTCGTCCGATGGCCAGAGCGAACTTGGCGACAGGACGCCGCCCTTGGCGTTGCGAAGCGAGCGCGACAGAACGAGTTGTTGACGAGTGTGCGCCTTGATGATCTTGAAATGCTGTCGGTCGCGGTCGGCGACCCCTACGGGATGCAGTCTTCGGCGGTCGAGCAGATGGTGCGGCAGCAGCGGATCGTCGTTTTCCGAACGCGGCCAGGACCGGCTGGTGAGGCCGAGCAGGCGGGTATACGGTCGCGGACATGCAGCCAGTTGCAAGGCGGGGCACCAGACGACGCTATTGGCCGGGTCACGCTGATCGGCGACGCGCAACGCCTGCAAGGACAGGCCGATGGCTTGTGCCGGCGCGCTTCGCAGTGCCTCTTCCCACATTGCCAGGCTGGCCCCGCTCAGCAATCGCTTGCCGGCCTCTCCCGCTATGTCGGCTCCGCGCGCGAGAAGTTCGAGAACGGGAAGCAGGATCTGCTCGCCAAGCTCGCCGCCCCTACGCTGCGGCCTCGCCGCAGCCAGCACTTCGCGCCACTGGTCGAGGCTGCGCAAGCCGGCACCGCGGGGGATCGCAACGAACCAGTCCGAGGGAATCTGGCCCGCGAACGGGTGCACGGGCAAGCGCCGAACCAAGCGCCACACCCGCTCCTGGTTGAGCCCGTTTGCGAGAATGTCGGCCAGTGCGGCACAGGCCTGGCCCTCCGGCGTGCTCAAGGCGGGCACGCCGTGAGAGAAATGTAACGGCAATCCGGCGCTTCGCGCATAGGCCAGGAAATGATCGTCCCAGTCCTGCGTCGACGTCGCGGCAATGGCGATGTCCTTTGCATGTACCTCGCCTGAGGCGAGCAACTGGCGTGTCCAGCGCAACGCCTCGATGACCTCCGACTTGGGGTCCGCGCTCGCTTCGACGGTTGTTCGGGCCGGAGTAGTCGCGGGCTTCTTCCGGATCGACCCTCTGAACCATGTTTGCTCGACCGGGGTCGGCAACTCCCAGGTGAAATCGGTGACGCGTGCGAGCTCGTTGACAAGCGGTTGCCAAAGAGGATCGACGTCCCCCAGACCCGACAGCGTCACTGAACCCAGCAGTCGGTGCGCGAGATCAATGCGCTTGCCGGCGGAGTCCCGTAGATCGCGTGGCAACATGTGCGCGGGTGGAATGTGATCACGGATGTAGTTCTCGATGCGATGAAGATCACCGAACCGCGGCGCCTCGTCCGCCAATGAGGATAGATCGAGATCTGCCCGCCAGGCGCAATCCAATGCATGGAGAACGGCGCGTGGCATCCCCGGCAAGCCGGCTACGGGTCCAATGTCGCCAAAACTCTGGGACGCGAGCGCGGCCTGGATCGCCGGGTAGAGCACGTCGGTGCCAGCCGGCGTGGCGAAACCTCCGACCAAGCGTGCCGCCAGCAGGGGCAGGGTGACGATCTCTCGACCGATCGCTCCTTCCCGCGCCGCAGCGGCGCGGGCGCTACGCAACGCCAGCATGCCGTCGACGACGTGGGTAGAGCGAATGGGCATCGGGCTTCCGTGTGTTCTTTCAGCGGGCACTTGATCGCCTAAAATCACCGGCTATTGAAGATCAGGGCAAAGAAAAACTTGGGCTTTGGGGATGGAAATGCAGCTAACCAAGCTGAGCATCAGGAATTTCAGGAACTTTCAGTCGATCGACGTCACGCTGGCCGGCAATGTCGTGCTGCTCGGCGAGAACCGGGTTGGCAAGAGCAATCTCCTCTTCGCTATCCAGCTCATCCTCGATCCGACCCTGCCCGATTCGGTACGACAGCTGAAGCTCACCGATTTCTGGGATGGCGGGCCGGCCGACCATAGCGCGGCGATCGAGGTGCATCTGGAAATTTCCGATTTCGCTTCCGACATGGCCTTGACGGCGCTCCTGACCGATTTTCGGGCACCGCATGATCCAAACATCGCACAGCTTAGCTATGTCTTCCGCAAGAAGTCGGACGTTGCCGGCCCGCCCCAATCGGGCGCTGATTGCGAATTCCTGGTCTTCGGTGGTGGCGACGAAACGCGTTCGCTGCCGAGCAAGGTGCGGCGCCGTATTGCGATCGATCTGCTCGACGCCTTGCGGGACGCCGAAGGTCAGCTCGGCAGCTGGCGGGCCTCCCCGCTGCGCCATCTTCTCGAAGAAGCCGTCTCGGGCGTCAGCCGTCCGGATCTCGATGCTGTAGCGGCCGAACTCGACAAGGCGAGCAAGGCCCTCGAAGCTTTTCCGACCATCAAGACACTTGAAGATGAACTGCGCGCCGGAATCGCCCACCTGTCCGGAAAGGCGCACGACATCGACGCCCGTTTGCGATTTGCGCCCGCCGACCCGCTGCGTCTCTTCCGGGCGATTGCGATGTTCATCGACGGCGGCAAACGTGGCATCGCAGAGGCCAGCCTCGGATCGGCGAACGTTGCGCTACTGGCGCTGAAGCTCGCCGAATTCGCGTGGCGCCGCAAGAAAAACGAGCGCAATTTCTCGCTCCTCTGCATCGAGGAACCGGAGGCGCATCTTCACCCGCACCTCCAGCGATCGGTTTTTTCCAAGCTGCTTGGCAAGGCCGAAGCTTCCCAGGCCGTGATCGTCACAAGCCATTCGCCAACCGTGGCTGCGGTCGCGCCGTTGCGATCGATCGTTCAGCTGAAGAGGAGAGGGGGCGCGACGCAGGCGTTCTCATTGGCGCATCTTCCGGTGACGCCTGACGAGCTCGACGATCTGGAAAACTATCTTGATGCGACGCGTGCCGAACTGTTGTTCGCGCGCGGCGCCATCTTCGTCGAAGGCGATGCGGAGGAAGCGCTCATGCCCGTCTTCGCCACGTCGCTCGGTCACCCGCTCGACGATCTCGGTATCACCGTCTGCAACGTGGCCGGCACGAACTTCCGTCCTTACGTCAAGCTCGCCGAGGCGCTGGCGCTGCCCTATTGCGTCATCACCGACTGGGATCCGCTCGACGGGAGCAAGCCACCTCTGGGCAAGAAGCGTACCTTTGACCTGTGGCAGGACATGCTCACCGTTCGTGGCAAGCCCCTTCTCACCGCGGCTGAGCTGGCGAAATGGGAAGCAGCAGATTATGCGGCGTTCAGCGCCGATGCGGCCAAGTCGGGGATATTCCTCAACGAGCAGACATTCGAAGTTTCCGTCGCCAATACGCCTACCTTATTGAGCCCGCTTCTCGATATTCTGAGCGAGCAGGATTTCGGTTCTGTCAGGACTAGGCGCATTGCTGCCTGGCGTGCGGGTACGCCGGTCGTTCCTGAGCAGCTGCTGGCCATGGTCGCGAGCGTCGGCAAGGGACGCTTGGGCGCTCGGTTGGCGAAGAAATCGGCTGGGCTCAAGCCCCCAACCTACATTGAGAGCGCCATCAACAACGTCGTCGGCTTGGTTGCTCATGCTTAGCGACCGGGCCCTACTTCAAGCCTTGGCTGAACTCAAGGGCAACCCGGAGCAGGCGGCCGCGGTCGTGGAGAAGGGTCATTGCGTGGTGCTCGCCGGCCCGGGAAGCGGCAAGACCAAGACGCTGACGACGGCGATGGCGCGCGCGCTGATCGAGGATATTCCTGATCCGCGCGGGGTCGCCTGCATTACCTACAACAACGACTGCGCGATTGAACTGGAAACCAGGCTCGCGCGCTTGGGGATCACCCCGGGCGACCGCGCCTTCATCGGCACCGTGCACAGTTTCGCGCTGAGCCAGGTTATCGGTCCCTACGCGCGTTGCGTGCCCATTGGGCTTCCGCCAGACTTCAAGGTCGCAAGCAAATCTCAGATGAAAGCTGCGGTCGAAACGGCCTACCAGAACTCGATCGGCAGTTACGGCAACCCGCACGACCGATGGAAGTTCGCTTCGGAAAAGCGCCTTCGCGATGTCGACCGCACGCGGCCCGAATGGCGGGGACACAATCCGGAGCTGGCGGATTTCATCGAAGCCTACGAGGTTGAGCTGCGCCGGCAAGGCTTGATCGACTTCGACGACATGCCCCTGATCGCCTATCGCATGATCAAGGCGAATGGCTGGATCCGCAACGCGCTTTGCGCTCGCTTTCCTGTGTTGTTTGTCGACGAATACCAGGATCTCGGTCACGCGCTGCATGAGCTCGTCCTGCTGCTCTGCTTCGGAGGAGGGATACGGCTCTTCGCGGTCGGCGACACCGACCAATCGATCTATGCCTTCGCCGGCGCCAATCCCGAACTGCTGGAAAGCCTGACACGCCGGCCCGATGTGCGGATTATCAGGCTTCGCTTCAATTACCGGTCGGGCGCGAAGATCATTCGGGCTTCGCTCGGCGCGCTTGGTGAGGAACGCGACTATCGCGGCATCGACGGCGCGCCCGACGGCGATCTGAGCTTCTGGCCGGTTCCCTATGGACACGACAACCAGGCTGACACGATTGCCGGCACAATCATTCCCAAGCTTGTGGAACAAGGATTCGAGCTTGGAACAATCGCGGTTCTTTATCGGGCCGCCTGGCTCGGCGACAAGGTGGCGGCCGCCCTGAAAGAGGCGGGGATCCCTTTTGTCCGGACCGACACGAATGCGCTGGTCAAGAGAAGCTCCCGGCTGGCGCGCTTCGTCGAGGAATGCGCTCGCTGGATCACCGGCGGCTGGCGCAATGCCGAACCGCCATACGCGCGGATGCTCTCGCAAGCGCTGACGCTGGTCTACGGGCGCCACGCCAGCGAACGCGAAGAGCAGGAGCTGTCCGCGCAACTCATGGGGTTCCTCAACGCCTCGCTCGCAACCGTCGAGACGACCCACGTCTGGCTCCAGCGCTTTTCTCGTGAACTTGTTACGCCGTGGCGCAAGATTGCGCGCAACTCCGAACAGGAATGGGACGTCTGTGCGGAAATGATCGCCAATACCGATCCGGCCCGAGACCTCGATCTTCCCTTGGCGCACTTCGCCGGGCGGGTCGAGGGATCGGGTCGCGTCAACCTTAGCACCCTGCATAGTGCCAAAGGCAGGGAGTTCGACGCAGTCATCATGTACGGCGTAAACGCTTCCGACTTTCCGAGCGCGCGTGATCAACAGACTCCCGCGAGCCTTCGTGAGGCCAGGCGCTTGTTCTATGTTGGGGTGACGCGTCCGAAAAAACACCTCAGCCTGGTTTTTCAGGAGCACCACCACTCACCATGGGTCTTCGAGCTGTACCAGCGAAGTCAGCAGAACTGACCTTCCTTTAACGAGCACGAACGTCTTGTCGTCGTTCTCGTCAATGTGGTGTTCGAACCGATATCCTACGTGATTTTACTGGCGCTGCTGCCTTCAGCACACAACTCGTGAGTTCGTCTCGAATAGCGCGGATCTATCGGCACTCGCAGGACGAATAACTTACCGCGCGTGGGGGATCGCTTAGGCAGGCGGCCCGCCTTAGGCTATACAAAGGTGCCGCCTATCTGTGCATTCCGATTCTCACCAGCGAATATCCAAAATGGCCGCAGCCGAAATCCACCTCTACATCGATGACACTGGTAGCCGCGACCCGGACAGGGAGCCACCGGTGAGGCGTCGTGACGAGATGGATTGCTTCGCGTTCGGTGGAATCCTCATCAGTGAGGAAGATATCGACGAGCTTTTCGCGAGCCACAAGGCGTTCTGCGACAGCCACAATATCAGCTATCCGCTGCATTCCTGGGCAATCCGGGGCGGGCGAGGAGATTTCGGGTGGTTGAAACACCCCGAAGCCGCATTCGCATTTCTCTCCGATCTCGAGCAGTTCCTGGTGAACTTGCCGATCGTCGGCATTGCCGCCGTCATCGACCGGCCCGGCTATGTCGCCCGGTACAAGGAAAAATTCCAGGACAGGCTCTGGTTGATGAGCAAGACGGCCTACAGCATCCTGATCGAGCGCGCGGCCAAGTTCGCGCGAAGCCGTGGCCGTAAGCTGCGCGTATTCTTCGAGCGCGCCGGCAAGGTCGAGGACAACGAACTGATCGGCTTTGCCCGCTCGCTGAAAAGGGACGGGATGCCATTCGACGAGAACAACTCCGCTGCCTACCAGTCCCTGACCGGCGCCGAGTTCAGGGAGATTGTCATGGGCGAGCCGCGCGGCCGGACCAAGGCCACGCCAATGATTCAGATCGCCGATCTTGTTCTCTATCCCATGGCGAAGGGCGGGTACGAACCAACTTATCGGCCTTACGTGGCCCTGATGGAGAACAAGCGGCTGATCGACGCCTTGCTCGAACCCGGCCAGCGCGCGAGCTTGGGGATCAAGTATAGCTGCTTCGAGCGTATAAATGACAAAGGCCCGGACGAACCGAGCCTTTGAAAAAGTGTCGGCTGGCGCCGAGCGCCAACCCCGGAGCGTTGCTCACGACGGTATTATGGTGTGGATTGGGTCGGTTTTCAAGGCTGGCCGTTGAGCTACTTGCTTCGCGTTCACGCTAGTCGATGATGACGGCGCGCCCCTCGGCCTTCAGGCGGGCAAGGCCATCTCGCGTAGCCGCTCCGGCGGGTGCCCTTGCCAGTTCGTCACCTCGGCGATGACGCGCAGAGGGTCAAGGGAGCGATAGGGCAGCGTCGGGTTGCCGGGGAATTTGTTGTCCGTCAGGTTGGGATCGTCCTCGACCGGCCCGGTTGGTTCCACGACATAAATCCGTCCTCGCCCACTGCCGGTAGCCAGCTCGGCGCCTCAGATCGCAGCATCCAGCGTGGCGGCGAAATAGACCCACGACAGCGACTTACCTTCGAGGAAATTGGACTGGCAGCCGACGACGATCAGACCTCCGGGTTTCAGATCGGCCGTGGTTCCATGGAAGAAGGATTGGGAAAACACGCCGCACTCGCTGACATAAACTCGCGCTTCCTTCCTCAGTTTCGTGAATTGCTCCGCCGGGCGGACGGTGTAGCTCCCACCGCCTTTATTCCAGGAGGCCGATGACGGGTCCGAATCCGCCGTGCCATGAGATGTCACTGCGGCCCAGGTTGGGATCGTAGAGCCCCACGCCGTTCCCGCCATCCAGGAACAGCGCATTGGGACAATTGAGGTGGTCGCGGAACAGGCGCGCGAAATCATGGAAATTGACAGCATCCTCGCTTATCGCGAAACGGACTGATCCGTCTTTGCAGACTCCGACGCCGCTTCGGTGGGTCCGATCCGTCGATCCGGCAATGAAGATGGGGTTCAGCTTGTTTTCGATGACGAGCATCGGGCCAGACTGGGTGGCGAACCGCGCCTTCAGTCGACGCTTCAGATAGTCGGCCGTCGGCAGGATGCCGGCACCGTCGTCATTCAGAAAGAACACCCCGTTCGGCTCCTTGAAGAAGTTGGGCACCTTTCCAGGAGGGCCATCCATCGTCTTCGTGCTGGCGGGTCGCAGTTCCTTGCCGTTTTCGACGTAGAGTCCGATCGGCGAGAAGTCGGTCCGATACATGCCGGCGTTCATGGCGAATAGCAGCATGCGGCCCTCGTCGGCGACCGCCTTGGCGATGGCCGGGAAGCGGCGATAGGGCTCGCCATGGGCGTCTTTCCAAAACAGCCGAAGGTCATCATGCCCCGGTGTCGCGGTGCAGATAATGAATTTTGCGTCTTCGAACGTTTGCTCCTCGCACGGACGTGCGGGACCAGGTTGCGCGGCTGCGAGGGATGCAGCGAGGAGAAGCGGGATAAGAGCCAGATTCCTTGAACGCAAAATCATCATCAAGAAGACCCGAGGCCAACGGCACAGACTGAAGGTGGCATGATCTCCGCCAGAAATGATCGGCGAATCCTTCGATGGCAACGGGTTTACCCTCAACTGTGTGGATATCATGCTCCTGACCCATGGTTTGACGGTCATTTGAATCGACGCGGAAAGGGCATGTTCAGCTATTTCTACTAGGTTACCCGTCGGGGGAATCAGGGGTATCGATCGGCCGATGGGCAACGTCGTCAGTTTCCAACGGCAGAAGCCAGACAGGGCAGGGGGCATTCCCACGATCCTCGCGGCCATGGGCGTCGCCAGCGCGGCTGGGTATTTCGGTCCGGGCCTGGTTGAGAAATTGCAGCCTCCTACCAGCATGCACCTTGTGGCCTCGAGCAGCATGGATACCATCGCCGGCCGGGCGTCGGTGATCGACGGTGACACCATCGAAATCCACGGCGAGCGGATCAGGTTCAATGGGATAGATGCCCCGGAATCGGCGCAGCTCTGCACGGACGCCGGCGGCCGGACATATCGCTGCGGCGCCAGATCGGCGGAGGCCCTTGCCGAATGGCTGGCGTCGTCGTCGCCAACGGCCTGCAAATTCGTCGAGCGCGACCAGTACGGCCGTTTCGTTGGCGACTGCACCCGGGCGGATGGTGCAAGCGTTCAGCGATGGCTCGTGCGCAACGGGCACGCAATGGACTGGCCGCGCTACTCGAACGGCATGTTTTCCAGGGAGCAATCCACCGCCAAAGCGGACAAAATCGGTATCTGGCAGGGACCTTTCCAGCCGCCATGGGAGTGGCGTGCCACGCAGCGCGAACGGTCCGACAGCTCGTCGACCATTTCTCTCGTGCCGTCGGCCGCGTCTTCTGCCGCCGCATCCGAGCAGTCGGGCGCGTGCAGCATCAAGGGCAACATCACTCGGAAGGGGGAGCGCATCTACCACGTCCCCGGCCAGAAATATTACACGCAGACGCGAATCTCGCCCGGCAAAGGCGAGCGATGGTTCTGTTCCGAACAGGAAGCCAGAGCAGCGGGCTGGCGCCGATCTCAGCAGTAAAGAAGCCAGGGGCCCCTTCGGCAAGCTGCGCATAACGTCCGGGCTAGAAGCACAACGCCCGCCGCGGGAGGAGGTGCGGCGGGCGTCATATAGATGGTCGACGATCGGGAGGAGGTGAAAGTCGACCGTATCCGTCAGTCTCTGGGAGGAGGTAGATCCCGACGAAATCGATAGATGTAAATCTAGCCGGTCGAAGCCGTCGCTCCAGCGCTGATTTCGCATGGCAGCGATGCGCATTGTGCATTGCAACATAGTCCGCTGACGCTCCTTTGGTTGAGATCTGGGGACGGGCCCGGCTCGGCTCTGGCGGCAAGACGCACATTGGGCCTATACGCAGACCGCGCAAATCGTATCGATTCAGGAAGAAGTCATGAGACGACAAACGCGTCCCTTCATTGTGGAGATGAAGCACAGGCGCGCTCCAACGAAGAAGCAATCGATCTAGGGCAATCTGAGTATTGCTGCGGTCGATACTGAAACAATGCGCGGTCTAGAAGGGGATACCCCGACTTCCGCGCCCCTGATTGACTCCAGCGCTGCGCCGATTGATGTTGCGGGCAACGATGACCAGGAAGTGGAGCACACTATGCCCGATCTGCCGGAAGCTGAAACCGTCGAGGCCGTTACTGAGGCTCCTGCAGCGGTAGAGGCCCCGGAACCGAAGAAAAAGGCTCCACGGCCAAAAAAGGCGAAGGCGACCTCCAAACCGCGGGTTACAAAGGAAGCCACAAAGCCTGCACTCAAGGCGGCGGAGGCTCCGCCTGCTCCGGCCCGCGCCAAGCGCAAGACCTATTCCGAGAAAGAGCGCGCACAAAAAGTTGGACAGATCAAGAAGGCGATCGGCAGCGGCGACAGCGTGAAAGTCGCCGTGGGCAAGGCGGAAATATCGGAACAGACGTATTATCAGTGGCTCAGGGCTTCACAGCCCGCGACGAAGGGTGGCGACTTCGATCTGGAGCGTTTGGCCGCCCTTGAGAAAGAAAACAAAGACTTGATGAAGCAGCTGGAAGAGCGGCTCCTTAAGCAGAATGCCGAACTGAAGCGTAAGCTTGGGATCAAATAGCCGGGCTGCTCCAGATCAAATTTTGAGAGCTTTGGATAGCCGGGTTACCTGCGTCGCCCGTCTCGCCTAGAGCGTTAATCTGCAAATAGCAGAAGCTGCCGATCGTCGTCGCTGCCGTTCCCATCAAGCGACGACAGCGTCACACCGATCAATCTGATGCCTTTTTCGGTGGGGAAGAGCGGCGCCATCAGGGCGGCCGCCACTCCCTCCAGGTCGATGACGCTCGCGATGAGACCACTCGCAGTCCGGCTGCGTGTGATCTGGTGGAAATCAGCGTACTTGACCTTCAGCGTCACCGTCCGGCCGCGAATCCCCTTGGCTTCGCAATAGCCCCAGACCTTTGAGGCAAGCGTCGAGAGTTCGGTTCGCGCCGTCCCAATGTCGAATATGTCGGTCGGGAACGTGTCTTCCGCCCCGACCGACTTGCGCGGCCGGTTCGGTTCGACCGGACGATCATCGATGCCGCGGGCAATCCTGTAGTACCACGTGCCCGACTTCCCAAAATGCTCCTGAAGGAATGACAGCGGCTTGTCACGGAGATCCACGCCGGTCGCGATCCCCAGACGCTCCATCTTGGCCGCCGTCGCCGGACCTACGCCATGGAACTTCTTGACGGGCAGGCTCGCCACGAAGTCCGGCCCCATCTTCGGCGTTATCACGGCCTGGCCGTTGGGCTTATTGAGATCGCTGGCCAGTTTCGCCAGGAACTTGCAGTACGAAATGCCAGCCGATGCGTTGAGGCCGGTCACTTCCTTGATGCGCGCGCGAATGATGGTAGCGATCTCCGTCGCGACGGCGATGTTCTGCTTGTTGATCGTAACGTCGAGATACGCCTCGTCCAGCGATAGCGGCTCGATCAAATCGGTATGCTCGGCAAAGATCTCGCGGATCTGCGCCGACACCGCCCGGTAGACGTCGAACCTCGGCTTGACGAAGATCAGTTCCGGACAGAGGCGCTTCGCGGTTGCTGAGGGCAGTGCCGATCGCACTCCGAAGGCGCGTGCCTCATAGCTTGCGGCCGCAACGACGCCGCGGGCGGCCGAGCCACCGACCGCGACCGGCTTTCCGCGCAGCTCCGGATTGTCCCGCTGTTCGACCGACGCGTAGAAGGCGTCCATGTCCACGTGCAAGACGCGGCGATGCAGGGGAGACGGGCCGTCCTGTCCCAGGGCTCCGCTGACGCCGATGCGGTGGTCCGTGTCTTCTATCATGGCGTCTTCATCGTCGCTGCATTGACCTTCTCGAGAAGATGGGCGGGAGCCGGTGGTATTCCAAATCACCGGCCCCGCCGGGGCTGGGGAATATTATTGCAGCTGTCCCCTACCGCAAATGTCAGGAGGCTTTCCCTTGGGCGGGACATCGCGGCAGGATGACCGGGCCGATCCTTGTTGCGAACGAAACGGAAACACGATTCATTCGCGCAATGAACCTCGCTGTCCTTGATTCGACCGTGGCCGCCGCGGCGCCAGACGACTACCTTGCCGGCCTCAACACCGAGCAACGATCGGCGGTGGTCCACGGCGAAGGCTCGGCCGCGGAGCCCCTGCTGATTATCGCAGGAGCCGGGTCGGGCAAGACCAATACCTTGGCGCACAGGGTCGCGCACCTGATCGTGAACGGTGCCGATCCTCGACGAATCCTTCTCATGACTTTTTCGCGCCGGGCCGCGGCGGAGATGACGCGCCGTGTCGAGCGCATCGCAGCCATGGTGCTCGGCGACAAGGCGTCGATCATGACCGAGGGACTCACCTGGGCAGGCACGTTCCATGCGATCGGAGCCCGGCTGCTGCGCGATCATGCGCTCGAAATCGGTCTCGACCCGGCCTTTACGATCCACGACCGGGAAGATTCGGCCGACCTGATGAACCTGGTACGGCACGAACTCGGCCTGTCCAAGACCGAGAGCAGATTTCCCGCCAAAGGCACCTGCCTTGCGATCTACTCGCGGGCGGTCAACGCGCAGGCCGAACTGGAAGCCGTGCTCGCCAAATCCTTCCCTTGGTGCATAGGCTGGGCCGAGGAGCTGAAAACCCTGTTCGGCGCCTATGTCGAAGCCAAGCAGGCGCAGAACGTCCTCGACTACGATGACCTTCTGTTGTGGTGGGCGCAGATGTGCGCGGAGCCGGCAATCGTGGAACAGCTCCGCTCGCGCTTCGACCACATCCTTGTCGACGAATACCAGGACACCAACCGGCTGCAGGCGACCATCCTGACGGCGCTCAAGCCTGACGGCCGGGGGCTGACTGTCGTCGGCGACGACGCGCAGTCGATCTATTCCTTCCGCGCCGCCGAGGTTCGCAATATCCTGGATTTTCCAGGGCTGTTTCCGGAGCCTGCCCGTATCGTCACGCTTGACCGCAACTACCGGTCCACGAACACCGTGCTGGACGCGGCGAACGCGGTCATCGGCGAGGCGGCCGACCGCTTCATCAAGAACCTCTGGACCGAGCGGCGTTCCGCGGAAAAGCCGTTGCTGGTGACCGTGCGCGACGACGCGGAACAGGCGAACTATGTGTGCGACAAGGTGCTGGAGGAGCGGGAGAGCGGGACGAGGCTCCGGGCGCAGGCGGTTCTCTTCCGCGCCTCGCATCATTCCGGCCCTCTGGAAGTCGAGCTGACGCGCCGCAACATCCCGTTCGTCAAATTCGGCGGGTTGAAATTTCTCGATTCCGCGCATGTGAAAGACGTGCTGGCGCTTCTGCGCTTCGCGGAAAACCCGCGTGATCGCGTGGCCGGCTTTCGCGTGCTTCAGCTCTTGCCCGGCATCGGCCCATCCGCCGCGGGTGCTGCGATCGAGGCGATGGAGCGCGCGCTCGATCCGGTCCTCGGGCTTCAGTTCTTCAAGGTGCCGGCAAGGGCGGACGAGGATTGGCCCCCCTTCGTCGACCTGTTCTCGGCGCTGCGCACACGGTCGACCTGGCCGGCGGATCTCGAACGTGTGCGGCTGTGGTACGAGCCGCACCTCGAGCGTGTCCACGAGGACGCCGCCGCGCGCCGCGCAGACCTTCTCCAACTCGAACAGATTGCGGCCGGCTATCCCTCGCGCGAGCGCTTTTTGACCGACCTGACGCTGGACCCGCCTGACGCCACGAGCGGAGATGCAGGCCCGCCGCACCTCGACGAGGACTATCTCATCCTGTCCACGATCCATTCTGCCAAGGGCCAGGAGTGGACGAAGGTGTTCCTGCTCAACACCGTCGACGGCTGTATTCCGATCGACCTGGCGGTCGGCGAGCGCGACGATCTCGAAGAGGAACGCCGGCTGCTCTATGTCGCCATGACGCGGGCAAAGGATTCGCTGCATCTGGTCACCCCGCAGCGCTTCTATGTCAGCGGGCAGTCGGCATGGGGAGACCGGCATGTCTACGCATCGCGCACGCGGTTTATTCCAGACCACATCCTCGACCGCTTCGAACAGATTTCCTGGCCGCCGCCATCGGCCGCGCCCGGCAGGGCACCGCAGCCCGAGGTCCGGATAGATCTCAAGACGAAGATGCGCGGGATGTGGCGATAGCGCTGTCCCGGTATTCGGCCGTCATGCGGCCATGCGCCCGGCGTGACAGTCGATCTCGACGCAGCCGGCGGTGCTGCGCGCATTGATCGCCTTGCTGTCGGCGAAACCATGAAGGGCGATCGCCGCCAGATCGTCGCCGGCGCGGATCGGCCGGGACCACCAGCCGTCGCGATATCGCCATCCCGCCCGGATCACAGCTTCAGCGTCCTTGCTGTCGGGACGCAGATTGGCGGCCGCGTGAACGATGCGCGCCTCTGGCGACCTTTTCCTGAGCAGCGCGCGGCCTTCCGCTAGCGCAGCCTGCCGGTCGTCTGCCAGTACGAGCTGATGGAAATAGTGCCGCGATCGCTTCAGCGGCGTGAGATACGCGATCCTGACCTGAAAAGCCGCCATACCCGTTCTCGTTTTCTGTCTCTTATTGAGATTGGAATCGGACGCAAAATTACAAGACCGGACGGTTCCGGCCGTTTCTCTCGACGCGCACGACGCCGCGGTTCCGCTGCGGCATCCATCCCGATCCAACGAGTCCGTTGACTCTTTGTCAGGATGAGAACAAACATAGAACATATCACGGACAGAACAGCTTTCAAGGGATAGATGCGTGCCTCGGCGCCCCATTCTTCAGCGATTGTCGAACTTCGAGAGCGGATTGCCCGCCTCGAAGGACGGTCCAGGCGCGCCAAATCGGTGCTTCCGTTCGGAATTCGCGAAATCGATTCGCGGCTTCCGGGGGGCGGACTGGCACGCGGGGCGCTGCATGAAGTCGCCGGCGGCGGCAACGGCGCGATCGACGGCGCGGCGGCAGCGCTGTTCGCGGCCGGGATCGCCGGGCGCACGACCGGAAAGACCCTCTGGTGCATCGCCAAGCCGGACCTGTTCGCTCCGGCGCTGGCGCATGCCGGCCTTGCGCCGGATCGCGTCGTCTATGTCGAGGCCGGCGACGACAAGGCCATTCTGGCCTGCATGGAGGAAGGCCTTCGCCATGGCGGGCTCGGCGCTGTCGTCGGCGAGGTCGCCCGATTGCCGATGACCGCCTCGCGCCGGCTTCAGCTTGCGGCCGAAGGCACCGGATCGATCGGCATCGCGCTGCGCCGCTGGCGCCGGCACAGCGATGCGTCCGACTTCGGCGCGCCGACCGCCGCCATGACGCGTTGGCGCGTCTCCGTCCTTCCGTCCGAGGTGCTGCCGGTTCCGGGCGTCGGCCGCCACAGATGGCTTGTTGAGTTGATCCACGCCAAGGGCGGCGTGGATAGTGCTGATATCGAGTTGGAGGCTTGCGATGAGACGGGTCGTCTCGCTCTTCCTGCCGGACTGGTCCACGGATCGGCTGCGGCGGATGGCTGGCGACGCGGCGCCTCCGGCTGAGGCGCCGCTCGTGATGATCGGCCGGGACGGCAACAGGCGGGTGGTCACGGCAGCGGACGCCGTCGCCCGAGCGGTCGGGCTGCGCCCCGGCATGCCCGCGACCGAGGCCCAGATCCTGATCCCCGGCCTGATCACAGTGGATGCCGATCCGGTCGCGGATGCCGAGGCGCTGGAACGGCTGGCATTGTGGGTGCTCCAGCGCATCTCGCCGATCGTCGCGGCCGATCCGCCGGATGGCATCGTGATCGACTCGACCGGCGCCGACCATCTCCATGACGGCGAAGCGACCATGATCGAAACCCTGATCGGCCGGCTCGCCATGTCGGGCGTCACCGCACGCGCCGCGGTGGCGGACACCTGGGGCGCGGCCCATGCGCTCGCCCGGTTCGCCGCCGAGCCCTCTATCATCGCGCCGCCGGGACATGGTGCTGTCGTGCTCGATCCCCTGCCGCTCGCGGCTCTGCGCCTGCCGCCTGGAATGGCGGCCGATCTCCGGGTTCTCGGCTTCGAACGCGTGCGTGATCTTCTGGCCCAGCCGCGCGCGCCATTGACGCTGCGCTTCGGCCCCGAGTTCGCGCGCCGGCTCAATCAGGCGCTTGGCGACGTGGCCGAACCGATCGAGCCGATCCGACCGCCCGACCTGATCGAGGTGCGGCGGGCTTTCGCGGAACCCATCGGCGCTGCCGAGACGATCGCCCGTTACATCGGCAAGCTCACCGACCAGCTCTGCGCCGCGCTGGAGGCAAAGGGTCTCGGCGCGCGCCGTCTCGATCTTCTCTGCCATCGCGTCGACGCACGCGTCGAAGCCGTCCGCGTCGGTATGGCGCAGCCGGTGCGCGATGCCCGGCGCCTGTCCCGTCTTCTGTGCGACCAGATTGAGAAGATCGATCCGGGCTTCGGCATCGAGCTCATGGCGCTGGCCGCCACCACAGCCGAGCCGTTGCAACGCCGGCAGATGGCGAGCGACCTCATAGAGATCGCAATACCGGATATCTCCGACCTCGTGGACACGCTGGCCAACCGCGTCGGCGAGCGGGCGATCTACCGGGTGGCCCCTGTCGCCAGCGACGTGCCCGAGCGATCGGTCTGCCGTATCCCGGCGCTGTCGCCCGACACCGGCACGGCCTGGCCAAGCCATTGGCCGCGGCCGGCGCGTCTATTTGCCCATCCGGAGCGCATCGAGGCGATCGCCCTCTTGCCGGATCATCCGCCGGCGAGCTTCACCTGGCGGGGCGTGCGCCGCCGCGTGAAGCGGGCGGACGGTCCCGAGCGCGTCCATGCGGAGTGGTGGAAGCGCGATGCCGAGCTTGCCGCCATCCGCGATTATTTCCGGGTCGAGGACCAGGCCGGCGAACGCTACTGGATTTACCGCGCCGGCAATGGCGAGGACCCTGAGACCGGTTCGCATCTCTGGTTTCTGCATGGGGTGTTCGGATGAGCGAGCCCCGCTACGCCGAGCTTCAGGTCACCACGCATTTCAGCTTCCTGCGTGGCGCGTCCTCCTGCGAGGAGCTGTTCGCGCGCGCAGCCGAACTCGGCATCGAGGCGCTGGCCGTGGTCGACCGCAATTCGCTCGCCGGCATCGTGCGTGCCCATGAAGCCGCGAAGGCGACCGGCGTACGGCTTGTCGTCGGATGCCGGCTCGATCTCGCCGATGCGCCGCCGATCCTCGTCTATCCCACCGATCGCCCGGCCTATTCTCGGCTTTGCCGTCTACTATCACTCGGAAAGCAGCGCGCCGGAAAGGCAAAGTGCGATCTGCGCTGGGCCGATCTCGTCGCCTATGGCGAAGGCCTGATCGCCGTGCTCGTACCCGACATGGCGGACGAGGATTGCGGATTCCATCTGCGCCGGCTGCGCGACGCCTTCGGTGACCGTGCCTACATGGCGCTGACGTTGCGGCGTCGGCCGAACGACCAGCTCCGACTCCACGAATTGTCCAACCTCGCGGCGCACATGCGCGTGGCGACCGTCATCACCAACGACATCCTTTTCCACGAGCCCAGCCAGCGCGTCCTGCAGGACGTGGTGACCTGTATCCACCATGGCGTCACCATCGACGACCTCGGCGAGCGGCGCGAGCGCCATGCCGATCGCTATCTGAAACCGCCGGCCGAGATGCACCGCCTGTTCGCGCGCTATCCCGAAGCGCTCGCCCGCGCGCTGGAGATCGTGCGGCGCTGCGCCTTCTCCATGGACGAGCTACGCTACCAATATCCGGAGGAGCGCGACGATCCCTCGCTCACCCCGCAGCAGACGCTTGAAAAACTGACCTGGGAAGGTGCTGAGCGGCGTTACCCGGAGGGTGTGCCGGACAATGTCGTCGCCTCGCTCAAGCACGAGCTGGCGCTGATCGCCAAGCTCGACTACGCGCCATACTTCCTGACGGTCAATTCCATCGTGCGCTTCGCCCGCTCGCGCGACATTCTCTGCCAGGGGCGCGGCTCGGCCGCCAATTCGGCGGTCTGCTACGTGCTCGGCATCACCAGCATCGACCCCGGACGAAACGATCTCTTGTTCGAGCGGTTCATTTCGGAAGAACGGCGCGAGCCGCCGGACATCGACGTGGATTTCGAGCATGAGCGGCGCGAGATCGTCATGCAGTGGGTGTTCGACACTTACGGCCGCGACCGCGCAGCACTCTGTTCGACCGTCATCCGTTACCGCACCAAGGGGGCGCTACGGGATGTCGGCAAAGCGCTTGGGTTGCCAGAGGATTTGATCTCGACACTCTCCGGCCAGGTCTGGGGCTGGTCGGAAGAGGGCGTGTCGAAAGGCCAGGTCGAGCAGCTCAATCTCAACACGGCCGACCGGCGCTTGCGCCTGACCCTCGACCTTGCCCGGCAGCTCATGGGCGCGCCCCGGCATCTCAGCCAGCATCCGGGCGGCTTCGTCCTCACCCACGACCGGCTGGATGACCTCGTGCCGATCGAGCCGGCGGCGATGGAAAACCGCCAGGTGGTGGAATGGGACAAGGACGATATCGACGCGCTGCGCTTCATGAAGGTCGACATTTTGGCATTGGGGATGTTGACCTGCATGAAGAAGGGCCTCGACCTTCTGGCCGAGCACAAGGGCGCCAATCTCGACCTTGCGACGATCCCGCCGGAGGACCCGCGCACCTACGCGATGATCCGAAAGGCGGACACGCTCGGCACATTCCAGATCGAAAGTCGAGCGCAGATGTCGATGCTGCCGCGCCTCAAACCTCGAACCTACTACGACCTCGTCGTACAGGTCGCGATCGTGCGGCCCGGCCCTATCCAGGGAGACATGGTGCACCCGTATCTGCGCCGCCGCGAAGGGTTGGAACCGGTCCACTATCCCAAGCCGGAACTCGAAAGGGTGTTGGGCAAAACGCTGGGGGTGCCCTTATTCCAGGAGCAGGCCATGCAGGTCGCGATCAGCTGCGCGGGCTTCACGCCCGGAGAAGCGGACATGCTGCGCAAGTCGATGGCCACGTTTAAACACAGCGGCGGCGTCAGCGCCTTCAAGGCCAAGCTTATCGACGGCATGGTCGCCAACGGCTACGAGCGCGATTTCGCGGAAGCCACCTTCCGGCAGTTGGAGGGGTTCGGCAGCTACGGATTTCCGGAAAGCCACGCAGCCTCCTTTGCCTTGATCGCCTACGCTTCCGCCTGGCTCAAATGTTGGCACCCCGACGCATTCGCCGCAGCACTTCTCAACTCCCAGCCGATGGGTTTCTACGCGCCCGCCCAGATCGTCCGCGACGCCCGCGATCACGGCGTCGAGATACGGCCCGTCTGCGCCAACGCCTCCCGATGGGATTGTACGCTCGAACCCCCCGACGACGAAGACCGCTTCGCCGTTCGCCTGGGCTTTCGCATGGTCAAGGGCCTTGCCAATCAGCATGCTGCATCGATCGTCGGCGCGCGCGCCGATCTGCCCTTCGCGTCGGTCGACGATCTCTGGCGCCGCGCCGGCGTACCGCAGGCAGCGCTCGTCCAGCTCGCCGAGGCCGACGCCTTCCGGCCGGCTTTCGGCCTGGCACGGCGCGAAGCGCTCTGGGCCATACGCGGCCTGCGTGACGCCCCGCTGCCACTGTTCGCGGCCGCGACGGCGCGCGAGGAAGCAATCGTGCCGGAGATCGCCGAGCCGGCCGTCTCGCTGCGCCCGATGACGGCCGGTAGCGAGGTGGTGGAGGATTACGGCCATGTCGGGCTGTCGCTTCGATCGCATCCGGTTTCGTTCCTGCGCGAGGACCTGCGCCGCCGTCGCATCGTCTCTTGCGCCGAGGCCATGGACGCCCGTGACGGCCGCTGGCTGGAAGCCGCCGGCATCGTGCTTGTCCGCCAGCGGCCGGGTAGTGCGAAAGGCGTCCTGTTTGTGACGCTCGAGGATGAGACGGGCATCGCCAACCTTGTCGTCTGGCCGAAGGTGTTCGATGCCAATCGCCGCACGCTGCTGTCGGCAGGTATGCTCGGCGTGCGCGGCCGTATCCAGCGCGAGGGTGCCGTCGTGCATCTGGTCGCGCAGAAGATCACCGACCTGTCGGCCGAGCTCGCGAGCGTCGGCAGTCGCGACGCCGCCTTTCCGTTGCCGCATGGTCGCGGCGACGAATTCCATCATGGATCGCCGTCGCCCGATCCGCGCGGCCTGCCGCCAAGATCGTTCCAAAGCCGCAATTTGACGGACGGATACGGCCACATCCGTCAGATAGCCGTGAAGGGCAGGAATTTCAGATGAAACGATAGCGCTGGTATGAGATGGAGCGACCGCTTCCGACCCTCATTGCGGACATTCCACAATCTATAACAGCTTCCAGGAAGCTGCCGCTCGTGGCGCGATCAAATTCCGGCATAATCAGGGGAGGGGCTGCTCCAGCTCGACTTCGTTGGTGAAGTGGCGGCGCTCCTTCTTTTGAATGTATGCGTAGCGGCTTGTCGTTGAACTATGTGTCAAAGGCCTCGGTGAAGACACTCTTGGACAGCACCGTTTAGCTCGATACAACTGAACCGCGCTGGGCGAGGGGGAATATGGTCGATCTAAACCTTACTTACGTCGACGAGCTAATCAACGTTCGCCATGTTTTACACGGTGGTGCTCGCGGCGCCCCCAAGAAGGTCGAGGACGGATCGCGTGAGGGAGCTTCGATAAACCGGAGTTGCGTCGTTATGATGAGCGCTCTGCTGCAGGCTTACGTTCAAGACGTCTTTAAGATATGCGCCATACAGGCGCTACCGACGTTGAACACCGACGCCGTCTGGGCTGCGTACTGGAAGCAGATGAAGGGATGGGGAAACCCTAGTGCCGATAATATCAAGACTCTCTTTCTGAAGATCGGCGTAAGCGACGTATTCGACGGTCTCAGTTGGCGGAACTGCCCCAACACCACCGTTCGCAGTCGACTAAACCAGCTCAACCATGTCCGCAATAGTATAGCCCATGGTGCCACCGTCCTCAGGGTGAACGATGCCGACTACGCGTTGACGCTGGTAAAAATCAAGACCTTCCGGAACTATGCCGAACAGTTCGCCGACAGGTTCGAGCAGCATGCTCTCGGGATCTGATGGATTTTGACGACCTGGTCGAACAAGTTGCCGCTCCCGAAAAGAGAGCCGGCAAGGTCGCCGACGGCATCGAGCACAAGATGCACGAGGGTGCCGTGATGGTGGCCTATGCCATGCACCTCCTGCGCACAACGGAAGCCAAACACGTCCGCATTCATCCTGATGGGGAGCACGGCAAGAGGTTTGATTTCACCGGCTGGTTGGCCCGGCGCGGCTTCGATAAGGCAACGTCTACCGGTACGACGACGTACGGCGGCGAGTATTGGCACAAGAACGGATGGAGGATCACCATCCATCCCAGTTCTGGAAAAGGCGATGTTGTAGCCGAGGTCGGCAACCACATCGTCACGGCCGAGTGCACGGGCGGCATCATAAATACTCGGCACGCCGGCCAGGTGTCTCGGCTTTACAAAGGCCTATGCGAGACTGTTGGTCTACTGATGGCGAGCGAAAGTCCCGGTCGGCAGGTCGCGGTTATCCCCTATACGGAAAGCACTTTAAGACTTGCGACCAGGATGGCACCGCGGTGTGCGCTGGCAGGCATTGAGATCGCGCTGGTCGGCAGCCGTGGCGAGGTCACGGACGTGGTGGCCGCCGATGGCAGGCAATAAGATTCCTGAAAATCTTGGCTTCCTGCACTCTGGCGAGGAAGTCGCGCGAGGTAAGTCCATCGATTTCATCGAGGGACACGAAGACCTTCTGCAGCATGTCGGCATGATCGAGATGATCATGGACCTCCTGCAGTTCTACCGCATGGACTATGCCGAGAAGGATGAGAACCAACTCATCATAAAGCTTCTGGGTGCCCGGATTTTCAATGCCCAGGGAGCTGCCCTCAAGCTCATCCTCGGCGGCTACTATCAGGCCGCCGGTCTCCAAATCCGGGACATCTTGGAGACCGCATTTCTCCTGGATTACTTCAGCACTGATGACGCTTTGATCCAGCGCTGGAAGTTAGTGTCAGAGCAGGAGCGGACGAAAGAGTTTGGCCAAGCCAAAATCCGGCAAGCGCTGGACGATCGTGACGGCTTCACCGAAAAAAAGCGCATGGAGCACTACAAGCTCCTCTCATCGATCGCTGCGCACCCAACATTTGCCGGTTTCACGATGCTCCGACCGACACCTGGAGCTGACGCACACATGGGGCCTTTCTATGTGCCCGAGCTTTTGACGGCGACCATCCAGGAATTGGTCAAAGTGTCTGTGGCAGCGTGGGAGAGCTTCAAATGGTTTTTCAAGCCCGAAACGATCCCGCAGTACCGCGCCACGCTTCGATACCTAGAAACCAGTGTCGAGTGGGTTGAGAAGACCTATGAAAAGAAGATGGATCGCCGCGACATAGAAGCAGTGCGGTCCATTTTGAAAGAACTAGAGCGTCCGGGGAAATAGCTCAGATTTTGAGTGACTCGCGGGGAGCATCGGCTTCGACGCCCACAAGGTAGATTTCAAGAAGCACGTTCATGCTCTCGCGCAGCTACGGGACGGTCTGGGTGGCAAAGCCAATGTTGTCGACGCCGACATTGATGCACTAGCAAAACCCGGGCAAAGCGCAGAAATCGACCGCCCCGACGGCATTGCCACGTCACCCTTCGGGGGAAGTTTTCCAAAAGCCGACTGTCCGCTTCCCAGCTCATGGTGGACGTCGCGGCGCGGGATTCTCTTTGAATGCAGCCGGGAGCGACTACGTTTCGACTGGTTGGTGACCGCTCACGCGTTTATTCTCCTAAACGTCTTGTTTTGAACACCGTTTGCGTCTACGTTCTAAACATCGATCTTGCTTGTCGAACTTTGTTTCTGGCGCGAACCGCGCCGTCGGCGATCTTCTCCTCTCAGCATCGATCTAACCGTTTGTCGCGCATTCCGCCCGGCAGGCAATCCTCTATGCGCGATTGAAAGGAAATCGTCATGAATACTGGAACTGTGAAGTTCTTCAATTCCACCAAGGGCTTCGGCTTCATCGAGCAGGGCAACGGCCAGCCGGACGTCTTCGTCCACATCTCTGCCGTCGAGCGCGCCGGCATGCGCACCATCGTCGAGGGTCAGAAGCTGAGCTTCGACATCGTCAAGGACAACCGGAACGGCAAGAACTCGGCCGAAAACCTCCTGGCGGCGTAAACGGGATTGCGCTTCTGGTCTTTGACCACGGATGTACTGGCACTGATCATCGAGGCGCATAGGAGAGGCCGGGTTCGCCCGGCCTTTTTGTTTTTCATACCCGAGGGAATGACAGCATGAGCGGCACCATCACCGAGCATAACCTTTTCAAGCCCAGGCCCTCCAAAGCCGAAAGCAAGGCCGACATTACGAACCATACGGCGCGAGCTATCATCGGCGCCGAGGCCGAGCGTCGGGAAGCCAAGACGGCGAGGTTGCGAGAGGCCCGCCTGGAAAAGGAAGCGACACGAGCCGCTGAACCGTCGTCGCCCAAGCGGCGCCTTGCCGTGGCGCGCCGGCGCCCAGGACCTTCGACATAGCACAGGATGACGCGAAAGACCTGCGTTCGTCGATCTCGACCGAAGCGCAGAGAAGCGCGTTGGAGCTTTCCGGGAGGCGTATCCGGGCAAGCGACCGGACTACATTTTCGCAGTCACAGGGTTGAAGTCACGCTGCCAGAGAAGATTGTTCGCTTCGTTTCACGCTGCTGTCATCCCTATGTAGTTTTGGGAGCCAATTTTTCTCATCACAGCGATCAATTCCGTCGTATCTAATGAACCCGTCTTGGCGCCGCAGGCGCGACTTTCGACGTGCAAGGATTCTGGGGTGGCCGTATCGCATTTTCGTTTTCTCAATGCCGGAGGCGAGGCTTCCCATGAAATCATGGATTTCAACTGGGCGTCGACGTCGCTTGGCCCGATCGAGGAGTGGCCGCCGATCCTGAAGACCACCCTCGCATTGATGCTGCGTTCAACGTTCCCGAAGGCGTTGGTATGGGGTGCGGAGTTCATCACTTTTCACAATGACGCCTTCCGGCCGATCCTGGGAGAAAAACCGCCTGCGATCGGCAGGCCTTTCAACGAAATTTGGGTGGAAGCGTGGGATGAGATCGGCCCGATCGCGCTTGACGCGCTGGGGGGCAAGTCGACTTTCATCGAGAATTTTCCGCTGGTCGTGGATCGTGACGGCGCGGGAGAACAGGCTTACTTCACCTTCTGCTACAGTCCGGTGCTCGACGCCGACGGGACGATCGTCGGTTTCATGGACACGGTCATCGAAACGACCCAGACGGTGTTGGCGCAACGGCAGGCGGACGTACTCAATGCCGAACTCGGCCATCGCATCCGAAACATCCTCGCGATGGTCGGCTCGATCGCCTCGCAGACGCTCCGGTCGAGTGCCGATCTGGCCGAGGCGGAGAGCAGCTTGGGGCATCGTCTGAGAGCGCTGGCGGGTGTGCAAGACGCCCTGCGCACCGGAGGTGTGACCGAGGCCGAGGTCCACGGCATTGTCGCGACCGCGCTTGCGCCGCACGGCCTCGAGGATGGGCGGGTGACTGCGGAAGGACCGAACGTCCGCCTGCCAGAGGAGAAGGCGCTGGCTCTGACTCTTGCACTGAACGAACTTGTGACGAACGCAATCAAATACGGAGCGCTTTCCAACCGATCGGGGACGGTGGATATCTCTTGGGAGCTCGCTGGAACGGAAGATCAAGACTTCCGCCTGTTTTGGCGGGAACGCGGGGGTCCTCGCGTCACTGCTCCTCACAAGGCCGGATTCGGTTCGCGTCTTATCCAACGTCATGTTGCGGAGGCTTTTGGAGGGAAGGCCCAAATCACCTTCGCGGCTGAAGGAATCACCTATGAGATTGGTCCTCGGAACAACGAATCCTGATGCTTGAAGCGTCGCCGGCGACAGCCCGCATTTGGCCGATCTGACGCGATCGCCAAATCAGCGCAGAAACCCGTCGGCTTCGAAGTCTTCCCAACCCTGCAATTTCCGGCGCGAGTCATCATCGGTGTCGCCAATTGCCAGCGCTGCCTTCCGGCCTTTCTTCTGCAACCGTGTCAGGGCCGCCTTTCCGGCGGCTCTGCGTCGGTTTTCCGCTGCGGTCAGCGTGTCTTGTTCGCGCCACAGTGTAACGAGGTCGCGGTCCAGGACGTCCTCGACGTGACGAGGGTCAAAAACGTGAAACGTAATCTTCCTGGCGCGCCCGCGAAGTTTCACGGTGCGCGTTCCCGCACTCTGTAGGCGGCCGTCGTTGAGCCATCGATGCCGCTCGGTCGCAGAGATGGCGAGGATGTCCTCGATCTCGCGAGGAATGACAGGCAAGACTTCGATATCCTGCAGGGCTTTTGCCACGATCATCGACGCCGTCCGGAAATCGCCCTCGGAGCCTTCCGGCATTTGCAGAGCGAGCGTCCGCGCCTCGACATGCAGGAACTTCTTCGCCGTGGACGGAAGGCGGGCACGCACTTCCAGAAAAATGCCTCTTGTGCGGACCGACGATCCCAACGTGGCGGCCGACGAGAGCTTCCATTCTTCGACCCGTTCGGCGGCCGTATTCGTCTCGCGCGTGGGCATGCCCCTAAATAAGTATCCTTTCCACCGGGGTGCAACACGCTGGATCACGAAGCGTCATACCGCAGGCCAGCGCCGCCGTTCCGTCCCGGAGCGCACGGCCGGCATGGCGAAGCCTGGTATCGTCCATTTCACGATCGACCGCGCCGAGGTGTTGATGCCAAGGTGGCAAGCGACGCGATTCCTGCGATCAACCCGATGATCCAGAGCGGGCGCATAGGCAAATTTTCCACCTTGGAGGTGCCCGCAGGCCGTGGGTCGCTCTCCAAAAGCATCAAGTCGCGACGGCTGCCGAACCGGACGGCGACAGCGCGAGTGAGCTCAGCGCCGAACAGGAATATCGCCGAGGAGTAGAAAACCCATAGCAGCAGGACGACAAGGCTTCCCGCGGCGCCATAAGACGAAGCGATCGCGCTCGTTCCGAGATACCAGCCAATAAGCGATTTGCCGACCGTGAAAAGAACCGCGGTCACGGCGGCGCCGAACCGCACGTCGCGCCAGGAAAGCGCACGATCGGGCAAGATCTTGAAGATCGCGCCGAAAAGCAGGGCGACCAGGATCAGCGAAACCAACGTGTTCAATGCGGACAGCACGAGCTCCCCGAAGGGAAGCCTGGACGTGATCACGTTTCCCATTGCCGAAATCGCCGCGCTGGCAGCCAGCGAAACCAGCAGCAGAAAGCCGAGCGAAGCGACCAGCCCGAGGCTCGCCACGCGGGTCCGGGCCAGGCTGAACAGGGAAACCTTTTGGGGCCGGACCTTCCAGATGAGATTGAGCGTCGACTGCATTTCGCCGAACACCCCGGATGCACCGACGAGCAAGGTGGCGATGGCCACCACTGAAGCCAAGGTTCCCTTGTGCGCGGACGCGTTCTCGATCGTCGTCTTCAAAAGATCGGCTCCTTGAGGACCGAGCAAGCCCGTCAGCTGGGCGGCTATCGCGATTTCGGCCGCGTCTCTTCCCGTGGCGAAGCCGGCGACGCCGAGCACGATCAACAAGATGGGAGCGAGTGACGTTGCAGCGTAGAACGCCATGGCCGCCGCGTGGCTGAGAGCGCTGTCATCGAAAAATCCCTCCACAGCCGCACGGAAGACGGTCCACAGGTCTGCGACCACAATCTTCATCGCTCCCTCCATGCGCTCGCTGTTCCGATGAAGAAGTTGCCCGCGAGACCTTGGTTCCGTGTCCGTGCGATGCTCCGACCGCATCGTCTGCCGGAACAAAGACTTGTTGCTCACGTTTCGGCTCTTCGAGGGCAGTTTCGCTGTCGCCGTTGCCTCGCCCGCCAAACCTGGAAGACCGGAAGGAGATATTGCCTTGAGCAGTTCGCGATTGCGGGATCCGCGCGAAGTCTATCCTTCCCCGCCCTTTCCGAAGCAGCCGCAGCGGATGCCGGGTCTTGCACACAAGATGGAGCCGATTCCCGATCATGGCGAAGAAAGCTATCGGGGCTCCGGCAGGCTGGAAGGCCGCAAGGCACTTAAAACCGGCGGCGATTCCGGCATCGGCCGGGCAGCAGCGATCGCCTTCGCGCGGGAAGGCGCAGACGTCGCCATCTCGTACCTCCCGGAAGAGGAGCCTGACGCCAGGCAGGTGATCGACCTGATTGAAGCGGAAGGTCGCAAGGCCGTCGCGTTACCTGGCGACGTCCAGGAAGAGGCTTGGTGCCGCGAGATGGTGGAGAAGGCCGTTTCGGAGCTCGGTGGTCTGGACATTCTCGTCGTCAACGCGGGCAGGCAGCAATACCGCGAAAAGATCGACGATCTGTCGACCGAGGACTTCGACCGCACCATGAAAACCAACCTCTACGCCCTGCACTGGATCGCGCAGGCGGCTGTCCCGCACATGACGGCCGGGGCGGCAGTCATCACCACCGCTTCGATCCAGGCTTATCAGCCGTCACCAATCCTCCTAGACTACGCGACCACGAAGGCGGGGATCGTCGCCTACACCAAGGCGCTTGCCAAGCAGCTGATCGAGAAGGGGATTCGCGTGAACGCTGTAGCGCCAGGCCCGGTCTGGACCGTGCTGCAGCCTAGCGGCGGCCAGCCCGACGAAAAGGTCAAGAACTTCGGCAAGGACAGCGATTTCGGGCGACCCGGCCAGCCGGCGGAGCTTGCCCCTGTCTATGTGCTGCTTGCTTCCAAGGAAGCGAGTTTCATCAACGGCGAGGTCTATGGCGTCACCGGCGGCAAGGGCGTTGCCTGAGGAACCATCCGAGATGGGTCGGGTCATCAACGTCGACAGACGGCCGCGATGAAAATCGCGACGTTCAACGTCAATGGCGTGAACGGCCGGTTGTCAGTGCTTCTACGCTGGCTTGCTCAAACTCAACCCGATGTCGTCTGCCTGCAGGAACTCAAATCTCCTGACGACCGGTTTCCCGTACGAGAAATCGAGAAGGCGGGCTACGGCGCGATCTGGCACGGTCAGAAAAGCTGGAATGGGGTGGCAATCCTTGCCCGGGACATAACGCCGATCGAAACCCGGCGCGGTCTGCCCGGCGACCCGGACGACAGCCATAGTCGCTATATTGAAGCGGCCGTCGGTGGGGTCCTGATCGGATCCCTCTATGTACCCAACGGCAATCCGGCTCCCGGTCCGAAGTTCGACTATAAGCTTCGCTGGTTCGCGCGTCTGCACAGCTATGCCGCCGAGCTACTACAGGCCAAGGTTCCAGCGGTCCTTGTAGGCGATTTCAATGTCATGCCGACCGATCTCGACGTCTATGCCCCAGAACGATGGCGCGACGACGCGCTGTTCCGCCCGGAAGTGCGCGAGGCTTATCAGCGTCTCCTCGAACAGGGCTGGACGGACGCATTGAGAACGCTGCACCCGGGCGAGCGGATCTACACCTTCTGGAAGTATTTCCGGAATGCGTTCGCTCGCGATGCCGGGCTGCGCATCGATCATTTTCTGCTCAGCCCAACCTTGGCTGATCGACTGATCGGCGCCCAAGTCGATCGAGAAGCACGCAGTTGGGAGAAGGCAAGCGATCACGCTCCGGTATGGATCGAAATCGCCGACGTTTGATCTGGTTCGAACGACACTCGCTCATTCGGCCGGCGCTGATTCAGGTCGGTCATGGTCGAACTGTTCCGTCCATGGCAAAGGGAGCATCCATTCCTCGCGACGACCGGTCCAAAGCTCATACTCTGGCACGATGCCGGTTGGCGCGCCGTCGAGCGAGCCAAGCATGATCTCGGCCTCGTTATCGCGGAACCAGGCAATGCGGGCGCCACAGAGTGGACAGAAGCTGCGCTCGGCGAAGACTTTCATGGCACCGGAGCACTCGAATGCGCTCGCTGGCCAGACGCCGAATGGGGTAAAATGGCTGCCGCTCGCCTTGCGACAGTCCAGGCAATGACAAATACCGGCTCTAAGCGGCTGGCCCGTAAGCGTGTAGCGTACCGCCCCGCACAGGCAGCCGCCGCTGCGCCTGATTGGCTCGGATGTCACAGCCCGCCCCGCTCGCCGGTGGGCCGTGGCGTCACGCCCGCTACGCGTTTGTCATCGTGGTTTCGGTTGGCAACGCGGGATTTCGAGAAGCCTTTATCCTTTGCAGACGCGCCACTGGTCTTGGGGGCTGCCGGTGCCTGAGCGCTGTCGTCGCCCGCCGTCGCTGCGTTCGGGCTTCGGCGGATGTTTCCGTCCGGCGAACGGACTAGCGGCGTGTCGCGATTGGCAGCCGTCCTCTTGATGTCATTGTGGGGCATGACCTACCTCTCTTTGCCGAATTCCGGCCGTCAATCCTTGTGTTCGGGCATCGCCTTCAGCTGATCCTCCGTCCAGGACGTCACGGCATGGACGTCGCCGTCCTCGTCGCGCATGAAGTCAAGCTGGCTGGCAGGAACCGCGACAGGCTTGGCACCGATGCCGAGAAAGCCGCCGACGTCGATGATCACCTGAGCATTCGTGCCGGCACCGTGAACATGCGATACCGAGCCCAGGTTCTCGTCGTCCGGTCCGTAGATGGTGGCGCCTTCCAGGTTTGCGGAGTTCAGTTCCGCTTCGGTGAGGCGAACGTGGTTGCTGTGGTCCATGAAAACTCTCCTTGAGGGTAGACTTACTCAATCCGCGAGAGGTCGAACCGTTCCGCGAGGGAATCGCGCGTGCAGATCGGCGGAGAAAGAGCACGGGGCGATCATCGCGCCTCCGCGATCCATCGATGCGGAAAGCGGTCACGGATGACCCTGTTGAAGTAGCTGCCTTTGGAAAATGCGGCGCGGTACGCGGCGTAGGTCTCCGGAGGCACGTCCTCATAGTCGTAGCGTCGGCCGCTGGCCCGGAACCAAACGCTCATTGTCCTCGTCGCCGGATTGTACGCGCTTTTCTCGATCACCGTGGACGGCATGCCGATCGCCCCCGCTAGAGATCGAGCAGAGCGATGCCGAGCTCAGAACGCTTCCTTCTGTGCAGGTGAGCGGGCGTTTCCGTCACCATCACCTCGAGCGTCGGGTGCACGAGCCCTTCGAGCAGGTGGCCGCCGCGGGTCGAGCCGTCCGACAATCCGAGCACCGCATGCATGTGCAGGCTGGGCTTGCCGTCGTCGCCCGCGGCGATGTCGCCTATGGCGCTTAGGACCTCGCACTGCTCGGCTACGGGAATCTTGCGGTAGGTCTGGGAGGCGAAGTCGAACCAGCCGACCGTCGCGCCTTCGAACGCGCCGATCGCCGTCACCGCAGCCGCCGTGACGTTTTGCTCCTCGGCGAAATTCGAAATCGACCGGAACGCTTCATCGCCGGGATCGAGAACGACGGCGAAGGTCCTGACGCCGTCGCTCTCGCTGAGCAGTTTCGATCGCATCGCTTTTGCCGTTAGCTATGAGCGTGATGCTCGGCGTTGCGCTTGCGTGTCGCGGCCGCCTTCTTCGCAGAAGCGGAGCGGTCGCTGGCGGAGCGGGAGGCTGCGGCCTTGCCGCCTTTTTCTCCGCCCTTGTGCGCGGCGGGGTGGCCAGTGTGCTTGCCTTGGCCGGAGCCGCCTGCCTTCTTGCCGCCGCCATCGTCCTTGTTGACGGTCGCCCAGGCTCTGCGCTCGGCTTCCTTTTCCGAGACGCCACGCATTTCGTAGCCTTCGGCGATGTGATCGGCCTTGCGTTCCTGCTTGTCGGTATATTTGGATTTGTCTCCGTGTGGCATAGCTGCCTCCTTTTGCTGTTGTGAACAGCAAAACGACAGCGATGCCGCCCGGTTCCGAAAGCTGCGAACAGGCCGGGTGTCTCGACGCCCCTCCGAATGCTCGGCTCAGGGCTTGTCCAGCTTGTTCTCGACCTTCCTGCGGCTGTTGCCGACCGATTTCACCGCCGACCTGACGTCCGTCTCGCTGGCGCCGGTCTTGCCCGCCTCATAGCGCACCTCGTGATCCTGCCCGCCGGCAACTCTTGCCCGATCCTGATTGCGGCCTCGCGTCGTCTGGGTATTCGCCATTGTCTTGTCTCCGGTGATGGTTCTTCCAGATCGAAGAACGCAGCCAGACTCTTCCGGTTCAATTTGCGGGGAACGACGCTCCGAAACGGACGACCCGGAGCGTTTCGGACCCCTCGAAAAAATTTTAGGGCCACTCTTGAACGCTTTTTGGGCGTTCCCAAATCGATTGCCGTCGGGGCTACGGCCCGACGGTTTTGGCGTCGCAGAGACGCTGCTTGTTACCCATGTTGCTTTACGGAGGATATGGCTATGAGAAGCTTCGATTTTGCTCCCCTTTACCGCTCGACGGTCGGCTTCGACCGCCTCTTCGATATGCTCGACAACAGCGTGCGTTCGGACTGGCCGCCCTATAACATCGAAAAGATCGGCGAAAACGACTACCGCATCACCATGGCGATCGCCGGCTACAGCCCGGAAGAGGTCGAACTGACCCAGCATGGCCCCGAACTTATCGTGACTGGCCAGAAGAAGCCCGAACAGGGCGACCGGCAGGTCCTTCATCAGGGCCTCGCGATCGGGAATTTCCGGCAGGTGTTCAAGTTGGCCGACCACGTCAAGGTGGCGAGCGCCACGCTGGAGAACGGCTTGCTGTCGGTCGATCTCGCGCGTGAGATTCCTGAGGAGCTCAAACCTCGCCGCATTGCTGTAGGCTCGGCTGAGCCGGATGGGCCGACTGACGACGCTGGCAAGAAGAAACAGATCAGCCAGGACGCGGAGCCACAGCGCAAAGCCGCCTGAATTCGCAACGCCTCAAACCTGCGATTTGCCTCCCGGTCGTGGCCGGGAGGCGCCGATTGCGGAGAAACGGAGATGACACATCTTACCAGCCATAATGAAAGCCGCCACGACGCGGCTAACTTTCCTCGACGTCCGATATTCCAGCGGCCCGATGAAGTCCTCGCTGATCCAAGGATGAGTACCGACGAGAAGCGGGCGCTATTGGCTTCCTGGGCGTCGGATGTGCACGCGGTTCCAGGCTTGCCGTCGATGCGTCAGTTGGAGGACGGCTCTCTCGTTGACGTTGATGAGATTCTGGCCGCGCTGAAGGCGCTCGACGCGAGCGACGATGCGGATGCATTCGTCACGCAACCCGCAGGCCTGTGGCGAAAGCCGCCAAGCCGTCGGAGCCGGCCGACGTTCCGGAACTGGACGCGCATCCTGCACCGCAGGCGGCGCGACGACGACGACGATCCGCCGCCCTGTACCGCCTATGCAGCCATTCCGCCTAAAACCGGAGGCGGCGGTGCCTTAGCCTATGCGGATTCGGCTTTGGCCTGAGGGACGAGACTAGCGATCGTTTTCGGAATCAGGAGATTGCCACGCCCATCAGAATTGGGCGTGGCGCGGTTTAAGCGCATTGCTCTCGTGATCGCACAAACGGGGTTCACGGAACCTGTTGCTCGGCCGGAACATTCTTCGACGAAGGATTTCCCATTCCCGCTCCGAGGACCTGATGGCGACCGACAAGCTCTCGAAGTACAAAGCCAAGCGCGATTTCACGCTCACAAAGGAGCCAAGTGGCCGGGAGGCGACAAGACCGTCAAATCGCCGGCGCTTCATCATACAGAAACACGACGCGACACGGCTGCACTACGATCTTCGGCTCGAACTGGACGGCGTCTTCAAATCCTGGGCCGTGACGCGCGGTCCGTCGCTCGATCCGCACGACAAGCGCCTCGCCGTAGAGGTGGAAGACCATCCACTAGACTACGGCGATTTCGAAGGGACGATTCCTAAAGGCCAGTATGGCGGCGGCACGGTCATGCTCTGGGACCGCGGCTACTGGGAGCCGGAAGGAAAGAAGAGCCCGGAACAGGCGCTGGCCAAGGGCGATTTCAAGTTCACGCTCGAGGGCGAGCGGCTTCATGGCAGCTTCGTCCTGGTGCGGATGGCGAACGGCCGCGAGCGCGGCAAACGCACCAACTGGCTGCTGATCAAGCATCGCGATGAATACGCGGTGGAGGAAAACGGAGGCGCGGTTCTGGACGAGAATGAGACGTCGGTCGCCTCCGGGCGCAGCATGGAGGCGATCGCTTCCGGAAAAGGCCGCAAGCCGAAGCCGTTCATGCTGGTAGACGGTAAGGTCGAAGCCGACGCCGTGTGGGACAGCCGCACCGGACTCGCGGCCGATGAGCGGAAGCGGAAGGCTCGCGGAACGAAGAAACCGGAGACCGCCAGCGCCGTCGACCTGCCCGATTTCATCGCGCCGCAGCTTTGCGAGTCGCTTGCCCGACCGCCCTCCGAAAGCGGCTGGCTGCACGAGATCAAGTTCGATGGCTATCGCATCCAGATGCGGGTGCTCGACGGGAAGGTGACCCTGAAAACCCGCAAGGGTCTCGACTGGACGGCCAAATATCCCGCCATCGCGCACGCCGCAGGCGACCTCCCGGACGCTATCATAGACGGCGAGATCTGCGCGCTCGACGAGAACGGCGCGCCGGACTTCGCCGCGCTGCAGGCCGCTCTTTCGGAAGGCAAGACCGACGATCTGGTCTATTTCGCGTTCGATCTCTTGTTCGACGGCGGCGAGGATCTTCGTCCCTTGCCGCTCTCGAAGCGCAAGGCCCGGCTCCAGCAATTCCTGACCGACGCCGGCGAAGATGCCCGCATCCGTTTCGTCGAGCATTTCGAGACCGGTGGCGAAGCCGTACTGCGCTCGGCCTGCCGGCTGTCGCTCGAAGGCATCGTCTCGAAGCGCGCCGACGCGCCCTACGTCTCCGGACGCACGGATAGCTGGGCGAAATCCAAATGTCGTGCCGGTCACGAGGTCGTCATCGGCGGCTATTCGACCACGAACGGCAAGTTCCGGTCGCTCCTGGTCGGCGTCAATCGCGGCGACCACTTCGTCTATGTCGGGCGCGTAGGCACCGGCTATAGCGCCGCCAACGTGAAGGACCTGGTGCCGAAGCTGAAGGCGGTCGCGGCCGCGAAGTCGCCGTTTACCGGCATCGGCGCGCCGAAGAAGGAGGCTGGCGTGACATGGCTGAAGCCTGAACTGGTCGCTGAGATCGAGTTCGCCGGCTGGACGTCGGACGGCCTCGTGCGGCAGGCCGCGTTCAAAGGCCTGCGCGAGGACAAACCGGCGGCCGAGATCGAGGCCGAGAAACCCGCCCAACCAGCAAAGACGGAGGTGCCGGAGCCAGCGGCGCCGACGTCGGTGAGGACTGCCCGCCGCGGCGGCAAGGTCAATGTCATGGGCGTGCTGATCTCGAATCCGGACAAGCCGCTGTGGCCCGACGCCAATGACGGCAAGCCGGTCACCAAGGAGGATCTGGCCCGCTACTACGAGTCCGTCGGCTCCTGGCTGATCGAGCATATCAGCGGGCGGCCGTGCTCGATCATCCGCGCGCCGGACGGGATCGGCGGCGAGCAGTTCTTCCAGCGTCATGCCATGCCCGGAACCTCCAATCTGCTGGAGCTGGTGAAGGTGTTTGGCGACAAGAAACCCTACCTGCAGATCGACCGCGTCGAAGGGCTCGCTGCGGTCGCCCAGATCGGCGCGCTCGAGCTGCACCCTTGGAATTGCGCGCCGCAGCAGCCGGAAGTGCCGGGCAGGCTGGTATTTGATCTCGATCCCGGTCCCGACGTCCCGTTCTCGAAAGTGGTCGAAGCGGCAAAGGAAATGCGCGAACGCCTCGACGCTCTCGGTCTCGTCAGCTTCTGCAAGACGACCGGCGGCAAGGGACTGCACGTCGTCACGCCGCTTGCTGTAACCAAGCGCAGCAAACTGACCTGGCCTGAGGCAAAGGGCTTTGCGCATGACGTCTGTCTGCAAATGGCACGCGACAATCCGGACCTCTATCTGATCAAGATGGCGAAGAACCAGCGCCACGGCCGCATCTTCCTCGACTATCTGCGCAACGACCGCATGGCGACGGCCGTCGCGCCGTTGTCGCCGCGCGCCCGGCCCGGAGCGACGGTGTCGATGCCGCTGACCTGGAGCCAGGTCAAAGCCGATCTCGACCCGAAGCGCTATACGCTGCGTACCGTGCCCGGATTGCTTTCGAAGACCGCGGCCTGGAAGGACTATGGCGACGGTCGTCGCCCATTGCGGGAGGCGATCAAACGGCTAGCCCGGTCGATGAAGCAGGCGGCGTAGTCAGACCTCGCGATCGTTCATATCGAAGACGGCGGCATTGTCCTGCACTTCGCGCAAGCCCTTGTAGGAAGCGTGTCTCAGACTGCCGTCCCTGGTCCAGCCGCGGAACTCGATCTCGGCGATCAGCGTGGGCTGCGCGAAGATGAGGTTCTTGCCTTTCAGAGGCACGGCCGGCGTCTTTGTCTTCAAGGTGTCGAGAGCCCTTCGAAGCGAGGCGGCGTCCTTGCCGTTGAAGCCAGTTCCGGCCTCTCCGACATAGACCCAGTCATGGCCGCGTTTCCCGGCGAGCAGCAGGCTGCCGATGCCGCCACGCGCCGACACGGAGGCTTGGTAGCCGACGATCATGAAGCTCTCGCTCTGGACGCATTTGATCTTGAGCCAGTCGCCGGTGCGGCCGGTCCGATAGGGCTGGTGGCGCCGCTTGGCGATGATGCCTTCCAGGCCGATCTGGCAGGCATGCTTGAGGAGTTGCGCGCCGTCGGCTTCCACTTCCTCGGAAAGCCGGATTGCGCCGTCGCTGCGGGGCACGACCAGATCCTCCAGCAGATGACGGCGCACCGACAGCTCGGAGCCGGTGAGATCATGTCCGTCGAGATAGAGCAGGTCGAACACCATGAGAATTGACTCGGTCGACGTTCTCTTGCCGCCCCGCCCGCCGAGCGACGTCTGCAGCGCCCCGAAATCAGATCGCCCGCTAGTGTCGAGAACGACCGCTTCGCCGTCGAGGATCGCCGCATGAACGCCGAGCTGCCTGGCGGCGGCCGCGATCGAGGGAAACCGGTGCGTCCAGTCATGGCCGCCCCGCGTGATGATGCGGACGTCCTGCCGGTCGATATGAACGGCGAGCCGGTAGCCGTCCCATTTGATCTCGAACAGCCAGTCCGGACCTGCCGGCGCGTTCGGCTTCAGAAGCGCGAGACAGGGCTCGATCCGCTGTGGCATCGGGTCGAAGGGCAAATCCGGCTGCCTCGGATCACGTCGGCGCATGCGTGGCGACCGGATCACTGGCTCAGATGGCGTCAGCAGCGGGGCCGTCGGTTTCGACGCACGGCGCATCCTAGCGCTTGCCCGAGCGGTTCTCGGCCTCGACGGACTTGCGTAGCGCGTCCATGATGTTGATGACATTGTTCGGCGTGGCCTTCGGCGCGGCGCCCTTCGCCTTCGCCGGACGCTTCGTCTTCTTGCGCTTGGCCTCGATGATTTCAAGCAGCTTGTCCTGCACCGGATCGGCGACGAGCTTGCTGTCCCAGTGCCGGGTCTGTTTCTTGATGAACTGCTGGATCAGCGGCATCATCTCGGAATCCGACTTGTTGTCGTTGATCCCCTCGAAATAAGCCTCCTCGTTCCTCACCTCGTCGCCATAGCGCAGCGTCCACAAGACGATGCCTTTGCCGCGCGGCTCCAGCATGACCGCCCGCTCGCGGCGCGAGATAACTAGCCGGGAAATGCCGACCATGTCTTCCGCGGCCATCGCGTCGCGGATGACCGAGAACGCCTCCTCGCCGACTGGATCGTTGGGCGAGAGATAATAGGGCGTGTCGAGCCAGATCCATTCGATAGAATCGCGCGGCGAGAAGACATCGATATCGATGGTCTTGGTGCTGTCGAGCGCGACGTTTTCCAGCTCCTCGTCTTCGAGGAGGACATAGTCGTTCTCGCCGCGCTGGTAGCCTTTGACCTCGTCCTCGTCGCTGACTTCCTTGCCGGTGACGGCATCGACATAGTGACTCACCACCCGGTTGTGGGTCTCACGATTGAGCGTATGAAAGCGAACCTTCTCGCTTTCCGAGGTTGCCGGCATCATCTGCACGGGGCACGTCACCAGCGACAGCTTCAGATAGCCTTTCCAGTAGGGGCGAACCGCCATGGCGTCCTCCGATCAAGCCGCGCGCTTGGAGTTGGCGGCGCGCTTCGGCTCCTTGGCGCTGGGCTTGGATTTCGCAGCGGGGCGTTTCGTCTTCTCGCTCGATTTCAGGCCCGCGCTCTGGCGCAGAGCCTGCAAGAGATCGCTCGGTTTCGAGGGCGGCGACACCTTCTTCTTCGGCAACGGCTTGCCTTCGATCTTGGCCTTGACCAGCTCGGCGACCGCTGCGTCGTAACGGTCGTCGAAGCTCTTGGCGTCGAACGATCCTTTCTTGGTGTTGATGATGTGCTTGGCGAGATCCAGCATCTCGCCCTCGATCTTCATGGCGGGAATGTCCTCGAAAGCTTCCTTGGCGGACCGCACCTCGTAGTCGAAGTTCAGGGTCGTGCCGATCAGGCCTTTGCCGTGTGGACGGATCAGCACCGTACGCAGCCGGCGAAACAGGACCGTGCGCGCCAGCGCGGCGACCTTCGCCTGCCGCATGCCGTCGCGCAGCAGCCCGAAGGCGTCGGCGCCCATCCTGTCGGGCGCAAGGTAGTAAGGCTTGTCGAAATAGACGTCATCGATCTCGTCGCACGGCACGAAAGCTTCGATCTTCAGCGTCTTGTCGCTTTCCGGAACCGCCGCGGCGATTTCCTCCGGTTCGAGCACGACAAAATCGCCGTTCTCGATCTCGTAGCCCTTGACCTGATCCTCCCGCTCGACGGGGTCGCCCGTCTCGCTGTCGACGAACTCGCGGCGGACATGGTTGCCGGTGGCGCGGTTGAGCGTGTTGAAGGCGATGCGCTCGGAGGAGGAGGACGCGGTAAAAAGCGCAACCGCGCAGGCGACTTCTCCGAACTTGATGTAACCCTTCCAGTTCGCCCGCGCCGCTACCATGGCACTCGCACTCCGTCACAACCTATGCGAGTCAATAAAGACATTGGCCGCCAGTATGGTTCCGGAGTCAAAAAGAATCTGAATTCAAAGGGTTGGCGAGTTGGGACGACGGTGACAGTCCTTAGGGGAGCCAACGGTCGGTGCAGAACCGAAACGCGTCCAACATTCCTGCTGGCTGCGCGTAGAATTCGACCCTTGCCACCGAAGCCGTCGGACGTGTCGACGCTTCCCGGTGAGTCATCAGCTGGCGGGGCAAATTGAGAGGGGGTCGTGCGGTTGCCGACTTGCATCTTAATCATGTCGCTCGTCCAGGACGAAGATGGTCCCAGCCGGGGGAAGCCATCAAACGGTGGATGCCTGGCTTGTACGTGGCGATCGGGGCGCCACGCTCGTCCTGGCGAACTTCGCGCCGCCGCGTGGAAACGGAGCTGGTGTCCTTGACGCTCAAGTCTGCGCCGTTCGTGACGGCAGCCTCGATCCAAAGAATCGATGTCCACCATGCCGACACGAGATGCCGCTAGGAGCAAAACGGGCGACCTGAATACCTTGACGCGGCGACGGTCGAGGCGCTCAAGAGGCTGTCGGAGCGGCGAGGCTGACTCGTCGCGGCAACGACGGGCGACCGAGAGGTGCTCACGACATCGCGATGCCGCCGCGTCATCGCGACGGTCCACATTTCGGTACGATAAGGAGAATGGCAGTTGATCGAGCAATTATTCGAGAACAACAGGGCATGGTCAGCGGAGCGGATCGCCGAAAGACCAGATTATTTCGAACGCCTTTCCAATCTCCAGCAGCCCGAATACCTCTGGATCGGCTGTTCCGACAGCCGTGTACCTGCAAACGTCATCGCCGGGTTGGAGCCGGGCGAGGTGTTCGTGCACCGCAACGTCGCCAATCTCATTCACCCGACTGACCTGAACATGTTGTCCGTCGTCGAATTTGCGGTCCGGCAACTCCGCGTCAAGCACATCATCATATGCGGCCACTACGGCTGCGGCGGCATCCGCGCCGCGGTGAGCGGTCAAAGCTTCGGTTTGATCGACAACTGGATTCAGCCCATTCGGGACGTCGCGGACGCCGGGTTCTCCTGCCGCGAATGCGGGGACTGGAACGAAGAAGGGTTGGATCGCCTTTGCGAGGCATCAGTGGCCGAACAAGTCAAGCGTCTCGCTCGCACGCCGGTTATTCAGAACGCGTGGAAGGAAGGTGCCGACGTGGCCATCCACGGCTGGGTGTATGGACTGAAGGACGGGCTGCTTTCGGATTTGAAATGTACGGTTGCACGCTAGAAGCGTATGGGGCAGTCGCTCGTCAATCTTGGGAGAGTTGATCGAAGGTGCATTGTCTGGGGGATTTGTCGGGGCGCCAGCGCAATAGCTTGGTGCCATGCCTGAAACGGTCGTCCGAGACATGGTCGTAGCGCACCTCGGCCACCAGCTCGGGCTTAACAGGCTGCCAGTCGCCCGAGCGCTCATTGCTCCAGCGGCTCGGCCCCCCCGGGGAGCGTCCGCTGAAGCTTGACGCGGCCTTCAGCGCTTCCAGCTTCCGCGTGAGTTCGCTCCGGTCGGTATTGGCGAGAGCCGAGGTGAAGCCGACATGATGAAGCAGGCCTTGGTTGTCATAGAGACCGAGCAGCAACGAACCGACCCCGCGCTTTTGCCTCAGGTATCGGAAACCGCCGACAACGCAGTCCGCGCTCCGGAGTGGCTTCACCTTGATCATGGTTCTCTCGCCCGGGCGGTAGGGTTCGTCGAGTTGTTTGGCAACGATCCCGTCCGTCCTGCCGGACCGTTCCGCCAGCCACAAGGCCGCGATGTCCCGGTCGCGGGTCTGCGGCGAAAGCCGCGTGCGGCCAGCGTCCAGCATTTCCGCCAGGGCCTCCAGAGCGGGCCGTCTCTCGCCCAGCGGCTTTTCGAAGAGCCGCCCGTCGTCGACAGAAGCGAGGGCGTCGAAAAGGACCGTAGTCGCGGGGGTCTCAACCGCCAGTTTCTGGATTCGGCTCTCCGCGGGATGCAATCGCATCTGAAGGAACTCGAAGGAGCTGCGCCCGTCGGCCTCGATGACCAACTCGCTGTCCGCTACAAAACGGGCCGGCTTCGCGGTCCGGAAAGTTCCGACCACCTCGGGAAAGAACCGACTGAGCGACTTGCCTGACTTAGCCCGAAGCTCGACCGCGTCGCCCTCTTTGAAGATCAGGCAGCGGAACCCATCCCATTTGGGTTCATATTGCGATGGTCCGCCTTCAACGGGAATTTCGTTGGCCGTCTTTGCCTCCATGGGAGGAGTGGACAGAGGCAGGAGGAAGCGCGTCATTGTTGCGAAACTCGCTCAACCTGGCCTTGTTCCGGCGATGCGCGATTGCATCCGTGCAAAGCCAAGATCGGCAGGCAAGATTCGCGGAGCCGGCCGTCCACCAGCGGCTACCGGCTTCGAACGGTCAAGACCGAGTGATTGGTCCGATGGCTCGCGGAACTTTCGCAGGGCATCCGGGTTGATGATCGTTCACGGCAACCGGAAGACACGTCGATGCCAGAATATCCCCGTTCCACGGCGAGCATCGCCGGCCATCCCATACATCCAATGCTGGTGCCGTTTCCGATCGTTTGCTTCGTCGGGACGCTGCTGACTGACATTGCCTATTGGCGTACCGCCGACATGATGTGGGCTGATTTCTCCGCCTGGCTCGTTACGGTCGGCGTGATCATGGGCATCCTCGCCGCAATCGCCGGACTGACCGACTTCCTCGGAAACCGACTGGTGCGGGCGCAATCCCCCGCCTGGCCGCATTTCCTCGGAAATCTCCTCGCGCTCGTCCTAGCGATCGTCAACATGTTCGTGCACACGCGCGATGCCTGGACTTCCGTCGTGCCGTGGGGGCTGGTCCTTTCCGCGATCGTCGTTCTCATCCTGCTCGTCACGGGTTGGTTGGGATGGGCGATGGTCTACCGTCACCATGTAGGAGTAGCGGAATGACACGTTCGGTCTTCTCCTCTCCCGTTCGCCGCGGAATGGCGCGGGCGCTGCTCGGCGCTTCCCTGCTGGCGCTTGGCGCTTGCAGCGACGATACGTTCGACACCGCAAGCCAGGTCGGTCCCAATCCGAACCTGCCCGAGCCGCAGCAGTATCTTTTCCCGCCGATGCATCTGGCATCGATCGTCGGCTGGAAGGATGGCGAGACACCGAAGGTTCCACAAGGTTTCAAGGTGGAAGCGCTGGCGACAGGCCTGCAGCATCCGCGTTCGCTCTACGTGCTGCCCAACGGCGATGTTCTCGTGGTCGAATCCAAGGGGCCAGGCGTCGAAGGCCTCAAGCGCCCGAAAGATCTCGTCATGGGCTGGATCGAATCGTTGTCGACCGGCGGCGAGGGCAGCGGCGGAAGCAACCGCATCACGTTGTTACGGGACGCCAATGGCGACGGCAAGCCGGAGACCCAAAACGTCTTCCTCGATCATCTGAGTTCGCCCTTCGGAGTCGCGCTCGTCGGTTCCGACCTGTATGTCGCCAACACCGATTCCATCATGCGCTACCCGTACAAGGAAGGGGAAACGAAGATCACGGAGCCTGGCACGCCGCTCACGGCCCTTCCGGGGGGTCCGATCGACCATCACTGGACCAAGAGCCTCGTCGCCTCGAAAGACGGCACGCTGCTCTATGTCGGCGTCGGCTCCAATTCCAACATCACCGAGAACGGGATCCAAGCCGAGAAGAATCGCGCAGCCATATGGGAAGTCGACCGGACGACCGGCCGCTGGCGCATCTTCGCCGACGGACTGCGCAATCCGAACGGGTTGAGCTGGGAGCCGGAAAGCGGCGCGCTCTGGACCGTCGTCAACGAGCGGGACGAACTCGGGCCGAACCTCGTGCCCGACTACATGACGTCCGTGAAGGACGGCGCATTCTACGGCTGGCCCTACAGCTACTACGGCCAGCATGTGGACCCGCGGGTGATGCCGCAGCGGCCGGACCTCGTCGCCAAGGCGATCCCGCCGGACTATGCCCTGAGTTCGCATGTCGCTCCGCTCGGCCTGGCGTTCTACACGGGCGACAGTTTCCCGACCCAGTACAAGGGCGGAGCCTTTGTCGGCGAGCACGGCAGTTGGGACCGCGGCCATTTCAACGGCTACAAGGTCGTCTTCGTGCCGTTCAAGGAAGGCAAGCCGAGCGGTAAGGCCGAGGATTTCGTCACCGGGTTCCTGAAGAACGACGACGAAACGCATGGCAGGCCGGTCGGCGTCGCGATCGACAAGACCGGCGCGCTGCTGATTGCCGACGACGTCGGCAACACGGTGTGGCGTGTCACCTCCGCGCCGCAGAGTGCGCAAGCGAGGCTTATGGATTTGAAAACTTCCCAGCTGCAAGAGTCCGAATGACCCTGGCTACGGGCAGAAGCGCGACCGAGTCCACGCCCAGGACGGAAAGTTCCGATCGAGCTCCACGTTGTCGCGTGTCGTCAGCCGCCCCGTGACGTCGGGTGTCAGCCGGTCTCTCGTAGGAGGCTATTAAATATCGGCAGAGCAGTAGAGCATTCTCGTCTCGGAGGCTCAGGTCCCGTTGATCCATTGTCCGGCAAGCGTCAGGCCGAACAGGATGGCCAGCCACAGGCCCGCTGCCGCGACCGCCAGCCGCGGCAGCGGTTCCGTTTTGACCAGATGCATAAACAGGACGGCGATCACGCCGGCCTTGGCCGCCGCGATCGCGAGGTTGACCGCCGAATTGAAACCGCCGAGATCGAGGAACGATGATCCCACGGTCAGTGCCAGCAGCGCCATGAGGCCGAGATAGGCAAGAGCAAGTTGGCGGATTTCGCTCATGAACGCCTCATCGGTTGATCAGATAGAGGATTGGGAACAGGAAAACCCAGACGACGTCGACGAAATGCCAGTAGAGCCCGACCGCCTGCACGCGCCGGGCGCGGCTGTCCGGCTCGGTGTGCCGCCAGAGCGCGAGCAGCCACCCGATGACGGCAATGCCGCCGAGCAGGTGCAGTCCGTGCAGCCCGGTCATCGCGAAATAGAGACTGAAGAAGAATTGCGCCTGCGCCGGATCCGGCCCGTCGAAGGTGAACGGCGCGCCGAGTACCGGGGCGATGCCCTCGTGGAATTCCATGGCGTATTCGGTGCCCTTGATGACAAGGAAGGCGATGCCGAGCAGGGCCGTCGCGCCAAGCGCGAGCGTCGCCGCGCGCGAGCGGCCTGCGCCGGAATAAAGATGCGCCAGCGCCATGGCGAAGCTCGAAGTGATGAGCACGGCGGTGTTCAGCGTGCCGAGCGCCAGCGACAGGTGCTTCGACGCTGCCGCAAAGGCCGGGCCGTAGCTGACCCGGGCGACAAAGAAGACCAGCATGACGGCACCGAACAGCATCGCCTCCGAGCCGATGAACACCCACATGCCGAACGTGTCGGCCGCCTGCTCGCGACGGGCCGTGTCGAAGGCGACGCTCTCGACGCTCGTCCTCACGCCGCCGTCTCCCGGTGCGGGCTGAAGCGCTCGTGCTCCAGTCCCTTCATCGGATAGTCGTAGGCCGGCCGCGTCACCACCGGGGTCACCGCGAAGTTTTGCGGCGGCGGGGGTGACCCGGTTTGCCATTCGAGTCCCGTCGCGCCCCAAGGGTTGTCGGACGCCTTCGCTCCCGTCCACAGGGAACGGCCCAGATAATAGAGCGGCATCAGGTAGCCCGCCGCCAACACTACCGCGCCTGCTGACGACAGCACGTGCCAGAACTGGAACTCCGGCGGATAGGTGTGGTAGCGCCGCGGCATGCCGTTGAAGCCGAGCACGAACTGCGGAAAGAAGGTCAGGTTGAAGCCGATGAAGGTGGTGACCGCCGCGACCCGGGCCCAGGCCTCGGGATAGAGGCGGCCGGTCATTTTAGGCCACCAGAAATGCAGCCCGCCCATGTAGGCCATCACCATGCCGCCGACCATGATGTAGTGGAAATGCGCCACGACGAAATAGGTGTCGTGGACGTGGACATCCACGGCGAGCGCGGCGAGGAACAGACCGGACAGGCCGCCGAAGGTGAACAGCGCCAGGAAGAACAGCGCGTAGAGCATCGGCGCCTCGAAGGTGATCTCGCCCTTGCGCAGCGTCAGGCTCCAGTTGAACACCTTGATGGCGGAGGGAATGGCGACGCAGAAGGAGAGGAACGAGAAGACGACGCCGGCATAGGTCGACTGGCCGGAGACGAACATGTGATGGCCCCAGACCAGGAAGCCGAACACGGCGATCGCCATCGAGGCCAGCGCGACCGACGCATAGCCGAACAGTGGGCGTCGGCTGAAGCAGGGTAGGATTTCCGACACCACGCCCATGCCCGGCAGGATCATGATGTAGACCGCCGGGTGCGAATAGAACCAGAACAGGTGCTGGAACAGCAGCGGGTCGCCGCCGAGCCCCGGATCGAAGATGCCGAGGCCGAACACCCGTTCGAGCACGATCAGGATCAGCGAGGCGGCAAGCACGGGCGTCGCCAGCACCATCACCAGGCTGGTTGCGTAGAGGGTCCAGACGAAGATGGGCAGGCGGAACCAGGTCAGTCCCGGCGCGCGCAGCTTGTGCACGGTAACGATGAAGTTGATGCCGGTCATGATCGACGAGAAGCCGACGATGAAGACGCCTAACGCCGCGGTTGAGACGTAGCTATCGGAATAGATCGAGGAGAGCGGCGTGTAGAAGGTCCAGCCCGTGTCGACGCCGCCGAGCAGCACGGCCGCCAGCGTGAACAGGCTTCCCAGGATGAAGACGTACCAACTCGCAAGGTTCAGGCGCGGGAAGGCGAGGTCGCGCGCCCCGATCATCAGGGGAAGCAGGAAATTGCCCAGCGTCGCCGGGATCGACGGCACCAGGAAGAACCAGACCATGATGATGCCGTGCAGCGAGAAGAAGCGGTTGTAGACGACGTCGGAGACGAGGTCGCCTGCGGGCGTGGCCAGTTCCACGCGGATCATCAACGCAAAGAAGCCGCCGAGGAAGAAGAAGGCGGTCAGCGAGGCGAGATAGAGCCAGGCGATGCGCTTGTGGTCGGTGGTGAGCAGCCAGGAGCCGATTCCGGCCCCTTCCTGCAGGTAATTTCCGGCGCGCAAGGTTTCGCTGCTCATGGGGTTGCCTCGCTCGGAGTCGATCGTTCGGAGGAAAGCGATTTCAGGTAGGCGACCAACATCTGGAGTTCCCCCTCGTCGATGAGGCCGTCGAAGCTCGGCATGACGGGTTCATAGCCTGCGGCGATCTCCTTGGCGGGCTGCAGGATCGAATCCCTCAGATAGCGCTCGTCCGCCAGAACAGTCTGCCTGTCCGCAAGCGCGACAGGTCTGCCGTAAACGTTGGCGAGGTCGGGCGCGCGCACCTTGCTGGACGGGCCGTGGCAGCCGGAACAGCCCAATGCCCGGAACAGTTTTTCGCCGCTTTGCGCCAGCGATTCGCTTTCGCCCTGGGCCGAAAGCCATTTGGCAAAGTCCTCCGGGGGCATCACGGTCACCCAGCCGCCCATTTCGGAATGCTGCGTGCCGCAATATTCGGCGCAGAAGAGGTGGTAGCGGCCGGGCTTGACGGCGGTGAACCAGAGGTGCGTGGTGCGGCCGGGCACGGCGTCCTGCTTGAGACGGAAAGCCGGGACGTAAAAGGAATGGATCACGTCTTGGGAAGCGAGCGAGACAACTACTGGTCTGCCTGCCGGGACGTGCAATTCATTGATCTCGCGCTGGCCGCCGGGATGGCGGAACGTCCACATCCATTGCTTGCCGAGGGCAGCTATCTCCAGAGCATCGGACGGCGGGCGATCGCGCTGAACGAACAAGACAGCGCCCCAGCCGAAGAAGATGAAGGCGATCACCAGGCTGGCGCTCGTCCAGCCGATCTCCAGCGGCAGGCTGCGGCCGCGCTGGCCTGTGCGGTCGGCGCTAGAGCCGGCGCGGTATTTGACGGCGTAGCCGACCACCAATGCGGTCAGGAACAGGCCGAGCAGCAGGGTGAAGGCCAGCAGCGCGTAGAACAACGCGTCCACCCTGCCGGCGATCGACGAGGCCTCATCCGGCACGAAGGGAATGCCGAAGCTCATGTCCGCCTCCGGACCATGAGGAGAACCGACGCTCCCATCGCCAGCAGCGTGGCGAGGCTGCCGAGCTTCAGCGCTGCCCATATGGCCGGCGTATATTGGCCTTTCGATGTGTCGAAGCCGGCGCATAGCAGGAAGACATGGTCGGCGATCGAGCCGAGCTTGTTTGCGGAGGCCTCTACCAGCGCCAGCCGAAGATCGCGGGGCTCGAAGGACAGCGCCGGCAGGACGCGCGAGATCTTTCCGCCCGGCGTGACGGCGAGCACGGCGATGGGATGCACGAACTGGTCGATGCGCGGTCGCGTGTCGAAGCTGATGCCCGCTTCGCTTGCGAGCGCAGCGCCCTCAGGCCCGGTCAGGAAACGCCATGCCCTCAGCCCGTCCGCGCCGGCCGACTGGGCTACGGCTTCTTTCGCCGCAGTGGCGTCTTCGCTTGTCTCGGTTTGGTCGATCGAGATGAAGAGAGCCCGATAGGCCGAAGGATCAAGACCTGTCTTGTTTAGGTCGGAGGCGACGGCCTGCTGGGTTACGCCGCATAGGTTCGGGCATTTGTCGTAGCCGAAGACGACCAGCGCCGGCTTTCCGGCAAGCACATCAGCCAAGCTTGTTTTCGCCCCGGTCGAATCGCGTAGAGGGCGATCCGGATCGAGCTGCGCGCCGATCTTGGGATCGAAGGACGGGCGCTCCACAGCGCCGCTGGCGGTCGTCGCTGCCAGCACCAGCAGGAATGCCGCGAGGGCCCCCCTCATGGTTTGGCTCCGTTTGCGGTATCGCGGCAGGACGCGGCTTGCGGTGTGCGCGGCACGTCGCCCGTCAGCAGGCTGCATTCGTCGCTCGAGGGAGAGGCTGCTTCGGCCGTCCAGTGCGGCAGGCCGTTCTGGGCGACCAGTTTCATTGCTTCCTCGATGGGGATGCGCGCAATGCCCTTGGCGCGATCGACCCAGGCCAGTTTCTCCAGTTCGGCCTCCTCCGCCCGTCGCACAGCCGCGAGATCCTCGTGCGGCGATGTCGAGAGAGCAGGAGTCGCCTCGTTGCTCGACCACTCGGCGCCGGGCTGCGGCCACAACGCCTGCGGCCGGAAAAGGAGATAGAGCACGCCGAGCGACACAAGCAGGAAGACGACGAGGCCGCCGGCGAACAGCAGCAGCGCCCTCGGCCAGATGTCGCGTGTCTCGGGATGGCGGACTTCAGCCATGCGCTATCTCCCGCCAGAAGAAGATGCGGCTTGGCTCTCTCAGCACGATGACGAACATCGTCGTCCAGAGGCAGCCGGCGGCCACCGGCGCTGCCAGGTCCAGCCACGCGAGCGACAGGCGCGGCGTGGCCAGCGCGGGACGGATGCGCCAGACAGATTCCATCATGTGACCGGCCAGCACGACGATCGCCAACCAGACAAGCCCGCGATGGCTGCGCTTGACGGTTCGCGCCAGGAAGGCGGCAAAGGGCAGGGCCAACTGCAACAGGACGACCAGCCAGAGCAGCACACGCCATCCGCCCGTTCCGCGCCGCAGGTACCAGCCGATATCGTTGGGTAGGTCGCCGGCCCAGACCACGATCCATTGCATGAAGGCGAGATAGGCCCAGGTTAGCATGAAACCGAACAGCATGTTGGCGACGTCCTCGCCGAGCACCGCATCGCCTTCGCCGCCCGGCAGGACTTCGATGGAGCGTGTGGCGGCAAGGACCAGCAGTGCCAGTGCGGCCGCGCCCACCACCTCGGCCGACGCCTCCAGCATGGCATAGATGGTGGAGGTGAACTCCGGGTCGAGCGACAACATCCAGTCGGTCGAGAAGACGGTGACGGCGGCGGCGTGGACGACCAGGCCCAGCGCGAAGCCACGCGTGTTGGACTGGGGCGCGTCGGGATCGGTCCATTGCAGGACGAAGAAGGCAAGCGCCAGCCACAGAACCGCGCAGCCGGCAAACCGGACGAGGAAGAACGGCGTGTTGAGATAGGCGAGCTTCGCCCGCACCGCCTCGGGCAGGGCGGAGACATCTGCAACGGCCCACGGAAAGACGAGATCCGGCCGCAACAGGATCGGTAGAAGGAAGACGAGCGCGAGTGGCAGTGTAGCGACCGTCGCGCGCAATGGCGGCCGCATGGCCTCGCCCCAGCGGCCGCCGGTCAGGCCGTGGATCATCAGCAAGGTCATGGCGCCGAGCGGCAGGCTGACCAACACTAGTGCCGCCGTCAGCCAAGCGGTGAGCGCCAGGCGCAGGTCGATCAAGGCGCCTGCGATGCAGAGCAGTAGCCCGGCTCCGCTCACGAGAACCAGCATCCTGGTTCCTTTGTCGCGCGGAAGCGTCATGGCGAAGCCTCCGCGTGAAGCTTGCCGCGCAGTTCGGCAGGCAAGGCCGCCGCCGGCACGGTACGCGCATATTGCAGGGTGCGGATATAGGCGACGATAGCCCAACGGTCGGCCGGAGGGACGCGCGCAGCGTAGGAATACATGGCTCCGTAGCCGTTCGTGATGACGTCGTAGAAGTGTCGGTCCGATGCCTGCCGCAAAGCATCCTGATGATAACTCGGCGGCGCTGGGAAACCGTGCCGCACCACGACGCCGCGGCCATCGCCCGCGCGGCCATGACAGGGCGCGCAGAAGATTTCGAAGCGCTCGCGTCCTCTTTGCAGCATGGCGAGGGTCACCGGCGTCGGTATCTCCTGAGGCGTCGCTGCGAGGTCCGCGTCGCGCGCGACCGTGCCGGGCACCGGCGTGCGCGCCGACATGCCGTCGGAGAACTGATCGCTTTTCTCCAGCGGATCGTAGCGCGGCTGGTCGGCCATCTGCTGGTCGCAACCCGTGAGCAGCGGGCCCATCAGAGCGATGAGACAGAGGGCCTGCTTCATGCCTTCACCTCCGCCACGGAAGCCGCGCCGAGCCGCCGCAGCTGCGCCTTGGTCGCGTCCCTGCCGAACTGGGGATCAGTCGCTTCGACCAGCAGGTAGAAACCGCCCCCTTTGGCGAACGTAAAAATCTCGGCGTTGAAGACGGGGTGGTAGTAGCGCGGCAGGCCGTTGGCGACGACCATGCCGATGAAGCCGGCGATCGCGGCACCCAGGATCGCGGCTTCGAAGGCGATGACCGTGAAGGCCGGCCAGGAATGCAGCGGCCTGCCGCCGACATCGAGCGGATAGTCGATCTCGACCGAATAGAGGATCAGACCGTACGCGAAGGCGCCTCCCAGCACAGCGCCGGCCAGCACGATCCAGGGCAGGCGCGTCCTGGGCATCGCAAGGATCTCGGCCAGCCCGTCCACCGGGTAAGGCGAATAGGCGTCCATCCGGTGATAGCCTCGCTCACGCATGGCTCGCGCTGCGTCCGTGAGGCGCTCGGCATCGGTGAAGGCGGCGATGACACCGTGCAGCGTCATGAGCCCTTGCCCTCCTCAGCCAGTTCCTCGACCTCGAAGATGGTGATCGCGGGCAGGATGCGGACGAACAGGAAGACCAGCGCGAAGAAGGTGCCGAGCGATCCGAACAGGATGCCGTAGTCGAGCCAGGTCAGCGACTGCTCGCCCCAGGCGGATGGCAGGAAGTCGCGGCTCGGGCCGCTGACGACGATGACGTAGCGCTCGATCCACATGCCGATATTGATGATGACCGCGACCGCGAAGAGCAGCGGCATGTTGCGGCGGACGGAGCGCAGCCACAAAAGCTGCAGCGCGACGCAATTGCAGGCGAGCATCGTCCAGAACAGGACGGAATAGGGGCCGACCGCGCGCTGCACCATCATCATGCGCTCGTAGGTCTCGCCGGAGTACCAGGCGAAGAAGGCTTCCGACGCGTAGCCGTAGATGACGACCATGCCCGAGGCGATCATCAGCTTGCCCGCATTGTCCATGTGCTTGAGCGTGATCAGGTCCTCGACCGAAAAAGCCCAACGCAAAGGGATGGCGATGGTCAGCACCATGGCGAAGCCGGACAGCAGCGCGCCGGCGACGAAATAGGGCGGGAAGATCGTCGAGTGGTAGCCGGGCACGATGGCGAAGGTGAAATCGAGCGCGACGATGGAATGCACCGAGACGACCAGCGGCGTCGCCAGCGCCGCCATCAGGTAATAGACCACCTTATAGCGTGCCCAATGATAGGCCGAGCCGCGCCAGCCCAGCGCCAGCAGGCCGTAGAAGACCTGCGTTCCGCGCCGCTTCGCCCGATCGCGTAGAATGGCCAGATCGGGGATCAGGCCCATGTACCAGAACAGCAGCGAGACCGTCGCATAGGTCGAGATGGCGGCGAAATCCCACACCAGCGGGCTGCGCCATTGCGGCCAGTGCATGTGCGTGTTGGGCAACGGCAGGAGCCAGTAGAAGAACCATGGCCGCCCGAGATGCAGGATCGGGTAGAGCCCGGCCATGGCGACCGCGAACAGAGTCATCGCCTCGGCGAAGCGGTTGATCGAGGCGCGCCAGGGCTGGCGCAGCAGGAGCAGCACCGCCGAGATCAGCGTGCCGGCGTGGCCGATGCCGATCCACCAGACGAAGGACGAGATCATCGTGCCCCAGGCGACCGGGATGTTCACACCGATGCTGCCGATGCCGACCGCGAACAGGTAAGTGACCGAATAGAGGAACAGCATCGCCAGCAGGAAGCAGAGGAAAAAGGCTGTCCAGAAGAAGCGCGGCAGCCGCCCCGCCAGCACGACCGAGGCGATGCGGCCGCTAATCTCCGGCCGATCGTGCCGTCCGAGAAGAACGGGCGGGTGCGGCGGCGTCCGGCGGGCTGCGGCGACCGCTTCAGCCATCGCCGTTCTCCGAATCCTTGGCTGCGCCGGCGAGATTTTCTTTCGTGTTCCTGATCCGTCCGAGATAGGTGGTGCGCGGCCTTGTGTTCAGTTCCTCCAGCAGCGCGTAGGCGTGCGGCGCGGCCTTGTCCCTGGCCACTTGCGAATCCTTTCGCTTGATGTCGCCGAAACTGATGGCCTGTGTCGGGCAGGCCTGCTGGCAGGCAGTAACGACTGCCCCGTCGTCGATCGGTCGGTTGTCGATCTGGGCCTCGATGCGCTTGGCGCTGATGCGCTGGACGCAATAGGTGCATTTCTCCATTACGCCGCGCGAACGCACGGACACATTCGGATTGCGTGCCGCCTGTTCCGGCCCGGCGGTCTCCTTGTCGAAGTCCTGGAATTCAAGAAAGTTGAAGCGGCGTACCTTGTAGGGGCAGTTCTGCGAGCAGTAGCGGGTGCCGATGCAGCGGTTGTAGACCTGCGCGTTCAGCCCGTCATGGGTATGCGTGGTGGCATTGACCGGACAGACCACCTCGCAGGGCGCCTTCTCGCAATGCATGCATGGCACGGGCTGAAACAGCGTCTCGGGCGTTTCGGGCGGTCCAGCGTAGTAGCGATCGACGCGCAACCAGTGCATCTCGTGGCCGATCGAGCATTGTTCGGGACCGACGGTCGGGATGTTGTTCTCTGTTTGGCAGGCGGCGACGCAGGCCATGCAGCCGATGCACGCCGAAAGGTCGATCGACATGCCCCAGGCTTCGTCCTCAGCTGGCCAGTCCGGAAAAAGGGATTCGGTCGGGGCAGGGGGCACCCCCTTCTGGACGAAATCCGGAGTTTGGTGGAATTCGCCGAGCGACGCGTGTCGCACGATGGCGCGGCCTTCCATCGCATGATGATGCTGGGTCGTGATCAGCGGGCTTCGGCCGTTGCGTGCCTTTAATGTGGCGCCGCTCATGAACCAGGGCGCGTCGGCCGTGCGGAGCCTGAAAGCGTCATACCCTTTGGCTAATGCCGCGACCGATCCTGCCGCACGTCGGCCATGGCCGAGCGCGAGTGTTACGACCTCGTCGGGATGGCCGGGCATGATCCATGCCGGCACGTCGAGCGAATGACCCGCGCGGGTGATGCTGACGACCTGTCCAGTCTCCAATTCCAGCCGCTTGCCGGTTGCGGGCGACATCAGCGCTGCGTTGCCCCAGACGAGTTTGGTCAACGGGCGCGGCAGTTCCTGCAGGGCGGCGCAGTTGGCATGGCGGCCATCGAGCAAGAACGGGTCGGCGACGAAACGTAATTCGACGCCGCTTGCAGGTTGGCGAAGTTTCAGTCCGTCAAGATCGGCAGTGGGATGGACGGAAACAGGAGCGGCGTCCGTGCTGAATATGATTCCGGCGCGCAATGCCGTGCGCCAGCCGTCCTCGCCGAGCGATGGCAGCCACGTAGCGCGCACCAGCGACAGCGAATCGGCGTTGAAGTCGCCGTCGAGCGCGGCGAGGATCTCGTGGAAAGTCCTGCCGCCGAAGAGTGGCTTGATCAATGGCTGGACGACGGAAGCCGTGCCGTCGAAGGCCCGTAGGTCGCTCCAGCTTTCGAGATCGTGCGCGGCAGGGATATGCCAATGCGCCGATCGCGCAGTGCCGTCCTGATAAAGGCCGCAATGGACGAGCGTATCGAGGCGGCCGAATGCCTTGCCGACGTCGAGGCCGGTCGGCGCGGTCTCCAGGGGATTGGCGCCCAGGACAAAAAGCCTGCCGACTGTCCCCCCCTCGATATCCTGGCACAGGTTCCCTAGATCGCCGTCGACTGGCATCGCGTGAGGCGGTTCGATGAAGGTGACGGTGGACCCTATCGCACCTAGCTGCCGGTTGATGGCGATCGCGACCGCATGGACATAAGCCGTCTGGTGTTCGCCGGCGACGACGACAGCCTTCCGCCCTGCCGCTTTCAGGTCGGCTGCAGCGGCTTCGATCCATGACGGGTCGATGTTGGTGGCGACATTGTCGCTCCCGAGCGGCAGGGCGAGGCCAACCGCCTTGCCCAGGAGCGCGGCGACGGTTTCGACCGCGCCCGGCTTAACCGCCTGTCGGTGGTCCGCGGCGGCGCCGGTAATCGTCGGCGTGGATTCGACGGCATAGAGCCGGTTCATCTTATCAGCGACGGCGCGGACATGGCGGCGCGCCGAAAAATTCCGGGCGTAGGCCAGGCGCCCCGGTCCCTCTGCCAGGAAATCGGCGTCAAGCGAGACGACGACATCGGCCCGTTCGAGATGATAGACAGGCACCAAGGAATTGCCGAACAGTTTCGCCGCCGCTTCTTCCGGAGACGGCGTTTCGAGCGGATCGTGGCGGTAGATGCGCAGCATCGGGTATTTGCGCCGCAGATCTTCGAGCTGCGTCTTGAGGGTCGGAGAGGTGGTTGCCTCGATGAGGATCGCCGCGCTCTCGCCGCCCGTCGTGGCGAGGTCGGCGGCGTCTACGGCCATGTCGCGCAGGAAATCATCGTAGCTCGCCGGCACGCCGTTCTTCATTGGCGTGCGCGAGCGTTCGGGATCGAAAAGCTCAAGCACTGCCGCCTGCATGACGGCGTCGGTCGCGCCCATTGAGGCAGGATGGTCGGGATTGCCTTCCACCTTGGTCGGTCGGCCTTCATGGCTTTCCACCACCGCGCCGAGGCCGTAGCCACGGCTCGACAGCGTCGTCGCATAGTACAGCGGCTTGCCGGGCACGACGATTTCCGGCTGGCGAACGTAAGGCACGATCTCCTGCGCGGGGCTGCAAGCGGCGAGCCCCGCCATCGAGAGCGATGCGCCGACAAGTTTCAGAAGGCTGCGCCGGTCGATCTCCGCATGGCTTTTCTCAGCGGTGGCAGACATAGCAATCCGTCATGGTTTCGGGATGGATGCCGAGGACGCCGACCAGTTTTCTGCGGATATCCTCGATGTCGTCCGGTGGTTTCCAGTGCAGCAGGAAAACGTCCTGCGGCGGCCTGAGATTGGGTTCCAGATCGCGGTGGCATCCGAGGCACCATTCCATCGACAGCGAATGCGCCTTTTCCATCAGCGGCATCTCGTCCACTTCGCCGTGGCAGGTTTCGCAGGCGACGCCCTTGGCGACGTGGATGGAATGATTGAAGAAAACGAAGTCGGGAACCGAATTGACGCGTTGCCAATGCAGAGGTTTGCCGCTGACAAGGCTCTTCCGCACTGGCGCCAGCATCGCCGCATTCGTGTAGAGCTGCGAATGGCAAGTCATGCAGACTTCCGTCGCCGGCAGACCGGCCGAGGCCGAGGTCTCCACGCCGTTATGGCAATAGCGGCAGTCGATGCCGAGTTCGCCGACATGGTGCTTGTGGCTGAACGGGACGGGCTGCGCGATCGCTTCGCCGACCCCGTTCGCGAACCCGGACCGCAGCCATGCGGTGCCCGCGACGCACAGGATGACTGTCATAAGAAGGACACCTCCTAGCGCGAAGCGCGCAATACCGTCGGCATTTCTGGAAAAGACCTGCGCCATCCCCTCGGCAATCACGGACGAACTATAAGACCCTGAACGCCCGCCGCGCACTCACGTTCCCTGGCGATTCCTGCGATCACGGAATGGTGACGGGCAAGAGCGGCTGGCCTGCAAATTCACCGAAACCATCCGGGAAGTTCTGCGTTCGGCAACCATCACCTTTCGTTTCAGCAGTTAATTCCGGCAGGACATCATGGCAGACCAGACCCGCACCGAGACTTCACCTAACGGCGGCGTCGCTTACTGGTGGACCATGTTCGTCGGCGCGCTGCTGGTCCTGCTTGGGGTGCTGATCGGCGCAGGCGGCGCGTGGCTGATCGCGCTCGGCGGTTCGTGGTACTATCTGCCCGCAGGTGTCGCACTGCTGGTGTGCGGCATATTTCTGCTTCGCCGCAACATCGCAGGCGTGTGGCTTTACGTGCTGACCTGGGTCGCAACGCTGATCTGGGCCTATTGGGAAGTCGGCATGGACGGCTGGGGCCTCATGCCCCGCACGCTGGCGCCGACCGTCATTCTGGTCTTCGTGCTCCTCACGCTGCCCCTATTCGGAGAGGGCAGTAAGCGGCGTTACGCCAACGGCGCGTATGCAGCGGCTTCGATCGCCGTTCTGGTTCTTGCCGGCGCGGCAGGCCTGGATCATTTCACCACGCAGGCGCAATCCCAGGAGGCCGCACCAGCTCAGCCGGCTGCCTCGGCAGCGCCTGTTGCACCCGCGGTTCCGACCCAGCCGACGCAGGCGGACGCAATGAAAGCTGCCGACACCGCCATCCACAAACCCGGCGATGACTGGCCGGTCTACGGCGGTTCGGAACTGGCGCGGCGCTATTCGCCGCTCGAACAGATCACCGCCGACAATGTCTCGAAGCTGACAAAGGTGTGGACCTTCCACACCGGCGACATGCCCGATGCGGCGGCGAAGGACGAATACTCGCCCGAAAACACGCCGCTGGAGATCGGCGGCCATCTGTTCGCCTGTTCGGCCAAGGGTATCGTCATGTCCGTAGACGCGGCGACCGGCAAGGAAGAATGGCGCTACGACCCCAAGGTATCCGACGACGCCATTCCTTACGGCGCCACCTGCCGGGGCGTTGCCTACTACGCCGTTCCCGATGCTTCCGCCGAGCAACCCTGCGGGAGACGCATTGAATGGGGAACGCTCGATGCCAGGCTGATCGCCGTCGACGCCAGGACGGGCAAGCTCTGCGAGGATTTCGGCGACCGTGGCGTGGTTGATCTCAATCAAGGCATCGGCAAGACGGTGCCGGGCTGGTATTCGGTAACGGCGCCGCCCACCATCGTGCGCGGCGTGGCGGTCGTGGGCGCGCAGGTGAAGGACGGCCAGGCCGAGGATGCGCCATCGGGCGTGGTACGTGGCTATGACGCCGTCACCGGAAAGCTCGCCTGGGCGTGGGACATGGGCCATCCCGACCGCGTCGGCGCACCGCCTGAGGGCGATACCTATACGCGCGGCACGCCGAACATGTGGACCGTTGCAGCGGCCGATCCGGAACTCGGTTATGTCTACCTGCCGCTCGGCAATTCCGCGGTGGACTACTATGGCGGCAACCGGAAGGATTTCGAAAACGAATTCAATTCCTCGATCGTCGCGATCGACGTCACCACCGGCAAGCCGGTCTGGCACTTCCAGACGGTGCATTATGACCTGTGGGACTACGATCTCGGCTCACAGCCCACGCTTGTCGACCTGCCGACCGAGAAAGGCACGGTGCCTGCGATTGTGGTGCCCAGCAAGCAAGGCCAGATTTACGTGCTGGACCGCAAGACGGGCAAGCCGCTGTTCCCGGTAGAAGAGCGTTCCGTGCCGATCGGCGGCGTCGAGCCGGACAAACTGGCCAAGACTCAGCCCTATTCGGGTTATGCCCATCTCGACCAGCCGGAGCTGACCGAGAAGGACATGTGGGGCATGAGCCCGCTCGACCAGCTCTATTGCCGCATCCAGTTCCGCCAGGCCGCCTACAAGGGAGAATACACGCCGCCGACTGCGGACAGGCCATTCATCGAGTATCCTGGATACAATGGCGGATCGGACTGGGGCAGCGTCGCCGTCGACCCGAAAAGCGGTATCCTGATAGCCAACTACAACGACATGCCGAACTACAACCAACTCATCCCGCGGGCCGAGGCCGACAAGATGGGGCTGAAGCCCATAGACCAGGGCAAGATGTCGGAGGCGGTGGCCGACAAGGGCGATCCACAGGCCGGCTCACCCTACGCGATCCACGTCAACGCGGGCTGGCGGCTGCCGACCGGACTGCTCTGTTCGGAGCCTCCGTATGGCCATATCCGTGCCATCGAACTGAAATCCGGCAAGACATTGTGGGACAAGCCGCTCGGCAGCGCCGTCAACAACGGACCCTGGGGCATACCGTCCATGCTGCCGCTCACCATCGGCACCCCGAACAATGGCGGCCCCCTCGTGACCGCCGGTGGTTTGATCTTCGTTGCCGCAACGACGGACGACAAGCTGCGCGCCATCGACATCAAGACTGGCAACGTGGTGTGGCAGGCTGACCTGCCAGCCGGCGGCCAGACCACGCCGATGACTTATGAGGTGAACGGCAGGCAGTACATCGTCATCGCGCCCGGCGGACACCATTTCATGGAAACGAAGGTCGGCGACCAGGTCATCGCCTATGCGCTGCCGAAAAGCTGACCGAGGGCGACAGCGAACGCGCATGACCGCAGTCCTATCGGCAGGCGCCTGGTCTCGATAATGGAGTTCGTTACAGCTGAGGGACCTTGCCGCACCAAACTGGTTCGCGGGTGCCGCGGGCCGGACGGAACAAGGCGCTCGTCTGCCGTTTCGTTGGCCAGGAAGAGAAACCGGGAAAAAGACTTCCTGTTCACCGTACCGTCACGCCCGGTTGACACGGCCCGCGGCACCAGAAGAACGCCGCGAGAGATGAAAGGTTCATGCCACGAACCGTCGCCATAGCCTTCGAACTTCTTCTTTTCGCCGCCACGGGGCAATCGAAGTACCCGAAGCGAGCTGCCGAATGGGCTTTCAGCGGAAAAGACAGCTGCGCCCCGTGCAGGCTGCAAGCGGCCAAAGTCATAACCGATAGTTCGGTTAGGTCTCGTACGCTTCCGTCAGCCATCGGTAGGCGAAGAGGAGCTCCGCGGGCTAACCGAAAACTCGGTTATTCAGATCGCGTTGAAACTCACTCCGTCACCTCGCGATCTCGGGAGTGCGCGGATGCCGAAACTCGCCGTCGATCCCGACGAGGCAGGTGTCTGCATAGGCGCAATCCTTACGGGGATCGATGCTCCGCCGCCAGGTTCCGGTCGGAACGAATTCCTCGCTCCTCCGTTGCCAGTCGCAGCCCAAAACAATCGTGGAGGATCGGCATGGGTAAGGACACGCTCCCAACGCCCGGAGGCGATGACCCCGAGGTGCGGTTTCTGACGGAGAATACCGACTTGTCGCCGAAGCAGGCGCGGGAACTGATCGCCGAGCACGGCCATGATCGGGAGAAGCTTCTCGAAATCGCAAGAACACGAAAAGCGGAAGGCTAGCCTGCCATGCAGCACGAATCCGAAACCGCAGAAGAAACCCGCAAGCAGAAGTCGATCCAGCGCGGAATAGACGCCAAGGACCAGTCGAAGACGCGGGGAAAGGCGAAAGGCGCGATGCAGGCGGGTGCACGCCGTTATCCCGAGCCGCCGTTTCCAGAGCAGCACCAGGCGAAGCCGGGGCACGAAACCAAGGTGGATCCCGCGCCGCTTTACGAATCGCCGTACTACCTCGGCTCCAAGAAGCTGGACGGCAGGGTAGCGATCGTCACCGGCGGCGATTCCGGTATTGGGCGTGCGGTGGCTGTGCTGTTCGCCCGGGAAGGCGCCGATGTCGCGGTCGTCTACCTGGCGGAAGACAAGGATGCCGAAACCACGAAGGCCGCGGTCGAAAAGGAAGGCCGCCGCTGCATCCTCGTCAAGGCGGACGTCAGCGAGCGCCCGCATTGTCGCCGCGCTGTGAAAGAGACGCTCGACAAACTGGGCAGGTTGGACGTGCTGGTGAACAACTCCGCCTTCCAATACCATGCCAAAGATTTCGGCGACATCACCGAAGAGCATTTCGACACGACGCTGAAGACCAATCTGTACGGCTATTTCCACATGGCGCAGGAGGCCGTGCCGCACATGAAACCTGGATCGGCCATCGTCAACACTGGCTCCGTTACGGGCATCGAAGGTTCCAAAGCCCTGGTCGACTATTCCATGACGAAGGGCGGTATCCATGCCTTCACGCGCGCGCTGTCGGGAAGCTTGATCGACAAGGGCATCCGCGTAAATGCCGTGGCGCCGGGGCCAGTCTGGACACCGTTGAACCCGTCGGACAAGGAAGCGCAGGATGTCGCGAAATTCGGCGGCGACACGCCGATGAAGCGGCCGGCTCAACCCGAGGAGATTGCTCCGGCATATGTATTCCTCGCCTCGCCACAGTGCTCAAGCTATATCACCGGCGAAATTCTTCCCGTAATCGGCGGCTACTGAGGCAGGTATCACCGGAACGACTTTGCCGAATCTCGATGAATTGATCAGGTCCGACGCTGACAAGCGGATTTCCTCGGAAACGCGCATCTGACCGAGGCGGAAGTGGAAGAGTTCCGCGTGCGTCGTCGCCATGCCCAGGAACGGAGCCCCGGCGCAAGTTGGCACGCGCTCCCTCGACTCGCCAGAAGATGAAGATGGGGCTGAGCCCGAAGGATGTTTTCCAGCCACGTCAGCGAGCCGCGACTGTCAACTCAATCGAGCTGAATCTATTTCAAACGCCCTGTCAAATGATAAGGACAGGTCCGTCGGGAGGCGTCATGCTTTGAACATCGACGGCAATGGGTCAGGGCGCCGTCGGCTGTGAGCGACTATCGCGCTTCCGCCCCGATACGGAGGGAGCCGCAATGGGTCATACCCCGAGCGGGATAGCCTATCCTGAGGACATGCAGCGTCTGCGGGAAATGTTCGACAGGTTCTGCCGTGAAAACGGACTCGTGAATGGCAGCGCGGAGGCCGAGGATCTCGCTAAGGCCGTTATGTCGCTATTCGCTGCCGGCGTGGACGAGGAAACGGCACTTTTGGACAGTTTGGCGGAGTACAGCCGGCGCAAGACGAGAGCGGAATTGACGCCCCGCCCGAATACGAGCTCTCCCGCCGGCAACGGACTGCAACGTCGGGAAGACTGGAACAATCCTGTTTGAGAGGCATTACGGAGCAAATGATCGACGGAAGGTGTTCATGCCCCGGTACTATTTCGATGCCTACGATCAGAGTGATTTGACCCGCGACGAAGAAGGGATTCATTGCGATTTGAGGTCGGAGATACAGGAAAGGGCGATCGACGCTCTCCCGGACATGGCGCGGGATGCGCTTCCGAACGGCCCGAACCACGATTTCCGTATTCAGGTGCGCGACGAAAGCGACCGGGTCGTGTTTCGGGCGACGCTTACCCTGACGTCCGAGTGGTTCGAGGGAGGCCCGGCCCGATAGCTCAGCGAGGTTCGATGCGCAGGCTGAGATAGGTCGGGTCGAATTCGGCCAACTCGGCGAGAGCGTCGAAATCGTTGATGAAGACCATCCCGCCTTTCCAATCGACAAGGCGGGTCGACCGAAGTTCCTGCAGTTTGCGGTTGATGTGCACGACGGACAAGCCCAGGAGGTCGCCAAGCTGCGTCTGAGTCAGCGGCAACGCGTATCGATTGTCGGACGCGATGCCCGCAGCCTCCAGTCGGAGATACAGTTCGCAGAGGAAATGGGCGATCCGCTGTTTAGTCGACAGGCGCCCCATACAGGTTATCCAAGCTCTTTGGACCGCGCCGTCGATCACCGTCGAGAGCCAAAAAAGACGGCCGAGATGGGGACTCTGTTCGGTGGCGCGGCGGATCGAATCGTATGAAGTGAACCCGACTTCACAGGAATTGATCGCTGCGACACCGTGATCCATGACCTTGAGAAGATAGGCGTGGAGATCGACAAAGTCCCCTGGCACATGCAGCGCGGTGATCTGGCGACCTCCGTTTCGCAAATAGTGGCTACGCGCCGCGAACCCGCGCATGACCATGCAGCTTTCCCCTGGCCGCGAATCCTCAGCGATGATTTCCGCACCTGGAACGAAGGCGACTTTCCGGAATGGAAGTGAGTTCAGCAGCGTGATTTCCGCCACCGACAATCGATCTCTTTTGCTCAAAGCTCGCACAAACGGCAGCAAATCGGGAGAAACAGCCGGTTCAAACTCGTCCATCAGGCGCAAACGGAAACACGTGCGCTTTGTTCCGTCCTCAGGCGAGCCCGCGCTATACGTCTCCTGCAGCGCAGGTTCGCGCCACCATCGACTTCGGCATGGCAATATCGGAAGTAGGGTCGACCTCGGATAACAACGAATTTGCGAATTTCGAGCGTCTTGTCTTTCTTGTTTCCGGGCGAGCTAAAATCTCTCGGCGGCTTAAGATTGTTTGGAACCAACAATCCGTGCGGGCGTTCATGGCGGTTAAGGGGGACTTTATTTTGAACGAACAAACTATCGCAATCCTCGTCGTGGACGACGAGCCGCTGCTGCGGATATTCGCAGTCGATTTCCTGACCGACGCCGGGTTCATGGTCTACGAGGCCAGCAATGCCGACGAGGCATTGGAAGTGCTAGGCTCCCGTCCCGACATCTTCGCCGTCTTCACCGACATTCAAATGCCCGGCACCCTGGACGGAATTGGCCTGGCGCGGCGAATCAAGAAAACCTGGCCTGGGATTTTCGTCATCGTCACCTCTGGCCAACAGGTGGCGGAGAGCGGCGAGCTTTCCGACGACGTGCCGTTCCTCACCAAGCCCTATCTGCCCGAAACGGTAGCCGCCATGATCCGGCAAAAGCTTAGCCCGCAAATTGTCCACGCTCCCGTATCCGAATAGTCCTTCGCGAGCAAAACGGACCCGAGCGAGACGAGATGTGCCATCAGGGGCCGAGGAACTTTTGCGGCGCGTGCAGAAGGTTCTCTGGATGAGCGAGCCGACGCAACGCCCTAGGCATCCTCGTGCCAGTCTGTCACAACGACAGCGCCCTACCGCCTGCCGTCAGTTTTTCGGCCTTTAACTTCGTTTGTAGCGAGTAGCCTATGATGTCCGTCCGCTCGACCGATTTCTCCAAACGGACCCTCGGCCTGGACCCGCCAGTCGCGTTGGGTCTGGCGGCTGCTCTGGTTTTTTTCCTGATCAGCGGCGCGGTCGCCTATTTCAATCTGCAGACGCTGCGCGAGGGAAACCAAAGCATCACCTATTCGCACGACGTGATCGTCGCTCTCGATGAACTGCTGTCGATGGCGCAGGACGCCGAAACGGGACAACGCGGCTTTCTGCTCACGAACGACGAACGATATCTAGACCCCTACGAGGCCGCCCTTCGGGCCATTCCGCCAAAGCTCGACGAAATTCAACAGCTCACCTTGGATAGTCCGACGCAGCAGGCAAGGGTGGCCCAGCTACGCATGCATGTGGAAGCCAAGCTCGCCGAACTCAAGGAAACGATAGACGTTCGACGCAGTCAGGGGCTCGAGCCTGCGTTGGCGATCGTCAATTCGGATCGCGGCAAGGCGGAGATGGACGCGATTCGCAGCCAGCTCTCCGCGATGGCGGACGAGGTCGAGCGGCTTCGGGCTCAGCGGCTTGCCGACATGGACAGCTCCCAGAAGACCGCCCTCGCTACCAGTTTCCTTTCCGGGCTGCTCGGCATTCTGCTGACGGGCGCTATCGCGTTGCTGATGCGCCGGGCGACGCTGGGGCGTCGTCGCGAGGAGTGGCTGCAGTCGGGCCAGGTTGGCTTGGCAACAGCCATGATGGGCGACCAGCCTGTCGAACGGCTCGGCAACAGCATACTCGAATTCCTGGCGGGTTACGCGGGCGGCGTGGCGGGAGCGCTTTTCGTCGGCGACGGAGAGGTCTTTCGGCGCACGGCGACCTATGGCGTTCCCGAAGGCGCGAATGTTCTCACGAAGTTCAAGCTCAGGGAGGGTCTCCTGGGGCAAGCCGCGGCGGAGCGTCGTTCCATCCTCGTCGGCGAGGTTCCGGAAGGCTATCTCGCCTTCGGTTCGGCTCTGGGGCATGACAGACCGCGGCATCTGGCACTTCTTCCAGCAGGCGTCGACGACACCGTCAACTCGGTCGTCGAACTCGGTTTCCTTCGTCCCGCCGACGAGAGAGTGAACGCGCTGCTAGAGGCTGCGTCCGGAGCCATCGGCCTTGCGGTCCGGTCGGCCAAGTATCGGGATGAGCTCCAGAACCTGCTTGAGGAAACGCAACGCCAGTCCGAGGAGCTGCAGACGCAGAGCGAAGAACTGCGCGTCTCCAATGAGGAACTGGAAGAACAGGGTCGGGCGCTCAAAGATTCGCAGGCCCGGCTTGAGCAGCAGCAGGTCGAATTGGAGCAGACGAACTCGCAGCTCGAGGAGCAGGCGCAGCAGCTGGAAACACAACGCGACCATCTGGAGCGGGTGAACGCCTCGGTTCAGCTGAAGGCGCGCGAGCTTGAACAGGCCAGCCGTTATAAGTCGGACTTCCTAGCGAACATGTCGCACGAGCTTCGAACGCCGCTCAATTCGTCCCTCATTCTCGCTAAGCTCCTTGCCGACAACCCCGACGACAACCTCACCGCCGAGCAGGTCAAATACGCGCAGACGATTCAGTCCTCCGGCAACGACCTGCTGAACCTGATCAACGACATTCTCGACCTTTCCAAGATTGAGGCCGGCCACGTCGAGATCCGGCCGGAGCCGGTCGCGGTCGAGCGGCTGGCCGACAATCTCAGGCAGCTCTTTCAGCCTGTCGCCGCCGACAGGGCGTTGGAATTCCGGATAGACGTCTCGAAGGAAACTCCGCCGACTATCGAAACGGACCCCCAACGCCTCGAACAGGTTCTCAAGAACCTGTTGTCGAACGCCTTCAAGTTCACTGAAGCCGGAGAGGTGAAACTGTCGATCGGCCGAGGCGCCGACGGCCGGATCGCCTTCGCGGTGTCCGACACGGGCGTCGGCATCGCCAAGGAACAGCAGCTACTGGTCTTCGAGGCGTTCCACCAGGCCGACGGCACGATCAGCCGCAGATACGGCGGCACCGGACTGGGCCTCTCGATCTCACGGCAGCTCGTCCGACTTCTGGGCGGCACGATCGACCTGGTAAGCCAGCCGGGCCGGGGCAGCACGTTCACCGTCCTCGTCCCCGCGGTTTACGACCCATCCAAGATTCCGTCGCGTGAGTTTCAAGCCTCTGGGATGGTCGGGGAGACCTCGCACGGAGAACAGCCGCGCGTTGCACCGATCATGCCTTCCCACAAGCTGGATGACGACCGAGGCTCGCCCCCAGACGAAAGACGCATTCTGCTCGTTGTCGAGGATGACGACACTTTCGCGGCCATCCTTCGCGATCTGTCGCGCGAAATGGGTTTCCGGTCCCTGGTTGCCGCGACGGCGGAAGAGGCTTTGGACCTTGCCAAGGCATTCATGCCTAGTGCGATCGTTCTCGATGTCGGCCTGCCTGACGAGTCGGGGCTTTCAGTGCTCGACCGACTGAAGCGCGATGTCAAGACACGTCATATTCCTATTCATGTCGTCTCCGCCGACGACCATGCCGAGACGGCGTTTTCGCTGGGCGCTGTCGGATACGAGATCAAGCCGGTCAAGCGCGAACAGCTGGTCGATGTCTTGCAGAAGCTGGAGGCCCGGCTGTCGCAGCGCATGCACCGGGTCCTCATCGTCGAGGACGACCAAGTGCAGCGAGAGGCAGTTGCGAAACTGCTGTCGTCCCACGACGTCGAAACAGTAACCGCCGGCACCGCCGCGGAGTGCCTCGAGCTGCTCCAGGGGGAAACGTTCGACTGCATGGTGCTCGACCTGTCCCTGCCGGACGCGTCGGGCTATTCGTTGCTCGAGACGCTCAGTCAGGAAAGCGCCTACTCTTTTCCGCCCGTGATCGTCTATACGGGCCGGGAGCTTGCCCTTGACGACGAGCAGCGCCTGCGTCGGTATTCGAAATCGATCATCATCAAGGGGGCGAAATCGCCCGAGCGGCTCCTCGACGAAGTCAGCCTGTTCCTCCACCAGGTGATATCCGAACTGCCCGACGAACAGCAGAGGATGATCCGCAAGGCACGGCACAGGGACGCGCTGCTGGAGGGACGACGCATTCTGGTTGTCGAAGACGACGTCCGCAACGTCTACGCCCTGACCAACATTCTAGAGCCGCGGGGCGCGATCGTCGAGATCGCCCGCAACGGGAAAGAAGCCCTGAACGCTCTCGAGAAGGCTCGAAGCAACCCTGAGGCAGCCATCGAGCTTGTCCTCATGGACGTGATGATGCCCGTGATGGACGGGCTGACGGCTACGAGCGAAATCCGCAAAAACCCCGATTGGAAGAAACTGCCGATCATCGCCCTGACCGCCAAGGCGATGCCCGACGACCAGAAGCGATGCATCGACGCCGGCGCAAACGACTACATGGCCAAGCCGCTCGACGTCGAGAAACTGCTGTCCCTCGTACGCGTCTGGATGCCGAAGTGACGGAAACCCATTCAGCCGAAAAGGTCGAGGATATCGAGATCCGGCTTCTGCTGGAGGCGCTTTACATCACGTACCACTACGATTTCCGCAACTATTCCATGGCATCGATCAAGCGGCGGCTGCGTCAGGCGCGCGAGCAGCTGGGATTTGCGAACTTCTCCGCATTGCAGGAACGCGTGATGCACGAGCCGGAGATGCTGCCGCGGCTTCTGCGCTACCTGACGGTTCAGGTCAGCGAGATGTTTCGCGATCCGAGCTATTTCTGCGCCTTGCGCGAAAAGGTCGTCCCGCACCTGAAGACCTATCCCTCGCTCAAGGTCTGGATCGCCGGATGCAGCGGCGGCGAAGAGCTGTACTCGCTCGTCATCCTTTTCCGTGAGGAGGGACTGGAAGAGCGAACCATCTTCTACGCCACCGACATAAATCAGGAGGCGCTGCACGCCGCGGAGAGGGGGATCTTCGCGCTCGACCGCGTCCGGCTGTTCACGGAGAACCACCGCAAGTCCGGCGGCAGGTCGTCTCTGTCCGACTACTATCAGGCCGCCTACGGCAGGGTATCTTTCGACAAGAGCCTGCGTCGGAACGTGGTTTTTTCCGACCACAGCCTGGTGACGGACGCCGTCTTTGCCGAAATGCACCTGATATCCTGTCGCAACGTCCTCATCTATTTTAACCGGGACCTGCAGGACCGTGCGGTCGGCCTGTTCAAGGACTCTCTCGCCCGCAAGGGGTTCTTGGGGCTTGGGGCCAAGGAGAGTCTGCGCTTCTCGCAATACGCCGGATCCTTCGACGAGTTCGTTCGGGAAGAGAAAATCTATCAGAAGCGGGGCGCATGATGACGGCTCAAGCCGAGGCAGTGGTGATCGGTGCGTCCGCGGGAGCGCTGGAAGCGCTTTCCGCCATCCTTCCCGCGCTTTCTACGGAGTTCAGGCTCCCCGTCATGGTGGTCGTACACGTGCCTTCCGACAGGCGAAGCGTCCTGGCGGAGCTGTTTAGGGCGAAATGTAAGGTTCAGGTCCGGGAGGCGGACGACAAGGAGCCGATCGTCGGAGGGACGGTATATTTCGCCCCGGCGGACTATCATCTTCTTGTCGAGCCGGACAAAAGCCTGTCGCTTTCAAGCGACGAGCCTGTGCTCTTCTCCCGGCCTTCGATAGACGTCCTGTTCGAAAGCGCGGCCGATGCTTACGGCCCGGCGCTGATCGCGATCGTCCTCACAGGGGCCAACGAGGACGGCGCGAAGGGTATGCGGGCCGTCCTCGAACTGGGCGGCGTGGCGCTGGTTCAGCGTCCGGACCATGCTTTCGCACGCGCAATGCCTGAAGCGGCAATCCGTCTGTGTCCCGGGGCCCAAGTGATGGCTCTCGCGGAAATCGCCGCGCACTTGCAGAAGGTTTGAGATCGATCATGCCACCCGTTCACTTTCTTCTGGTCGACGATCTGGAGGAAAATCTCCTTTCCCTCGAAGCTTTGTTGCGTCGCGAGAACCTTGTTTTGCTGAAGGCGCGTTCAGGAGACGAAGCGCTTGAACTTCTTCTTCGCCACGACGTCGCTCTGGCACTCGTCGACGTGCAGATGCCCGGCCTCAACGGTTTCGAACTGGCCGAACTGATGCGCGGCAATGAACGAACCAGGCATATCCCGATCATTTTTGTGACGGCGGGAACGGCCGACGGCCAGCGGCGTTTTCGCGGCTACGAGGCCGGCGCGGTGGACTTCATCCAAAAGCCGATCGAGACGGACATTCTGCGGAGCAAGGCGGACGTGTTCTTCCAGCTTTATCGCCAGCGCCAGCAGATCGCCGCGCAACGGGACGAGCTGGAAGCGCAAGCCGAAGCGCTCAAGGAAGCTGGCCGCCGCAAGGACGAATTCCTGCTGACGCTCACGCATGACCTGACCTTGCACAAGGATGCCAGGGCGCAGCAGGACGTGCTGCTGCGCGAGATCAACCACCGCATCAAGAATCTGTTCAGCCTTACGTCCGGACTGATCTCCCTCAGCGCGAAGAACGCTCGCAGCGTCGAAGAGCTCTCGGCCGACCTGAGATCACGGCTGAAGGCTTTGGCGGATGCCCACGCCCTTACTCTTCCGGATTTGCGACAGAACCAGCTCGCGGGATCTTCCACGACCGTCGCGGCTTTGCTGGAAGCGATCCTTTCGCCGCACGAGTTCGAGCAGGCGCCGCGCATAACCATCACCGGTTCGGATGCCGCGCTGTCGGGGAAAGCGCTGACGTCTTTTGCCCTGCTGGTTCACGAATTGGCCACCAACGCGGCGAAATACGGCGCGCTCTCTACGCCAGAAGGTCGGTTGGCGGTTGAAATTTCGGTGACGAGGGATGAGACCTTACGCGTCTGCTGGGAGGAGCAGGCAGCTGCTCATGCGATAGTCAATCAGGACCGGGATCGGGAGGGTTTTGGCACCGCTCTCGAGAAAGCAGTACTGGTGGGACTTGACGGTTCCATCTCCAGGGACTGGAGAGAGGAAGGGCTGTCGCTGACGATCGAAATGCCCTTGGCGCGCCTGGTGCCGTAGTGTCGGCCGCGGGAGCGCTTCGAACGTGACACGGCAAATCTAGCCGGGCCTCGGGACCAAACACTAGAATCGGTCCGTCGATAGTGTCTCCTTGGAGCTCGAAGGCATCGGACATCGCCGACTTGGTGTACGAGGGCGATCGGCGAGTTGACACGGAACCAAGTTCTCGTCGAGCAACTTAATGGCGATAGCCAACGTCCGGAGAGGTTGATGAAAATTGCGAGCGCGGAGTTGTGGACCGTTGTCCGTTCTGCGGTTGCGGCATTTTTCGACGACGGCGCTCTCAGTCATTCGGCGTCTATGGCTTTTTACGCCGCGACATCACTCGCTCCATCCTCCTGATTGTGCTCGGCGTCGCTAGCTTTGCCACGGGAAGAGACGCTGCCGAGATCGCGATATCTGCCCAACTGACGGGCCTGCTCGGTCCTCAAGGATCCGATCTTTTGAAAACGACAGTCGAGAACGCGTCCGGGCACAAGGGATTTATGGCTTCCGTCGTCGCCGTGGTCACCTTGCTCGTCGGCGCATCCGGGGTGTTCGGAGAAATGCAATCCACGCTCAACCTCATGTGGAAAGTCCCACCGCGAAGAACGTCCCTGTTGAGCCTAGCGCGGACCCGCGCAGCGAGCCTTGGGCTGGTCGCATCGCTCGGCTTCCTGCTGTTGGTCTCGCTGGCTGCCAGCGCTGCGGTCTCGGCCTTGGGCGGCATGATGACATCCCGACTGCCCTTCGGAGAATTTCTGCTGTCGGTCGCGAACACATTGGTCTCGCTCGTCCTGGTCGCTCTGCTTTTCGGCGCGATCTTCAAGATTCTCCCGGATCGCGCGCTATCGTGGCGCGACGTACGCTTCGGCGCGGCCGTCACCGCGATTCTTTTCACCGTCGGCAAATCCCTGATCGGTTGGTACCTGGGAACCAGCGCGATAGCCTCGTCCTACGGCGCCGCAGGAAGCCTCATCGTCCTCTTGCTATGGGTATTCTATTCCTCCGCGATATTCCTGTTCGGTGCAGAGATCACGCGCGCTGTCGCCGTCCGGTTCAGAAACCATCGCGATTTGACGCCCATTGCGACGGGAAAAATATCTTTGGACATTTCCGGCACGAAGGACTCGGCTGTGCGCCCGCTCGGTGCCATCGCGTTGATTGCAGGAATTTCATCAATTGTAACTTTGGCCTTCCTCCCTCGGCGTCAGCGACACTGAAGCGGCTCACTTGGGGAAGACCGGACCGTGGATGGAATATGTCCCGCTCCACGAATTGTCCTGATATCAGGCGCGCAAACCCGCTCATGGCTATGGCACCCCGTAGCCAGCGTGTGTCGGCTCCGATGCGGAGAGCCTGTTTGGGGATACGTTTGCTTCGCGTCTGAACGGTATCGATGGCTCAGCGCCGGCCGCTTGTGAAGCGCGGGAGTCAAGCAAAGATCAGCGATTGACGCCGCCACCGATCCCGCCGTTGTCGACCAAGGTCAAGCAGACCAACTTTCGCCGCGTGGAACGAAAATCGATGCTGGTCGTTTTGGGCTCGCTCCCTTGCCAGATTCCCTCCCGGCAAGTTGAGCAAAGCCCGCCCGGCAATCACCGCCTTGGGCGGGCTTTTGATTCTGGAAATCATGGGAGCGTTTATTCCGGGCTGGAAGGCCTTTGGCGCGGATGTGTGTCCGACGCGAAGGAAGATGAGGTTTTCATGTGGGCGGACGACGCTCATCAGAGTCGCGACGATGGTGGAAACCCGAAGAGGTCGGTGTCGCGATCCTCCCGGCCCGTTACCGCCGCCGTGATCTGCTCCGCCGCTATGCGTGACCAAGTGATACCGTTTCCACCGTAGCCCATGGCTGCGAAAAGGCGCGGTTTCCCCGGAACAGTCGCGATAATCGGCAAACCGGACCCGGTCGATCCGAACGCACCCGCCCATGTGTAGTCCGGGGTGGCGTCGAGAGCCGGAAACAGCGCCTTGAGTTTCCCTGCGATAGTGGCGGCCTTCCGGGAGATGAGGGCGTCGCGGCGGGCCTCGTCTTCGAACTCTTCATCCTCGCCCCCGCAAATGACGCGCCCGTCGTGGGTGGTTCGTATGTATAGATAGGGATCGGAGGCTTCCCAGACGAACGCTTGAGTCGGCCACAGCTTGGTCGGCTGCGGCTTGGTGGCTATGGCGTAGGTCGATATCACCCTGTGCCCGTTGCCAGGTACGCCGACTGCAAGTTCGTAGCCCGTCGCCAGAACGCACACCCCGGCTCGAATAACCGGGCCGGCGGCCGTTCCGACCTCGACATGGTCGGCCGAATGAGAAAAGGACACAGCCTCCACTGGGGCGAAAGCCCGCGCTTTGCGGGACAGGCAGGCCCGCCACAGGCCGGCGGTCAGACGGCGGGGATCAAGCGCTAGATTGCCATGGCACTCAATAGCGTTCTCGCGGTCGATGCCGTAGCGCGATCCCAACTCCGACCTCGTAAGATAGGTGGCGTCGAGGCCCGCGGATCGACGCGCATCGGCTTCCGACTGAAGGCTCGAACCACGAAGCACATTGCCAGCGAGATATAGCGAACGACGCTCCGCGAGGCCGCATTCGATGCCTATGTCCTGAATTCTCGCCCTGAGTCCTTCGACGGCGAGCCGCGAGCGAATCCAGGCGCGTTCGGCCTTTTCCTTTCCGGCAATCAGCGCAAGTTTCGTAATCGGCTGGTCGATCTCGAACTGAACGAGTGCTGTAGTCGCCGATGTGGAGCCTCGCAACAGTCCACGGCGGTCGATCGCGATCACCGATTGCCCTTCGGCTGACAACGCCTCGGCGATCATGCTGCCGGAAATGCCCATTCCGACTACGACGACATCGGCTTCGCAGTCCCGGACCAGCGTTTCCGTGGGGACTTGCGGCGTCCTGTACGCGTACCAGACCGGGCGTCCGGTACGAAGATCGAGGTGCCGTTTCATTGAATATGGCCCGTGCCGTGCGCACCACGCCGGCTTGCTCCAAAGCAGGAATGCACTACAGACCAGCCTGCTCCCTTGTGCTGGCATGCGGCCCGACTGGATGGGGAAGCCGCATTAAGGAACATGCGGCATGTCCCGCTGTCCAAGGTGGCCTTTTTGTGCGCCGCCGCCCGGCTTTCGGATGTCTTGCCACCCGACCCGCCGTCTTTCGAATGGGCGGCGATGGCCGGAGCAGCGCCTGCGTTTGTCCGCGTGTCGCGCGCTTTCCTTTTTATGTTTTCTTTCTTGGCGTCGCGATTGAAGAGTTTGCCAAAAAACCCCATTCCCGCCTCCTGTAGTTGATCGGTCGATTGAATGTCGACCAAGGCGGTTGGTTCCCCAAGGCTGGTCGCGACGTGGAGCGACCCCTTTCCGCAGCCGCCTCGCGTACATCTTGCGGAACCAAGGGCCGGGAGCGGCGTTCCTTCGCGACGAATTTGCACAAGGGGCGTCATCATGAACGGCATCATCTACCTCGTGGGATTGATCGTGATCATCATGTTTATCCTGTCCTTCCTCGGACTGCGCTGAACCTATGATCGGCATTCATCGTTTCGAACCGCAATGCTTGGCGCCGTGCAAAGGATGAGATCATGACCATCATGGAAGAAGAGACTGCGATCGTTGCCGCCGCCGATGCGGATTCCGGAAGTTATATGGATTGGCCTGCAGTTATTGCAGGTGCGGTGATGGCCTCGGCGATTTCGCTTGTGCTCATCACTTTCGGTTCCGCTATCGGACTGTCGCTGACGTCGCCCTTCGACAACACGGGCATGTCGGCAGTTGGCTTGGCTATCGCGTTGGGGCTTTGGCTCGTCTGGGTTCAAGTCTCGAGTTTCATGGCGGGCGGATACGTCACGGGGCGGATGCGGCGCCGTCTCCACGACGCGACCGAGCATGAATCCGACGTACGAGACGGCATACATGGTCTCGTCGTGTGGGGTGTTGGCGTGCTGCTCGGAGCTTCCATACTGGCGCTGACTGCGGGCGGAGCCGCAAGCACCGCGGCAACGGCTGTAGGCGGCGCCGCGCAAGCGGCGGTCGAAAAGATGGCCGACGCCGCCCAAGGAGTGAATCCTCTCTCTCGCGCTGTCGACACTGCGTTTCGGACCACACGGCCGGACGCAAGCACCTCTGTGGATGCACGCAACGAGGTGATGGCGATCGTCGCCCGCGGTATCGCACAAGGCGATATTCCCGAGGCCGACCGAACCTATCTGGCGCAGGTCATCGCCGCACGCACAGACGTTCCTCCAGACGAAGCCAAAGCGCGGGTCGACACGATGGTTACTAGTGCCCAGCAGGCCGCAGAAGAAGCCAAACAGCAGGCGAAGCGGGCAAAACGCTTTGCCGTGATTGCAGCTTTCGTCACCGCTGCCTCGTTGGCTATCAGCGCGGCCGCCGCATTCTGGGCCGCCGGCATGGGCGGCAGGCATCGCGACGAAGGAACGGTGATCCCCAGGTGGTTCGACCGCATGCCTTGAGATGGAACGTCAAATCCACACCCAGCAAAGGAAAACGAAATGCGTTCGATCCTCCTCTGGATACTTGGCGTTCCGATCCCGATTATCATTTTGATCGCCTTGTTGCGCTAAATTTTCAAATGCCGCTTGCGCACATTTCCAGTCGGGGAACGCGCAAGCGGCATCGCTTCGAATCTGACCGCGTCTGACACTCCGTACACAGCGCCTGCGGAAACGCGGAGCCGTCCTGGTGTTCCCCTGTGGCGTAGGACAGACGGGGCGAACCGATCGGACGGAGGGAACGCCCGAACCCTCAGGAAAGACGCATGGCGGAATCAGAGAGCGATCCAAACGAGACCGTCAGACGCGAAGCGGTTCTTGTTCCGGTGATCGTGCTGGGCTTTCTGGCCTTCGTCTTCAAAGCCGAACTTCTCACACAAGGCGCGATCGCGGCGCTAGTTGTGGCCGTCCTGCTGATTGTAGCGGTTGTTGCCGTTTCGGTGCGTATCGCTCATCACTCTGAAGTACTCGCAGCAAAGGTCGGCGATCCGTATGGCACCATGATCCTGACCCTATCGGCGGTGCTCGTGGAAGTCGTCATCCTTCTCATCATCATGACCGAAGCGTCATCTCCGACGTTGGCCCGGGACACGATCTTTTCCGCGGTCATGCTCGATATCAACGGAATCCTTGGCTTATCCGCATTGTTGGGCGGCTGGAAGTTCGGAGAACAACCGTACAATGACGATTCAGGCAAGACCTATGGCGCCATGATCATGACCGCCATGGGTATCTCGATGGTGGTGCCCGAATTCGTGCCGAGCGCCCAATGGCACGCCTATTCGGTCTTCACCATTCTGGCGATGGTGGTCCTTTACTGGGTGTTCCTGCGAAACCAGATCGGCGCGCATAGCTACTTCTTCAACTACAGCTATCCGGACAAGAAGCGCGCCAGCAACAGGAAGCTCGCTGACGAGCCCTTCCTGCCGTCGTTGTTTTTCCTCATTGGCGAAATCGTGTTGGTCGGCCTTCTGGCGGAGGTGATGTCGGGCTTCATGTCCGCGGGCCTGCGGGCGATCTCCGCGCCGCTCGGCATTGCCGCCCTGATCGTCGCGACGATGTCGGCGGCACCGGAAATGTTCACTGCCTTGCGGGCGGCGCTGTCAAACCGGATGCAAGTCGTGATCAACATCGCCCTGGGCGCGTCCCTTTCGACTGTCATACTCACCGTTCCCGTGATCGAGGCTGCCGCTCTGGTATGGGGCCAGCCATAAACATGGCGATGACCCCGGTTCAAACGGTTCTGGCCGCCATTACACTGGTCGTCGCCGCGATCAACCTGAACGACGGAGAGACAAATGCGATCGAGGGCATGACGCATTTTGTCCTTTTCGCAACGTTCCTGGCGTTGGCATTCTTGGGAATCGCGGGTGGCTGATGGAGGTTGCCTCGAACGGGGAGGGAACTGCTCCTTCTCCCGTCTGTTGTGGAGGAAAGGGAGTTTCCACGATGCCGACGACGCCCAAACCCGAAAATCGGCCGACGCGACCTACCGCCGACCCTAAGGACAGCCACCCCGCGATACCGGGGAGAAGCCCGCGCCCAATCCAAGAGCGACCAGCATCCTGCCTGACACGAGCACCAGGAAGGAGGTCGAGGCAATCCGTCTTAACCTGAAGCCCTAGGCAGCGATACGTGCCGCGATCCTGGTTCAGGAATATCCTCGACTCATCGCCTGAAATGTTCGAAAGCGGGTCTGCTAAGCTTTCCGCTGGTTGAAATTCTACCGGAGAATAGCCGACAAATTTGCCTCAGCTCGAGCAACTATGGAGCCGCTACGGCTATCACAAAAGAAGTGCTGCTATCGCCGAGACCGATGGTGATCTCCAGTGTTAGGCGGCACGGACCGCTGAGGAGACACCGCTGCTGTACGCGAAGACGAGGGAACGGCGACGAAGAGGCTCGTCCGCCGCCGACAACCCCGGCTGCGCTAGATTCGGCGACTTTTCAGCCAGCGAAGAACCTGCGCTTCCTCATCGTCCAATTGGGCGATGGGGCGCTTGCCTTTGTTCGCGTGGGTCATTTCGACAAGCAGCGTTCCGTCTAGCCACGCCGTCAGCACCGCGGGGTGCACGTAGCATTGGCGACAGACCGTGCGCGTGTTGCCCAGCCGATCGGCTACTTTGTCGATGACGCGGTTGAGCACTCTCTTCCGTGCGGTACCGCTCTCGGGCCTTTCGGTTTGTGCCAACAACGAGGCGGCGTGGATGGTGCCGCCCCATGTCCGGAAATGCTTAGCGCTGAAACCGTTGCCAGCCGCTTCGCGGATGTATGCGTTGACATCCTGTGACCGCACCGGCCTTCTCCCGCCGTCCTCGTCGATGTACTGGAACAGTTTCTGGCCGGGAATGTCCTGAGCGCCTCGCACCACGCGCGCAATGCGGCGATCGACAAGCTTCAGCTTCCATTCCTTGCCCGACTTGCCCTTGAAGGAAAAACGCAGGCGGGCACCCGTTATGTCGACGTGGCGGTCGCGCAGGGTGGTGAGCCCGAAGCTCTTGTTGTCGCGGGCATAGGCCGCGTTGCCGACCCGGATCATGGTATTGTCCAGAAGCCAGACGACGGAAGCGACCACGCGCTCGAACGGCAAGCCGTGACGTCTAAGGTCGTCGTCGATCTGAACTCGCAGGCGCGGCAGCGCCTCCGCGAATTCGATCATGCTGGAATATTTCTCGCCGTCGCGTTCGGCCGCCCAATCCTGGTGGTACCGATACTGCTTGCGGCCCTTTTGATCGCGTCCCGTAGCCTGGATATGTCCGTTCGCGTCAGGCGAGATCCAAACCTCCGTCCAGGCTGGCGGGATGGCGAGTGCACGTATGCGCTGGACTGTTGTGCCTTCCTTCAGCTTGTTGCCTTTCGGACCGACGTACCAGAAATGCTTTGGCGCGCCCTTCCTACGGATGCCCGGCTCGCTGTCGCTGACGTAGGCGAGCTGCGCACGCTCGGCGGCCGCGACGAGACTTTCGTCACTGCATTCGGCTGGCTTCTTCTCGTCAGGCATGGCTGCTCCGGTATGGTTCGTGAATACGCACGGAACGACATCAGGTTCCGCAGCTTTTGAGGCCGGACCTTAGGAGAAATCCGGTCTTGCAAGCGGAACGCTCGGTACTGCCACGGGATGCAAGGCAACAGCGGATTCGGAACGGATACCTGCACGCTGGCCAAGAGCGTGAGGGTAGTAACGGCCTTCGAATCGGATTTCGCTATCGGTCCATATTACGCCACCTCACGGGCGCATGATTTTCATCCCGACGGGAGCGCCGACCCGGAACTTAATGGTTCGGCCAAGGTTGAGGTGTGCCTTCGTTCAAGAAGGCGAACAACCTCAGGAGAGCGCTGTGGCGACCACCAAGAAAACACAGGCTTCCAGCAAAAAGTTGGACGACCTATTCCTCGATGGCATCAAGGACATTTACTACGCCGAAAAGAAGATCCTGAAGGCCCTTCCGAAGATGGCGAAGGGAGCCGAATCCGAGGAAGTGTCGGCGGCATTCCAGAAGCATCGGGAAGAGACCGAGGGTCAGGTCGAACGGCTGGAACAGATTTTCGATGCCATGGGCAAGGCCGCTCGTGGCAAAACGTGCCCGGCAATCGACGGCATCATCGAGGAAGGATCCGAAATCCTCGAAGAATACGACGGCTCCTCGGCGATCGACGCTGGTCTCATCGCCGCCGCGCAGGCGGTGGAGCATTACGAGATCGCTAGGTACGGTACGCTGGTCGCCTGGGCAGAACAGCTCGGCATGAAGGACGCCGCAAAACTGCTCAAAGCGACGCTGGAAGAAGAATCCGCGACTGACGAGGCGCTCAACGCCCTCGGCGAAGGCGGCGCCAATAAGCGCGCGATGGAAAACGCAGCCTAGTCGGGTATTTTGAAGTACACAGGCCTCGGCGGTCGCCGGGGTCTTTCTTCATATAGGGTCGAACATGGAAAAGACTTTCAACCGCATGGCGGAAGCCGTCGCACACGCCACCGGGCGGCCTTGGGCCTTTGCGGCATGTGTTGTATCGGTCGTGATATGGGCGGCTTCGGGACCGGTATTCGGTTTCTCCGAGACGTGGCAGCTCGTGATCAACACTGGCACTACCATCGTGACCTTCCTGATGGTTTTCCTGATCCAAAATACTCAGAACCGCGATGGCGCGGCAATTCAAGCGAAGCTCGATGAGTTGATCAGGTCCGGAAGCGGCAAGAACGATTTTATCGGGATCGAACACCTGACCGAAGCGGAAGTCGAGAAGTTTCGAGAGCTGTGCAAAGACGCCAAGGAGCGCGCTGGCCGCGCCGATCAGCCGGCCGTTGCGTGAGACGTTGGTCAGGAGGGCGCGTCTCGCTGCCCGGCCTCGGCTTCACCCTTGCTGATTGTAAAAAGCAGCGCGCCATGGTCGTCATAGACCCGGACCATCCAATCAGAACGCGAGAGCGCCTCATGTAGATCTGGGAGCAAATCTGCTGCCGAGCGGATAGCTTCCTCTCGTGCGACATCCAGGCCCGGGAGCAACGACGGCGGCACACGTCTACTGGAATCACCGTCCCGGTACTCGAAGACGAACCATTGGCCGCCACGGCGCTGACGCTCAGTTGGCTCGAGCGGGCTGTTGCCGTTGTTAGCTTCACGGTCCGGGTCTCCGAAGACCGCTGTTTGGAGGAGAATGGCTTTGGCTTTTTCGATAGCGGTCTCGCGGTCACCTTGCTCTCCAGTGGTCTCGACCACGACACTGTCTCCGCCTTCCCCGCGAAAGACGACACGGGTAGCAGGCTTCCCGTCTCCTGCGGTTGCATCTATCACTTCCGTACGGATAATCTGCATCGCTCCTTCCCCATCGAATTTGGTCGCCCTCCACAATGCGGAGTCTTCTAAAGCGTTCCGCTCACCGTCACCTCATATGCCTCGCCGTTGACAATGCCTGGGCCGACATCATGCGGCTGCCCCCAGCGTGGGTGCAGGACTAGACGAAACTGTTGCGGTTGAGCTCGGCGAACCGCGGCACGCTTTTCGCTGGCTAGGAAGGCTTTGCGCGCTTCCCCGGCGGCCTTTGTGAGGCCCAAGAGCTCGATTCTAACTTGCCGGGTCGTGCGATGACGGCAAGATAGCGACCCGATACGAGTCGTCTCGACGGCCGCATGTCGAAAAGAACTCGTCTCCAACCCATGGCGAGTCCAGACGGCGACGGCCGGGATTTGTTCCCGCCCGCAACTTAATCTCGTAACCGGCGTTGATGTCCGCGCTGGCGTAGGGAGGAAAACCATGGTCGATGACAAGAGCAAGCGTGACTTCCGGGACCGGGACCGCGTCTCCGGTGCGGAGGACTACGAGGTCGAGCATTTCGCCCAACAGAACGGGCTCACGCCTCAACAAGTGCGCAACCTCATAGCGAAGCAGGGCAATAGTCGGGCCGTTCTGGCGGAGGAGGCTCGGAGATTGCGGGAAAACTCTGGGAAGGATTGACCGTCAAAATCCCAGCGGTTCAGTCAGGTGCAACATTCCTGCGAAATCCGCGTTCCTCTCCAGGCGGAGGGATCATAAATGCGAATTTCCGTGCAGCCGGCAAAGCGCGACGACCAAGTAAAGATCATTTTCGACCGTCCAGTCACAGCGGATCAGGTGCAACCAGGGAAACACGGGATCGTCTCGCTCCTGCTTCTTTTACCGGGCCTATACGGTGACGGGTCGCATTACCGCTACACTCTCACGCTGACGGCCGAAGAGGTGCAATTGCTGCTTACGCCCGGCCCGTGAGTACGAAAGGCCCGCCTGAGGTGTCCAGCGGGCGGGCCTTGCCCCAGCCTGCGGTTTGGGGGAAGGCTGGCGGGAGTACACCCAGATACCTCAAGCGGCGTTTTGTTCAGAAAAAAGGAAGGCTGCTACCGCCAAGGTCGAAGTCAGGTGCGTATGGTGTTCTTGATGCTGGGGATGGACGCACCACGCGCGGATAGGATCCTCTTTTTTGAGCGTCGCCAAGGTGAAACCCGCTCGGCTGCGGCCGGACGGGTTTCTGACTTGGATTACCAGCTCTGCCGACCGTACCAGTCGTCTATGTCTTGGCTAACCCGATCCTTCTCGAGTCCGTACCGCTCCTGAATCTTGCCCTCAAGCTGGTCGCGCTTGCCAGCAATTTGATCCAGATCGTCGTCGGTGAGTTTGCCCCACTGCTCCTTCACTTTGCCCTTGAGCTGCTTCCAGTTTCCTTCGATGCGGTTCCAGTCCATGGTTTTCTCCATAAGGCGGGGATCGCCTATCTTGAAACGCGCGATGAAGAGGTTGGTTCAAAGGAAGCAACCGGAACTCGAGCCGTGTCGACCCATTGTGGTTCTGCTCGTAAACCAAACCACGATGGAGGAACCACTATGAAGAAGCTCCTTATGGGTGCCTTTTCGCTCACGATTATGACCGGCGCCGCGTTCGCGGCCGGCGGCACGACTTCGGCGTTGGACAACAAGGAAATGATGGGGGCGTTTTACACGGACCCGGACATGAAGACGATGAAGTCGGGTGACGATTTCAAGGCGGCCTGGATGGCTCTGAAGCCGGAAGACCGTGACACCATAACCAAGGAGTGCAGCAACGATTCTGAAAAGCTGCACAACGACTTCTGTGAGATTACAAAGAAGCTCGGCGGCGCCAACTAGCGCCATACATTGGGAAAAGCCCGTCGCCCGTCATGCCGACGGGCTTTTTTGTTTGTATCGAAGGGAAAGGAAATCAGGGTGGCGATCGGCCGTGATAGTGTAGCGGCTGCAGCGGGAGCGCTTGCCGAAACCTGCATAGCTTTGCCACGCGGATCCGACGAAGATGAAGCGGTCGCGGACCTTCTCAAGCTCCGCTATGGTCGGCGGGATCGACCCTTGGCCTGCTGCACGGCGGTACTTCGTTTGAATGCCGATCATTCGCTTCCCATTGGTCGGCGCTGATCCCCTCTGAACCTAGCCGGGGCTCTTACCCGACCTTTTTCGTCCCATCTCGCGAGGCGGCCGTCGGAACTATCTCGGTCGGCGGTCATTGATTTCGAAAGGAGGCCATCAGTGATCCGCCTATTCCTCGTTGCAGCAGCCACTTATGTAACCTGGCGCGTGATACCGCGTGTCGTCGAAGAGAACCGAAGCGTTGCTTTGTTGCCTCCGCCGTCGCCCGCAAGTCCGCCCAACCAGAGGCCTAGCCGGTGACGCGCATCCTCGACGTTCTTCTCGACCTGCCCCTTCTCCCAGCCCGAGGCCGGATTGCAGAACTCGGTCTCGAACAGATAATGGCTGGCCATGGCCGAGAAGCGGGCATTGACCTGC